>Ga0180222_1000052_pt1 | contig 203583 bp, 190 predicted proteins | sample eDN5th37CKraftOP_FD_151336 | JGI IMG/M metagenome (GOLD analysis project Ga0180222, IMG submission 151336) | Enriched Organic Plus compost microbial communities from Emeryville, California, USA - eDNA 5th pass 37_C Kraft OP (version 2) (version 2) ... | reverse complement strand
GGCGTCGTGTTCTGGGCGTTCCGCATCATGGTCGGCCTCGGCCTGGCGATGCTCGCGCTGGGCCTGTGGAGCCTGCTCGCGCGCCTGCGCCGGCGGCTCTACGACTGGCCGGCGCTGCACCGCGCGGCGATCGCGATGGCGCCGTCCGGGTTCGTCGCGGTGCTGGCCGGCTGGGTGACGACCGAAGTCGGGCGCCAGCCGTTCACCGTGTACAACCTGATGACCACGGCCGAGAGCGCCTCGCCGCTGGCGGCGCCGGCCGTGGGCGCCTCGCTGCTCGCGTTCGTGGTGGTCTACTTCATCGTGTTCGGCTTCGGCACCTCGTACATCCTGCGCCTGATGAAGAAAGGCGTGCAGGCGGAGGAGCGGCCGCTGGACGAAGGCGACGGGCCGATCCGCACCGCGGGCATCACCCCCGGCCCGGGCATGAAGATGGCAGGGGAGGAGCAGCCATGACGATCGACATCACCGTGGTCTGGGCGGCGATCATCCTGTTCGCGGTGTTCGCCTACGTCGTCATGGACGGCTTCGATCTCGGCATCGGCATCCTGTTCCCGCTGTTCCCGGCCGGCCGCGAGCGCGACCAGGCGATCAATTCGGTGGCGCCGGTGTGGGACGGCAACGAGACCTGGCTGGTGCTGGGCGGCGGCGGGCTGCTCGCGGCGTTCCCGCTGGCCTACGGCGTCATCATGACGGCGCTCTATCCGCCGATCATCGCGATGCTGCTCGCGCTGGTGTTCCGCGGCGTGGCCTTCGAGGCGCGCTGGCGCGATCCGGCGCACCGCCCGTGGTGGGACCTGGCCTTCACCGTCGGTTCCACCGTCGCCGCGTTCGCCCAGGGCGTGACGCTGGGCGCGCTGCTGCAGGGCATCCGCGTCGAGGACCGCGCCTATGCCGGCGGCTGGCTGGACTGGCTGTCGCCGTTCTCGCTGCTGACCGGCGCCAGCGTCGTCGTCGGCTACGCGCTGCTCGGATCGACCTGGCTGATCTGGAAGACCGAAGGCGCCGCGCAGGAGCACGCCTACCGCCTCGCGCCGCGCCTGGGCCTGGGGCTGCTCGCGGGCATCGTGCTGGTCAGCGTCGCCACGATCGGGCTGCGCTTCGACTATCACAGCCGCTGGACGGCGTATCCGGCCGTGCTGCTCACCGCGCAGGTGCCGCTGCTGACCGCGATCATCGCCTACGCGTTCCTGCGCGCGCTGCGCAAGCGCAGGGAAGGCTGGCCGTTCCTGCTGACGCTGGGCCTGTTCCTGCTGACCTTCGTCGGCCTGTGCATCAGCGTGTTCCCGTACGTCGTGCCGCGCGCGCTGACGATCTGGGACGCCGCAGGCCCCGCGGCCAGCCTGGAATTCATGCTGGTCGGCGCCGTGGTGCTGGTCCCGATCATCCTGGCCTACACCGGCTGGTCGTACTGGGTGTTCCGCGGCAAGGTCGGGCACGAGGGCTACCACTGATGGCGACCAACCGCGGCGACGCGCCCGGCCCGCTGTGGCAGCGCCTGCTGTGGTTCGCCGCGCTGTGGGCCGCCGGCGTCGCCAGCGTCGGGGTAGTCGCGTGGGTGTTGAAGCGATGGATCGGCACGTAAGGCTCGCCAGGCTTCGCAGCAGGATGTCGCGCCCGGTTCGGCAGGCGGAAGCTAGCCCGTGGCAAGGCCATCGCGGTGCGATTACGCGCATGGAGTCGTATCTGGAATTTTACATAATAGACATTGCACATCTTTCAGGTGCCAGCAAAGGCGAGTGCCGGCCGCGCCGGCCGCATGGCTTAATTGGACCAGCGCATCTTCACGCCAGCCAGGCGCGACGCCCGAAGCCCAGCAGCGATGGCGCAATCTTCCCGGTCACAGCCACCCAGAATCTCCCTGGCCAGGGACCTGCTCGACGAAGTCGCGCTGCTCGGCCTGCGCGGAGATCGGGCCCGCTTGTGCGCGCAAACCGTCCTTTCCGTTCTGTTGGCCGTGTGCCTGGCCGATGCGCTGGGTCTTCATGATCGATGGTGGGTCGCGCTCACGGCCTACACGGTGTGGCGTGCCGAGCCTCGCGTCCTGCTTCGCCGCTGCCGGGAGCGGATGGCGGGCACGGTGGCCGGCGCGGTCGCGGGCGTGCTCCTGGCGACGCTGCTGTTTCCGCACCCAGCGTGGCGTGCGGCGGCATTCGCGCTGGTGGCCGGCGCCGCGCGCCTATGCCTGGATCCTCGGCACGGTCACGGCGCTGATGGTGCCATCAAGCCCGTCCTGTTCGTCGTCACCAGCCACGCCACCAAGGGCAGCACCGGCCAGCCGACCGGCTACTACCTCGGCGAGGTGACCCACCCGCTCGCCGAGCTGAAGGACGCGGGCATCCCGGTCGAATTCGCGTCCATCCGGGGCGGCGAGCCGCCGGTCGACGGCCTCGATCTCGACGACGAGGTCAATGCGCGCTTCTGGAACGACGCGTCGTTCCGCGAGGCGATGAGGCACACGCTCGAGCTCGGCAAGGTCGACCCGTCGCGGTACTCGGCGATCTACTTCGCCGGCGGCCACGGCGCGATGTGGGACTTCCCGACCAGCCCCGACGTGGCGCGCGTGACGCGGACCGTCTACGAGCAGGGCGGCATCGTGGCCGCCGTCTGCCACGGCCCGGCCGCGCTGACCCAAGTGAAGCTTTCCGACGGCCGCTACCTCGTCGCCGGCAAGCGCGTCAGCGCGTTCACCAACGAGGAAGAAAGCGCCGTGGGCCTGTCCGGGGTCGTGCCGTTCCTGCTCGCGGACAAGCTGAAGGAAGGCGGCGCGCTGCACGAGGCGGCGCCGATGTGGACCGGCAAGGTCGTCGCGGACGGCCGCCTGATCACCGGGCAGAACCCGCAGTCGGCCGCCGGCGTGGGCGCTGCGCTCCGGGATGCGCTGCTGACGTAACGCGCCGCGCGGCGCAACCTGGCGCGCCCGCGGCCTGCGGGCGCGCTGCTTTCGGGACCGTCCAGACGACCGCCTGGCGCCGCGGCCTCGCATGCGCTTCGATCCCGCCGCCCTGCCCTTGTCCGCGGCGACGGCGCCCGCGCGCACGAAGCCGCCCGTCTTTCACCTCGCCAGGTGCAGCGTGTCGAGCAGCCCGTCGACGCCTGCCCACAGCATCTGGATGCCGATGCAGAAGATGATGAAGGCGAACAGGCGCATCAGCACCTGCGTGCCCACCTCGCCGAGGACGCGGCGGGCGCGGCAGGCGAAGCGGACGCACAGGTAGATGCTCGCGCCGAGCACCAGCAGCCCCGCCGTCACGCCCGCCACGTGCACCGGCAGCGGCCCCTGCCTGGGCGAGCTCGTGCCGAGCGCGATGGCCACGGCGATCGCGCCCGGGCCTACCGTCAGCGGCAGGGTCAGCGGATAGAACGCGCGCAGGCGCAGCGACTGCGCGTGCTGCCGGTCGTGCGGCTGCTCGCTTTTCTCCTCGTTCGACTGCAGCAGCCGCCAGCCGGCCATCGTCACGATGAGGCCGCCGGCCACGCGCAACGCCGGCTCGGAAATGCCGAAGAACGCCAGCACGTAGGCGCCGAGCAGCAGCGACAGCGCCAGCATGATCACGCTGTTGATCGTGACGCACCGCGCGAGGTCGGCGCGTTCGGCATCGTCGGCGTCCGGCGTCATGCCGAGCGCGATGAAGCCGACGGCCGGCGGATTGATGATCGGAAACAGGCTGGCGACGATCATCAGCGTCGCCTTGAGGAATTCCTGCAGCATGACGAGGTCTCCGCAAGGAGCGGTTGCCTTGCGCGTGCAGGCCGCTCCTTGGCTTGTCGATGGCCGAACGTTCGTCATCCGGATGGATGAGCCAGCCGCTGCCGGGGCAGGGCGCGAGCATGATATGAGCAATGCTCATATTCAGGAACTCGCTTTTCCGCGCCGCTCCGGCTTGCGACGAAACCAAAACGGATCAGGCGATTGCAGCACTGCGGCGACGCGCGGCGAGGCACGCGAATCGAGCCTTGCTCATGTTCATGCCCGCGGCAGGGTCCGGATCTGCGGCATGCTCATGGTCGCCGCCTGCGCCGTGCGACGCCGGCGGTACGCACGCCCTGCCCGTCGGCGGCGCAACCGCCAGGCGGCGACCTGCTCCGCCCGGCCGCGCCGCCGCGGCAGCGGCATGCATGCAGCCGAACGGCCGGGAACGCGCAGGCGGAGGAACCGTCCGCGTACGCGCCCCGACGCCCGGCCGAACCTCAACCAACCGGCACCTGCGGCCTTGCGGCCGCCGAAGGTCGGCCCAATCGCCATCGAGCCCGACATGAGGGATCATCACATTTTGGACATGCCTTCCGGACATCCGACCGTGGGACAGAAGCACGACGAGGCGCCCGCCATCCGGCGCAGAAAGCCGCTGCAGGAACGCTCGCAGCAGAAGGTGGCGCTCATCCTGGAGGCGACGATGCGCCTGCTGGACCGCGGCGACCTCGAGTCGCTCACTACCAATGCCATCGCCGAGAAGGCGGGCGTCAGCATCGGCACGCTCTACCAGTACTTCGACGGCAAGCAGTCCGTCGTCGACATGCTGATCGACCGCGAGATCGGCGGCTTGTCCGAGCGCGTGTTCTCCATCGTGCAGCAGTCGCCGGGCCAGTCGGTGGGCGATCGCATCCGCATGATCGTGGCGGCGGTGGCGGACACCTACGGCGGACGCCGCCGCGTGCACCGCCTGCTGCTGGCGCATGCGCTCTCGCAAGGGACGGCGACGCGCCTGCGCCCGCTGTTCGCCAGCCTGACCCACGAGCTGACCTCGCCGCACCGGGCGGACGCGGCCAAGAACACCCGGCGCTTCGCGCCCGGCGAGGCCTTCGTCCTCACGCATGCCGTCGCCGGCGTGCTGAGGGGACTGGTGACCACGGTGGACCTGCCCGTGCCGCGCGAGGAGATCGAGGACGCGCTGGTCCGGCTGGTCGAAGGCTTCCTGGACGCGAAATAGCCGACGCCGGGCATCCGCCGCGCACTGCGCGGCGGCCTCCAACCTGAGTCGCGCCGCGATCCGCGCCTCGCGCCGAGGCGCGGATCGTCTCTCAACCGATTGTTCCTGTTGGATTTTATGGCTTTCCAGGCAGTCCTGGAAACGCGAGTTTTGAAATATGAGCATTGCTCATATCATGAGCATCCCCGGCCCTCCTCGGGCCCTCTTCCGGATGACTCCGATGGAACAGTCGATCGAAAAGCAGCGTCCCGACCAGCGTCTGGCGCGCCGCTACCATTTCAACGATCCGGACATGGATCTCTTCTTCATGGCGGCCCTGGGCTGGGGGCCCGCCGGCGGCCTGGACGTCGGCCAGGCGTTCTACGTCGCGTCCCGCATCGTCGACGGCGACGCCGACAGCTGGGTGCAGGCGTTCGGCGAGTACGGCGACGCGCAGAACGCGCAGGCCGACGCCTGGAAGCAGCGCGGCTGGACGCGCGCCGCCGGCGAAGCGCGCCTGAAGGCGTTCGCCAGCTACCGCTCGGCCTGGCAGTTCGCCGTGCCGGGGCCGCAGTTCGCCGCGCTCTACGCCAAGCACCAGGCTGCGTTCGTGGCCGCGATGGGCGAGCTCGGCCTGCCGGCGACGTTTTTCGAAGTGCCCTACCAGGACCAGTCGCTGCCGGGCGTCTTCCTGCGGCACGCCGATCCGGACGCACCCACCGCGCTGGTGATCGGCGGCGCCGACACCTGCTTCGAGGACCTGTTCCTGACGATCGGCCGCAACCTGCTGGAGCGCGGCTACTCGGTCGCGCTGGTCGACCTGCCGGGCCAGGGCATCACGCAGGCGCAGGGCCTGCACTGGGAGCCCGAAGCGGAGCGGCCGATCTCGAAGGTGATCGACCTGCTGGTCGAGCGCTTCGGCGCCGTGCCCGGCCGGATCGCGCTGATCGGCCTCAGCCTCGGCGGCTACTTCGTCACGCGCGCCGCCGGCCACGAGACGCGGCTGGCCACGGTGATCGCCAGCACGCCGTTCCCCAGCCCGGCGCAGCTGTTCGCGCTGTCGGTCCGCTCGGCCACCGAGCGCGCCGCCGCGCAGGCGCCTTCCGCGGCGGCGATGCGCAGCCGGCTGACGACGTTCTGGAAGGCCGGCGCGGCCAACGGCCAGGAGCTGCTGCGCCGCACCGCGGGCATGGTCGCCGACCCGAGCCGCGTGACCGTGCCGTTCCTGTCGATCCTCGGCGGCGGCGACTCGCCGGTCTTCGCCGCGCAGGCGCGCGAATGGCACCAGGCGATCGCGTCCACCCGCAAGGCCTTCGTGCTGCTCGACGAGGCCAGCGGCGCGGACGGGCACGTGCAGATCAACAACCGCCTCCGTCTGGCGCAGGAATGCTGCGGCTGGATGGACGAGATCTTCGCGAGGTGAGCCCATGAACATCCTGCTGGCCTTCGCGCCCTTCGCCGCCTTCGCCGTGCTCGAACGCCTGATCGGGCCGGCCTGGAGCCTCGCCGCCGCCGCCGCGGCGTCCGCCGCGCTGCTGCTGCGCGACCTCCTCGTGCCCGGTCGCCGGCCGAAGTTCCTGGAAATCGGCACGTTCCTGCTGTTCGGCGGGCTCGCCTCGTTCATCGCGATCACCGGGGCCGAGCCCTCCGTCATGGGCGTGCGCGTCTGCGTCGACAGCGGCCTGCTGCTGATCGTGCTGCTGTCGCTCGCGCTCGGCCATCCCTTCACGCTGCAGTACGCGAAGGAGAAGGTGCGGCCCAGCCTGTGGAATTCGCCGCGCTTCCTGCGCACGAACTACGTCCTCAGCGGCGCCTGGGCGCTCGCCTTCGCGGTGATGGTGTCGACCGAGCTCGCGCTGCTGCTGGTGCCCTCGCTGCCTCACCGCCTGGGCATCGCGGTGATCGTCCTGGCCCTGGTCGGCGCGTTCCGCTTCACGCGCTGGTACCCGTCGCGGCTGCGCCTGCCGTCCCTGTGAGGCCCGGCGCCGCCCGGCGACCAACTCCAACCCCGCGCAGCGCCGACCCGCGCTGCCGCGGACATGCAACCGGAGATTCACGCTCATGACTGCGTCTTTCCACCCGAATGCCGGATCGAAGGCCGACCCGTCGCGCGGACCGGACAGCGAGTACACGCGCTTCCTGGACGACGACATCTGCGTCCACATCCTGACCTCCTCGTCGGTCATGGTGGGCGTCTGCCTGACCGTGGTGGGCATCCTTCGCGTCGTGATCACGCTGCAGAGCGCGGACCTGATCGGCGACGACCTGCTCACCGTCAACGCGATGGTGTACCTGCTCTCGGCCCTGCTGGCCTATTGCGGGCTGCGCACGCGCAACCGCAGGCGCAACCACAAGCTCGAATACGCCGCCGACGTCACGTTCCTCGTCGGCATGGTGTTCACGGTGCTCAACACCGCCTTCATCACCTGGGCGATGAGCGTGCGGTGACGCGATGCCTACCCTCCGCTCATTCGCCGCCGCGGCCGCATGCCTGCTCGGCGCGTTCGGCATCGCCGCGGGCGGCCTGCCCTGCCTCGGCGGGAGCGCGCACGCCGAGGAGGCGTTCTACGGCTACGACGCCGCGCAGGCGCGCGGCGCGCCGGGTTCGCTGATCCGCAGCGAGCCGGTCGAAGGCGCGCCGCTCGGCGCCAGCGCCTATCGCATCCTCTACCGCTCGACCGGCACGAAGGGCGAGCCGATCGCCGTGTCCGGCATCGTCGTGGTGCCGGCCGGTCCGGCACCCGCCGGCGGCCGTCCCGTCGTGGCCTGGGCGCATCCGACCACGGGCGTGGTGTCGCGCTGCGCGCCGTCCGCGGCGCGCTTCGCGTTCCAGACCATGATGGGCCTGCGCGACATGGTGCGGCGCGGCTACGTCGTCGCCGCCACGGACTATCCCGGCCTCGGCACGGCGGGGCCGCACCCGTATCTCGTCGGCGACAGCGAGGCGCGCGCGGTGATCGACGCGGTGCGCGCGGCGCGCCAGGTGCCGGATGCGCAGGCGGGCCGCCGCTTCGTCGTCTGGGGGCATTCGCAGGGCGGCCAGGCCGCGCTGTTCACCGGCATGCGCGCGGCCGGCTACGCGCCGGAGCTCGAGCTGCTCGGCGTCGCCGCGGCGGCGCCCGCCACCGACCTTCGCGACCTGCTGCGCGACGATGCCGACACCGACGGCGGACGCAACGTGACGGCGATGGCGCTGTGGTCGTGGCAGCGCGTGTACGGCATTCCGATCGACACGGTCGTGGCGCCGGAGGCGATGCCCGCGGTGGACGCGCTCGCCGGCGAATGCATCGAGTCGCCGCTGGACCTGCTCGAGCGGCAGTACTCGCAGCGTCCGCTGCGGCGCCGCTTCCTCGCCGTGCCCGACGTGACCGCGATCGAGCCGTGGAAGTCGCTGCTCGCGGCCAACACCGCCGGCACGCTGCCCGCCGACGTGCCGGTGTGGATCGTGCAGGGCGCGGCCGACCGCCTGGTGCCGCCCGAGGTGACGCGCGCCTACGTGCAGCGGCTGTGCGCCGCCGGAAGCCGCGTGCAGTACGTGGAGCTGCCGGGCGTCCATCACGGCTTCGTCGCCGCCGACGGCGCCGCGCAGGCCGTGGCCTGGATGGCCGACCGCTTCGACGGCGCGCCCGCGCCGAGCGATTGCCCTGCCGCGCCGGGCTGACCCTGCGCCCTGCGCGTTCGCCGTTACCTACGCTTTTCCCATTCGACCTCGAGGAGACCATCCCATGAACACCGTACGCATCATCGGCATCGCCCTTGCCGGCGCCTTCGCCTTCGCCTGCGCCGCCACCGCCCAGCAGGCGCCGCACGTCGACATCGGCTCGCGCCACGGCAACCTGCGCGCCGCGCAGGAACACATCGTCGAGGCCTGGCGCCTGGTCGGCGAAGCGCAGTACGACAACGATTCGCGCCTCGGCGGCCACGCCGCCCGCGCGAAGGAGCTGCTGCGCGAAGCCAACGACGAACTGCGCATGGCCGCCGACGCGGCCAACGAGCACGAGCGTTGACGCAACCCGGCGCGGAGGCGGCAGGACCATGCCTCCGCGCCTTCCCTGGGCGGCACGCGGCGGACGGCCATCCGGAGTGGTCGGGCAACGTGGCCGCCCGTGCCGTGGACATGCCCTCGTACACGGCAGGGCGTCCCTGCCCGCGAGTCGAATCCCTGGCGAGGCGCCTGCAGGCGGCGCGAGCGCAGCGCGCCTGCGTTCCGCCGCGAGGCTCGCGGCGACGCACCTACGCCGTGCGCGCCTTGGGCAGCCCCGGAAGCAGCAGCCACGCGGCGACGTAGCCGCAGACCAGCAGGCTCGCCCCCAGCGCCTGCGTCCAGCCCGCCAGCCACAGGCCGGCGCCGATCATCAGGTAGTACATCAGGCCGAACAGCGCGCCTGCGGTGCCCAGCCGGTCGCCGAAAGCCGCCAGCGCCTGGCCCAGCACGTGGGGGATGGCCAGGCCGAACGCGAGCACGACCAGCATCATCGGCAGCACGAACCACGCCGTGGCCTGCGTGAGCTGCACGCCGATCCCGCCGCCGAGCGCGAGCATCACGCCCAGCGCGAGCAGCCGTTCGCTGCGGACGCCGGCGCTGATCAGCCGGCGGTTGATCCACGCACCGAGCGACGCGCCGAAGGCGAGCAGCAGGCCGCTCGAGCCGTACATCGCCTCGCCGAGGCCGAGGCGGCGGAACAGGAACGGGCCGAGCGCGTAGTAGCTGGACATCGCCACGTTGAAGACCGCCACCAGCAGCGCGGAGCGCCACACGTGCACATCCATCGCCAGCATCCGCAGGGTTTCGAGGACGGGCGCCTGCTTCGCGTGGACCGGGCGCGTCTCGGGCAGGCTCCACGCGCTCCACGCCAGCAGCGCGGCGGCGAGGCCGAGCAGGCACCAGAGGACGCCGCGGTAGCCGAAGGCGTGCACCAGCGCCGCGCCCGCGAACAATCCCAGCGCCGGGCTCAGCGCCAGCACCAGGGTGACCTGCGAAAACACCTTGGCCAGCGCCGGGCCGCCGTAGCGGTCGCGCAGCACGGTCTGGGTGACGACGGAACCCGCCGCGGCGCCGAACGCGGCCACTGCCTGCGCCAGCAGCAGGCCCGCGAAGGTCGGAGTGCACAAGGCCAGGACCGAACCGGCCGCATAGACGACCAATCCGCCCAGCATCGCCCGCCGCCGTCCCGCGCGGTCGCACAGGCGGCCCCAGCCGACCACGCCGAAGGCGAAGGCCAGGAAGTACACGGTCATGGTCTGCGCCGCGGCCTGCGGCGGCACCGCGAACCGCGCCGCGAAGTCCGCCAGCGCGGGGCTGTAGAGCGTCTGCGCCAGCTGGGGAAACATCAGCAGGGCCACGGCAAGCGGTATCAGCTTCTTGTCCTGCACGTCGGCGATCTCCTCAATCGAGACGTGCATTCTTCGCGAGGCCGCGGCGTCTCGCTTTCCGAAAAGTGACAGGAAATAGTGGAAATCGGACAATCCGCCGATGGCCTGGCTCGGCAGCATCGAACGCTTCGATCCGGACGCGTTTTCGGCCGAGGTCGTGGGCTGCGCCGCGTCGCTGGGCGATCACGACTCCGGCTTGCACCGGCACGCGCGCGGCCAGCTGCTGTACGCGCGCCAAGGCTGCATCCGCATCACGCTGGACGGGCAGCTGTGTCTCCTGCCGCCCTCGCGCGCGGCATGGATCCCTCCGCGCACCGCGCACCGCGCGGTGATGCGCAAGGTCGTGGACTACCGCTCGATCTGGTTCGACCAGGCACTGTCGTCGCGGCTGCCGCGCGAGGTGTGCGTGATCGAAGTGAGTCCCTTGCTCGAGGCCGTGCTGGAACCCATGGCCCTGGCGCCGTTCGGGCAGCCATGGCACGAACCGCCGCACTGCCATCTGGTCGGCCTGTGCCTGCACGAGATCGCCGGTGCGCCGCGGCAGCCCATGCTGCTGCCGATGCCGCAGGACCGGCGGCTGGCGCCGCTCGTCGCCCGCCTCGACACGCTGCCGCCGGAGCTGCAGGCGCTGGCGCGTCGCGTCGGCGCCACCGGCAAGACGATCAGCCGGATCTTCCAGCGCGAAACCGGCATGAGCTACCAGGACTGGCGCCAGCAGTGGCGCGTGCTGCGCGCCGTCGAGCTGCTGGCGACCGGCCAGCGGGTGTCCGCGGTCACCGGCGAGCTCGGCTTCGCCAGCGACAGCGCGTTCATCGCCTTCTTCCGGCAGATGACCGGCAAGACGCCGCGCGCCTACGCGAGGCGCGGCGGCCTGCCGTGATGCCGGCGCGTGTGCGCCTGAAACCGGTTCGGACGGCGTCGGTGCCGGCATCCGATGCCGCGTCGTATACATTTTTCATTCGATAAAATTCCATTGCGTCGCCGGCCGGCGCGCCGCATACTGCCGCCGCCCCGGCGTGGCGCCGCGATCCAGGCGCCGGCTGCATTCCCGTCGACGGGGCGATTCCTTTCGCACGATACAAGCTGTCCGTACGTCACCGCGGGCGTCGCTCCGCATACCCGTGAATGGAGAGAGACCATGTACAGGCGCGTATCCACGATCGTTTCGATGCTTGCTGCCGGGCTGGCCATGGCGTCGGCCGCGCAGGCCTGCAGTCCCGACATCGAGGAAGGGCCCGGCTCGTGCGGCTACCAGCCGCCGGGCGGCGGAGGCGGCAATCCGCCGCGGTACGTGCTGCAGGGCGAGATCCAGAACCAGGGATACGAGGACGGCAGCAACAGGAGCAAGTTCCTCAAGATCCGCGCGTATTCGCGATTCGCCGACCAGAACAACGACCGCGTGGACGCCGACTACATCAACGTCCGCTGCACCGCGTTCGGCGTCGTCGGCGGCGCCAGCGACTACGATTCGGAGAACGGCGGCGCGCTCGTCGACGTGCACTTCGGCGTGGGGCCGATCGCGCCGGGCATGATCGGCGTGCCGGTCACGGTGCAGTGCACGCATCATGCGACGTACGGCACGACCACCTACGACACGACCAGCACGTCGACGATCTACGTCTCCAACTACGACACCTACTAGCCGACGGCCGCGCCGTCGTCGTGACCGGAGGAAGGCCGGCCCGTCCGGCCTTCCTCCGCCGCCCGTCCCGCCCTGCCCCGCGCTCGCGTGGATGGCGCCGCGCAGGTTCGGCGCGCATCGGCGGCATCGGCATCGAAGCCGTGCCGCGGCGGGCGCGCGCCTTTCCGGTCTCACTCGAAGCCGCTGGCGAAGATCCGGTCGTCCACGTGCAGGCTGCGGCGGCGTTCGAGGCCGGGCGTGACCTCGTAGATCCCGCCGGAAAGCCGCACCGCGGCTCCGTTCGCGGCGATCGTCGTGAACGCCGCATAGGGTCCGGCGGCGAGCGCGCCGCCGCCGGCCTCGGCGTCCGGCGCGACCACTTGGTCGGGCATCGCGGCGAAGGCCGCCGCCGGCAGCACGGCGGCGGCGAGCAGGCGATGGCGTAGCATCGTTGCGATTCGCATGGCGGCGCGCCTTCAGTTCACGCTTGCGCAGATCGCGTACACGGTCATCGTCGCCGTGGCCGTGCCGCAGCCGGCATCGCTGCGCTTGAGCACGTGGCCCCACCAGCCCGACGTGGTGATCGAACCTGGGATGTCGCGCGGGTGCGAGCGGGTGACGTAGGCGCCGCTGCAGCCCGAATCGACGCCGCCGCCGACGACGCGCTTGCCGAGCGGGCAGCGCGCCTCGCCGTCGGCGCTGGCGGTGCCGCCGGAGAGGCCGCTGTACTCGCGCGTGTAGGTGACGATCTGCCAGCCGGAGAAGCCCGGCGGCGCATCGTCCACCTCGCAGGTGACGCTGCCGTCCTCGGCGATCGCGCGAATCGACTGGCCCTGCGGGCAGCTCGCCGCGACGCGCCGCTGCAGCACGGCCGGATCGGCCGCGAGCGTGGCCGCGCCGCTCGTCGCGCCGCCGGACAGCCCGAAGCCGGCTATGACCGCGGTGACGTCGCCGCCGGCATTGTCGTCGGCCTCGCAGGCCACGGTGCCGTCCGCGCCGATCGCGCGGATCGCCGATCCCGGATCGCAGGCGCCGGCCACGCGCCGCTGCACCGCGTTCGCGTCGATCTCCTTCGCGCCGACGCCGCCCGGCGCGATCGACAGCGTCACCGCCCCGCTGTCGCCGCCGCCGGCGAGCCCGGCGCCTGCGGTCACGCCGGTGATCGTGCCCTCGCCGCGGTCGTCGGTCTCGCAGGTCACCGAGCCGTCCGGCGCGATCGACTTGATGCTCTCGTCCGCGCCGCTGCAGGCGCCGGTGACGCGGCGCTGCACCGCGCCGGCGTCGATCTCCGCCGCGCCGATGCTGCCGGCGCGCACGCCGAGCGCGCTCAGCGCGTACGGCGTGGCGGTGAGCTTCTGCCGCGGCGCGAGCGCCGTGTAGGCGCCGGTTTCCGCGCCGCCGCGCACGCGCAGCTCGATCCAGTACTGCGCGCCGGCTTCGAACGGCACGCCGGTGAAGTCGACCGGCAGCGAGAACAGGCCCTGCACGACCTCGGCGTCGTCCACCTGCACGCTGGCGATCTCGCTGCCGCCGCTGGCCGCATCGTACAGCGCTACCTCGAAGTCGTACGGGCCGTCGCTCGGCCCGCCGCCGCTGCGCAGCTCGCCCTGGTAGGTGAAGGCCGAGCCCATCGGCTCGGCGTGGAGGGACGCGGCCGCGGCGAGCGCGAGGGCGAGCGCGGCGATGCGGAACGATTCGAAACGGCGTTGCATGATCGTGTCTCCCGACGGACGAGGCCTCGCACGAGCGACGCCCGCGTCCCGGCCCCTGTCCGGACGCGAGCTGCGCCGACCGGCCCCCGTGCCGATCGGCGGGTGGCCTTCCATGGCGCACGCGGCCCTTCGAAGCGTCCCGAAGTGCCTTAAGATGCGCGGGCGTCCGGCGAACCGTTCGCCCATGGCCGCCCCGCGACCGCAGCAATCGCAAAACGGGGGCACCGTCCCTCATCACGAGGCCCGAAGACCGCAATGAGCGCCGCCCCGGACCTGACGGGCCTGTTCCAGGCATGGCGCGGCGGCGACGCCGCGGCGCGCGCGGCGCTCGACGCCGAGGTCTATGCGGCGCTCAAGCGCATGGCCGGCGGCCGCCTGGCCGGCGGGCGCGGCCCGGCCACGCTGAACCCCACCGCGCTGGTGCACGAGGCGGTGGCGCGGCTGCTCGACGCGCGCGTCGACGCCTGCTCGCGCGCGCACTTCTACGCGCTGGCGGCGCTGCAGATGCGCGCCGTGCTGGTGGACCACGCGCGCCGCCGCAGCGCCGGCAAGCGCGGCGGCGGCGCGCTGCAGGTGACGCTGGACGAGGCCCTCGCCGACGGCGCGGCCGCGGACGCCGACGCCCTGCTCGACCTGCACGAGGCGCTGCAGGCGCTCGCGCGCGAGGAGCCGCGCTCGGCGCGCGTGCTCGAGCTCACCTATTTCGGCGGCGTGGCGGCGTCCGAGCTCGCGGCGCTGCTGCAGGTGTCGGTGGCGACGGTGGAGCGCGACCTCGCCTTCGGCCGCGCCTGGCTGCGGCGCAGGCTGGCGCGATGAGCGCGGCGCAGCTGCGCGCGCTGTACGAGCGCGTGCACGGGCTCGATGCCGCCGCGCGCGCGGCGCTGCTCGAGGCGGACGGGATCGAGCCGGCGCTGCGCGCCGAGCTCGAGGCGTTGCTCGCGAGCGCCGACCGCAGCGACGGCGGCGACCCGATCGCCGACGTGGTCGGCCGCGCCGTGCACGGCGCGCTGGCCGGCCCGCTGGTCTGGCGTATCGGCCCCTGGCGCGTGCTCGGCGCGCTCGGCGAAGGCGGCATGGGCACGGTGCTGCTCGGCGAGCGCGCCGACGGCGCGTTCGAGATGAAGGTCGCGATCAAGCTGATCCGCGGCCATGCGACGGCGGCCGTGCGCGAGCGCTTCCGCCGCGAACGCCAGGCGCTGGCCGCGCTCGACCATCCGAACATCGCGGCGCTGATCGACGGCGGCGCCACCGACGCCGGCGAGCCCTACCTGGTCATGGCCTACGTCGAGGGCGAGACCCTGACCGCGTGGCTCGCGCGCGCGCAGCCGCGCATCGAGGCCCGGCTCGAGCTGTTCGTCGCGCTGTGCCGCGCGGTCGCGCACGCGCACGGCAACCTGCTCGTCCATCGCGACATCAAGCCCGCCAACATCCTGGTGCGCCGCGACGGCGTGCCGGTGCTGCTGGACTTCGGCATCGCCAAGCTCCTCGAGCCGGACGGCGGCGAGGCGGCGACCGCCTCGCGCGTGATGACGCCGGCCTGGGCGAGCCCGGAGCAGCTGCTCGGCCGGCCGGTGACGACCGCGACCGACGTCTACGGGCTGGGGCTCGTGCTGTACGCCCTGGTCGCCGGCCGCGTACCCGAGCGCGGCGACGCCGCGCAGGCGGCCAGCGTCGAGCTGCCGCCGCCGTCGCGGCTCGCCGCCGCGGCCGAGCTGGCGGCGGTGCGCCAGGAGGCACGGCGCGTGCGCGGCGACCTCGACAAGATCGTGCGGCGCGCGGTGCGCACCGATCCGGCGGCGCGCTACCCGTCCGCGCTCGCGCTCGCCGCGGACGTCGAGGCCTGGCTGGCGGGACGGCCGGTCGCGGCCGCCGGCACGCACGCGCTCTACGTGGCCTCGCGCTTCGTGCGCAGGCACCGCCTGGCCACCGCCGCCGTGTCGGCGGCGCTCGCCGCCTGCGTGGCGTTCGCGATGGGCCTGGTGCGCGAGCGCGATCGCGCGCAGGCGGCGCAGGCGCGCGCGGCGGCCGAGGCGGCGGTGGCCAACGAGACCACGCGCTTCCTCGTCGACCTCTTCTCCGAGGTCGACCCGCAGCTGCACCCCGGCCGCAGCCTGAGCGCGCGCGAGCTGCTCGACCTCGGCAGCGCGCGCGTCGCCGGCCTGTCCGACGAGAGCCGCGCGGTGCGCACGCGGCTGCAGCAGAGCCTGGGCTGGATCTACTCGAACATCGGCGAGCCCGCGCGCGCGATCGAGCTGCTCGAGGCCGCGGGCGACGCGCCGGCGCCGGGCGCGGACCCGTCGCGCGCGGACACCGCGCTGTCGCGCTCGTACTACCAGCTCAAGCGCTTCGACGACGCGCTCGCCGCCGCCTCGCGCGCGGTGGTGCAGGCGCAGGCGGCGCACGACGGGCGCGCGCTCGCGCACGCGCTGATGGCGCGCGGCGTGGCCGAGCAGTCGCTCGCCCGCAACGACGCCGCCGAGGCCAGCTTCGCCGAGGCGCAGGCGCGCTTCGCGGCCGCCGGCGCCGCGGTCGAGCTCGCCTCCGTGCTGCACAACCGCGCCTGGCTGGCCGAGCAGCGCGGCGACTGGGCCGCGGCGCTCGCGCTGTACGACGAGGCGTATGCGCGCAAGCGCACCGCGCTCGGGCCGGATCATCCCAAGACGCTGACCTCGCTGCACGGGCGCAGCAAGTGCCTGGCCGCGCTCGGCCGCCACGACGAGGCGATCGGCGCGCTGGACGAGCTGCTCGAGCGCAGCCTGCGCGTGCACGGCGAGACCTCCGAACCGGTGCAGCGCGCGCTGAACGAGCTCGGCTCGGCACTGCAGGACGCCGGACGCTACGGCGAGGCGCAGGGCTGCTACGAGCGCGCGCTCGCGGTGTCGCGCGCGCTCGACGACGGCCACGGCGGCCTGGAGGCGATCGCGATCAACAACCTGGCGACGCTGGAGGAAGAACGCGGCGACCTCGCCGCCGCCGAGGCGCACTACCGGCGCTCGCTGGCGCTGCGCCTGCGCACGCTGCCCGAAGGGCATGCCGGCCGCGCCGTGCCGCTGCACAACCTGGCACGCCTGCTGCTCGCCGCCGGCCGGCCGGCGCAGGCGCGCGATTTCGCCGACCGGGCGCTGGCCCTGCGCGCCGCCGCGCTGCCGCCGCGGCACGCGCTGACGCTCGCGACCGAGGTGGTGCGGGCGCAGATCGCGCTGGCCGAGAACGACGAGGCGGGCGCGCGCGAACGCCTCGCCGCGGTCGACGCCGCGCTGGACGCGAACCCGAAGCTGCCGCCGACGCTGCGCGCCGCGCTGCACGAGACGCACGCGCGCCTGGCGGCGCGCGACGGGCGCGCGAGCGACTCCGCCGCCGCGCTGCGCCGCGCGCTCGACGCCACGGCCGAGGCCTTTCCGCTCACGCACCCGCGCCGCGCGCAGCTCCAGCTCGCGCTGGCCGAGGCCCTGCTCGGCGCCGGCGACCGCGCCGGCGCGAAGGCGCTGGTGGCGCAGGCCGCGCCGGTGCTGCGTGCGCAGCTCGTCGCGCAGGCGCCGGTGCTGGGCCGGCTTGCCGCCCTCGAGCGCGGCCTGTCGGGCTAGCGGCGCCCGCGCCGTCTGCGCGAGCCGGCGCGTCGCCGGACGCGGTGCACGGGCGGCGCCGGTCGATCGGCGCCGCTGCCGCGAGGGCGTGCCGGCCGGCGAGGCGATGCTTCGTCGCCGGACGAATCCTCGTCCCGCCATGCGGCCTAGCATGGCAGCCGGTTCCATCGCCGCGAGGACGCCGCATGCCTGCCTTCCTGCTCGCCGGACTGGCCGCGATCGCCGCCGCCCGCGTCCCGCCGATCGAGACGACATGGGTGCCGCTCGCGGACGGCGAGCGCATCGCCCTGCACTGCGTCGCGCCGGCGCGGCGCCCGCGCGAAGGCGTGCTCTTCGTGCACGGCGCGACGTTCCCGACGCGGCTCGCCGCTGGCTTCGAGTTCCGCCCCGGCGATTCGTGGCTGCACGACATGGCCGGCCGCGGCTATCGCGCCTGCGGCCTGGACTTCCTCGGCTTCGGCGCATCGAGCCGTCCGCCGGCGATGCGGGGCGAAGCGTCCGCGGCGCCGGCGGCGACGCGGGCGAGCGAGGCGGCCACGCAGATCGCCGCGGCCTTCGACCATCTGCGCCGCGCCGGAGCGGCCGGCACGTGGCATCTCGTCGCGCATTCCTGGGGCACGATCCCTGCTACGGCGTTCGCGGCGCGGCACCCGCCGGGGCTGAGGTCGCTGACGCTGTTCGGGCCGATCGTCCCGACCGGCGAGCGCGAGGACGTTCCCGCACAGGCCTGGTTCCACCTGACCGCGCGCGAGCGCCTGCAGCAGCTGCACTTCGCCGCGGTGCTGCCGCCCGGCACGACGCTGCTCGAGCCCGCGGTCGACGAGCGCTGGGCCGGCGAATTCCAGGCCGCCTCGCCGCGCATCGGCGCCGACGCGCCTGACCGCATCCGCATTCCCGCGGGACCGGACGCCGACATCGCCGCAGCGACCGCGGGGCGCTATCCGTACCGCGTGCAGGACGTCGCGGTGCCGGTGTTCGCGGTCTACGGCGGCTACGACGTCGTCGTGCCCGACGCGGCCGCGACGGCGTTCCTCGCGCGCTTCGCCGCCGCGCCGCTCAGGTGGCGCCTGCGCATCGACGACGCGACGCACGTGATGCACCTGGAGCGCGGCCGCCGCTCGCTGTACGAGAGCGTGGCCGCATTCGTCCGCGCCGCGTCGGCCTTGCCGTGAGGCGGCGCGGCGCCTTGCCGGCGGCCGGCGACGGACGGGCCGGCGTGCCGGCCCGTCCGGTCCGCGATGCGGCCTACTTGACCGGCATCAGGCCGAGCATCCAGGAGAAGTCCTCGGCGGTGGTGTTGGGCGCCGCGGGCGTGCAGTTGCCCTTCTGGTTCTGGTTGCAGGCGTAGCCGACGGCGGGCCAGCCCTGCGGCGGGCCGCCGAACGCCGGGTTCGAGCCCACCGGATTGCCGACGAAGTAGGCGTACTTGTGGCAGGTGATGCACGAGGCCTGGCCGGGCGCGACGCCGGCGTTGAACTCGACGAACGAGCTGCCGAGCGGAATCGCCTTTCCGGCGCCGTCGACGAAGCGCGTCTGCACGCCGGTGAGGTAGTAGTTGGAGAACGCCTTGGGCAGCTTCGCCGCGGCCATGAGCTGCTGCAGCTGCGGGCTCTGCGGCACGGTGGTGCCCTTGCCGTAGGGCACCTTCGAGGTGGTTCCCCACGGGTCGTAGCAGGCGTTGTAGAGCTTCGGATCGCAGCGGTTCGGATTGGTGACGCTGCTGGCCGGCTCGAACGTCGCCCAGACCCAGTCCGGCGCGGCCTTCGACGAGATGTGCAGGCCGACGAGCGCGTAGCAGGTGCCGTTGATCGTCTCGGTGTAGAGCTTGTTGGTCGGATCCGGGCACTGGAACGTCGGGTTGGTGAACGACGAGGTCGGCACCCAGTCCGCCTTCACCTCGATCGCGGTCCACGGAAACGTGATCGCGTTCCCGCGGCTGCTCGCGTAGGTCTGCTGGCCGGTCAGCGTGGTCAGGCCGTTCTGGCGCACGAACTCGGCCTCGGGCGCGTTGACGAACACTTCCTCGCAGAACTGCGCGGTCGAGGACAGGTTCGTGGGCGGCGGGAAGCCGGCCACCGGCGTGGTCTGCATCGGGTTGCACTCGATGCCGCCCTGCGTGGCCTCGGACACCGCCATGTTGCGGCGCATGGCCCGGGCCAGCGCGCTGCCGTGCGGAAAGCGCTTCTTGCCGGCCATCGCGGCCGGGGACGGGCAGCCCGCCATGGCGGGATTGAGCTGGCACTGCTCGGTCCAGGTCTCGAACGTCAGCGAGCCGTTCGCGAACCGCATCGCGTCCACGAACAGCAGCCAGGCGAACTGCGCCTCGCTCTCGGCGTCGCCGACGACCGGACGCTCGAGACGGCCCTGCCGGTGCGCCGCCGGGCCCGCGCCGGCGGCCGATACGGCGAAAAGCGTCGATGCGAAGACGGCGACCCACCCAACTCGCTTGCTCATGATGGCACCTCCATGGATTGTGCGACGTGCAAGTACGTTGTCGGTTGCGGCTCCCGGGCGCCGGCCCGGGGTCGAGTGCGCGGCGGATTTCCGCCGGAACCGGAACGAAACGTCCATCCGTTCTTCGCTGCGGCCCGCTTCGGCGCCGGACGGCCAGGCAGCCCCGTGCCGGCCCGAGGGCTCGGGCGCGGCTGTGCAGGGAATCGGCCCGATCGGACGGTCGCCACCTGCGGCGGCGCGCAGGCGCGGTGCAGCTCATCCCCTCCCTAGCGCTCGGCCGGCGGATTTCGTGGCGCCGATCAGCGGGGATCCGTGCTGCGAACCACGGTTGCCGAACCCCGCACCGGCGCCTTGTCGTTAGGTCCGCCGCGCCCCGCCTCTATAGCACTTCGGGTCAATGTATACAAATGAAATATACCGCGCGCGCCGCCTGCGGCCGGCGCTCCGCCCGCCCGCGGCGACGATGGCCGCGGCCGGTCAGCGCTGGCCGTACGAAGCCAGCGCCGGAAACAGCCCGGCCAGGATCAGGAACGGCTCGCCGAGCAGCAGCGCGGCGACGACCAGGGCCAGCGAGAGGCCGAGCAGCGCGATCTCGCGGCGGCGGCGCGCGGCGCGCTGCTTCAGGCGTGCGGACGTTTCGTTCGTGGGCAGGGTGCGAGGTGCGTTCATGCGTGCTCGTGCGTCGAGGCGACGGATCCATCCTCGCGCGCGCGGCATAAGCGCCGCATAAAGATCCGCGGGAAGCGAGGCGCGGTTCGACCGAAGGCCCGCATGCCGGCAACCGCTGCGGCGCGCCAGCCACGCTGCGGGCGGCGCGATCTTTACGCGTTCCTTATGCGCGAAGCCCCGATTCTTATGCGCCCCCTATGCGCCGGCTCCTAGAGTGCGCCCATCCCTTGCCGGTGCACGCCCATGGATCTCGCCTTCCTCGCCCTGCTCGCCGTCCTGGTCGGACTCACCGTGGCCTTCCTGCAGCTGTGCGCGGCGCTCGAGGAGCGCCGCTAGTCCGCATCCCGCTTCCGAGGATCTCGCCGTGAATGCGCTTCATCTCCTTTCCGCGGCCGTCGCGCTGGGCCTGGCCGTCTATCTCACGCTCGCGCTGCTCAAGCCGGAGTGGTTCGAATGACCGTCAACGATTGCCTGCAGATCGGCCTGTACGTCGTCGTGACGCTGCTGCTGGTCAAGCCGCTCGGGGCCTACATGGCGGCGGCGTTCTCCGACGCGCCCACCCGCATCCATCGCATCGGCGGCCCGGCCGAGCGCCTGCTGTACCGCCTGTCCGGCATCCGCGCCGACGAGGACATGAGCTGGAAGCGGTACGCCGCGGCCATGCTCGCGTTCAACGTCGCCGGGCTGCTCGCCGTCTACCTGCTGCAGCGCGTGCAGGCCTGGCTGCCGCTCAATCCGCAGGGGTTCGGCGCGGTAAGCGCGGACTCGGCGATGAACACCGCGATCAGCTTCGCCACGAACACCAACTGGCAGGGCTACGGCGGCGAGTCGACGATGAGCTACCTGACGCAGATGCTCGCGCTCGGCGTGCAGAACTTCCTGTCGGCGGCGACCGGCATCGCCGTGCTGATCGCGCTGATCCGCGGCTTCGTGCGCCGCAACGCCGCCGGCGTCGGCAATTTCTGGGTCGACGCGACGCGCGCGACGCTGTACGTGCTGCTGCCGCTGTCGCTCGTCGTCGCGCTGGTGCTGGTGTCGCAGGGCGTGCCGCAGACCTTGCGGCCGTACGCGAGCGTGCCGCTGCTGCAGCCGACGACGCAGACCGAGACGGCCGAGGACGCGGCCGGCCGGGAGGTCACGCGGGAAACGCCCGTCGCCGAGCAGCAACTGCCGCTCGGGCCCGCCGCCTCGCAGATCGCGATCAAGCAGCTCGGCACGAACGGCGGCGGCTTCTACAACGCGAACTCGGCCCATCCGTTCGAGAACCCGACGCCGCTCGGCAACTTCGTCGAGGTGCTCTCGATCCTGCTGATTCCGTTCGCGCTCTGCTACACGTTCGGCGCGATGGTGCGCGACCGCCGGCAAGGCTGGGCGTTGCTGGCGACGATGCTCGCGATCTTCGTGCCGCTGGTCCTCGCCTGCACCGCCGCCGAGCAGGCCGGCAATCCCGCGCTGCACGCGCTCGGCGTCGACCAGGCGGCCTCGGCCGCGCAGGCCGGCGGCAACATGGAGGGCAAGGAGGTGCGCTTCGGCATCGCCGAATCCAGCCTGTGGGCGGCGGTGACGACGGCCGCGTCCAACGGCTCGGTCAACGCGATGCACGACTCGTTCACGCCGCTCGGCGGGCTGGTGCCGATGTGGCTGATGCAGCTCGGCGAGGTCATCGGCGGCGGCGTCGGCAGCGGCCTGTACGGAATGATCGCCTTCGCCGTGGTCGCGGTGTTCGTCGCCGGCCTGATGGTCGGGCGCACGCCGGAATACCTCGGCAAGAAGATCGAGGCCTACGAGATGAAGATGGCCAGCCTGGTCGTGCTGATTCCCTGCGCGCTGGTCGTGCTCGGCACCGCGCTCGCGGTGTCGGTCCCGGCCGGCGTCGCCGGCGTCGCCAACCCGGGCGTCCACGGCTTCAGCGAGATCCTCTACGCGCTGTCGTCCGCGTCCAACAACAACGGCAGCGCGTTCGCGGGCCTGGCGGCGAACACGCCGTTCTACAACGCGCTGCTCGGCGCGTGCATGTTCTTCGCCCGCTTCCCGGTGGCGATCGGCATGCTGGCGATCGCCGGCTCGCTGGCGGCGAAGAAGCACGTGCCGCCGTCGGCCGGCACGCTGCCGACGCACACGCCGCTGTTCGTCGTGCTGCTGGCGAGCACGGTGATCGTCGTCGGCGCGCTCACGTTCCTGCCGGCGCTCGCGCTCGGCCCGATCGCCGAGCACCTGACGATGCTCGGCCGCTGAGCGTCCGTCCGTTCCCCTCCAGGAAACCGATGCCATGACATCCACGACTCTCCGCCCGGGCGCGCTCGGCCGGGCGCTGGTGCTGCGCGCCGTCGGCGAGGCGTTCGCCAAGCTTTCGCCGCGGCAGCAGTTCCGCAATCCGGTGATGTTCGTCGTGTTCGTCTGCAGCGTGCTGACGACGGGGCTGTGGCTGCAGGCGCTGGCCGGCCGCGGCGAGGCGCCGGCCGGCTTCATCTTCTGGGTCGGCCTCTGGCTCTGGTTCACGATCCTGTTCGCGAACTTCGCCGAGGCGATCGCCGAGGGACGCGGCAAGGCGCAGGCGCAGGCGCTGCGCGGCGCGCGCCGCGACGTGCCGGCGCGCAAGCTCGCCGCGCCCGAGCGAAGCGACGCGGTCACCGTGGTGGCCGCCAGCGACCTGCGCAGGGGCGACGTCGTGCTCGTGCGGGCCGGCGACTTCGTTCCCGGCGACGGCGAGGTGATCGACGGCGCGGCCTCGGTCGACGAGAGCGCGATCACCGGCGAGTCGGCGCCGGTGATCCGCGAATCGGGCGGCGACCGCAGCGCGGTCACCGGCGGCACGCGCGTGCTTTCCGACTGGCTGGTCGTGCGCATCGCCAGCAACCCGGGCGAGAGCTTCCTCGACCGCATGATCGCGATGGTCGAGGGCGCGAGCCGGCGCAAGACGCCCAACGAGATCGCGCTGACGATCCTGCTCGCCAAGTTCGCGCTGATCTTCCTGCTCGCCTGCGCGACCTTGCTGCCGTACTCGACGTACGCGGTCGCCGCTGCCGGCCGCGGCGAGCCGGTCACGATCACCGTGCTGGTCGCCCTGCTCGTCTGCCTGATCCCGACCACGATCGGCGGGCTGCTCTCGGCGATCGGCATCGCCGGCATGGACCGCATGATCCAGGCCAACGTGATCGCGACGTCCGGCCGCGCGGTCGAGGCCGCCGGCGACGTCGACGTGCTGCTGCTCGACAAGACCGGCACGATCACGCTGGGCAACCGCCACGCGGTGGCGCTGCATCCGGCCGCCGGCGTCTCCGCCGCCGGGCTCGCCGACGCCGCGCAGCTCGCCTCGCTGGCCGACGAGACGCCGGAAGGCCGCAGCGTCGTCGTGCTGGCCAAGGAGGCGTTCGGCCTGCGCGAGCGCGCCCTGCACGAGCTGGACGCGCGTTTCGTGCCGTTCACCGCGCAGACGCGCATGAGCGGCGTCGACCTGCCCGGCCGGCCGATCCGCAAGGGCGCGCTCGACGCCGTGCGCCGCCACCTCGCCGCGCTCGGCGCCGAGATCCCGGCCGAGGTCGTGCGCAGCGCCGAGGAGATCGCCCGCCGCGGCGGCACGCCGCTGGTGGTCGGCGAAGGCGCGCGCGCGCTCGGCGTGATCGAGCTCAGGGACGTCGTCAAGGGCGGCATCCGCGAGCGCTTCGCCGAGCTGCGCGGCATGGGCATCCGCACGATCATGATCACCGGCGACAACCCGCTGACCGCCGCCTCGATCGCGGCCGAAGCCGGCGTCGACGACTATCTCGCCGAGGCCACGACTGAGGCCAAGCTCAAGCTGATCCGCGACATCCAGGCCGAAGGCCGGCTGGTGGCGATGTGCGGCGACGGCACCAACGACGCGCCGGCGCTCGCGCAGGCCGACGTCGCCGTGGCCATGAACACCGGCACGCAGGCGGCCAAGGAAGCCGGCAACATGGTCGACCTCGACTCGAACCCGACCAAGCTGATCGAGATCGTCGAGATCGGCAAGCAGATGCTGATCACGCGCGGCGCGCTGACGACGTTCTCGATCGCCAACGACGTCGCCAAGTACTTCGCGATCATCCCGGCCGCGTTCGCCGGCACGTATCCGGCGCTCGACGCCCTCAACGTGATGCACCTGGCCACGCCGCAGAGCGCGATCCTGTCGGCGGTCGTGTTCAACGCGCTGATCATCGTCTTCCTGATCCCGCTCGCGCTGCGCGGCGTGCGCCACCGCGCCGCCGGCGCCGGCGCGCTGCTGCGGCGGAACCTTCTCGTCTACGGCCTGACCGGCCTGGTGGTGCCGTTCGCCGGCATCAAGCTGGTCGACATGCTGCTGGTCCTGCTTGGGCTGGCCTGAGGAACCCGACCCATGCGCACGCACCTGCTGCAGACCACGTATCGGCCTTCCGCGGCCGAAGCGGACACCGGACACGCCGCGAACGACGCCGATTACCTGCCGGCCCTCGCGCAGCCGGGCGCGGCCATGCCGGCCGAGATCCGCGCGCGGATCGAAGACGACTACGTGCTCGGCGGCTACGCCGGCATCTGACGCGCCCCGCGGCGCCGCCGCGGGTCCATCTTTCGAGGAAACGACCGTGAAGAAGCTGCATGCCCCGCTGGTTCTCGGCGTCGCCCTGGCCTGCCCCGCGCACGGCGGCGAGGCGACGAACGATGCCTGTGCCGTGACCGGCAACGTCGCCCTGGTCAGCGACTACGTGTTCCGCGGCCTGACCCAGACCTGGGGCGGCCCCGCGATCCAGGGCGGCGCCGATCTTTCGACGAGGAACGGCTTCGCCGCCGGCTTCTGGGCCTCGAGCGTCTCCGACAGGAGCTATCCGGGCGCGTCCCTGGAGTTCGACGTCTACGCCAGCTACGGGCGCAGCCTCGGCGAGGACGGCTTCTGGCGCGCCGGGCTCTACGGCTACCTGTATCCGAACGGCAACCTCGACGAGGCGGGCCTCGGCTCGCGCTCGTTCGATACCGCCGAAGCCAATTTCGCGCTGGGCTGGAGAGCGTTCACGCTGAAATACTCGCGCGCGCTGACGGACTACTTCGGCGCCGACGTCGAGCAGGGCTACCGCGGCGGCTCCAGGGGCACCGGCTATCTGCAGCTGGACGCGGCGGTGCCGCTGGGCCCGCAATGGAGCCTCGCCCTGCACGTGGGGCATGCGGACTATCCGACGCGGCTCGCCGCGCCGCTGGCGAACGGCGCCGACGATCCGGACTACACCGACGTCGGCGCGACGGTGAAGTACCAGATCGCGCCGCACTGGTCCGCGAGCCTCGGCGTGACCCATGCGGACAACGCCTCGTTCTACGGCCGCACCGCCAGCCTCGCCGATGCCGCCGACACCGCGGACGTCGGCGGCACGCGCGGCTTCGTGATGCTGCAAGGCAGCTTCTGACCGGAGGGACCTCGCCATGGGCAAGCTCATCCGCCAATCGATCGTGATGCTGATCCTGATGACGGCGATCACCGGCGTGCTCTACCCGCTGTTGGTGACCGCGATCGGCCAGGCCGTCTTCCCGCACGCGGCGAACGGCAGCCTGATCGAACGCGACGGCCAGGCCGTCGGTTCCGAGCTCGTCGGCCAGCCGTTCTCCGATCCGAAATACTTCTGGGGACGGCCGTCGGCGACCGCGCCGTTTCCGTACAACGGCGCCGCCTCGGGCGGATCGAACCTCGGTCCGACGAACCCGGCGCTGGTCGAGGCCGTGAAGCGGCGCATCGACGCGCTGCGCGCCGCCGATCCGGGCAATGCCGCGCCGGTGCCGGCCGATCTCGTGACCGCGTCGGGCAGCGGCCTGGATCCGCACATCTCGCCGGCGGCCGCGGCCTACCAGGCCGCGCGCGTCGCGCGCGCACGCGGCCTGCGCGTGCAGGACGTGGAAAGGCTCGTCGCCGCCGCCACCGAGGGGCGCACGTTCGGCCTGCTCGGCGAGCCGCGGGTGAACGTGCTGAAGCTCAACCGGTCGCTGGACCGGACATAGCGTCCACGCTGACGACGCGCTGCCAATGCGCGGCAGCGGCGAAGCCGCATCGCGAAGCCACGCACGAGGCGCGCGGCGTCCGGTGCGACAGGCGCCGTCCGCCGCGTCGCAGCGGACGGCGCCTGGGCTAGCCGGTCACTCGACGCCGCACAGGTTGCGCACGCAGCAGTCCCAGCAGTACGTCCGCGTGCCGCCGGCGGCCTGGCAGTCGGCGATGCACTGCGCCATCTCCGGCGTGATGCCCGGCGCGCTGAACACGCCGGACGCGCCCAGGCCCAGGCCGAGCGCGAACAGGCCGGCCATGAGGTGCTTCTTGCTCATATCGGCTCTCCTCCTTCGTTGGACGCCTCGGCGCAGCGGCCGCGCCGCAAGCGGTACGCCCCGGCGGGCGGCAGCGCGCCGCGCCCGCTCAGAGCGGATCGGGGCAGACGTGGTAGACGCAGCACTGGTAGCAGTACGCGTGGCTGTTGCCCTGCGCCATGCAGGCGCGCTGGCACTGGATCACGTCGTCGTCCGGCCGCGGCCCGCCGGCCGAGGCCGTGAGCCCTGCGCCCAGACCGAACAGAAAGAGACCGATCGCCCATGTCTGCCTGCTCATCGCCTGCCTCCGAACGATTGATGGACGGGACATGCCCGGCGCCCCTGGCTGCGCCGGGCATGCGAGGCTGCGCGGCGGCGCCGCGGTCGTGCGCCGCACGGCGTGCACGGCCGGCGCTTCGCATCAGCCGCGCCACGCTAGCACTCGGCTCGCGCGCGGAACGTGCGGTAATTCGCCTTTCCGCACAAAGTATAAAAAGCGCACGCGCGTTCCGCGGCGCGGCACGCTCGTCCCCTCGCCTTCCGGCGAGGGAACGCAAGGGCGTCATTTCGTGCGCACGAGCGCCGTGACGATCGCCGGCGCCGGCGGCGCGCCGCCTTCGGTCAGGGTCAACGTGGCGGTCTGGCCCGGCGCCACGCCGAAGCGCGCGTAACGCGCGCCGCCGCCGCGATCCAGCGTGAAGTCCAGCGCGGTGTCGTTCGTCAGCGAGTCGGTCGCCAGCGGGAAGCCGCCGAGGCCGCCGTAGACCGAGCGGTAGTTCCAGCTCGGCAGCGAGTACTGCGCTGCCGCGCCCGCGACCGCGTCGTCGGCGTACAACCCGACGAGGAAATCGCGCATCCACTCGTTCGGATCGGCGCCGAACACCGTCTGCAGGTTGAGCAGGCCCGTGACTTGCGAGTTCACCAGCGCCCGGATCAGCGCGGCGTCGCCGGCGTTCTTGCGATCCAGCGCGTAGCGCAGGAACGCGGCGGTGCCGGCGAAGTTCGGCGCCACGTTCTCGTGCAGGTTCGGCACCGTGCCGGTCGAATACGGCAGCGGCCGCAGCGGACCGAGGCGCTTGCCGCCGTTGCTGGCATTGAGCTGGTAGAGGTAGGTCCTCATCTGGCCGAACAGCGGGTTCTCGTAGGTGTTGAAGTCGTTCACGCGCACCGAGGCGTTCGGGCCGGTGGTCAGCATCGAAAGGTCGATGTTGCTGCGCGCGCCGAGACCGACGGAGGCGTTGAAGAAGACCACTTCCTGCATGGCCCAGGCGATGCCCTCGTCGAGCCAGGTCAGCTCCTGCGCCGAGTGGCTGAAGTAGATCCGGCGCGACGCGATGGCCAGGTGCGCGAAGTGATGCACCAGCGCCGGCCCCATCGCGCCGTAGACGTACGAGAGGGTGCGCACGTTGCCGTTCACCGAGCCGGTGGGATCGGGCATCAGCGCATAGAGGATCTCGCCCTGGTTGCTGTCCGCGCAGCTCGCCGCCGAGCTCAGGTCGCGTATCTGGAACATCGCCGGCGCGGCCAGGCCGCCGCCCGGCGGCGAGAGCTCGTTCATCTTGCGCGTGAAGAACACGATCACGCCGCCGTTGCCGTCCACGTCGCTGACCGCGCCGAAGTAGTTCGCGAACAGGTCCATCGCGCCGGTCTTGAGCGAGCTCAGCATGCCGACGGCCGGCGTGGAGCCGGGCGGCGACTGGACGAACGCGTCGATCAGGTTCTGGAACTGTCCCTGCACGAAGCCGCTCGGAACGGCGGGATGCCAGTCGCCGGCGCCCGGCGTCGTCTCGACGACCTCCTGCACCGCGTACAGCAGCGGCTGGCCGGGCGACTGCGGCGTCGTGACCGCCTCGACGCGGCCCTTGCGGACGTCCGGCGCCGCCGAGCAGCCGATGGAGGCGTTGAGATCGATCAGCTGCCCGACCGCGAGCGGCGCGGCCGGCGCGCGCGGCACGGCGAAGCCGGCCACGCCGGGCTCGCGCCCTGCGGGGAATGCCGGCGGCGCGTCCATGCCGAGCGGTTCGAACGTGGCCTGCGGCGGCGACGCGAACGCGGCGAGCCTGCGCCTGGCGGCGGGCTGGACCGGCGCCGGCGGCCCGGCTGCCGCGACGATGTTGCTGCCGACCAGGCGCAGCGTCGACGGGAGGTCCTGGCCGAGGTTGATCGGCAGATAGAGGAACTCGGCGTTGGCGGCATCGGAATTGCCGACGCAGAGGTGCGTTCCGTCCGGCATCGCGCCGTACGCCACCTCGCCCACGGCGAGCGCGAGGCAGGCGGAAACCGCAAAGCTCTGCTGCACGCGCGGCGCCGCGTTCCAGTTCGCGTCGCCCGGCTGGTCGGCGTCGATGATGCAGGTGCCCGCGCCGATGAACGACACGCTCGTTCCGGCGATCGCGCACACCGTGCTCGCCGCCGGGTCGATCGTGAACGTCACCGGCAGGCCCGAGCTCGCGGTCGCGGCGACGACGTACGGTGCGCCGCCGACGTTCGCCGTGGCCGGCGCGGTCGAGGTGAACGCGAGGGTCTGCTCGCCCTTGGCGACGGCGAAGCTCTGCTGCGCCCGTGGCGCCGGGTTCCAGTCGGCGTCGCCGCTCTGGTCGGCGTCGACGACGCAGGTGCCGGCGCCGTGGAAGCTCACGGTGCCGCCGGCGACCGCGCACACGCCGCTCGCGAGCGGATCGATCGAGAACGTCACCGGCAGGCCCGACGTCGCCGTGGCGCTGACCTCGTACGCGGCGCCGCCGACCACCGCGTCCGCCGGCGGCGGCGACGTGAACGCGATCGCCTGCGCGCCGCGGCCGACCGCGAAGCTCTGCTGCACGCGCGGCGCGGCGGCGTAGTCGGCGTTGCCGGCCTGGTCGGCGTCGATCACGCAGGTGCCGGCGTGCTGGAACGTCACCGTGGTGCCGGCGAGCGCGCACGCGCCGCCGGCGGCGGCGTCGATCGTCAGCGTCACCGGCAATCCGGACGTGGCGGCGGCGGCGACCGCGTACGCGGCGCCGGCCACCGCGGCGTCGGCCGGCGCCGGCGTCGTGAACGCGACCGTCTGGCTGCCGATGCCGACGGCGAAGCTCTGCTGCACGCGCGGCGCCGCGTTCCAGTTCGCGTCGCCCGGCTGGTCGGCGTCGATCACGCAGGTGCCCACGTGCTGGAACGTCACCGTGGCGCCGGCGACCGAGCAGATGCCGGCGGCGCTCGGATCGATGCTGAAGGTCACCGCCAGGCCCGAGGTCGCGGCGGCCGCCACGGCGTACGGCGTGCCGCCGACGGCGGCCGCGGCCGGCGCGGTCGAGGTGAACGCGAGGGTCTGCTCGCCCTTGGCGACGGCGAAGCTCTGCTGCACGCGCGGCGCGGGCTCGTGATCGGCGTCGCCGGCCTGGTCGGCATCGATCACGCAGGTGCCGGCGCCGTGGAAGCTGACCTGGTCGCCGGCGATCGAGCAGACCGCGGCGGCGCTCGCGTCGATCGAGAACGCGACCGGCAGGCCCGAGGTCGCGGTCGCGGCCACCGTGTAGCCGGGGCCGGCGACCCGCGCATCGGTCGGGGGCGGCGACGTGAACGCGATCGTCTGCGCGGCGCGGCCGACGGCGAAGCTCTGCTGCGCGCGCGGCGCGGCGTTCCAGTCGGCGTCGCCGCCCTGGTCGGCGTCGACGATGCAGGTGCCGGCGCCGACGAACGACACCGCGGGACCGGCGATCGCGCACACGGAGGCGGCCGCCGGGTCGATCGTGAAGCTCACCGGCAGGCCCGAGCTCGCCGTCGCGGCGACGGCATACGGCGCGCCGCCGACGGCGGCCGCGGCCGGCGCGGCCGAGGTGAACTGGATCGTCTGCTCGCCGCGCGCGACGTCGAGCACATACGTGCGTCCGCCGCTGCAGCCGTCCGCATCGGTCGCGGTCAGGGTGACCAGATGGCGGCCGGCATGGGCCGGCACGCCGGTCAGATTCGCGGCGCCGCCGGCGGCCGGGATCAGGTCCAGGCCGAAGCCGGTCGGCAACCCGGCGGTGATCGAGAACGCGTACGGCAGCGCGCTGCTGCCGGACGCGCCGATCGCCTGGTTGTAGCTTGCGCCGACCGCGCCGGCCGGCAGCGCGGCATCCGGGCTGATGTCCGTCGTCGGGCAGGACACGGCGGCCGCAGCCGTCTGCGCGGCGAGCAGCGCCGCGAGCGGGAAGCATCGTTTGATCATCGCGTTCCCCTCACTCGACGCCGAACTGCATCAGCTCGACCGGCGTCGTGCTGTTCAGCACGACGACGAAGCGGTCGAGATGGATCGGGTAGTCCGACTTGACCGGCGCGGCGCCGGTCTGGCGCAGGTAGCCGCGGATCTCGGCGCTCGCCGCCACGACCGGCGCGCCGGCCGGCACGAAGCGGTGGTCGGCGAGGCCGTACCAGGCGCCGTCCGACGGCATGTCCGCCGCCAGAACCTGGCCCTGCGTGCCGCCGCTGATGAAGCCGCTGCAGCCCGGATCGGCATACAGGCGGAGCTCGACGGTGGCGCTCAGGCTGCCGTCGGCGGCGGTCGTCGCCGGCACGTTGAAGTGCATGCCGTAGTAGACGAAGTCGACCTGCGTCGCGCGGTCGAAGTCGAAGCACTGCGCCATGCCGGAGGCCGCGTTCGCCGTCGCCGAGGTCACGGTGAAGTCGATGCGCGCCGAGCCCGAAGCGGCGCTGCCGTCCACGTCGGGGCGCGGCACCCAGGCCGGCGCGATGCCGCTGCCGACCGGGTCCGGCGCCGCCGAGACGAACGGCATCCACGGCGAGAGCTGCGTGTCGAGGTTCGGATTCGGCACCAGGGTCTGCGCCGCCAGAGGCGGCGCCAGCACCAGCGCAATCACGGCAAGGCCGCGCGCACGCAACGCCGGCGCGAGCCGAGCGTCGCCGAAGCCGCGCAAGCGGCGGGAACGAAGCATCGAGTTTTCCCCTGGTAGCGCCGTACCGACGCGGCACCCCTGGCGCCGGCTGCGGCAAGTTTCATAAGTGTAGTACGAACGGCGCGTCGCCGGCCGGAATCGACGACCCGCGGCACGCCACCTCAGCGGGCGGCCTTCAGGTCGCGCGATCGGGACGGCGCACGCGCCTACAGCATCAGCTGCCAGTAGCCGACGTCGATCCAGCGGCCGAACTTGAAGCCGACCTCGGTGAAATGCGCGGCCTTGCGGAAGCCCAGGCGCTCGTGCAGCGCGACGCTGGCGGGATTGGGCAGCGCGACGACGCCGATCGCCGCGTGCAGCTGCCGCTCGCGCAGGCGCTCGAGCAATGCGGCGTAGAGCGCGGGCCCGAGGCCGCGCCTGGTCGCGTCGCGTTCCAGGTAGACCGTGGTCTCGGCGCAGTAGCGGTAGGCGCAGCGCGCCTTCCAGCGGCTGGCATAGGCGTATCCGCGCACTGCGCCGCCCTCCTCCAGGACGAGCCACGGCAGCCCGGCCTGGCGCGTCTCGGCGAGGCGCTCGCGCATCTGCGCCGCCGTCACGGCGTCTTCCTCGAACGTGACCGGCGTGTCCAGCACGTACGGGTTGTAGATGCGCGCGAGCTCGTGCGCATCGTCGGGTGCGGCATCGCGAAGCACGGACGGCTCCCTGGCGGCGACGGATGGCATGCGCCTGCTTCGTATCACGGCCGGCGACGGCCCGCCAGCGGCGTGCGCGCCGCCGCGCGGCTCAGCGGTCGGGCGACGTGCGGCCGATCGCGCGCAGCTCGCGCTGCATGGCGAGGCGGTCCAGCCCGTCCAGCGGCAGCGCGAGCAGTTGCTCGATGCGCTGGCGCAGCAGCGTCCAGGCCTGCCGGAACGCGCGGCGCCGCTCCTCCTCGCTGCCGTCGACGGCGGCCGGATCCGGCACGCCCCAGTGCGCGGTGACCGGCTGCCCCGGCCAGACCGGGCAGGCCTCGCCGGCGGCGGCGTCGCAGACGGTGATGACGAAATCCATCGCCGGCGCGCCGGCGCGCGCGAACGCGTCCCAGTGCTTGCTGCGCAGGGGTTCGCGATAGCCGAACGCGCGCGCCAGTTCGGCCGCGATCGGCTGCACCGTTCCGCTCGGGAAGCTGCCGGCGCTGTAGGCCCTGAAGCGGCCGGCGCCGAGCACGTTGAGCATGGCCTCGGCCATGAGGCTGCGCGCCGAATTGCCGGTGCACAGGAACAGCACGTTGCGCGGCGCCACCGGTGCGGCCTCAGGCGCAGGCGCCGGCGCGACCCGCCGCGGACGAGGCCGGGCCGCAGCAGGTCGAACCGGCGCGCGGCGCCGATGCGGCCGGCGCCGCGTCGGCGTAGGTCGTCGCCTCGCCGAAGCTGTGGAAGCTCTCCCAGCGCACGCCCTGCGGATCCTCGGCCCAGACCTTGTCCGAACGCGCGTAGCAGCAGGTCGTGGCCTTCTCGGCCAGCGCGATCGCATCGGCGGCGCGCAGGCGTTCGCCGATCGCGGCGAGCTCGGCGCCGTCCTCGGCCTGCAGGCCGAGATGGTCGACGCCGGCGGCGCGGCCGCGCTGCGAGATCGCGAAGTTGACGCGCGGATCGTCGAGCATCCATTTGGCGTAGTCGGGCTTGACCACGGTCGGCGCGGCGCCGAACAGCGTCGAATAGAAGCGGATGCTCGCGTCGAGCGCGTCGACGTTCACGTGCACGTGGAAGCGTTTCACGACCTTCTCCTGGCGGGCTTGCAGACGGACGCGGGCGCGCAGGCGGAAGCCGCAGGCGAGCCCGCGCAGCAGTTTTCGCTGAGGAAGCCGAGCAAGGCGTTCATCGCCGCGTAGTTGGCGCGGCACTGGATGACGCGGCCGCGCCGCTCGTCGCTGACCAGGCCGGCGCGGCGCAGGACGTGCAGGTGGCTGGTCAGCGTCGCGCCGGCCAGGCCGCTCGCCTCGCCGAGCGCGCCGACCGACAGGCCCTCGCCGCCCGCCTGCACGAGCAGGCGGTACAGGTTCAGGCGGTGCGCATGGGCCAGCGCGCCGAGCGCGGCGAGTGCCTCGTTCGATTTCATATTTCTAGAATCATCGAAATATTGCAGGCTGTCAACCGCGCAGCGCCGAAGCGGCGCTAGCGGAGATACGTGCGCATCAGCGCGGCCACCGCGGCGAGCTCGCGCGCGCGCTTCCTCGCGTCGCGCTCCGCGCCGACGTGCTCGGCGAGATGCGCGCCGAGCACTTCCATCATCAGGCCGTGCACCGCGCCGCGCACCGCGGCGATCTGCACCAGCACGTCGGCGCAGTCGGCCTCGCCCTGCAGCGCCGCCTCGATCGCGGCGACCTGCCCGCCGATCCGGCGGACGCGCGGCAGGAGCTTGTTCTGATGTCGTCGGATGTGCGCCATGCCGCGATCATATACCCTATGGGGGTATCCTGATCCGGTGCCCGGCCATGTCCCACGAACGCCTGCTCGAAGACGCCGCCCGCTCGCGCGCGCATGCGCACCGCTTCGACGCCGGCCATGCGCCGGCCGAGCGCAGCACGCGCCGCGCGATGGCGCTGACCGCGGCGATGATGGTCGTCGAGATCGCCGGCGGCTGGTGGTACAACTCGATGGCGGTGCTCGCCGACGGCTGGCACATGAGCTCGCATGCGCTGGCGCTGGGCCTGTCGGCGTTCGCCTATGCGTTCGCGCGCCGCCACGCCGACAACGGGCGGTTCGCCTTCGGCACCTGGAAGGTCGAGATCCTCGGCGGCTACACCAGCGCGGTCCTGCTGCTCGGCGTGGCCGCGCTGATGGCGTTCCAGTCGGTCGAGCGCCTGTTCGCGCCGCGGCCGATCGACTACGCGCAGGCGATCGCCATCGCCGTCGTCGGCCTCGCGGTCAACCTGGTCTGCGCCTGGTGGCTGCGCGACCAGCCCCACGGGCACTCGCACCACGCCCATTCCCACGGCCACGCGCAGGCGCACGATCACGCGCGTGCCGGCGGCCACGCGCATCACGACCTCAACCTGCGCTCGGCCTACCTGCACGTGCTGGCCGACGCGGCGACCTCGGTGCTGGCGATCGCCGCGCTGGGCGGCGGCCTGCTCTGGGGCGCGGCCTGGCTGGACCCGGTCATGGGCCTCGCCGGCGCGGCGCTGGTGACGGCCTGGGCGGTGGGCCTGCTGCGCGACACCGGCCGCGTGCTGCTGGATGCGGAAATGGACGCCCCGGTCGTGGCCGAGGTGCGCGAGGTGATCGAGCGCGGCGAGGTGCCCGCGCGCATCGTCGACCTGCACGTCTGGCGCGTCGGCCGCGGCCAGTACGCCTGCGTGCTCAGCCTGGTGACGACCGCGCCCGTCGGCGCCGAGTTCTTCCGCCGCGCGCTGGCCGTGCACGAGGAGCTGGTGCACGTGACCGTCGAGGTCGACCGCTGCCCGGTCGCGGCCGCGGCCTGACCGGCAGGCGGCAGGCATTCCGCATCGGCGCGGCGGCCCGATTCCGACGCGGCGTGCCGTAGGATGGTCGGCGCGGGTTCGCGGGCGGCGCACGTGCGCCGCGCCATCCCGCGGGACGCATGGCCGAAGCAAGCGAGCGCGGTGGACGCATGAATTCACGACGGCAGGCACGGCAGACCGGTTCGCTTCTCGCGCTCGGCGTTCCGCCCCTCGAAGAACAGCTGTACCGGCATCTCCTGGCGCGCCACGGAGGCGCTCCGGCCGACGAGCTGGCGCGCCGCCTGAAGAAGAGCCGCGCGGTGGTCAGCCGAGGCCTGGCCGCGCTGGAGGCGATCGGCTTCGTCACGCGCACGCCGGATTCGGTGCCGCGCTATTTCGCCACCCCGCCGGACATCGCGGTGGAAACCCTGATCCTGCGCCGCCAGCACGACGCGCGCACCGCCATCACCGAGCTGCGCGCCATCGACCGCTCCACCGACGGCGAGCGCGAGGACAACCGGATCGTCGAGATCCTGAGCCCCTCCGCGGCCGGGCAGATGTTCCTACAGCTGCTGCGCAACGCGCAAAGCGAGATCCGGTGCCTGGCGCGGCTGCCGATGCTGGTGTCGAGCACGACTGGCCCCTCGCTGGACCTCCTGCTCCAGGCCCTGCACCGCGGCGTGTCGTGCCGGACCGTGCTCGATTCCCGGCTGCTCGAGCTGCCCTGGCTGCTGGAATCGATGCGGGTCACGGCCGCGGCGGGCGAGCAGTTCAGGATCGCCTCGTCCGTCCGCTTCAAGCTCGTCGTCGTGGACGCGCGCGTGGCCATGCTGCCGCTGGACCTGTCCCGGCCCGACGGTTCGGTGCTGCTCGTGCGCCCGTCGTCGCTGATGGACGCGATCTGCGACTTGTTCGAATCGATCTGGCAGACCTCCACGCCGTCGTCGCTGCAGGGGAGCGCCGAAGCGCGGCGCGCCGAGGAGGAACGGGAAGCGCTGATCTCGCTGCTCGCGTCCGGGCTGAACGACAAGACGATCGAGCACCAGCTGGCGCTGTCCAACCGCACGCTCGCGCGGCGCATCAGCAGCCTGATGTCCGAATTCGGCGCCGCCACGCGGTTCCAGGCCGGATGGCTCGCGGCGCTGGCCCGCAACGGCGGTCGAACGCCGTGAGCACGGTGGCGGATTTACGCCATTTGTCAGAGACCCGCCATCGCTTCCCTTGATCGGCGTCGAGCGGAGGTCGCACAGTTGCGTCGCTGCACGCGTCCAACTTCCTCCATAGGCGCCTCGATGAGCCTCACAAGAAAAGCCGCATCTCCGAATCCGCGTGGCATGCCCGCGCGCCTGAGCCTCGCACTGCTGATCGCCGGCGTCCTGTCCGCGCCGGCGCTCGCGGGCGACGGGCAAGCCACCTCCCTGCTCAAGTCGCTCGCCGGCGCGCCCGGCTCCCGCGCGATGCCCCAGCCCGTGGGACCGCGCCGGATCCATCCCGCACGCACGGTCGCGCCGCGGCCGGCCGGAACCGTGGTGGTGACGAACTGCGACGACGCCGGCCCCGGCTCGCTGCGCGACGCGGTCGAGAACGCCGTGTCCGGAGACGTCGTCGATCTGACGGCACTCTCCTGCTCGACGATCTCCCTCGCGACCGGCGCTCTCGCCACCGACGTCGACGACCTCACCGTCGACGGCCCGGGCCCGGAGGCGCTCGCCATCGATGCGGCCGGTTCGAGCCGGATCTTCGACCACGGCGGCACCGGCACGCTCACGCTCAACGGCCTGGCGCTGCGCAACGGTTCGTACACCAGCACGGACTTCACCGGCCCCGGCTTCGCCCAGGGCGGCTGCGCCTACTCGGCGGGCCGCCTGGTGGCCAACGACGTGCACGCCTCGGGTTGCCGCGTCGACGGCGCCACCGCGGAAGGCGCGGCATTCTGGGCGTGGACGTCGCTGGACCTGACCGATTCCAAGGTGACCGCCGCGGTGGCCAACGCCCATTCGGACACGCTCAGCAGCGTCGTCTTCGGCGGCACGCTGTTCGGCTTCCTGGGCATGAATCTCGTGCGCACGGAGGTGACGGATTCGACGTCGACGTCGGCGACGAACCTGAACCCCAGCGGCAACAGCATCACCACGATCAACGGCGGCGTGATCTGGACCGGCCAGAGCGTCGCGATCACCGACAGCGTGATCACCGGCGCATTCGCTTCCGCCTCGTCGCCCAATGCGCTCGCGTGGGTGAAGGGCGGCTCGGTCTACGCCGCCAACGGCGCCGCGATCACCAACACGACGATAGCCAACAGCTCCCTGAGCGCGCCCGCCGGAACCAGCTACGACTACCAGACGCTCGTGCTCGGCGCCGGCGTCTACATCGCCGGCAGCGGTTCGCCGACCACGATCACCGGCTCGACCATCACCGGCAACTACGCGCACTGCAACGGCAGCGGCGACTGCGACAACGAGTACACGGCGGTCGCCGGAGGCGCGCTGGCGTCGCGCGTGCCGGTGACGCTCGTCAACTCGACGATCTCGGGCAACGCCTCGCAGAAGAGCGGAGGCGGCATCGTCGGGATCGCGTTCGCGAGCATCACGCTCGCCAATTCCACGATCACGGGCAACAGCGCGCCCACCGCGCCCGGCATCTTCGACAACGGCATCTACGTGTCCACGCCGCTGGTCACGAACAGCAGCATCGTCGCCGGGAACACGGGCTTCGGCCCGGATCCGGCGCTGAACACGGACGTCGTGTCGGTGCACACGGTGACGGGCGCGAACAACCTGATCGGCGGCGCCAACGTCGACCTTCCCGCCGACACGCTGGGCGGCGATCCGATGCTCGGCCCCCTGGCCGACAACGGCGGCCCCACGCAGACGCATGCGCTGCTGCCCGGCAGCCCGGCGATCGACCACGGCAACAACCTGGCCGGGCTGGCCGTCGACCAGCGCGGCGGAAGCTACGTGCGCGCCTACGGAAACGGCGTCGACATCGGCGCGTTCGAGCTGCAGCCCGGTCCGGTGACCGACCGCATCTTCGGCGACGGCTTCGAGCTGGCCGGCCGTCGATAGCCTCGTCCTTGCGCGTCGTGCCGACCGCCTGAGGGCCGGGGCTGCGGCAGTGCGTCTTCCCCAGCGCACTGCCGCAGCGTCCGTCCGCAAGCGCAGGCATCGTGGCGTCGCGCCGCGCCGATGAACCGTGCCAGGTTCGCCCATGCGCCGGAACGCGGCCGGCGATACGCGCGCACGGGGACGAGGGACGGCAGAATCCGCAGTCCCAGGGTCCGCCCTCGCCGCATGGCGGCATCGAATGGCGGCATCGACCGGCGTCCATGCCGCCGCGGGACGCCGGCGAGCGGAGCGCCGCATCGGTTCGCGCGCGGACGGCGATTTTCCTTCGCATCCAGCCTCAGGAACTCGCGCATGCCCGGCCCTGGCCGCTTCCGCCCCGCCCCGCCCGCGTGCCGCCGTTGCCGGCGACGGCGATGACGGCGTCGTATCCGGAGATCAGGAGCGTGCACGTCGCCGCGGTCGCGCTCAGCGGCAGCCTGTTCCTGCTGCGCGGCGCGGCAGCGCTGCTCGGCGCGCGCTGGCCTCATGCGACGGCCGTGCGCCGCGTCAGCCAGGCGATCGACACGGTCCTGCTGGTGGCGGCGCTGGCGCTCGTCGCGATCCTGCCCGCCGGCCACTCGCCAACCACTGGCTGAGCGTGAAGCTCGCACGGGTCGTCGCCTACGTCGCGCTCGGCATGCTCGCGCTGCGGCCCGGGCGGCCGCGGCACGTGCGTGCGCTCGGCTTCGCCGCCGCGCTCGCCACGTTCGCGCTGATCGTCGGCATCGCGATCGCGCGCGATCCGCTCGGCTGGTGGCGGCTGCTGGCAGGCTAGCCGCGTCCGCCGCGAAGAAGGCTCGGCGCCGCCGGCAACGCCACGCGGGTCAATCCGCGTCGATCGCGACGACCAGCGGCAGATGGTCGGAGGCGACGCGGGCCAGGCGGCTGCGGTGCGCGCTCGCCTGCACGCGGCCGAGGCCGGGCGAGATCCAGGCGCGGTCCAGCGCGAGCAGCGGATACGGCGCCGGGAACGTCGGCACCGGCGGCGCGGCGGCGAGGCGCACGTCCAGCGCGCGCACGCTGCCTTCGCGGCGGCGCCATTCGTTGAAGTCGCCGAGCAGCACGGTCGGCGGCGCGCCGTCCTCGTCGAGGCGTGCGAGCAGCGTCTCGACCTGGCGCACGCGCTCGGCCGCGGCGAGGCCCAGATGCGTGGCGAGGACGCGCAGGCGCCCGCCCTCGGCCGCGACCACGAGCTCGATCGCGTTGCGCGGCTCGCGGCCGGCGACGGAGAGATCGTGCACGCAGGCCGACTCCACCGGCCAGGCGCTCAGCACCGCGTTGCCGAAGTCGGCGCCGCGCTTGACGTACGTCGGCGCGACGACGGCCTGCCAGCCGGTGGCGCGCTCGAGCTCGGCGCGCAGCACCGTCGGCTGCGGCGCGGCGAATTCCTGCAACGCGACCAGGTGCACGTCGAGCTCGGCGATCACGCGCGCGACGCGCGCGGCGTCGAAGCGGCGGTCCAGGCCGACGCCGCCGTGGATGTTCCAGCTGGCCAGGCGCAGCCGCGTCATCGCCGCGCCGCGCGCGCCTGCCAGCGCCGCGCGGCGAGCGCCGCGGCGACGACGAGCAGCGCCGCGCCGGCCGCGGCCAGCCACATCAACGGATGCGGATCGGCCAGCGCGGCGAGCGCGCGGTCGACGAACAGCGCGTACAGCGTGATCCCGGGCAGCATGCCGAGCGCGGTGCCGGCCGCGTACGGGGCGCGCCTCACGCGCGCCGCGCCGGCGACGAAGCTCACCACGCTGTACGGCGCGAGCGGCAGGATGCGCACGATCGCCACCGCGAGCAGCCCGTAGCCGACGATGCGCCGCCGCAACCGCTCGCCGCGCGCGCCGAGCAGGCGCGCGACCTGCCGCTGCGGCAGCCGGCGCCCGAGCGCGTGCAGCACCGCCGCGCTGGCCAGGCTGCCGAGCAGCGCGTAGACGCCGCCGAGGAACGGGCCGAACACGACCAGCGTCGCCGCGATCAGCAGGTTGACCGGGAACACCACCAGCCCGCCCGCGACGAACGCGAGCAGGACGAACGCCGGCGCCAGCGGCGAGGCGCGGCTGCGCTGCGCCTGCGCGACCAGCTCGGCGGCCGACGGCAGCGGCGACGGCGCCCAGGCGAGCCAGGCCGCGCCGGCGGCGAGCGCCAGCACGCCGGCCGCGAGCGCCGCGAGCCACAGGCGCCGTGTCTTCCGCGGCGGCCGCGCATCGTCGCGCGGGGCGTGCGGAGCGGCTGCGGTCATGCTAGAGCAGGCCCTCGATCGGCAGCAGGCGCAGAAGGTGCAGGCGCATGCGCTTCCACCAGGGCACCTCCGGCTCGTGCTCGAACGTCACCGTCCTGCCGTCGTCGACCGCGGTCCAGCGCAGACCGCGCAGGCCGGTGCGGCCGGGCGGCTCCAGCGTCACGCGGAACGCGTTCTGCGGCGCCGCAGCCTGCTCGAAGTAGCGGTCCACGGCGGCGGCGAGCTCGGGGCTGTCGGCGATCACGCCCATCTCGGTGTTGAGCAGGCGCGAGCGCGGGTCGAAGTTCATCGAGCCGACGAACACGTAGCGGTGGTCGACGACCATCGCCTTCGAATGCAGGCTGACGCCGGAGGACGTGCCGTAGGCGCGCCCGGGGTCGCGCCCGGCGAGCGGGCGCAGCTCGTAGATCTCCACGCCGGCCTCGATCAGGCCGCGCCGGTAGCGCACGTAGCCGGCGTGCACCTCCGGCTCGTCGGTGGCCGCCAGCGAATTGGTCAGCACGCGCAGGTTCACGCCGCGCGCGGCCAGCGCGTCCAGGTAGGCCTCGCCGCTGCGCCCCGGGATGAAATACGGCGAGATGATCGTGGCCTGCACCGTCGCCGCGTCGAGCAGCGCCCGTACCTGCGGCGCCATGTGCGGCACGCGCGCGCTGCGCTCCGGATCGACCTTGCCCGGATCGTCGGCGACCAGCGTCGCCGGGCCCCAGAACCAGCGACCGCGCCGGTCGGCGCTCGGCCCGCTGGGCAGCTCCTCCTCGATCGCCTGCGCGTAGTCCGACTCGGCGAAGCGGCGCGCGTCGTCGTTCAGGTGCGCGCGCAGCTGCGCCAGGTCGGCGGCGGTGGCGCGCGCGCCCTTGAACGCCTTCACCGGGTAGGCCGCGTCGGAGTTCCAGTAGGCGTCGAACATCTGCGAGGTCTGCGGCACGATCGGGCCGATCGCGATGACGTCGAGGTCGTTGAAGTGCGTCTCCTCGCCGGCGTCGAAGTACGCGTCGCCGATGTTGCGCCCGCCGATGATCGCGATCGCGTTGTCGACGATGAACGACTTGTTGTGCATGCGCCGGTTCAGGCGCCGGCCCTCGAGCAGGAACTGCCCGGCCTTCGCCCACAGCGCGCGGTTGCGCACGCTGAACGGGTTGAACAGGCGCACCTCGATGTTCTCGTGCGCGTCCAGCGCGTCGAGCAGGTGGTCCTCCTCGCTGATGCCGAGGTCGTCGAGCAGGATGCGCACGCGCACGCCGCGGTCGGCCGCGGCCAGGAGGTGCTGCGCGAGCAGGCGGCCGGTCGGGTCGTTCTTGAAGATGTAGTACTGCAGGTCGATCGCGTGCGCCGCGTGGTCGGTCAGGACGAGGCGGCTCATCAGCGCGTTCACGTTCGCCACCAGCAGGCGGAAGCCCGACTGGCCCGGGCGCGCCTGCACCTCGCTGCGGATGTAGCGCGTCGACGGCGTGTCGGCCGCCGGCGGCAGCGCGTGCGAGGCGGACTTGGGATAGTCGGTGCGCAGCGTGGCGCATCCGGCCAGGGCCACGACGGCCAGCAGGGCCATGCGGCCGATCAGGGACGCAAAGCGGTCGCGTGCAGGTGCCATTCGCTTCATGTTCTCACATCGACGCGGCGTGCGGACGGCATTGCCGCGCGGCCGTTCGGCGGCCGGCAAGCCGGCGAAGGCGTACGCGATCGCGGCTGAATGGCCGGGCCGCGCGCGGCCCGGCCGTTCCGCCCGCGCTCATGCGCCGGCGCGGCTGCAGGCCGTGCGCCCTGCCCGGCCGCCGCGGATCGGCAGGCGCGTCTTCAGCGATGCGTGAACGCGGCCGTGCGCGTGTGATGCCCGCAGGTGGCGCACGACGCGTCGTCCGCCGGGCGCGCGGCGCCGCAGTGCGCGCAGACGCAACGGCCGTCCGCACGCGCCAGGTCCGGCATCGCCTCGAAGGGCCCGGGCAGCAGCGGCAGGCCCGGGCGCGGCTGCCGGTAGCGGATCAGGCTGAGCTGCCCGGACGGCTCCAGGTACGCGCGGCGCAGCTCGCCGAGCTGGACCACGCCCTGCGCGCGCAGCAGGGCGATGAACGTGTCGCGCGACAGGCTCGCGCCGTCGAGCGCGTCCGGCAGCAGGTGGCCTTCCTCGACGAGGATCGTCACCGCGCCCTGCGTCAGCGTCTCCGCGCGCCGGCTGCGCATCGAGACGTACGCGATGCCGCGCTGCACGGCCAGGGCGACGGCGAGCACGACGACGGCCGCCAGCAGGCCGGTGTCGGCCGCCTGCATCGGCAGGCCGACCGCGGCGCCCAGCGTCAGGAACACGGCGAACTCGGACGCGCTGAGCTGCGAGGCGATGCGCTTGCCCATCAGGCGCATGAACAGCAGCAGCGCCAGGTAGAGCAGCACGGTGCGGTCGACCGCCTCGAGCAGGAACAGCCAGGGCGCATCGCCGATCAGGATGCGATGCAGGTCCTCGAGGCGGACCGCGCCGGGATCCATTTCAGGTGCCGAGCACGTTGGCCGCGCGCGTCCAGCGCTGCTGGCCGCAGGCCGGGCACGGCCGCGCGGTCGCGCCGTCGTCGCCGGCCGGAAGTCCGCAGGCGCCGCAGACGCTCGCGTCGGCGGTCTCGGCCTCGGCGCGCAGGCGCACGTCGGCGTCGGGCAGGATCGACAGCCCCGGACGCGGCGTGCGCGCGCGCACCAGCGAGAACGCGCCGCTCGCTTCGAGGTAGAGGCGGCTGATCTCGCCCAGGTGCTGGATGCCGCTGCCGCGCAGCTCGCTGAACAGCTTCTCGCGCGAGAGCGTCTCGCGGCCGAGCGGCTGCAGCAGCAGACGGCCGTCCTCGACCAGCGTCACCAGGCGGCCGCTGACGATGCGCTCGACGCGCCGGCGGCGCATGCCCCAGCGCGAGATCGCGCGCTGCAGCGCCACCGCGGCGAGGATCACGACGGCGGCCGGCAGCAGGCCGCGGTTCGGCGCCTCCAGCACGACGCCGGCGGCGGCCGCGAGCGTCACCACCACCGACAGCTCGAACAGCGTGAGCTGGGCGGTGACGCGCTTGCCGAGCAGGCGCATGGCGAGGATCAGCACGGCGTAGACGAAGCAGGCGCGGAGCCCGATCTCGATCAGGAACGGCCAGGGCGTGCTGCCGGCGAGCCAGCGCTGCAGGTCGACGAGGTCGATCGGCGCGTCCACGGCAGCCTCCGGCGTCAGCGGTCCGGCCGGCGCCCGCTCGCGCCGTCGGCCGGCGCGCCGAACCGCCCCTGCAACGCGTCCGCGCCGGCCTGCGGATGCGCCAGCGGCGCCAGGTCGGTGCGTTCGCGCCGCTTCGCGGCGGTGTCGACGCGCATGCGCTGGTCGCGCCGGCGGACCAGGTCGGGATCGGCTTCGCCGTCGCGGTTGAACGACCAGGCGAGCATCGGATCGCCGAGCGGCAGCGCGTCGGCCGCCGCGTCCGTCGCGTCCGAATGCCACACGTGCCAGGTCTTGCCGTAGCTGTTGATCTTGCGCTTCATCAAGGCGTGCTCGGCCGCGCCCGGAATGCCCGGCGCGATCAGCTGGCCGGACAGGATCTCGTAGTTGTGCGGGTGCCAGTACCTGCGCTCGCTTTCCGGCAGCGTGTCGAACAGCTTCCCGGAGATGATGTACTCGATGCCGGTGAGGTTCGCCTGGCGCGTGTCGGCGTCGAACAGCACGCACTGCGCGAAGTCCTCGTTGACCTGGCGGCAGTAGTGGTGCGCTTCCATCTGCCGCTGCGGCGCGTCCTTCATCGGATGGAAGCCGTCCAGGTGGATGTCGAAGCCGCTGAGCGGCGCGGTCGACTGCAGCACGGCCGCGCCGACCGCGAGCGCCTGCGTCGCGCCCGACTCGGGCGCCCCGGGCGGCTTCGTGCGCGGCTCGGCCGCGTGCAGCGCCATGCAGGCCAGCGCCGCGGCCGCCGGCAGCGCACGCGCGGCGCGGCGGCGCGCGGCCGGCCTCACGGACGGGCCTCCGCGCGTGCGCTCAGGCTCGCCTCGTCCAGGCTCATGCGCTCGTACCAGGTGCGCACCTGGCTGAGGTGCCGTTCCTCGGCGGCGAACGCCTCTTCGAAGCGCTGCGCGAGCTCGGTCTCGCCGGCGTCCTTCATCAGCGCGGCGAGCACGGTCCAGCCGTCGCCGTCGACGAGCTCGGCGCAGAGCACCGCGTGCAGCGACTGCAGCACCGTGGTGCGCGGGTCGAGCACGGACTGGGCCAACCCCAGCGTCTGCATGCCGACGACGTCGGCGCACGGCGTCTGCGCGGTCGGATCGCCGCCGAGACGCTCGATCGCCTCGCGCAGCATCTCCAGGTGCATGGCCTCTTCGTGCATGAAGTGCTCGACCGTCCCGATCGTGATCGCGGCCGCCTCGTCCGGGCGGAAGCGGCACTTGCGCAGGAACGCCTCGTACAGGCGCACGCCCGCGCGCTCGAACGCGAGCCGCTCGCCGAGCTTGTCCATGACCGCCTGCATGCGGCCGCCGAGCAGCATCGCCGTGCCGCTCTTCACGACGCCGCGCAGCGTGAGCGGCGGCGGCACCGAGCCGAGCGGATCGACGTCCTCGAAATACGCGCCGCGCAGCGCGTCGTCCGCGCCGGGCGGGCGCGCCTCCGGCGACGGGTCGGCCTCGACGTCGCGCAGCAGCGCCTCGCCGTCGCCCGGCGCGCCGTGCAGGCCGGTCTTGTTGAGCCCCAATGCGCTCGTTTTCATGACGTGCCTCCTCAATGCAGCCGCGCGGCGGCCGCGCGGACGAGTTCGGTGCCGGGTGCCCAGCGGTAGCCGGCGGCGACGGCCTCGCTCGGCGAGCCGTCGCGATTGAGCGCCTCGCGCCATTCGCGCGACGCGGCGCCTTCCTGGTCGGAGGGCACGAACTGCGTGCCGGCAGCGCGCAGGTCGGCCTCGGCCAGCAGCGTCTCCCTGACGAAGTCGCGCTGGCTGGCGAACGCGATCGGCTCGGGCAGCGCCGCGGGCAGGATCTCGGCCGGGTCGCGCCCCTCGTGCTGCTTGAAGAGCTCGCGCACGTAGTGCAGGTGGCCGAGCTCGTAGTCGAGGAAGCGCTCCCACAGCGCCTTGAGGCGCGGGTTGGATTCCTGCTGCACGCAGCTGTAGTAGGTGTAGGCCTCGTTCGCCTCGTGCATCAGCCACTGCTCGAGCCAGGTCTGGTCCGGATCGGCGATCGACTCGTACTGCGTCACGTGCTGCTCCTCGATCGAGGCGATCTCGGCGTACAGCAGCCGCGCCAGCGGGTCGGCGAACAGCGGGCCGATGGCCATGTAATAGTCGTGCACCTGGTGCTCGGCGGAGACGATCGTCAGCGCGTGCAGCCGGGTCAGCAGCTCGGCCCTGTTCCTGTCGTACGGCGTGCGCAGGTCGTCCTCGGGGCTGCGGTGCTCGACGACGGTCGGGCGGCCGGTCATGATGTCCGTGTAGTTCTGCAGGATGTTGTTCGCGTCCTTGCCTTCCATGCGGTCGAGCAGCGCGGAATAGCGGTACAGGTGGTCGAAATCCTCGAGCATGCCGAAGCGGTAGGTCTGCGCGAGGTAGGCGTCGGGTTCGGCCTGGGCGACCGCGGCGGTGATCTCGATCGCGGCCTGCTCGTAGGCGATCGTGACCTCCAGCGGCGAATGGTCGGCGCCGAGCAGCCAGTTCACCGCGGTCTGCTGGTGCTGCTCGACGCGGCGCACGCGGGCGAGCAGCAGGCGCAGCTCGCGGTGCACGCGCGCGCAGGCGTGGCTGAAGCGCACGGCCTCCGCCTCGATGCCGTTCATCAGGATCACGCGCACGCGCGTGAACGCGTCGTCGTCCAGCTTGCTGATCGGCTTTTGCACGATGTCGCGCCAGCTCATGCGCTGGCGGTCGATCGGGCAGCCCTTGACGTTCATCAGATCGAAGCTCATCGGCACTCTCCTTCGGGAGAGCGATGTCGAGCAATGCATGTGCCAAGCGCGCCGGCGCGCGGCCCCGCTGGCGTGCGCCGCAGGGCGCGGAAAAAAGCGATCGGCTCGCTGTAAGAGCTACTTTGATGGGCCGTGCGCCGCGCCCCGCTGCGCGCGGCCGGGCCGGCGGCGGCGCCGGCCCGCCCTGCCCCGGGCGCGCCGCGGCGCGCCCGGCGTGACAGCGCTCGCGCCCAGAAGGTAAAAGAAGGCTGGTTCAGCGAGCCCTCGTCCGTCCGGCCATGCGCAACACGGTCTACCGTTTCGGGAACTTCCGGCTGGCGGCCGCCGCGCGCGAGCTCAGGCGCGGCGCCGAGCCGCTGCAGCTGCCGCGGCGCGCGTTCGACTGCATCCTGTACCTGATCGAGCATCGCGCGCGCGCGGTCGGCCGCGACGAGCTGACCGCGGCGGTCTGGGGCCGCGTCGACGTGACCGACGCCCAGCTCAGCCAGGTCATGCTGCACGCGCGCCGCGCGATCGACGACAGCGGCCAGACCCAGCATGCGATCCGCACGCTGCCGGGCTTCGGCTACCGCTGGATCATGGACGTGGACGAGACCGTCGAGCCCGCGCCCGCGCCGGCCGCAGGGGCCGGGCCGGCCGGCCACGCCGCGTCGCCGGCGGCGGCTGCGAGCGGGGCCATGCCCCCCGCCCCGCCCGCGCGATCCGGACCGGCCGGCGCCCCGGCACGGCGCGGCTGGCGGCCCGCGGCGGCAGCGATGGCGCTGGTCGCCGCCGGCCTGCTCGCCCTCGGCGCGCTGGTGCTCGCCGGCCGCGGCCGCCACGGCGCCGGCGATGCGGCGCCGGCCGCCGCCTCGTTCGTCGTGCTGCCGATCGACGTGTCGGGACCGGCCGAGAGCGGCTGGATGCGCCTGGGCGTCATGGATCTCGTCGCCGAGCGCATGCGCAACGCCGGCCTGCCGGTTCCGCCGAGCGAGAACACGCTCCTCGTGCTGCGCGGTGCCGGCGAGCTGCCGTCCGGCGACCGCACCGGGCTCGGCCGCCTGCTCGGCGCCGGCACCGTCGTCGACGGCAAGGCGGTGCGCTCGGCGGACGGTTGGACGATCGAGCTCGCCGCCGTGGACGCGCGCGCCCTGCGCCACACGGCGCAGTCGACGCATGCCGACGCGATCGTCGCCGCGCGCCGCGCGACCGACCTGCTGCTCGCCGCGCTCGGCCGGCCCGCGCCGGCGGGCACGGGCGAAGGCGACGATACCGACGAGCGCCTGCAGCAGGCACAGGCCGCGCTGCTCGCCGGCGAAATCGATACCGCGCGCCGCGTGCTGGCCGATCTGCCCGAAGCGGAGCGCGGCACGCCGCGCGTGCAGCTGCAGCTGGCCCAGGCGGATGCGCGCAGCGGCGACCTCGACCGCGCCGAGGCCGCCTACGGCCGCCTGCTCGACGATCCTGCCGTGCAGGCCGACGCGCGCCTGCGCGCACGCGTGCTGGCCTTGCGCGGCGCGGTGCGCGGCCGGCGCACCGCCTACGCCGAGGCCGAACGCGACTTCGACGCCGCCGTCGCCGCGCTTGCCGGCATCGCCGCGCCGCTGGAGCTCGCGCGTGCATTGAACGGCCGCGGCGTCTCGCGCATGGCGCTCGGGCGGTTCGACGAGGCAGCGGCCGATCTCGGCCGCGCGCGCCTCGAGCTCGAGCAATCCGGCGACCGCCTGGGCCTGGCGCAGTCGGACACGAACTTCGGCCTGCTCGAGGCGCGCCGCGGCCGCATGGAACCGGCGCTGGCGCACCTGCTCGGCGCCGCCGACCGCTTCGAGGCGCTCGGCGCGGTGGAGCGCATGCAGGGCGTGCTGGTCAGCGCGTTCGACGCCGAAGCCGCGCTGCTGCGCTGGCCGGAGGCGCTGGCCGTGGCCGAGCGGCAGTGGGCGCGCCGCGACCGCGCCGGCGATCCGGGGCTGGCGCTGCAGATCGCCACCAATCGCGGCGCGGCGCTGGGCGCGCTCGGCCGCCTGCGCGAAGCGCAGGCCGTGCTCGACCAGGCCGCGGACGACTACCGCAGCGCGCGTCCGGAAGCGCTGCGCTACCTGCACGCCGAGCGGGCCGCGCTCGCCTGGCGCCGCGGCGACGTGGCCGGCGCGGCCGCGGCGGCCGACCGCGCCGCCGCGATCTGGCCGCCGGCCGAGGCGGACGACGAGCAGCGCGCGCGCCTGGCCTTGCTGCGCCAACGTGCGCACCTGGCGCTCGGCGGCGCGGATGCCGCGGCGCTGCAGCGCGAGCTCGACGCGCCGCAGGGACGCGAGACCGCGGTGGCACTGCTGGTCGCGCGCGCGGAATGGGCGGCGCGCGGCGGCGCTGCGACGGCCGAAGGGCTGTACCGCCAGGCGCTGGCGCAGGCCGAAGCGCGCGGCGTGCCGGCCGAGATCGCCCTGGCCGCGCAGGCCTACGGCGCCTGGCTGCTCGCCGCGGCGCGTGTCGACGACACCGCCGACCTGGCCGGGCGCGTCGCACGCTGGGCCGACCGCGACTTCGATTGCGCGCTGTTCGAAGCCAGCGTGCTGAAGGCGCGCGGCGGCAAGGCGTGGACGGATGCACTGCGCCAGGCGCGCGCGCTGGCGGGCGAACGGCCGATTCCGGCGGCGCTGGCCGACCCGGCGGCGTGATGCCCGAGGGCTGCCCGGACGAGGGCCGGCAGGCGGCCGTGCCGCCTGCCGGAGGTTGCAGGATGGGGGGCGGGGTTACAGGCTTCCGCTCGGCGCCGGCTGCTGCGGATTGTTGTCCGGCGTCTTCGGATTGCAGGCGGACAATGCGCCGATCGAGGCCAGCAACAGGACGACCAGGGCGCACCGCTTGGCGAACAGGTTCATGATGGATCCTCCTTGCGTTGACTCGGCGACCAGCCTGCGCCCGCGAAAGTGAGCATCCCGTTCCCTGGCCGTGACGGCGCGGTTAACGGAGTACGCCGGCTCGACGGCGTTCAGTCTCGCGCGGCCGGGACGCCGGCCGCGCGAGCACTCGCCGCGGCAGCGGGCGCTAGTCGAAGCCGTCGGCGAAGACCGTGTCGTTGGCCGCGTCGAGGTCGCGGATGCTCACCTCGTCGAGCTGCACCCACAGGCTGTGGTCGCCTTCGCTGATCATCCACGACGCCTTCTCGAACAGCTCCGGCCCGAACGTGCGGTTGATGCGGTTCAGGTCGTCCGAGTCGAACAGGTTGCCGCGCGGATTGAACAGCTCGAATTCGAACGCCTGCCCGGACGCGGTCGGCGTCGCCAGCAGATGGATGCCGTCCGACAGCGGATAGTCGTTGGTGAGCATCACGGACGGGCCGTCCGCGGTCTCCACCAGCGTGTCGTTCACGCCGCCGGCGCGGAGCTGGAACGTGCCCGGACGGATCGGATAGCTGGTCGCGCTGCCGGGGGCGATCTCGAAGCCCTCCGGCGACAGCACGAACGACATCGTGACCGGCGTGCCGACGGCGACGACCGAGAACGGCCCGCCGGTGAGATCGTTGTAGCCGACCGTGCCGCGCGCCTCGACGACGGCGTCGGTCGGCGTGTCGGCGTGCAGGTCGACGATGAACGCCGCCATGATGCCGTCCGGGTCGATGCCCCAGCCGCCGATCGTCTTTCCGTCGGCGGAGAGCGCGGTGCCGGCGGCCAGGAACCAGCCGTCCGGGATCGTCACGCCCTGCGCGACGACGTAGTCGGCGAGCGGTTGGAGGCCGGTGGCGGGCGTCCAGATGGTCGCCGTGCGCACCGGCCAGACGCCGCTCGCGCCGACGATCACGTTGCCGTCGTCGCTGACCGCGAAGGCGAACGATTCCGGCGGCAGGAAGCCGTCCGGCGCCGCTGCCGCACCCGGCAGCGCGGCGAGATCCGTCCGCGCCGGCCGCGGCCCGGCGGCGGCCGGGCGGCCCGCAACCGCGCGCTCGGACGGGAGGATGCCGATCGGCTGCGGTCCGGTCGCCGCGGTCCAGCGCCAGGCCTCGCCGCCGTTGGCCGTGTAGTAGCCGCCGCCGACGACGACGCTGCCGTCGGCATTGGCGGCCAGCGCCTCGCCGATCGGATTGCCGTCGGCGTCGGTCATGTCCAGCGGCGCGCCGTCCTTCCAGATCACGCCGGAACGGTAGCCGTCGGGCTGGTCGTTCCAGCCGAACACGGTGCCGCCGTCGCGGCTGATGCCGTTGGCGCGCGAGAACGTGGTCGGCCGGTTGACCGGCAGGCGCGAAATGCCGTCCGCCGCGCTCCAGCGGAACGCGATCGGGTTGCCGGTCTCGTCGTAGGCGAGGCCGACGGCGACGCCGTCGTCGGACACCCCGTAGGCGGAGCTGAGGTAGGCGTCGACCTCGCTGCTGCCCGGATACGGCCCGATGACCACCGGACCGACCACGGGCGCGTTGCTGTAGGCGACCGCGGCGACTTCGTTGCCGTCGACGTCGCGCACGGCGCCGGCGATCGGCTGCGCCCAGCCGTTCATGCCGACGGCGTCGAGGAAGTCGGGGATCGACTGGATGCCGCTTTCCGCCGTCCAGCGCCACGACGGCGCGCCGCTGTAGCCGGTGGCGAACACGCCGGTGGCGATGCGGCCGTTGTGGGAAAGCGCGGCGACGCCGCTGTTCTGGGTGAGCGCGCGGAACGTGCCGGCCTCGGCCAGGCCGGCATGGAGGGACGCAGCGAGCGCCGCGACGACGATCAGACGCATGATGGACTCCTGTGGAACGCAACGAGCCACGCACCTTGGGCGCGGCGTCGCGCCGCTGCCATTCGCGGCGCTTTCGCGGCGCTTTCGCGCTTCTTTTCGGTGCTGGAAAATCAAAGCCTTGCGGACTCGGCGCCGCCGGCGAACAGCGTCGCCTCCGGCGGGATCGCGCGCTCGCCGGCGACGCTCCGCGCCCGCTTCAGCGCCTGCTCCCAGGCCGGGCGCTGGCCGAGCGCCGCATACAGGCGCGCCTGCAGCAATGCGCAGGCGAAGTCCTGGTCCGCCCATTGCGCGACGCGGCCGACCACGGTGGCGGCGCGTTCGAGCTGGCCCGCGGCGATCAGCTGCCCGCCGTAGGAGCGGGCGGCCTCGGCGAGATCGGCCGGCACGGCGGCTTGCGCGGCAAGGCCGAGCGCGCGCTCGTAGTCGTCGGACGGCGCGGCGCCCGCAGCGCGCTGCTCGGCGCCGGCCAGCGCCGCGAAGCGGGCGGCGACCGGCTCGCGGCTCGAGCGCGCCCAGTCGGCGAAGCGCCCGGCCTGCTCGGCGGCGTCCTGCGCGCGCCCCGCGGCGCGCAGCGCGCGCGCGCCGGTCAGCCAGGCCGCCGCGCGGTCGCGCGCGTCGTCGCCGTCGGCGAACAGCGCCAGCGCCGCCTGCGCGAGATCCGCCGCCTGCGCGACGCGTCCCGCATCGAGCGCGATGCGCGCCTGCGCGGCGCGCGCGGCCGCGAGCACGGACCGCTCGCGCTGCGGATCGGCGCCCGCGGCCACCTCCTCGAGCAGCGCGACCGCCTCGCGCCGGCGCCCGTTCGCCTCCAGCGCGAGGGCACGGTTGACCGCGAGCGCATGGCGGATGCGCGGATTGTCCAGGCGCTCGCGGCTCGGCCATGCGCGGTCGCTGGCCGCGAGCGCCTCGCGCGGCTGCAGCAGCGCCAGGCGCGCCTCGACCTGGACGTTCGCCGTCATCGCCAGCTCGTCGGCGGTGCCGAAGCGTTCGAAGCGCTCCGCGGCGCGATCGAGCGTGCCCACGGCGGCGGCGTAGCGGTCGCGCGCGGCCTCGAGCATGCCTTCGTTGGCCTCGGTGCGCGCCGCGGCGAGCGCATCGCCGGCGATGTCGAACGCGACGCGCGCCTTCGCATACGCCGCGCGCGCCGCCGGATCGTCGCCGAGCACCTGCGCCGCGATGCCCTGGCCCATGTAGGCCTGGCCCAGCTCGTCCGGCTCGTTGCGGTCCTGCAGCAGGGCGGCCGCGTCGGCGTAGGCCGCCTGCGCGCCCTCGGCGCGGCCCAGGCGCATCGCGGCATGGCCGATGCCGTTCAGGATGCGCGCGCGCAGCGTCGGATCGCTCTCGCCCGGGGTGCGCGCCAGCAGCGCGCGCAGGCGCGCGTCCGCCGCGTCGAACTCCCCGGAGCGGAACTCGACGTGGGCGAGGCGCAGGCCGTATTGCGCGGACTGCTTCAGCGCCTCCGGCGCGGAGGCGAGCAGCCGGCGCGCGCCAGCGAGGTCGTTCGTGAGCACCGCCGCCTCGACGCGCTGCAGGAGCCGGGCGTCCGACCATGCCTGCGGGCTGCCGGCGTCGGGCGGAGGCGTCCTGCCGAGCAGCGCGAGCAGGCGGTCGGCCGCGGCCCGGCCGGCGAGCAGCACGTCGGCGTCGTGCGCGTCCACGGCGGCCGGCGCTCCGCTGCCGTGCAGCTCCAGATGCACGCTCCAGCCGCTGGGGTTCCAGGCCGCGCGCGGCACGACCAGCAGCGCCGCGCCCGTCGCGGCGCGCACGTCGGGCGGCCGCTCGCCCGGCGGCGCCGCGCGCGTCAGCGCGATCACGTTGTCGCCGGGAATCACCGGCTGGGCGCCGTCGCGCAGGCGCGAGGCGATCGCCTCCATCAGGCCGAGCCGCACCCACGACCATTCGGCCGGCGCCTCGACCTCGACCGGCAGCACGGCGGCGGCGTCGCCGGCGGCGGGAACGGCCGCCGGGCGCGGCGCGAGGCGCATCCCTGCCCACAGCGCCGCCGCGACGGCGAGCGCGGCGAGCGCGAGCAGCGCGAAGCGAAGCGGGGGCGCCGCCGGCCTTGCCGCGCACGGCGGCGTCGGCGGCGCGTCCGGCGCCGGCTCCTCGCTCAACGCGGCGACCCAGGCGTAGCCGAAGCGCGGGATCGTGCGGATCGCGCCCTGCTCGTCCGCGCTGTCGCCGATCGCGCGGCGCGCCTTCAGGATCGTCTGGCCGAGCAGCGTGTCGGTGATCTCGGTCCGGCCCCAGACCGACGCGACCAGCTCGTCGCGCCCGACGGCGCGGTCGCGCCGCTCGATGAGATAGGCGAGGCAGTCGAAGACTTTCGGCGACAGCACGACGAGCTCGCCGGCGCGGCGCAGCTCGCGCGCGGCAAGATCGATGCGGCAATCGCCGAAACGGTAGGTCGCGCGCGGCACGTCCGGCCCTGGCGGTCGAGGGGCGTCCATCTTCTGCCTAACCGCGGCGGAAATCGACGGCCGCGGCGCGCCGGCCGGCGCTCAACCGGCGAGCGCGGCGTTCGCGCGTGCGCGGATCTCGCCGAAGCGCCAGTCGCGGCGCAGCTCGCCGTTCTCCCAGACCACCTCCAGCGCATGGCGCCAGCCGTCCGGCGGACGCAGGTCCTCGGGCGCGGCGAGCCCGGGAGGCACGGCGACGGTCTTCCAGGCGCCGCAGCCGGCATGGTGCAGCAGCGCGAGGCGGCCGCGCCTGGACACCTTGCCCGGGTCGGTGACCGGCTGCTTGTAGACGTCGATCCAGCGGCCGCCGATGCGCGTCGCCGAGCACTTCAGCGCGAACTTCTGCGTGTCGCGGTCGAGCCGCTGCAGCAGCGCGCCGCCCATGCCGAAGGCGACGTTGTCGGTGGCGAAGCCGGCCGAGGTGATGCGCTCGAGGATCGCGCGCAGGCTGGTCGGCGTGATGCCGTCGCCCTGGATCACGCGCACGTGCTCGAGCACCTTGTAGCCCTTGCCGTTGACCGTGCTGCCGAACGCCTCGTCGAGCAGCATCAGGCTGCGGTGCACGACGTCGACCGGATCGCCCGAATCGGGGCGGACGACGACCACGCCGCCGGAGCGGATCACCTCGTCCTTCAGCGTGCGGCCCCAGTGCTCGCCGATCGCGCGGAACAGGTCGTAGCTGTCGGAGACGACGGCGACCACCGCGCCCGGCCGCGCGAACTGCGCGAGCATGTTGCGGTAGGCGTCGACCTCGCGCTCCCTGCCCCAGCTGGTGATCGTGCTGTGCTCGGCGGCCGGAATCGAATGCGCCGCCATCGGCTCGTGGTAGTGCCGGCGCACCGCGAGCACGCCGGAGATCGTGTCGGTGCCGAGGAAGTTGACCAGGTGCGCCGCGCCGCCGATGCCGGCCGATTCCAGGCTCGACACGCCGCGCGCGCCGAAGTCGTGCAGCTTGTAGCCGATCTGGCCGTCCGGATCGTCCGAGGTCTTGAGCAGGAACTCGCGGATCGTGCGCTTGGCGTGCCAGCTCACCGTGGCGACGGTGACCGGATACCACAGCCGCAGCAGCAAGGTCTCGACGTAGGATGGCAGCCAGAACGCCCGCGGGTCGGTCGACTCGATCGTGACTAGCGCGTTGTGCGTCGGCACGACCGCGCCTTCCGGCACCGCGCGGATGCGCAGCGGCAGGCGGCCGCCGTGCGCGTCGACGACGTGGCGCCAGCCGGCCTCGTTGAACGGCTCGCCGTGCGCGGCGAAGAACGCGCGCGCCTCGTCGATCATCGCCGGCGTGACCGGCGTGCCGAGCGCATCCTTCAGGATCGTCTGCAGGCCGAAGAAGACCGTGCGGTCGTAGACGCCGCCGCGCGACTCGACGTAGAAGAACGTCGCCTCGGTGCCCGGCGGGTACTGCAGCCAGTGCGAGGCCTTGTACGAGTCGGTGTTGAGGATCGGGTTGTACATCCGTCCGCTCCGTCGCGCCGTGCGATGCGGCGAATCTAGCCCGGCGCGCGCAGGCGGGTTCGGCGCCGCGCTCGCGCGGCGAAGCGCACGTCGACCGCCGAGGGCACGATCCGCACCGCGTCGCCCAGCGACCATTCCGCCGCTCGCGCGGCGAAGTACGCCGGCACGGACGGCGCTCCGCCCGGCCCGGACGGCACGTCGTAGGTGCCGTGCGCGTCGTGCGGCAGCACGACGCCGTAGCCGCGCGCCAGCGCCGTACGTGCCGTCGCCGCCACGCACATCTCCGAAAGCACGCCGCACAGCGCCAGCGTGCGCACGCCGGCCGCGGCCAGGTGCGCGTCGAGGCCGGTGCCGTCGAAGCCGTCGTCCTCGCGCTTGCGCAGCACCGCCTCGCCCGCGGCCGGCGCGAAGGCGAGCGCCCAGCCCGGGCACTGCGGCGCGTCGGGCGCGCCCGGCGGCCCGTCGTTCTGCAGGAACACGACCTGCGCGCTGGCGGCGCGCGCGGCGTCGATCAGGCGACCGATCGCCTGGCGCAGGCGCCGGTGTCCGGGTACCGCGTGCGCGCCGGCGAGGAAGGCGTTCTGTGCGTCGACGACGAGCAGCGCGTCGGCCGGCGTGGCGTCCATAGCGGTCCGCATGGCCCGGGGATCGCGACGATGCCAGAGCGCGTGCCGCTGCGCCACGCGCCGCGGCCGGCACCGACCGCCACGCGGGGATCCCGCAGTACCCGGCGTCTCTCGACGAGCGGCTGCGGGGAGTGGTTGCCCGCCGTGTGGGTGCGCGGCGGACCGGATCATGCTGGCGCACGGCCGTCTCAGCGGCTGCGACGCCTGCGGGCGCGCATCAAAGATATGTATCTAAGGGGATTTCCTGAGGCTCGATCGCGATCTGGCCGCGCCGTGCGTCATGCGCCTTCAATCGAGGCTTGCAATAACTCTGATGTTATATAACAATCATGTTATGCATAGAGCCACCCAGTCCCCGAACCTCGACGCCGCGTTCCTCGCCCTGTCCGACCCGACGCGGCGCGCGATCCTCGCGCGCCTGACGCAGGGCGAGGCCACGGTGATGGAGCTGGCCGAGCCGTTCGAGATGTCGCAGCCGGCGATCTCGCGCCACCTGAAGGTGCTCGAGAACGCGGGGCTGATCGTGCGCCGCGTGGAAGGCACGAAGCGCCCGTGCCGGCTGTCGCAGGCCGGCGTCGAGGCGATCGACCGCTGGCTGGCCCTGTTGCGCAACGCGCTGTCGAAGAACTACGACCGGCTCGACGGCGTTCTTTCGATGATGGACGAAGAGGAGAGCAAACCGTGAGCAAACTGACGATCCGTACCGAAGGCGACCGCTTCATCGTGGTCACCCGCCGTTTCGCCGCCGCGCCGGAGAAGGTCTACCGCGCGCATACCGACCCGGCGATCGTGCGCCGCTGGATGCTGGGGCCGGAAGGCTGGACGATGCCGGTCTGCGAGGCCGAGCCGAGGCCCGGCGGCAAGATCCACTACGAATGGGCCAACGGCGAAGGCGCCGGCTTCTCGCTGACGGGCGAGTATCTGGAGATGGAACCCTATCGCCGCATCGTGCACGTCGAGCGCATGCACCTGCCCGACCCGACGCCGGACAACCACGTCGAGACGCGCTTCGAGCCGGACGGCGACGGCACGCTGATGACGATGCGCATGACCCTGCCCGACGCGCAGACGCGCGCGCGCATGCTCGAGAGCGGCATGGAGCACGGCATGGAAGCGGGCTACGTCCGCCTCGAGGACCTGCTGCAGGCGCCGGCCGCGGTCACTTGACCTTGAGCGGCGCGCCGCGCCAGTCGCCGCCGGCGCTCGACAGGCAGGCGCGCGGCTCGAACGTCAGGCCGGCCATGCCGCCGTCGATGCAGGGCAGCGACGGCGGCGGCGCGGCATCGGCCCTGAGCGCGCGGCCGTCGGCCGGCGAGGCGATGCAGTCCGCCGCCGCCGGATCGGGCCAGGCCGAGTCCTCGGCCAGCCGCACCGGCGCGTCGCAGGCGGCGCGGCGCACGACCAGCGAGCTTTCCTGCGTCGCGCCGGAGGCGAGCCGGCGCTGCACCGAGTAGCCGTCGATCATGTACGCCGAGGCGGCGTCGAGGCCGTCGTAGGTGTACAGGTTGCGGACGACGACGTCGCTGCCGCCGGCGCCGCGCGACGGGAACGGGTACGGCGCGGCGGTGACCAGGGGTTCGGCGGACGGGTCGGTGCCGAGCAGGAACACGTATGCGCCCGGCTTCCTGCGCCAGCGCTGCCCGCGCCGCTCGAAATGATCGAACTCGCGCACGACCACCGAGCGCGGCGCGACGCCGGCCTGTCGCGCGAGCTCGGCGCCGAGCCGGATCGCGTCCTCCTCGAGCAGGTCGTGCACGCCCCAGGCCAGCACCGGGCAGCCGCCGCCGGCGGCCTCGCGGATGCGCGCGGCGAGCTCGGCCTGCAGCGGCGCCGACTCGGGCGCGGCGCGGGCGAACTCGGCCGGCGGATAGGCGTCCAGCCGCCCTGCCCCCGAGGCGTAGAAGCCGAAGAAATGCCGCTCGACCAGGTCGCGCAATGCGGGCGTGGTCGGCCCGAACCGGTACGGAAACACCACCGGCAGCGTCTCGCCGGCGCAGCCGGGCGTCTCGCGCACGAACTCGGCCGATGCACGCCATTCCTGGTTGCGCGGCAGCCAGCGCCCCTGCTGCAGCTTGAGGTCCGGCAGCATGATCAGGAGCAGCGCGGCGCTGACGAGCGCGGCGTCGCGCGGCGAGCGCAGCGGTCCGATCAGGTCGAAGCAGCGCGCGAACAGCAGCCAGACGAACGGCGCGGCGACCAGCAGGTTGCGCCCGGAGAACGACGGCGCGACCAGCAGCGAGACGCCGATGCCGCAGACGGCCGTGCCGACCGGCACGAACGCGCCCAGGCGCGTCGCCCAGCGCGCGTCGGGCGCCTCGTCGCCCGGCGCGGCCGGCGCCGTGCGGCGGAACACGCGCACCAGCACCAGCGCCAGGATCGCCAGCAGCACGGGGCGCCCGACCGCGTCCTTCGCCGCCTTGCGGAACTGGCTGCCGAAGAAGCGGCCGTCGTTCTTGAACCAGAGCTGGTTGAGGTCGAGGTGCGTGTTCTGCGTGAGCGCGTGGAAATACGCCGCGTTGAGCGCGAGCACGACCAGCCCGATGGCGATCACCGTGGCGCGCAGCGGCAGGCTCCGTTCGCTGCACAGCAGGTACAGCAGCAGGCAGCCGAACGCCAGCAGCAGGTAGGCATGCGTGAAGCTGCCGGCCAGGCCGAGCGCGGCCAGCGCGGCGAGCGGCAGCAGCGGATAGTGCGCCGGCCGTTCGCGCAGGTGCCGGTGCAGCCACAGCGCCACGTACAGCAGCGCGGACGAGAGCAGCAGGCACAGGCCGTAGTTGCGCGCGTTCTGCGACTGGTCGAACCAGAACGACGACAGCACCGCCGCCGCGCAGGCGAAGGCCACGGCGTTGCGGCTGGCCACGCGGCGCGCGGCGAGCGCGAACACGCCGACCGCGGCCACCGCGAACAGCGCGCTCGGCAGGCGCATCGCGAGCTCGGAGAACCCGGCCAGCCGCGTCCAGGCGTAGAGCAGCAGGTAGTAGAACGGCGGATGCACGTCGGTCAGCGCGCGCCGCCAGACCTCGCCGAAGCCGTCGGCGTGGTGCACGACCCAGAGCGTGAACAGCTCGTCCGTCCAGTAGCTGCTGGCGGACAGTCCCACGAAGGCGAGCGCGCAGACGGACGAAGCGATGAGCGCGAACGCCGCGCCGGGCCAGCGAAGTGTCGACATCATCGGACTCATACGAACATGCGCGTCATGACGTACGGGAGCGGCGGGCCGTCGCACGGTCTACACCATCGGATGTTGTTTTTTGGTGAGGCGGCCGGTGCGTACGGCCAAGGCGTGCGCGTCCTGCGCCCGCAGTCGGACGCGCGCCGGCACCGGCAGCCGAACCGGATCGTACGAAGCGAGGGCGACATCGACTGCGGCGCGATGCGTTGCGGGCGGACGCGAAGCGCGACGCCGATCGGCGCGAACCGGAGGTCGCAAAGGCAAGCGAGACGAGGCATGCGCAGTCCGTCGCAGTCGCACGGCGCGGCGCGCGGCCGACGTCGTGCTCGTTGCGGGCCGATGGCGGCCCGAGGGCATTCCGATCCCCTGTCGGCGGCACGCTACCATCTCGTCCCCGGCCGGGCAAACCGCGCCGGGCCGTCTCCGCCTCGCGGCCGATGCCGGCGCGGTAGCCGGGCGGCGGCGGAGCGCGGATGATAGCGGCATGCCCGCCTTCGCCATCGCCCCGCTGCTCAGCACGTCGACCGTCTCGGTGCACGACCTGTCCTGCCCGGGCGAAGGCGCGCACGCGCGCGCCGCTGCCGCCACGCACCTGGTCCTGCCCTACCGCGGGCTCTACGTGCGCCACCTAGGCCGCACCGCGGTCGTCGCCGAGGCGGGCCAGGTGCTGTTCTTCAACGCCGGCGAGGACGACCGCTTCGAGCATCCGGTGCCCGGCGGCGACGGCAGCCTGGCCGTGGCCGTCGAGGAAGCCATGCTGCGCGAGCTCGCCCCGCCGGCACTGCTGCGCGACGGCGCGGCGCTGGCGTTCCGCCAGCCGCGCCTGCGCATCGACGCGCGCGCGCAGACGCTGGTCGCGCTGCTGCGGCACAGCCTGCGCGAGGCGATCGCCGAGCCGCTCGAAGCGGAAAGCCTGGCGCTGACCCTGGTGCATCGCGCGCTCGGGCCGCGCACGACCCACGCCGCCGGCGCCAGCGCCGGCCGCCAGCACCTGGTCGACCGCACCAAGCTCGTGCTCGCCGGCGACCTGTCGCGGCGCTGGTCGCTGGCGGAGATCGCCGCCGAGGTCGGCGTGTCGCCGGTCTACCTGACGCAGGTGTTCCAGCAGGTCGAAGGCCTGCCGCTGTACCGCTACCAGCTGCGCCTGCGCCTGGCGCGGGCGCTCGACCTGCTCGCCCAGTACGACGACCTCAGCCAGCTCAGCCTGGACCTGGGCTTCTCCAGCCACAGCCATTTCAGCGCCGCGTTCCAGCGCGCCTACGGGCGCTCGCCGAGCGAGTTCCGCCAGTCGGCGCTGCAGCGCTGAGGCCAGGTCGCTAAAGATTTCGACAGCGCCGCGGCGCGCGGCGCGGTTCACTGCGCCTGCCCGGACGTCGGGCGGCTTACGGAGACACGTGTCATGGCGGAGAAGACCTGTGCGGCCTGCGACTGCCCGCTGGACGACAACTCGTTCAAGGTGAAGATCGGCGGCCGTGCCGTCGAGGTGTGCTGCGACGAATGCGCGCAGAAGCTCAGGGAAGCGCACGACTCGGCCAGCGCGTCGGGCAAGGGCTGAGGGCGCGCACGTGCGGCGCAGGGCATTCCTTGCCGCCGCGGCCGGATTGGCCGCGGCCCTGGCCGGCGGCGGGGCGCGAAGCGCCGCCGCGCGGCCGGCGCTCGACGCGGCGCGCTTCGCGGCCCTGCGCCGCCATGTGCGCACGCCGTACGGCGAGATCGCCTACGTCGAGCTCGGCCGCGGTCCGGCGGCGCTGTTCCTGCACGGCTTCCCGCTGAACGGGTTCCAGTGGCGCGGCGCGATCGAGCGGCTGTCGGCGCATCGGCGCTGCATCGCGCCGGATTTCCTCGGCCTCGGCCATACGCGCGTCGCCGACCTGCGCCGCATCGATCCCGAGGCGCAGGCGGCGATGCTGGCGGCGCTGCTCGACCGGCTCGGCATCGGCCAGGCCGACCTGGTCGCCAACGACAGCGGCGGCGCGGTCGCGCAGCTGCTGCTGGTGCGCCATCCGCAGCGCGTGCGCACGCTGCTGCTGACCAATTGCGACACCGAGATCGACAGCCCGCCGCCCGCCCTGCTGCCGGTGATCGAGCTCGCCCGGCAGGGGCGCTTCGCCGACGCATGGCTCGCGCCGTGGCGGGCCGACCCGGTGCGGGCGCGCTCGGCCGAAGGCATCGGCGGCATGTGCTACGCCGACCCGACGCAGCCGACCGACGAGGCCATCGAAGCCTACTTCGCGCCGCTGCTCGCCTCGGCGCGCAGCCGCGCGGGGCTGCACGCCTATGCGCTCGCGCTCGAACGCAATGCGCTGGCGGGCACCGCCGCGGCGCTGAAGCGCAGCACGGCGCCGGTGCGCATCGTCTGGGGCGACGCCGACACGATCTTCTCGGCGAAGAGCCCGGACTACCTCGACCGCACGTTCGGCGCGTCGCGCGGCGTGCGCCGGCTCGAGGGCAGCAAGCTGTTCTGGCCCGAGGAACGCCCCGACGTCGTCGCCGAGGAAGCCTTGCGCCTGTGGCAGGCGGATGCGCGGCGGCCGGCGCGAACCTGGACGTAACGAAGGCCCGGGCCGGGCACCGTGGCGGCACGGCGGGCGCTTCGCGTCCGCCGGCGATGCCTCCTTGATGCGGCCCACATCGAACGCGAATGCGTTCTTGACGGGATCCGGATGCCGCGCCGCGGTGCCCGACGCAGGCTCGCCGCGCATCCATCGGCCAGGCGGAGACGCGACCCATGAGGTGGACATCGGCAGTGCGGAGTGCCGCGGCGCTGTGCGCCGCGGCGGCCATCGCCGCCCACGCGGCGGACGGAACGATCGACGCCGGCTTCGGCAGCGGCGGGTTCGCCTACATCGTGCACGACGAGACCGCCGCGCGCGAGATCGCGCCGCGCGCCGCGCTCGCGCTGCCGGACGGCAAGCTGCTGTTCGCCGGCACGCGCAACAAGCTGATCGAGGGCCTGCCGCCGTTCGAGCCGCAGGTGCACGCGATGCTGGCGCGCCTGGATGCCGCCGGCCAGCCCGACGCGGGCTTCGGCAACGTGCCTGCGGTGCCCGGCCTGCTCGAGCTGCCGGATCTGCTGCCAGGCACGCGCATGCAGGTCATCGAGGCCATGCAGCGCTTCGGCGACGGCGCGATCGTCGTCGCCGGCACCGCGTTCGTCGACCTGCCGGCGCAGGGCTTCGTCGTCAAGCTCGACGCCGACGGCGCCCTCGACGCCGGCTTCGGCGACGGCGGCATCGTGCGGCTGCCGGCGATCTACCTGCACGCCGTCGCGATCGACGGCCTCGGCCGCGTCGTCGTCTGCGGCGAGCGCGTCGACGGCCAGCGCTTCGTCAGCACCGTGGCGCGCCTGCTCGGCGACGGCCGGCTGGACGAGGGCTTCGGCGACGGCGGCCTGGTGACGATCGGCTGGTCCGGCGACGCCGCCCTCTCCGGCTACCTGAACGCGCTGGCGATCACCCCCGGCGACGGCGTCCTCGTCGGCGGCTCGTACGAGCTGGCGGGACCGTGGCCGGGCTACGGCTTCGACTATGCCGTCGCCCGCCTCGACGCCGCCGGCGCGTTCGATCCTGCGTTCGCCGGCAGCGGCTGGCGCGTGTTCCACGATCCGGCCGACGCCTCCACGTCGAACGGCGTGCATCAGCTCGCGCGCCTGGCGGACGGACGCATCGTCTTCACCGGCCACCGCGTGCGCGCCGAGAACCGCACCGGGCTCGCGCTCGGCCGGCTGCTGCCCGACGGCAGCGACGACACCACGTTCGGCGATCTCGCCACGCCCGGCTATTTCCGCCCCGACGTGCTGCCGCAATCCGAATCGATCACGCCGACTGCGTTCGCCGTGCAGGCCGACGGCAAGCTGCTGGTCGCGGCGAGCTACTACGTCAACCCGGACAAGCAGCTCTTCTTCGCGCTGCGCACGACCGCCGACGGCCGCCTCGACGCGACGTTCGCCGACGGAGGCATCTTCCAGGCCGACCTCGCGCCGGACGGCGCCGGCAACGACCTCAGCGCGATGGCGCTGCAGGCCGACGGGCGCATCGTGCTGGCCGGGCGCAGCCTGCCGCTGCCGAACGACTGGAGCGTCGCCGACCTCGCCGCCGTGCGGCTCGTGAACCACGTCGCACCGCCGGACCGCGTGTTCGCCGACGGCTTCGACTGACGCCGGGCGAAACCGCGCCGCGCGCGAGGGCATCGGGTTTTCGCAGCCCGCCGGCGTGCCGGCGGGCGCGCACGAGGCGGTTCGCCTGAATCGGCGCTGTCCGCGCAGGCGGCCTCGCGGCGGTCGTTGCGGCCTGGTTTAAGGCGTTGCAGCATGCCGCGACGCCTGCGGCGAAGCGCCGCTCGCGCGATCCGTTCCATCGCGCGTCCGTCGCGTGCGGCTGGCGCGCCGAACGCGGCGCAAAGCGCGCCGTTCGGCGACATACGATGGCGCGAGCGACATCGATTGATGCGTTGCCGGCGTGGCGACGATGCCGCCGCAGCGCGTGCACGCGCGCCGCGATGCACGCGTCCGCTGGCGCGATGCACCATCCGCGTCGCATCGCCGCGATGCGCGCCGTTTCGTTGGCGTTATGCAACGCCGGCGTAGACAAAAGAACCATGAACGAGCCGATTCGCCCCGACGAGGAGCGGGATCTGGCCATCTGGCACGTTCTGCGACGTGCGGGAACGACGCTGGCCAGCGAGCTCGATCCCGAGCGCCTCGTTCAAGTCATCACCGATGCCGCCGTCGAGCTCACCGGAGCGGCCTTCGGTGCCTTCTTCTACAACGTCGTCGGCGCCGACGGCGAGGCCTACAGGCTCTACACGCTGTCCGGCGCGCCGCCGGAGGCGTTCGCCGGGTTCCCGATGCCGCGCAACACCGCCGTGTTCGCGCCGACGTTCAAGGGCGAAGGCGTCGTCCGCTCGGACGACATCCTCGACGATCCGCGCTACGGCCGCTCGCCGCCGTACCACGGCATGCCGCCCGGCCACCTGCCGGTGCGCAGCTATCTCGCCGTGCCCGTGGCGTCGCGCGCGAGCGAAGTCCACGGCGGCCTGTTCTTCGGCCATCCCGAGCCCGGCGTCTTCACGCGCCGCGACGAGCTGGTCGTCGAGAGCATCGCCGCCCTCGCCGCGACGGCCATCGACAACGCGCGCCTGTTCCAGGCCAACGAGCGCGCGCGCGAGGAGCTGCGCCGGCTGAACGAGGCATTGGAACGGCGCATCGCCGAGCGCTCGACGGCGCTGCAGCGCTCCGAGCTCGAGTTCCAGCGGCTCGTCTCCGGCATCGACGAGTACGCGATCTACCTCCTGGACACGCAAGGCCGCGTCGTCACCTGGAACAGCGGCGCCGAGCGCATCCATCGCTACGCCGCCGAGGAAGTCATCGGCCGCAGCGTCTCGCTGTTCTACTCGCCGGACGAGCGCGAGGCCGGCACCCACGAGCGCGCGCTCGCGATCGCGCGCGAGCGCGGCAAGTACGTCGCGGAAGGCTGGCGCGTGCGCAAGGACGGCTCGGTCTTCTGGGCCAGCGTGCTGCTGGACGCGATCCACGAGGACGGCCGGCTGGTCGGCTTCGCCAAGGTCACGCGCGACATGACGCAGAGCCGCGCGATGGAGGAGCAGCTGCGCCAAGCGCAGAAGATGGAAGCCGTCGGCCAGCTGACCGGCGGCGTCGCCCACGACTTCAACAACCTGCTCACGGTGATCCTCGGCAACGTCGACGCCGCCAAGCGCTGCGCCGACGACGCCGAGCGCCAGCGCCTGCTCGATCGCGCATTGCGCGGCGCGCAGCGCGCGGCCAAGCTGACCCAGCAGCTGCTCGCGTTCTCGCGCCGCCAGCCGCTCGATCCCAGGCCCACCGACGTCAACCGGCTCGTGGCGCACACCGCCGAGCTGCTGCAGCGCACGCTGGGCGAGACGATCGCCGTCGAGACCGTGCTCGCGCCGGATCTGTGGCGCATCGAGGTCGACGCCGCGCAGCTCGAGAACGCGCTGATCAACCTGGCGGTGAACGCGCGCGACGCCATGCCGCAGGGCGGCCGCCTGACGATGGAGACGGTCAACGTGCATCTGGACGAGGGCGCGGCCGCGGCGGCGCTGGTGCCCGGCCAGTACGTCGCCATCTGCGTGTCCGATACGGGCGTGGGCATGCCGAAAAGCGTGCTCGAGCGGGCGTTCGATCCGTTCTTCACGACCAAGTCGTCCGGCCAGGGCACGGGGCTGGGGCTGAGCCAGGTCTACGGCTTCGTCAAGCAGTCCGGCGGCCACGTCAGGATCCACAGCGAGGAAGGCCGCGGCACCACGGTCAAGATCTACCTGCGCCGCCTGCTCGGGCCGGACGCCGCGGATCCGGCGGAGTCGCCCGACGCGGCCGCGGCGGCGATGTCCGGCGCGGAGACGATCCTGCTGATGGAGGACGACGCCGACGTGCGCGCGTTCAGCGCCGGCGCGCTGCGCGAGCGGGGGTTTCGCGTGCTCGAAGCCGCCGACGCGGCCGCGGCGCTGGACGCGCTGCAGCGCGACGCGGCGATCGCGCTGCTCGTCACCGACGTCGGCCTGCCCGGGCTCGGCGGACGCGAGCTCGTCGAGCAGGCGCGCCGGCGCCGCGGCGATCTCAAGGTGCTGTTCACGACCGGCTATGCGCCCGATGCGGCCGTGCTGCACGGCCGCATCGACGGCGCCGAGCTCGTCGCCAAGCCCTATACGGTAGCCGAGCTGGTGCGCCGCGTGCGCGCGGTGCTCGACGGGCCGCCGCCTCAAGAATCCGCATGAAACGCGCAGCGGACTCGGTCGGCGCCGCGCGCCGCAGGCGTCGCCGGCCGGACCGGCGTGCCGGCGGCGGAGCGGCTGCCGTTTCCGGCGTGCCCGCCCTGCTCCGCCGGATGGCGCGCCATCCGGCGGATTTCCGAGGCAGGTCAGCGATGCAGGCGGCCCGTGTCCTGCGCCGGCGTGCGCGACGCCGGCCGCGGCGTGCGCTGCGGCGCCGGCTGCGCGTCGATCGTCACGTCGTCCAGGCTGTAGTTGGAGGCCACGCCCACGCTCTCGGCGTAGTGGAACTCGATCGTGTGCGCGGCATCGTCGGCGTAGGCGCTGACGTCCACGCTGCGCTGGGTGTAGCCGGCTTCGGCCACGGCTGGCTCGGGATACGAGGCGACCTCGTTGCCGTCGACGCGCACGCTCATGACCGCGTCGCTGCCGCCCACTGCGCCGATCCACAGCCAGAAGTTGAGGTACTTCGGCCCGCCGGACGGAATCGTCACCGACTGCGAGACCGTCGCTTGCTCCGGGGAGCCTTCCGGCGTGCCGCCGAACCAGACCCAGACCGAGCCGCCGTGCGGGCCCGCGGTGCCGTTGCCGGTGCCGCAGCTGGACACCAGGCAGAACGCGCTGCCGAAGTTCGTCGAGGTGGACGTCCACGGCCCGGCGCCGCCGGCGCTGGCCTCGAAGCCCGAATCGGCCACCGGGTTGGGCACCGGCGCGCCGTCGAAGCCGTCCTGGAACAGCTTGTCGGCCGGCGCGTCGACGCCGGTGACGACGAACGACTGCAGGCCGTTGGCGCCCAGGCGCGTCCAGCCCGCCACCGTGCCGCCGTCGCCGGAGACCGCCGTCAGCCCGCCCTCGAAGCCCCAGTCGGACGGGTAGTCGATGGCGCGCGAGGCCATGTAGTCGGTGAACATCGCCGTGCCTTCGCCTTCGGTCCAGATGTAGGCCGCGCGCGGCGGGATGTCGAAGAAGCCGCTGGCGCCGACCACCGTGCGGCCGTCGTCGCTGACGCCGAACGCGTACGGGATCCGGGGAATCGCGGTCAGCTCGCCGGTTTCCACGTTCAGGCGCCACGCGGCCGCGCCGTCGACGCTGGGATAGCTGTTGCCGACGACCCAGCGGCCGTTGCCGCTGACCGCGGAGGCCTCGCCGACGTGGTACGCCACGCCGTCGATCGTCACCGTCGGATAGGTCGGCACGCGGTCCTTCCAGACGACGCCGCGCCAGCTGCCCGTCTCCGGGTCCTCGTTCCAGCCGGCGATCACGTGGCCGTCGGCGCTGATCGAGTCGGCGCGCGAGGACGCGTCCGGCGCGTCCACCGGCAGGGCGACCACGGCTGCGTCGGCGCTGGAATAGTAGTAGGCGCGGGCGATGCTGTAGTCGTCGGTCCAGGTCAGGCCGACCGCCGAGCCGTCGTCGGCCACGTCGTAGGCCTTGGCGTTCTGCGTGTCGGCCGGCAGCGGCAGCTCCGTCGGCGCCGTGGCGCCGACCGGCAGCAGCGCCGGATGGTCGTTGCCGCCGTTGTCGGCGCCGCCGTTCACCGCGACCGAGCCGGCCACGGTGCCGAGGTTGTTGATGCCGCTGGAGGAATTGAGCCCCGCGAGCGGCTCCTCGACGCCGGTCGAACGCGTCCAGCGCACGCCGCCACCCTGGTTGACGAAGATCGACAGGTACTCGCCGTTCTGCGAGAACTTCACCGCCTGGCCGAGCGGGGTCTCGAGCGGGATGAACGTGCCCGCCGCCTGGGCGGTGCCGCACAGGCCGACGGCGATGGCGACGGCGTAGGGGGAAAGACGCATGGTGGGCTGGACTCCTTGAGATGACGCAGGCAGGGACCGCAACGGAACCGTCAGCGGGCGCAGGCCGCCCGGAACGGGTTGCGCGAACCTAGTCAGCATGGGTTCGAAGCGGATTCGCGCAACGTTCGCGGAGCGTTCGCGCAACGTGACGCCAGGCCCGATCGCCTTGTTTCGACGGAACTTTTTCGCGCCCATGGCCATGGCGCCCGGCCGCGGTATTCGCGATGCCGCTGCCACCGGAATCGCGAGCCCCGCCAGCCGCGGTGCCGCCTCCGCCGGCGCGCCCGGGTTCGACGGCATGGCACGCGGGCACGGACCGCCGGCGCCGGCGGTCCGCATGGACGGCTGGCCCCCGGCGGAGACGGCGGTGCGCACACGGGCGCGCCGACGAGCGCGTCCGCGCGCATCCGGCCGCGAGCGCGAGCGCACCACAAGCCACCGTTTCCTGGCCCTTGACCGGCGGACGAGGCAACGGCGGCGGCGGGAATCGTCCAGCGACAGGCGCCGGTCACCGCCGCGCCAGGCGGACGCCCCCGCGGGGCCAGCCGTGCGCGGTACCCTGCCCTTTCCCGCGACGGAGAGACCATGCGCACGCAGAAGCAGAAGATGCTGGCCGGCGAGCTCTATCACGCCGGCGATCCCGAGATCCAGGCCGACCAGGCGGCCACGCGCGACTGGCTGGCGCGCTACAACGCCGCGATACGCTCGCCCGACGAGCGCCATGCGCTGCTGCGCGAGCGCTTCGCCGCGGTCGGCCGCGGCGCGGTCATCCGGCCGCCGTTCCACTGCGACTACGGCTTCAACATCCGCCTCGGCGACGGCGTGTTCATGAACTTCAACGGCGTGATCCTCGACGTGGTGGAGGTGACGATCGGCGACGACACGCAGATCGGCCCCGGCGTGCAGATCCTCGCCGCCGACCATCCGCGCGACGCCGCCACGCGCGCGACCGGGCTCGAGTTCGGGCGGCCGATTCGCATCGGGCGCAACGTCTGGATCGGCGGCGGCGCGATCATCCTGCCGGGCGTGGAGATCGGCGACGACGCCGTCATCGGCGCCGGCAGCGTCGTCACGCGCAGCGTGCCTGCCGGCGCCACCGCGTTCGGCAATCCGGCACGCGTGCGGCGCTGAAGCCGCCCTGCGCGCCCGCCTCGCCGCAAAAAAACGGCCGCCTGCGCGCGGCCGTGAGTCGGCATCTGCCGGGGAAAATCGCCCTGCGTTCTTACTGGCCGAGCTCGTTGCAGTAGTTCGCGACGGGATCGCCGCCGAGGTTGCCCTGCATGCCCGGCGGCAGCGTCGCGTAGCTCGCGATCGGCGTGTCGCTGAGATAGATGTTGTCCGGCGAGCTGCCCACGCTCGGCGGATTGCAGAAGCCCGCACCGAGGCTGTCGTACTGCATCGGCGTGACGTGGTTGCCGTCGTCGTCCAGAGCCGTGCCGTTCGCGTCGTCGTAGATCTGGCACATCCAGATGTTCGCTTCGCCGTTGCCGTCGCGCGCGAACGTGATCGGCGAGCCGAGGATGCCGAGATCGGCGTTGACGAACGCTATCGTCTGCCCCGGAACGTGCATCAGGTCGAATCTGAGCACGTCGATGAACGCGCCGGTCGCCTGATCGTAGAAGATCAGCGCCGGGGCGACCTGCAGGCCGAGGGCATCGGCATTGGCGATCGAGAACGTCACGTCGTTCAGCACGTACGCGCCGTTCGGGCTGCCCGGTGCCAGCGAGAGGTCGTCGCAGGACATCGCCGTCACCAGGCCGGTGGTGCCGAACGGCTGCGTGCCCGACACCGTCCCGCCGAACGTGAAGCCGCCCTGCAGCGTCGCGATGTTCGAATAGAACGGCGTCGCCGTCAGCGACGGCGTCGACCGGGCTTGCACGCTGCTGCCGCCGAACGGCAGCGCCTTCACGATCTTCAGCCTGGCGTCGGCCGCCTGCGCGCTGCTGGCCAGAAGTCCGGCGGCCAGGATGGCCGGCTTCATCCAAAGTCCTTTCATGATGATCTCCTGTAAGGCGAAAAGCTCCGGACAGCGTCGAGGCTCGCTGCGTCGAGCATGCTCCGGTGGAACGGAATGCCTGGCTGCGGCCGCGCTTGCGCGGGGCCGCAGGTAGACGTCAGTCAACCCTCGACCGACCGGACTTACTCGGCGAGCTCGTCGCAGTAGTTCGCGACGGGGCTGCCGCCGAAGTTGCCCTGGATGCCGGACGGCAGCGGCACGTAGCTCAGGATCGGCGTATCGCTGAGATAGATGTTGTCCGGCGAGCTGCCGACCGTCGGCGGATCGCAGAGGCCCGCGCCGAGACTGTCGAGGTCACCGAGCGAGGCGCCGGTCGTGCCGCCGGCATCGTCGTAGATCTGGCACATCCAGATGTTGGCTTCGCCGTTCGCGTCAAGCGGGAATGCAATCGGCGGACTGAGGGAGCTCAGATTGGCCGTGAAGAGCTGAACGGAGTTGGCGGGAATAGTAACCGGATTGAATACGACACCGTCGATGATCGCGCCGCTGGCCTGATCGTAGAAGAGCAGCGACGGAGCGGCGGTCACATCAACCGCACTCACATTCGAAGCCGAGAACGACACCTCGTTCAGCGTATACGAGCCGTTCGGGTCGCCCGGATTCAGCGAGAGGTCGTCGCAGGACATCGCCGTCGTCAGGCCGCTCGTGCCGGCCGGCTGCGTGCCCGAGAACGTTCCGCCGAACGTAAACGCAGAGCCCGAGAACGTCGAGATGTTCGAATAGAACGGCGTCGCCGTCAGCGACGGCGTCGACTGGATCTGCGCACCGCCGTGGCCGAGCGGCAGCGACTTCACGACCTTCAGCTTGGCGTCGGCCGCGTGCGCGGCGGAGCCGACGAGACCAACGATCAGTGCAGCGAACAGCATCGAAAAGGTTTTCATAGCTATCCCCATGATGGTTGGAAAAGGATTTTCATTCGATGGACACGGCCGATCGGCGGGTCCTGCCGCATCGCGGGCCCTCGCAGGCTTGTCGATCCGGCCGGCGCAATCTAGGCGCCGCACCCGGGTCGATCTGTGCAGTCGTGCACAAATTTTCATCATTGTATTTGTATCGAGGTATACAAAATACGAGGGGCCGCCGGAATCTCACGAACCCTCACCCGAGTTCCCGCAATCTCACGCGAACGGCCGCCCATCGCGGCCCATTTCGCGCGCGACGCCCGCAGAAAAACTCGCGCAAATCCGTGCCCGCCGATGCGACCCGCATTGCCGAAGCGAATGTACTTTTACCGAGGTATACTCCCGCCCCGCATCCGCACGGACGGGGACCCCGCGCGGACGCAAGGCATCTCGGGGCAATGACGCCGCACCTGGGAATCCCCTGCCGGCGCGCGTTCGGCGCAGGCGCGGCGATCGACGTACGTCCGCATCAACTTGGGGAATCAGTCCATGAAACTGACGAGTGCAGTAGTGCTTTGCGCGCTTGCGTTCGCGGGCGCCGATTTCGCCGCGGCGGCGACGCCGGCACCGGCGGGAACGGCCTGCGGCGCGGCGACGACCGGGGCGATCATCCACGACGACGGCAGTGTCGACACCAATTACTGGCTCAACGGCCGGGCCGACGCCGCCGCGGTCGAGAAGTTCACGCCGACCAGCTATCCCAATTCGTTCTCGAACGTCTGCTTCCAGTTCATCACGACGAATTCGAACCAGTCGACGCTGAACTTCACGATCCTGGTCTTCGACGACGACGGCCCGGACGGCTCGCCCGGCACGCTGCTCGGCTCGAAAGCGGCGACCGCGACGCAGCTGCACGTCGCGACGTCGAGCGCGGCCTATCCGTTCCCGGCGACGTTCGAGATGTTCGACATCTCCGACCTCAACCTGTCGGTCACCTCCGGCAGCGTCTACATCGGCGCGACCTGGGACTCGCGCAGCACCGCGTTCCCTAACGCGAAGCTCGGCCTGGACACCTCGGCCTCGACGCCGCTCGGCGACGGCTACCGCCGGCTGACCGGCACCTCGGCCTGGGACAAGATCGTCAACAGCACGCCGGCGTACCGCGCGCTGTTCGTGCGCGCGGTGCAGACGATCACGCTCGCGCCCTCGCTGACCAAGGCGTTCGCGCCGGCGGCGGTCGCGGCGCAGAGTCCGAGCACGCTGACGATCACGCTGAGCAATCCGGTGTCGACGCCGGCGGCGCTCACCGCCGACCTCGTCGACAACCTGCCGGCCGGCCTCGCCGTCGCGCAGACGCCGAACGCCTCGACCACCTGCACCGCCGGCGCACTCAGCGCCGATCCCGGCGCCTCGTCGGTCATGCTGTCGAGCGGCGCGTCGATTCCGCCGAACGCGAGCTGCACGATCAGCGTCGACGTCGTCGCCGCGAGCGAAGGCAGCTACCTCAACACGATCGCCGCCGGCGCGCTGCAGACCGACCAGGGCAGCAACGCGAACGCGGCCGAAGCCACGCTGACGGTCAGCGTGCCCGCGGGCCCGCCGACGGTGAGCAAGGCGTTCGCGCCGTCCACCGTGGCCGCCGGCGCGTCGACGACGCTGACGATCACGCTGAGCAACGGCAACACCGGCGCGGCGACGCTGACCGCGCCGCTGACCGACGCGTTCCCGGCGGGCATCGTGCTGGCGAGCCTGCCCTCGCCGGCGTCCAACTGCCCGAACGCGCAGCTCTCGACGACGAACACCTCGTTCACGCTGGCCGCCGGCGCGCAGATCCCGGCGACCGGCTCGTGCACGCTGTCGGTGCGCGTCAGGGCGGCGGCCGATGCCACCGGCGGCGACCACGTCAACACGATCCCGGCCGGCGCGCTGCAGACCGACCTCGGCAACAACGCGGCCGCGGCGAACGCCACGTTGACGGTGCAGGCCCCACCGACGCTGGCGAAGGCGTTCTCGCCCTCGACGATCGTGCGCGACGAGACCAGCACGCTGACGATCACGCTGGGCAACACGAACCCGGCGCCGCTGACGCTGACGGCCGCGCTGACCGACACGTTCCCGTCCGGCCTCGTGGTCGCCTCGCCGGCGAATGCCGCGACCACCTGCACCGGCGGCGCGGGCGTGACGACCACCAGCGGCTCGGTGACGCTGGCCGCCGGCGCGCAGATCCCGGCCAACGGCAGCTGCACGGTCAGCGTCGAGGTGACCTCGTCCACCGTGCAGAGCTACACGAACACGCTGCCGGCCGGCGCGCTGCAGACCGATCTCGGCAGCAACGGCGCTCCGGCGAGCGCGGTGCTGACGGTGAACAGCCCCACGCTGCCGCCGGAGGCCACGGTCACGCCGTCGTCGCTGGCGCTGAGCGCGCGCTCGGACGGCACGGCGAGCGCCACGCTGACGATCGCCAACGGCGCCGGCAGGGATCCTCTGACCTTCTCGATCGCCGCGCATGCGGCCAAGGCGCCGCTGCTGGTCGCGCACGGCCTGTCCAAGCGCACGGCGACGCCGGCGCGCGCCGCCGGCATCGGCCTGTCGGCGAGCGCCGCCAGCGGGCGCGCGCCGGCGCCGTGGGCGCCGGCCGGGTCGGTGCTGTTCCAGCTCGACGACGGCAGCTACGAGCGGCGCGTCGGCCTCGGCAACCAGGACAACGACACCGAGTCGGCCGCCGTGTGGATCAACCGCTTCGCCGTCAACGGCGCGCTCACGATCGATTCGATCTCGATCCTGTGGCCGGTGCAGGACGTCGACACGCTGGCCGGGCGCCAGGCCAATCTCGTCGCCTACTACGACGCCGACGGCGACGGCGATCCGGGCAACGCGGTGCGCCTGGGCACGGACACGCTGGTGACGATCGCCGGCGAGGACGCGTTCGAGACCTATGCGACGAGCTTCGACGTGCCCGGCGCCGGCGACGTCTACGTCGGCTTCGTCGACCTGTGGGCGGCGGACGGCACGTTCTCGCCGTTCCTGCGTCCGGCCGCGCTCGACACGACGGCGTCGCAAGGCATGTCCTACGTCTCCGGCGCCAGCATGCCGCCGACCGACGTCGACGTGCTGGCGAACAACGACCTCACCGGCACGATCGACAGCTTCGGCCTGCCCGGCAACTGGCTGATCCGCGCGACCGGCAGCGGCGGCGCCTGCAGCGGCCCGGTGGCCACCTGGCTGAGCGTCGCGCCGGCGACCGGCACGGTCGCCGGCGGCTCGAGCACGCAGGTCACCGTCACGGCCGATCCGGCCGCCGGCGGGCTCGCCCCGGGCACCTACTCGGCGGAGCTGTGCGTGACGACGAACGACCCGGCGCACGCGCTCATCGTCGTGCCGGTCAGCCTCAGCGTGACCGGCTGCGGCGCGGGCGACGAGATCTTCTGCGACGGCTTCGACGGCACGCCCGCCGCGCAGCCGCTGCGCGACGGCGGATTCGAGGCCGCGGCCGGCGGCGAGGCCACCTGGACGAGCGCCGACACGCAGGCGGTCGACGGCGCGACGCTGTTCTATCGCCACACGCCCGAGCACCCGCTGCCGGTGCGCTCCGGCCGTGCGGCGGCCTGGTTCGGCGGCTGGGGCCCGGGCGCGGTGACGCAGTCGTTCTCGCAGGTCGTGCGCCTGCCGGCCGCCGGGCCGCTGTATCTCAACTTCTGGCTCGACCGGGAGCAGCCGTCCGGCGGGCGCTCGACGCTGACGGTGTCGATCGACGGCCGCGTGGTGCATGCGGTGGACACCGCCGGCACGGTGGATCGCGGCTTCGTGCCGCAGTCGGTCGCGATCGACGCGTTCGCCGACGCGCAGCCGCACGTGGTGCGCTTCGAGTACGAGGCCGACGGCCGCGGCGCGCGCGGCGGCAACGTGTTCGTCGACGACGTGGCGATCGGCCGCGCTCCGCTCGCGGACGCGGCACGCTGAAACGGTGCGCGCCGGCCGGAGCCGCCTCCGGCCGGCGCGCCCTGCCCACAGGCGGCCTTGGCGTCACTGCGGCCGCTTCGACGAACCGGCGGGTGAGCCCTGCGCACGCGGCCGCGCCGCCGAGGATGCCGCCGAGCAGCCCGGCGTCACGTCGCCGAGGAGGTAGCTGCCGTCGCCGACCATGCCGGCATGCGCGAAGGTGAACGTCATCTCGTGGCTGGCGCCGTCCGCATGCGCGCTCGCGTCGACCGACTGCACGACGTCGCTCTCGCCGCGGTCACCGCCTCGCGGCGCGCGGGCGCCGATCGTCCAATGGCGGGGAACCTGCGCCGCTTTCCGAGGTCTCAATTCAGACGTTTCGTCGGAGAGCCGGTCCCCTCCCACGGCGCGGACGGCCCAATCCCCCCGTCGCGCAGGCCGGTCTCTCGCAAGCTCGACGCATCGCCAAAAACGAAAGGCCCCTTCACGGGGCCTTTCGCTCGTCGGAACGGCCGCCGCGCCGGCTAGTGCGCGGACAGCGCGATCTCGCGGTCGGAGACGCGCTGCGAGCGGATCGACCAGCCGGCGCGCAGCGCCTGCAGCAGCGAGGCCTGGTCGCCGGCGCGGAACACGCCGCTGACGCGCAGCGCGGAAAGCGCCGGATCGGCGACGCGGATCTTGGTCTGCGAATACCGGTTCATCTCGTCCAGCAGGTCGCCCAGGGGGCGATCGCGGAACGCCAGCGTGCCCTGCATCCAGCCCGCGGCGACGTCCGCGTCGACGTGCGCGGGTTGGCCGAGGCCGCCCTGCTCGCCGAAGCGCAGCTCCTCGCCCGGCGCGAGCGTGCGCGCCTCGTCCTCGTCGGCGAGCGCCACGCTGACGGCGCCGGAGAACAGCGTGACCGCGACCGTGCCGCCGTAGCGCGCCACCTGGAACTGCGTGCCGATGTCGCGGACGACGCCGCGGCCGCTGCGCACGGCGAACGGCCGCCGCGCGTCCTCGGCCACGTCGACGTGCACGCGGCCGTGCGCCAGGGTGAGCTCGCGCGCGTGCGCGTCGAAGCGCACGCTGAGCTCGGTGTCGGTGTCCAGCTGCAGGCGAGTGCCGTCGGCCAGCTCGACGCGGCGCAGCTCGCCCACCGCGGTCGCGTAGCGCAGCGGCGCGTCGCCGCCGCGGCGCGCGAGGTACAGCGCGGCGCCGCCGACGGCCAGCGCCAGCGCGGCGGCCGCCGCCAGCCGCACGAAGCGGCCGGCCCAGCCGTGCCCGCGCGCCGGCCGCGCATGCCGCGCCGCCCGCGCCGCGGCGCGGATGCGCGCGTCGTCCCTCAGCGCCGCCGCCTCGGCATGGCACTGCGCCACCGCCGCGAACGCGTCGGCATGCCGCGGGGACGCCGCGCACCACCGCTCGAAGGCGTCGCGCTCGCGTTCCGTGCAGTCGGGCGAAAGCAGCCGCGCGAACCACGCGGCCGCCGCTTCGTCGATTCGGTCAAGGGACATCGTCTGGATTCCTGATGGATGCGGCCGCGAGCTCCGCCCGCATCAGCCGCAAGGCGCGCGCCATGTGCTTCTCCACGCCTTTGGTGGAGATGCCGTGGCGGCGGGCGATTTCCGGATACGTCATGCCTTCGATGCGATGCAGCAGATAGACCTCGCGGCAGCGCGGCGGCAGGCGCAGGATCGCCGCCTGCAGACGCGCCAGCGCCTCGCGGCTGCTGGCGTGCCGTTCCGGCGACGGCTCGGGCGAGGCCGCGTCGGCGGCCTCCTCGGCGTCGGCGTGCACGGCGACGCCGGCCTGGCGCCGGCGATCGCGCAGCAGGTTGATGGCGATGCGGTACAGCAGCGCCTGCCAGGCCTCGGCCGGCTCGCTGACGCAGTAGCGCAGCAGGCGCACCAGGCTTTCCTGCGCGATGTCCTGCGCATCGTGCTCGTGCACGTTCATGCGCTGCAGGAAGCGCAGCAGCGGCTGCCTGCGCTCGCGCACGAAGCGGTCGAAGGAACCGTCGCCCTGCCGCGGCACTGCAGCCGGCGGCGGGTCCGGCCGGGTCTCATCCATGGCGCGGAACGAAGCCGTGGAGCCGTCGGCGGAGGAGAATACGCTCATCGGCGGTCGACGCGGCGCGCCTGGATGCGGTCATGCGATCGCCGCATGCGCCCGCGTCCGCCCGTCCGCGCCGGCGCGCAGCCAGGACGGCTCGGCCGGGCGCGGGCTGGCGCGCGGCGCCTCGAACAGGTCGGGCACGCAGCGCTCGAGCACCGGCTCGAGCAAGGCCGGGCCGAGCACGAGCAGCAGCCAGTGCAGCGACTGGCGCGTCAGCTCGCGCTCGCCGCGCGCTCCCTGCGCGCGCTCGACGATCCCGCGCGCCAGCGCGAGCAGCGCCGCGAGCAGCGCCGCGCCGTTCGCCGTCGCGTCGACGACGGCCATGCGCCGCAAGTACGCGCGGATCTCCGGGCGCGCGCCGAGCAGCTCGCCGACCGCGGCGGCGAACGCGCGGCAGGGCGCCTCGTCCGCCGGTGCGGGCGCGTGCGCCGCCGCCTCGCGCGCGGCCTTCTCGAACGTGGCCAGCACCCAGGCGTCGACCGCGTCGCGCAGCTGGTGCTTGCTGCCGAAATGATGCGAGATCAGCGCCAGCGACACGCCGGCGCGCTGTGCGATCGCGCGCAGCGAGGTGCCGGCATAGCCCTCGGCAGCGAACAGGTGCAGCGCGGCGTGGCGGATGCGCGCGCGGCCGGTGAGGTCGGCGAGCCGGATGTCGATCGAATCCACTGCGTCTCCCGTGGCGGGCGGCGCGGGCTGCCGCGGCCGCCGTGGTTTCCATCGGCACAGACGCGGCGGAGGGCGCTTCCCCCTACCCCGGCGCGCGGCGCGCGCGGCCGGCTCAGAAGCGCCAGGTCGCACGGAACGCGTAGTAGCGGCCGACTGCGTCGTCGAAGGCGGCGTTGTAGCCGCCGGCCGATTCGTCGTAGTAGCGCGGCGCGTGGTCGAGCGCATTGTTCACGCTCAGCGTGAACGCCCAGCGCGGGATGCCCGTGTAGGTGAGGTTGAGATTGAGCAGCGTGAACGGCGGCACCGCGCATTTTCCCTGCGCCGCCTTGTAGGGCGCGCAGCTCAGGCCCGACTGCGCGTACGGCTCGAGCGAGTACGAACCGACGTAGCGCAGGTTCGCGCCGCCGATCCAGTCGCCCAGCGTCCAGCGCAACGTGGAGACGGCGGTCAGGCGCGGCGTGCCGGCGTAGCCGGCCATGCGGGCGATGCGCGCGTCGGGCGAGGAGCGGTGCCCGAGCGCGTCCAGGTAGTTGAACCCCGCGCTCAGGCGGAAGCGGCCGGCGCGCGCGGCGTCCACGTCCCAGCGCGCCTCGACGTCGAAGCCGCGCGTGGTCGTGTCGGCGATGTTGAAGAGCGTGGTGTTGAGCGCCGTGAGCTCGCCCTGGGCGTTGCGCTCGGCGAAGTCCGGGAAGCGCTCCGGGTGGGCCAGCGCATGCGCCGGCAGCACCGCGCCGATCTCGTTCCTGCGCACGCTGCGGTAGACGTCGGCGCTGAGGCTGAAATCCGCGGACGGCGCCCATACCGCGCCCCAGGCCACGGTCCTCGACGTCTCCGGCCGCAGCGCGGGATTGCCGCCGGTGGTGATGCGCAGCAGGCAGGCGTGCTGGCCCGGCGCCGCGGCTTCTTCCGCTTCGCACGGCCCCGAGGCGTCCGGCAGCCAGACGATCTCCTGCGTCCCGCCGCTGCGCGGCTGGTGCAGCTCCGACAGCGTCGGCACGCGGTAGCCGGCCGACGCCGATGCGCGCAGGACCAGGCTGTCGCTCGCGTTCCAGCGCAGCGCCAGCGTCGGCGCCGCGTGCGGGCCGAAGGCGCCGGCCTTCTCCACGCGCCAGGCGAGGTCCGCGTCGAGGCGCCCGGTCAGCGGCAGCGAGAGCTTGAACCAGCCCGCCGAGGCCACGCGCCGGTGCGAGAACGGAAGCTCCGGCGGCTGGTTGAGCAGCACGCCGGAGCGCAGCACCTCGCCGGGCTGCTGCTCGATGCCTTCGCGGCGCGCCTCGATGCCCGCGGTCAGCGCCGCGGCGCCGGCCGGCAGGTCGAACAGCGGGCCGGCGGCCTCGAGGCTGAGATCGTCCAGTACGGTGAGGCCGTGGCGCTGGACGCGCGGCGCCAGGGCGGCGCGCAGGCGCTCGCTCGGCGGCGTCTCGCCGAACGTGTAGCGCTCGCCGTCGATCTCGATGCCGAGCAGGTCGGCGCGGATCAGGCCGTCGATCGTGTCGTGCACGCGGTTGCGCTGCAGGCCGGCGTCGGCGCCCCAGCTCCACGCCCCGAGCCGTCCGTCGACGCCGGCGTCGACGCTGAGCAGCTTCGAGCGCGTCGTCTCGCGCACCGGGCCGATGTCGCCGAACGCATAGAACACGTACGTGGGCTGCGGCTCGTCCGGGCTCTGCACCTGCTCGAGCAGCAGGCCCGCCGCCGACGGCGCCGCCTGCTGGCGCTGCAGCAGGTCGGTCGCGCGCACGTCCAGGTGCAGGCGCGTGGACTCGCCGAGCGGCGCGTCGAGGCGGCCGAGCAGCGAACGCCCCTGGCGGCCGTTCTGCAGCGTGGTGTACTTCGCGTTGTCGAGCAGGCAGGCGCCGTCGGCCGACAGCGACGACGGCGCGCAGCCCGGCACGGCGACGTAGCGCAGGCCGCCGGGCTCCACGTAGACGTAGTTGCCGGGAAACGCGTACGGGCTGCGCAGGTCGAGCAGGCCCTGCCGGCGCTGGTCGAGGCTGTACCAGTCGCGCTGGCTGCCGAGCAGCGGATCGCTGTGCAGGTAGTCCAGGTGCAGCAGCAGGCCGACGCCGCCCGGCGTGCGCGCGCCCCACAGCAGCGAGGCCTGCTGCGCGGCGGCGTCGTCACGATCCGACGCGCCGGCGTACGCGCTCGCTTCCGCGCCGGCGAAGTCGTGCCTGAGGATCACGTTGACGACGCCGGCGATCGCATCCGAGCCGTAGATCGCCGAGGCGCCGTCGCGCAGGATCTCGATGCGCTCGACCATCGCCAGCGGGATCGCGTTGAGGTCGGGCACGGTGCCGGTGGCGTCCTGGGCGAGCCCGTAGCCGGCGATGCGCCGGCCGTCGACCAGGAACAGCGTGCTCTTGCTGCCCAGCCGGCGCAGCGCGACCGCGGCCGCGCCGGCGGCGCCGGTCCTGAAGTTAGCGTCGCTGGACGAGGCCATCGCCTCGGGCTGGTTGGCCACCTGCATGCCGGGCTGCGCCTTGAGCAGGTCGAACAGCGTCGCATAGCCGCTGCTGTCGATCTGCTCGCGCGTGATCTCGGTCACCGGCGTCGCCGCCGCCGCGGCGATGCGGCGGAACCCGGCGTCGCTGACCACGACGCGCGAGAGCTCGGTGGCCGGCTCGACCGGCGCGACGACCGCGACCGGCGGCGCGTCCGGCGCCGCCGCCTGCGGCGCCGGCTTGACCACGTAGGTATCCGCGTTCACCGCCACGGCGCGCAACCCGCTGCCGCGCAGCAGCGCGACCAGCGCCGAATCGACCGAATGGCGGCCGGCCAGGCCCGGCGAACGGCGTCCGGCGAGCAGCCTGGCGTCGTAGATGATCTGGATGCCGCTCTGCCCGGCCAGCGCGTTCAGCAGCGCCGGCAGCTCGCCGGGCGGCAGGCGATACGTGCGCAGCGCCTCGGCGGCGTCCGCAACCGCCGCCGACAGCAGCGCGCACAATGCCGCCCTGCGCAGCGCGGCGGCCGCCGTCGATGCGCGGCTGCCGGCATGCCTGGGCAGGGAAAGCATCCGACAGTCGGTCAATGGCACGTTCGCGAGCGTTCGTCCGGATCGGGATCCCCGAGGCCCCGCCGGCGCGGATCGCCGGGCCGCAGCCGGATCACCACGGGGAGAGCGCACGCATCTTAGAGGCAGATTCCCGCGCCGGACAGGCCGAAACGGAATCCGGCGGTGGGCCGATCCGGGCGCGGGCAGGCGCCGCCGTTGCGCAATCGGCGCCGCCTGCGAGACGCCTCGTACGAGCAGCGTCCGCGGCGCGCGCGGCCGCACCGCGCAATCGCCTCCGACCGGCGGCGTTCCAGGCGGGACCGTCGCGCAGGCATCCCACGGGCCTGCGGCACGGGCGCCGCGTCCGTTTCCGGAGCGGATGCGCGCCGGCGCGCGCGATTGCACTTTGCGGCCGCATTGACGAGTATTGCCGCACGGGATCGGCCGCGGGTACGGCTGCCGGCCGTCTCCCGCCCCAGGACGGGCCGGTCCCGAAGCGGTGGTCGTGAACCGCCGGCCGATCGAAGGCTTTCGCGCGCACGCTGATGTCCCGTCAGGTCTACCGCTTCGGCGACTACTGCCTCGATCCCCACGCCCATGAATTGACCCATCGCGGCGCGCGCGTCTCGCTGCCGCCGAAGTCGTTCGAGTGCCTGGCCTACCTGCTCGAGCACCGCGAGCGCACCGTCGGCCGCGACGAGCTGATCTCGGCCGTGTGGGGCCGCGCCGACGTCGCCGACACCGTCGTCGCGCAGACGCTGCTGCGCGCGCGGCGCGCGGTCGGCGACACCGGCGGCGAGCAGGCCGTGGTGCGCACGGTGCCGCGTTTCGGCTACCGCTGGGTCGCCGCGGTCGAGCCGGTCGCCGCCGATGCGCCGCCGGCGGGCCCGGCGCCGCCGGCCGCCGAGCCGGCTGCGCCGGTCGCCGCCGCCGACGCAGCCGAACAGGCGTCCGCCGCCGAGCCGGCGCCCTTGCCGCGCCGGCGCCGCGTGCGCGCCGCCGCCGCCCTCGCCGTCGTCGCGGCGCTCGCCGCCGCGGCCGCCGCGGTGCACGTCGCGCGGCGCGCGGCCTCGCCGCCGCCGGCCGCGCCGACGGCAGCCGCCGCGCCCGCGCGGCAGGCCGCCGGCAGCCTCTTTCTCGTGCTGCCGGTCAGCCTGCAGCAGACGCGCACCGAGACCGCCTGGATCCGCCTCGGCGCGATGGACTACATCGCCTCGCGGCTGCGCGAGGACGGCCGCCTGCAGGTGCTGCCCAGCGACGAGGTCGTCGCCCTGGTCGGCAAGGCCGACACGACCGACCCGCGCGCGTCCGACGGCCTGCACCGCCTGCAGCTGTCGACCGGCGCCGCGTACATCCTGGCGCCGCGCGCGACGCAGGCGGACGGCGCCTGGGTGTTCGCGCTCGACGTCTACCACGACGGCGAGCTGCACAGCTTCGAGGCCAGCGCCCCGGCGCCGGCGCAGGCGGCCGGGCTGGTCTCGCAGCGCTTCCTCGAGAGCATCGGCTCGACCGTCGGCGCGCCGACCGAAGCGCCCGAGCACGTCGAATGGCTGCGCCGCATCGACGCCGCGGTGCTGGCCGGCGACCTCGGCGAGGCGCGCCGGCTGGCCGACGGCGCGCCCGCCGATCTCAGGGGCGACGCGCGCCTGGGCATCCGCGCCGGCCGCATCGCGTTCCGCGCCGGCCGCCTCGACGAGGCCGAACGGGCGTTCCGGCCGCTCGCCGCCGACGCGGGCGCGCCGGCCGACGTGCGCATCGCCGCGCACCTGGGTCTGGGCGCGATCGGCAACTGGCGGCACGACTTCGAAGCCGCCGAGCACGACTACGCGCAGGCGCTGGCGCTGCTCGGCGAGCAGGGCGACCCGGGCCTGCGCGGCCGCGCGCGCATGGGGCTCGGCGTCTCGCGCATGAGCCGCGACCGCATCGACGAGGCGCTCGCCGAGTTCGGCCGCGCGCGCGTCGACCTCGAGCGCGCCGGCGACCCGCTCGGCCTGGCCGACCTCGACATCGACGTCGGCCTGGCGGAGAACGGGCGCGCCCATCCGTTCGAGGCGGTCGCCGCGTTCGATCGCGCGCTGGCCACGTTCGTCCGCTTCGGCATCCGCGACAAGCAGGCGCTCGCGCTGCTCAACAAGATCGACACCCAGCTGGCGATGCTCGACATTCCCGGCGCGCTCGCCTCCGGCGAGCAGGCCTGGGCGCTGGCCGGCCACCTGGAGAACCGCGTGCTGGTCGAGCACATCGCGATCCAGCGCGCGCGCACGCTGCTGATCGCCGGCCGGCTCGACCAGGCGCAGGCGCTGATCGACCGCTTCGATCCCGCCGCCGACCCGAGCCGGCCGGATACCGACCCGGTGTTCGCCCTGCTGCGCGCGAACCTGCTGCGCCAGCGCGGCGACTACGCCCGCGTCGCGCACGACGCCGACGCGATCCTCGACCGCATCGAGAAGCCCGCCGACCCGACGCGACGCACGAACTTCTCCGAGGCGGCGCTCGAGCTGATCGAGTCCTCGCTGCATGCGGGCGACCTCGCCCGCGCCGGCCGCCTGCTGGCGCGCCTGGAGGCGGCGGGCGTATCCGCGCCGGACCGCGCGAACGCCTACGTGACCGCGCTGGCCCAGGCCGAGGTGCTCGCCGCCCGCGGCGATCCGGCGGCCGGCGAGCGCTTCGCCGCCGCGTTCGCGCTGGCCGACCGACGCGGCCCGGCGGTGTTCACCTCGGTGGCCGCCACCTACGTGCTCTGGCTGGTCGGGCAGCGCCGCCTGGACGAGGCCAGCGCGATCGTCGGCCGCCTCGCCCCGTACCTCGACAAGGACTACGGCTCGGCGCGCGCCGCCGCGGCGCTGTACGCGGCCGCCGGCGACCGGGCGCTGGCCGACGCCGCCGAGGCGCGCGTGCGCACGCTGGCCGGCGAGCGCGACCCGCGTCTGCCGCTGTAGCCGCCGACCGCGACGCATCAACGGGTTGCGCGCTGACGTTGTCATGACAGCGTGATCGGCCGCGGCCTTCGCCGCATGGCGCCCATCCCCTGCCTGTCACATCCTCGATGCCGGCCGCAGCGGCGCCCGCTCGGCGCCGCGGCCGGACTCGCCCTGGGAGGAAACTCGTGCGACATCGACCGTGGATCACATGCCTCGCCGCCGGGCTCGGCCTCTGGCTGCAGGCGACCGCCGCGCCGGCCGCGCCGGCGCACGGCCAGCCGGCGGTTCACCGCCTGCCGGTGCTGGCGCCGCACGGCGCCGTGCTGTACGACCAGACCGCCGCCGACCGCAACGACGGCCTGCCGGCGCTGCGCGACGCCCGCGGCGAGGTGCTCGCCGACGACTTCCACGTCGGCGGCCGCGGCTGGCAGGTCACCGGCCTGATCTTCAACGCGTTCGGCCGCGACGCCCAGGGCCGCCTCGCCGCGCCGCCGGCGCGCCTGAGCGTGGCGATCCGCCGCGACGCTGGCGGCCGGCCGGCGGCCGAGCCGGTCTGCGCCTACGCCGATCTCGCCGGCGCCTACGTCGATGCGCCCCGCCACCAGGTCGCCGTCGCCCTGCCCGACGCCTGCCGGCTGCCCGCGGGGCACTACTGGCTGTCCGCCGCGTTCGTGCCGGGCGCGGCGGAACGCGCCACTGGCTACTGGATGCGCACCGGCACCGTGCGCAACGCCCCGGCGCTCGCCCGCGCGCCCGCGCTCTCCGCCTGCGCGGACTGGACGGCCCTGGCCGGCTGCGCGGCACCCGCCGGGGACGGCGGCGACTTCAGCTTCCAGGTGCTCGGCGCGACCGGCGCGGACCTCGAAGGCTGCGGCAGCGGCGGCCTGTGCCTGCGCGCCACCGTCGCCGTCGACGACGGCGACCCGACGCAATGCGGCACCGCGACCAGCCTGCAGGTGGTGCGCGGCACGCGCGTCAACTACTGCTACAAGGCCACCAACGAGTCCGCCACGACGCTGGCCTACCACTCGCTCGTCGACACCGCGAGCGGCACGATCTTCTCGCAGCGCCAGCAGGCGCTGCCGCCCGGCATCACGATGCAGTTCAACCGCGTCGTCACCGCCGGCGACACGCAGCAGTCGACCGCGACCTGGACCTCGAGCGACGTGCAGCCCGGCTACGACCAGGCGACCGGCCCGGCCGCGTTCGTCGACATCGCCGCGACCGGCACGCCGGTCTACCTGGGCGCGATGGCCGGCGCGACGATGCAGATGCCGTTCTCGTTCACCCTGTACGGGCGGACCTCGAACGCGCTGTGCGTGGTCAAGAACGGTTTCGCCCTGCTCGATGCGCCCTCGTGCTACGGCTGCTTCGACACCGACTGCACGATCATGCTGCTGCCGCTGGACGCCGGCCATCCGGCGCTGTTCCCCTGGTGGACGCTGTTCGGCAGCCACGGCACGTTGTACTACCAGACGTTCGGCGAGGCGCCGAGCCGGCGCTTCGTCGTGCAGTGGAACGAGCTCGACCATCTGTACGAGACGCGCGGCAATCCGTACGCCACGTTCGAGTCGATCCTCGACGAAGCAAGCGGCGCGCTGTCGTTCCAGTACCTCAACACCGCGTTCGGCGAGCCGGCGCATCCGGAATGGGACGGCAGCGGAACGGTCGGCCTGCAGCTCGACCGCTCGCTGTACGACGCGTACACGCAGCCGCTCGCATCGGACACGTCGATCACGTGGACGCCGCGAGCGACGACGACGTACGCCTCCTCGGCGCAGCTCACGCTCACCGTCGGCGAACCGCAGGCGAGCGCGAATCCCGCCAGCCTGGCCGCGTCGGCCGCGCAAGGCGCGACGACGACCGCGTCGCTCGCGATCACCAACAGCGGCGACTACCCGATGGACTGGCACCTGGACGGCGCGTCCGACCGTTCGCACTTCCCGCTCGTGCCGGCGTTCGTCGTGCCGCTGCGCGCGGCGACGTCGCGGCTGCCGCTGATGGCGCCGGTGCGCGCCAAGCCCGCGTCGGAGCAGGCCCCGTCCGCGCCGGTCCTGCCGTTCGGCACGCAGCCGACGCCGGCCTATGCGCAGGACTTCCAGGACGACGGCCTGACCTACCACTACCTGCGCTTTCCCGATCTCGCCTCTCCGTCCGACGTGGAGGAAATCGGCGACCCGCAATACAGGGTGCTGGTCGGCGGCGACTTCGTCGACAACGACTTTTCCAAGGAATACGCCGTCGACCAGTACAACATGCTGCAGACCGTCGACACCCAGACCGGCGAGCGCACGCAGATCGCGCGCCTGAGCGACCCGAATCTCGCCTTCGCATGGCCGAGCCTGAAGTGGGACCCGAGCACCGGCACGCTCTACGGCGTCTACTACGACGAGGATCTGGGAACGCATCTGTACACGATCGACCGCGAGAGCGGCTACGCGCGCCTGGTCGGCGACTTCCCCGCCGGCGTGCAGATGCTGGCCATCGCATTCGACGCCGACGGCCGCCTGTTCGGCATCGACGTCGCCGGCGCCGCATTGGTCGCGATCGACAAGACCGACGCCACGACGAGCCCGATCGGCCTGCTCGGCTTCAACTCGCAGTACCTGCAGAGCATGGATTTCGACGACGCGACCGGCACGCTCTATCTCGCCGGCTTCGATGCCGACGCGAACGTGGGCGTGCTGTACACCGTGGACACGACCACCGGCCTGGCGACGCCGATCGGCCCGCTGCCCCAAGGACACCAGTTCGCCGCGTTCGCGATCGCCACGCCGACGCCCGGCTGCGCCGGCGCGGCCGACGTTCCGTGGCTGTCGTTCGACCCGCCGAGCGGATCGCTGGCGCCGGGCGCGAGCGCCGAGGTGACCGTGACGTTCGATGCACGCGCGCTCGACGCCGGCACGCATCGCGCCGACGCCTGCGTGCGCTACGACGGCCGCGCCGCCGACCGCCTCGTCGTGCCGGTGCAGTTCGACGTGAGCGCCGGCGACGCGATCTTCGCCGACGGCTTCGACACGGAGGGCACGCCGTGACCGCGCCCTGCGAACGCTCCGCCTTCCGGAAAGCCCATCCCATGACCGATCGACTCGCCTTCCCCGCGCTCCTGCTGGCCGCGGCCTTCGCGGCGGCGCTGCCCGCACGTGCCGAGCAGGTCTGCGACAACGGCCTGTGCCTCGCCGTCACCGTCGCGCCGGACGACGGCGACCCGGCGCAGTGCGGCACCTCGGACTACCTCGAGGCCGCGCCCGGCGACCTCGTCAACGTCTGCTACAGCGTCGTCAACCAGGGCGATGCCGCGCTGAACCGGCACAGCCTGCGCGACGCCGCGGCCGGGCCGCTGTTCGAATACGTCGAGCACCCGCTCGCGCCGGGCGAGCGCTGGCGCTACAACCGTCGCTTAGTCGTCGGCGAGGACGGGCTGCAGGCCGATGCGACCTGGACCGCGACCGACCGGCTGCCGAACTACCTCGCCGGTCCCGGCGACTACCAGTTCATCGACGTCACCGCCACCGGCACGCGCCTGAACCTCCCCAACGACGCCGGCGCGGCGGTGCAGCTGCCGTTCCCGTTCACGGTCTACGACGTCACCTCCGACCGCATCTGCATCGACAACGACGGCGTCGTCATGCTCGGCTTCGCCTTCGCCGACGCCTGCGCGGCGGCGAACTACCTGTGGATGAACGAGCCGCTGCCGTATCTGCTGCCGTTCCCCGGTCCCGGCAAGTATCCGCTGCTGATGCCGCTGTGGGCCGATTCCGGCGGCGTCTACGGCAACGTCTACTTCGGCGTGGTCGGCACGGCGCCGAACCGCAAGGCCGTGGTCGAGTGGTACCAGGTCGAGAGCGGCTACCAGACGCCGGGCACCGGCGAGGCCACCTACGAGCTGGTGTTCGACGAGGCCAGCGGCCGGTTGTCGTTCCAGTACCAGGACATGACGTACGGCGATCCGGCCAGGCCGTATCTGGACCACGGCGGCGACGCCACGATCGGCCTCGGCTACGACGCCACGCTCTACGACCAGTATTCCTACCGCGCGCCGGTGATCCAGGACCAGTCGGCGCTCGAATGGACGCCGGCCGCCGTGGTGCGCGCCGCGCCGGCCGCGCGCGCGTCGGTCGCGATCGCCGCCGGCCGGCCGGCGATCGAGGTCGCGCCCGCCGCGCTCGCGGTCTCGCTCGACGCCGGCGCGACGACGACGCTGCCGCTGGCGATCGCCAATCGCGGCAGCGCGCAGCTCGCCTGGCATTTCGGCAGCGGCGTGCAGGACGGGTCGGCGCAGCACGTGCGCCCGACGCCACATGCCAGCGCCGGCACGTCCGCCGCGCAAGCCTACGGCTTCAGCTACGCCGGCGACGGCGGCTTCAGCGACTATTCGCTGATCGCCGTGCCGGACCTGGCCGACCCGTCCAACGCGGTCGTGGTCGCGCCGGCGCCGCTGGACATGACCTTCACCGGCGGCGCGTTCGTCAACGACGATTTCGCGCGCCTCTACCTGGTCTCCAACAATCCCGGCTTCGACGGCAGCCCGGACTGGGCGCTGTACACCTTCGGCCTCGCCGACGCGGTCTTGCAGCGCATCGGCACGCTCAGCAGCTACGACCCCGAGCATCCGTTCTACTCGCCAAACTGGCACGCGCTGGCCTGGGACGCGACCACCGCGACGCTGTACGGCGTCGCCACCCGCATGGACTTCTCGCGCTACCCGTACTCGACACTGTATGCGATCGATCCGGCCACCGCGACGACGCGCGTGGTCGGCACGCAGCCGCACGGGACCGCCGTCGAGGCGATCGCCTTCGACGCCGCCGGCCGGCTCTACGGCATCGATTTCTATGCGCGCACGCTGGTGTCGCTCGACAAGACCGACGGCAGCCTGCGCACGATCGGGCCGCTCGGCGCGGATCTGTTCCCTGCCGGCATGTACAGCGCCGGCCTCGTCTTCGGCGCCGACGGCACGCTGTACTACAACGCCGCCGGACAGCTGGTGACGATCGACGTCGCGACCGGCGCGGCGACGCCGGTCGGCCCGGTGTTCGAAGGCACCGGCACCGACGCGTTCGCGATCGCCGCGCCCAGCGCCTGCACCGCCAGCCCGTTGCCGGCCTGGCTGTCGCTGGACGCCTCGAGCGGATCGGTCGCGCCGGCCGGTTCGGCCAGCGTCAGCGCCACGTTCGACGCCGGCGGTCTCGCGCCGGGCACGTACGCCACGGAGCTCTGCGTGCACGCCAACGACCCGGATCGGCGCCTGCTGCGCGTGCCGGTCACGCTCACGGTCACGGGGTCCGTCGCCGACCGGATCTTCGGCGACGGCTTCGACGGCTAGGCGCACCGACGCCGCCCTCATCGCCTCCGACGCACACGCCTCCACCTCAACGGGGAATGCTCATGCTCATCGCTTTCCGCACTCGTCGCCCCGCGCGGTTGTCCACCCTCGCCATCGCCGTGGCGCTCGCCGGGCTCGCATCCACCGCCGACGCCGCGAACGTGCATGACGGCTTCAACGCCGGCACCGACGGCAACGTCCTTGCCGCCGCCGTGCAGGCGGACGGCCGGCTTCTGCTCGGCGGCACGTTCACCCAGGTCAACGGCCAGCCGCACGCGCATCTGGCGCGGCTCAACGTCGACGGCTCGCTCGATGCGAGCTTCAATCCGCAACTGGACGGCGACGTGCGCAGCCTCGTCGTGCAGGCCGACGGCAGCATCCTCGTCGGCGGCGAGTTCACGCAGGTCGCCGGTACGGCGCGCCGCCACCTGGCGCGCCTGGACGCCGGCGGCGCGCTCGACGCGACGTTCGATCCGGCGCCGGACCAGCCCGTGCGCAGCCTCGCCGTGCAGTTCGACGACAAGATCCTCGTCGGCGGCGACTTCACGCACCTCGCCGACGCGGCGCGCGCGCATCTGGCGCGCCTGAACCTCGACGGCTCGCTCGACCCGGCGTTCAGCGCCGATGCCGACGCCGCCGTGCTCGCGCTGGCGCCGCAGCCGGACGGCCGCCTGCTCGCCGGCGGCGACTTCACGCAGATCGCCGGCCAGGCGCAGGCGCATCTCGCCCGCCTCGGCGCCGACGGTTCGCCGGACGCCGGTTTCGCCGCGGCCGACGGCCGCGTCGCCAGCCTCGCGCTGGACATCGACGGCTCCGTGCTGGTCGGCGGCGATTTCGCGCAGATCGCCGGGCAGGCACGCGCACGGCTCGCCCGGCTCGAGGCCGACGGCACGCTCGACGCCGGCTTCGTCGCCGACGCCGACGGCGCGGTGAGCAGCCTGGCGCTGCAGCCGGACGGTGCGGTGCTGGTCGGCGGTGCGTTCACGCAGATCGGCGGCGCGCCGCGCCGCCGTCTGGCGCGGCTCGCCGCCGACGGCACGCCGGAGGCCGGCTTCGATCCCGCACCCGACGCCGCGGTCGCCGCGATCGCCGTGCAGGCCGACGGCGGCATCGTGCTCGGCGGCGCGTTCGCCGAGGCCGGCGGCCAGCCGCGCGCGCACGTCGCACGCGTCTACGCCGGCGGCGCGCTCGACCGCGATCTCGCGCCGACCTTCACCAGCGGCGGCAGCTTCGTCACGTTCGCGGCGCAGGCCGACAACCGCATCGTCATGATCGGCGACGTGCAGGCCGTCGACGGCCAGCCGGTGCCCAACGCCGCACGCCTCGAGCCCGACGGCTCGCTCGACGCCGCCTTCACGTCGAACCTGCCGCCGTGGCTATTCGCCAGCACCACCAGCCTCTACACGCAGTTCGATGGGCGCATCCTGGCTCCCGGGCGCGTGCTGCTCAGTGGCGCGCCGGCGTATTCCGACCTGTTCCGCCTCGGCGCCGACGGCACGCTCGACACGACGTTCGATCCGCAGTTCGGCAGCGCCACCGATCCGTATCCGCAGATCGTCACCGAGCAGCCGGACGGCAGGATCCTCGTCGCCGGGAGCTTCGATACCGTCGCCGGACAGGCGCGCTACGGCCTCGCGCGCCTGAATGCCGACGGCTCGCTCGACGAGACGTTCGTTCCGCCGTACATCTATTCCAGCGACGGCTCCATCCAATGCGTCGCCGTGCAGGCCGACGGCAAGGTCCTCATCGCCGGCGCGTTCAGCCAGGTCGGCCCGGACCCGAACACGCACCGCTTCCTGGCGCGCCTGAACGCCGACGGCTCGCTCGACGCCGACTTCAATCCGGTCCTGGACAATTTCATCGAGGCGGTCGTGCCGCAGACCGACGGCAGGATCCTCGTCGCCGGATTCTTCAGGCACGTCAACGGCCAGTCCGCGCCGTTCCTCGCCCGGCTGAACGCGGACGGCAGCCTGGATCCCACGTTGAGCGCGGCCGCGGACAGCCTGGTCAGCGCGGTCGTGCCGCTGTCGAACGGCAAGCTGATGATCGGCGGCACGTTCAAGAAGATCGACGGCGTGCCGCAGGCCTACGTCGCGCGCCTGAATGCCGACGGCTCGCGCGATCCGAGCTTCGCGCCGGCCGTGAACGTCACGCCCTCGCTGTCCGTCGTCAGCCTCGTCGTGCAGCACGACGGCAAGGTGCTGGTCGGCGGCAGCAACGTCGATACCGTCATCGACGGCGAGGCGCGTCCGCTGATCGCGCGGCTGTCCGCCGACGAGGCGGCGCTGCAGGCTATCTCGCTCAGCGCCGATCACGGCCGCCTCGAATGGCGGCGCGGCGGCGGCGCGCCGTTGCTGGACGCGGCCACGTTCGAGTTCTCCACCGACGGCGTCGCCTGGACGGCGCTCGGCGAGGCAATCGCCGGCGACGGCGCCTGGTCCGTCGATGCCGCGCCGCTGCCGCGCGGCCAGGACGTGTACGTCCGCGCCCGCGGCCGCTCGCCGAGCGGGCGCCAGGACATGAGCAGCCTGCCGGTGGAATTCCTCGCCCGCCTGCACGTGCCCGACGGTTTCATCGTCAGCCCGGTCGCGCGCGCCGGCGGCGGCTTCGCGCCGGCCGTGCCGCAGCAGGTCGCCGCCGGCGCCAGCGTCAGCTTCACGCTGGTGCCGCAGAGCGGCTATGCGATCGGCCCGGTCGAAGGCTGCGGCGGCACGCTCGAAGGCGAGGTCTACACCATCGCCGCGGTAAACGCCGACTGCCGCGTCGTCGCGACGTTCGTGCCGAACGGCATCACCGATCGCGTGTTCGCGGACGGCTTCGATGGCGCGACGCGGTGACGCGATGCGTGCCCTGCTGCTGGCGGCGCTGCTGGCGCCGCCGGCGGCGGCTGGCGCCGGCTTCGTCGCGCTCGACGCGCCCGGCAGTCAGCTCGTCGCGCTGTCGGCGGACGGCCGCGTCGCCGCCGGCACGCTGAACCGCGCCGCGCACGGCGGCTTCCGCTGGCGCGAAGGCGGCGGCGTCGAGCTGCTGCCGCAGGCGGTCTCGGTGCACGGGCTGTCGCCGTCCGGGCGCCTCGTCGCCGGCTCCACGTTCGACGGCCAGCAGCGCGAGACCGCCGCGTACTGGGACGAGGCCGGCGCGCTGCACGTGCTCGGCGGCCTCGACGGCGCGATCGCGCAGGGCGGCCTGCTCAGCCTCGCGTTCGGCGCCTGCGACGAGCCGCGCATCGTCGGCGTCGCCAACGGCGCGGACGACCGCATGCAGGCCTTCGTGTGGACGCCGGCGGACGGCCTGCGCGTTCTCGCGGCGCCGGCTGCCGCGCGCGCGGCGCGCGCGCGCGGCCTCAGCGCCGACGGGCGGCGCATCTTCGGCGGCTACGAGCGCGCCGACGGCCGCTACGGCGGCGTGCTCTGGATCGACGGCGCGGCGCAGCCGCTCGGCGGCGACGGCGTCGGCGAGGTGTTCGGCGCCGATCGCGCCGGCCGCGTGCTGGTCGGCGCGGCCGACACGCCCGGCAGCGGCGCGTACCGCTGGAGCGAATCGGCCGGGTCCGCGCCGCTGGCGCCGCCGCCGGCGGTGCCCTCGCCCGTGCAGGCCTATGCCGGCAGCGACGACGGCCGCATCGTCGTCGGCAGCGCCGGCGTCGGCGGCGAGCGCGTCGCCGTGGTCTGGAGCGAGGGACAGGCCGAGCCGCTGGCCGGCTGGCTGGCCCGGCACGCGGTCGCGGTGCCGGCGCACTGGACGCTGGCCGCGGCCACCGCGGTCAGCCGCGACGGCCGCCGCATCGGCGGCTGGGGACGCCACGACGGGCGCATCGATTCGTTCGTCGTCGATCTGCCGTCCCTCGTGTCGGCGAGCGGCACCGCGGCCGGCGCACGCTGAACGCAGCGCGAACGGCATGCCGCCGCGGTGCGCGGCGCGCCGGCGTGCGCCCGCGCGAGCGCGATGCCTGAACGCGGTGCGGCCTGCGCGGCAGCGAGCAGTCATATCTTCCACGCCGGCCGCGCGTCCGGAAAAAAGTACTCACAATCGCGCCGCCGCGCGCGCCGCATCGCGCGGACGGGGCGTCGATCCCTCCTTGCATGGTTCCTGCATGACGTCGGGCGGAGACAGAACACCGGCCCAACGCACGAGGAGAAGGACTTGACCCCCAACACCCTACGCGTCGGCATCGTCGGCGCAGGCAATTGCGCATCCTCCTTCGTCCAGGGACTGGCGTACTACCGCGACGCCGCCGACGGCGAGGAGATTCCCGGGCTGATGAACGCCTCGATCGGGCGCTACCACGTGCGCGACGTCCAGGTCGCCGCGGCGTTCGACGTGCACGCCGGCAAGGTCGGCCGCGACCTCAGCGAGGCGCTGCTGCAGAAGCCGAACAACACCTACGTGTTCGCCCAGCTTCCGCCGAGCGGCGTGGTGGTCGAGCGCGGCCCGACGCTCGACGGCATCGGCGCGTACCTGCGCGACGACATCGTCGAGTCGGAGCGCCCGCCGGTCGACGTCGCCGAGGTGCTGCGCCGCACCGGCACCGAGGTGCTCGTGTCGTACCTGCCGGTCGGCGCGCAGCGCGCCACCGAGTTCTACGCCGAGCGCGCGCTGGAGGCCGGCTGCGCGTTCGTCAACTGCATCCCGGTGTTCATCGCCTCCGATCCGCAGTGGCGGCGCCGCTTCGAGCAGGCGCGCCTGCCGCTGATCGGCGACGACGTCAAGAGCCAGGTCGGCGCCACGATCGTGCACCGCGTGCTGGCCAACCTGATGCGCGAGCGCGGCGTGCGCCTCGACCGCACCTACCAGCTCAACTTCGGCGGCAACGCCGACTTCAAGAACATGCTCGAGCGCGAGCGGCTGGCCTCGAAGAAGCTGTCCAAGACGCGCTCGGTGACCAGCCAGGTGCCGGTCGCCGCGCACGACATCCACGTCGGCCCGAGCGACTACGTCGAATGGCTCGACGACCGCAAGACCGCCTACATCCGCCTCGAAGGCACCGCGTTCGGCGGCGTGCCGCTGGCGATGGAGCTCAAGCTCGAGGTCTGGGACTCGCCCAATTCCGCCGGCGTGGTCATCGACGCGGTGCGCTGCGCGAAGCTCGCGCTGGACCGCGGCCTCGGCGGCGCGATCACCGGGCCGTCGAGCTACTTCATGAAGTCGCCGCCGCAGCAGTTCCCCGATCACGTCGCGCGCGAGCTGACGCTCGAGTTCATCCGCCTGGAGCCGGCGCGCAACGCCGCCGCGGCCCGCCAGAAGCAGCAAGGAGCACGCGAACATGCACACGCGCTTCCTCTTCGTGCGGCACGCCACGTGCGCACAGACTGACAGCGTCCTGCTCGGCCGCCGGATCGACGCGCCGCTCGACGCGCGCGGCGAGCGCGAGGCGGCCGAGCTGGCCGAGCGCCTGCGCCGCGAACGGCCGGTCCGCGTCGAGGCCAGTCCGCGCCTGCGCGCGCAGCAGACCGCGCAGGCGATCTGCGCGGCCACCGGGCTCAGGCTGCACGTGCGCGCCGCGCTGGACGAGATCGACTTCGGCCACTGGAGCGGCCGGCGCTTCGACGAGCTCGCGCTCGACCCGTCCTGGCGCCACTGGAACGCCGAGCGCGAGCACGCCGTCACGCCGGCCGGCGAGACGATCGCCGGCGTGCAGATGCGCGTGCTGCGCCTGCTGCGCGTGCTCGCGCGCCGCTTCGCCGGTGCCACGCTGGTGCTGGTCACGCACGCCGAGATCGTGCGCAGCGTGCTGCTGCACGCGCTCGGCGCGCCGGCCGGCGACTACCGCTTCGTCGACGTGCCGCCCGCCTCGCTGACCGTGCTGCACGGCGGCGACGGACGCCTGTTCGCCGACGCCGCCGACCTCAGGATGCGTGCATGAAGATCGTCGTGTTCGGCCTTTCCGTCAGCTCGTCGTGGGGCAACGGCCACGCCACGCTGTGGCGCGGCCTGTGCACCGCGCTCGACCGCCTCGGCCACCGCGTGGTGTTCTTCGAGCGCGACCTGCCCTACTACGCCGACACGCGCGACTGGACCGCGCTGCCCGGCGGCGAGCTGGTGCTGTATCCGTCGTGGCCGCAGGTGCGCGAACGCGCCGCCGCGGAGCTGCGCGACGCCGACGCGGCGATCCTGACCTCGTACTGCCCGGACGCGGCCGAGGCGCGCGCGGCGATGCTGGACGCGGCCCGCCCGCTCGCCGTGCTCTACGACCTCGACACGCCGGTGACGCTCGAACGCATCGCCGCCGGCGAGACGCCGGCGCACGTCGGCGATGGCCTTGAGCCGTTCGACCTCGTGCTGAGCTACGCCGGCGGCCCGGCGCTGGACGCGCTGCGCCACCTCGGCGCCGGGCGCGTGCACACGCTGTACGGCCACGTCGATCCGGACCTGCACCGTCCGGCCGCGGCCGAGGCCCGCTACGCGGCGGCGCTGTCGTGGCTCGGCACCTACGCCGCCGACCGCCAGCCGGCGCTGCAGGCGCTGTTCATCGAGCCGGCGCGGCGGCGGCCGGATCTTTCGTTCCTGATCGGCGGCGCGCAGTACCCGGCCGATTTCCCGTGGACCGCGAACATCCGCTTCGTGCACCACGTGCCGCAGCACGCGCATCCGGCGTTCCTGTGCTCGTCGCGGCTGACGCTGAACGTCACGCGCGCGCCGATGGCGCGCATGGGCTGGTGCCCGTCCGGGCGCCTGTTCGAGGCGGCCGCCTGCGGCGCGGCGATCCTCGGCGACGCCTGGCCGGGGCTCGAGGCGTTCTACGCGCCGGGCCGCGAGATCCTCGTCGCGCACGGCGCCGACGACACGCTCGCCGCGCTCGAGCTCGACGACGCCGCGCTCGGACGCATCCGCCGCGCCGCGCGCGAGCGCACGCTCGACGAGCACACCTCGATGCATCGCGCGCGCCGCCTCGTCGGGCTGCTGGAAAACGCCTGGCAGCCGGCCGACGCGCTCACGGAGGAGGCCTGACATGTGGGGCATCGTTCCGGCCGCCGGCCGCGGCAGCCGCATCCAGCCGCTGGCGTTCTCGAAGGAGCTGCTGCCGGTGGGCAGCCGCGTGCTCGACGACGTGCAGCGGCCGTGCGCGGTCGCCGAGTACCTCGTCGAGCGGCTGATCCGCGGCGGCGCCGACAAGATCTGCTTCGTCATCGGCGAGGGCAAGTCCGACATCCTCGACTACTTCGGCGGCGAGTTCGGCCGCGCGCGCCTGGCCTACGTCGTGCAGCCGCAGCCGTCGGGCCTGTGCGACGCGATCTTCCGCGCGGCGCCGCTGATCGGCGAGGACGACAGCGTCGCCGTCGGCCTGCCCGACACCGTGTGGTTCCCGGCCGACGGGCTGGCCGCGCTGCCCGACGACGAGCTCTCGTTCCTGCTGTTCCCGGTCGACCGGCCCGAGCTGTTCGACGCGGTGCTGCTCGACGGCGAGGACCGCGTGCGCGAGATCCGCGTCAAGCAGGCCGATCCCGGCACGCACTGGATCTGGGGCGCGTTCAAGATGCCGGCGCGCATCTTCGCCGAGCTGCACCGGCTGTGGCTGTCGCGCTCGCCGCGCGACGAGTACCTCGGCACGCTGGTCAACGCCTGGCTCGCCGGCGGCGGCCGCGCGCGCGGCTGCCGCGTCGGCCAGGACTACGTCGACGTCGGCACGCTGAGCGGCTACCGCTCGGCGATGAAGCTGCTCGCCGAACGCGACGGCGACGCGCCGGCCGCGGCGCCGGCGCCTGCGATTTCCCCGGCGCCGGCGGCGCCGTCCGTGGAGGACTTTCGATGATCGAAGCGGTGATGCTCTGGAACGAACCGAACAACAAGTCGCACTGGGACCCGGAGGTCGATCCGGACTGGTCGCGCTTCGCGGCGATGGCGCGCCTCGCCGCGCAGGCGATCCGCGCCGAGAACCCGGCCCTGCCGCGCGTGCTCGGCGGCATCTCGCCGATCGATCCGGAGTTCGTCCGCAACATGCAGGCGCGCGGCGTGCTCGACGCCGTCGACGTGGTCGCCGTGCACGGCTTCCCGCTCGACTGGAACCTCTGGCAGATCGACGAATGGCCGCAGAAGATCGCCGCGATCGAGGCGCTGACCGACCGCCCGGTCTGGGTCACCGAGGTCGGCGTGTCGAGCTTCGGCGCCGACGCCGTGCAGGCCTGGGGCGTGGACCGCACCGCCGAGCTGCTGATCGGCCGCACGCCGCGCATCCACTGGTACAGCCTGTACGACCTGCCGCGCACCTGGGAGGCGACCACGCGCCACAAGGAGGCCGAGGGCTCCTCGTACTACCGCCATTTCCACATGGGGCTGCTGCGCGAGGACGGCACGCCCAAGCCGGCGCTGGAGCGCTTCGAGCAGTACACGCCGGCGATCGGCATCTGCCAGTGGTTCCACTACCAGGACCACCGCCTCGACGACGCGGTTGCCTGGCTCAAGCGCATCGGCGTGCGCCACCTGCGCACCGGCCTGTCCTGGGCCGACAGCTTCCGCCCGGACGCGCTGGCCTGGTTCGACCGGCAGATGGAGGCGCTGGCCGACTTCGACGTCACGCTGACGTTCTGCTTCACGCCCGAGCACCTGGGCATCCGGCCGCACCACACCAGCGCGCCGCAGGACCCGGCGGAGTTCGCCGCGTTCTGCGCGCGCATGGTCGCGCGCTACGCGCCGGCGCACGGCGGCGCGGCAGCGCAGCGCCTGGCGAGCGCGGTGGCATGAGCCGCGCGCTGATCCTCGTGCTCGACTCGCTCGGCGTCGGCGGCGCGCCGGACGCCGCCGCCTACGGCGACGAAGGCGCCGACACGCTCGGCCACATCGCCAAGCGCTGCGCCGCGGGCGACGCCGACGCGAGCGGCCTGCGCCACGGGCCGCTGCGCATGCCGAACCTGGCCGCGCGCGGCCTCGGCGAGGCCTGCCGCGCGGCCACCGGCGCGGCGCCGCCGGGGCTCGCCGACGGCTGGCGCGAAGGCCGCGCCGGCTGCGCGGCGGAGACCTCGCTCGGCAAGGATTCGCAGACCGGGCATTGGGAGATCGCCGGCGCGCCGGTGGCGTTCGAATGGACGTACTTCCCGCGCACCGAGCCGTGCTTCCCGCCGGAGCTGATCGAGGCGCTGTGCACGCGCGGCGGCCTCGACGGCATCCTCGGCGCGCGCCACGCCTCCGGCACCGAGATCATCGCCGAGCTCGGCGCCGAGCATCTGCGCAGCGGCCGGCCGATCTGCTACACCTCGGCCGACAGCGTGTTCCAGATCGCCGCGCACGAGGAGGCGTTCGGCCTCGAGCGGCTCTACGCGCTGTGCGAGCTCGCGCGCGAGCTGCTCGATCCGCTGCGCGTCGGCCGCGTGATCGCGCGGCCGTTCGTCGGCACGCCGCAGACCGGCTTCACGCGCACCGCGCACCGCCGCGACTACGGCGTGCAGCCGCCGCCCGGCACGCTGCTCAGGCGCGCGCAGGCGGCCGCGCGCGAGGTCGTGTCGGTCGGCAAGATCGGCGACCTGTTCTGCCACGACGCGACCGGCCGCGAGCTCAAGGGCGAGGACAACCACCGCGTGTTCGACCGCACCGTCGAGGCCGCACGCGCGCTCGCCGACGGCGGCCTGCTGTTCGCCAACTTCGTCGACTTCGACACGCTCTACGGCCACCGCCGCGACGCGGCCGGCTACGCCGCCGCGCTGGAGGCGTTCGACGCGCGCCTGCCCGAGCTGCTCGAGGCGCTGCGCGAAGGCGACCTGTGCGTGGTCACCGGCGACCACGGCTGCGACCCGACCTGGCCCGGCAGCGATCACACGCGCGAGTGCATCCCGCTGCTCGCGTTCGGCCCCGGCGTCGCCCGCGGCGCGCTCGGCCGGCGCGGCTCGTTCGCCGACATCGGCGCCGGCGTCGCGCGCCACCTGGGCCTTCCCAACGAGGTCGGCACCGCGTTCTGACCTTCCGGCATCCGCACGATGGACACGCACGACCCATGGACGAAGGCGATGCGCCGCGGCGATTTCGACGCCGCCTGGCGCGTCTGCGACGCGGTGCTCGCCGAGCGCGTGCGCCGCCGCGTCGACTGCTCGCACGCGCCGCGCCACCTGCAGTTCCTCTGGGACGGGCGCCCGCTCGCCGGCCGCCGCGTGCTCGTGCACTGCTACCACGGCCTGGGCGACACGCTGCAGTTCGTGCGCCTGCTGCCGCGCCTGCACCGCCTGGCGAGCCGCGTGGTGCTGTGGGCGCAGCCGGCGCTGCTCGGCCTGCTGCGCGGCGCCGCCGGCATCGACCACCTCGAGCCGCTGCACGACGGCGCGCCGGACGTGCTGCGCGACGTGGACATCGAGCTCATGGAGCTGCCGCACGCGCTGCGCCTGCGCCTGGACGACATCCCGCGCGCGGTGCCGTACCTGCACGTGCCGGGCCCGCGCCCCCGCCCGCGCCCGCACGGCGCGCTGCCGCGCATCGGCCTGGCCTGGCGCGCCGGCGACTGGAACGCGGCGCGCTCGCTGCCGCCGCCGCTGCTGGCACGCCTGGGCGCGCTGCGCGGCGTGCGCTGGGTGTCGCTGCAGTACCCGCCCGAGCCGGCGCCGCTGCCGGCGGTCGAGGCCGGCTGCCGCGACCTGGTCGAGCTGGCCCGGCGCATGCGCGCGCTGGACCTGGTGATCTGCGTCGACACGATGACCGCGCACCTGGCCGGCGCGCTCGGCCTGCCGGTCTGGACGCTGCTGCCCGAGCCGTGCGACTGGCGCTGGATGGAGGCGCGCGAAGATTCGCCCTGGTATCCGACGATGCGCCTGCTGCGCCAGCCGCGGCCCGGCGACTGGGCCGGCCTGGTCGCGCGGCTCGCCGCCGAGCTCGCCGCCTGGCGCGAGGCGTTCGCGGCGCGGCGCCTGCCGGCGCGCGCGGCACGCGCATCGGAGCAGGCGGCGCGATGATCGGGCGCCTGGTCCGCCGCGAGACGATCGAGGCGCCGGTGGCGGTCGTCGTCGCGCACCCGGACGACGAGACGACCGGCGTCGGCGCGCAGCTCGGCCGGCTGCGGCGGCTGCACCTGATCCACCTGACCGACGGCGCGCCGCGCGATCTCGCCGATGCGCGCCGCGCCGGCTTCGCCGACGCGCGCGCCTATGCCGCCGCGCGCGCCGCCGAGCTCGACCGCGCGCTCGACGCGCTGGGCGTGCGCCCGGCCGCGCGCAGCGCCTACGGCTGCGCCGACCAGGAGGCCGCGCTCGACCTGGTCGCGCTGGCGCGGCGCCTGCGCGACGACCTCGCCGAGGCCGAGGCCGTGGTCACGCATGCGTTCGAGCACGGCCACCCGGACCACGACGCCGCGGCGTTCGCCGTGCGCGCCGCGTGCACGCTGCTCGTGCGCGCCGGCCGGCGGGCGCCGCGCATCGTCGAGTTCCCCTCGTACCATCTCGACGCCGCCGGCCACACCGTGCACGGGCGCTTCCGCGCCGATGCGCGGCAGCCCGCGCACGCACTGCGGCTGACGCCGGCGGAACGCGCGCGCAAGGCGCGCGCGCTCGCCTGCTTCGCCACGCAGCGCGCCGTGCTCGAGCCGGTGCCGCTGGACGCCGAGCGCCTGCGCTTCGCGCCGGAGCACGACTTCCTCGCGCCGGCGCCGGTGCCGGGCGCCTGGTACGACCGCCTCGGCTGGCGCATGACCGGCGCGCGCTGGCGCGACTGCGCGGCGCGCGCGCTGGCCGAGCTCGAGCAGGCGGCGGCGGCATGAGCCTGACCGTGCTCAACGTCGCCTTCCCGTTCGCGCCGGTTCGCGAGGATCCGGTCGGCGGCGCCGAGCAGGTGGTCGCGCAGCTCGACCGCGCGCTGGTCGCCGCCGGGCACCGCTCGATCGTCGTCGCCTGCGCCGGCTCGCGCGTCGCCGGCCGGCTGGTCGCGCTGCCGGCGCCGCCGGCGGAAATCGACGAGGCCGCGCGCGCCGCGGCGCATCGCCGCGTGCGCGCGGCGATCGCGCACGTGCTGCGCGAGGAGCACGTCGACCTGATGCACTTCCACGGCATCGACCATGCCGCCTACCTGCCGCCGGACGGGCCGCCGGCGCTCGTCAGCCTGCATCTGCCGCTGGACTGGTATCCGCCGCAGGCGCTGCGCCCGGCGCGGCCGCGCACCTGGCTGCTGCCGGTGTCCGAGCACCAGGCGCGCCAGGCGCCGCCCGGCGTCGAGCTGCTGCCGCCGGTCGGCAACGGCGTGCGCCTGCCGCCGCCGAGCGCGGTGCGCCGGCGCGGCTTCGCGCTGGCGCTCGGCCGCCTGTGCCCGGAAAAGGGCTTCGAGGACGCGCTCGACGCGGCGCGGCTGGCCGGCGTGCCGCTGCTGCTCGCCGGCGAGGTGTTTCCCTGGGCCGCGCACAAGGCGCATTTCCACGCCGCGATCGTGCCGCGGCTGGACGCGCTGCGGCGCTGGATCGGCCCGGTCGGCGGCGCGCGCAAGCGGCGCCTGCTCGCCGCCGCGCGCTGCCTGCTGGTGCCCAGCCGCGTCGCCGAGACCTCGTCGCTGGTGGCGATGGAGGCGCTCGCCGCCGGCACGCCGGTGATCGCCTACCCCGCGGGCGCGCTCGCCGACGTCGTCGAGCACGGCGTGACCGGCTACCTGGTCGACGGCGTCGAGGCGATGGCGGCGGCGATCGGCGCCGCCGGCGCGATCGACCCGGCGACCTGCCGGCGCCGCGCGCAGGAACGCTTCGACCTCGAGCGCAGCGCGGCGCGCCATCTCGCGCTCTACCGGGAGCTGGCCGCCGCGGACCGCGGCGCGGGCGCCGCCGCGCCGCGGCACGCGCCGGGAGCCGTGTCGTGAAGGCGCTGCGCGCCGCGCCCGCCGCGGCCGGCGGCGTCGAGATCCTCGCCGCGGCCGCGACCGCCGCGCTTGGCGAGGCCTGGTGGGCGCTGTGGCGGGCCGATCCGCGCGCGACGCCGTTCCAGTCGCCGGCCTGGCTGCTGCCCTGGGCGCGGCACTACGCGCAGGAACGCTTCGCCGCGATCGCCTGGCGCGAGCGCGGCGCGCTGGCCGGCCTGCTGCCGGTGTTCAGCTGGCAGGGCGCGCTGCTGCTCGCCGGCACCGGCCCCAGCGACTACGGCGACGCGCTCGTCGCCGGCGGCCTCGACGCGGCGGCCGCCGGCCATGTCCTGCTCGAGGCGCTGGCCGAGGCCGCCGACGCGCACGGCTGCGCCGAGATCGACCTGCGCCAGCTGCGCGCGGATTCGCCGCTGCTGGCCGGCGCGACGCCGCCCGGATGGCGCGACGCGGTCGAGGCCGACCTCGCCTGCCCGGTGCTGCCGCTCGACGCCGGCGCGCCGTTCGCCGGCCGCTCCGCGCGCTGGCGCCGCAACCTGCGCCACGCCGAGCGCCTGCTGCGCGAGGCCGGCGCCGAGACCGGCCTGCTGCCCGCCGCCGAGGTCGGCGGTGCGGCGGCGATCCTCGAGCGCCTGCACCGGCGGCGCTGGACGGCGCGCGGCGAGGACGGCGTCGTCGACGCGCTGCTGCAGCGCTTCCTGCACGAGGCGATCCCGGCGCTGCACGCGGCCGGCCTGCTGCGCTTCCAGCGCGTGGCGCATCCGGACGGCGTGATCGCGGCGGCGTTCGCGATGCGCGGCGCCGGCGCGGTGCACTGCTACCTGAGCGGCTTCGATCCGGACTGGGCGCGTGCCAGCCCCGGCATGGCCGTGCTCGCCGGCGCGATCCGCGACGCGGCGCGCGAGGGCGCGCGCGAGTTCCACCTGCTGCGCGGCCGCGAGCCGTACAAGTACGGCTTCGGCGCCGAGGACCGGCCGACGTTCCGGCGCCGCCTGACGAAGGCGCCGCGCCGCCTCGCGAACGCGCCATGAACCTCACCCGCCTGGTGTTCGGCCCGCGCCTGTCCAACCGCGACGCGCGCACGCGCAAGATGGCCGCGTGGGAAGCCGTCCCGGCGCTCGGCCTGGACGCGCTCGGCTCGGCGGCCTACGGGCCGGAGGCCGCGCTCGCCGTGCTCGCCGCGCTCGGCGCCGCCGAGGCCAGCCGCCACGCCAGCGGCGTGATGCTGCCGGTCATCGGCCTGCTGGCGATCCTGTACCTGTCCTACCGGCAGACGATCCGCGCGTATCCGCAGCGCGGCGGCGCGTACTTCGTCGCCATGCAGAACCTCGGCACGCTGCCGGCGCTGCTCGCCGCGGCGGCGCTGATGGTCGACTACGTGCTGAACGTCGCCGTCGGCATCTCCGCCGGCGTCGGCGTGCTGGTCTCGCTGCTGCCGTGGCTGCACGAGCACATGGTCGCGCTCTGCCTGGGCGTGCTCGCGCTGATCACCGTGGTGAACCTGCGCGGCACGCCCGAGTCGGGGCGCGTGTTCGCCGTGCCGACCTACGCCTTCGTCGTCAGCTTCCTGGCGATCCTGGCGATCGGCGTGGTGCGCACGCTCGCCGCCGGCGGCCATCCCGCGGCCGAGATCGCGCCGCCGGCGCTGCCGGCGACCGCGGCCGCCGGCGGCGCCGGCGCCTGGCTGCTGCTGCGCGCGTTCGCCGGCGGCTGCGCGGCGATGACCGGCGTGGAGGCGGTCAGCAACGGCATGACGGCGTTCCGCGTGCCGGCGATCCGCCACGGCACGCGCACGCTGACCGCGATCGTCGTGCTGCTCGGCCTGCTGCTCGCCGGCGTCGCCGTGCTCGTGCCGGCCTACGGCATCGGCGCGATGGACCAGACCCGGCCCGGCTACCGCACGGTGCTGTCGCAGCTCGCCGCCGCGGTCGTCGGCGACGGCCTCGTCTACCAGGTGTCGCTGTGGGCGCTGCTCGGCGTGCTGATGCTGTCGGCCAACACCAGCTTCGTCGCGTTCCCGCGGCTGTGCCGCAACGTCGCCGAGGACGGCTTCCTGCCCAAGCCGTTCGCGCTGCCCGGACGGCGGCTCGTGCTGACCGTGGGCGTGCTCTACCTGGCCGGCTGCGCCGGCGCGCTGCTGCTGGTGTTCGGCGGCATCACCGACCGGCTGATCCCGCTGTTCGCGATCGGCGCGTTCCTGAGCTTCACGCTGTCGCAGGCGGCGATGGTCGTGCACTGGCGCCGCGCCGGCCGCGAGGCCGCCGACGCGCGCGAGCGGCGCCGCTGCCGCGTGCGCGCGGCGATCAACGCGGTCGGCACGGCCGCGACGACGCTGGTGCTGGCGGTCGTGACCGTGGCCAAGTTCGACGAAGGCGCCTGGCTGACCCTGCTGGTGATCCCCGGCGTGATCGCGCTGCTGCTCGCCGTGCACCGCTACTACCGCCGGCTCGAGCGTCTCACGCGCGAGCGCTCGCCGCTGCGCTTCGGCACGGAGCGGCCGCCGCGCGTGCTGGTCACCGTGGAGCGCTGGGACCGGCTGGCGGCGAACGCGCTGGAATTCGGCGTCACGCTGTCGCCGGACGTGGTGGCGGTGCACCTGACCGACCTGGACGGACCGTCCGGCGACGCGCACGTCGACGCGCTGCGCGAGTGCTGGCGCGGCGACGTCGAGGCGCCGGCGCGCGCCGCCGGCCGCGCGCCGCCGCAGCTGCGCGTGCTCAAGGCGCCGTATCGCACGATGCACGCGCCGCTGCTCGCGCTGATCCGCGAGCTGCAGGCGGACGAGCCGGACCGTCGCATCGCCGTGCTGATCCCCGAGCTGGTCAAGCAGCGCTGGTACCAGACGATCCTGCACAGCCGCCGCGCGCAGCGCCTGCGCGCGCGGCTGCTGCGCGACGGCGGCGCGCAGCTGACCGTGGTCAGCGTGCCGTGGTACCTGGAGGCGCCGGGCGGCGCCGGCGGCCGCTGAGCGGACCGCGGATCCGGGCCGCAAAACGTGGGGCCGCAAAACGTGCGCCGGACGGAACGCCCGCGCGCCGCCGCGACGGCGCGCGGGGAATCGTCAAGGCAGGCAGGCCGAACCGTCGAGACGGCCGCCGTGCGGCCATGCGCGCGAGGCGTCGCCGGCCTGCGGGACCGCCGCGGCGCGCTGCGCCGCGGCGAGGCGCGCGCGTACCTGCGCGCACTGCGCCTCGGCGAGCGTCAGGCATTCGCGCGCCACCGCCTGCGCGGCCGGGCGGTCGCCGTTGCTGATCGCGAGCTCCATCGCCTCGACCAGGCAGTCGCCGTCCTCGTCGGCGGCGGCCTGCGCGCCGCCGGCCGGGCCCAGCCGGCTGACGAGCTCGGCCGCGCGCGCATGCGCGTCGGCCAGCTCGCTGCGCCAGAGCGCGGCCAGCTGCGGATCGCAGGCACACTCCAGCGCCTTGCGGTAGCGCAGGGCGCGCAGGCGCTCCAGGCGCAGCGCCAGATTCAGCAGGGCCGCATGGTCGCCGGTCGGGCCTGGCGCAGGCGCACGCGCCGGGGCGGCGCCGCCGCGCGCCAGCCCCCTCATGCCGGCCTCCGCATCGCCGCGCGGCAGCGCCTGCGCGCCGCCCGCGTCGTCATCGTTCCGTGAAGCGTCGTGGTTTCCCGGTGCATGCTCGTCCTCCATCCTGGGCCGCGGCGCGGGCGCGCCGCCTCATGGGCATGCGCTTTGCAGCTTCCGTGCCGGCCGCGGCCCAAGGCGTTGCGGCAGCGCCGCATCGGCGCTCCGGAATTCCTTTCCCATTCAGGCGAAACCTTTGCCCCGGCACGCGCCCGCCGCCCCGGCGCGGCGCAGCGCGGCGGCTTGGCATGTCGCGTGCTTGCATTCGTGGACGTCGGTCCTGGCGCGAGCGCGCCGGCGGCCTGCGAGCTACGAACCATTGCAGGAGGAAAGCCATGAATCCATGGATCGCGACATCCCAGTCCCTGCCGCAGGACGGCGATGCGGTGCTGTTCGTCGTCGAGCATCGCGGCATCGTGCTGTGCGGCATCTACACGTCGTGCACGTTCAAGTCGCGCTGGTCTTGCTATTCGCCCGGAGACGTGAGCGAATGGCGCAGGCTCGACGTCGGCGCCACCGGCAGCGTCTACAATGGTTCGCCGTCGGGCGAGGCCGCGGAACGGCCGGCCGCGCGCGCCGCGTGAGCGCGCCATGCCGTCGCTGCACGAACAGCCGGGGCCGCGGGGGGCGCATCGGGCGCCCGCCGTGCTGCCCTCCAGGGCGTCCGCGACGCGGCCGCGACGGATTTTGCGGGAACCCAAGGCTTTGCATTCGGTACAGTTCTACGACGACGAGACGATGCTGATCGACGCGGTGGCCCGGCTCGCCACGACCGGGTTCGGCCGCGGCGACGCCGTCTTCATCATCGCCACCCCCACGCACGTCGAGGCGCTGCGGCAGCGCCTGACCCAGGCAGGCTTCGACCCCGACGCCCTCGCCCTCGACGGCCGCTACGTCGAGCTCGACGCCGCCGCGACGCTGGCCAGGATCGCCGCCGGCGACGCCCCCGACGACGTGGCCTTCGACCAGTGCATCGCACAGCCGATCGCGCGCGCCGCGGCGCGCTACGGACGCGTCAGCGCGTTCGGCGAGATGGTCGCGCTGCTGTGCGCGGACGGCCGGCAGGAAGCCGCGCTGCGCCTCGAGCAGCTCTGGTGCGGCCTGTGCGCCCGCGTGCCGCTCGACCTCCTCTGCGCCTATCCGCTGGACCAGTTCGCCGCGCACGGCGGCGAGCGCCTGTTCGACGACGTCTGCGCCGCCCACACCGACGTGGTACCCGACGAGGAATACCTCGGCCTGGACGAGCCCGGGCGCCTGCGCCTGGTCGCGCGGCTGCGGCGGCACGCGCAGGCGCTCGAGCGCGAGGTGGCGCTGCGCCGCACGCTGCAGCTCGAGCTCGCCCAGCGCGAGCACGAGCTCACCGACTTCATCGAGAACGGCGCCGAGCCGCTGCACAAGCTCGGCGCGGACGGCACGATCCTGTGGGCGAACAAGGCCGAGCTCGAGTTCCTCGGCTACGCCGAGCACGAGTACGTCGGCCGCAACGTCACCGAGTTCCACGTCGATCCGCAGGTCGCGCGCAGCTGCCTGGACGACCTGCTCGCCGGCCGCCCGGTGCGCGACGTGCCGGCGAAGCTGCGCCACAAGGACGGCTCGATCCGCCACGTGCTGCTGAGCTCGAACGCGTTCCGCCTCGAGGGCCGCTTCGTCTACGGGCGCTGCTTCTCGCGCGACGTGACCGCGCACGTGCTCACCGAGCAGCGCCTGCGCGAGGAGCTCGACGCCTGGGAGGTGCTGCGCCGCACCGGCGTCGCGCTGAACAGCGAGCTCGACGACGAGCGCCTGGTGCAGACCGTCGTCGACGCCGCGGTCGAGCTCACGCATGCCCGCTACGGCGTGCTGCTCTACAACGAGGCGAGCGCGAGCGAGGCCGGCACGCCGCACTGGCAGCGCGCCTCGGCGGGCGCCGTGGACGAGGCGCCGGGCGACTTCCCGCTGCCGCTCAGCAGCGAGATCCTGGCGCCGACGCTGCACGGCGAGCGCGTGCAGCGCTACGACGACCTCGGCTGGCGCCCCGCCGGCGGCTCCGGCGAGCCGATCCGCAGCTATCTCGCCGCGCCGCTGATCTCGCGCTCCGGCGAGATCCACGGCGGCGTGTTCCTCGCCCATCCGCATCCGTGCGTGTTCAGCCGCCGCGACGAGCTCGTCGTCGAGGGCATCGCCGCGCAGGCGGCCATCGCGATCGACAACGCGCGGCTGTTCCAGGCCAACGAGCGCGCGCGCGAGGAGCAGCGCGCGTTCAACGAGACGCTGGAGCGGCGCATCGTCGAGCGCACCGAGGCGCTGTACCGCAGCGAGCAGCAGCTCGACCAGCTGCTCTCGGGCATCGCCGACTACGCGATCTTCCTGCTCGACGCCGAAGGACGCGTGCTGACCTGGAACACCGGCGCGGAGCGCATCAAGGGCTACGCCGCGCGGGAGATCATCGGCCGCAGCTTCGCGCAGTTCTACACGCCCGAGGATCGCGCCGCGGGCATGCCGCAGCGCGCGCTGGCCACCGCGCGAGCGCAGGGCAAGTTCGAAGCCGAGGCCTGGCGCGTGCGCAAGGACGGCTCGCGCTTCTGGGCCAACGTGCTGCTCGACGCGATCCACAACCGCGACGGCGAGGTCGTCGGCTTCGCCAAGGTCACGCGCGACATGACGGAGAAGCGCGCGATGGAGGAGCAGCTGCACCAGTCGCAGCGCATGGAGGCGGTCGGCCGCATGACCGGCGGCGTCGCGCACGACTTCAACAACCTGCTGACGATCATCATCGGCAACCTCGACGCGATCTGCCGCGAGCCGAGCCTGAAGCCGAAGGTGCGCACCGCCGCCGAGCACGCGCTGCGCGGCGCGCAGCGCGCCACCGCGCTGACCCAGCAGCTGCTGGCGTTCTCGCGCCGCCAGGCGCTGAACCCCAGGCCCACCGACATCAACCGGCTGGTCGCCGGCACCGCCGAGCTGCTCAAGCGCACGTTCGGCGAGTCGATCGCGATCGCCACCGAGCTCAGCGCCGACCTCGGCGCCTGCGAGGTCGACGCGCCGCAGCTGGAGAGCGCGCTGATCAACCTGGCGATGAACGCGCGCGACGCGATGCCCACCGGCGGCCGCCTGACGATCGCCACGGCGAACGTGCACGTCGGGCGCGAGGAGATCGGCACCGGCGTGGCGATCGGCGACTACGTGGCGATCGACGTCACCGACACCGGCGTGGGCATGAACGCCGACGTGCGCGAGCACGCGTTCGAGCCGTTCTTCACGACCAAGCCGCCCGGCCGCGGCACCGGCCTCGGTCTCAGCCAGGTGTACGGCTTCGTCAAGCAGTCCGGCGGCCTGGTCAAGCTGCGCAGCGAGCCGGGCCGCGGCACGACGGTGACGATCTGCCTGCCGCGCCTGCACGCCGAGGTGCAGGACGCCGAGGCGCCGGTGCAGGACGAGACGCCGGTCGGCAGCGGCACGATCCTGCTCGTCGAGGACAACGAGGACGTGCGCCGCTACAGCGCCGGCATGCTGCGCGAGCTCGGCTTCTCGGTGATCGAGGCGGCCGACGGCGAGAGCGCGCTGGACCTGCTCGAGCAGCACCCGGAGGTGCGGCTGCTGTTCACCGACGTCGGCCTGCCCGGCATCGACGGGCCGGAGCTCGCCGAGCGCGCGCGCCGGCGGCGCGCCGACCTCAAGGTGCTGTTCACCACCGGCTACGCGCATCATTCGCTGGCGCTCTCCTCGCGCGTGGGCGAGAACACCGGCCTGCTGAAGAAGCCGTACATGCGCGCGCAGCTCGCCCATTGCATCCACGAGCTGCTCGAGGGACGCAGCGCCGACGGCGAGCGTCCGCGCGCGCTGCTCGTCGAGGACGACGCGCTGCTGCGCGACCTCACCGCGCGCATGCTCGAGCAGATGCAGTTCGCGGTCAGCGAGGCCGAGTCGGTGGACGCGGCGCTGCGCCTGATCGACGGCGGCCAGCGCTTCGACTTCGCGCTCGTCGACCGCCTGCTCGGCGACGGCGACGGCATCGCCGTGGCCGCGGCGCTGCGCCGCAGGCAGCCGCCGACGCCGGTGCTGCTGACCAGCGGCTACGGCGAGCACGAACCGGGCGACGACGAGGCGCTGGTCGAGACGCTGCGCAAGCCGTACGGCTACGACGCGCTGGCCGACGCGATCGCGCGCCTGGGCGTGCGCATCGACGGCCTCAGGCCGGTCCCCCCATGATCGGCAGCACGATGCCGGTGATGTAGCTCGAGCACGCGGGCGCGGCGAGGAACACGTACGCCGGCGAGATCTCCTCCGGCTGCGCCGGCCGCTTCATCTCGCTGCCGCTGCCGAACTGCGCCACCTGCTCGGCCTGCTTGTCGGCCGGGTTCAGCGGCGTCCACACCGGCCCCGGCGCGACCGCGTTCACGCGGATGCCGCGCTCGACGAGGTTGCTCGCCAGCGACTTGGTGAACGCGTGGATCGCGCCCTTGGTCGCCGAGTAGTCCAGCAGGTGCTTGCTGCCGACCAGGCCGGTCTCCGAGCCGGTGTTGATGATGCTGCCGCCCCTGGGCAGGTACGGCAGCGCCGCCTTGGCCATGTGGAAGTAGCCGTAGAGGTTCGTGCGCACCGTCATGTCGAAGTGCTCCTCGGTGAGCGCCTCGAGCGAGTCGGCGTGCTCCTGGAACGCGGCGTTGTTGACCAGCACGTCGAGCCGGCCGAACGTGGCGATCGTGCGCTCGACCGCCTCGGTGCAGAACGCCGCGTCGCGCACGTCGCCGCGCAGCACCAGGCACTGGCGGCCCTCGCCTTCGACGTGGCGGCGCGTGTCGGCGGCGTCCTCGTCCTCGCCGACGTGGACGATCGCCACGTTCGCGCCTTCGCGCGCGAACAGCACCGCGACCGCGCGGCCGATGCCCGAGTCGCCGCCGGTGATCAGCGCGACCTTGCCGTCGAGCTTGCCGCTGCCACGGTAGTCCTTCGCCTCGAAGCGCGGCGCCGGCTGCAGCGCCGCCTCGCTGCCGGGCTTCTTCTGGTGCTGCTCGGGCAGCGGCGGCTCGGGCTGGCGCGTCGGCCCCGCCTGCGCCGCGCCGGACTTCTTCGCCGGCTTGCGCTTGGCCGCGGAGCGCTCGGACGCGTCGACGTTTTCCTGGATGCGGCGCTGCTCGGCCGTGGTCTTGCTGGCCGCGGCCTTGCCGGCCGTGGGCCTGGCCGTCGCGGTCTTGGCGGCGGCCTTGCGTCCGTCGCCCCTGCCGCCGGCGTTCTTGCCGCCCTGGGTGCGCTTCATTCGAAGTCCTCCTCGTGCACGCGCCGTGGGCTCAGCCGCCGTTCTGGCGGCCGGGCTTGCGCTTGGGATCGTTCTGCGGCTCGAACGGGCCGCCCTCGCCGGGCGCCTTCGGCGGATGACGCTTGGGCTTGAGCTCGGGCTCGGCGTAGCCGGGCCGCGGCTCGCGGCGCGGGTCGGGCTTCGCCCCGCCCTTGCGGCCGCCCGCTCCGTTTCCGGCTGCGCGCGTCATGTGCCGGTCGCCGCCCGCCGCTCGGCGTCGATCATCGACGCCTCGGCTTCGTCCAGCGCGCGCGGCTCGGCCAGGTAGCACTCGTCGGCGATGCGCGAGAGCACGCGAAAGCCGCTGGCGCGCAGCAGCGCCTCGACGCAGGCGTGGTTCGGCGCCCACCAGTTGGTCGGGTCGCCGCGCAGGCGCTTCTCGATGAAGGCCATCGCCGGCCAGCCCGGGTCGCGCAGGCGCGCGCGCTCGTCCAGGCCGATGTCGTCGGGCACCTCGGCGACCTCGGTGCCCGGCATCGTCATCGTCTGCAGCACGAGCAGGCGCCGCGTCTTGCGGCGCACGATGTCGAGCGCGAGCAGCGGGTGGCGCAGGTGGTAGAGCACGCCCATGAACCAGATCAGGTCGTACGTCCCCTCCTCGCGCGCCAGGTCGTAGATCTGCATGCGGCGGAACTCGATGCGGCCGTCGAGGCCGAGCTCGGCCGCGGCCCAGCGCGCCTGGCGCAGGTAGTGCGGATCGACGTCGATCGCGGTGACCTCGGCGCCGCGCGCGGCCAGCTCGAAGCTGTAGAAGCCGGCGTTGCAGCCGATGTCGAGCACGCGCCAGCCGGCGAGGTCCGCCGGCACCTGCGGCGCGATCTCGCGCCACTTGAACGCGGGGAAATCGCCCAGCGGATGGTCCGGCGCGGTCTGCACGCCGCCGGGCAGGTGCAGGTTGTGGAACCACGGCGCGAGGCCGGCGATCTCGGCCCGGATGTCGCGCGCGACCACGGAATCGGCCACGGAAGCCATCACGTACGCTCGACGAACTTGAAGAATCGGCTTTCCTGGCCGTCCTTCGTGCGGTCCTGGTGCAGGAACGCGAGGTTGGCCTCCTCGAACTTGTCGAAGAATTCGTCCCAGGGGATCTCCTCGAGGTCCTCGTCGTCGGTGAAGGCGATGCGCAGCACGCCGGCGTGCTCGCCGCGCGTCTCCGTGCCCTTCACCGTCGCCGGGCGTCCGCCGCGGGCCTCGGCCCAGCGCCGGATCTCGTCGTGGTCGGTGGTGGTCTTCGCTTCATGCCGCGTTGTCATTGCACAGGCTCCTCGTCGACCGGACGACGCCATGACGATGCGAAGCGATCCGGTCGACGTATCGCTCCAGCGTTCGCGCGCGGTGATCGGCCGTGTGCTCGGCGAGCACGCGCCGCCGCGCCGCCGCGCCGATCGCGCGGCGCTCGTCCTCGCCCAGGCCGTGCAGCCAGCCGAGCACGTCGGCCGCGTCGCGCGCGATCAGGATCTCGCGGCCGGGTTCGAACAGCGCGTCCAGCCCGGCCCAGGCGTCGGACACGATCGGCGTGCCGCAGGCCGCGGCCTCGAACAGGCGCACGCTCGGCGACCAGCCGGCCGCGACCATGTCCGCGCGCGTCACGTTCAGCGTGAAGCGCAGCGCGCCGTAGAAGGCGGCGTGCTCGCCGGGACCGACGTGCTCGATGCGCGCGACGTTCGCCGGCCAGGCGATGCGCGCCGGGTACTGCGGCCCGGCGACGACGAAGCGCCCGCCGGGCCAGGCGCGCGCCGGCTGCACCAGCAGCCGGTCGAGCGCCGGCTGGCGGTCCGCGCTGTAGGTACCCATGTAGCCGAGATCGTAGGCCGGCTCGTCGGCCGCGACCGGCGCGTGCCGCGCCGGGTCGACGGCGCAGTAGAACGGCAGCGCGTTCGCGCCGTAGCGCAGGCGCAGCGTGTCCAGCAGCGGGCCGCCGGTGAACGAGAGATACAGGTCGTAGCCCGGGATCAGCCGCGGCTCGAGGTAGTCGCAGCCGCCGGCGCCGAGCGCCGCCAGCGTCACCGGCGTGTCGATGTCGTAGAACGCGGTGACGCCGCGCGCGGTCGACTGCACCCATGCGCCGACGGCGATGCCGTCGGGCACGTAGGAGCCGACGACGACGAGGTCCGCCGCGGCCACGGCCTCGGCGTGCGCGTCGCGCAGCTCGTCCAGGCCGCCGTACACGGCGAGGCACGCGGCGAGCTCCGCCGGCGTGTCCTCGTGCGCGGCGTACCACGGCGCGTCGCGCTCGAGGAAGCGCACGCGGTGCCCGGCGCGCAACAGCGCGGCGACCAGCGCACGGTACGTGGTCGCGTGGCCGTTGCCCCACGACGAGCGCAGCGAGAGGCCGAGCACGACGATGTCCAGCGGCAGGCTCATCGGCCGGCCCCCCGCGACGGCGCGGCCGGACGCGTCTGCTGGCGGCCGCGCGAACGCGGCGGCGGCGGCGCGGCCGGCCCGGGCAGGCGTCGATGGTTCGGCGGCTTGGGCGTCATGCGCGGGGTCCTCCAGGTCTTCATGCGGCGGCCAGCTCGCGGCCGTCGAGCGCGTGCTCGACCTTGAGCGCGCGCTGCGCGTAGGTGTGGTGCGCCAGCAGGCGCGCGCGGGCGCGCTCGCCGATCGCGCGCGCGGCCGCGGCGTCGGTGGCCGCGACGTACGCCGCCACCGCCTCGCCGTCCCTGGCGACCAGCACTTCCTTTTCGGGCTCGAGAAACGCTTCGATGCCTTCCCAGGCGTCGACGATCAGGCAGGCGCCGGCGCCGGCGGCCTCGAACACGCGCGTCGGCGGCGACCAGCCGAAGCGCGCCATGCTGTCGCGGTTGACGTTCAGCACCAGGCGCGCGCTGCAGTTGAACGCGTTGTGGTCCGCGGTCGGCACGTGGCCGAGGCGGCGCACGTTCGGCGGCGAGGCGTCCCAGCCGGCGCCGCCGAGCAGGAAGCTCGCCTGCGGCAGGCGCCGCGCGGCGTCGAAGAAGAACTGCTCGACGCGCGCCTCGCGGTCCGGCAGGCGGTTGCCGAGGAAGCCGAGGTCGGCGGCGAAGCGCGGATCCGGCGGCACCGGGTGGTGCGTGTCCGGATCGAGCGCGTTGTAGACCGGGATGCAGTCGCGCGCGCCGAAGCGGCGGTAGGCCTCGACGACGCGCGGGCCGCCGCCGTAGGTCAGCACGAGGTCGTAGCGCGGGATGCAGGCGTGGAACGCGTCGTCCGGGTCGGCGGCCAGGCGCTCGAGCGTCGCCGGCGCGTCCACGTCCCAGAACACCACCGTGCGCCCCGGCGCGCGCAGCGCCGCCACCTCGCGCTCGAGGAACTCGTCGAGCACGCCGACGCCGCTCGCCTTGACGACGACGTCGGCGCGTCGCGCCTGCTCGAGCATCTGCGCCGCCGCGTCCTCGGTCGGCGCGTACACCACGACCTCGGCCCACGGCGGCACGTCGATGTCGCGGTGCTGCTGGCGGCCGAACGCGTCCGGCTCGTAGAAGGTGACGCGGTGGCCGCGCCGGGCGAGCGCGTGCACGATGCCGCGGTAGTACGTGGCCGCGCCGTTCCAGTACGAGGACAGCAGGCTCGATGCGAAGAACGCGATGCGTAGCGGCTCAGGCATGGGCGGAACATCCTTCCGGCGCAGCGGCGGGTACGGCGGCCTCGTCCCCGGCCCGCTGCAGTTCGCCGAGGAGCGCCATGAGTTCGTCGACACGGTGCGCGCAGGTGTGGCGCGCGCGGATCGTGCGCAGGCCGTGCGCGGCGAGCTCGGCCGCGAACGGCGCGTCGTGCAGCAGCAGGCCGAGCTTGCGCCGCATGTCGGCGCCGTCGCCGGCGACGAGGTAGTCGGCGCCGGGCGCGAACAGGCCCTCGACGTCGTCCCACGGCGCCGACACCAGCGGCACGCCGCAGGCCAGCGCCTCGAACATGCGGATCGTCGGGATGCCCGGCAGCGCCTCGACGTACGGGCGGCGCGGCACGTGCACGGTGGCGCGGAAGCGCGCGAACACGTCCGGCACGCGGTGGTTGGCGACCCAGCCGCGGTAGGCGATGCCGGCCTGCGCCAGCGCGGCGAGCGCGGCGGGCGGATAGCGCACGCCGTAGACCGCGGCCGACAGGCCGAGCGCGGCGACCGGCGCGATCAGGAACTCGCCGAGCTCGCGCGCGCGCTCGTCGTCGCCCCAGTTGCCGATCCAGACCAGGTCGCCGTCCTCGACCCCGTCCGGCTGCGGGCGGAACACGCGCACGTCGGCCGCCTCGTGCCAGGTCCAGGCGCGCTCGCACCAGCCGTTCTCGACGTAGCGCCGCCGCACCGCGTCGCCGAACGCGAGCACGCCGTCGTAGTCGCGCAGGTCGTAGCGGCGCATCTCCTCCGGCGCGGTGACCGAGCGGTGGTGGGTGTCGTGGAACAGCAGGTGCTGCGCGCGCGCGCCGCGGTGGTGGCGGCCGATGCGCGCGACGAGCTCCGGCGCGTTCCACTCGTGCACGACGACGACGTCGGCGCCGTCGAGCACGCGGTCGAGGTCGAGCGTGGCGTCGTAGCGGTGGCTGCGCAGGCGCGGGAAGCGCTCGGCGAACGCGGCGAGCGGCGCGTGGCCGTGCTCGGCGACGAGATTCGCGCGGCTCCAGGCGTCGGCCGGCTCGTAGATCTCGACCACGTGGCCGCGCGCGAGCAGCTCGCTGGCCACGCCGCGCAGGAAATGCGCGTTGCCGTGGTTCCAGTCCGACACCAGCGAGTGATAGAACAGCACGAACTTCATCGGGTCTCCCCCTGGGGCGCGGCCGCACGGCGCGCACGAACGAGCCGGGCGTAGGCGCCGGCATAGGCCGCGGCCATCGTCCGCGGTGCGAAGGCGTCCTGCGCGGCGCGCGCGCGCGCCTGCGCGCCGAGCCGCGCGCGCAGCGCGTCGTCGGCGATCAGCCGCGTCAGCGCGGCGGCGAGCGCGTCGGTGTCGTCGGGCGGCGCGAACCAGGCGGCGCCGTCCCAGTTCTCGCGCAGGCTGGCGATGTCGCCGAGCACGAGCGCGCAGCCGGCCTGCGCGGCTTCCAGCACCGACAGGCCGAACGGCTCGTAGCGCGCCGGCAGCGCGTAGATCGGCGCGCGCGCGTACTGCCGGCGCAGCGCCCGCGCGCCGAGGCGGCCGAGCAGGCGCACGTTCGGCGGCGCCGGGCGCGCGCCGTCGGGCGCGCGCAGCGGGCCGGCCACGTGCACCGGCCAGGCCAGGCGCGGCGCGACCGCGGCCAGCGCGGCCACGTTCTTGGCCTCGTCCCAGAGCCGGCCGGCGGACAGCACGAACGCCCCGCGCGGCAGCGCCGACGGCGGCGGCGCGCTGCGCGCGTTGGCGACGACGCAGCTCGCGCGCAGCGGCCCGTACAGCCGCTCGGCCTGCTCGAGCATCGCGCGGGACGGCGCGACGACGAGATCGGCCGCGGCCAGGCCCCGGCGCACGTGCCCGGCATAGCGCGCCCAGGCGGGCGGCGCGTCGCTGCCGTGCACCGCGCGCCACCACGACAGCACGCACGAATGCACCACCGCCAGCACCGGCGCCGGCCACGGCAGGTGCGCGTGGCCGAGGTCGTTGACGTGCACCACGTCCGGGCGCACCGCACGGGCGAGGTCCAGCAGCCACTCGCCGGCCGCCTCGACGTCGCGCCAGGGATCGTCCATCCAGACCAGGCGGAACGCCGACGCGTGCAGCGCGAGGCCGGGAATCGCCGCGGCCTCGCGGCGCTGCGCCCGGTCCGGCAGGCGTCCCATCGTGGCCAGCGTCACCGCGTGGCCGGCGCGGATCAGCGCGTCGGCGAGCTCGAGCGCGTAGCGCCAGACGCCGCCGACGGTGTCGGCGGTCATCAGCACGCGCAGCGGCGCGCGCCGTGCGGCGCCGTCAGCGGCCATAGATGCGGTCCACGATGCGGTGCACGTCGACGAGCCGCTCGCAGTCCTCGTCGTAGCCCTCGCCGGCGGCGAGCCGTTCGGCCCAGCGCACCAGCGCGCGGCCGCCCCAGGCGTCCGGCGGCCCGGCCAGCTGCTCGCGGCGCGTGCCGTCGAAGCGTTCCAGCGTGAAGTCGTAGAACGAGCCGCCGACGTTGCGCAGCGCGGCGCCGCCGCGCGTGCCGTAGAACGAGGCCTCGATGACCGCGTCGCAGCCGGCCTGCAGCCGCCACGAGCAGGCCAGCCGCACGCAGGCGCCGCCGTCGGTGCGCCAGTGCGCGACGGCGTAGTCCTCGACGCATCCGGGCGGCGGCTCGAGCGCGCGGCCGCCGGCGTAGAGCCGGGCGTCGAGCGCGTCGGCGGCGGACGCGCCGCTCATCCAGCCGACCAGGTCGATCAGGTGGATGCCCAAGTCCATCACGCAGCCGCCGCCGGACTGCGCGAGGTCGTCGAACCACGGCTTGTCCGGCCCGTAGGCGTTGTGGAACACCAGGTCGATCGCGTACAGCTCGCCGAGCTCGCCGGCGCGGATCGCCTCGCGCAGCGCCGCCATGCCGGCCAGGTGCCGGTAGCTGTAGTCCACCTCGAGCAGGCAGCCGGCGCGGCGCGCCGCGGCCACTACCTGCGCGGCTTCCGCGGCGGTGCGCGCCAGCGGCTTCTGGCAGAACACCGCCACGCCGCGCTTGAGCGCGGCGATTGCCTGCCAGGCGTGCGCGCCGCTCGGCGTGGCGATGACCAGGCCGTCGAGGTCGTGCGCGAACAATTCGTCGAACGAGGCCGCGCGCGCCGCTTCCGGCGCGTCGCCGGCCGCGGCCTCGAGCGCCGCCGGCTGCGTGTCGGCGATCGCCGCGACCTCGGCCGCGCCGCTCGCGCGCAGCACCTGCATGCGCTGGCGGCCGATCCAGCCCAGGCCGAGGAAGCCCAGCCGCGGCACGCGCGCGGCCGGCGCGCGCCGCACGGTCGATTCCAGTTGCGCGTTCATAGCGTCACCGTCGCTTTGAGGAAGCCTTCCGGGCGCGCGCGCATCGCGTCGAACGCGCGCGAGAGGCCGTCGATGGGATAGCGGTGCGTGAGCAGCGCGAACGGGTCGAGGCGGCCGTCCTCGACCGCGAGCATCGCCTCGCGCAGGCCGCGCGCGGCGACCGCGGCGTCGCGCTCGTGCGCGTTGACGACGTCGATGCCGCGCCAGTTCCACTGCTGCATGTTCACCTGGCGCGGCCCGTCCTGGTGGTAGCCGGCGATGACCAGGCGCCCCCCTTCGGCGGTCAGCGCGCTGGCGATGTCCAGCGTGACCTGCTCGCCGGCCGCCTCGATCACGCGCGGGCAGCCGGTGCCGCCGGTGATCTCCATGACCGCGCCGATCGCCGCCTGCACGTCGTCGGTGGCGAACGCCGCCTGCGCCCCGCACGCGCGCGCCACCTCGCGCGCGTACGCGCGCCGCGTGAGCGCGAACACCTCGGCGCCGGCGTGCACGGCGAGCTGGATCAGCAGCGCGCCGATGAAGCCGACGCCGACCACCGCCACCGGCTGGCCGGGGCGGATGTCGCTGCGCCGGAAGATGTTCATCGCGCACGCGAGCGGCTCGCCCGGCACCGGCCGGCCGGCCAGCGCGTCGGGAATGCGCGCGACGCTGTCGGCGTCGGCGACGTCGTACTCGGCGTAGGCGCGACCGGACAGCAGCGCGACGCGGTCGCCGACCGCGACGCGGTCGACCGCCTCGCCCACCGCGACCACCTCGCCCCAGCCCTCGTGCCCGGGCGCGCCCGGCTCCAGCGGATAGCGGAACCACGGCTGGCCGGCCCAGACCGGCAGGTTCGAGGCGCACACGCCGCAGCCTTCCAGGCGCACGCAGACCTCGCGCGCCGCCGGCACCGGGCGCGGCGCGCGCTGCATTTCGATGCGGCCGTCGCCGCAGAACACCGCCGCCTGCATCGCATTCATGCGGCGTGCGTCCCGGCGGCGACCGGCGCGAACGCGCCGCGCTGCCTGGCCAGCCAGTCGTGCAGGCGGGCGATGCCGTCGGCGACGCCGATCTGCGCGCGCCAGCCGGTCGCCACCTCGAAGGCGTGCGTGTCGGAGACGTACCAGCGCTGGTCGCCGACGCGCCATTCGGCCGTGGCGATCGACGGCGCGCGGCCGGTCAGCCGCCCGATGCGGTCGAGCAGCTCGAGCAGGCTGACCGTGTTGCGCGGGCCGCCGCCCATGTTGAACGCGCGGCCGCGCAGCGCGTCGATGCGGCGGCGACACAGCAGCATCGCCTCGACGAGGTCGTCCACGTGCAGGATGTCGCGCACCTGCCGGCCATCGCCGTAGAGCACGATCGGCTGGCGCTCCAGCGCGCGGATCAGGAAATGCGCGACCCAGCCCTGGTCCTCGTTGCCGAACTGGTGCGGGCCGTAGATGCAGCTCATGCGCAGCACCACGGCGGGAATGCCGTAGCTGCGTGCGTAGTCGAGCACGTACTGGTCGGCACCGCCCTTCGAGCAGCCGTACGGGCTGTGGAAGTCCAACGAGCGCGCCTCGGAGACGCCGCCGGCGCGCAGGTGCACGTCCTGCGGCCGGTAGCGCGTGTCGGTGGCTTCCAGGTCGATGTCGTCCAGCGCGCCGTAGACCTTGTTCGTCGAGGTGAACACGAGCGACGGCGGCTGGCGCATCGAGCGGATCGCCTCGAGCAGGTTCAGCGTGCCGCGCAGGTTCACGTCGAAGTCGGCCACCGGGTCGGCCAGGCTCGAGGTGACGGCCACCTGAGCGGCGAAGTGGAACACCTCGCTGGCGCGCGCGACCGCGGCGGCGAGGCGGTCGGCGTCGCGCGTGTCGGCGATCTCCGCCTGCACGCGGTCGCCGAAGCAGGCGCGCAGCCAGTGCAGGTTGCGCTCCACGCCCTCGCGCGCGAGGTTGTCGTAGACGATGACGCGGCGGCCCTCGGCGAGCAGCCGCGCGGCGAGGTTCGTGCCGATGAAGCCGGCGCCGCCGGTGATCAGCACGGCGTCGCCGCCGTGCGGGGAAACGTTGGTCGCGTTCATGGCGTTCATAGGCTGAGCCCCCTGCGTGCGAGCTCCTGGCCCGCGGCTTCGACGCGGTCGAACGCGCGCTGGCCGGCCAGCCAGTCGACCAGCTCGGTCAGGCCGTCGGCGAGCTCGACCTGCGGCGCGTAGCCGAGCAGCTCGCCGGCGAGGCCGATGTCGGCGAAGCAATGGCGGATGTCGCCGACGCGGTACTTGTGCGTGATCTCGGCCGGCAGGTCGTCGATGCCGAGCGCCTTGGCCATCGCGGCGGCGACCTCGGCGATCGTGATCGAGCGCCCGCTGCCGACGTTCATCACGCGGCCGGCGATGCCGGGCGTGCGCAGCGCGAGCCGGCAGGCGCGCGCGACGTCGCGCACGCTGACGAAGTCGCGGCGCTGCCGGCCGTCCTCGAAGATCAGCGGCGCGCGGCGGTTGAGGTAGCGCGCGGCGAAGATCGCGAGCACGCCGGTGTAGGGGTTCGACAGCGCCTGGCGCGTGCCGTAGATGTTGAAGAAGCGCAGCGCCACCGTCGGGATGTCGTAGGCGCCGCCGACGATCAGCGCGAGCCGCTCCTGGTCGAGCTTGGACAGCGCGTAGACCGACGAGGGCGCCGGCGTCTTCGTCTCCGGCGTCGCCATCGGCGCGAGCGCCTCGCCGTCCGCGCCGCGCACCTCGAAGTCGCCGCGGCGCAGCTGCGCCGGCAGGCGCTCGGGCGGGCTGACCGCGCGGCCCGAGGCGTCGGCGTAGAGGCCCTCGCCGTACACGCTCATGCTGGAGGCGACGACGAGGCGCGCCACCGGCCGCGCGGCGAGCGCCTCGAGCAGCACCGCGGTGCCGCGGTTGTTGACGTCGGTGTAGCGCTCGATCTCGTACATGCTCTGGCCGACGCCGACCGCGGCGGCGAAGTGGAACACCGCGTCGACGCCGCGCAGCGCGCGCTCGACCGCGTCGCGGTCGCGCACGTCGCCGTGCACGAGCTCGACGTCGGCGTCGAGGTACGCCGGACGCGCGGCCGACTCGCCGTGCACCTGTGCGTCCAGCGCGTCGAGCACGCGCACGCGGTAGCCGTGCTCGAGCAGCTCGTCGGCCAGGTGCGAGCCGACGAAGCCGGCGCCGCCGGTGATCAGCACGGTCCCCGATTCCACGCCCGGGGCGGCGCTGCCGTTACGCGCGGACACCGGCGAGCTCCTGCAGCGGTTCGGCGTCGACGAGCGCCTGCTCGAACCAGGCGATCGTGCGGCGCAGGCCCTCGTCCAGCCCGACGCGCGGCGACCAGCCGAGCGTCGCGCGCGCCAGCGAGATGTCCGGGCAGCGCCGCGTCGGGTCGTCCACCGGCATCGGCCGGTGCACCAGGCGCGAGCGCGATCCGGTCAGCGCGATCACGCGCTCGGCGAGCTCCAGCATCGTCACCTCGGTCGGGTTGCCGAGGTTGACCGGGCCGGTGAACTCGGCCGGTCCGGCCATCAGGCGCATGATGCCCTCGATGAGATCGTCGACGTAGCAGAACGAGCGCGTCTGGCGGCCGTCGCCGTGCACGGTCAGCGGCTCGTTGCGCAGCGCCTGCACGATGAAGTTCGACACCACGCGGCCGTCGTCGAGCTGCATCTTCGGGCCGTAGGTGTTGAAGATGCGCGCGACCTTGATCTCCACGCCGTGCATGCGGTGGTAGTCGAAGAACAGCGCCTCCGCGCAGCGCTTGCCCTCGTCGTAGCAGGCGCGCGGGCCGACCGGGCTCACCGCGCCGCGATAGCTCTCGCGCTGCGGATGGACCTCCGGCTCGCCGTACACCTCGCTGGTCGAGGCCTGGAAGATGCGCGCGCCGGTGCGCCGCGCCTCGTGCAGCATGTTGGCCGCGCCGTCGGTGCAGGTGCGCACGGTCTTCTCCGGATCGCGCTGGTAGTGGCGCGGCGAGGCGCAGCAGGCCAGGTTGAAGATCCAGTCCGCGTCGATGCGGACCGGCGTGGTGACGTCGTGGCGGAGAAAACGGAAGCGGCTGTCGGCGCGCAGCGGCTCGAGGTTGCGCAGCCGCCCGGTGACGAGGTTGTCCAGCGCGACGACCTCGCATCCTTCCTCGAGCAGCCGTGCGCACAGATGGCTGCCGAGGAAGCCGGCGCCGCCGGTGACGACGACGCGTTTTCCTGCCGCTTCGATTCTTCCGGTCCCGTTCATTCTCGAATCCTCCTTTCCGGCCGCGCCGCGGATGCGCGGTCTCAAGTGGTGGCGACCTGCGGCAGCAAGATGCATGCCGCATGCATCGGCGCGGCGTTTCGCGGCGCTTCGCGCGCCGCGCCGGGAACGAACATTCGTCATGCGTGGGAACAAAGACACTGCTTCGCCGCGGCGCGCCGGACGCCGCGCCGCGGCGCCGCGCGGCGGGCCTGCTAGGGAAGCTTTTCGACGCGGCGTGAAACTTTGACCGCGCTGCGGCCGGCGCCGACGGGGCGGCGCCGGGCCTGCGCGCGCAGGAAGCGCAGCACCGTGCGCTCGACGCGGTCGAGCCCGGCGCGGCCGTGCAGCGTGCGCGCGTGCACCGCCGCGAGCCGCTGCGCGACGGCGCCGCCGGCGGCCGCTTCCAGCAGCGCCGGATGCACGTAGGCGCGCTGGCACACCGCCGGCGTGTTGCCGAGCGCGGAGGCGGCGGCCTCGATGATCGCCTTCAGCGTCGCGCCGCCCTCGGGCGGCGCGGCCAGCAGCTCGCGCGCGACGATCACCGTGGCCGACCAGGTGCGGAAGTCCTTGGCGGTGAAGTCGCCGTGCATGACCTGGCGCAGGTAGGCGTTGACGTCGGTCGAGGTGATGCGGCGCACGCGCGCGCCGTCGACGTACTGGAACAGGTGCTGCCCCGGCAGGTCGCGGCAGCGGCGCACGACCGCGGCGACGCGCGCGTCCGACAGCGCCACGTCGTGCACGCGGCCGGACTTGCCGCGGAACACGAAGCGCACCTCGTCGCCGGCCACGCGCACGTGGCGGTTGCGCAGCGTGCTCAGTCCGTACGAGCCGTTGGCGCGCGCGTATTCCTCGTTGCCGACGCGGATCTGCGTGCGGTCGAGCAGGCGCAGGATCGCCGCGAGCACCTTCTCGCGGCTGACGCCGCGCGCGCGCAGATCGCGCGCGATGCGCCGGCGCAGCGCCGGCAGCGCCTCGGCGAACGCGATCGTGCGCGCGAACTTCGTGCCGTCGCGCGCCTGGCGCCAGGCGGCGTGGTAGCGGTACTGCTTGCGCCCGCGCGCGTCGCGCGCGGTCGCCTGCAGGTGGCCGTCGGCGCTGCGGCAGATCCACACCTCGGTGTAGGCCGGCGGGATCGCCAGCGCGCGGATGCGCGCCAGCGCGCGCACGTCGCGCAGCGGCCGGCCGCGGCTGTCGAAGTAGGCGAACCCGCGTCCGCAGCGCCGGCGCGTGTAGCCCGGCTCGGCGTCGGACACGTAGCGCAGCCGCATGCAGGCTCCGGGTCGCCGCGTTCAGCGCGCGGCGGCCTGCGTGCCGTGCGCCGCCGCGAGCTCGGCGACCAGGCGTTGCGCATGCTCCAGGTGGTCGAGCAGGAGCGGCAGCGTCTGGCTGGCGTAGGCCTTGACCGATTCGTTCTGCCCGGCCGAGATCACCCACTCGTAGAGCTGCACGGCGCGCTGGTGGTCGACCACCTGCCCGCGCGCGTAGACCATGTCGAAGTCGGCGCCGCGGCGGCGGCCGAGGTCCTCGGCCATCGTGCGGTGGTCGGCGTCGAGCGCGCCCGGCACCGGCAGGCGCGAATTGCGCGCCACCGCGGCGAGCTTGGCGTTGCCGTCGCCGTGGTCGGCGGCCATGCGCTGCGCGTACGCCTTCACCGCGTCGCTCGTGCCCTTGCGCTGCGCCATCTGGCCGAGCTCGACCTCGACCCTGCCGCCGATCGCGGCCTGCTGCACGAACAGGCGGTCGGCGTCGTTGACGGCGAGCGGCGCCGGCTGCGACGGCGCGCGTTCGGGCGTCATCGGCGGCTGGCCGGCGGGATTGCCGGCGCCCTGCGCGAACGCCGCGGCGGCGCCGCCGGCGAGGATCAGCGCGAGCGCGGAGCGGCACGTCGTCTGCGTTTTCATCGGCCTTCTCCTTGTCGTCGGTCAGAGCGCGAGCAGGTAGGCGACGAGCGCGTCCTTCTCGTCCGCGCCGAGCTTGAGCCCGAGCACGAGGTTGAAGAACTCGACGGTGTCGGCGAGCGTCGGCAGGCGGCCGTCGTGCAGGTACGGCGGCGTGTCGCGGATGCCGCGCAGCGTGAACGTCTTGATCGGCCCGTCCGGCAGCGCGACGAGGTCGTTGTGCGTGACGCCCGGCTTGTAGAAGCGCTCCAGCTTGAGGTCGTGCATCTGCTGGTCCATGAACGACATCTGCGGGACGTGGCATTCCGCGCAGCGGCCCTTGCCGAGGAACACGCGCTCGCCGGCGAGCTCCTTCTCGCTGGCCTTGGACGGATCGAGCCGCCCGAACGGGTCGAGCTTGGGCGCCGGCGGGAAGTCGATGATGTTCTGCATCTGCGCCATCACCGAGGTCTGGTCGTGGCGCTCGGGCAGGTTCACGCCCTTGCGCTGCGCGCTGACCTGGTCGCCGTTGAAGTACGCGGTGCGCTGCTCGAACTCGGTGAAGTCCTCGACCGAGCGCAGCGAGCGCTTCGAGCCGTGGATCTGCTGGTTGAACATGCCGCGCAGGCTGGTCGTGTCGAGGCGGAAGCGCGCGGACTGCGGGCGCACGTCCGGCGTCTGGTGGAACGCCGCGTTCGTGTTGAAATTGGCGTGGCAGTCCAGGCACGCGACGCCGCGGCTCTGCTCGCCGCTCTTGCGGTCCTCGGTCTGGTTGAACTCCTCCTGCGGGAACGGCGTCAGCAGCAGGCGCAGGCCTTCCAGCTGCACCGGCGTGATGTAGCCGACCATCAGCGCGTAGTAGTTCTTGAGCGTCAGCAGCTGGCCCTGCGAGACGTCGCCGAGCTCCGGATGCGTGGTCAGGTAGATCGGCGGCGGGAACTCCGGCGTGAACGCCTCCGGCAGGTCGAAGTCGACGTCGAAGCGCGTGAGGTCGCGCTGCTCCTGGTGGTTGAGCTCGTCGATCTGCTCCTGCGGGAACACCTGCCCGCCGGTCGCCTGCTTGACGTGCGGCAGCGGCAGGAAGCCCTGCGGCAGCAGGCCCTGGTCGCGGATCTCCTGCGGCGACATCGCGGCGAGCCGCTCCCAGGTCATGCCGGACGGCAGGCGCACGCGCACGCCGCCCTGCACCGCCTTGCGCCCGCCGGACATCATCACGCCGGGCATCGGCCGGTCGGCGAGGTCGTAGCGCTGCGCCAGGAGGTCGCGCTGGCGCTGCATGACCGCAGGCTTGGCGGCCTCGTCGGCGCGCTTGACGTCTTCGAACGCCTGCCGCGGCAGGTCGCGATAGGTCGCCGAGGGCGGCAGCGGGCTGGCGACGACGCCCACGGCGCACACGGCGGCGCACAGGGCGATGCAGAGCAGGAACGGCAGCGGCTTCATGGCGTGATCTCCCTTTGCGCGGATGCGCGGTGCCGGGGTGCACGCCGGCCCGCAGCAAGTTCCGGTCCAACCCGGGATGCCGCCGGTGCGCCGCGGGCGCGTCCGGCAATTTGGGAACCGTGCGCGGAATTTCTTTCCTTCTGCGCCGCCGCGCCGCCGTGCGGCCGGCGCGGCGCCGCGCGGCGCGGCACATGGCACGTCGCTTGCTCTGCCGCCTTCGCCACAGCCGCATGGAGACGCTCATGAAAATCGCCTACGTTCTGTTCGCCGCAGCCGCCTGGACCGGCGGCGCATTCGCCGCGACGTCCGCGGCCGACCGCGAGTTCGTCGCAAAGGCGGCGCACTCGGGCATGGAGGAGGTCGCGCTCGGCCGGCTCGCCACCGAGCAGGGCCAGAGCGACGCCGTGAAGAGGTTCGGCCAGCAGATGGTCGACGACCACACGCGCGCCAACGAGGAGCTCAAGGCCGCCGCGAGCAAGGACGGCATCGAGCTGCCGAGCGACGCCGGCACCAAGAAGCCGGGCACCGAGAAGCTGGCCAGCCTGCAGGGCGCCGAGTTCGACCGCGCGTACGCCAAGCAGATGGTGCAGGACCACGAGAAGGCCGTCGCGCTGTTCCGCCGCGAGGCGCAGGGCAGCGGCAGTTCGAACGTGAAGGCGTTCGCGCAGAAGACGCTGCCCACGCTCGAGGAGCACCTGCGCATGGCGCAGCAGCTGACCGGCAAGGAAAGCATGCAGGGCATGCAGCACGACCGCCGCATGGAAGGCATGGAGCGCAACAAGGACGCGAAGGACACGCAGCGCGACGGCGACGACGCCGACCGCAAGCGCTGATCCGGGCATGCGGGGCGCGCGGCCGCTGCGCGTCGCGCGCGACGCCGCCGCCGGCTTCGTCGCGCACGACGACCTGACGCTGGCGGCGAGCATCGCGTACTACACGGCGCTCTCGCTCGCGCCCCTGCTCGTGCTCGCGCTCTGGATGGCGGCCTCGGTCACGCCGAACGCGCAGGCCGAGCTGGTCGCCCAGGTCGGCGCGCTGGCCGGCGAGCAGACGCGCCAGGCGATCGCCGCGATCGTCGACAACGCCGCGCGGCGCCCGTCGCTCGGCGGCCTGGCGGGCCTCGCCGGCGTCGTGCTGCTCGCCGTCAGCGCGAGCGCGGTGTTCTCGCAGCTGCAGACCGCGCTCAACGTCGTGTGGAAGGACGCCGGCGGCGAGGCGCCCCGGCGCAACGCCGGCGTGGTCGGCGCATGGCTGCGCCGGCGCCTGCTGTCGCTCGGCCTGCTGGCCGCGTTCGTGTTCCTGCTGATCGTCTCGCTGACGGTCAGCACGCTGCTCGCGGTGCTGCTGCCGCGCACCGGCGCGGTCTGGGAGATCGTCAACCAGCTCGTCGCGCTGGTCGTGTTCACGCTGCTGTTCGCCGGCCTGTTCCGCTACCTGCCGGACCGGCGGCCGCCGTGGCGCGCGATCCGCGCCGGCGCCGTCGCCACTGCGCTGCTGTTCGCCGCCGGCAAGTACGCGATCGGCGAATACCTCGCCCACAGCGGCATCGCCGGCTCGTACGGCCCGGCCGGCTCGCTCGCCGTGCTGCTGGCCTGGGTCTACTACTCCGCGGCGATCTTCCTGTTCGGCGCCGAGCTCGCGCGCGCGTTCGCGGCGCCCGCGCCGTAGGCGAGGCGCGCCGCCGCGCATCGGCGCGAGACCGCCGCGCCCGTGCCGCGTGGCATGTCGATTGCTCCGATCCGTGTGCACCTGCGCACGCAGCCCTTCTCACGCATCGCGGCGCCCTGCGCCGCCTCGGAGGCACCATGAACCACAGAACGTCTTTCCGCGATCGTCCATCCGCGCAGACCGACCCGCGCCCCGGCGGCCGCCGCGGCCCGCGCCGCGAGCTGCCGCACGAGCCGCCGGCGCGGCACCACTGGCCGGAGGACGATCCGGTCGGCTACGCGCACGCCGGCTACGACGACTACGCCGGCACGGGCTACCCCGGCGTGGGCATGTACGAGGGCGTCGGCGGCTACCCGGGCGGCGGCCGGGTCGGCGCGGAGGGCTACCGCGGCGGGCCGGGCCGCCAGAGCGGCGGCGCCGACGTGCACGGCTACGACGAAGGCGCCGTGCACGAGCGGCCGCGCCCGCGGCCGCGCGGCGACGAACGCGAGCGGCGCTTCGCCGGTTCGCCGCACGGCTATCACGCCGGCCACCGCGGCGACGAGCGCGAGTACGTGGCGCGCGGCTACGGCGAAGGCGGCGCCTACTGGATGCGCCCGGACGAGGACGACCGCAGCTCGATCTACGGCAGCGCCGGCCCGCGCGTCGTCGGCGGCGGCCATCGCGGCAAGGGGCCGAAGGGCTACGTGCGCTCCGACGAGCGCATCCGCGAGGACCTGTCCGAGCGCCTGGCCGAGGACGACGCGGTCGATCCCAGCGAGGTGTCCGTCGAGGTGCGCGACGGCGTGGTCACGCTGAGCGGCACCGTGGAGCAGCGCTGGGTCAAGCACCGCATCGAGGACATGGCCGAGGCCTGCCGCGGCGTCACCGACGTGATCAACAACCTGCGCGTCGCCCCCGCGCGGCCGCACGGCGGCGGCGGCTGAGCAGCCGTTCCGGCGTCGGCATGGGGCTTGCTTGCGATTCCCCGTCGGCGCCTCCACAGGGTCCGACAGGACGCCGTTCCCCTCCCCCCATTCCGCGGACGTCCCGCCTGTGGAACCGACCTTAGGACTGCCGGAGACGGCAGTCCTTTTTTTTTTCGGCCGCGCTTCCTCAGCCGCGCCGCGGCCGGCGCGGCTTCTTCTCGATCTCCACGTCGGTCGTCTTGCCCGGATCGCGCGGGATCGGCCGGCGCGGGTCGCTGGCGTCCTTGCCCGGCGTGTCCTGCGGCGTGCGCCTGGCCGGCGCCGGCGTGCTGCCGCGGCCTGATGAGCTGCTCGGTTTCATGGGGGGAGCCTCCGTTTTACCTGGGGCGCCGCCCCGGTCGGGAGCGGCAAGGCGCCGGGCGACTTTTTTCCCGGCGGGCAGAAAGTTCGACGCGACGCGCAGCGGCGGCGTCGGTCCACGGCGCCGCCCGATCCGGCACGCCCGGATCCGCGCGCACGGCAAGCCGCCGCCCGGCAGGCCGCCTCGATGCGAGGCCGCGCTGCGCAGCGCCGCGCCGTTAGTCAGTCGATGCACCAGGCGCGCTCGCGCTCGCTGCGGGCATGGCGCAGGTCGTCGGCGATGTCGGCGAGCGCCGCGCCGCAGGCATAGGTCCCGACGATCCAGTGCAGCGGCACGGCCGGCAGCGCGTCGATGGCGCTGCCGTGGACGCGGCACTCGTCGTCGACCCAGACCGTGACCGTGGCGCAGGCCGATGCGCGCGCGACGCGCGCGGCGAGCGCGTCCGGGTCGTCGCGCAGCGTGCCGATGTCCGTGGCCGCCTCGGCCGCGTCGTGCCGGCGCTGCGCCAGGCGCGGGCCGGGCGCGGTCGGCGCGCGCCGCTGCGCGCGCGCGCCGCGGGCCGGCGGCCGCACGGCCGCGCCGTCCAGCCGCTCAGTGACGCGCATGGGCGTCCTCCCGCTCGCCGCGACGGCGCTTGCGCTCCTCGGGCGGGATGTCCTCGTACATCTTCTCGTAGAGCTTGGCCTGCATCGCGTCCGACAGGAAGCGCCGCGAGAACACCATCAGCTTGTTCATCGCGCCGGGCACGACCAGCCGTTCGCCGCGCATCAGCGCGCGGTAGGCGTCCTCGGCCACCTCCTGCGGCGCCATCAGGTTCATCTCGTGGAAGCCGCGCGTGTTCTGGAGGTCCGCCTTGGGGAAGAAATCCGTGTCCGTGGGGCCGGGGCACAGCGTGGTCACGCTGACCTGGGTGTCGGCCAGCTCGGTCGCCAGCGCCTCGCTCCACGACAGCACGAACGCCTTGCTGGCGTGGTACACGGCGAGCAGCGGGCCGGGCTCGAAGCCGGCCACCGAGGCGACGTTGAGCACGCGGCCGCTGCCGCGGCGGAGCATCGGCGGCAGGAATGCCGCGGTCATGCGCAGCACGGCCTCGACGTTCAGGCGCAGCACCGACAGATGCCGCTCCAGCGGCACCTCGTCGAACCGCCCGCGCTGGCCGTGGCCGGCGTCGTTGACCAGGATGTCGATGGCGACGCCGTCCGCCTCCAGCGCGTCGAAGATGCGCTGCGCGGCGTCGGCCTGCTCCAGATCGGCGGCGACGGCGCGCGCCTGGACGCCGAATTCCTCGCGCAGTTCGGCGGCGATGCGCTCCAGCTCGGCCTGGACCGGAGCGACGAGGACGAGAGGATGGCCGTGGCGCGCGAACTCGCGCGCGAGATGAAGCCCGATGCCGCTGGATGCGCCGGTGACGAGTGCGGTTTGCATGGCTCAAGACCCTTCGTTTTCGCAGGAAGCGCGGAGCGGCGAGGCTCCGCGGCGGGGACTCGGGTCACGCATCATCCGTGCCACCGGCCATGGCGTCCGCGCGGCCGCAGGCCAGGTCCTTCGCGCCGGGAGTGCCTTCGTCCGGCGCGAAACATTTCCGCTGCTTCGGCGCGCGGCGTTTCCCCTTTACCGATGCGAAACCGCGTCGCGCGCACGACGGTTTTAAGGAAAACCCAACAAGCGCTTCACCTTTCCAGCACGCCTAGATGACTATTCCAGGTCACTCAAGGTATTGTCCGGAGCAGAAGCTACATGGGCGGATCGGGAAACCGCCCGGGCACGCAGCTCGCAGCAGGCGCGCCGAAAAAAACGATCGATCAGGAAACGGCCTCCCGAGGGAGGGCGTGTTCCCGCGTTGCATGTTTGGAGGCAGGCGATGACGTATTCCGCGAGCGCTGGCAATGTTCTTCTCGTCGACGACAACGCGGACTTCCGTTCGATGGTCGCGCAGGTCGCCAGCTCGTCCAGCTGCAAGGTCACCTCCGCCGACTCGCTGGAAGCCGCGCGCCGGGTGACCAGCGGCAGCGAGTTCGACCTGCTGCTGATCGACATCTCCCTGCCCGACGGCAACGGGCTCGACCTCGTCGACGAGATCGACCTCGCCGCGCACGGCCAGGTCGCCGTGGTCACCGGCAACCCCTCGATCGAGACCGCGGTGCGCGCGGTGCGCGCGCCGGTGGTCGAGTACCTGGTCAAGCCGGTCTCGACCGACGCGCTGGCCCGGCTCATGGACGAGGCGCACTCGCGCGCGCTGCTGCGCCGCACGCCGGCGACGCCGCGGCTCGGCGGCATGATCGGCCAGAGCCCGGCGATGCTGTCGCTGTTCGACCAGGTGCGCCGCGTCGCGCCGCTCGACGTGTGCGTGTTCCTGTACGGCGAGAGCGGCACCGGCAAGGAGCTGGTCGCGCGCGCGGTGCACGACCTCAGCGGCCGCAGCGGCCGCTTCGTCGCGGTCAACTGCGGCGCGATCGCGCCGGACCTGCTGAGCAGCCAGCTGTTCGGCCACGAACGCGGCTCGTTCACCGGCGCGCTGCAGTCGCACGCCGGCTTCTTCGAGCAGGCCGAGGGCGGCACGCTGTTCCTCGACGAGATCACCGAGATGCCGGCGGCGCTGCAGGTGTTCCTGCTGCGCGTGCTGGAGACGCGCACGCTGACCCGCGTCGGCGGCACGCGCGAGATCCCGGTCGACGTGCGCGTGATCGCCGCCTGCAACCGCGATCCGCAGCAGGCGGTCGACAACGGCCATCTGCGCGCCGACCTGTACTACCGCCTGATCGAGTTCCCGATCCAGATTCCGCCGCTGCGCGACCGCCGCGAGGACATTCCGCTGCTCGCGCGCCACTTCCTCGACCGCCTGAACGAGCGCTACGGCACCTCGCGCCGCTTCGACGCCGAGTCGCTGCGCCGGCTCGCCGAGCGCGCCTGGCCGGGCAACGTGCGCGAGCTGCGCCACGCCGTGCAGCGGCACTACATCCTGGCCGACGACGACGTGATCACGGTGCGCTCCGAGCCGCCGCCGCGGCCGATCGCCGAGAGCGACGGCTCGATCCGCTTCGCCGTCGGCATGACGTTCGACGACGTCGAGCGCGAGATGCTGCTCAAGACGCTGGCGAGCTGCAACAACAACAAGCGCCAAGCCGCGCGTGCGCTCGGCATCACCGCCAAGACGATCTACAACCGCCTGCTGCGCTACCGCGCCCAGGGGCTGATCGGCGACGAGCTCGTCGGCACGCCGCCGGAAGAAGGCGAAACCGACTCCTGAGCGCCGCCGGCGCTCAGAAGCGCTCGACGAACTCCAGCGCGACGCCGGCCGAACGGGCGGCGAGCACGAGGCGGTCGCGCACCTCGGCGGCCGCCGCCGCGCTGCGCGCGTGCACCTCGACGTCGTGGAAGTCGGCGCCGGCGGTGTCGTCGACGAGACCGAGCGAGCTCGAATCGTCGCGCAGGTGGGCGCCCTGGTCGGCGACCTCCTCGATGCGGTCGACGTCGTCCTGCGCCTCGATCGCCTTCAGCACCTGCTCGACGGCGAGCGCGTCGCCGGTCAGGCGGAAGCGGACGATGCGCATGGCGCGCTCCGGCGATGTGGACGCGGCGTTCCGGCAATGGCGATGGGCATGGCACCTCCGTGGCGGGACAGTCCCGCGGGGTCTTTCAGGTTCCGTGCCATGCCGGCACGCCGCCGGCGGCCTCAGTCGGCCAGCGGAAAGCCCAGGCTGATCGCCGTGCCCTGGCCGGGCGCGCTCTCGAGCGTGGCCGAGCCGCCGGCGCGGCGCGCCGTGTCGCGCACCTGCGCGAGCCCCAGCCCGCAGCCGCCCGCGCGCGTGCTGAAGAACAGGTCGAACGCGCGCCGGCTGACCTCGTCGGTCATGCCCTGGCCGCTGTCGACCGCCGTCAGCTGCACGAACCGCCGGCCCGCCGTCTCGCCGCTGCGCGCGTCGCGGTTGTGCGTGGCCAGCAGCAGGCGCCCGCCGTGCGGCATCGACGCGCCCGCGTTGCAGGCCAGGTGCAGCAGCGCCGCGTGCAGGAAGCGCGCGTCGCAGCGGATGCGCGCGTGCTGCGCGTCGAGCCTGAGCTCGAGCTCGGCCGCGCCGAGCGCGCGGCCGAGCTCGTCGCGCCGCGCCTCGACGAACGCGTGCAGGTCGAGCAGCACGGGCTGCGCGCAGGCCTGCGCGGCCAGCGCCATCGCCGTGGTCAGGTCGCGCTGGCGCGCGATCGCCTCGGCGGCGCCGGCGAGCAGCTTGCGCACGCGCGGCGCGTCGCCGTCGACCTGCGCGGCGAGCTCGACGCCGATCAGCGCGGTCGCGAGCAGGTTGTTGAGGTCGTGCGCGATCTGCCCGGCCAGCTGGCCGAGCGTCTCGGCGCTCGCGGGCATATCCGGGCCCGGCAAGGGCGTGGAGGAGGAGAACCCGCGGGAGGATCCGTTCGGCGAGTGCGCGTCCATGCCCTTCATGTTAGCGCAGCGCGGCGGCGGCGGACGCGCGCCGCGGCGAGGCGCAAGCTTTTCGCGGCGCGGCGAAAGGATTTCGCAAGGCCGGCGCCGCGCGGCGCCGGGCGTCCGGCGCGCGATGCGGCACGGTTGCTGCAGCCCCCGCCTCCATCCCCCGGACGGAGCCGATCCCATGCAGGCACTCACCTATCACGGCGCGCACGACGTGCGCGTGGAAACCGTTCCCGATCCGGCGATCCAGGCCGACGAGGACGTCATCGTGCGCGTCACCGCCACCGCGATCTGCGGCTCGGACCTGCACCTCTACCGCGGCAAGGTGCCGGGCATGAAGACCGGCGACGTGCTCGGGCACGAGTTCATGGGCGTGGTCGAGGACGTCGGCAGCGCGGTCACGCGCGTGCGCCGCGGCGACCGCGTCGTCGTGCCGTTCACGATCTCCTGCGGCCGCTGCTTCTTCTGCGAGCGCGACCTGTTCGCCGCCTGCGAGAACTCCAATCCGGGCCGCGGCGCGATCCTCAACAAGAAGAGCACGCGTCCCGGCGCCGGCATGTTCGGCTACACGCACCTGTACGGCGGCTACGCCGGCGGCCAGGCCGAGTACGTGCGCGTGCCCTACGCCAATACCGGCCCGCTGGTCGTCCCCGACGGCGTGCCCGACGAGGAAGTGCTGTTCCTGTCCGACATCCTGCCGACCGGCTACCAGGCGGTGGTGAACGCGCGCGTCACGCCGGGCTCGACCGTGGCGATCTTCGGCGCCGGCCCGGTCGGCTGCATGGCCGCGGCCTGCGCGCGCCTGCTCGGCGCGGTGCGCATCTTCATGGTCGACCACCACGACTACCGGCTGCGCTTCGCCGCCGCGGCGTACGGCGTCGAGCCGATCGACTTCGACCAGGCCGACGACCCGGCCGAGGTGATCGTCGAGGCCACCGACGGGCGCGGCGTCGACGCGACGATCGACGCGGTCGGCTTCGAGGCCAAGGGCAGCGCGATCGAGACCGCCGCGGCCACGCTGAAGATCGAAGGCTCGAGCGGCAAGGTGCTGCGCCAGGCGATCGCCGCGACGCGGCGCGGCGGAACGATCAGCGTGCCCGGCGTCTACGCCGGCTTCATCCACGCGTTCATGTTCGGCGACGCGTTCGAGAAGGGCCTGTTCTTCGCCATGGGCCAGACCCACGTGCAGCACTTCATGCCCGAGCTGCTGCGGCGCATCCTGCAGGGCGACCTCGAGCCGCACGCGATCATCAGCCACCGCCTGCCGCTGGCCGAGGCCGCGCGCGGCTACCGGATGTTCGAGCAGAAGGAGGACGGCTGCCGCAAGGTCGTGCTGACGCCCGGGCTCGCGCTCGCCGCATGAGCGGCCGGTGCGCGGCCGCCGCGACGCTAGCGCCCGGCGCGGCGGCGCCGGGCGCGGGCGGCGCGCGCGAGCGCCGGCGCGGCGAGCCCGGCGGCGAACGCGCCGTAGACCAGCAGCAGCGAGCGCCGCGACAGGTGCGCCTCGAAGCCCGGCGTCAGGCGCTTGGGCGTCAGCCGGTAGTCGACGAAGCAGGCCAGCGCGGCGATGCACGCGGCGCGGCCGAGCGTGCGCGCCGGGCGCTCGCGGCGGCCGCCGCGCCAGGCCTCGTAGATCAGCGCCCAGAACACCGAGGCGGCGTGGTGGATCAGGTAGCCGGGCACCGTGTGGTGCAGGTCCGGCCGCGTGCGGCGGCGCGCGCCCAATCCCCAGACCCACTGGCTGGTGGCGTTGGTGCCCGCCGCCGCGCGCCGCGTCTCGGCGGCGCTGCGCCAGGTCACCGCGGCCGTCGACAACGCGCTGGCGATGCCGCCGGAGCCGAGCGCCGCCACCAGCGCGCGGCGCAGGCCCGGCCGCGCCGGCTCAGCCGCCATGCCGGCGCGCGCGCCAGGCCGCCAGCGCCGCCAGCACGGAGGCGGCCATGAGCATGCAGCGCCCGGCCGCGCTGCGCGCCGACGGGCGCGCCGCGCCCACGGTCCTGGTGACCGGGGCGGACGGCTTCATCGGCCGCGCGCTGGTGGCCGCGCTGCGCCGCGACGGCGTGCGCGTCATCGAGGCCATGCGCCACCCGCGCGCGGCGGACGCGATCGCCATCGATTTCTTGCGCGATACCGAGATATCGGCCTGGGAACCGCGCTTGGCGGGCGTGGACGTGGTCGTCAACATGGTCGGTCTCCTTGCGGAAGGGCGCGGCGCCACGTTCGACGCCGTCCACGCGCGCGCGCCCATTGCGTTGTTCGAAGCCTGCGTGCGCTGCGGCGTGAGTCGCGTGGTGCAGTTGTCCGCACTCGGCGCCGACGCGCAGGCCGCCAGCGCGTTCCATCTAAGCAAGAAGCGCGCCGACGACGCGCTGCTCGCGCTGCCGCTGGATGCGATCGTGGTGCAGCCCTCGCTGGTGTTCGGCCTGGACGGGGCCAGCGCGCGCTGGCTGCTGGCCTTGGCCGCGCTGCCGCTGCATCCGCTGCCCGGCGGCGGGCGCCAGCGCATCCAGCCGGTGCACGTCGAGGACGTGGTCGACGGCCTCGCCGCGCTCGTCCTGCGCGGCGGGCCGCCGCGCGTGGCGATGGTCGGGCCGGTGCCGCTGGCGTTGCGCGACTACCTCGGCGCGCTGCGCGCCGCGCTCGGCCGCGGCCGCGCGCGCGTCCTCGCCGTGCCGCCGGGCCTGGCGCGCGCCGCGGCCGCGCTCGGCGGGCGGCTCGGCCTGCCGGTCACGCGCGAGGCGCTGGACATGCTCGAGCGCGACAACGTCGCCGACGCGGCGCCGTTCGCGCGCCTGCTCGGCCGGCCGCCGCGCGCGCCGCAGGCGTTCGTCGCCACGCACGAGGCCGGCGCGGCGCGCCGCCACGCGCTGCTCGCCGTGCTGCTGCCGCCGCTGCGCGCGAGCGTGTCGCTGCTGTGGCTGTGGTCGGCGTTCGTTTCGGCGTTCGTCTATCCGCACGAGCAGAGCCTGGCGCTGCTCGGCGCGCTCGGCCTCGGCGGCGCCGCGGCCTGGGCCGCGTTCGGCGCCGGCATCGCCGTCGACGCGCTGCTCGGGCTGGCGATGTGGCGCCGCCGCTGGCGCCCGGCCGTCTACGCGCTGCAGATCGCCACGGTGCTCGGCTACACGCTGCTGATCAGCGTCGGCCTGCCGGCGTTCTGGGCGCATCCGTTCGCGCCGCTGGCGAAGAACGTTCCGCTGCTCGCCGCGCTCGTGCTGCTGGAGGCCCTGGACCGATGAGCTACGTCGTCTTGAAGTGGCTGCACGTCGTCTCCTCGACGCTGCTGTTCGGCACCGGCATCGGCTCGGCGTTCTACCTGCTGGTGACCTCGCTCAAGCGCGATCCGCGCGTGGTGGCCTCGGTCGCCTCGACGGTGGTGGTCGCCGACTGGCTGTTCACCGCGACCACGGTCGTGTTCCAGCCGGTCAGCGGTTTCCTGCTGGCCAGGATCGCGCACTTCCCGCTCGACAGCGCCTGGCTGGTGCGCTCGATGCTGCTGTACGCGCTGGCGGTGCTGTGCTGGCTGCCGGTCATCGTGCTGCAGATGCGCCTGCGCGACCTCGCCCGCGCCGCGGCGGCCGAAGGCGCGCCGCTGCCGCCGGCGTACTGGCGCTGCCTGCGCCTGTGGGTCGCGCTCGGCGTGCCGGCGCTGCTGGCGTTCCTGGCGGTGTTCTACCTGATGGTCGCCAAGCCTGCCTGAGCGCTGGTCCGGTTCCTGCTTCGGCGTCCTTGCAATGGAACCTGCAGGCTTCGTTTTCCGCCGCGGCCGCGAATGCCGGCCGCTCGCCTCCCATGCCGCCGGCACCGCGGCCGCGGCGGTTCCGCCCCGGGAAGAATTTGCCGAACGGCCGGTAGGCGCTACGCGCCGGGGCGGCCGAGGAGATGCGTCATGAAAGGCGATCCGTCCGTGTCCACGCTGCCGTCCCGCGCCATCGTCGCACCGCCGAAGCCCGATCCGGGCGGCGCGCTGCGCATCGCCCAGGTCGCGCCGCTCGCCGAATCCGTGCCGCCGGCGCGCTACGGCGGCACCGAGCGCGTGGTGGCGTACCTGTCCGAGGCGCTGGCCGCGCTCGGCCACCAGGTGACGCTGTTCGCCTCGGCCGATTCCACCGCCGCCGTCGAGCGCGTGGCCTGCTGCCCGCGCGCGCTGCGCACGGATCCGGCCGCCTGCGAGCCGGACCTGTGGGCGGTGATGCAGCTGCACCAGCTGCTGGACGACTGCGAGCGCTTCGACATCGTGCATTTCCACAGCGGCTACCTGCATTTCCTGCTCGCCGACCGGCTGCCGCCGCACCTGACCACGCTGCACGGCCGGCTCGACCGCGATCCGCAGGCGTTCTACGCGCGCCATCCCTCGCCGCTGGTGTCGATCTCGGCCGCGCAGCGCGCGCCGCTGCCGCAGGCGAACTGGGCCGGCACGGTGCACCACGGCCTGCCGCGCGACCTGCTCCGGCCCGGGCCGGGCGGCGGCGGCTACCTCGCCTTCGTCGGCCGGCTGTCGCGCGAAAAGCGCATCGACGCGGCGATCGAGATCGCGCGCCGCGCCGGCCGGCCGCTGAAGATCATCGCCAAGGTCGATCCCGCCGACAGCGCCTACGTCGAGCGCGAGGTGCGCCCGCTGCTCGACGAGGCCGGCGTCGAGTTCCGCGGCGAAGGCGACGAGCGCGCGAAGAACGAGCTGCTCGGCGGCGCCGAGGCGCTGGTGTTCCCGATCGACTGGCCCGAGCCGTTCGGCCTGGTCATGATCGAGGCGCTGGCCTGCGCGACGCCGGTGATCGCGTTCCGCCGCGGCTCGGTGCCGGAGATCGTCGAGCACGGCCGCACCGGCTTCGTCGTCGACTCGGTCGACGAGGCGGTCGCCGCCGTCGCCCGCCTGGGCGAGATCGACCGCGCCGCCTGCCGCCGCGCGTTCGAGGAGCGCTTCGTCGCCGAGCGCATGGCGCGCGACTACGTGCGCATCTACCGCGACCTGCTCGAGCGCCGGCCGGCGCCCGCGGCGGCCGCCTCGAGAATGCAGGAGGTGCCCTCATGGCCTCGTCACCCGCCGTAACCCAGAAGCGCGCCGCCGACCCGCAGAGCGATCCGTATCGCGTCGCGTCGGATTCGGTCTACGCCGACGACTCGGCGTACGTGCTGAACCACGCCGACACCTTCGCCGTGATCGACCGCTGGGGCGACGTGCGCGCGGGCGGCGGCGGCTCGCAGGGCATCTACCACCGCGACACGCGCTATCTCTCGCTGCTGCAGGCGCGCCTGAACGGCGAGCGCCCGGTGCTGCTGACCTCCACCGTCACCGACGACAACCTGACGATGATCGTCGAGGCCACCAACGCCGAGGCGCCCGGCCTGCCGAAGAGCGCACTGCACCTGCGCAAGCGCATCGCGATCCACGCCGGGCTGTGCGACGCGGTGTTCGAGCTCGGCAACTACGACCTCGGCGCGCACGAGGTCGAGCTCGCGCTGCGCGTCGACGCCGACTTCCGCGACATCTTCGAAGTGCGCGGGATGCGGCGCCCGGCGGCGGCACCGGCGCGCAAGGCCGAGGCCTACGAGCGCGGCTTCGCCTTCGCCTACGCCGGGCTCGACGGCGTGGCGCGCTCCACGCGCCTGGAGTTCTCGCGCACGCCCGACGCGGTCGGCGCCGACGGCTACGCACGCTTCCGCTGGCGCCTGCCGCCGGGCCAGACCGCGCGGCTGGCGGTCGCGCTGGCGTTCACGCAGGAAGACGCGCCGCGCGTCGAAGTGGCCGGCCAGGCGCGCGCCGAGGTCGCGCCCGGGCGCATCGCCTACTGGCGCGAGCGCATGCCCGCCGTCGAGACGAACTACCGGCCGCTGAACCAGTGGCTGGCACGCAGCGCCACCGACCTGTCGTCGCTGATCGCCGAGACGCCGCACGGCCCCTACCCCTACGCCGGCGTGCCCTGGTACAACACCGCGTTCGGCCGCGACGGCCTGATCACCGCGCTCGAGCTGCTCTGGCCGCTGCCCGAGCTCGCCGCCGGCGTGCTGCGCTTCCTCGCCGCGACGCAGGCGCGCGAAGCCGACGCCCGGCGCGACGCCGAACCCGGCAAGATCGTGCACGAGACGCGGCTGGGCGAGATGGCACGCCTCGGCGAGGTGCCGTTCGGCCGCTACTACGGCGCCGTGGACGGCACGCCGCTGTTCGTCGTGCTGGCCGGCGAGTACCTGCGCCGCACCGGCGACCTGGCGCTGATCCGCGAGCTGTGGCCGGCGATCGAGGCGGCGCTGGGCTGGATCCGCGACTACGGCGACCTCGACGGCGACGGCTTCGTCGAATACGCCAGCCGCGCCGGCGACGGCCTGGCCAACCAGGGCTGGAAGGACTCGGTCGATTCGGTGTCGCACGCCGACGGCGCGCTCGCGCAGGCGCCGATCGCGCTGTGCGAGGTGCAAGGCTACGTCTACGCGGCCTGGAACGACGCCGCCTACATGCTGCGCCGGCTCGGCGACGCCGGCGGCGCGCGCGCGTACCGCCAGACCGCGCGTGCGCTCAAGCGGCGCTTCAACGAGGTCTACTGGGACGCCGCGCGCGGCACCTACGCGATCGCGCTCGACGGCGCCAAGCGGCCGTGCACGGTGCGCTCGTCGAACGCCGGCCAGTCGGCAACAGCTTCTACACCGCGGCGAGCATGATGATCGCGCTGCCGAGCGGCGTGCAGATCTTCTGCTGGATCGCCACGATCTGGGCCGGCCGGCCGCGCTTCGCCACGCCACTGCTGTTCGTGCTCGGCTTCCTGGCGATCTTCGTGCTCGGCGGCCTGACCGGCGTCATGGTCGCCTCGGTTCCGCTCGACCTGCAGCTGCACGACACCTACTTCGTCGTCGCGCACTTCCACTACGTGCTGATCGGCGGCGCGGTGTTCCCGCTGCTCGGCGGCGTCTACTACTGGTTCCCGAAGTTCACCGGGCGCCTGCTCGACGAGCGGCTCGGCCGCTGGAACTTCTGGCTGCTCTTCGTCGGCTTCAACGTCACGTTCTTCCCGATGCACTACCTCGGCCTGATCGGCATGCCGCGGCGCGTCTACACCTACCCGGCGGGCCTGGGCTGGGAGCCGTGGAACCTGCTGTCCACCGCCGGAGCCTACCTGCTCGGCATCGGCGTGCTGGTGTTCGCCTGGAACGTGCTGCGCTCGCTGCGACGCGGCGAGCCGGCCGGCGACAATCCCTGGGACGCGCCGGACCTGGAATGGGCGACCGCCTCGCCGCCGCCGCGCTTCAACTTCGCCTACGTGCCGCAGGTGCGCGCCTCCGAGCCGCTGTGGCACGAAGGCGCGCAGCTGCCCGTGCTCGAGGGCCTGCGCAGCGACCGGCGCGAGGTGCTGCTGACCTCGGCCGTCGACGCCGCGCCGCAGATCCGCTGGCACATGCCCGACCCCAGCCTCTGGCCGCTGGTCTCCGCGCTGGCGCTGACGGTGCTGTTCGTGTGGTCGGTGTTCAGTCCCTGGGGCGTGGTCTGGGGCGCGCTGCCGGTCGCGGTGGCGCTGACGATCTGGTTCTGGCCGCGCCGCGCGTCCGAAGGAGGCGAGGCATGAGCACGCCCAGGATCGGCGGCAGCCTGGCCGACCTGCCCGACTACGGCTACGGCCCTACCGCGCTCGGCTGGTGGGGCACGCTCGGCTTCGTGCTGATCGAAGGCATGGCCTTCGTGCTCGGCGCCGGCGCCCTGCTCTACCTGCTGCCCGAGCAGCCGTCCTGGCCGCCGGCCTCGCCGCCGCCGGACCTGCTCTGGGGCACGCTGTTCACCGTGATCGTGCTGGTGAGCGAGATCCCCAACGTCTGGGTCGCGCGCGCGTCCAAGCACCAGGACCTGCGCAAGGTGCGCATCGGCCTGGTGATCGCGGTCGCGATCGGCCTGGCGCTCATGGTCGTGCGCGCGTTCGAGTTCGGCGCGCTCAACGAGCGCTGGGACCACAACGCCTACGGCTCGATCGTGTGGGCGCTGATGCTGATGCACACGGTGCACGTGCTCACCGACGTCTACGACACCGGCGTGCTCGCGGTGCTCACGTTCACGCATCCGGTCGACGGGCGCCGCTTCAGCGACGTCGAGGACAACGCGTTCTACTGGCACTTCGTCACGCTGGCCTGGCTCGCGCTGTACGTGCTGATCTACCTGCTGCCGAGGTTCGTCGGATGAGCGAGGGCCGGCTCGCGCGTCTCGTGCCGTGGAGCGGCCTGGTCGGCGGCGCGCTGGCCTGGGCGCTGCAGTACCAGTTCCTGGTCGACCTGCTGCATTTCGGCTGCCCGCCGGCGCAGCGCTCGATCGGCATCGCCAGCGGCGCCGCGGCGGCGGCGCTGGCGGCGGCCTCGGGCCTGGCGTCGTGGCGCGCCGAGCGCACGATGCGCGGCGGCGAGGCCGCGCAGACGCGGCGCTTCGTCGCCTTTCTTAGCGTGCTCGCCGCCGCGTTCGCGCTGGCCGCGATCGCGCTGCAGACCGCGGCGACGCTGATCCTGCCGCCATGCGTCTCCTGAAGCGCGCGCGCCGCCTCGCCGGCGTGCTGGCGGCGCTGGCGCCGGCGGCGGCCCGGGCGCACCTGCCGCCAGGCTACGAGACGCGCTGGACGCTCGATCCGTGGATCGTAGCGCCGCTGCTCGCCGCCGCGGCGCTGTATGCGCTGGGCGCCGCCGAGCTCGGCCGGCGCTCGCGGCGCGCAGCCGCGCTGCACCGGCGCCGCATCGCCTGCTTCTGCGCCGGCTGGGCCGTGCTCGCCGGCGCGCTGGTCTCGCCGCTGCACGCCGCCGGCGAGCGCTCGTTCGCCGCGCACATGCTCGAGCACGAGCTCCTGATGCTGGTCGCCGCGCCGCTGCTGGTGCTGGGGCGTCCGCTCGGCTTCTTCGCCTGGGGGCTGCCGCGTCCGCTGCGCCGCCTGGCCGGGCGCGTCGAACGCAGCGGACCGTTCGCCGCCGCCTGGCGCTTCCTCGTCCATCCGGTGCCGGCGACGATCCTGCAGGCGGTAGCGCTGTGGGCCTGGCACGCACCGGGGCCGTTCGACCTGGCGCTGCGCGAGCCGGGCTGGCACGTCGTGCAGCATCTGTCGTTCCTGGCCAGCGCGCTGCTGTTCTGGAGCGCGGTGCTGGACGCGCACCGCACCGCGGCGCGGCCGGCGCTGGCCGCCGGCTGCCTGTTCGCGACGACGACGATCGGCGGCGCGCTCGGCGCGCTGATGGCGTTCTCCTGGAGCCCGTGGTACCCGGCCTACGCCGCGCTCGGTCTGACGCCGCTCGGTCTCACGCCGGTGGAGGACCAGCAGCTCGCCGGTCTGCTGATGTGGATCCCGGGCGGGCTCGTGCACATGGGCGCGGCGCTGGCGATCCTCGGCCGCGTCCTGCGCGAGGAACGGCCGGACCGTACGGCGCCGCCGATGCGCGTCGCGCCGCACGGCCCGCCGCCGCGCGCCTGAGCGCGGCGGCGCCTCAGGCGTCGCCCTGCGTGTGCTCGACGTCCTTCTGCTGGCCGCGCGGCAACGTGCGCTTGTGGCTCTGCACTTCCTTGGCCGCGGCGCTGGAGCGCGCGCCGGTGATCATCTCGGTCAGCCACTTGATCAGCACGTTCATGTACTCGCGCTGCACGGCCTTGCCGCTGAAGCCGTGGTCGGCGTCGGAGATCACGCGCGCGGTGATCGAGTGCGCCTTGACGAACGCGGCCTGGTAGTTCTCCACCACCTGGTGCGGCACGACCTCGTCGTGCTCCGCCTCGACCAGCAGCACGTCGCCGGTGAACGCGGCGCAGGCCTGCAGCACGCGGTTGTCGCCGAGCGCGAGGCGCCGCCGGCGGTAGGCCGGCAGGTCCGGATCCTGGTTCAGCTCGCGCTTGGGGCGCTCCCAGTCCTCGTCCTTGTAGATCGCCGGCGAACGCAGCGCGAGCCAGCGCACGCGCCGCAGCGAGGTCAGCAGCGCGGCGAGGTAGCCGCCGTAGCTGATGCCGACGACGGCGATCGCGTCCTTGTCCACGTCGGGCCGGTTCGCCAGCCAGTCGTAGGCGGCGACGACGTCGGCGAGGTTCTGCGCGCGGCTCACGTGCGCCGCCTCGGCGGCGTCGGCGGCATGGCCGCGCAGGTCCAGCGTCACGCAGACGCAGCCCAGGCCGGCGGCCTCCTTGGCGCGCGCCAGGTCGTGCACCTGGCTGCCGCCCCAGCCGTGCACGAACAGCACGCCGGGAAACTCGCGCGCCGGCATCAGCACGGTGCCGCCGAGCCGCGTGCCGTCGATGTCGATGCCGATCGTCTCAAGCCGGATGTCCATGCGCCTCCACCGTGCAGTACTTGGTCATCGCGCCGGCCTGCGGGTCGACGCCGCGGAACGACACCAGCGCGTGCGCCGGCGCGTCGACCTCGCCGTAGACCTCGTGCGTCGAGGCCAGCACCAGGTCGAGGCCGGCGTCGCGCTCGAACGCGTGCAGCGCGGCGATCTCCGCTGCGCTGGCGCCGCCGAAGCGCCAGGACTGCTCCAGCACGCCGACGTGGACGCCGTCGTCGGCGTCACGGCCGCAGGCCACGTCGTAGTTGCGCCGCGAGGCGAAGAAGCCCGGGAACGCGCGTGCGACCGCCGCGTCGTAGCGGCGCGCCCTGGCCAGCGCCTCGCGCGCGTGCGCCGGCATGTCCACGCGCTCGAGCGCCTCGACGCCGCCGCGCACGACGACCAGGTCGCTGCCGCCGTACACGTCGTGGCCGTGATGGTTGCGCACGCTGCGCTGCGTGCCGTAGTAGGCGATGCGGCGCCCGCCGACCTCGAGCTGCCCGATGCTGTAGGTCACCGCCTCCTCGAGGTTCTGCTCGACGACGACGCCGTGGGTCGCCAGCTCGTCGTCGGCGACGCCCGCGAGCGCGGCGTCGAACGCGTCGAGGTCGGCCACCGCAGTCTGGCCGGAGCCGCCGATGCCGGTCACGCGCTTGAGGCGCGCGCGGCCGCGGCGCAGCACCTCGCGCGCGGCGCGCCGCGCATCGTCGCGCGCGAACGCGGTGTAGCCGTGCAGCACGACGCCCTCGAGCAGCGGCCCGACCGCGTGCGACCAGCCCGGCGGGCTGTGCGCATCCGGCCAGACCAGCGGATGCGTGATCGCCTTGGTGGCGACGAACGCGTGCGGCGCCACGCCGCCGAACAGATCGGCGCCCGAGCGCACGCCGAGCCGCGCGGCGTCCGCGGCGAGCAGCGTCTCGTCCGGCAGGAAATAGGCGTGGCCGGCGCCGTCGTCCTGCGCGCCGTACTCGCCGGCGAACGCGTAGCCGAGCAGCTGCGCCAGGCGCGCGCCGGCGTGCGCGCGCGAAGCGTCGTCGTGCCGGCTGCGCCCGGCGGGCGGCCGGCGCGTCAGCAGGAGCACGCGTCCGGCGTTCATGGCCGTGCCTCGCAGCCGCCCATGCCGGCGCGCGCCGCGCTAGAAGCGCAGGCGCAGGTAGGCCGCCGGGCCGTCCAGGCGCAGGTCCAGCCGCGCGTCGTACTGGGACGCGTCGCGCTCCAGGTGCACCCGCGTCACGGCGTACTCCAGGCCGATGCCGGCGTTGCGGAACGGGAACCATTCCACGCCGGCGGCGGCGTTCCAGGCGTGCCCGGCCAGCGTGCCGCCGTTCTTCTTGATGCCGGAGGCGTCGGCGTAGACGCGCCAGGCGTCGCTCGGCGCGTAGCGCCAGCCGAGCGTCAGCAGCGGCGCGACCGCGTCGGCGTCGTAGCGCTCGCTGCCGCCGGCGACGACGCCGCCGGCGGACACGTCGGCCGACAGGCCCACCTTCACGCGATAGTACGCCGCGCCCACGCCCAGGCCGAACACGCTGGGGCCGTCGCCGAACCACCAGCGGTAGGCGGCGCTGCCCAGGTCCAGGTTGAAGCGGCCGCGCACGTGCGCGCCGACGTCGAACTGCGAGCCGCCGATGTCGAACGAACGCTGCAGCGTCTGCTCGCGGCTGCGGCGGAAGCCGAAGTAGTCGAACTGCAGGCCCTGATGGTCGCCGATCAGGAAGTCGAGCCGCGCGCGGCCGAGCGTGTCGCGGCCGCTGTGCGGCTCGAAGCTGGTCTCGCCGATGCCGTAGCGCTCGCTCGACGCGCTGAGCCGGATGTCGGTGTCGGCGTAGTAGCCGCCCAGCGAGACGCTGATGCGGTCGAGCGCGGGAGACGGTTCGGCCTCTGCGGCCGAGGCGCCGAGGAGGAGCAGGACGATGGCACCGCTGCGGATCGGATTCATTGCAACCTCGTTCGATCGTGACGACGCCTCGGCTGCAACGCGTATGCCAATGCAGCGCAGCATCGGCATCCAGGTACTTACGATCGCGCCGCGCGGCGGCTCCGGAGCGCGCCGGCGAACGCGGCCGCGCACGCGCGGCGCGCGCGCAATTTCCGCGCGAAAGGAAAGTTTTTCATCCGCGCGCGCGGCGCGCGATGCGTCCTGCGCGCGCGATGCGCCTGCGCGGCGCGGCGCGCGCGGCAGGCCGCGCCGTGGCACACCGCTTGCTGAGAGAAGCACGTCTCACGCACGTCCGCAGCCACGTATCCGCAGCCCCGGAGAGAATCCCATGCCTCTGAACGAAAGCCGCAACGCGATCGAGCTCCTCAAGCACGACCACCGCGAAGTCGAATCGCTGTTCGCCGAGTTCGAAGCCGAATCGTCCGACGAGCGCAAGATCGAGCTCGGCCGCACGATCTGCATGGAGCTCATGGTGCACACGCAGATCGAGGAAGAGCTGTTCTACCCGGCGGCGAAGCAGTCGCTGTCCGACGAGGAAGGCCAGGACCTGATCGCCGAGGCCGCCGTCGAGCACGGCTCGCTCAAGCAGCTGATCGCCGAGATCGACGGCAGCAGCCCCGGCGACGAGATGTTCGACGCCCGCTTCACCGTGCTCAAGGAATACGTGCAGCACCACGTCAAGGAAGAGGAAAACGAGCTGATGCCGGAGGTCGAGCGCACCGACGTCGATCTCGAGGCCCTGGGCGCGCAGCTCGCCGAGCGCAAGGAGGAGCTCAAGAGCCGCATGGAGCGCGCGCGCGCCGGCAACGGACGCCGGATCTCGCTGCCGTCCGCGCCCGCGTCGCGGTCGGGCGGCTCGGGCCGCGGCGCGGGCGGGCGCAAGACCGCCGGCGGCGGCCGCAGCAGCAGCAGCAGCGGGCGCAGGACCTCCGGCGGTCGCAGCAGCAGCAGCAGCGGCGGACGCAAGAGCACGGGCGGGCGCACGGGCACGAGCGGGCGCAAGACCGCCGGCGCGCGCAAGAGCGCAGGCGGCCGCAAGACGGCATCGTCGTCGCGGCGTTCGTCCGGCTCGCAGGCGGGCAAGCGCCCCGCCGCGCGCAAGCAGGCCGCCGCCTCGCGCCAGTCCGCGCGCGGCGCGCGCAAGAGCGCGCCGACCAAGACGTCGGCGCGCAAGCGCGCGCAGTCCCGCCGCGCGCGGTCGGGGCGCAGCTGAGCCCCGCGCCGTCCGCCGCATGAGCCTGCAGGTGCCGTCATGAACGATCGCGATCGCAAGGATCCCCGCCCGGCCGCTCCGCCGGCGCCGGAAAAACCGCACGAGCGCGAACAGCGCAAGCGCCACGAAAGCGAGAACCTCGACGACGCGCTCGAGGAGACGTTCCCGGCCAGCGACCCGGTCTCGCCGTTCGTGCCGGCGCGCGTGCCGGACGAGCCGGACGAGGCGAAGAAGAAGGAACGGAAGACGCCGTAGCGTGCGGCGCGGCGTCGGTCGGCGCGCGCCGGCCGACGCCTTCGCGTGCGCGTCCCTGCCCGGCAGTCGCTCGTCGTCAGCGCTGCGCCGCCGGACGCGGCGCGGGCGCGCCGGCTGGCTCGCCCTGCACCTGGCCGAGCCAGCGCACCAGCGGCTGCGCCGGGCCGATCGGACGCGCCCCGGCGCGTTCCAGCGCCGGCTGGACGCGGCCGATCAGATCCGACTTCACGCTGCCGAGCTCGGCCGCAGTCGCCCATACCTGCACCATCAGCAGCAGGCCGCGCTCGCCGAGGTCGCCGGCGGCGACGTACGGCTTGGGCTCGCGCAGGCTGCGCGCGTCGGCCTCGACCGCCTCGCGCAGCGCGGCGAGCGCGGCGGCGAGCGGCGCCTCGGGCGACACCCAGATGTTGAGGTCCGCGCGCCGCGTCGCGCAGCGCGAGACGTTGACGATCGGCTGCGCGGTGATCGAGCCGTTCGGCAGCGTGATCAGGCGGTTGTCGGCCGCGCGCAGCACGGTCTGGAACAGGCGCACGCTCTCGACCGTGCCTTCCTGGCCGCCGGCGAGGACGTACTCGCCGGCGCGGAACGGCCGCAGCACCATCAGCATCACGCCGGCGGCGAGCTGCGCCAGCGAGTCCTTCAGCGCCAGGCCGACGGCGAGCCCGGCCGTGCCGAGCACGGCGAGGAACGAGCTGGTCGGCACGCCGGCGAGCTGGAACGCGGCGACCACGACGACGATCGCGCCGGCGGTGGAGATCGCGGTGGCGACGAAGTCGGCCAGCAGGCGGTCGACCTGGCGCAGCAGCAGCCGGCTCGCGACCAGGCGCGCCAGGCGCCGCGCCAGGTGCAGGCCGACCAGCACCAGCAGCAGCGCGATCGCGAAACGCAGGCCGTAGCGGCCGACGTCGTCCTTCCAGGCGTCCAGAACCTCCGGCGGCATGGCGCTGCGCTAGCGTGCGGGACCCCGTCCGCGGCGGCCGCGCGACGGGGCGGCCGCGCGCCTCACTTCGCCTCGAGCGCCTGCTTCATGCGGCGCATGCGCTCGTGCGCGGCCACCGCGTTGGGATAGTGCTGCTCGAGCACGCGCCGCGCCTCCGGCTCGGCGATCGTCGCCAGGCTCTGGCGGAATTCGTCGATGACGCGGTCCTCGGCGGCCTCGAGCTCCTTGATGTAGATCGCGTCCTTGTCGCTGGCGAGCTGCGCGCGCACCAGCGCGTAGCATTCGCGCACCTTGCCGACCCAGGTGCCGTCGCTCGGCCGCTCGGCCGGCGGCAGCAGCTTCTCGATGCTGCGCGCGGCCGCGCGCTTGTCGGCGGCCATCTGGCCGAACAGCTGGCGATGCTCGGTCTGCTCGGCCCGTTCGCTGGCTTCGCCGTAGAACATCACGCCGTCGCGCAATACGCCGAGCAGGTCGCGCAGGTCGCTGGTCGAGGACATCGCTGGCTCTCCTTCAAATCGTTCCGGCGACGGGTCAGCAACATGCATGCCACGGCGGCGCGGCGGCAGCGCTCCGCGCAGCGCATCGCGCAGGCGCCGGCGCCGCCGCGCCCACACCGCCTGCGGCTGCGGCTTGACGAACAGCATCGCCACGTCCGGGTGCGCCTGGCGTATCGCCGATTCCAGGCGCGCCACGCAGGCCTCGATGTCCGGCGCGGTCAGCTCGTCGCGGAACTCGGCGCTGAGCGCGGCGAGCACGCGGTCCGGGCCGAGCTGGGCGGTGATGACGCCGTTCGCATGGGCGATCGCCGGATCGCGCGCGGCGATGTCGAGCAGCGACGCGCGCAGTTGCGGATGCGCCGCTTCGCCGATCAGCAGCGCCTTGGTCTCGCGCGCCAGGAACGCCGAGGCGACGCCGAGCAGCGCCGCGATCGCGATCGAGGCGAGCGCGTCGGCTTGCGGATGGCCGGTCGCATGCGCCACGGCGATGCCGAGCGCGGCGATCGCCAGGCCGGCCAGTGCCGCGCTGTCCTCGAGGAACACGGTGAACGTGCTCGGGTCCTTGCTGCGGCGGATCACGTCGATCAGGCTGCCGCCGGGATCGCGGCGGCGCAGCTCGCGCCACGAGGCGTGCCAGGAGATGCCCTCGAAGACGAACGAAATGCCCAGCACCAGGTAATTCACGCCCAGGTCGCGCAGCGGCCGCGGCGCGCGCAGGTGATGCACGCCCTCATACAGCGACACGCCGGCGCCGAGCGCGAAGATCAGCAGGGCGACGATGAAGCTCCAGAAGTAGATCTCGCGGCCGTGGCCGAACGGATGGGCGGCGTCGGCCGGCGCGTACGAGCGCCGCAGGCCGTGCAGCAGCAGGAGCTCGTTGCTGGTGTCCACCAGCGAATGCACGCCTTCGCTGGCCATCGCCGAGCTGCCGGTCAGCGCGGCCGCGGTGAACTTGGCCACGGCGATGGCGAAGTTGCCGCCGAGCGCGAGCAGCACGACGCGGCGGCGTGCCCGCATGGCCGTGTCCGCGCTGGAAGCCGCGCTGCGCATCGCGCTGCGGCGCTGCAGCCGGCATGCCAGTGCCCGTCCGCGCGGCATGCACGCATGGCATGCCGCTTGCTGGCATCCCCTCGCATCGGGCGGCGCTGGCCGCGCCTGCAGGAGAACCCGCATGATCCGCAGCGCAACGATCGAACCGGCGTCGGCGCCGGCCTGCGACGGCGACGAGCCGTCGCTGCGCACCGTGGTCGTCGATTCCTACGCCGAAGCGGCCGCGCTCGTCACCGGCCTGGTCGCCGACGGCGTGCACTTCACCTGCGAGGGCCGTCCCGCCGGCGGCTGGGCGTTCTCGGTGCCCGACCCGGAGCCCGGCATGCTCGACGCCCTGCTCGTCGCGGCCAGCCGCGCGGCGATGCGCCCGGGCGCGATCGCGCCGGTGGCCGTCGCCTCGCGCTAGGCGCCGCCCCGGCGCGCCGCTGCGCGGTCCGCACGATTGGCGCGGCGGTAGCGCGCCATCAGCGGCTGGGCGGTCAGCCCGTGCGCGGTCACGCTGATCGCGATCACGGTCATGACCAGCGCCACCAGCGTGCGCGCCGCCTCGCCCTGCACGCCGTGCCCGAGCGCATAGGCCAGGTAGTAGACGCTGCCGATGCCGCGGATGCCCAGCCAGCCGATCAAGGCGCGCTGGCGCGTGGAGGTGCGCGTGCCGAGCAGGCTCAGCCAGACGGCGAGCGGGCGCACCAGCACGAAGAACGCCACGGCCAGCAGCACGCCCTGCGGCGCCCAGTTCGAGGCGATGACGACGCCGATCAGGATCATCAGCGAGACCTCGAGCAGGCGCTCGAGCGTGCCGCCGAAGCTCAGCGCCGAGGCGACGACGACGCCGGCGGCGACCGCCGGCTCGTCCAGCTCTTCCTCGGTGACGCGGTTCGGGTTGACCAGCTCGTCGGCCGGCGGCGGCGTCGCCCCCTGGCCGGCCGCCGCTTCGGCCTCCGGCAGCGGCGAGCTGCGGCTGATCGCGAGCTCCGTCTGGCGCAGGCCGACGCCGGCGGCGAAGACCGAGAGGAAGCCGAGTGCATGCACCAGCTCGGCGCCGGCGTAGGCCAGCGCCATCAGCGCCAGCGCGAGGAAGTCGCTCGGCGCGGTGGCGTCGCCGAAGCGGCTGTGCAGGCGGATCACCAGCAGGCTGGTGGCGCGCCCGAGCAGGAAGCCGATCGCCAGGCCCGCCGGGATCGCCCACAGGTAGCCGAGCGCCCAGCCGCCCAGGTCCGGCGCGGCGCCCGTCGCCAGCACCAGGCCGAGCGTGACGAACGGAAACGCCATGCCGTCGTTGAGGCCGGCCTCGCCCGACAGCGCGTAGCGCATCGGATCGCGGTCGCTGGCGCCGTCGACCGTGACCATGCCGGCGAGCACCGGGTCGGTCGGCGCGACGATCGCGCCGAGCAGCAGGCCGAGCGGCCAGGACAGGCCCAGCAGCCAGTGCGCCGCGACGGCGACGCCGGCGATCGACAGCAGCATCGCCAGCGTCGCCAGGCGGTAGCCGTTGCGCCAGGAGCGATGCGTCAGGTTCAGGCGCAGCTTGAGGCCGCCGAAGAACAGCGAGGCGACGACGGCGAGCTCGGTGATGCGCTCGATCCAGCGCGCATGGCCGGCGAGGTCCAGCCGCAGCCAATCCAGGCCCAGCGGACCGATGCCCAGGCCGATGGCGAGGTAGACCAGCGAGGTGGCGATCGGCAGGCGCTGCAGCAGGCCCGACAGCATCGCCATGAGCAGCAGGAGCAGGCCGACGGCCGCGGTCCATTGCAGGAAGCTCACGGCCGCCGCTCCGTCGGCACCGCTGCGGCATGCGCGCGCACGGGCGGGAACGGAACGCGGGTCTGTTCATGCATGCAGGACTCTCCGGCATCGGCCATGCAGCCGCCGGCAATGCCGCAAGCGGCATGCCACGCGCCATGCGGACGCACGCTTGCCTGGCCCTCCGCATGCATCCCTTCAGGCCCAGGCCCCTTCGCGGCGGAACCCAGCATGAGACGCCAGGCCGTCGAGTCCTCCAGCATCGCCGAGATCGGCTACGACGCGCGCCGCCGCGTGCTCGAGGTGCGCTTCCGCAACGGCGGACTCTACCGCTATTTCGACGTGCCGGCCTCGCGGCATCGCGCGCTGGTCGAGGCCGAATCGGTCGGCGGCTATCTGAACCGCTGCATCAAGGGACGCTACCGCTACGTGCGCGTCGAGGCCCGTGCGGACCTGCGTCCGCTGCGCCGGTGCGCGTCCATGCGGCGGCGCGGCTAGCGCAGGCGCGGAAATTCTTTCCTGCGGCGCGAAAACTTGCGTCCCGCACGCCCGGCGCGTGAACCATCTACGTACGTTCCCGCCGCTGGTGCGGTTCGTGCATCGGACCGGATGTCACCCCCGACACAGAGGAGGCACACATGAAGACGATTCACCGCCCTGCCGTTCCGTTCGCCCTCGGCAGCCTGCTGGCGATCGCGGCCGCCGCCGCACCGGCATTCGCCGCCGACAACAACGACCGCAACGAAGGGCAGAAATCCGACCAGCCGGTGAGCGACACCTGGATCACGACCAAGGTGAAGTCCGAGCTGGCGACGACCGACGGCGTCAAGAGCATGGACATCAGCGTCAAGACCGTGAACGGCGTCGTCACGCTGACCGGCACGCAGCCGAACCAGACGGCGGTCAAAAACGCGGTCGCCGCCACGGAGAAGATCAAGGGCGTCAAGCGCGTCGACGCGACCGGCCTGACCGTCGCCAGCACCGCCGGCCAGTAAGGAGCACGCCATGAACAAGGATCGCATCCAGGGCCAGTGGAAGCAGCTGGCCGGCACGCTGAAGGAAAAATGGGGCCGCCTGACCGACGACGATCTCGACGTCGCCGAAGGCAATGCCGAGTACCTCGCCGGCAAGCTCCAGGAACGCTACGGCATCGCCAGGGAGGAAGCCGAGCGTCAAGTCAGGGAATTCGGCCGCACGCTGTAATCCCCTGAACGCGCCGGCCGCATGGAGGCGGCCGGCGCATCTCGGCGCCGCGACGCCCGGGCGCCTGCCGAACCGGTCGAGCCCTGCCGACGCATGAGCCTGTCCGCCCGCGCCGCCCCGCTTTCCCGCACCCTGCCCGCACGGCTCGCCGCGGCGCGCCGCACGACCGACGCGCTGCTCGCGCGCGTGCGCCCCGGCCGGCTGCACGAGCGGCCGATCGCCGAGCGCCACCGCTTCGTCTTCTACCTGGGGCACCTCGACGCGTTCGACTGGAACCTGCTCGGCGAGCGTTGCGGCGCGCGCCGCGCGCATCCGTTCGACGCGCTGTTCGCGTTCGGCATCGATCCGCTGGATGGCGCGCTGCCCGACGACGCGCCCGGCGATTGGCCGGACGCGCGCCAGATCGACGCCTACGTCGCCGCCACGCGCAGCGCGCTCGATGCGCTGCTGCCGCTCGCGCTCGCCGCCGACGCCGGCGGCGGCGAAGAGCCGCCGCTCGCATTCGTCGTGAACGCCGCGATCGAGCACCGGCTGATGCACGCCGAAACCCTGGCCTACATGCTGAACCGCTCGGCCGGCGGCCGGCGCGTGTCGCGCGAGGCGCCGGCGCAGCGCGTGCCCACGCCGGCGTTCGTGACGATCCCGGCCGGCACCGCCACGCTCGGCCGCGCGCGCGACGGCTGGCGCACGTTCGGCTGGGACAACGAATACGCCGCCTGCGAAGTCGCCGTCGACGAATTCGAGATCTCGCGCTTCATGGTCAGCAACGGCGAATACCTGCGCTTCGTCGCCGCCGGCGGCTACGAGGACGCGGCGTACTGGAGCGAGCCGGACTGGCGCTGGCGGTCGGCGCACGCCATCGTGCAGCCGCCGTTCTGGGAGCGCCACGCCGGCCGCTGGTACCAGCGCACGCTGTCGGCCCTGGTGCCGCTGCCGCTGGACTGGCCGGTCTACGTCAGCCATGCCGAGGCCAGTGCCTATGCGCGCTGGGCGGGCGCGGCGCTGCCGACCGAGGCGCAATGGCAGCGCGCGGCCTACGGCACGCCGCAGGGCACGGAGCGCACCTACCCGTGGGGATCGGCCGCGCCCGCGGCGCGCCACGGCAACTTCGGCCTGCTGCACGAGCAGCCGCGGCCCGTCGACGCGTACCCCGGCGGCGACAGCGCGTTCGGCGTGTCCGGCCTGGTCGGCAACGGCTGGGAATGGACCGCGACGCCGTTCGCGCCGCTGCCCGGCTTCGAGCCGTTCGCGTTCTACCGCACGTATTCGGCGGACTTCTTCGACGGCCGCCACTACGTGCTCAAGGGCGGCGGCCCGTTCACCGCCGCGTCGCTGCTGCGGCGCTCGTTCCGCAACTGGTTCCAGCCGCACTACCCGCACGTGCACGCGGGCTTCCGCTGCGTGAGGAACCGATGAACGCCTGCGTGCGCCCGGCGCCGTGCGCCGATCCGGCCCTCGGGCGCTTCGCCGCCGACGTGCGCGAGGGGCTCGGCCGGCGGCCCAAGTCGCTGCCGCCGGCGCACCTGTACGACGCGCTCGGCTCGGCGCTGTTCGAGGCGATCACGCAGCTGCCCGAATACGGCGTCTGGCGCGCCGAGCGGCGCATCCTGGAACGCTGCGCGGCCGAGGTCGCGGCGCGCTGCCCGGCCACGCGCGTCGTCGAGCTCGGCAGCGGCAGCGCGACGAAGACGCGCCTGCTGCTCGCCGCGCTGCTGCGCCATGCCGCGCCGACGTACTGCGCGATCGACGTGTCGCGCGCCGCGCTCGAATCCACCCGCGCCGCGCTGCACGACCTCGACGGGCTGTCGGTGCACCTGGTCGAGGCCGACTACGCGGCCGGCTTCGCGCACGCCGCGGCCGCGCGCGGCGACGCCGACCGCGTACTCGTGCTGTTCCTCGGCGGCTCGCTCGGCAACTTCGCGCCGGCGGCGGCGCTCGAGCTCCTCGGCCGCATCCGCCGCGGCCTGCGCCCCGGCGACGCCCTGCTGGTCGGCGCGGACCTCTACAAGCCCGCGCAGCAGCTGATCGCCGCCTACGACGACCCGCTCGGCGTCACCGCGGCATTCGACCTGAACCTGCTCGTGCGCATGAACCGCGAGCTCGGCGCGGACTTCCGCCTCGAGCGCTTCCGCCACCGCGCGCGCTTCGACGCGCGCTCGCGCGACGTGGAGATGCACCTCGAATCGCTGTGCCGGCAGGAGGTGCGCTTCGCCCGCCTCGACTTCGCCGTCGCGTTCGAGGCCGGCGAGACGATCCACACCGAAAGCAGCCACAAGTACCGCGAGGCGGAGCTGGACATGCTCGCGGCCGCCGCGGGGTTCCGCCGCAGCGCCGCCTGGCGCGACGAGGCGTGGCCGTTCGTCGACGCGCTGTACCTGGCCGCCTGAGCGCGCGGCCGGCGCGTCACAGCCGCTGCAGGTCCTCCCGGCGCCAGGTCCGCCAGCGGCCGCTGCCGGCCGGGCAGACCCTGACCGCGCGATGCGACTGCACGCGCAGGGCGACGAAATCGACGAAGCGCGGCGCGCCCAGCACGCGCGGCGTGAACGCGGCGATGCAGAAGCCGTTGCTGCGCGCCGACGGATACAGCAATCCCTGCAGGCGCGTGGCGCGCACCTGGCGCGCCAGCCGCTGCGTGGCGCGGTAGTCGTCGGCGATCAGCTCGGGATGCCGGCGCTCGCGCCCGTGCAGGTCGGCGAAGCGGCCGCGCACGCGCAGCTGGTACATCGCGCAGACCAGCGGCTCGCGCTCGTCGCGCGGGCAGTCGTTCAGCGCGTGGTAGCAGACTTCGGCCATCGCGCTGCTCGGGTCCAGGGCGACGTACCAGGTCGGCTGCGCCGGCGAGCCGTAGCGCGTCAGGCCGTGGCGGTCGGCGGCGCGCTGGCACAGCGCGTCCAGGTCGAGCTCGGCGCCGCAGCGCGGCAGCAGCAGGTAGGCCAGTCCGTCGTAGTGCACCGTGCCGTAGTCGATGCAGCCGGTGTCGGCCTGCGCGGCCCAGGAAGCCGGCTCGATCAGTCCCATGGCTCGCGCTTCCGCTGGGGCCCGCGTGCGCCGCGCGCCTGCGCCGCCTCGGATGCCGCGCGTTCGGCCGGCGCCGCGCCGGACGGCCTGGCACGCCGGCCGCGGCCGTGCCGCGCGGCGCGCCCGACGCCGAAGAAGGCGTCGAAATCGATGTAGTCGTTGTCGAGCAGCTGCGCCTCGCGCGCGGACCGATCGGACATGGCTGCCTCCATGGCTGAACCGCATGCCGTGCGTGCAGCTCGCATGCCAACGGCGTCCGCGCGCCGATGCGCCGCCGCGCACGCACGGCGCGCGGCCGGCGCGGAAAAATGTTCTGCGTCGGGGAGAGCCTTACCGGCGCGCCGGCGCGCCGCGCGGCGCGACGAGGCGCCGATCCGGCCATTTTCCGCGCTGCGGCGCGGCTTCGGCGCCACATGGCACGCCGCCTGCTACTTCCCTGGTACCGGCGATGTCCGCCGTCAACAGGAGGTGTCCGATGCTCACCTGGACCGTCGTCTTTCTCGTCATCGCGCTGATCGCCGCCGCGCTCGGCTTCTTCGGCATCGCCGGCGCCGCCGCCGGCATCGCGAAGCTGATCTTCCTGATCTTCATCGTGCTGTTCGTGCTCTCGCTGATCTTCGGCGCCGTGCGCCGCCCGCCGATCCGCTGACGTCCTGGTGCCTGCCGCGCGGCGCCTCCGGCCGGTCCGGAGGCGCCGCGCCTTCGCGCCCGGATGCTAGGGCGCGGCGTCACCGAGCACGCGATGGATTTCCTCGAGCATCGCCGCGGCGCGGAACGGCTTGCGCACGAACGCGGTGTAGCCGTCGTAGTGCTCGCGCAGCTGATGCGCGTGCGCGCCGCTCATCATGATCAACGGCACCTCCGGACGCAGCGCCTTCATCACGCGCGCGGCGGCCGGCCCGTCCATGATCGGCATCATCCAGTCCATCACCACCAGATCCGGCTTCTCGGTCTTGAACAGCTCGACGGCCTGCTTGCCGTTGCCGGCCAGCACCGTCCGATACCCGGCATCCGACAGCAAGGCATCCAGGATTACCAAAATGCCGTGCTCGTCGTCGACTAGCAGGACCTTGTACACCCGATCAACTCCGCAGATCCGTCTTCTCGTCGAGCGGACCGGTAGAGGCATGCGAAACAGAGATGATGTTCCGGCGTGCCTGCCCCTCGAGCAGCCCTTCCGCGCGTCCGAACGTGGCTGCAATTTCGATGCCCGCCGAACTGATCGAGAGTTCCTGCAGGCGCGGGTCGAACGCGCTGTCGCGCATCTTCAGCACGGCCAGCAGGCGCCGCAGCGAGGCGTCGATCTCGACGTAGCGCAGCAGCAGCACGTTTTCCGCGACCGCCGAGATGCCGTCGATCGAGGCGTGCGAGTTCGTGCCGAACAGCTCGGGCACTTCCATCGTGAACAGCGACGTGCAGCCGAGCGCGCGCAGCTCGTTGGTGAGCGCGGCGAAGAACCGGCTCGCGCGATCGGCGTCGGAGGCGGCGATGCGGAAGCCGTCGAGGCCGTCGACCAGCAGCCGGCGGATGCCCTTTGCGCGCACCATCTCGATCAGCCGGTTGCCGAGGCGGTCGAGGACGCGCTCGGTCGGCGCCTCCCAGCCGATGGTCAGGTGCCCCGCCGCCTGCAGGCCGGCGAAGTCGAGGCCGAGCGCGGCCGCCTTGCGCGCGAGCCGGCGCGGCGTTTCGTAGAAGCCGAAGTGCAGGCCCGGCTCCTCGGCGGAGCTCTGCGCGAGGAAATGCAGGCCGAGCGTCGTCTTGCCGCAGCCGGTCGGCCCCATCACCAGCGTCGTCGTCGCCTCCGGCACGCCGCCGCCGACCAGCCGGTCCAGCGAGGCGACGCCGGTGCCGACGCGCCGGCCCGGCTCCTCCGTGCAGTCGATCAGCTCGCCGTAGACCGCCTCGAGGCGCGGGTACACCACGATGCCGTCGCCGGTGATCTGCAGGGCGTGGCGGCCGTCGAGGTAGTCCGAGCCGCGGAACTTCTTCACCTCGACGTAGCGCAGCGACTGCGCCAGCGGCACGCGCCGCGTCAGCTCGATCACGCCTTCGACCATCGTCTGCTCGGGCAGCACCACGCGGTCGTCGGCGCTGGTCAGGAGCAGCATCGAGCAGTCCATCACCGTGGAGATCGACTGCAGGTCGTGCACGAACTGCTTGAGCTGGGTGTTCGACGCGGTCATCTGCTCGGCCGCGGTCAGGCCGTCGAAGATCAGCAGGTTCGTGCCCAGGCGTTCGATCTCGCGCCGGATCAGCGTGATCAGCCCCTTGAGGCCTTCCTGGTCCAGGATCTGGTACGCGCTCACGTAGTAGAGCGACGAGGGCACGACGCTGGCGTCGTAGAACGACAGCGAGCGCATGTTGCGCATCATGCGCGCGTGGCTCTCCGAGAGCACCGTCACGTAGAGCGCGCGGCCGCCGTTGCGGATGTGCTCGAAACAGACCTGGTGCGCGAAGATCGTCTTGCCGGTGCCGGGCACGCCCTGGATGATGTAGACCGCGCCCTGCAGGAAGCCGCCGCCGAGTACCAGGTCGAGGCCCGGAATCCCACTGCGGAAGCGCGGCGACGTCCGCTCCCGTTCGTCCGGCATGCTGGCCATCTACTTCACCTCTGGCGAAACGCAAAGCGGAAGTGTAACGGCGAAGCTGCTGCCTCGTCCCGGGGCGCTGCGCTCGACGGCCAGCTCGCCGCCGCAGGCCTGCACGATGCCGCGCGCCACCCACAGGCCGATGCCGAAGCCCGTCGCCGTGGCGCCCGCGGCGCGCTGGAACGGCTCGAAGATCCGCGCCTGGTCGGCGGCGGCGATGCCGATGCCCTCGTCGCGGACGGCGATCCGCACCGAGCCGCCGGCGGCGGTCGCGGCGCGCCGCAGCGTCACCGTGATCGGCCGGCCCGCGCCGTACTTGACCGCGTTGGACAGCAGGTTGTCGACGACGATCTCGATCGCGGTGCGGTCGGCGGTGACGACCACGTCGGGCTCGACGTCCGGGCGGATCGGCGAGCCGACCAGCGCGGCCGCGGCGCGCGACAGGCCGATCGCGTCGCGCACGAGCGCGGAAAGGTCGAACGTCGACGGCATCGGCCGGTACGCGCCGCCGGCGAGCAGGCGCGAGGCCTCGAGCAGCACCTCGGTGCGCCGAAGGTAGCGGTGCATCGCCTGCGAAAGCTGGCCGACCATCGCCGCCGTCTGCGCCGGCGCGACGCCGCCCTCGCGGTGCAGCGAAACGTTGAGGTAGTCGACGATCGAGACGACCGGGGTCAGCGCGTTGCGCAGCTCGTGCGTGACGATGGCCAGGAAACGGTCGCGCCGGCACAGCGCTTCGCGCAACTCGGCCAGCCCCGGCTCGGCGGCCGCGGCCTTTGCTTCTTCCGGCGCCTCGGGCGTCATCGCGACCACCTCCGCCCGCACGGAAACGGCCGCAGGAGCCGCCAGGCGCGGGGCGCGCGACCGCTGTACCCGATCGCAGGAATGCACGCATCCGCCGCTGCTGGCGCGGCGGACATACCCGTGCGCCGGGCGCGGACGCCGGGCGCACCGGTGCATTGACGCACGCCGCCGCCGCGCGCGCAACCGGGGGCGGCCCCAGGGCGCCCGCCCAGGTCCCGCGCCCCGGTCAATGCGGCCGGGCGACGCCGCGCAGCATCTCGTCCGCCGAGGCGCGATCGCCGCAATGGGCGACGTTGCTCAACGCGACCATGCCGACCAGGCGCTTGTCGCGATTGACCACCGGCAGCCGGCGCACGCCGAGCTCGGCCATGTTCTGCGCGACGTGCGAGACGTCGTCGTCGTCGTAGCAGTACTTCACCTCCTCGGTCATGACGTCGCGCACCGGCGTGCGCGCGTCGAGGCCGAGCGCGACCGCGCGCGTGACGATGTCGCGGTCGGTGACCATGCCGATCAGGCGGTCGTTCTCGCCCACCGGCAGGCTGCCGACGTCCTGGCTCGCCATGACCTTGGCCGCATCGCGGATGGTCTGGTCCGGGCTGGCCACGTGCACGCCCGGCGTCATCACTTCGCTGATCTTCTTCATGTCCGTCTCCGATAGGTTGGGGGCCGCTACGGGCGCTGCGCGTCCGGCTTGCCGCTGCCGCACTGCGGATGTCCGCAGCCGCATCCCGATTCGCTCGCCTCCGCCGGGCTGGCCGTCGTGGCGTTCGCGCAATAGGGGCCGCAATAGGTCTGGCCCGCCGGCACTTCGCAGGAGCAGTCCTTGTGCGCGCAGGTCTGGGTTGACTGGTCGACGATCATTGCTTTCCTCCTGGTCTGGGTGCTGCCGGAGCCGCCCGGGCGCGCGGGTCGCGCGCCTGCGGGACCTTCCGGCGTGGTCGGTGCCTTCAGCAGTGCAAGACGTGCGCCACGGCGCCGGCGCCCGCGTCGGGCAGCTGGCGCAGCTGGCGCAGGTCGGCGACGAACGCGGCATACGCTTCCTCGTAGCCGCTGCCGGCGCGGCTGCGCAGCACGAACGACGGATGCACCGTCGCCAGGCACCAGCGGTCCTCGCCGAGCGGCAGCCAGCGCCCGCGCTGCGCCTGCAGCTTGAACTTCGCGCCGAGCATCACGCGCGCCGCCATCGCGCCGAGGCAGACCACGTAGCGCGGCGCGAGCTGCTCGAGCTCCGCCTCGAGCCAGCGCAGGCAGGCCTCGATCTCGGCCGCGCGCGCCCGCTTGTGCAGGCGCCGCTTGCCGCGCAGCTCGAACTTGAAATGCTTGACCACGTTGGTCAGGTACACCGCCTCGCGCCGCGTGCCGGCCTCTTCCAGCGCCCGGTCCAGCAGGTGGCCGGCCGGGCCGACGAAAGGCTCGCCGGCGAGGTCCTCGCGGTCGCCGGGCTGCTCGCCGATGAGCATGATGCGGGCGTCGTCCGGGCCTTCGCCGAACACGGTCTGCGTGGCCGGCTTCCACAGCGGACAGGCGCGGCAACGGCGTGCGGCCTGGCGCAGGGCCTCGAGGCCGGCGCCGCGCGCGCGCGGCGCGGCCGGGCGCGGCGGCGCCGGCGCGGTCGGCCGCAGCGCCCGCCGCACGGGCGCGGCAGGCGCGGACGGGCGGCGCGCGGCGGTGCCGGAGCGGCCGGGCACGGCTCAGCCGGCCGCCCGCGCGGCGCCGCGGCCGGCGGTCTGCCGCGCGTGGCGGCCCTCGCCGACCTCCTCGACGAGCTTGCGGCAGAACGCCGGAAGGTCGTCCGGCGTGCGGCTGGTGACCAGGCCGTTGTCGACGACGACGTCCTGGTCGACGACGTTCGCGCCGGCGTTCTTGAGGTCGGTGCGGATGCTCCTGACCGAGGTCATCGTGCGCCCGCCGACGACGCCGGCGTCGATCAGCGTCCAGCCGCCGTGGCAGATCGCGCCGACCGGCTTGTGCTCGTCGAAGAACTCGCGCACGAAGCCGACCGCCTTCTCGTTGATGCGCAGCGCGTCGGGGTTGAACACGCCGCCGGGCAGCACGAGCGCGTCGTAGTCCTTCGAGCTCACCTCGTCGAGCGTGCAGTCCACCTCGACCGCCGTGCCCTTGTCGAAATGCTTGAAGCCCTGGATCGTGCCGCCCTCGGGCGCGACCACGTCGACCTCGGCGCCGGCCTGCTCCAGCGCATTCTTGGGCGCCTCGAGCTCGGACTGCTCGAAGCCGTGCGTGGCGAGGATCGCGACGCTCTTTCCGGTCAGGTTCTTTCCGGCCATGACAAACCTCCGCGTTCGATTCGACTGAAGCCTTCGACGCGGATTGCATCGGCCATGCCACGCAGCGGCGCCGCGACGCCTGGGTCGCCCCCGCGAACCGGCGCGCAATGTTTTCCGCCGCGGGAACGAATAATTTCTCCCGGGAAGGAAGAAGAAGATGGGACCACGAAGGACACGGGGAAGCTGAAGAAAAGATTGAACCACGAAGGACACGAAGGAAGGATCCCGGCTGCCGCTTGCTCCGCCGGCTCCACGCTTGCGGCTTCTGCCTTCGATGCGCGCGCCTGAAGAGCGACAGCCTGGACATGAAGCGCACAAGGAATGCGAAGAAAAAGACCAAAAAGCTCTTCGCCTTTCTTCGCGTCCTTCGTGTGCTTCGTGTTTCAGGCTCCTGCCTTTCTCGGCTTTCTCCGCGTGCTCCGAATCGAGGCTCTTGCTCCATGCTTCAGGCGAGCTCAGCCGATGCGCGGCAGCGCCTGGTCGAGCGTGTCGAAGCCGGCCCAGGGGTCCTTGCGCAGCGAGCGCGCGCGGCGCCTGGCCGCGGCGAGGTCGTAGGCCGCAGGCCCGGCCGCGCCAGCCAGGTCCTCCCAGCGCAGCGGCACGGCCGCCGGCGCGCCGTCGCGGGCGCGCAGCGACCAGCTCGCCACGCTGGTCGCGCCGCGCGCGTTGCGCAGCCAGTCGATGAAGATGCGCCCCTTGCGCCGCGCCTTGCTCGCCGTGGCGAGATAGGTCGCCGGCGCGTGCGCGACCATCGCGTCCGCGAAGGCCTCGCAGAACGCCTTGGCCTCGTTCCAGTCCGGTCCGCGCCGGATCGGCACGACGACGTGCACGCCCTTGCCGCCGGACAGGCGCACGAAGCTCTCCAGGCCGACGCTGCGCAGATTCCTGCGCACGTCGCGCGCGGCCTCCACCAGCGCCGGCCAGCCGATGCCCGGCCCCGGGTCGAGGTCGAACACGAGCCGGTCGGGATGCTCCGGGTCGTCGACCGTCGCGCCCCAGGGATGGAACTCGAGCACGTTCATCTGCACGAGCTCGAGCAGCCCGGCCTCGTCCTCGACGTAGAGATAATGGTCGCGTCCGCCGCTCTTCTCGCGCAGCAGCACCGAACGCACGTTCGCGCCGAGCGTGCCGGCGTGGTGCTTCTGGAAGAAGCACGTCCCGCCGGCGCCGTCCGGGCAGCGCAGGATCGACAGCGGGCGGCGCGCGATCTCCGGCAGCAGCCGCGCGGCCACGGCCCGGTAGTAGTCGGCGACGTCGCGCTTGGCATAGCCCGCGCCCGGGTAGACGACGCGCTCGGGATGCGTGATCGCCACCTCGCGTGCGCCCTTCTTCGCGGCCGGCGCCGCGCCGGCCGCCTTCGCGCGCGCGCCGCGCTGCGCCGTCTGCCTGCTGGCCATGTCCAGGTCCTCCACCGACTTGTCCTCGCGCAGGCGCAGGAAGCTCGCCTGGCGCAGCATGCCTTCCTTCGCCCAGCCGCGGTATTCGATCTCGGCGACCAGGCGCGGCTCGACCCAGTGCACCGCCGAGGCGCGCAGCGGCACGTGCGGAGGCAGCGCCACGGTGGGCGTGCCGCGCTCCAGCGCGGCGAGCTTGCGCGCCAGCGAGGCCAGCATCGCCCCGCGAAAGCCGGTACCGACGCGGCCGACGTAGCGCAGCCGGCCGTCCTCGCGCGCGGCGAGCAGCAGCGAGCGGAAGCCGATGCGCGCGCCTTCCGGCGGCGTGTAGCCGACGACGACGAACTCGTCGCTGTCGGCCTGCTTGACCTTGACCCAGGTCGACGCGCGCGCCTGCACGTAGGGCGCGTCGACGCGCTTGCTGACGATGCCCTCGAGGCCGCGCTTGCGCGCCTCGGCGAACACCGCCTCGCCGTGCCCGCGCACGTGGCTGCTGTAGATCAGCGGTCCGCCGCGCGCGCCTTCGAGCAGCCGCTCGAGCAGGTCCTTGCGCGCGATCAGCGGCGCGCCGGTGAGGTCCACGCCTTCGAGCGCCGGCAGGTCGAACAGCACGTAGCGCAGGCGCGCCGTGTCGCCGCTCTTGCGCGCGTGCTGCAGCGCGGAGAAGTCGCTGCGGCCGCGGCGGTCGAGCGCGACCATCTCGCCGTCGAGCCGCGCGCTCGCCACCGGCAGCGCCTCGACGGCGGCGGCGATTTCCGGCAGCGCCGCGGTCCAGTCCAGGTCGTTGCGCGAGCGCAGGCGCACGCGGCCGTCGTCCAGGTCGGCGAGCAGGCGGTAGCCGTCCCACTTGCTCTCGTGCAGCCAGCCCTCGCCGCGCGGCGGCGCGGGCAGCTGCGAGCACAGCTGCGGCGCGAAGCCGGCGGCGAGCGGCCGCCGGCGCGCGCCCGGCAGCGCTGCGGCCGCCTCGCGCCAGCGCGTGCCGGTGCGCGCGGCCGGCGCCGACCGTGCCCGCGCGGGCTTCGCCGGCGCGCGCTTCGCCGGCGTGCGCCGCGCCGCCGCGCGTTTCGCCGCGGCGGCCTTCTTCGGCGCCGGCGCGGCCGGTGCGGCGTCGAGCAGGTCGTCCGCCTCGGCATCGCGCGCCTCGGCGTCGCTGCGCTTGAACAGCAGCCAGTGCGTCTTGCCGCCGTCGCGACGCGTGCGCACCAGCGTCCAGCGGCCGCGCAGGCGGCGGCCTTCGAGCGTGAAGTCGAGCCGGCCGGCGGCGAGCGCCGCCGCGGCGTCGCCATCGGCGTGCCAGGCGCCGCGGTCGAAGATCTCGACGTGGCCGGCGCCGTAGTGGCCGTGCGGGATGTCGCCCTCGAACCCGGCGTACGACAGCGGGTGGTCCTCGACCTCGACGGCCAGGCGGCGGTCGCGCGGACGCAGCGACGGCCCCTTCGGCACCGCCCAGCTCTTCAGCGCGCCGTCGACCTCGAGGCGGAAATCGTAGTGGCGCGAACGCGCATGGTGCAGCTGCACGACGAAGATCGGCGCCGCCGCGCGCCGGCGGCGCGGCGGCGCGTCGGCGGCGGGCTCCGGCGTCTGGTCGAAGCGGCGCTTGCGGACGTAGTCGCGCAGGCTCATCGCCGTCCGCTCAGGCCGGGCGCCGCCGCGCCGCGCGCTTCTTGGCGGCCGGCCTGGCGCGCGCCTTCTTCGCCGCCGGCGCGGCGCGGCGGCCGCTGCCGCGCGCGGGCGGGCGCTTCGATTCGAGGCTCTTCCTGAGCAATTGCATGAAGTCGACCACGTTGGTCGCCTCCGGCTCGCTTTCGCCTTCCTCGGCCGGCGCGGAAACCGCCTGGCCGCCGGCGAGGCGCTGCTCGACCACCTCGTGCAGGCGCGCGCGGAACTCGTCGCGGTACTCGGCCGGGTTCCAGCGCGAGGACATCGACTCGACGAGCTGGCGCGCCATGTCCAGCTCGCGGCGCGTGACGCGGTAGTCGGCGACGTCGCCGCGCGGCAGCTCGTAGTCCTCCGGGTCGACCACTTCCTGCGCGTAGCGCAGCAGCATCAGGATCAGCGCGTCGCCCTGCGGGATGACCGCGGCGAGGTGCTCGCGCGCGCGCACGACGACGCGCGCGACGCCGACCTTGCCGGTCCGGGCCAGCGTCTCGCGCAGCAGCACGTAGCCCTTCTGCGCCTTCTTGCCGGGCACGAGCACGTAGGGCTTCTCGTAGTGCATCGGGCTGATCGCGCCGGCGTCCACGAAGGCCTCTACGTCGACCGATTCGTGGCTTTCCGGCGCGGCGGCACGCAGGTCCTGCTCCTCGATGACGACGTAGCTGCCCTTGCGGAACTCGAACGCCTTGACGACGTCCTTCCACGGCACTTCCTCGCCGGTCTCGCTGTTGATGCGCTCGTAGCGGATCGGCGCGTTGTCGCGGCTGTCGAGCAGGCGCAGCTGCAGGTCGGTGCGGCGCTCGCCCGGCATCAGGCGCACGGGAATCTGCAGGAGGCCGAAGGAAAGGGTTCCGCTCCAGATCGCTCTCGCCATGGGGAGTGCCGCATTCGTCCGCCGCGGGCCGGCGCCCGGAACCGTGCGCCCGTGCGCCTGAAGCCGGCCTGACGCCGGCCCGCAGCCGCCGCGTCAGATGCGTCCGAGCAGCGCCAGGATCAGCACGACGACGACGATCAGGCCGAGGATGCCGCTCGGGTAGTAGCCCCAGCCGCGGCTGTACGGCCACGACGGCAGCGCGCCGAGCAGCAGCAGGATGAGGATGATGACGACGATCCAGGACAGTGACATGGAAGAACTCCTTCTTCTTGGGTGGGAGCGAGCAGGCCCGTTCACGAGTCGTGCCAACCGCCGCGCCGGGGAATGTCACGCGGCGGCTGCCCCGCCGCGCCCGCCGGCGCGAAAAAAGTCGCGCTGCGGCGGACTTTCTTCACCGGCGTCGCGCCAGCTGCGCGCCGGCAGGTCGAGCAGCGCGCGCAGCCGCTGCGCGTCGAACGGCGCCTTCACCTTGGCGTCGTTGTCGAAGTAGCAGTAGACGTCGCGCGCGGCGCGCGGCCGCGCCGGCACGGCGCCGGCGCGCACCGCGTCGTCCGGCTCGCCGCCCCGGGACCAGCGGCGGATGCGCGCCGCCCAGCGCTGCAGCGCCGCCTCGGTGTAGCCGCTGGCGTACAGTTCCTCGTCGCCGTGCAGGCGCAGGTAGAGGAAATCGGCGGTGACGTCCTCCAGGTACGGCCAGCGCCCGGCGGTGTCGGCCACGACCAGGGCGATGCGGTGGCGGCGCAGCAGCGCGAGGAAGCGCTCGTCGCGGAAGCTGTCGTGGCGGATCTCGACCGCGTGCCGCAGGCGCCGCTTCGCGCCGGCGGCGACGTCGCGCGCGCCGTGGCGGCGCGCGCACGCCGCCGCGGCCTCGGTGTCGGCCGGCAGCGCGGCGAGGAACGCCTTCCAGCGCGCCTCGTCGTAGGCCAGGCTCGGCGGGAACTGCCATAGCAGCGGCCCCAGCTTCTCGCCGAGGCCGAGCACGCCGGAGGCGAAGAAGCGGCCGAGCGGCGCCTCGACGTCGCGCAGCCGGCGTATGTGCGTGATGAAGCGCGGCGCCTTGACGCTGAAGACGAAGTCCTTCGGCGTCTGCTCGTACCAGCGCGCGTAGGATTCCGGCCGCTGCAGCGAATAGAACGAGCCGTTGATCTCGATCGAGTCGAAATGCGCCGAGGCGAACTCGAGCTCGCGGCGCTGCACCAGGCCCGGCGGATAGAACACCCCGCGCCACGGCGCGTAGCGCCAGCCGGAGATGCCGATGCGGATGCGGCTGCGCGCGGGCATCGCCGCGGCTCAGGACGGCCGCGAGCGGCCGCGCGGCAGCGGCTCGCCGTCGGCATCGTAGGCCGGCGGCACGTAGACGTTGAGCGTGCGCAGCGGCGCCTCGCCGGTATTGCGGATCTCGTGCCGTTCGCCCTTCTCGATCAGCAGCAGCGTGCCCTCGCGCAGCGCGACGCGGCGCCCGCCGACCTTGGCCGTCCCGCTGCCCGAGAGCACGAACAGCCACTGGTCGGCGCCGCGATGGCGGTTGTCCGGACCGCCTTCGGCATCGCCCGGCGCGATGACCATCTCGGCGGCCTGCGCGCGGGCGTTCGCGAACGCCACGCGGAAGCCCTTGCCGAACCGCAGGTGCTTGCGCTGCATGGAATCGTCCTCCGTTCAGCGGCTCGGGCGGAGCCCTTGCGGTGCATCCGAAAGGATCCGGCGGCGCGCCGGCAGGCCGGACCCTGCGGTGAAGCGGCCGGCGCCGCGGCGCTGCGATGCGCCGCGGCCTTCGCGCACGGCCATCGCCTCAGCTCCCGCTGCGCGAGCGCGTGCGCGCGCCCTTGCGCGCCGCCGCGGAGCGTCCGGTGCGGCCTTTCGTGCGCGCCGCCTTCCTGGCCGCCGCCGAGCGGCTCGCCGCGCTGCGCTGGCGCGCGGCCGAACGGGCCTGCCTGGACAGGGCGCGATGCGAGCCGGCCGAACGGCCTTCGCGCTTGAGCGCGCGCGTGGTCGCGCGCGAGCGGCGGGCCGACGAGGCGGACTTCTTCGCCGCGCGGCTGCCGCCGGAGCGCGTCGTGCGCGTCTTCTTCGCCGCGCCTTTCCGCGCGGGGCTCTTCCTTGCGCTGGTGCCCTTCCTAGCGCTGCCGCCCTTCCTAGCGCTGCTGCTCTTCATAGCGCTGCTGCTCTTCCTTGCGCCGCTGCTCTTCCTGGCCGTGCTCTTCTTCGCCGCGCTCTTCTTCGTGCTCTTCTTGGCCGTGCTCTTCTTCGTACTGCTCTTCTTGGCCGCGCTCTTCTTCGCGCCTTTCTTAGCGGGCACCGCGACGCCGGCGCGGCGCGCCTTGGACAGGCCGATCGCGATCGCCTGCTTGCTCGAGCGCGCGCCGTGCTTGCCCTCGCGTACGTGCTCGATCTCCTCGCGCACGAACTCGCCGGCCTGCGTGCTCGGCGCCTTGCCCTCGCGCTTGTCGCGCCGCGCGCGCTCCAGTGTCTTCTTCTCGGGCATCGGCCACCTCCTCTGGTCTGGGCCTGGCGCCGCGCGCATGCCGCCACGCGTGCGCATTCCGCTCTCCGGCGCTGCAACGCATGTGCCATGCCGCCGGTGGGAAGCGGATGCCGCGCAAAACGGGAAAATTTTTCCGCACGCGCGCAAACGCGGCGCGCTACGGGCGTTTCTTGAACTCCGGCTCGCCGTGCAGCGGCAGGCTCGTCGGGTCCGGTTCGGAAACGCCCTGCTCCACGGCGTGGACGAATTCGCGGGTGAATTCGTGGCGCGCGCCGCAGGTCGGGCAGATCGCCTCGTCGCCTTCCTTGAGCTCGCTGCGGCTGTCGACGAAGTCCGCCTCGCAGGCGGTGCAATGGATCGTCAGCACCGGCATCGGGAATCACCTCCGCATCGGAATGCCTGAGCGGCTGCAAACCACGGTCCAACCGGGTTCAGCCGCGATTCGCGCGCCGCGGCGTCTGCTTCGCGCATGGGCCGGTTCGCCGCCACGATCTGCACGGAACCCGAGGACATCGGACGCCTGGAACAGCTGGTGTCCGCGCTGCCGGCGGAAGCGCGCGTGCGCATCGTGCTGCGCGAAGGCGACACGATCGAAGGCACGGTCGTCGAGCGTCCGGCCTTGCAGCTGTTCGAGGATGCCGACGGCACGCAGGGCATGAACGCGATGCTGCGCCTGGACGTGCCCTCGCTGCCGCCGCCGTCGACGACCTACGTCTGGCTGAGCGAGGTGCGCGGCGTCGAGCCGCTGGACACGCCGGCCGCCTAGCGGCGCCGGCAGACCCTTCATGGCGCGCTCCTTGCTGCGCCCACGGCAGGAGGCACGACATGAAGCATCGCCGCGTTTTCAGCGTTCCGGATTGCGACACCGCGAAGGCGGCCATCGCCGCCGCGCGCGCGAACGGCATCGAGGACGACCACGTCTCGCTGATCGCGCGCCAGGACATCGAACTGGAGACGCTGCCGCCCGAGCGCATCGAGGCGCGCACCGACACCGTGCCGGCGGCGCTGCGCGGCGCGGCCGGCGGCGGCGCCGTCGGCCTGCTCGCCGGCCTGATCGCGATCCCCGCGTTCGGCGTGACGATCGCCGGCGCGGGCCTGCTCGCCGCGCTCGGCGCGATGGTCGGCACCTGGTCGTCGGCGCTGATGGGCTCGGCCCTGCCCAGCGATGCACGCCGCCGCTTCGAGGAGGAAGTCGAGGCCGGCCGCATCCTCGTCGTCATCGACGGCAACGCGGAATCGCTGTCGGCCGCGGAGGCGGCGCTCAAGCGCCTCGGCGCCGAGCCGCTGCCGTACGACCACCTGTCCGCCGCGTCCTGACGGTCTGCGCCCCTCGCTGCCGCGCGCGCCGCGGCGTCCATGCCGTTCGGGCCATGTGGCGGCCCTGCCCGCCCGCCTAGGATCGCCGCGCCCCCACGGACGCGAGGATCCTGCCGATGACGCCCGACCGAGTGCCGTTCCGTTCCCCCCGCCTGCCGCACCGCCTTCTCCGCCTGCGCCTGCCGGTGACGCGCGCATGGGGGCTGGGCCTCGCGCTGTGCGCCGCGCCCGCCTGGGCGCTGCACGGCATCGCGCCGGAAGACGTCGACCGCAGCGCCGACGCCTGCACCGACTTCTTCGCCTACGCCAACGGCGCCTGGCGCGCCAAGCATCCGATTCCCGACTACATGGACCGCTGGAGCCGGCGCTGGGAATCGGGCGAGATCAACAAGGACCACCTGCACGAGATCCTGGACGGGCTCTCGGCGCGCAAGGACTGGCCGGCCGGCAGCCCCGAGCAGCTCGCCGGCGACTTCTACGCCTCGTGCATGGACGAAGCCGGCATCGCCGCGCAGGGCCTCGAGCCGCTGCAGCCGCTGCTGGAGCGGATCGGCGCGATCGGCGACCGTGCGGCGCTGCAGCGCGCGATCGGCGAGCTGAACGCGGCCGGCGTCGCCGCGCCGTTCGCGTTGGTCGCGTTTCCCGACCTGCACGATCCCACGCGCATGATCGCCTCGATCAACGCCGGCGGCCTGGGCCTGCCGGACCGCGACTACTACCTGAAGCCCGAGAAGCGCTTCGCCGAGGCGCGCGACCGCTACCGCGCCCACGTGGCGAGGATGTTCGAGCTGGCCGGCGCGAAGCCGGCCGAGGCGCGCCGCGCCGCCGACGCGGCGTTCGCGTTCGAGAAGCGCCTGGCCGCGGCCTCGCTCGACAACGTCGCCTTGCGCGATCCGCGCCGGCTCGACCACAAGACGGCGTTCGCCGGCCTCGCCGCGCTGACGCCGGGATTCGACTGGGCGGCGTACTTCGACGCCGCCGCGCTGCCGCGCCAGGACCTCAACGTCGCCGAGCCGCGCTTCCTGCGCCAGGTCGGCAAGGAATTCGCCTCGACGCCGCTGGCGCAGTGGAAGAGCTACCTGCAATGGCAGCTGCTGAACGCCTCCGCCGACCTGCTGCCGGCGCCGTTCGTCGAGGAGAACTTCGCGTTCAACGGCCGCTTCCTCACCGGCGCGACGCAGATCAAGCCGCGCTGGAAGCGCTGCGTCGAGGCCACCGACGCCCAGCTCGGCGACGCGCTCGGCCGCAAGTACGTGGAGAAGTACTTCCCGCCGCAGGCGAAGGCGCGCATGCAGGACATGGTGAAGAACCTGCTCGCGGCGATGAAGGACACGATCGAGTCCGCCGACTGGATGGGCGAGGCGACCCGGCGCAAGGCGCTGGAGAAGCTCGCCACGTTCAATCCGAAGGTCGGCTACCCGGATACGTGGAAGGACTATGCGGGCCTCGCCGTGGCGCGCGCCGCCTACGGCGCCAACGCGCTGGCGGCGGCGCGCTGGAATACCGCGCACATGCGCGCGGAGGTCGGCAAGCCGGTCGACCGCGCACGCTGGGAGATGACCCCGCCGACCTCGAACGCGTACTACAACCCGCTGCTCAACGAGATCGTGTTCCCCGCCGGCATCCTGCAGCCGCCGGCGTTCGACGTGGAGGCCACCGACGCGGCCAACTACGGCGCGATCGGCGTGGCCATCGGTCACGAGATCAGCCACGGCTTCGACGACCAGGGCGCGCAGTTCGACGCGCGCGGGCGCCTGGCCAACTGGTGGACGGCCGAGGACGGGAAGAAATTCGCCGCGCGCGGCGAGTGCGTCGTGCGGCAGTTCGACGGCTACTTCGTCGAGCCGGGCCTGCACCACAACGGCAAGCTCGTGCTCGGCGAGTCGATCGCCGACCTGGCCGGGGCCAAGCTCGCCCTGCTCGCCTACCGCAAGTCGCGCGAGGGCAAGCCGCCCGAGCCGACGCTGGACGGCTTCACGCCGGAGCAGCAGTTCTTCATTGCCTGGGGCCAGTGGCGCGGCGACGAGACGCGCCCGGCCGCGCAGCGCAAGATGATCCAGGGTGATCCGCACCCGGTGGCGAAGTTCCGCGTCAACGGCCCGCTGTCGAACCTGCCCGCGTTCCGGGCGGCGTTCCAGTGCAAGGCCGACGCGCCGATGGTGCGCGACGGCGACGAGCGCTGCGAGGTCTGGTAGCGGCGCGGCGTCCGGGCGTCGCGGACGCCGCGCGGCCTCAGCGCCGCGCGCGGAAGAAGCCGGAGAGCAGCCGCGCGGCTTCCTCGCGCAGCACGCCGCGGCTGACCGCGACGCGGTGGTTGTGGCGCGCGCTCTCCAGCACGTCGAAGGCGCTGCCGGCGGCGCCGGTCTTGGGGTCCTCGGTGGCGAAGACGACGCGCGCGATGCGCGCGTGCACGATCGCGCCCGCGCACATCAGGCAGGGCTCCAGCGTGACGTACAGCTCGGCGCCCGGCAGACGGTAGTTGCCCAGGCGCCGGCCGGCCTCGCGCAGCGCCTGGATCTCGGCGTGCGCGCTGGGATCGGCGTTGCCAATCGTGCGGTTCCAGCCCTCGCCGACCACCTCGCCTTTCAGCACCAGCACCGCGCCCACCGGCACCTCGCCCTCGCCTTCGGCGCGGCGCGCGAGCGCGAGCGCATGCCGCATCCAGGCGACGTCGCGCTCGTCCGCGGCGGCCTGCGCCGACGAGGCGGCCTGCACCTGCGCCGCATCGTCCACGAATTGCTCAGGCGCCACGGCCACGCTCCGCCGCGCCTGCGGGCGATGCGAAAGGATCGTGCGGCGGGCGGGCGCCCGCGCCGGCTGGCGTCATCGTGCGTGTCCTCGTCGTGTGGGCGCCGGCGGCGCGCCGCCGCGCCTCGACGCGCGGGCGCCGGCCGGCGCGAAGCGCGCATCATACGACGCGCGCGCGGGCCGGCCGCGTCGCTCGGCGCGTCCGGCGCCCGCGCGGGACCGGCGACGCCGCCGAGGCCGGGTCCGCCGAGGCGCCGGCGCCGACCCGGGCCGATTGCGGCGTGCCCGGCACGCCCGGAGCGGCGCCCCTCGACACGACGCCGACGCCGGCGCACGCTGCGCGCCGTCGCGTCCGAGGGAACCTGAGCCATGCCGATGCGCTGGGACGACGTGGTGGCCTTCGCGTTGAGCCTGCCGGACTGCGAGCTGTCGACCAGCTACGGCACGCCCGTGGTGAAGACGAACGGCCGCATGCTGCTCGGCCCCAGCCGCGAGGCCGGTTCGTTCTGCTTGGCGACCGGCCGCGACAGCATCGAGCTGCTCAAGGCAGCGTATCCGGACACGTACTGGCAGAGCCCGCACTACGTCGGCTGGCCGGCCGTGCTGGTGCGCCTGGACACGCGCCGGCCGGCGCACGTGCGCGCGACGATCCGGCAGGCGCATGCCTGGTGCGCCACGCAGCCGAAGCCGCGTTCGCGCCGGCGCAAGCGCTGAACGGGCGCCGGGGCGCGGAAAACACGAGGGGGCGTTCGCGCCCCCTCGCGAACGCCGATCAGCAGCCCGGCGTGCAGATCGCCCAGCAGCGCGAGTCGGGCTGTTCCGGATCGCAGCTGCTGCAACAGGGCCGCGCCAACGCCGCCCAGCTCGCGCCGATTCCCACTGCGAGCGCAAAGGCCGCCATCAGCATCCTGGAACGAAACGCAGTCTTCATGGGACGTCTCCTTGCGAACGAGGATGCCGCCGCGCGTCCTGCGCCGGCCTCATCCTGGCGTGAGCCGGGCGGCGAGCCGTCCGGCCCGATGTGGCCGCGCCTCCGTGCGCGGCCGTCGAGCGCTAGCGCCCGGCCAGCGTCAGCGCCTCGGCGAGCGCGTCCTCGCGGAAGCCCAGCACGCGGCGCCGGCCGACCAGCACCTGCGGCACGCCGCCGCCGCCGAGACGCTCGAACTTCTGGCGGGCGTCGGCCGATTCGTCGATGACGTAGTCGCGGTAGTCCACGCCGCGCTGCTGCAGCCATTCGCGCGCACGCTTGCAGTACGGACAGGTGGAGGTGGAGAACATCACGACGGGCTTGCCGGCCTGGCCGTAGATCTCGTCGTAGTCGCCGGCGACGTAGACCGGCGGCGGGAACAGGCGGTCGTAGCCGGCGCGCAGATACGGCCCCGCGAACAGGCCGATGCCGAGAAACGCCGCGAACCAGATCGCGCTTGCGACAAACCTGGACACCTCGTCTCCTCCCTGACGTCGATGCGCGGAACGGGCGTCATTGAGCGCCCGGATCGGGCGCGGCGCTGAGACCTGCCGCACGATTCGAGCACGCGACGCGACGCGGCACGGCCGCCGCCGCGACGGCGCGATACCGGACGAGCGGCGCGATCCGCTAGCCCCAGGTCAGCGGATCGAGCCGCAGGTAGAAGCGCAGCCGCGCCTCGTCCGGCGCGAGGGTGAACGCGCGGAACGTCGCGCGGCGGGCCGCGGCGGCCTGCTCCGCCGTGCTCCAGCTTTCGCCGGCGTTGGCGAGCAGCAGCGAGAGGTCGACGCAGCGGTCGGCGCGGCCGAGGCGGCCGAGGTCGACCAGGTCGACGCACCGCAGCGAATCCGGATCGACGATGAAGTTCGGCAGGCACGCATCGCCGTGGCAGACGACGAGGTCGCGCCGCTCGTCGGCGAGGCGTTCGGCGAGCTCGCCGCGCAGCGCGTCGAGCAGGCGCGGCGGCGGAATCGCGCGGCACTCGTCGTCGAGGAACTCGGGATTGACCGCGCCGCGCGCGACGACGTCCTCGGCCTTGGCGAACATCGCCGCCAGGCCGCGCTCGAACGGGCACGTGGCGACGGGCAGCGCATGCAGCGCCTGCAGGCGCTGCAGCAGCGACGGCCAGGCGGCGAGCAGGTCGGCGCCGCCGAGACGGCTGGCGGGCACGCCGGCGAGCGCCGCGGTGACCAGGCACGCGCCCTCGTCCGCGCCGATCCAGTCGAGCACGCGCGGCGTCGCCGCGTCGTGGCCGGCCAGCCATTCCAGGCGCCGGCGCTCGCCGTCCAGCGCCGCCGCGGCGTCGGCGCCGCGCGCGATCTTCGCGAACGCCGCGCCGTCGCTGCGGCGGAACACCGCGTCGCCCGACTCGCCGTCGCCGGCCGGCCGCCAGGCGACGCCGGCCGGCGTGCGCGGCAGCCGCGGATCGCGATGCGGATGGCGGGTGGCGGGAGAGGCGCTCATGGCGTACGCAGGTACGGCGCGGCGGCGCCGGGAAGCGGCCGATTCTGGCGCAGCGGCCGCGCGGCGCCTACCTGCAGGGCGCGGGCGCGGCGCGCAGGCGCGCTCACAGGTCGAGCGACCAGACCTGCCCGACGAGCGCCTTGCCGAACGAACGATGCGGCGTCTCCTCGACCAGCACGAAGCCGGCGCGCTCGTACAGGCGCCGCGCGGACACGAGCACGCTGTTGGTCCACAGCACGAGCCGCGCATAGCCGGCGTGCCGCGCCCGCGCGATGCAGGCCTCGACCAGCCGCCTGCCCACGCCCATGCCGCGCGCGTCCGGCTCCACGTAGAGCAGCCGCAGCTTGGCGACGCCGGCCTCGTCGCCGCGCACGAGGAAGATCGAGCCGACGACGCGGCCGCCGGCGTCGGCGATCCACGCCGCCTCGCGCGCGGGATCGAAGGTCTTGTGGAAGTCGGCGAGGATGCCGGCGATCAGCGCTTCGTAGTCCTGGTTCCAGCCGTATTCCTCGGCATAGAGCACCGCCTGGCGATGGATCACCCATCCGAGGTCGCCCGGCGCGGGATCGCGCAGCGTCACCGCGGGCGCCGCTGTGGATGCCGGCTCCGCCTCGAGCACGCGCGTGATGGTCCTGGCCGCCGACACCAGGCTCGCGCGCCGGCCGGGCGGCAGGCCGTCGAGCAGCGCGCCCACCGCGCGGCGCGTGTTGCCGTCCAGCGCGGCGAAGGCCTTGCGGCCGGCCGCGGTGAGCGAGAGCAGCTGCTGGCGCGCGTGCGACGGGTCCTCGCGCGCGCGCACCAGTCCGCGATCGGCGAAGCGCCTCAGCGTGCGGCTGATCTGCGCCCGGTCCAGGCCCAGCTCGCGCGCGATCCGTGCCGCGGTCGGCGAGCTGCGGTGCGCCAGCTCGTAGAGGACGCGCGCCTCGCTCAGCGTGAACGGGCTGCCGTCCAGGCGCGCGTTCAGCAGGCCGAGCCGCTGCGTGTAGAGGCGGTTGAACGCGCGCAAGGCGGCGATGTCGCGCTCGTGATCGCGGGCGGCCATGTCGTGCTCCCGTGTTGACTCCGGCAACACTACAGGATGTTGACCCAGTCAACAATCGCGCGCGGCGGCCGCGGCGGATGGGCGGCCGTGGCCGGCTGGCGTAGCCTGCGCCCGGAACGCAGCCGGGAGGACCGCCGATGCACGACGACGAACGCGCGATACGGCAGCTCGTGTCCGCCTGGATGGAAGCGACGCGGGCCGGCGACGTCGAGGCCGTGCTCGCGCTGATGAGCGACGACGTGGTCTTCCTGACGCCGGGCCGCCCGCCGATGGGCAAGGCCGACTTCGCCGCGGCCGCGCGCGCAGGCCGGCGCCGCGGCGCCGCGCTTCGACGGGTCGGACGCGATCGACGAGTTCCGGGTCTCGGGCGACTGGGCGTTCCTGCGCCAGCGGCTGAGCGTGGTGGCGACGATGCTCGACGACACGCACACGGCGCGCCGCGGCCGTACGCCGACGTTGTTCGAGAAGCGCGACGGCCGCTGGCGGCTGGCGCGCGACGCGAACCTGCTCGGCCTGCCGACGATGGAATAGGCACCCGTCCGCAGGCGGCGCGCAGGATGGCCGGACGGTTCGCGCCGGGTGACGCGCGCGCCGCGATCCCTCGTATGCTTCGCCCCCGCGGCGAGCGCGTCACCGGCGATGCCGCACCGCAGGCGACGAACGCCGGCGGACGATCATGCGACGAGAAGACGACGAACGGACGGCGACGACCGCGCGGACATGGCGAACGGACGAGCTCGCCGGGCAGCTGCGTGCGCTCGGCGTCGCGCCCGGCGGCGTGCTGCTGGTGCATTGCGCGTTCCGCCGCGTGCGGCCGGTCGAGAACGGGCCGTCCGGCCTGATCGCCGCGCTGCGCGCCGCGCTCGGTCCGCACGGCACGCTGGTCATGCCGTCGTGGTCCGGGCGCGACGACGAGCCGTTCGACGCGGCGACGACGCCGGCCACGCCCGACCTCGGCGTCGTCGCCGAGACGTTCCGGCGCCTGCCCGGCGTGGTGCGCAGCAGCCACTGCTTCGCCTGCGCGGCGGCCGGCCCGCTCGCCGGACGCATCGTCGCCGCCGATCCGCTGCCGCTGCCGCCGCACGTCGCCGCAAGCCCGGTCGGCCGCGTGCACGACCACGACGGCCAGATCCTGCTGCTCGGCGTCGGCCACGATGCCGATACCACGCTGCACCTGGCCGAGCTCGTCGCCGGCGTGCCCTACGGCGTGCCCAGGCACTGCACCGTCGTCGAGGACGGCCGCCCGCGGCGCATCGACTACCTCGAGAACGACCATTGCTGCGAGCGCTTCGCGCTGGCCGAAGACTGGCTGCGCACGCGCGGCCTGCAGGCGGAAGGACCGGTCGGCAATGCGCAGGCGCGCCTGGTGCGGGCGCGCGACGTCGTTGCCGTGGCCTGCGCGCAGCTCGCGCGCGACCCGCTGGTCTTCCTGCATCCGCCCGAGGCGCACTGCGCCGAATGCGACCAGGCGCGTGCCTCGGTCCGGAGGCGCTGAGGCGCCGGAACCGGCAACTCCACCGGCGGCGTGCACGGGTCGCCGACGTCTTCATCGACCCGCTGCCGGCGAGGCGAGCTGCCCGCAGACGGTCTCCCCTGCACGCCGCCAGCAGCCACACTGCATTCACGGCCGCAAATGCAACCGTCGCTGACCGGCCAGGCGCGGTTTTATCCGACAGTCATGCTGAGGGGCGTAATCCTAGGCCTCGTGTTGGGAAAGAGGAGTGCTTCGATGAAAGCCCGGATCATGATCATGAGCGTCCTTGCCCTGACTGCGCTGTCCGGAACGGCCGCCGCGCAGGAATACCGCTCCCCGCGCTCGCACGTGGTTTGCGAGGACGTACGCGTCAAGCACGTCAATTCCAGCGACAAGAACCGCATCGCCGGCAAGGCGATCGGCGCGGTGGCCGGCGGCCTGGTCGGCAACCAGATCGGCGGCGGCAAGGGCAAGACGCTGGCCACCGTCGGCGGCGCGGTCGCGGGCGGCGTCGTCGGCGACAAGGTGCAGAAGTCGCACCAGGACAAGAACGCCACCTATACGATCGAGCGCCGCTGCCGCGAGGTCAGGGACTGATCGCCGCGGCATAGCCGTAACTGCCGCGCGCCGTTCGCGCTTCGCTCCGAGCACGCGAGCGGTCCGGTAAGGATCGATGGCGCCGGCAGGCGCAGTCCGTCGACGCGTCTGCCGGCGTCCAAGCCGCTGCTCGCGGAACGTCACATCCCCTGCTGCTTCGACTCGATCGAGTCGAAGCTCCTTGTCCAGCCGTCCGAATGACCCTATGCTTCATATACGTTTCGTATATGAGGCATATCCATGGGCATCGTGAACATCGACGACGACCTGCACGATCAGCTGCGCAAGGCCAGCGCGGTGGCGTGCCGGTCGATCAATGCGCAGGCCGCGTTCTGGATCAGGATCGGCATGCTGTGCGAGATGAACCCGAAGCTGACCTTCAACGAGATCGTCGCGCGCGAGCTGCGCGCCGCCGGCGTCCAAGTCCCAGCCCTCGCAAGCGCTTCGGCATGACCAAGCGGCCCGAGGAGATCGCGCTGCTGGCCGAATCGGGCAGGCTGCTCGCCGCCGTGTTCGGCTACCTGGACCGGCTGAACCTGATCGGCATGTCGACGATGCAGGTCAACGACCTGGTCGACCGCTTCATCGTCGACGAGCTCGAGGCGCGTCCGGCGAGCAAGGGACAGTACGGCTACGCCTACGCGCTGAACGCCTCCCGCAATGCGGTGGTCTGCCACGGCGTCCCGTCGCCGGCGGACGTGCTGCAGGACGGCGACATCGTGAACTTCGACGTCACGCTGGAGAAGAACGGATTCATCGCCGATTCCAGCAAGACCTACCTCGTCGGCGAGGTGTCGCCATCGGCCCGGCGGCTCGTGCAGGCGGCGTACGAGGCGATGTGGAAGGGCATCGAAGCCGTCCGCCCCGGCGCCCGGCTCGGCGACGTCGGCCATGCGATCGAGCGCCACGCCCGGCGCAGCGGCTACTCGGTCGTGAGGGACTATTGCGGCCACGGTATCGGCCGAGAGATGCACGAGCCCCCGCAGGTGCTGCACTGGGGCAAGCCGCGCACCGGCCTGATGCTGCGGGAAGGCATGGTGTTCACCATCGAACCGATGCTCAACCAGGGCCGCCCCGCCGTCCGCACCGAGGACGACGGCTGGACGGTCGTGACGCAGGACGGGACCTTGTCCGCGCAGTTCGAGCACACGGTGGCCGTGACGCGCGACGGCGTGCAGGTGTTGACGCTGAGGGCGGAGGAAAGGCGGCTGGGCTGAATCCCATCATGGGGGCAGCCCCTTGACTCCTTTGCGTGCTGCTCGAGGAACGTCCCGCTGCGGCACGTCGCTCGTCCCGGGCCTCCGGACACCCGATCGATCATCGCGGAACACTGACGATGCGTAGCAGCGCACGTGCCTCCCGCCCCGTGCTCCGCCGCACTTCCTGCGGCAGTCGCAAATCCATTCGCTGATGGCCGGGCATGCCGCAGCTCGGCCGCCCACACGCCAGCGGAGCCAGCGTGGTTTTCAGGCCCGATGTCACGTTCGACGGATCCCGCTCGTCATGAGGGTCGGACCCACGGAGGACCCGCCCATGACTGCCCGACTCGATCCACTTGCCGCCGCTCCTTCCCTCATGAAGGAATGGCAGCGCAGTTCCGTCGCCTTGACGTTCGGCTTCGATCCGAAGCTGGCCGAGCTGGTCAAGATCCGCGCATCGCAGCTGAACGGATGCGCGAACTGCATCAACATTCACACCTACATCGCGCGCAGCAACGGCGAATCGCAGCAAAGGATCGACCTGATCGCCGCATGGCGGGACGCTCCGTACTACAGCGACCGCGAACGCGCCGCGCTCGCCTGGACCGAGGCTCTGACGCGACTTTCCGAGGAGCACGTGCATGCAAGGGCCTACGAAGAGCTGAAGGCTCACTTCACGGACGAAGAAAAGGTCGCACTGACGATGACGATCATCGTCATCAACGGCTGGAACCGGATCGCCGTCGGCTTCGGCGGCTGGGCCGATCCCGCTGCGATCAAGGCGCAGGCCGCTTGATCCCCGCCATCGCCCCGCAGGACGCAGCCGCGATCTTCGCGCGGCTGCATCCCAAGCTGCTGCGCGTCGCGTACCGCATGCTGGGGTCGGTCCACGACGCCCAGGATGTGGTGCAGGACGCATTCGTCCGCTGGATGGCGGTCGACCGATCCGACGTCCTCGACCCGGAGGCTTTCATGCGGCGGACGGTCACGCGGCTCTGCCTCGATCTGCTCAAGTCGGCGAAGCGCCAGCGCGAGACCTATCCGGGTCCCTGGCTTCCCGATCCGGTCTTCGAAGAGGCTGGCGACGAGGACGTGACGCTTCCGCTGATGCTGGCGCTGGAGCGGCTGACGCCGCTCGAGCGCGCCGCGTTTCTGCTTCACGACGTCTTCGGGCTCGCCTTCGACGAGATCGCCGCGACCCTCGAACGCGACGTCGCGGCGTGCCGCCAGCTGGCGGCACGGGCCCGCGGCCATGTCCGCGAAGCCAGGCCGCGATTCCGCATCGAGAAGGGGCGCGCGCTCGAAATCGCCCGCGCCTTCTACGCCGCCTCGCGCGGAGGCGACATGGCTGCGCTCGGCCAGATGCTGGCTGCGGACGTCAGCCTCCACGCCGATGGTGGAGGCAAGCGTCCGGCGGCCTCGGAGCCCGTCGTCGGCTTCGCACAGGTGATGAAGCTGCAGGCCCGGCTGGCGACGATGTTCGCCGTCACCGCGTCGGACTTGGTCCGCGTCGGCTTCGTCAACGGCCTGCCCGGCTTCGTCAGCCGAGAAGCCGACGGGGAATATTCGACCACGGCCCTGGACATCGAAGACGGCAGGATTTCCGCAATTTACGTCGTGCGCAACCCGGACAAGCTCAAGCACCTGCATTAGCCGGGGTGCCTCGAACGAAGAGCCGTTGGAGGTTCAGATGCAGCATGGAATCGTTCTCCGCGCAGCGGTCGCCGCAGGCGTGGTGGCCGGCCTCGTCGACATCGGCGTTGCCTCGGTGATCGACGCAGCACGTCCCTCCACAGTCCTGCGAGCGATCTCCAGCGGCATCGTCGGCATGGCCGCGTATTCCGGCGGCCCGTCCGTCGTCGTCCTCGGCCTGGCGCTTCAAATCAGCATGTCGGTGGCGATTGCCGGGACATACGCCTTCGCGAGCCGGCGGCTCGCATGGCTGATTTCGCGTCCGATAGCCGCAGGAAGCGTGTTCGGCGTCGGCGTGTTCATCGTCATGAACTTCGTCGTCGTGCCTTTTTCCAGGTTTGCGCCGAAGCCTGCGCACCTGACGTGGACATGGGCCCTGCTGAACGTGCTGGCGATGCTTCTTTTCGGAATCGTCGTGGCGATCGTCGTCCGGCGAACCCTCGGGCCGCCGCGCCCCGCTGCACGCGACGCACGAAGCGAGCGGCGCCCGTCGGGGCTCGAAGGCCAGCAGCCTGCAGACGTCATCGGAACCCGGATGACGTCGGCAATACGAATGGAGATTTCCCCCGCTGCAGAAACGCGAAAAACCTCGAACCAGGAGAACCCAATGAGTGCCGGCATCGATCAAACTTCCGAAAACGAGCAGGTCGTTCGCAGGCTGTACGATTGCATTCAGCGGAACGACGCGGCCGGCTTTGCCATGATCGTGGCGGAAACCCACACGGACCATTCCAACGGACGCAATGGACCGTCGGGCTTCGCCGCGGCCGCGGACACTATTCACAAGGCATATTCCGACCTCAAGATCGAACTGCGCGCGCTCGTCGCACGCGGCGACCTCGTCGTCGCCCAATGGCACGAGACCGGCATACACACCGGCCAGTTCTTCAATCTGAGGCCGACGAACCAGCCATTCGAAGCGACGGGCCTCAACATGTACCGCGTGGCCGGCGGGAAAATCGTCGATTCCTGGATTTCGGTCGATCCGCGCACCCTGCGTGCGCAGCAAGCGGCGCAGGCCGCCCTCGGGAACGGCTAGGTTCCGGCATCTCGGCCCGCACGGCTCACGCCGATGCCGGCGTCGAGCCGTGCGACGTGAAGGTCGTGGCGCCGTTACGGACGCCGCCGGAAGGACAAAGTCACTCCCACTCATCTATTTCCTGTTATCGTAACACGTTGATTTATAAGCGTAAAATATTTCTTCCGACGGTCAAAGGCCGACCGTCGAGCCGTCAAAATTTTTCGCTCATGATTTCAAAGGAAAATTCGCGCAATTCGAATTCAGCGACGTCTCAGCGTCTATCCACACGATCGGTCGATTTTTCGCGCCATCGACCTTGTAGCGCGCTACGCGCCCATCCAAGGAAAGACCGTCAGCGTTCTTAGCACAACGCGTTCATACGAGTTGAAGGCGCAACTCAGGCACGGCCGGTGCGATCACGCGGGTGAAGTCGGAGTCCGACGTTACGACGACGAGATTCCGCTCAACTGCTTGAGCCGCGATCCAGAGATCGTTTTCGTCGATCTGCAGAAGCTGCCCTGTCACGCGATCAGACCAACCCTCGACCCAACGCGGAATGCGCCGTTGGATGTCGACTCGCTGGAGAGCCACACTCGACTTCACATACCCGAACGCCTCGGCCGTGTGACGGTTGACTTCCGCCAGGGGATGCTCCTCAGCTCGCTCGATACAAGCCTCGATGTGGGCCAGCGGTCTTCCCGCCGCTCGCGAAAGGGCAAGACCAAAGCGCAACTCACCGATGGTGACCGCCGAGATGAGCTGCGGCGCGGCGGGATCGAAGGTGGCGAGCGCGGCGCGAACGGCAAGGTGGTTCGGCCGCCCTGCGTCGTAAAGCACCGACACGAGGTTGGTATCGAGGAGATAGGTATCCATCAGTGGATGTACTGCTTCAGCAGCTCCACTTCCTCCTCAGGGGCCGGCGTGAACGCACCGAGCGCCCAGGCTCCGCGATTACCCTGGACCAAGGGACCGAGATATTCATGCAAGGGAATGTAGGCCGTGAAGTCCTCTGGCAGCCATCCGCGGAACGGAGGATCGACTCGACGTTCGTGCTCATGACCGCGGAAGAACTCAAGCAAGCGACGCTCTAGACGAGGCGGCAGGTCGTAGGCTCTCAGCACTTCCGCATCGATTTCGACCAGAAGCCTATTCAGGAGGTCGTCGCTCCCCGCCGGTCTGAGCGCTTCCATCCCCGCGCCCGCGTACGCCGCCCGGTAGCGCTTCACGGCCTCCACCACACGGTCAAGCGACCGCTTGGGCATAGGGAGGAGCTTCAGCAGCTCGTTGGTGAAGTGTTGATTCGACGCACGCTCGGTCAGAAACGCATTCGCCAATGGCCCGTTGAGGATGGCTTCCAAAGCTTCCAGAGGAAGATCAGCGCTTGTTGGCCAGATACCAAAGAAGCCCTGAGAGGCGACGAGGCCGGACCTGTCAGCCGCGGCCGCCATCCGCCATGGTCCACGCGAAAGCCGCGCAACATTCGTAAGGACCTTTGGTTTATCCCATGCCCGACCCAAAGGACCGGGGAACATAGCCGCTTTGGGACTCATATTGAGATAGACGGTGTTGCGAAGAGCGAACTGTGCCAGGGAATCTGCCGGTTTGAACACGCCCGGCGCGAAACCCTTGCGTGGAACCTTCGATAAACCGCTACTCTGCTTCCACCACTTCAGCCCGCGGTAGACATCGGCCATTACGCCGAGACGCGGCAGGCGTTCCGCCATCTCCCATAACTCGTCGAGCTCCCCGATCCACAAATCGCCCGAATGCACGGCCTTGGTCCGACGCCGCTCGGCCGTGATCTTACCGGTCGCTAGGAACTCGGCGCGATCGCGATCAGCCACCACAGTCGACACGAGCTGGACCTGCCGGTCCTTGGCCTCGACCCGCCGATCGGTCGCAATCAGGATGGCTGCTTCAAAGCCCGCGCGCTGGAAGACGCGGTCGGGGAGCGACGTCAGCTCGACGCGCTGATAGCGATCGGCAATTACTTGCCGGACCTGGCTGTATTGCTGCTGCCGCAGAAAGCCCTGTGGGACGACTAAACCGATGCCCTCGGGCTCAGCGTCCAAGACCGTGCGCAGAACGGCCATCGGCTTGGAAAAAGACTTGGCCGCCATCTCAGGATACTTTGAGCGCTCCTCGGCTTCGAAATCCTCCCAGGGCGGATTGCAGAGTACCACCTTCGCCGACCCGATCTGTTGGACGAGCGCGGCGGGCCGAAACAGGTCCTCGCTGACGATCTTCCAGCCGTTGGCGTTCGGGTAGTCGGCCAGAATCAGCGAGAGCGTCGCCACCTCGCAAGCGAACGCATCGATCTCGGCGCCCCGGATGCGCGGCACCAGAAAAGCATGCCGATCCTCCCCGGAAAGTCCTTCAGGTAGCAGGTCGCGCATGTGGCGCAACGCCGCCACGAGGAAGGCGCCTGCACCTGTGAACGGCTCGAAGACGGTGAGCCCGTCGAGGTCGAATCGGCTTAGATCCAGCCGATTGACGACATACTCGGCGACTTGCCGAGGCGTGCTGTGCGTCCCAAATCGCTTGCGCGTGTCCTTCGTGACGAGCGTATTCTCATAGACGAACGCCAAGCTGTCCGAGGAGATATTCCGGAAGCTGATCGCTTGCAGCAGCGTCCGCCAAGCCGCCTCGGCCGAGCGGTGCGGCACTCCGCTGAGCCGATCGGCGGAAAGGCGGCCAAGCCCGTAGTAGCTCTCAATGCCTTTCAGGACGTCCCCGACCGGCGATTCTCGCCACGTCTGGGCAGCCGGGTGCTCGCGGTCGAGCAGGATCTTCGCCGCAAGCAGTCGGAAGGTGGTGCGGAACACCGCCTCTTCCCTCTCGTCGTCCAAACCAGCCATGAGCTCTTCGACGACCTGGCGCAGCAGGCGATCGAGCTTGTCTTCGACCTCGTGTTCGATCGCCGGCAGTAGGCCGAGGTCGACAAAGTCCAACTGGTAAGCGGTCTGCGCCTGCCCGAGAGACTTCGCGCGATGGACGGCTTGAGGCCGCCAGCGGTCTGCGTTGCGCTGGAAGAGCTCAGGCAGCCCATCCAAGCTAACGCGCTCGAGGAGCCTGGGCGCACCGTGGGCGCCGACGCGCCAGACGCCGACATCTTGGCGACCGATCGAGAAGAGGATCGGCGCGCCGAGCGCTCGGCGTTCGATGAGCGAGCCTTCGTCTTCCTCGACGACCACGCCAAACGCGGCTGAACGATAGGACTCCGGGACCTGCGTGAACGCCGCCAGTTCGACCCGGCGCGGCTCTCCTGTCGCGGAGAGAACATCCGCGAAGGTATAGTCTCGGATGATCGCTTCCGAAGCGTAACCGAGCTGCCGGATCTCGGCCTCGATCTTCTGGAGCACATTCACGGCCGCACCCCGTCGGCACGCCGGCGTTCGGCGGATGCTCCCTCAGCAGCCGCTCGGACGGCAACGGCCGGGAAAAGAGAAAGCTGCGAGACCGGCTCCGGGAGCTCGAACCCTTGTGACAGCGCTTCCAAGTGACGGTTGAGGCGAAGCAGAATCGCGTCCTCTTCCGAGGAAGGAAGCGACGCCCGAGGGCTCAGCAACTCGCACCGGGTCAGGCCGTAGATCGCGAGCGTCCCGCCCCACAGGCCCGGAAACGAGGTGCCTTCCAGCAACTGTCGAGCCGAGGCCAGAAGCTCGCGGTGAGCTTGGAGCTCGACATGGAAGCGGGTCCGCAAGACCACGGCAAGGCGAAGCACCAGCAGCGTCTGCCACGAGAACCTCGCCTCGCTGCCTCGCTTTTGGGCCGGCTGGTCCGGCTGGACCAGGCCACGACGAACCGTCCACTCGCGTAGCTGATCAGCCGTGAGTCCCGTAAGAGCAGGCACATCCCGAGATCTGACTAGCCGCACGAATCCTCCCGAGTACGGGTAATACACCCGATCTGAAGAACGGGTATCATACCCGACCTGTTCCGTAAAGCGAAGCTGGCATTCGCGGGAGCTGCGGGCGCAAGCTTCAGGCAGCTGCCAGCGACAGGCGCTCCACAAGTTCAAAGCGCCTTCACAGCGGCAATCGCGTCGTCGATCTCGTCCTTATGAGAGGATATTGTGAGCTTTCCTTTTAGCTTCGCCAAAAGATCAACTGCATGTCCCCGCGGTTTGCCCTGAGAGAGTTCTTCTTGCACGCGTTCATTTTCAACGAACATGCGCGCAACTTGCCGCACTTGATTGGTATTCAAGCTCTCCAGGAACGGTCCGAGCGTCGCATGTGCCTTCGAGCGCCCCCAATAGTTGCCGCAGTGAACGGATAAGATTTCCTGGTAGACCTCTTCAAAGGCGACGGTCGGCACCCAAGGGCCGAACTGTGCCAAAGTAGCGGCTGCTTTTTCTTCATCGCTCCATCCGTAAGAGGTGTCCTTAGCGTCTGCGAGCTTCTTGGCTGCACGCCGATAGAGGCGAGCGCGAGCGGCGTCCGGTATGTAGCGAATGCCCTCCGCTTCGGTTAGGAAATCCAGCACTCGCGTCGCAGCACCTTGGTCGCTGCTGGTATCGCTCGTCGGATCAAGGAATAAGCCATGATAGCGGAGACCCGCGGCCTTCCGCAGCTCCTCAGGCGCCTTCTCCCATGCGACGGGGAGAAGCTCTGTTGCATTGTCCAGAGCGGGTGCGTCGCCCTTGCAAAGCAGATCAAGCAGAAATCCAAACGCAACCCTAAGGTCTGCCGGTTTGAGGCCTCTGATCTGGTCCGCAAGCAACTTCAACTTATCTGATTTCAGTACCTTCGACTTTACAGGATCAAATAATGTCGATACAGAATGCCCAGGATCGGGCATTTCGGCTTCAAACAAGTTCTTCTGCAAGATAAGAGCGAGTCCGATTACGTCCTCTTGCTCAACCTTGTGATCGCTGTCATGAGCCGGAGATGCGTGGTTACGCATCCAGTTAATCATCTCCAGTGCCTTACCAGCTTTCTTGTTGAGCAAGCCTAGGCGCGTGGCGCCAGAGATCAGCACCAAATCATCAACACCGGACCACCGCTCCGCGTGAGTCTCGCCATTCTTGTCGTACTTCTTGCGGCCGGACTCATCCTTGACCACAGATTCCCAGAGATCGGTGCCATACGCTTCCACTCGACGGCGGAGGTTGTTGACCGCCGCATTCCAAATGTCGAGGAGGGAATGATCGTAAAAACCACCGTCGAACAGCTTCCGAGCCTGCTTTAACAGACTTATCTCGTGCGATGACACAGGCACAGCAAGAGCCGTACTCGAATCGAGAAGCGCTGGTAGATTGTTCGCCATCATCTTTCTCTACGTTTTGCGGGAGGAATCACGACGCCATCCGCCCGGTGAGCAGGGCAATCGCAGGAGGAGTGAGAATGTCGCTGACCAGTTCCCCACCGCCCTCGCGTACGGCTTCGTGAACAAGCAACCTGACTGCTCGCAGAAAATGTTCAGATAGAGGATCTAGCGCCGGTCCCGGTATAGGCGCAGACGAATCGTAGATCGTCTGAACCACTTTGGCGCGGCTGAACGTCGAGCCGGGTCCCCGGTATTCAAACGCTTCCATCCATTGCTGGCGCGGGATGCGCAGAATCTTTTCGTCGACGAAGGCGTGAAGGCGGGCGAACACCGCTCGCTGGACTCGCGTCAGCGCTTCATCGGCTTCGGACTCGGAAGGAGTCATCGGGTGCCAGCGGATCGGCCGGTCAAGGAACTTGGTGATCGACTCCGACAGGCGCGCAACAAGATCGGCGACGGGCTTGAGGTCCTTGTACTCGCCATTGTTGATGTCGAGCACGACGCGGCGGTTGAGAGCCTTGATCTCGGCCCAGTGGGCGGTGCGGATGTTGCCCGACCTGCTGAAGCCGAGAATGGCGTTCCACCGCGCATGAAAATCGGCACTCGCGGCTTGAATCGCCAGCACGAGTCCGGCCGTGTCGTACACCGGACCGGCCCGCGGTGGTTCGACAGGGGCAATGGCCGCCTCGCAAAAATCCAGGACCTTGCCCAGTTCGGCCACGGGGCCGCGATTCTTCTCCGTGAGCGTGCGGTCAAGGAAGCCCAACATGAAGCAACGCTCGTCCAGCTCGCGCTCAATCGCGCGCACCGCAGGCAGGCCCACGATCTCGCGCAAGCTGACTAGCTTCTGATGCACCGACGAAAGGACGTGTGCGCGTTGCGCCTCGAAGGTCGGCAAATTGGCCTGCCCTCGCACAAGGTCGAAATGGGTGAAGGCGAGCGCGAGCTTTTTCTGGAATCCGCTGGCTGCGACAGCGCGAAGGACGGACGCCGGCGCCTCCAGCATCGGCGCCTTCGCGGAATCAACGAGCAGAATCACGTCAACATCGCTGAAGCGACGCGCGACGCGGGATGCAACGCCGGCAGCAGGGTCGCCGACATGACCCAATCCCTCGCCATCGAGCAAGACGAGACGGGGATGCCGCGTGGTGAACGCGGGTGAAAACGATCCACTGATCCTGATGCCATCGACCAGGGGAGTCAGCAGCGTGCCGAACGCCGGAGCGTAGTTCGAAGAAAAACGGCGCACCGCCCGCACGAATGTATCGCGGTCTTCGCTTGCATATTCCCAAGCGAGCGGCCAGCCGCTGGCATGAGTACGGAGTTCCGAGGCGATGCCTTCGAAGCGGAGCCTGATCTCGTCCATGACGTCGTTTACGAGATCATCGAAATCCGAAAGAGTCTGGACAAGGTCTTCGAAAAGGTCCTGGGCCGCTTCCTTGTCCGCCCCAGCGAGCAGACCGAGATCGACATTGAGTTCGGCTTGCAGGCGCTCTTTCGCCTCGGCGGCAAGCGCCCTGATGCGCGTCAGCCATGATTTCAAAACATCCTGCATCCGCTCGATGTCAGCGGTGGACGGCAGCCCAGCGTCGGGCTCGTCAGGCGCTTCATCGGCTAGCCGCGCGTCCGGATCGTAGTCCCAGTCGGACTCCGCTTTCGCCGCTACGCGCGGCGATTGGCGCCATGATCCGACGATGTAGCCGAGCCGGAACCGCAGATCGCGGTGTGTCAGCAGTCTCTCGGCGAGCTTGTCATCGGTCAGGTCATCCCAAAGCGCGGCGCAGGCGTCGGCAACGCATTCATGGACATTTGTATGCACCGTCCATTCGTTGAAAAACGTGACCGCGGCCCGGTAGGGCGCGCTGGCCGCTGTGATGACCTCGATATCGGAGATCGTGGTCCGGGAAGCCGATGTGGAAGGAAAACGGTCTCGTTCCGGATGGGAGCCCATCAGGTGCCTGAGCAAGGAGGTCTTCCCCGCACCCGTGGTGCCGATCATCAGGATCTTGGCATAGCCTTCTTCGGCGGAAGGCAGCGGCAGAACCTCGTTCCTGATCTCCCACGTGTTGGACGGCGCGTTTTCGATGTCGTCGTAGAAGGCGCGGACGATCACCGGGTCGAAGCGGCGCTCGGCGTCCGCCCTCTTGGCTATGCTGTGCCACGCCGGATCGCCGAGCAGAACATTCATCTCGTCCACGAGCGCCTGCGCCCGCGCCTCGTCGGAGGTTCCGAGACCACGCCGGACCTTCCGACCCTGCTTGCCGCGGGCGTCCTTCCGGAGCGGATGCCGGAAACTGATTACCCAAGCCGTGCCGTCCTTGGTTGGGGTCTTCGATGCCGTGTATCTCTGGGAGGTCATGGAAATTGTTCCCGGTTGTTCCAGCCCTCTTCCTACAGGCGATGCGTCCGGGGGTCAATCCGATTCTGGAACAACCGGGAACAATAAGCGCGGATGCCTGGCAAACTCGTTGTCGCGCACGATTTCGGCACGCGCCCCGGTTTTCGTGCCGCCCAACCCCCGATAACTCGCGCTTTTCAAGCGGAAATGACCGTCAGCGCCATGCGCTCTAACTGACGGTCTTCTAGTTTTGGCTGGCGCGCCGTTCAAAAAGGACCGTCAGAAATACCGTCAACTTAGCCGGCTCCCGGCGCCAGAAACTGGTCAGCGCCTTACGAATTTTTCTTTCTATTCAATAAGTTATGGGATAACCCGGAAGGAACTGACGATGTATGGTCGATCATCCTTATAGCCAAACAAGCCATTGAATTAAATGGGAAATTTCCTAGAAGCGCTCTACCCCTCACTCCCACTCGATCGTCGCCGGCGGCTTCCCGCTGATGTCGTAGACGACGCGCGACACGTCGCGGATCTCGTTGATGATGCGGCGCGAGACGCGGTCGAGCAGGTCGTACGGCAGGTGCGCCCAGTGCGCGGTCATGAAGTCGATGGTCTCGACCGCGCGCAGCGCGATCACCCATTCGTAGGCGCGCGCGTCGCCGACGACGCCGACGGACTTGACCGGCAGGAACACGGCGAAGGCCTGGCTGGTGCGGTCGTAGTAGTCGGCCTTGCGCAGCTCCTCGATGAAGATCGCGTCGGCGCGGGCGAGGATCTCGGCGTATTCGCGCCGGACCTCGCCGAGGATGCGCACGCCCAGGCCCGGGCCGGGGAACGGATGGCGGTAGACCATCGTGCGCGGCAGGCCGAGCTCGACGCCGATGCGGCGCACCTCGTCCTTGAACAGCTCGCGCAGCGGCTCGACGAGCTTGAGCTTCATCTGCTCGGGCAGGCCGCCGACGTTGTGGTGGCTCTTGATGACGTGCGCCTTGCCGGTCTTGCTGCCGGCCGACTCGATCACGTCGGGATAGATCGTGCCCTGCGCCAGCCACTTCACGCCTTCGAGCTTGTGCGCCTCCTCGTCGAACACCTCGACGAACAGGCGGCCGATGATCTTGCGCTTGGCTTCCGGGTCGGTGACGCCGGCCAGCGCGGCGTAGAAGCGGTCGGCGGCGTTCACGCGGATCACGTTCACGCCCATGTGCGCGGCGAACATCTCCATGACCTGGTCGCCTTCCTTCCAGCGCAGGAGGCCCGTGTCGACGAACACGCAGGTCAGCCGCTCGCCGATCGCGCGATGCAGCAGCGCGGCCACGACCGACGAATCGACGCCGCCGGAGAGCGCCAAGAGCACGCGGTCGTCGCCGACCTGGGCGCGCACGCGCGCGATCTGGTCGTCGATGATGTTGGCCGCGTTCCACAGCGTGCGGCAGCCGCAGATCTCGGTGACGAAGCGCTTCAGCAGCACCCCGCCCTGTTTGGTGTGCGTCACCTCGGGGTGGAACTGCACGCCGTACCAGCGCCGGGCCTCGTCGGCCATCGCGGCGACGGGAATACGGTCGGTGCGCGCGGTGACGACGAAGCCCGGCGGCGCGGCGGCGACGTGGTCGCCGTGGCTCATCCACACGTCCAGCGCCTGCGCCGGCGCGTGGTCGGTCAGGCCGTGCAGCAGGCGGTCCTGCGCGACCACCTCGACCCGGGCGTGGCCGAACTCGCGCGCATCCGCCGCCTCGGTCGCGCCGCCGAGCTGCGCGGCCAGCGTCTGCATGCCGTAGCAGATGCCGAGGATCGGCAGGCCGCTGTCGAACACCGCCTGCGGCGCCTTCGGCGCGTCGGCCAGCGTCGTCGACTCGGGGCCGCCGGAAAGGATGATGCCCTTGGCGCCGAACGCGGCGATCTCGGCCGGATCGTGATCCCAGGCCCAGATCTCGCAGTAGACGCCGATCTCGCGGATGCGCCGCGCGATCAGCTGCGTGTACTGCGCGCCGAAGTCGAGGATCAGGATCTTGTCGGTGTGGATGTTCTGCATGGCGGTGTCAGGATGATGGCAATGCGGGGGCGCTGCCGCGGCGGACCCAGCCGACGCTCAGCACGTAACGCGTTCCCTCGACGACGCGGGTGACGCTGTGCACGCAGGCGTCGGGACGGAAGAGCTTGATGCGCCGGGTGGCGAAGATCGGCGTCGCGCAGACGAACTCGCCGCCCTGCTTCGCGGACCAGACCACGACGTTGCAGCGGTAATGGCGTCCCGACGCGACCGCATCGGTGTGCGGCGGGATCTCGCTGCCTTCGCGGAAGCGCAGGAGGTAGACGTCGAACGGCAGCGGCCACGCCGACTGCAGCAGCAGCATCTTGTCGTAGCCCGACCGCTGCCGGCCTTCGCGCCAGCGCAGCGCATTGCGCAGGTACTCGCGAAGCGGCGAAGTCGGGGCGCTCAATCGGCGTCCTAGTCCAGGCGGTAGTTCGGCGCTTCCTTCGTGATCGTCACGTCGTGCACGTGCGACTCGCGCACGCCGGCCGAGGTGATGCGGACGAACTGCGGCTTCGTGCGCATCTCCTCGATCGTGGCGCAGCCGACGTAGCCCATCGACGCGCGCAGGCCGCCGGCCAGCTGGTGCACGATGTTGCGCAGCGGCCCGCGGTACGGCACGCGGCCTTCGATGCCCTCGGGCACGAGCTTGTCGGCGTCCGCCTCGTCCTGGAAGTAGCGGTCCTTCGAGCCCTTCTCCATCGCGCCCAGCGAGCCCATGCCGCGGTAGCTCTTGTACGAGCGGCCCTGGTACAGCTCCACCTCGCCCGGCGCCTCCTCGGTGCCGGCGAACATGCCGCCGATCATCACGCAGTCCGCGCCGGCGGCGAGCGCCTTGGCGATGTCGCCCGAATAGCGGATGCCGCCGTCGGCGATCAGGCCGACGTCGCTGCCCTTGAGCGCCTCGGCGACCATGCCGACCGCGGTGATCTGCGGCACGCCGACGCCGGCGACGATGCGCGTGGTGCAGATCGAGCCCGGGCCGACGCCGACCTTGACCGCGTCCGCGCCGGCGTCGGCCAGCGCGCGCGCGGCGTCGCCGGTGACGATGTTGCCGGCGATCAGCGACAGCCTGGGGTAGGTCCTGCGCACCCAGCGCACGCGCTCGATGACGCCGCGCGAATGGCCGTGCGCGGTGTCGACGACGATCGCGTCCACGCCGGCCTCGACCAGCGCGGCCACGCGCTGCTCGGTGTCGCCGCCGACGCCGACCGCCGCGCCGACGCGCAGGCGCTCGTGATCGTCCTTGCAGGCGTTCGGGTTGTCGCGCGCCTTCTGGATGTCCTTGACGGTGATCAGGCCGCGCAGGCGGAACGCGTCGTCGACGACCAGCACCTTCTCGATGCGGTACTTGTGCAGCAGCGCGAGCACCTCGTCCTCGGGCGCGCCCTCCTTCACCGTGACCAGCCGCTCCTTGCGCGTCATGATGTTGCGCACCGGGTCGTCCGGCTTCTTCTCGAAGCGCAGGTCGCGGTTGGTGACGATGCCGACGAGCTGCTCGCCCTCGACCACCGGCACGCCGGAGATGTTGTGCGCGCGCGTGATCTGCATGACCTCGCGGATCGAGGTCGCAGGATCGACGGTGATCGGATCGCGGATGACGCCGGCTTCGAACTTCTTGACCAGGCGCACTTCGGCGGCCTGGCGCTCGATCGTCATGTTCTTGTGGATGATGCCCATGCCGCCGCATTGGGCCATCGTGATCGCCAGCCGCGCCTCGGTCACCGTGTCCATGGCAGCGGACACGATGGGCAGATTCAGGCGGATGTCGCGGGTCAGGCGCGTGGAGAGGTCGACGTCGCGCGGGAGTACGGCGGAGAGCGCCGGAACGAGCAGGACGTCATCGAAGGTGAGGGCTTCGGTGAGGATGCGCATGCCCTATTCTACAGACTGCGCGCCGCCCCCGCTACTCGCCTGCGTCCATGCGCCGCGCCAGCGCCGCGTGCCAGCCGAACGCGTCGATCAGCTTGCGCCATTCGCCGTCCAGCGGCGCTTCCAGCCGCAGCGCCGCGCCGGTCGCCGGGTGCGCCACCTCGAGCCGCAGCGCGTGCAGCATCAGCCGGTGCACGCCCAAATGCTGGCGGATCAGCCGGTTGTGGTCGCCGCGGCCGTGGCTGGTGTCGCCGACGAGGTGGTGCGAGACGTGGTGCAGATGGCGGCGGATCTGGCGGTAGCGCCCGGTCTGCGGCGCCACCTCGAGCAGCGCATAGCGCTGCTGCGGATAGCGTCCCATCGCGATCGGCACTTCCGCCGTGGCCAGCCGCCGCCAGCGCGTCAGCGCCGGCTTCGCCGCGCCGCGCAGCTTCGATCCGGACAGCGGATGGTCGATCTCGCCGCACTCCGCCGGCCAGCCGCGCACGACGGCGAGATAGGCTTTGGCGACCGTGCGCGCCATTAGCTGCCGGCCGAGCTCGGCCGCGGTTTCCTGCGAGCGCGCGACCAGCAGCACGCCGCTCGTCGCGCGGTCGAGCCGATGCGCGAGATGCAGCGGGCCTTCGACCTGCGCGCGCAGGCGGTCGAGCAGATAGTCCTCGTCTGCGCCGACCAGGCGGCTGCGGTGCACGGCCAGTCCCGGCGGCTTGTTCACCGCGACGAGATGGTCGTCCACGTGCAGCAGCTCGAGGGGAACGGCCTGGGTCATCCGGCCAGTGTATCGCGCCGCGCCGGCGCATGCCGCAGGCGTCGATGCGGTTCGCGACCGTCGCCGGACGCGCCGCCGTGCGGACCGGAGCGCCGGCGGCGACGTCGCGCGCGTGAACCGCGCCGCTCAGGCCGCGTCGAGCTCCTTCTGCAGGAACGCCTTGGCCGCGCGCGTGTCGCGCTTGACGGTCGGCTCGGACACGCCGAGCAGCTCGGCGATGTCCTTGACCTCCAGGCCGGCGAAGAAGCGCATCTCCACCACCTGCACGAGGCGCGCGTCCAGCGTGGCCAGCTTGTCCAGCGCGCGGTCCATGCCGACGAGCTGCGCCGCCTGCTCGTCGATCGACAGCGGCGCGTCCTCGAGCACGTCCAGCGGCACGTGCTCGGCGCCGCCGCCGCGGCGCCCGGCCAGGCGCGCGCGCGCGTAGTCGACCACCACCTGGCGCATCGCCCGCGCCGCGGTGGCGAAGAAATGCGCGCGGTTCTCGAACGCGCCGCCGCCGCCGTGGAACAGCTTGAGATACGCCTCGTTGACCAGCGCGCGCGTGTCCAGCGTGCCGCCGCGCCGATAGCGCGCGAGCTCGGCGCGCGCGATGCGCAGCAGGTCGTCGTAGGCCATGTCCAGCGCGCGCTCGCGCGCGGCCGGATCGCTCGCGCTGGCGGCGATGGCGCGGGTCAGGTCCGCCGGTGGCTCGCTCATCGTCTCCCTCCGTGCGCCGCATGGTAGCGCGGCGCGGCGCCGCGTATAGAATGCCGCAGCCCCGGACGATGCGGAGCGGGCGATGGACGCGGAACGCTGGCGCCGTGCGCGCGCCCTGTTCGACGACCTGGCCGATGCACCCGCCGGCGCCTGGGCGGCGCGCCTGGCCGCGGCCTGCCCGGACGACGCCGACGTGCGCGCCGAGGCGCTGGCGATGCTGCGCGCCGACGCCGGCGGCGACGGCGGCGCCCTCGCCGGCGCGGCGCCCTCGCTGCTCGCCGATCTGGCCGCGCATCTGGACGCGCAGGCCGCGGCCGACCATGCCGGCCTGCGCCTCGGTCCGTTCGTGCTCGTGCGCCTGCTCGGCTGCGGCGGCATGGGCTCGGTCTGGCTCGGCGAGCGCGTCGAGGGCGGCTTCACGCAGCAGGTCGCGGTCAAGCTGATCCGCAGCGGCTGGGACACCGCCGAGGCGGAGCGCCGCTTCCTGGCCGAGCGGCAGATGCTGGCCGGCCTGCAGCATCCGAACATCGCCCACCTGGTCGACGGCGGCGTCGACGCGCAGGGCCGGCCGTGGCTGGCGCTCGAATACGTCGACGGCGAGGACCTGCTCGGCTGGTGCGACGACCGCCGCCTGGGCCTGGCCGAGCGCCTGCGCCTGTTCCTGGTCGTCTGCGACGCGGTGGCGCACGCGCACCGCCGCCTGATCGTGCATCGCGACCTCAAGCCGTCGAACATCCTGGTCAGCCGCGACGGCCAGGTGAAGCTGCTCGACTTCGGCATCGCCAAGCTGCTCGACGCGCCGGCCGAGGGCTCCGGCGAGGTCACCCGCGTGTTCACGCCCGGCTACGCCGCGCCCGAGCAGGTCCGCGGCGAGCCGGCGACCACGGCCGTGGACGTCTACGCGCTCGGCCTGCTGCTGCACGAGCTGCTGACCGGACGCCGGCCGGCCGGCGCCGGCCCGTCCGGGCCGGACGGCGAACGCGCGCTCGCGCGGCCGAGCACGGTGGCGGCGCGCGAGCGCCGCGCGCCCGAGGCGGCGCGCCTGGCCGGGCTGCGCGGGCTCGCGCCCGAGGCGCTGCGCCGGCGGCTGCTCGGCGATCTCGACGCGATCGTGCTGAAGGCGCTGCGCGCGGAGCCCGCCCGCCGCTACGCCGGCGCCGCCGAGCTCGCCGCCGACGTCGAGCGCCACCTGCGCAGCCAGCCGGTCCATGCGCGGCGCGGCGGCTGGACGTACCGCTTCGCGCGCTTCGCCCGGCGGCATCGCTGGGCCCTGGCCGCCTCCGCCGCGGGCGTCGCCGCGCTGGCCGCCGGCCTCGCCGCCGCGCTGTGGCAGGCGCGCGAGGCGGCGCGGCAGCGCGACATCGCCGTGCGCGAGGCGGAGACCTCGCGCCGGACCGTCGACGTGCTGGTCAACGTCTTCAAGAGCGCCGATCCCGACACGCATCCCGGCGCGGCGGTCACGCCGGCCGACCTGCTCGCCGAGGGCGAGCGCGAGGTGCGGCTCCGGCTCGACGCGCAGCCCGAGCAGCGCGCCGCGCTGCTCGAGGCGCTCGGCCGCGCCCGCGTCGGCCTGGGCACCCATGCCGAGGCCGTGCCGCTGCTGCAGGAAGCGCTCGCCCTGCGCGTCGCCGGCGGCGACCCCCTGGCCGAAGCCGGCACGCGGCTGGCGCTGGTGGCCGCCCTCGCCCGCCAGTCGCTCGACGCCGAGGCCCTGGCCGAAGCCGAGCACGCCTACGAGCTCAGCCAGGGCCGCTCGCGCGCCGCGGCCGAGCTGCGCGCGACCGCCGATCTTTCCGCCGGCGTCCAGCTCGCCAACCTCGACCGATGGGAGGAAGCGGAAGCCCGCCTGCGCAGGAGCGCCACGGCGCGAGCGCAGCTGTTCGGCATCGACAGCGAGGCGTACCGCGAGGTCGTCCAGCCATGGAGCTTCTACCTCGCCTCGATGGGGCGGGCGGACGAGGCCCTGGCGCTGCTCGACCCGGCCTGGCAGGCGCTGGCGGCCCGCACCGCGACCGGCGCGCCGGAGCGCCGCCTCCTGCTCGACGCCCGCGGCAACGCGCTGGCACGGGCGGGGCGCCATCAGGAGGCCGTGGCCGCGCAGCGCGAGGCCCTGCTGATCGCCGAGCGCATCTACGGCACCGACCATCCGTCCTACTACTCGCAGCTCAACAATCTCGGCGTCACCCTGTACCACGCCGGCCTGGCCGGGGAGGCGGTCCAGGCGTTCGAGCGCTGCATGCGGTGGCGCGACGCCAATCCCGCGCGCGAGAGCCTGCGCCGCCCCGATCTCTTCCTGCGCGGCTACGCGCTGGCCCTGGATGCCGCGGGACGCAGCACGGACGCCGTCGGCGTGCTCGAGCGCATCCGCGAGCAGCAGCGGACGCTGGCCGGCGCCACGCCCGAGGACCGCGCCAGGACGCTGCTCATGATCGCCCGCTCGCAGCGCCACGCGCGCCGCTACGACGGCGCCGAGGCGGCGCTGGCGGACTATTTCGCGCGCTACGCCTCCGATCCGTCCGCCAGTCAGGTGCGCGCGGAAGGCCTGATGGAGCGCAGCTGGCTCGCCCTCGCGCGCGGGCAGGCGCCGCGCGACTGCGGCGACGCGGTCGAGGCCGCGAAGCTCGGCGACGCCTCGCCCAAGCCCGAGGACGCGCTCCGTGCGCGCGCGACGCTGGCGGCCTGCCGGATCGCGAACGGGCAGCGCGACCTCGCCAAGCCGTTGATCGAGCAGTTGCCGGCGAAGGAACGCCTGCCCACGATCCCGCATCGCCGCGAGCCGATGGAGACCGCGCTCGCCCTGTGGCAGGACCGCCAGGAGCGAGGCTGACGGCCGCGCGCCGCGGCGCGGCGCCTCAGCGCGCCAGCGCCAGCGACAGCTCCGGCCAGTAGGTGATCGCCAGCACCGCGGCGAGCAGGATCAGGAAGAACGGCGCGCTCGCGCGCACCAGGGTCAGCACCGGCTTGCCGAAGCGCATGCTGGCGATGAACAGGTTCATGCCGACCGGCGGCAGGAAGATGCCGAGCTGCAGGTTGGCGAGGAACACGATGCCGAGGTGGACCGGGTCCACGCCGTACTTCAGCGCGACCGGCAGCACCAGCGGCACCAGGATGATGATCGCCGGGAAGCCCTCGAGCAGCATGCCGAACACGAGCAGGAACACGTTCAGCACGAGCAGGAACATGCCCTTGCCGGTGATGCTGTCCTGGATCGCGCCGAACAGCTTCTCCGGCACCTCGGCGTCGATCAGCCAGTTCGTCAGCGCCAGCGAGAAGCCGAGGATCACGAGCAGCGCGCCGACCAGCACCATCGCCTCGCGCGCCACCTTCGGCAGCTTCGCGAGCGGGATCTCGCGGCGGATCACGATCGCGACGATCGCCACGTAGAGCGCCGTCGCCGCGGCGGCCTCCGACGCGGCGAGCTTGCCCGAATAGATGCCGGCGAGGATCACGAACGGCAGCGGCAGCTCCCAGGCCGCGCCCTTCAGCGCGGCCAGCAGCTCGCCGCGGCCGACGCGCTCGCGCGCGACGCCGGCGCGCCGCGCGTGCCAGATGCTGTAGGCCGACAGCAGGACGACCATCAGCGCGCACGGCAGGACGCCGGCGCGGAACAGCGCATCGATGGTGACCGGCGGCGTGGTGTGGAACTGCTGCGCGACGACGCCGTACAGGATCAGCGGCATCGACGGCACCAGGATCAGGCCGAGGCTGCCCGAGGCGGTCAGCAGGCCGAGCGAGAACTTCTCGCCGTACTTCTGCTGCAGCAGCGCCGGATACAGCACCGCGCCGAGCGCGACGATGGTGACGCCGGTCGCGCCGGTGAACGCGGTGAACATCGCGCAGGCGAGCACGGCGACGATCGCGAGGCCGCCCGGCAGCCAGCCGAGCAGCGCGTTGGTCACGCGCACCAGGCGCTGCGGCGCCTGGCTCTCGGCGAGCAGGTAGCCGGCCAGCGTGAACAGCGGGATCGCGATCAGCGCCGGCATGTCGGCGAGGCGGTAGAACTCCACCGCGACGGCGATGCCCTCCTGCCCCGCCGCGTGGAAGCCGAGCAGCGCGACCGCGGCGATCAGCGCGAACAGCGGCGCGCCGATCGCGGCGAGCACGATCAGGAAAATCGCGGCGAGCAGGATCACGGCAGCTCCGGCGCCAGCACCGGCACGTCGTTGCGCGGCGGCAGGAACGCGCGCAGCGCGAAGCGCACCGCGAGCAGCCCGAAGCCGACCGGGATGATCGCCTCGACCAGCCAGTTCGGGATGCCGGCGACCGCGTCGGTGCCGCCGTAGTCGAGCTCGACCAGGCCATAGCCGTACCAGGCCATCACGGCCGAGATCGCCGCGGCGAACAGCAGGCACGCGGCGCGCGTCAGGCGCCGGGCGCGGCCGTGCAGGAAATGCGCGAGCACGTCCAGGCCGATGTGCTTGTCGTCGCGCGCGGCGGCCAGCGCGCCGAGCATCGCCGCCCACACGACCATCGCGCGCAGCAGCGGATCGGCCCAGGACAGGCCGGTCTCGAAGACGTTGCGCAGCAGGATCTGCGCGCCGGCGAGCAGCACCATCGCCAGCACGAGGATCGCGATCAGGCCGTTCTCGACGCGGTCCAGCCAGGCCAGCGCGCGGCCGCCGGGCTCGCTCATTTGGCCGGACCGCCGCGCGCCGCGGCCAGCGCGGCGTCGAGCGCCTTCTGCACCTCGGGCGTGAACGCGCCCTTGGCGACCAGCTGCTTGTTGGCCTCGGCGCCGACCGTCTCCCAGGTCCTGCGCTCGGCCTCGCTGGGCGCGTCGAAGGTGATGCCCTGCTGCTGCAGCGCGGTGCGCGCGGCGGCGTTGTCGCTGCGCGCCTGCTTGTCGATGCGCGCGAACGCGCCGCCGACCTCGTCGCCGAGCACCTTCTGGTCGGCCGGCGACAGCGCGTCGAACGCCTTCTTGTCGACGGCGAGCTCGCCGACGACGTAGATCACCGGCAGGTCGGCGACGTGCTTGATCTTGGTGTGCCACTGGAACGCGATCGCGCCGGCGGTCGTGTTCGCCGCGGTGTCGATCAGGCCGGTCTGCAGGCTGGTGTAGACGTCCGACAGCGGCAGCGGGATCGGCGTGACGCCGGCGGCCTTGAACGTCGCCTCGGCGATCTCGTCGCCCTGCGGCACCCACACCTTGGCGCTCTTGAGGTCGTCGCGCGTCTTGATCTCGCGCGTGCTCATCAGGTACGCGAAGCCGCCGCCGCTGATGCCGAGCAGCTCGAAACCGTTCTTGCGGAACTGCTCCTTGAGCAGCGGATCGACCGCGGCGCGGACCTTGTCCACCTCGTCCTGGTTGCGGAACAGGAACGGCACCGTGTAGATCTCGGCGTCCTTGGTGATCACGCTGGCCTCGCCGCCGGTGAACGCGCCGCCCTGCAGCTGGCCGATCTTGATCTTGCGCAGCACCGTGGCGTCGTCGCCCATGACGCCGCCGGGATAGAACTTGAGCTCGACGCGGCCCTCGGTCTTGGTCTTGACCGTGTCGGCGACGGCGCGCATCTCCTTCATCCAGCTCGTGCCGTCCGGCGCCAGCGTGGCGATCTTCAGCGTGGCGCCGTGCGCGCCGGCGGCGGCCAGGGCGAGCGACAGCGCCAGGATCGGTGTCTTGAAGCGGTTCATCGTCATCCTCTCGAGAGTGCCTGCCGGCGCTTCGCCGCTTCCGCCTCCGCCGGAACGGCGAGGGTCGGACGGCGCTGCGCAGCCGGCGGTCAGAAGAAATCCCTGCCCGATTGCAGAAGCGTCCTCGCGCGCTGCTGCGCGAGCACGTTGATCAGCGTCAGGCCCGGCGCGTGCGGGTCGGCCGCGATCGCCTCGTTCAGCAGCCTGTCGTGCAGGTCCTTGTCGAAGACCAGGCGCGCGTAGTGCTGCGCGTACAGCACGCGCACCATCTGGTTCTTGCCGCCGGACATTGCAAGGGCCTTCTCGAAGTCCGCCTTGCCCTCCTCCGGCTTGCCGCCGAGCGACGCCGGGCGCAGCGTCGCCAGCACGCCGAGGTACATGTACGGCTCGCCGCCGGCGTGGTCCGGATCGAGCGCGACGACGCGCTCGAGCAGCGCCTGCACCTTGGGAATGTCGGCGATCGCGGTCCATTCCGCGCTGTTGGCCTGGATCCGGCCGGCCCAGGCCGTGGCCAGCGTGTACAGCAGGCCGACGTCCTTGGCGCCGGCCCTGGCGACCTCGGCCTGGAAGCCCTCGAACGGCTGGTCGATCTGCCGGCACAGCGCCGGCAGGCCGATGCAGGTCGCGCGCCGCGCGTAGTCGAAGCTGCGCGCGGACAGCCGCGCCGCGCGTGCCGGATCGTCGACGAAACCGCCGGCGTAGGCGCCGTACAGCTTCGCGCCCGCGCCGAGCAGGCCGGCGTTCTGCGGATCGCCCTGGATCAGGCCGTCGACCAGCAGCAGCCAGGCCGGAATGCCGTCGCGCGCGGTGCCGACGTCGTCCTGCTCGAGGATGCCGGCGGTGAGATCGTCGGCGAGCCTCTGGCTGGCGCGGTTGACCACGCTCGCGCAGCCGCCGAGGGCGAGCAGCGCGAGGACGGCGGCGAGAAGGCACAGGCGGGTCGGAAAGCATCGTGGCATGGTCGGGTCCTCTTGGCGCCGCAGCCGTCGCCCGTTCAGTCGAAGAACGTCTCGGCGGCTTCCAGCGTGTTCTCCATCAGCGTGGCCACGGTCATCGGCCCGACGCCGCCCGGCACCGGCGTGATCCACGAGGCGCGCTCGGCGGCCGGCTCGAACTCGACGTCGCCGACGAGCCGGCCGTCGTCCAGACGGTTGATGCCGACGTCGACGACCACCGCACCCGGCTTGATCCACTCGCCCTTGACCAGCGCCGGTCGGCCGACGGCGACGACGACGATGTCGGCCTGGCGGACCTCGCCTTCGAGATCGGCGGTGAACTTGTGGCAGCCCGTCGTCGTGCATCCGGCCAGCAGCAGCTCGAGGATCAGCGGTCGGCCGACATGATTGGACACGCCGATTACGACAGCCTTGCGTCCGCGCACCGGCCGGTCGGTGTGCGCGAGCAGCGTCATCACGCCCTTGGGCGTGCACGGGCGCAGGCCGCGCTGGCGCAGCGCGAGGCGGCCGACGTTCTCGGCCTGGAAGCCGTCGACGTCCTTGCGCGCGTCGATGCGGTCGATCAGCGGCGTCGGGTTGATGCCGGCCGGCAGCGGCAGCTGCAGCAGGATGCCGTGCACGTCGGGATCGGCGTTCAGCCGGTCGATCAGCGCGACGAGCTCGGATTCGGGCGTCGACGCCGGCAGGTCGAAATCCAGCGAGCGGAAGCCGACGTACTTGCAGGCGCGCCGCTTGTTGCGCACGTAGACCGCCGAGGCCGGATCGGCGCCGACCAGGATCACCGCCAGGCCCGGCGCGCGCCGGCCCGCGGCGACGCGCGCCCTGACCCGGGACGCCACGCCGTCGAGCACCTGATCGGCAATGCGGCGGCCATCCAGAAGTCGCGCGGTCATTGGGGTCTCGGCGGAAAACGCGCATTATTCCATGCGTGCGCCGCCGTGCTCAAACCGCGCCGTGCGGCGCTTCACGTTCCGGGAACCCACCATGGCCGACATCGAAACCGAACTGGAAGCCGCCGCGTTCCGGCGCCTCCTCGCCCACCTGCGCGCGCGCAGCGACGTGCAGAACATCGAGCTCATGACGCTCGCCGGCTTCTGCCGCAACTGCCTGGCCGACTGGTACCGCGAGGCGGCCGCCGAGCGCGGCCTGGCGATCGACAAGGACGCGGCGCGCGAGCGCATCTACGGCGAGCCGTTCGCCGCGTGGAAGGCCAGGCACCAGAGCGAGGCGACGCCCGAGCAGCTCGCCGCGTTCGAGGCGGCGCGCGCGCGGCACGGCTGACGCGTCAGCGGCGCGCGCCGCCGCCGTCGAAGCCGTCGCCGAAGATGCCGTCCTCGGTCAGCGTCAGCACCGCGCTGTGCAGCGCGTAGTCGGCGTCCGCGCCGTTCAGCAGGATCGTGCGGCCGTCCGCGCTCATCGAGTTCGGCACCAGGCTCCAGCCGTCGCCGCCGAACGGGATGCCGTGCTCGGCCATCAGCTCGATCAGGCATTTCGCGCCGCCTTCGCGCGTCCAGCGGAACGGCCGCGTGGTCTGCACGATGCCGAGCGGCGTCTCGGTCTCGATCGTGTACGTGCCGACGATGACGCGGCCGTCCGCGCTGACGTCCATCGCGTAGTACGGCGCCTTGGCGCCGGCGGGCAGGCCGGAGGTGTCCAGGTACACGGCGCCCTCCGCCGCGGTCCAGTACCAGGCGCGGCCGCTGTCGGCATGCGGCGCCTCGTCGCCGCCGATGCCGCCGCCGACCAGCACCGTGCCGTCGGCGTTGCAGGCCACCGCCTGGCCGAGCGCGTGGCCGTTGGCGTCCTCGAGCAGCTCGAGCTGGCCGTCGACCCAGCGCGCGCCGAAGCGGAAGCGCAGCGGCCAGCCCCATTCGTCGGTGCCCAGGCGGTAGACGAAGCCGGCCGCCACGTGCCCGCCGTTGGCCACGACCCAGGCCTCACCGCCGTCCATCGTCGCCGGCACAGGCAGCATGCGCTGGCCGAGCTCGGCGCTCCACTGCCACGGCTGGAAGTTCTCCGCCGGATCGCCGCCGTAGCCGGCCAGCTGCTGGCCGTCGGCGCTGATGCCCATGGCCAGCGTCGAGAGCGTCTGCATGTCCGGCACGATCGACCAGCCGAACGTGCCTTCCCACAGGCGCGGCAGCGAGAGCATCGCATCGCCTTCCTGGCTCATGTAGTTGGCGACGATGACGCTGCCGTCGGCATTGACCACCGGCGTGACGTTGACGACGCTGAACGTCGGTCCGCCGCCGAGGTCCTCCGGCGCCTCGCCCGGCCGCCAGCGCAGCGCGTTGCCGGTGGCGTTGTCGGCGCCGATCACCGTGCCGTCGGCGGTCACCGCCGAGGGCTGCGGCGCGGCGAACGTGCCGTACGGCAGCTCGCGCAGCGTCGCGATCACCGGCTCGGCGGGTGCGGCCGGGCCCGGGTGCACTGCGGCGAACAGCACGGGAAACAGCCAGTTGAGCCTCAGGCGCCGGCGGCCGGCGCGGAACGTCTTATGCATGAGTGGAACCTCGATCGGCCAGCCGCGCATGGCGGCAGGCCGCCGAGCCTGCGCCGGCGCGGCACGCAGGGCATTCCTGACGCATGCGGAACGGACTCCAAGCGCGCTACAACGGCCTTTCGCGAGGCTGCGCAGGAAGAAGCGGCGCGCTCAGCCGGCCGCGGCGCACCACTGCGCGATGTCCTCGTAGCCGGCGAACGCGGCCGCCGCGCCGCAGCCGGGGCAGTCCGGGTCGCGCGCGAGGCGCAGCTCGCGGAACGTCGCCGCGAGCGCGTCGTAGCAGAGCAGCCGCCCGACCAGCGGCGCGCCGGCGCCGAGCACCAGCTTGAGCGCCTCGGTGGCCTGCAGCAGGCCGATCGTGCCGGGCAGCACGCCGAGCACGCCGGCCTCGCTGCAGTTGGGCGCCTCGGCGGCGCTCGGCGGATACGGGAACAGGCAGCGGTAGCACGGCGAGTCCGCGCGGCGCGGATCGAACACGCTCACCTGCCCGCTGAAGCGGTGCACCGCGCCGTAGACCAGCGGCACGCCCAGGCGCAGGCTCGCCGCGCTCAGCAGGTAGCGCGCCGGGAAGTTGTCCGCGCCGTCGATCACCACGTCGTGCCCGCGCAGCAGCGCCTCGACGTTCGCGGCGCGCACGCGCTCGCGCACCGCGTCGATGCGCACGTGCGGGTTCAGCGCGCCCAGCATGGCCTTCGCCGAGTCGACCTTCGGCTGGCCGATGCGCGCCTCGGCGTGCACGACCTGGCGCTGCAGGTTGGAGCGCTCGACGGCGTCGTCGTCGATCAGCGTCAGCCGGCCGACGCCGGCGGCGACCAGGTACAGCGCCGCAGGCGCGCCCAGGCCGCCGGCGCCGATCAGCGCGATGCGCGCCTCGGCGAGCCGCCGCTGGCCGGCCACGCCGACCTCCGGCAGGACCAGGTGGCGCGCGTAGCGCTCGGCCGCGTCGGCGTCGAGCAGGCCGGCGGCTACCGGCAGGCCCTGCGCCTGCCAGGCGGCGAAGCCGCCGCGCACCGAGCGGCTGTTGGCGTAGCCGAGGCGGCGCAGCGCCTCGGCGGCGCCGAGCGAGCGCCGGCCGCTGGCGCAGATCGCCAGGATCTCGCGGCCGCGGTCCGGCTCGATCGCGGCGATGCGCGACTCGACCAGGCCGCGCGGCAGCGCGAGCGCGCCTTGCGCATAGCCGGCCGCGCGCTCGTCGTCCTCGCGCACGTCCACGAGCAGCGCGCCTTCGCGCTGGCGCGCGAGCGCGTCGGCCGGATCGATCTCCAGGCCCGTGTCGGGCACGGCGGCGGAAGCGTTCATCGCCTCAGCATAGGCCCGGCAGCGGCAGGATTTCCACGGCCTCGCCGGCGGCGAGCGCGCGCGCCTGCTCCGGCACGACGATCAGCGCGTCGGCCTCGGCGACGCCGCGCAGCATGCCCGACCCCTGCCGCTGCGAGGGCGTCGCCCACAGCGAGCCGTCGTCGCGCGTTTCCAGGCGCGCGCGCAGGAACTCGGCGCGCTCGTGCCGCTTGTCCACCGGCGCGGCAAGGCGCGCGTGCCAGCGGCGCGGCACGGCCGCAGCGCCCTGCAGCGCGGCGAGCGCCGGGCGCACGAGCACGAGGAACGTGGCGATGGTCGACACCGGATTGCCCGGCAGCGCGAACGCCAGCGCGTTGCCGATCTCGCCGCACAGCACCGGCATGCCGGGACGCATGCGCACCTTCCAGAAATGCACGCGCCCGAGCTCGGCGACGAGCCCGGGCAGGAAGTCGGCCTCGCCGGCCGACACGCCGCCGCTGCTGACCACCAGGTCGCAGCGCTCGCCGGCCTCGCGCAACGCGACGCGCAGCGCGTCCGGATCGTCGCGCAGGTGGGCGACCAGGCGCAGCTCGGCGCCGGCCGCGCGCAGCAGGCCGCCGAGGCTGTAGCGGTTGCCGTCGTGGATCTGGCCGAAGCCGAGCGGGCGATCCGGCGGCACCAGCTCGTCGCCGGTGGTCAGCAGCGCCACGCGCGGCCGCCGCGCGACGCGCGCGCGCGCGCAGCCGCACGAGGCGAGCACGGCCAGGCGCGCCGGCGTCAGCGCCTCGCCCGCGCGCAGCGCGGTCTCGCCGGCGCGGTAGTCCTCGCCGGCCGGGCGCACGTTCGCGCCGGGCCGCTCGTCCGCGCCGACGACGACGGCGTCGCCGTCCCGGCGCACGTTCTCCTTGATCACGACCGTGTCGGCGCCGGACGGCAGCGGCGCGCCGGTGGTGATGCGCACGCATTCGCCGGCGCCGACCGCCGCGGGCGCCGTCGCGCCGGCGAAAAGCTCGCCGGCGACGCGCAACGCGCGTTCGCCCGCGCGCGGCAGGTCCTCGCCGCGCAGCGCATAGCCGTCCATCGCCGCGTTCGCGAACGGCGGCAGGTCGTGCGGCACGGACACGTCCGCGGCGAGCACGCGGCCGAGCGCGTCGTCGAGATCGACCGACTCGGCCGGCAGGCGGCGCGCCGCGGCCAGCTCGAGCACGCGCCGCTGCGCCTCCTCGACCGACAGCCGCATCGGGAAATCAGGTTTCGGGGCGGCGGGCGGCGGCATGGGCGGCGAACTC
>Ga0180222_1000051_pt1 | contig 209433 bp, 201 predicted proteins | sample eDN5th37CKraftOP_FD_151336 | JGI IMG/M metagenome (GOLD analysis project Ga0180222, IMG submission 151336) | Enriched Organic Plus compost microbial communities from Emeryville, California, USA - eDNA 5th pass 37_C Kraft OP (version 2) (version 2) ... | reverse complement strand
CCAATATCGAGGTGCGCATGATCACCTCGATCCGGCCGGCCGACCTCCGCATGGAGGAAAACGACGTGGCGATCCGGGTCGCGCCCTATTCCCGGACCCACAAGAAAGGCAATTCTCCGATCGATCTGGTGATGACGCAGAGCTGGTCGGATGTCCGCTCGGTGCCGTTCCTGCCCGACACGCTGATCGCGGTATGCTCGCCCACCCTGACCAAGAACGGCCCGCCGATCGAGCGGCCCGCCGACCTGCGCCATTATACCCTGCTGCACATGGCGACGCGCGAGCGCGCCTGGCCCTACTGGCTCGAGCACCACGGCCTCGATCCTTCGAGCTTCGTCGATTACACGACCTACGGTCATTTCTTCATGGCGATCCAGGCCGCCATCGAGGGCAAAGGCGTGGCGCTGGCGCCGAGCATCTTCCTTGAGAGCGAGTTGCGCTCGGGAACGCTGGTGGCGCTGTTCGGCGGCGAGGGCTTTGATTCCGGCGCCTACTATCTGCTCTGCCGCGAGAGCACCTGGAGCAACACCAAGATCGAGCGTTTCCGGGAATGGCTGCTGGAGCAGGCGGGACCGGCCATGGCCAATCTCAGGAAGTAGGAGACCTCGTGCCGCTATTTCCGCAGCTCTGCGAGACGCCAATCGTCCTTCCGGGCCGCGCCGCCCCCGCCAACACGAGCCGTTTCAAGATGCAGGCCATTCCGCTGGCGCTGCCGCCGTCTTGCGCGGCCTGCTTCCGCTCTTGAACCAAGGAATCGCTCGATGAATCTCGGAATTGAGGGCAAGTCTGCCCTGGTGCTCGCCGCTGGCGGCGGACTCGGTCGCGCCATCGCGACGACATTGGCGCAGGAAGGCGCGCGCGTCGCGGTCACGGATATCGATGCCGAGGCCCTGCGCGAAACGGTCAGCCAGATCGAGCAGCGGGGCGGCCAGGCGCTCGGCGTTCCCGCGGACATGTCGAAGGCAGACGAGCTGCTGTCCGTTGTCTCGCAAACGCGCGACCGTTACGGCCCCGTCGATATCCTCATCAACAATTCGGGCGGCCCGCCGCCCTCGCCGGTCTCGGGCATCGCGCCGGAGACGTGGCGGACGTATTTCGAGTCGATGGTCCTGTCACTCCTGACCGTGACCGATCTCGTCCTGCCCGATATGCGCACGCGCAAATGGGGCCGCATTGTCACCAGCACGTCGTCCGGCGTCATCGCGCCGATACCGAATCTCGGCCTGTCCAACGCGTTGCGCTCGACCTTGCTCGGCTGGTCGAAAACGCTGGCGCGCGAAGTCGCCGCCGACAACGTCACGGTCAATGTCGTCCTGCCCGGCCGCGTGGCCACGCAGCGCATCCGCCAGTTGGACGAGGCGCGCGCCAAGCGGGAGAACACCGCTGTCGATCGCGTCGTCGCCGACAGCGTCAGCACCATTCCGGTCGGCCGCTACGGCGACCCGCAGGAATATGCTGACGTCGTCGCCTTCCTCGCGTCAGCGCGGGCGTCTTACGTCACCGGCTCGGTCATCCGGGTCGACGGCGGCATGCTGGCCAATATCTGAACCTCGTTTCGCCTCAACAGGAAAATCATGTCCTTCTACGCCACTCTCACTGCCGCGGAAAAAGCGGACATCCGCACCCGCTTTCTGCAAGTCGACAGCTCCAACGTGGCCGATGTGCTCGACCAGATCGGCCTGCCGAACCAGGGGCTTCACGCCAGCTTCCTGCCCTATCCGGCTGCGGCCGGCTCCCTGGCCGGATGGGCCTATACGATCAGGGGGCAGATGACGCCCTTCGAAGGGCAAGGCGATCCCGACAAGATGCTGGCGTGCCAGGGCATATCCGCCGCCGAGGTCAGCGTGTGGAGCGGCGACGGCGACGGCATCTGCTATTTCGGCGAGCTGATTGCGCTCGGCATGAAGGAGCGGGGATCGGTCGGCGCCCTCATCGACGGCGGCATCCGCGATGTCCGCTGGCTCAAGGCGCACAAGTTTCCGGTCTATGCGCGCTACCGCACGCCGGTGCAGTCGATCGGACGCTGGAAAGTAACCGGATGGCAGGAGCCGGTTTATGTCAGGGGCGCGACCACCAAATGGGTCGTCGTCCATCCGGGCGATTTCATCCTTGCCGACGATGACGGCGCGATCGTCATCCCGCAGGATGCCGTATTGCGGACGCTGGCCGAAGCCGAGCGGTTGACGAAGATGGAACACGGCATCCGCAAGGAGCTGAGTGAAGGTCTCACCCTCGATGCGGCTTTGAAAAAATATGGCCACGTCTGACGGAGAGATCGACCGTCCGCCGCGATCGCGACATCTGACATTCGCTGAAAATCTGAAACAGCGCGGCCTGTGCTGACGCGCTGCGTCGTTTCGCATCGCTTGTTCCGGTTCCATGCCGCGCCCGGGACAACACGGCGCAGGCTGTGCCCGGTTGACACCGCGCCCGACGCGGCGCAGGATTTTTGTGCGCCGACGTGCCGCTCAGGCGCATGTCGGCCCGAGTGAAACTTGCGTGGAGGAGTGCATGCCACCGGCGCAGCAAGGCCGCGATGATCGCCGCGGCACCGTTCGGACCGCGGCGTAGCGGCTGACACCCACGAACAACGCGGTCGGGAGCCGGTTCACGGGCCGCAGCAGTCAGGCATGGCCCGACCTCACCGCCTCCCGGCAGCGTTTCCTTTCAAGCCCGCCGCACGGCGATCCTTCCGCCGCCGAAGCCGGCAGCGAGCGTCATCCCGCGCGTCACTCCTTGGTCAGCGGCACGGCCGGACGATTGTATCTACGCTCGCGCGCGAAGATGTAGGCGCCGGCGGCGATGATGATCGCCGCGCCGAGCAGCAGCATGACATGCGGAATGTCGCCGAACATCAGGTAGCCGAGCAGCACCGCCCAGACGATGGTCGTGTACTGATACGGCACGACCACCGAGGCCGGCGCGAGGATGAGCGCGCGGTTGACGCAGGCATGCGCCGCCATCGCCACCATCCCGAGCAGCATCAGCAGCGCCAGATCGCGCCCGTCCGGCGTGACCCAGGCGAACGGCGCCAGCAGCGCGCCGAGCACCAGGGCGCCCGCGGTCTGGCCGGCGACCAGCACGATGTCGCTGGTGCCGCGCACCATGCGCGTGCAGATCATCAGCAGCGAGAACGCGAAGCTGCCGACGAGCGCGACCAGTGCCGGCCAGCTCAGCGTGGCGGTCGAAGGCCGCAGCGCCACCACGACGCCGCCGAACCCGACGATGACCGCGCTCCAGCGCCGCCAGCCGACCGGCTCGCGCAGCAGCGTCGCCGAGATGGCGGTGACGTAGATCGGCCCGGCCAGGTAGTAGGTCATCACGTCGGCGAGCGGCAGATAGGTCAGCGCCCAGTAGAACAGCGCCACCTCCCCGGTCGAGAAAACGATGCGCAGGAGCTGAACGCCGGGCCGCGGCGCCTGCCGGAACGCGGCGGCGCCGGCGCGCACCATGAACGGCGTCAGCACCAGCAGCGCGCAGATGCTGCGCACCAGCAGCACCTGGCCGACCGAATAGGTCGCCAGCAACCATTTTCCCAACGCATCGTTGAGCGCGAACAGGAAGATGCCGAGCAGCATCATCAGGACGCCGGCCGTGGCGGCCGGCGCGGGGGGAGATTGCTGTGCATTCATGACGCCGGCGGGTATATACGAGATGCCCAAGGTCGCCAGCCATGAAATTCCTCGATGAAGCCAAGGTCTATATCCAGTCCGGCGCCGGCGGCAACGGCTGCGTGTCGTTCCGCCGCGAGAAGTTCATCGAGTTCGGCGGCCCGAACGGCGGCAATGGCGGCCGCGGCGGCGACGTCGTCATCGAGGCCGTCGACGGCCTCAACACCCTGATCGACTACCGCTACCAGCAGCACTTCAAGGCGCAGCGCGGCGGCAACGGCATGGGCAAGGATCGCCACGGCGCCAACGGCGCCGACATCGTGCTCAAGGTGCCGGTCGGCACCGAGGTCTATGAGGAGGACGGCGAGACGCTGCTCGCCGATCTCGCCAGGCTCGGCCAGCGCGTCGTCGTCGCGCGCGGCGGCAACGGCGGCTTCGGCAATGCGCATTTCAAGAGCGCGACCAACCGCGCGCCGCGCCATGCCAATCCCGGCCAGCCCGGCGAGGAGCGCACCATCCGCCTGCGGCTGAAGCTGATCGCGGATGCAGGCGTGATCGGACTGCCGAATGCCGGCAAGTCGACCTTCCTCGCCACCGTGACCGCGGCCAGGCCGAAGATCGCCGACTATCCGTTCACCACGCTGCACCCCCAGCTCGGCGTGGTACGCAGCGACGACCGCGAATTCGTGATCGCCGATTTGCCCGGCCTGATCGAGGGCGCGCATCAGGGCGTCGGACTCGGCGACCGCTTCCTCGGCCACACCGAGCGCTGCCGCGTGCTGCTGCATCTCATCGACGGCACCGCCGCCGATCCCGCCGCGGCCTATCGTGTGGTGCGCCACGAGCTCGACGCCTATGGCCGCGGCCTCAGCGACAAGCCGGAAATCGTGGCGCTGACCAAGGCCGACATCCTGACCCCGCAGCAGATCAAGTCGCAGGCCGCCAAGCTCAAGCGCGCCGCCGGGCAGACGCCGCTGGTGCTGTCGTCGGCGACGCGGCAGGGCGTCGAGGAGGTGCTGCGCGCGCTAATGCAGGTGATCGACCGGGCCCGGCAGGAGGACGCCGCGGCGCGGCAGCCGGCCTGATCGTCCGCCAGCGATCCTGACGGCGCCGCCGCCGCGTGCTAGAGCATGACCCGTTCGGATTGAAACCAGCGCTCTCGGTCCGTTCGCGGGAATGAGCGGACGAGAAAGCGCGCTTTAATCCGAACGACATCGCTAGACATCGCGCCCCCGCTTCTCGTCCATTTCCGTTCATGCCGAAACTGCCGTCGCTCAAGAGCTTCCGCCGCATCGTCATCAAGGTCGGCTCCTCGCTGCTGGTCGACAGCGCCGCCGGCCGGATCAAGCGCGCGTGGTTGGCCTCGCTCGCCGACGACATCGCCGCCTTGCACAAGGACAAGCGCGACGTGCTGGTGGTGTCGTCGGGCTCGATCGCGCTCGGCCGCGCCATGCTCAAGCTGCCGCCCGGCCCGCTCAAGCTCGAGGAGAGCCAGGCCGCCGCCGCGGTCGGCCAGATCGCGCTGGCGCGCACCTGGGCCGAGGTGCTCGGCGCCCACGACATCACCGCCGGGCAGGTGCTGGTGACGCTCGGCGACACCGAGGAGCGCCGCCGCTATCTCAACGCGCGCTCCACCATCACCCGGCTGCTGCGCTTCCGCGCCGTGCCGGTGATCAACGAGAACGACACGGTGGCCACCGCCGAGATCCGGTTCGGCGACAACGACCGGCTCGCCGCCCGCGTCGCCACCATGGTGGCGGCCGACCTCCTGGTGCTGCTGTCCGATATCGACGGGCTCTACGACCAGCCGCCGGGCAACGGCCGCGCCGCCAAGCTGGTGCCGGTGGTCGAGCGCATCACGCCGCAGATCGAGGCGATGGCCGGCGTGTCGCAGTCCGCGACCGCGCGCGGCGGCATGATCACCAAGATCGAGGCCGGCAAGATCGCGACCACTGCCGGCACGCACATGGTGATCGCGTCGGGCCGCATCAAAAACCCGGTCAGCGCCATCGCCAAGGGCGGCGTCTGCACCTGGTTCCTGACGCCGGCCAATCCGGTGACGGCGCGCAAGAAATGGATCGCCGGCTCGCTGGAGCCGCGCGGCACGCTGACCATCGATGCCGGCGCGGTGGCGGCGCTGCGGCGCGGCAAGAGTCTGCTGTCGGCCGGCGTGGTGCGCATCGAGGGCGCGTTCGGCCGCGGCGATGCGGTGCTGATCCGCGGGCCGGACGGCGGCGAGGTCGGCCGCGGCCTGATCGGCTACGACGCCGAGGAGGTGCAGGCGATCCGCGGCAAGTCCTCGGCCGACATCCTCACCATCCTCGGCGCCGGCAGCCGCGCCGAGGTGATCCACCGCGACGACCTGGTCCTGCACGGCGACTGACCGGAACTTTGCCCCGGCCCGCGCGTTGACTGGGCGCGACGCAGTTCGAGACCCAAGGATACGGCTAAGGATACGGCAGGACAGACGCAGGACAGGCGATTGACCGATCGCCCTTAAGCCCCGGTGCCCCGCACCGGGGCTTTTGCCGTCCGCAGCCTCAAGACATCACACCGAAGACATCGCCGGCGTGACGGGGGCTGCGGACGGAAAAACCTCAGCGTCGGCGCGTGGGCCTGCGGCTCCCGGCCCGCCGCCGCCCGGCTTTTGCCGGCTGCGATGGCAGGCGATACTGGGTCCCGTCGGGAAGCTCGATATAACGCGAGAAGCCGCCGCCGCTTCGCCCCTCGATCACATATTTCGTCCCTTCCGGGAAGCGGGCGGGAAGTCGACCGGGATACGCAACCATGACACCCTCCACATCGGCACACGCAAACCTGCCGGGACAATGTGAAGGTGGGGCGACGGGTCCTGGACGGCTCCGGATTATCCACAGATTCACAGGCAGGCCCCACACCTTTCTCCACCTCGCCGCGGTTCCGGCGACGTGTTAGGAAACGCGGCAAGGACGAGCGACCGGGCGACCGCACCATGATTGCGTTGAAGCACGTTGAAAACACTGAAGATTTGGCGACGGCCATGACCGCGCTGGGACGGGCGGCGCGTGCTGCCGCCCGTGTGCTGGCGCTGGCGCCGGCCGAGCGCAAGAACCAGGCGCTGGCGGCCATGGCCCGGGCGATCCGCGCCCGGCAGGCCGAGATCCTCGCCGCCAATGCCGAGGACGTCGCCGCGGCCAAGGCCGCCGGCTCCAGCAAGGCGCTGATCGACCGGCTGCTGCTCGACGGCAAGCGCATCGCCGCGATCGCCGACGGCATCGAGGTGATCCGCGACCTTCCCGACCCGGTCGGCGCCGTCACCGCGTCGTGGACGCGGCCGAACGGCATGGCCATCGAGCGCGTGCGCGTGCCGATCGGCGTCGTCGGCATCATCTATGAGAGCCGTCCCAACGTCACCGCGGATGCCGGCGCGCTGTGCCTGAAGGCCGGCAACGCCGCGATCCTGCGCGGCGGCTCCGACAGCTTCCGGTCCTCGCGCGCGATCCACGCGGCGCTGGCGCAGGGCCTGCGCGAGGCCGGCCTCCCGGAAGCCGCGATCACGCTGGTGCCGACGCGCGACCGCGCCGCGGTCGGACTGATGCTGAGCGGGCTCGACGGCAACATCGATGTCATCGTGCCGCGCGGCGGCAAGAGCCTGGTCGCGCGCGTGCAGGCGGAGGCGCGCGTGCCGGTGTTCGCGCATCTCGAAGGCGTGTGCCACGTCTACGTGGACAAGGCCGCCGCGCTCGACATGGCGAAGTCCATCGTGATGAACGCCAAGCTGCGGCGCACCGGCGTGTGCGGCGCCGCCGAGACGCTGCTGGTCGACCGCGCCGCGGCGGCGACGCATCTCGCGCCGCTCGTGACCATGCTGCTCGATGCCGGCTGCGAGGTGCGCGGCGATGTCGAGGTGTGCAAGGTCGACCCGCGGGTGAAGCCGGCAACCGAACAGGACTGGTCCACCGAATATCTCGACAAGATCATCACCGCCGGCGTAGTCGATGGCGTTGATGCCGCCATCGCGCATATCGAGCGCTACGGCTCGCATCACACCGATGCGATCGTGACGCAGGATCAGGCGGCGGCGGACAAGTTCCTCACGCAAGTCGATTCCGCGATCGTGCTGCACAACGCCTCGACCCAGTTCGCCGACGGCGGCGAATTCGGCTTCGGCGCCGAGATCGGCATCGCCACCGGCAAGCTGCACGCGCGCGGTCCGGTCGGCGTCGAGCAGTTGACCAGCTTCAAATATCGCGTGCGGGGCACGGGCCAAATCCGGCCGTGAGCGTGTTTCCCCCCCACGCTCCCGGCCTGCGCATCGGCCTGTTCGGCGGCACCTTCGATCCACCGCACGACGCCCATCTCGGCGCCTCGCTGCTGGCGATGAAGAAGCTGCAGCTCGACCGGGTGTGGTGGCTGGTGACGCCGGGCAATCCGCTCAAGGACACGCGCGGCCTGGCGCCGCTGGCGCAACGCATCGCCGCCGCCAGGGCGCTGACGCATCATCCGCGGATCGATGTCAGCGGTCTCGAGGCCGAGATCAACACCCGCTACACCTACGACACCGTGCGCTATCTGGTGCGCCGGTTCCCGGGCGTGCATTTCGTCTGGATCATGGGCGCCGACAATCTGCGCAGTTTCCACCGCTGGCAGAACTGGCGCGGCATTGCCTGCCTGGTGCCGATCGCGGTGGTGGACCGGCTCGGCCCGAGCCTCTACGCGCTCGGCAGCGTCGCCGGCCAGGCGCTGGCGCGCTACCGCATCTCCGAGGCGAAGGCGGCGAGCCTGCCGTTCCGCAAGCCGCCGGTCTGGGTCTATCTGCACGGGCTGAAGTCGCCGCTGTCATCGACGGCGCTGCGGGCGCTGCGCCGCAAGCAGGTGAGCGCGGGCGGTGGCAAGACGGAAGACGAATCGCTATCTTCGTGACGAGACCGGCATCGCCGGATGCACCCGAACCGGAAGGATCAGGCCCCCTGTCAAAAACCGCGCTGTCGCGGGCAAAACGCAAGACGTCCGGCGCCGCCCCGGCGGCCCAGCCCAGCACCGACAGAGGCGCGGCCGACGCCGCGCTCCGCATCGTCCTCGCCAGCCTCGACGACATGAAGGCCGAGGACACCCTCACCATCGATCTCGCCGGCAAGAGCGCGCTCGCGGACTACATGGTGATCGCCTCCGGCCGCTCGCAGCGCCATGTCGCCAGCATCGCCGACGATGTCGCCAAGAAGCTGAAGCAAGGCGGCATCAGGAGCATGCACAGCGAAGGCAAGCAGAACGCCGACTGGGTGCTGATCGATGCCGGCGACGTCATCGTCCACGTGTTCCGGCCGGAGACGCGCGCCTTCTACAATCTCGAGAAGATGTGGTCGCCGCACACTTCGTCCTCGAAACGGCCGGGCTGAGCGGCCAAGCTGAGCGGCCGCATTGAACGGTCAGGCTGAACGCCGTGGCCGCGGCCAGCGGGTGGATCGCGCATGCGCATCGTCGTCGTCGCCGTCGGACGCCTGAAGCAGGGACCGGAGCGCGAGCTCGGCGAGCGCTATCGCAAGCGCGCCGTGCAGAGCGGCCGCGCGCTCGGCTGGCGCGACGTCGAGGTGATCGAGATTCGCGAGAGCCGCGCCCAGGACGCGGAGCGCCGCATGATCGAGGAATCGATCGCGATCGCCAATGTCATACCCGAGGGCGCGGTCACGGTGCTGCTCGACGAGCGCGGGGAGAGCCTCGACAGCGCCGCCTTTGCCGCGCAGCTCCAGGCGTGGCGCGGCGAGAACCGCGACGCCATTGCCTTCGTGATCGGCGGCGCCGACGGCCTGGCCCCGAGCCTGCGCCAGCGCGCCGCGCTGCGGCTGGCTTTCGGCGCCGCGACCTGGCCGCACCAGCTCGCGCGGATCATGCTGCTCGAGCAGCTTTATCGCGCCGCCACCATTCTCGGCGGCCATCCGTATCACCGTGCGTGAGGCCGACCGAAAAAAGCGCGGAATCGGTCTTAATCCGGTCGGATTGGCCGCATTAATGCTTGCCCGATCCCGACGAGGACGTAACGTGCCGGCGATGACCCTGTTTCGGGCTGATGCGCGCGCCCCCGGCCGCCGCTTCGCGGCGGCGGCCGCAGCCGCGATCGTGCTGGGGCCGGCGCTGAGCCATGCGCAGACCGCTCCGGCGGCGTCGGCGCGTGACACGCTGGAGCAGCGCGACCGCGAGCTCGACGCCCTGCGCGAGGAACAGCGCAAAGCCGCGGAGACGCAGGCCGCGCTCGCCCGCGACATCGAGGCGATCAGCGCCGACCGCCGCCGGCTCAACCAGGATCTGATCGCGACCACGGAGCGGCTGCGCCTGCTCGAGAGCCAGATCGCGGCGACCGAAGCGCGGCTGGTGCCGCTCGACGAGCAGGAGCGCGCCATCCGCGCCTCGCTCGATGCGCGGCGCGGCGTGCTGGTCGAGGTGCTGGCCGCCCTGCAGCGTATCGGCCGGCGGCCGCCGCCGGCCCTCCTGGCGGCGCCGGAGGATGCGCTGCGCTCGGTGCGCACCGCGATCATGCTCGGCGCCGTGCTGCCGGAAATGCGGCAGGAGGCGGAGGCGCTGGCGCAGGACCTCTCGGCGCTCGCCCGCCTGCGCAAGGAGATCGCCGACCAGCGCGAGAAGCTTGCCGCCGATGCCGCCGCGATCCCGCCGGAGCGCGAGCGCCTGGCGCTGCTGATCGAGCAGCGCCAGAAGCGGCAGGCCGAGCAGGAGAAGGCGCTGGAGGCCGAGCGCGAGCGTGCCGCCGCACTGGCGCGGCAGGCGACCGATCTCAAGGACCTGATCGCCAGGCTGGAGCAGGAACTCAATTCCGCCGGACGCGCCGCGCGCGAGGCGGCCCGCTCGGACCAGCGCCCGGAACTATCAGCTTTTCGTGATCCGGGCCGGCTGGTCCCCGCCGTCGCCTTCTCCGCCGCCCGCGGAAAACTGCCGCTGCCGGTTAACGGCGTGAAACTGCGCGAATACGGCGCTGCAGACGCTTCCGGCAACGTCGAAAAGGGCCTGTCCATCGCCACCCGCGCCGGCGCGCAGGTGATCGCGCCGGCCGACGGCTGGGTGGTCTATGCCGGCCCGTTCCGCACCTACGGCCAACTCTTGATCCTGAATGCCGGCGGCGGGTATCATATCTTGCTCGCAGGGATGGATCGGATTTCCGTCGACCTTGGCCAGTTCGTTTTGACCGGAGAGCCTGTTGCGGCGATGGGAAGCGGATCCCGGGTCGCCGCGATCGTGGGCGCAGGCTCGACCCAGCCGATCCTTTACGTCGAGTTCCGCAAGGACGGGGTTCCCATCGACCCGGGCCCATGGTGGGCCGCAAGCGATGGCGAGAAGGTTCGCGGATGATCATGCGCAAGACGACTCTCATTCTCCTCGGCGCGGCCACGGGTGCAGCCATCACCCTGATGGCAACGCAGCCCCGGCTCGTCCTGATGGGTTCGAGCGCCAAGGCCGCGGTGGCCGACACCTATCGGCAGCTCAATCTGTTCGGCGACGTGTTCGAGCGCGTGCGCGCCGACTACGTCGAGAAGCCGGACGACGCCAAGCTGATCGAAACCGCGATCAACGGCATGCTGGCCGGGCTCGATCCGCATTCGAGCTACATGGACCCGAAGAGCTTCCGCGACATGCAGGTGCAGACCCGCGGCGAGTTCGGCGGCCTCGGCATCGAGGTCACGATGGAGGACGGCCTGATCAAGGTGGTGGCGCCGATCGACGACACGCCCGCCGCCAAGGCCGGCGTGCTCGCCAACGACATCATCACCAAGCTCGACGAGGATCAGGTGCAGGGCCTCACCCTGCAACAGGCGGTCGAGAAGATGCGCGGTCCGGTCAACACCAAGATCAAGCTGACCATCATGCGCAAGGGCCAGGACAAGCCGGTGGAGATCTCCATCACCCGCGACATCATCCGGGTGCGCTCGGCGCGCTGGAACACCGAGGGCGATGACATCGGCTATATCCGCCTGACCCAGTTCAACGAGCAGACCACCGAGGGGCTCAAGAAAGGCATCGCCGACATCCAGAGCAAGATCCCCGAGAACAAGCTCAAGGGCTATGTCGTCGACATCCGCAACAATCCGGGCGGCCTGCTCGATCAGGCGGTGTCGGTGGCCGACGCCTTCCTGCAGAAGGGCGAGATCGTCTCGACCCGCGGCCGCAACGCCGAGGAGACCCAGCGCTTCAGCGCGCGGCCGGGCGACCTCACCAAAGGCAAGCCGATCATCGTGCTGATCAATGGCGGCTCGGCCTCGGCCTCGGAGATCGTCGCCGGCGCGCTGCAGGACCACAAGCGCGCCACGATCCTCGGCACCCGCTCGTTCGGCAAGGGCTCGGTGCAGACCATCATCCCGCTCGGCTCCGGCAACGGCGCGCTGCGGCTGACCACCGCGCGCTACTACACGCCCTCTGGCAAGTCGATCCAGGCCAAGGGCATCGTGCCGGACATCGAGGTGCTGCAGGACGTGCCGGAGGAATTGAAGGCGCGCACCGACACCAAGGGCGAGGCGTCGCTGCGCGGCCATCTCAAGGCGGCGGAGGGCCAGGAGGCGACCGGCTCGCAGTCCTACATCCCGCCGGAGCAGAAGAACGACAAGGCGCTCAACATGGCGTTCGACCTGCTGCGCGGCACCCAGGTCAATGCCGCGTTCCCGCCGAACGCCAAGAGCGTATCCTCGGTGCCGAACTGAGCGCGCGACAAGCCTGATCCTGCGTCCGGGGCGGCCATTTGGCCGCCCCCGATGCATTTTGGCCCCGTGATAGACTCCGGCGATGATTCGCAACGGGTTCCGGCCGTGGACGACCTGAGCGCGCCGCTCGGCCAGGGCAACACGCGCAAGCCGCGATGGAGGCTGCCGTTCGGCAAGGTGCCGGTCAGCGCCGGACAGGTCGCGACCGGCGCGCTCGGCCTGTTCATCGCCGCCGTGGTCGGCTGGGCGCTTGCGGTGGACGATCCGCTCGGCGGCGAGCCGGTGGTGGTGGTCGCCGCCCGCACCACGCCCGATGCGGCGCCCGCAGCGCCGCCGGGCTCGGCAACCGAGAGCACGGGCCAGCGCCGCTATGACGGCCCGGCCGGCGATGCCGCCGCGGACGGCTCCCGGACCATCAACATCATCGACGGCATCAGCGGCAAGAGCCAGCAGATCGTGCTGCCGCCATCGTCCGGCGACGGCCAGCAGGCGTCGCTCGAGCGCCAGCGCATCGATCCCAAGCTCCTGGAGAAGACCCGGCACGGCGAGGTGCCGCGCATCGGTCCCGACGGCACGCGGCCATCGACGGTCTATGCCCGGCCGCTGAAGCTGCCGCCCGGCAAGACCGACGCGCCGCGCATCGCGCTGATCGTCACCGGGCTCGGCATCTCGACCAAGGCCACCAACGAGGCGCTGACGCGGATGCCGGGGCCGGTGAGCTTCGCCTTCACGCCCTACGGCAACGAGATCGACAAGCTGGTGGCGCGCGCACGGCTCGACGGCCACGAGGTGCTGCTGCAGGCGCCGATGGAGCCGCCCGATTATCCCGACAACGATCCCGGCCCGAAGGCGCTGCTGACCTCGCTGTCCGCGGACCAGAACGTCGACCGGCTGCAATGGCTGATGAGCCGGTTCCACGGCTTCGTCGGCATCGCCAATTACATGGGCGGGCGCTTCACCGCCTCGGAACAGGCGCTGTCGCCGGTGCTGCGCGAGACCGCCAAACGCGGCCTGATCTATGTCGACGACGGCACCTCGCCGCGCAGCATCGCCGGCCAGATCGCCGGCGCCAGCAACATCCCCTTCGCCAGGTCCGACGTGGTGATCGACACCGTGCCGACCGCGGCGGAGATCGACCGCGCGCTCGGCCGGCTGGAGGCGCAGGCGCGCGAGCGCGGCGTCGCCGTCGGCACGCTGAGCGCGCTGCCGCTCGCGGTCACCCGCGTCGCCGACTGGGCGAAGAAGGTGGAAAGCCGCGGCTTCGTGCTGGTCCCGATCACCGCGGTGGCGGTGAAGGCGAAATCGAGCTGAGCCGGCGGCGGGACAAACCCGGCGGCGACGGCTATATCATCCGCAAGAATTCGTCCCGAAGACCGCCTCATGACCAGCAGCGCCAGCCTGCCCTATCGTCCCTGCGCCGGCCTGACGGTGTTCAACCGCTCGGGCAGCGTCTTCATCGGCCGCCGCAACAGCGGGCCGGAACACATCGACGCCGTCCATGTCTGGCAGATGCCGCAGGGCGGCATCGACGAGGGCGAGGACGCCTATCAGGCGGCGCTGCGCGAGCTCTACGAAGAGACCAGCATCCGCTCGGTGAAGAAGCTCGGCGAGATCGCCGGCTGGCTCACCTACGACCTGCCGCCGCATCTCGTCGGCAAGGCGTGGCGCGGCGCCTATCGCGGGCAGAAGCAGAAATGGTTCGCGCTGCTGTTCACCGGCGACGACAGCGAGATCGACATCCATGCGCCCGGCGGCGGCCATCACCCGCCGGAATTCATCGACTGGCGCTGGGAGCCGCTCGGCAATCTCCCCAACCTCGTGGTGCCGTTCAAGCGCGACATCTACCGCGAGGTGGTGAAGGAGTTCCGCAAGTTCGCGCGCAGTGCGCACTGAGCGTCACGGCGCGCGACAGTCATCCTGCGGACACTGATACGCGCGGGACACTCGTGAACGCGGGACACTTGCGACGCGGGACACTTGGCCGCATCGGCGGACCTTCCGCTGCCATGTTCCAGCCCTACCTGGGACCGGAATCCACCGGAGCGCATGACACGATGTTCGACGCGAAAAACCTGCTCGACCAGTTCCTCGGCGGCGCGGCGCCGCAGCAGCCGCCCGGCGCGCCGCGCGGCGGCGGACTGAACGACATGCTGGGACAACTCAGCGGCGGACTCGCCGGCGGGTTCGGCGGCGGCGCGCTGGCCGGCGGTCTCGCCGCGCTGCTGCTCGGATCCAAGCAGGGCCGCCGCATCGCCGGCAACGTGCTGCAATACGGCGGCATGGCCGTGGTCGGGGCGCTCGCCTACCGCGCCTACCAGAACTGGCAGGCCGGCCGCGCCGCGATGCCGGGAGCGCAGCCGGCACAACCGGTGTTCCTGCCGCCGCCCGGCGATACGCCGTTCGCGCCGGCCGATGCCAACGACCAGCAGGCGCTGGCGCGGCATCTGCTGCGCGCCATGATCGCCGCCGCCAAGGCCGACGGCCACATCGACGAGAAGGAGCGGGCGGCGATCTTCGCCGAGATGCAGAAGCTGCCGCTCGGCGCCGACGCCAGGGCCTTCGTGATGGAAGAGCTGCGCAAGCCGCTCGACATCGACGCGGTCGCGCGCGCCGCGCGCACGCCGGAAGAGGCGGCGAGCATCTACACCGCCTCGCTGCTGGCAGTCGATGTCGACAATGCCGCGGAGCGCGGCTACCTCGCGATGCTGGCGGCGCGGCTCAAGCTCGACGACGCTCTGGTGCAGCACCTGCATGCCACGGTGGAAGCGGCGAGCGTGCCGCAGCCCGCGCCGGCAGCGTGAGCCCGCCTTAGCGCCAAACGAAAAAAAGCCGGGCAAGCGCCCGGCTTTTTTTGATCGCGGCGATACGCGGCCGCCTCAATGCATCGCGGTGCCGGTGAGATGGCGGTCGACCAGCTTGAAATGGTCGAGACGGGCGATCGCCTTGTCGAGCGCGCTGCCCGGCTCCATGCTCTTGATGCTGGCCTCGAGCTCTTCGATGCGGCGCGTGACCAGCGCGCGGTCCATGTCCTCGGGCTTGTCGGCGACATCGGCGAGCACGGTCAGCCCCCCCTCCGACACCTCGGCGAAGCCGCCGAGCACGACCATGGTGGTCTTCTGGCCGCCGGCATGGATGGTGAGCAGGCCGGGCCGCAGCAGCGCCACCGTCGGCGCATGGCCGGCGAGCACGCCGAAGTCGCCCTCGGTGCCGGGAACGTCGACCTGATCGACCTCGCCCGAGAAGGTCATCTTGTCGGGTGCGACGAGGTGGAAATGAAATGTGGCCATGGTTGTTCTCTCAGCTCCTGCTGCGGCCGACGGCGAATCCGATGCCCGCCCCGACCAGGCCGCCGATGATCGCCGCGATGGCGACATGCTGCATCTGGCCGCCGGTCAGCGGATCGTTGCCGCGCGCGGTGCCGCTGCCCTGGACCTCGACGCTGAGCGGACCGAGCTTGATCTCGGTCGCTTCCGGGCGTGTCAGATAGCCCACCAGCGTGCCGACCAGCACGCCGATCACCGCCAGGGATATCAGGGCGTTGGCGCGCATGCTCAGGCCGCTTCCGCCGCCAGCTTCTTGCCCTTCTCGACGGCCTCCTCGATGGTGCCGACCATGTAGAAGGCCGCTTCCGGCAGGTGGTCGTACTTGCCCTCGCACAGGCCCTTGAAGCCCTTGATGGTGTCCTGAAGGTCCACGAGCTTGCCCGGCGAGCCGGTGAACACCTCGGCGACGTGGAACGGCTGCGACAGGAAGCGCTCGATCTTGCGCGCGCGCGCCACCGTCAGCTTGTCCTCTTCCGACAGCTCGTCCATGCCGAGAATGGCGATGATGTCCTGCAGCGCCTTGTAGCGCTGGAGGATCTGCTGGGTCTGCCGCGCCACCGCGTAATGCTCCTCGCCGACCACGAGCGGCGACAGCATGCGCGAGGTCGAGTCGAGCGGGTCCACCGCCGGATAGATGCCCTTGGCCGCGATGTCGCGCGACAGCACGGTGGTGGCATCGAGGTGCGCGAACGAGGTCGCCGGCGCCGGGTCGGTCAAGTCGTCGGCCGGCACGTAGATCGCCTGCACCGAGGTGATCGAGCCCTTGGTGGTGGTGGTGATGCGCTCCTGCAGCGCGCCCATATCGGTGGCGAGCGTCGGCTGGTAGCCCACCGCCGAGGGGATGCGGCCGAGCAGCGCCGACACTTCCGAGCCCGCCTGGGTGAAGCGGAAGATGTTGTCGACGAAGAACAGCACGTCCTGGCCCTGGTCGCGGAAGTGCTCGGCGACGGTCAGGCCGGTGAGGCCGACGCGGGCGCGCGCGCCGGGCGGCTCGTTCATCTGGCCGTAGACCAGCGCGCACTTGGAGCCTTCGCCGCCGCCCTTCTTGTTGACGCCCGACTCGATGAACTCGTGATAGAGGTCGTTGCCCTCGCGGGTGCGCTCGCCGACGCCGGCGAACACCGAATAGCCGCCGTGCGCCTTGGCGACGTTGTTGATGAGCTCCTGGATCAGCACGGTCTTGCCGACGCCGGCGCCGCCGAACAGGCCGATCTTGCCGCCCTTGGCGTAGGGCGCGAGCAGGTCGATCACCTTGATGCCGGTGACCAGGATCTGCGCCTCGGTCGACTGCTCGGTATAGGCCGGCGCGGGCTGGTGGATCGCGCGCTTCGACGCGGTCTTGATCGGACCGGCTTCGTCGACCGCGTCGCCGACCACGTTCATGATGCGGCCCAGCGTCTCGTCGCCGACCGGCACCGAGATCGGCGCGCCGGTGTCGGTGACCTCCTGGCCGCGCACCAGACCCTCCGAGGTATCCATCGCGATGGTGCGCACCGTGTTCTCGCCGAGATGCTGCGCCACTTCGAGCACCAGGCGGTTGCCGCCGTTGTTGGTCTCGAGCGCGTTCAAAATCGCCGGCAGGTGGCCTTCGAACTGCACGTCGACGACGGCGCCGATGACCTGGGTGATGCGTCCGACCTGGTTGGCTTGAGCCATAAGTTCTCTCCTTGAATCGATCTGCGCTCAGACGACGGTCAACGTGACGGGCACGTTGCCGCGCGTCGCGCGCGAATAAGGGCAAATCTTGTGAGCGTCCTCGACCAGCGCCTGGACCTTGGCCTTGTCGGCGCCGGGGATCGTGACCTTGATGTCGGCCTTCAGCGCGAAGCTGACGTCGTCCTTGTCGATCCCGATCGTCACCGTGACGCGCGCGTCCTGGCCGTCGAGGCCGTGCTTCTTGGCGAGCGCGAGAATCGCCTGGCCGAAGCAGGACGACCAGCCCAGCGCGAAGAGCTGCTCGGGGTTATGGCCCTCGCCGGAGCCGCCCATCTCCTTCGGCAGCGCCATGGCGAGGCCGAGCCCGCCATTGTCGAGCACCGCGCGGCCGTTGCGGCCGCCCTTGGTCGTTGCTGTGGTCGTGTACGCCATGACGACAACTCCCTCGGTTACAGGGCCTCGGCGCCGGAGATGATCTCGATCAGCTCCTTGGTGATCATCGCCTGGCGGGTGCGGTTGTAGGTCAGCGTCTGCTTGCGGATCATCTCGCCGGCGTTGCGGGTGGCGTTGTCCATCGCGCTCATCTGCGCGCCGTAGAACGAGGCGTTGTTCTCGAGCAGGGCGCGGAAGATCTGCACCGACAGGTTGCGCGGCAGCAGGTCGCCGAGGATCTCGTCCTCCTCCGGCTCGTATTCGTAGGCCGCAGCCGCACCGTTGCCCTTGGCGCTTCCATTGGCCGCCTCGAAGGTCGGCGGGATGATCTGCTGCGCGGTCGGGATCTGGGCGATCACCGACTTGAACTTGGCGTAGATCAGCGTGCAGACGTCGAACGCGCCGGCGTCGAACAGCTCGACCACGCGGGCGCCGATCCGCTCGGCGTCGACGAACGACAGCACGCGCACGCTGCGCAGGTCGACGCGCTCGATGATCTGCTTCTCGTAGTTCCGGCGCAGCTGCTCGTAGCCCTTGCGGCCGACGCAGAAGAACTTGACCTCCTTGCCTTCGGCCATCAGCGCCTGCGCCTTCTCGCGGGCGAGCCGCACGATCGAGGTGTTGAAGGCGCCGCACAGGCCGCGCTCGCCGGTGCAGACCAGCAGCAGGTGGACCTTGTCGGAGCCGGTGCCGGCGAGCAGCCGCGGCGCGCCCTCGCTGCCGGCGACGCCGGCCGCGATGTTGCCGAGCACCTTGTCCATGCGCTCGGCATAGGGTCGCGCCGCTTCCGCCGCCTGCTGCGCGCGGCGCAGCTTGGAGGCGGCGACCATCTGCATCGCCTTGGTGATCTTCTGCGTCGCCTTGGTCGCGGCGATGCGCACGCGCATGTCTTTGAGGCTGGCCATTGCTAGATCGCCGTTGTTTCTTCAGCGCTCGTATCACGAGCTCCGCTGCGCTCCCTCCCCCCTTGTGGGGGAGGGAACAGACCTGAATGCCTGGCAAGTACCGTGCCCATCGTTCAGACGATCTTACGCAAACGTCTTGGCGTAGCCGTCGACCACGTCCTTGAGCTTCTTCTCGGTCTCGCTCGACAGGTCGCCCGACTTGCGGATGTCCTCGAGGATGTCGTTGTGCTTGGAGCGGATCAGCGACAGCAGCCCGTCCTCGAACGCGCGCACGCGCTCGACCGCGAACGGATCGAGATAGCCGTTGACGCCGGCATAGATCACCACGACCTGCTCTTCCATCTTCAGCGGCGAGAACTGCGGCTGCTTCAGCAGCTCGGTGAGACGGGCGCCGCGCGCCAGCAGGCGCTGCGTGGTGGCGTCGAGGTCGGAGCCGAACTGAGCGAAGGCGGCCATCTCGCGGTACTGCGCGAGCTCGCCCTTGATCTTGCCGGCGACCTTCTTCATCGCCTTGGTCTGCGCCGAAGAACCCACTCGGGACACGGACAAGCCGACGTTCACCGCCGGGCGGATGCCCTGGTAGAACAGATCGGTCTCGAGGAAGATCTGGCCGTCGGTGATCGAGATCACGTTGGTCGGGATGTAGGCCGACACGTCGTTGGCCTGGGTCTCGATCACCGGCAGCGCGGTCAGCGAGCCGGCCTTGTTCTCGTCGTTCATCTTGGCGGCGCGCTCGAGCAGGCGCGAATGCAGGTAGAACACGTCGCCCGGATAAGCTTCGCGGCCCGGCGGGCGGCGCAGCAGCAGCGACATCTGGCGATAGGCCACGGCCTGCTTCGACAGGTCGTCATAGATGATGACCGCGTGCATGCCGTTGTCGCGGAAATACTCGCCCATGGTGCAGCCGGAGAACGGCGCCAGGAACTGCATCGGCGCCGGGTCGGAGGCGGTGGCGGCGACCACGATCGAGTAGTCGAGCGCGCCCTGCTCCTCCAGCACCTTGACGAACTGCGCGACGGTCGAGCGCTTCTGGCCGACCGCGACATAGACGCAGTACAGCTTGATCCGCTCGTCGGGCTGCGCGTTGAGCGGCTTCTGGTTGAGGATGGTGTCGAGCGCGATCGCGGTCTTGCCGGTCTGGCGGTCGCCGATGATCAATTCGCGCTGGCCGCGGCCGATCGGGATCAGCGCGTCGACCGCCTTGAGGCCGGTCGCCATCGGCTCGTGCACCGACTTGCGCGGGATGATGCCCGGCGCCTTGACGTCGACGCGGGCGCGGGTCTCGGCCTTGATCGGGCCCTTGCCGTCGATCGGATTGCCGAGCGCATCGACGACGCGGCCGAGCAGGCCCTTGCCGACCGGCACGTCGACGATCGAGCGGGTGCGCTTGACGGTCTGGCCTTCCTTGATCTCGCGGTCGGCGCCGAAGATCACGATGCCGACGTTGTCGGTTTCGAGGTTGAGCGCCATGCCGCGCGTGCCGTTCTCGAACTCGACCATCTCGCCGGCCTGGACGTTGTCGAGGCCGTAGACGCGGGCGATGCCGTCGCCGACCGACAGCACCTGCCCGACCTCGGAGACTTCCGCCTCCTGGCCGAAATTCTTGATCTGATCCTTCAGGATCGCGGAAATTTCTGCGGCGCGGATGTCCATCAGCGGGCCTCTTTCATCGCAAACTTGATTGAGTTGAGTTTGGTGCGCAGCGATGCGTCCACCATGCGGCTGCCGACCTTGACGATCAGACCGCCGATGATGGCGGGATCGACCTTGACGTCGAAGTCGATGTCCTTGCCGCCGGTCACCGATTTGATCGCATCCTTGAGCGCGCCGAGATTGGCGTCGCTGAGCGGTTCCGCCACCGTGACCTGCGCGGTGACCTCGCCCTTGTGCCGGGCGACCAGCGCGCGGAACGCGCGGATGATCTCGCGCACCGCGAACAGCCGGCGGTTCGACGCCACCACCTTGAGAAAGTTGCCGGCGAGCCCGCCGATCCCAGCCTTGTCGAGGATCGCGGCGAGCGCCTTGGTCTGCTCCTCGGCACCGTAGACCGGGCTGCGCACCAGCCGCTCCAGGTCCTTGCTGCCGGCGATCAGGGCGTCGAACGCCTCGAGATCGCTCTTCACCGCGTCGAGCTGCTTCTCGTCGCGCGCCAGTTCGAACAGCGCGGTCGCGTAGCGACCGGCCATGCCGGAAACGATGGAGAGTTCGGCTGCCATCGGCGTCGTTACACCATGCAATCCGCAAGCCTGATGCCGTCGCGGGCGCGGCGGCGCAAACTATTGGAATCCAAGAGGGAATTCCGATTCCGGAGGACGGGGCGGAAGCCCGCTGGGAGCCCCCCGCAAAATCGCGGGTTTGCTAACACACTGCCAATTGCGGCGCAACACGGCGCACCGCCGCAACGGCCGCCGGCGCGGCGCGCATTGCCCGGTCGCGTCCGGAACGATTGCATCCGCCGCCGGCGGCCCTATGGTGCCGGCGGCGGGACGGCCCGCCTTTTTCCAAGAGCCCGGTGGGGACGGCCCCGCCAATGACGGAGGAGCGCTGTCATGGCGTGGGTGGTCCTGTTCATTGCCGGCCTGTTCGAGATCGGCTGGGCGATCGGGCTGAAATATGCCGAAAGCTTCACCCGGCTCGTGCCCTCGGTGTTCACGCTGATCAGCATGCTGCTCAGCATCGTGCTGCTCGGCCTTGCGCTGCGGGCGCTGCCGGTCGGAACCGCCTATGCGGTGTGGACCGGCATCGGCGCGGTCGGCACCGCGGCGCTCGGCATCTGGCTGTTCGACGAGCCGGCGACCGCGGCGCGCCTTACCTCGATCGGCCTGATCGTCGCCGGCATCATCGGCCTCAAGCTCGCGACATGACGGCCCCGGCATGCGCGAAGGCTGCCTTATGAAGCGGCGAATTGCCGGGCCGGCCGCCGGACGGGCATGATCGCGCCATGCAAGCCTTCCTGTCCGCGACGCTGCCCTCGCCCGAGCTGATCCTGATCGCGCTGCCGACGCTGATCTTCGCCTATGTGGTGTTCGGCTTCGCCGGCTTCGGCAGCGCGCTGGTCGCCGCGCCGTTCCTCGCCCATGTGATGCCGGTCGCCGACATCGTGCCGCTGTTCGCGATGATGGACTGCATCGCCGTGACCGTGAACGGCATCAAGCTCGGCCGCAAGATCGCGCGCGACGAATTGTGGCGGCTGGTCCTGCTGATGGCGGCGGGCAGCATGATCGGCATCTATCTGATCCTGACGATCCCGCCGCGTCCGATGATGCTGCTGCTCGGCCTGTTCGTCAGCGCCTATGCGGTCTACACGCTGGTGATGCCGCAGTTTACCGGCCATTTCAGCCGCATCTGGGTGATCCCGTTCGGCACGGTCGGCGGCGTGTTCAGCGCGATGTTCGGCGCCGGCGGATTTCTCTACGCGATCTATCTCAGCCGCAGGCTCGCCGACAAGGATGCGCTGCGCGGCACGCTCACCGCCCTGCTCGGCATCAGCAACTTCACGCGCTTCGCCTTCTTCACCGCGGCCGGCGTCTACAATGACGGCCGGCTGCCGGTGCTGGCGCTGTGTGCGCTGCCGGTGATGGCGGTCGGCCTCTCGATCGGGCACCGGCTCGCCGGCCGTCTCGACCGCGAGCAGTTCATCAAGGTGCTGTGCGTGATCCTGATCGTCGCCGGCGTGTCGCTGATCGGCCGCGCCGTCTACGGCTAATAGAAGCTCTGCGGATCGACGTCGATGTCGAGCTTGATGCTGCCGCGCCGCTTCGGACCGGCCGCGAGCCAGCCCCGCAGATAGCCGGACAGATCGACGCTGCGCGGCGCCTTGGCCAGGAGGCGGAAGCGGTGCCGGCCGCGCACCACCGCGACCGGCGCCTCCGCCGGGCCGAGTACGCGCACCGCCTCGTCCGCCGGCGCGGCCTGCGCCAGCGCGCGCGCGTAAGCTTCGGCGGCATGGCGGTCGGTGCCCGACACGATCAACGCGGCGAGCCGGCCGAACGGCGGATAGCCCGCCGCCTCGCGCAGCGCGATCTCGCTCGAATAGAACGCCTCGCGGTCGCCCGACACCAGCGCGCGCATCACCGGATGCTCCGGCTGGTGCGTCTGCAGGAAGCCGTAGCCGCGGCCGCTCTCGCGGCCGGCGCGGCCGGTCACCTGATGCAGCAGCTGGAACGTGCGCTCGCCGGCGCGCGGATCGCCATTGCCGAGCCCGAGATCGGCATCGACGATGCCGACCAGGTTGAGCTTAGGGAAGTGATGGCCCTTCGCCACCAGTTGCGTGCCGATGACGATGTCGAACCGGCCCTGCGCGACGTCGTCCAGCTCCTGTTGAAGGCGTTCGACCGATTCGACGAGATCGCTCGACAGCACCAGGATGCGCCGTTCCGGAAACAGCGCCGCCGCCTCCTGCTCCAGCCGCTCGACGCCCGGTCCGCAGGCGACGAAGCTGTCGGTCGCCTTGCACTGCGGACATTCCGCCGGCGGCGGCGTCGAAAACCCGCAGTGATGGCACACCAGCCGGCGCTTGAAGCGGTGATCGACCAGCCAGGCGTCGCAGTGCGGGCAGTGGAAGCGGTAGCCGCAGGCGCGGCACAGCGTCAGCGGCGCATAGCCGCGGCGGTTGAGGAACAGCAGCGCCTGCTCGCCGCGCTCCAGCGCAATGTTGACCGCTTCGGCAAGGCGCGGCGCGATGAAGCGGCCGCGCGGCGGGCCTTCGGTCCTGAGATCGATCGCCTCGATCGACGGCATGTGCTGGCCGCCGAACCGTTCCGGCAAATGCAGCCGGTGATAGCGGCCCTTGCGCGCGTTCACCTCCGTCTCGACCGACGGCGTCGCCGAGGCCAGCACCACCGGGAACCTGGCGATGCTGCCGCGCACCACCGCCATGTCGCGGGCATGGTAATGCGCGCCGTCCTCCTGCTTGTAGGCCTGGTCGTGCTCCTCATCGACGATGATGAGGCCGAGATCGGCATAGGGCAGGAATAGCGCCGAGCGCGCGCCGACCACGACGCGCACGTCGTTGGCCGCGACCGCGGCCCAGGTCCGCGCACGCTTGCGCGAGGACAGTTGCGAATGCCATTCCGCCGGCCGCACGCCGAAGCGCGCCGCGAAGCGGTCGAGGAACTGCGCGGTGAGCGCGATCTCCGGCATCAGGATCAGGCACTGGCGGCCGCGGCGGACGATCTCGGCGACCGCCTCGAAATAGACCTCGGTTTTGCCCGAGCCGGTGACGCCGTCGATCAGCATCGCGCCGAAGCCGCCCTGCGCCACCGCGTCGCGCAGGCTCGCCGCAGCCTCGGCCTGCGCCGCGCTGAAGTCGGGCGCCAGGAAATCCGGGTCCGGCGCGGTGGCGACCGGCGCCGGCGGCAGCACCACGGTCTCCAGCGTGCCGTCGTCGATCAATGCATTGATGACGCCGGCGCTGACGCCAGCTTCCTTGGCGAGTTCGCCCTTGCTGCGCACCAGGTGATCGGAGCAGACCCGGATCACCCGGCCGCGCGCGGCGGTCATCCGCGGCGGCGGCGGACCGGCGAGCCGCACGCCGACGCGCTCGCGCTCGGGCGCGAGATGCGCGCCCATGCGCAGCGTCATGCCGAGCACGGTGCCGCGCGCGCTCAGCGTGTAATTGGCGACCCAGTCGACGAACCGGCGCAGTTCCTCGCGCAGCGGCGGCACGTCGAGCTTCGCCTCGACGTCCTTGAGCCGGTTGTGCAGGCCGGGGCGCGCGGTGCCCTCGCCCCACACCACGCCGAGACAGGTGCGCGGGCCGAGCGGCACCGCCACCACGTCGCCATGCGCCAGCGTCATGCCGTCGGGCACCCGATAGGAATAGGCCTGATCGAGCGCGACCGGCACCAGGACGTCGACGATCCGCTGCGCCGAAGGATGCGCCATGCGGCCATGGTCTGGCCGATTCCGGCGGCTTAAGGAAGGGAAGGCTTCCTTCATTTTTGCCGGCCAAGCTGGCGCCATGACCGATGCGGCCTTCAGCCTCGCTCCCGACGTCGCGGCCGAACTGCAGCGCTGGCTCGCCTATCTCGGCGCCGAGCGGCGGATGTCGCCGAAGACGCTCGACGCCTACCGGCGCGATGCGGTCCAGTTCCTGTCGTTCCTGGCCGGACATTACGGCGCGCCGCCGGCATTGAAGGACCTCGCGGCGCTGACGCCGCAGGACGTGCGCGCCTTCCTCGCGGCGCGGCGCAGCGGCGGCATCGGCAGCCGCTCGCTGATGCGGATGCTGGCCGGGACCCGCTCGTTCGCCCGGTTCCTGGAGCGCAACGGCAAGGGCAGGGTCGGCGCGCTCGCCGCGGTGCGCGCGCCGAAGATCGCCAAGACGCTGCCGAAGCCGCTCGCGGTGCCGGCGGCGCAGCGCGTCGCCGACGCCGATCTGCGCGCCGGCGAGCCGCGCGAGCCGTGGGTGCTGGCGCGCGACGCCGCGGTGCTGGCCCTGCTCTACGGCTCCGGGCTGCGCATCTCCGAGGCGCTCGGCCTCACCGCCAGGGATGTGGCGGCGCCGGGCGACGTGCTCACCGTCACCGGCAAGGGCAACCGGAGGCGCATGGTGCCGGTGCTGCCGCAGGTGCAGGCGCTGATCGCCGACTATGTGCGGCTGTGTCCCTACGATCTCGCTGCCGGCGGCCCGCTGTTCCGCGGCGCGCGCGGCGGGCCGCTGTCGCCGCGCATCATCCAGCTCGCGATGGAACGGCTGCGCGGCGCGCTCGGGCTTTCCGACAGCGCGACGCCGCACGCGCTGCGGCATTCCTTCGCCACGCATCTGCTGGCGCGCGGCGGCGACCTGCGCGCGATCCAGGAACTGCTCGGGCATGCCTCGCTGTCGACCACGCAGATCTATACCGCGGTCGATGCCGAGCGGCTGATGGACGTCTACAAGGCCGCGCATCCGCGCGCATAAAGACCGCGTAAACGGCCGCCGTTTTCTCTTGCCCTGTCACGGCAAATCCGCTCAATCCTGCGCCGCAACCAGGCGAGGGGACGATGGCCGGGCCGCACGAGAATCTCGAACACGCCGAGCATGCCGAACATGCCGCGCATCACAACAAGGGCATCGCGCTCCTGATCGCGGTGATCGCCCTGTTCCTGGCGTTCTCGGAGACGCTGGGCAAGAGCGCGCAGACCAACGCCATCAGCGCCAATGTCGAGGCGTCCAATCTGTGGGCGTTCTTCCAGGCCAAGACCATCCGCATGACCACGGTCGGCACCGCCGCCGAGGCGCTGGAGATCGATCTCGCCGGCGTGTCCGATCCCGCCGCGCAGCAGCGTATGGCGCAACGCATCGAGGCATGGAAGAAGACCGCGGCGCGCTACAACGACGAGCCGGAGACCGGCGAAGGCCGCAAGCAGCTGGTGGCGCGCGCCAAGGACGCCGAGCACAAGCGCGACACCGCGATGGCGCGCTATCACCACTACGAGGTCGCCTCCGCCGCGTTCCAGATCGGCATCGTGCTGGCCTCGGCCACCATCATCACCGGCATGATGGCGCTGGCGTGGCTTGCCGGCGGTCTCGCGGTGGTCGGGCTGATCTTCACCGGCATCGGCCTGTTCGTGCCGCATGCGGTGCATCTGATGTAGCGCGCTTGGAACGCGCGGGATTACTTCCAGCGAACCGGCCGGGTGAAGGTACCGTTCGCGTCGGACATCCTCTCTGGCAACTGCGAAGCCTTCAAGGCGCCTTGCCGAATTGGTCGGAGAAAATCCGACTCGCGGAGCAACACCTGGCTCGGGCGCTTATGCGGGTTGAGGATACCCACGCGCTTTTTGAACTCGGCCCGCACAAATCTTATGGGCGTCAATAGATCAGAATCGTTGGAAATAATGATCGCCTGATCGAACCGTCCGAGATGCGCATCCATCAACAGATGGGACGCGATGTTTACGTCAGAGCCCTTTTCTTCCGTCTTGAGAACGTTGGTGTATTCGCCTGTGACCTTGCCGTATTTATCGCATACGGGCATACGAACCGAATGGCTGAGGAAATGCCCAAAGAATATTTCTATTTTTGGATTAGTAGATAGCGCTCGTAAATAAACATCCTGCCGAACAGATTGATCAGGATCGTTAGGACGGGGAACAACGCGAGCAGTGAAGTACTTGATCTTCAAGATTGGGGTATTTTTCAAAATAATTGAACAAAGCTTTTCAAGATCGAGCCACTTGAACTGAGAGTGGCGAAGCGCCCCATAATAAAGATTGAACCCATCAACATAAACATAGGTGCGCAAGGGAAGCCCCAACATAGCTGCGGCCACACAGCCCGAAGACTGCATGGCCGCGCGCCCTATCGCCGAAGCGACAGGGGAGATATCCCTTAATATAAAGAATTACATCGGCTTTTCAAGACATTAGAAGAGTCAAGGAAAATCTAAAAGAATCAATGGAATGAATCACATATGGATCGCGCGCTTGTCGACCGCGAGCGCGGCTTCCTTGACCGCCTCGGACAGCGTCGGATGCGCGTGGCAGGTGCGCGCGATGTCCTCCGCGGAGGCCGCGAACTCCATCGCCACCGCCAGCTCCGCGATCATGGTGCCGGCATCCGGCCCGACGATGTGGGCGCCGAGCATGCGGTCGGTCTTGGCGTCGGCGAGGATCTTCACGAAGCCGTCGGTGGTGCGGTTGACCTTGGCGCGGCCGTTGGCGGTGAACGGGAACTTGCCGGCCTTGTAAGCGGTGCCGGCCTGCTTGAGCTCGTCCTCGGTCTTGCCGACCGAGGCGATCTCCGGGAACGTGTAGACCACGTTGGGAATCGCGTCGTAGTTCACATGGCCGGCGCGGCCGGCGAGGATTTCTGCGACCGCGACGCCCTCGTCCTCGGCTTTGTGCGCCAGCATCGGCCCCTTGATGACGTCGCCGATCGCGTAGATGCCCGGCACGCTGGTCGCATAATGATGATCGACCGCGACGCGGCCGCGCTCGTCGAGCGCGACGCCTGCCTCCTTGAGGCCGAGCCCTTCGGTGTAGGGCACGCGGCCGATGGCGACGAGCACGACGTCTGCCTCCAGCGTCTCCGCGGCGCCGCCTTTCGCCGGTTCGACCATGACCTTGAGCACTTTGCCCGAGGCATCGACGCCGGTGACCTTGGCGCCGAGCTTGAACTTCAATCCCTGCTTCTCGAAGATGCGCTGGCTCTGCCGGCACACCTCGCTGTCCATGCCCGGCATGATGCGGTCCATGAACTCGACGAAGGTGACCTCGGCGCCGAGCCGGCGCCACACCGAGCCGAGCTCGAGCCCGATCACGCCGGCACCGACCACCAGCAGCTTGCCCGGCACCTTGGAGAGCGCGAGCGCGCCGGTCGATGACACGATGCGCTGTTCGTCGATCGCGACGCCCTTGAGCGGCGCCACGTCCGAGCCGGTGGCGATGACGATCGCCTTGGTGTCCAGCGTCTGGGTCTTGCCATCGGCGGTCTTCACCTCGACCTTGCCGGCAGCGGCGATGCGCGCGGTGCCGTGGACTGCGTCGATCTTGTTCTTCTTGAGCAGGAACTCGACGCCCTTGACGTTGCCGTCGACGCCCTCGTCCTTGAACTTCATCATCTTGGCGAGATCGAGCGTCGGCGCCGGCACGCCGATGCCCATCGCGGCGAGGCCGTGGCCGGCCTCCTCGAACAGCTCGGAGGCGTGCAGCAGCGCCTTCGATGGAATGCAGCCGACATTGAGGCAGGTGCCGCCGTGGGTCGCGCGCTTCTCCACCACGGCGACCTTCAAGCCGAGCTGCGCTGCGCGGATGGCGCAGACATAGCCGCCGGGGCCGGTGCCGATGACGACGAGATCGTAGGACATGAGACAATCACCTATCGGTCGTCATGCCCGGCACTCGGGACCGGCCTCTGGCCGACCCAAGCACAAGCCTTGTGCCGGGCATCCACATCTTCGTTCGATCAAGCAGGTAAGACGTGGATGGCCGCGACGAGCCCGGCCATGACGGAGTAAAAAAACTACAGATCGAGGACGATCCGCGCGGGGTCTTCCAGATTCTCCTTCACTCGCACCAGGAAGGTGACGGCGCCCTGGCCATCGACCACGCGGTGATCGTAGGTCAGCGCGAGATACATCATCGGCCGGATCTCGACCTTGCCGCCGATCGCGACCGGGCGGTCCTGGATCTTGTGCATGCCGAGGATGCCGGACTGCGGCGCGTTGAGGATCGGCATCGACATCAGCGAGCCGTAGACGCCGCCGTTCGAGATCGTGAAGGTGCCGCCCTGCATGTCCTCGATCTTGAGCTGGCCGTCGCGCGCCTTCCTGCCGAGCGCGGCGATCGCCTTCTCGATGCCGGCGAGCGACAGCCTGTCGGCGTCGCGCACCACCGGCACCACCAGGCCGCGCTCGGTGCCGACCGCGACGCCGATGTGATAGTAGTTCTTGTAGACGATGTCGTTGCCGTCGATCTCGGCATTGACCGCGGGCACCTCCTTGAGCGCCTGGATGCAGGCGCGGGTGAAGAAGCCCATGAAGCCGAGCTTGACGCCGTGCTTCTTCTCGAACAGGTCCTTGTAGTCGGCGCGCATCTTCATCACCGCGCTCATGTCGACCTCGTTGTAGGTCGTCAGCATCGCCGCGGTGTTCTGCGCGTCCTTGAGCCGGCGCGCGATGGTCTGGCGCAGCCGCGTCATCGGCACGCGCTCCTCGCGCGCGGCATCGTCCGGCGGCGACGGCGCGCGCATCTGCACCGGCGCGGCGACCGGCGCCGGCCGTGCCGCCGCGCTCTCGATCGCCGACAGCATGTCGCCCTTGGTGACGCGGCCGTCCTTGCCGGTGCCCGCGACCTTGCCGGGATCGACCCCGGTCTCGGCGGCGATGCGGCGCACCGAGGGCGCGAGCGGCACGTCGTCGGAGGCCGGCTGGCGCAGCACCGGAGTCTCCTCCGCGGCATTGATCGCGACCGGCTTCTCAGTCTTGACCTCGGGCCGGCCGGTCGAGGTGCCGGACGGCGTCGCGGCGGGTGGCGCGGCCGGCTTCGCCGGCGCGGCACCGGCGGCGCCGGCGGCACCTTCCTTGATCTGGCCGAGCAGCGCGCCGACCGCGACGGTATCGCCGGCCTTCACCGCCGCCTCGGAGAGCACGCCGGCGGCGGGCGCGGGCACTTCGAGCGTCACCTTGTCGGTCTCGAGCTCGACCAGCGGCTCGTCGGCCTTGACCGCATCGCCGGGCTGTTTGAACCACCGGCCCACGGTCGCCTCGGTGACCGATTCACCGAGCGCGGGAACACGAATTTCAGCCATCGATCAAATCCTCTCGCCTGTCCGCCGTCAGGTCCGGTCTTGCGCCGGCGCTGACGGCGCGGTGTCAGCCCAATGCCTCGTCCAGCAGCTGCTTGAGCTGCGCGAGATGCTTCGACATCTGCCCGACCGCGGTCGAGGCCGAGGCCGGACGCGTCGCGTAACGCGGCCGGCGCTGCTTGGCCTCGATCTGGTTGAGCACCCATTCGAGATAATGCTCGACGAAGTGCCACGCGCCCATATTGCGCGGCTCCTCCTGGCACCAGACGATCTCCGCCTGCTTGAACCGCGCAAGCTCCGTCGCGATCGCCTTGGTCGGGAACGGATAGAGCTGCTCGACGCGCAGCAGGTAGATGTCGTCGATGCCGCGCTTCTCGCGCTCCTCGTAAAGGTCGTAATAGACCTTGCCGGAGCACAGCAGCACGCGGCGGATCTTTTCGTCGGGCACCAGCCGGGTGGCGTCGTCGGCATTGAGCTGCGCGTGATCCCACAGCACGCGGTGGAACGAGGTGCCGGGCGCCAGCTCGTCGAGCCGCGACACCGCGCGCTTGTGGCGCAGCAGCGACTTCGGCGTCATCAGGATCAGCGGCTTGCGGATGTCGCGCTTGAGCTGCCGGCGCAGGATGTGGAAGTAGTTCGCCGGCGTGGTGCAGTTGGCGACCTGCATGTTGTCCTCGGCGCACATCTGCAGGAAGCGCTCGAGCCGCGCCGAGGAATGCTCCGGCCCCTGGCCCTCGTAGCCGTGCGGCAGCAGGCAGACCAGGCCGCACATGCGCAGCCATTTGCGCTCGCCCGAGGAGATGAACTGGTCGAACACGACCTGCGCGCCGTTGGCGAAGTCGCCGAACTGCGCCTCCCACAGCGTCAGCGCGTTCGGCTCCGCGGTCGAATAGCCGTATTCGTAGCCGAGCACGGCCTCTTCCGAGAGCATCGAGTTGAGCACCTCGTAGCTCGCCTGCACGTCGGCGAGATGGTTGAACGGTGTGTGCCGCGCCTCGGTGTTCTGGTCGAACAGCACGGAGTGGCGCTGCGAGAAGGTGCCGCGCTCGCTGTCCTGGCCGGACAGGCGGACGCGATGGCCCTCGAGCAGCAGCGAGCAGAACGCCAGCGCCTCGGCGGTCGCCCAGTCGATGCCCTCGCCGCTCTCGATCGCCTTGGCGCGGGCGTCGAGGAAGCGCTGCACGGTGCGGTGGATGGCGAAGCCGTCCGGCACCTTGGTGATCTTCCGGCCGATCTCGCGCAGCGTCTCGAGCTTGACGCCGGTGTCGCCGCGGCGCGGGTCCTCGGCGTCGCTCGCGGCCTTGAGCCCGGCCCAGCGGCCGTCGAGCCAGTCGGCCTTGTTGGGCTTGTAGCTCTGCGCGGCTTCGAATTCGGCGTCGAGGCGCGCGCGCCAGTCCGCCTTCATCTTCTCGACCTCGCCCTCGGTGACGACGCCTTCGCTGATCAGCTTCTTGCTGTAGATCTCCAGCGTCGAGGGATGCGAGCGGATCTTCTTGTACATCAGCGGCTGGGTGAACGAAGGCTCGTCGCCCTCGTTGTGGCCGAAGCGCCGATAGCAGAACATGTCGATCACCACCGGCTTGGCGAACTGCTGCCGGTATTCGACCGCGACCTTGGCGGCGAAGGTCACCGCCTCCGGATCGTCGCCGTTGACGTGCAGGATCAGCGCCTCGATCATCTTGGCGACGTCGGACGGATAGGGCGACGAGCGCGAATAGCGCGGATAGGTGGTGAAGCCGATCTGGTTGTTGACGATGAAGTGCAGCGAGCCGCCGGTGCGGTAGCCCTTCAGCTCCGACAGGCCGAAGCATTCCGCCACCACGCCCTGGCCGGCGAACGCCGCGTCGCCGTGGATCAGGAGCGGCAGCACCATCGAGCGGTCGTCCGGCGTGGCGCCGTGCTGGTCCTGCTTGGCGCGAACCTTGCCGAGCGTCACCGGGTCGACGATCTCGAGATGCGACGGGTTCGCGGTCAGCGACAGGTGCACCTTGTTGCCGTCGAATTCGCGGTCGGACGAGGCGCCGAGGTGATACTTGACGTCGCCGGAGCCTTCGACCTCCTCCGGCGTCGCCGAGCCGCCCTTGAATTCGTGGAACAGCACGCGGTGCGGCTTGCCCATCACCTGGGTCAGCACGTTGAGGCGGCCGCGATGCGGCATGCCGATCACGATCTCCTTCACGCCGAGATTGCCGCCGCGCTTGATGATCTGCTCGAGCGCCGGGATCAGCGCCTCGCCGCCGTCGAGGCCGAAGCGCTTGGTGCCGGTGAACTTGACGTCGAGGAATTTCTCGAAGCCTTCGGCCTCGGCCAGCTTGTTGAGGATGGCGCGCTTGCCTTCGCGCGTGAAGGTGATCTCCTTGTCGCGGCCCTCGATGCGCTCCTGGATCCACGCCTTCTGCGCGGCGTTGGAGATGTGCATGAACTCGACGCCGAGCGTCTGGCAGTAGGTGCGGCGCAGGATGGCGACGATTTCGCGCAGCGAGGCGAATTGGAGGCCGAGCACGTTGTCGAGGAAGATCTTGCGGTCCATGTCGGCTTCGGTGAAGCCGTAGGACTTCGGATCGAGCTCTTCCTCGTTCTTCTCCGGCTCGAGGCCGAGCGGATCGAGCTTGGCGTGGAAATGGCCGCGGGCGCGATAGGCGCGGATCAGCATCAGCGCGTGGATCGAATCCCGCGTCGCCTGCTGGACATGGGTGGCGGACAGCTCGACGCCCTGGCCCTGCGCTTTGGCGGAAATCTTGTCGCCGAGCGCCTTCTCGGCCTCGGCCCACTGGCCGTCGAGCGCGGCGATGAGGTCGCCGGTCGGCCGCGGCGGCCAGTTCGGCTTCTGCCAGGACGGCCCGTGCGCGATCTTCTCGACCGCGCCACGCTCGTCCTTCAGGGCCTGGAAGAACTCCCGCCAGCCGGCATCGACCGAGCCGGGATCCGATTGATAGCGGGACTGGAGATCATCGATATAGGCGGCATTGCCGCCATACAGAAAAGACGTGCGGGCGAACGCCGCATTCGCATCCTGGCGTGACATTTTTCCGTTCCTTCACGAGGCACCTGCCCCGCCCCGGCGGCGCATAGGCAAGTGAACCCGCAACCACCGATACAGGATATCTATCGCTGATTTGTGTTCAGCGTAAGACTGGAAATGCGTCGCGCGGCGAAGAAATACCGCGGATGCTGAATCAGGATTTCAGGACTTCGACCAGAGTCTTGCCGATCCGCGCCGGCGACGGCGACACCCTGATGCCGGCAGATTCCATCGCCGCGATCTTGGATTCGGCGTCGCCCTTGCCGCCGGAGATGATGGCGCCGGCATGGCCCATGCGGCGGCCGGGCGGCGCGGTGCGGCCGGCGATGAAGCCGACCATCGGCTTCTTGCGGCCGCGCTTGGCCTCGTCCTTGAGGAACTGCGCCGCGTCTTCCTCGGCCGCGCCGCCGATCTCGCCGATCATGACGATGGACCGGGTCTTGTCGTCGGCCAGGAACATTTCCAGCACGTCGATGAACTCGGTGCCCTTGACCGGGTCGCCGCCGATGCCGACCGCGGTGGTCTGGCCGAGCCCCTCGCGGCTGGTCTGGAATACCGCCTCGTAGGTCAGGGTGCCGGAGCGCGACACGATGCCGACCGAGCCCGGCTTGAAGATGTTGCCCGGCATGATGCCGATCTTGCACTCGCCCGCGGTCATCACGCCCGGGCAGTTCGGCCCGATCAGCCGCGATTTCGAGCCGGCGAGCGAGCGCTTGACCTTGACCATGTGGCTGACCGGGATGCCCTCGGTGATGCAGACGATCAGCTCGATCTCGGCCTCGATCGCCTCGGCGATGGCGTCGGCGGCGCCGGCCGGCGGCACATAGATCACGCTCGCGGTGGCGCCGGTCTTCTCCTTGGCCTCCTGCACGGTGTCGAACACCGGCAGGTTGAGATGGGTCGAGCCGCCTTTGCCCGGCGAGACGCCGCCGACCATCTTGGTGCCATAGGCGATCGCCTGCTCGGAATGGAAGGTGCCGTTCTTGCCGGTGAAGCCCTGGCAGATCACCTTGGTGTTCTTGTCGATGAGGACGGACATCACGCGGCCTCCTTCACGGCCTTGACGATCTTCTGCGCCGCGTCGTCGAGGTCGTCGGCCGGCGTCACGTTGAGCTTGGATTCGGCGATGATCTTCTTGCCGAGCTCGACATTGGTGCCTTCGAGCCGCACCACCAGCGGCACCTTGAGCCCGACCTCCTTCACCGCGGCGACCACGCCCTCGGCGATCACGTCGCAGCGCATGATGCCGCCGAAGATGTTGATCAGGATGCCCTTCACGTTGGGATCGGAGGTGATGATCTTGAACGCCGCGGTCACCTTCTCCTTGCTGGCGCCGCCGCCGACGTCGAGGAAGTTGGCCGGCGCCATGCCGTAGAGCTTGATGATGTCCATGGTCGCCATGGCGAGCCCGGCGCCGTTGACCATGCAGCCGATGGTGCCGTCGAGCGCGATGTAGTTGAGGTCGTATTTCGACGCCTCGATCTCCTTGGCGTCCTCCTCGGTCTCGTCGCGCAGCGCGGCGATCTTCGGGTGCAGGAACAGCGCGTTGTTGTCGAAATCGACCTTGGCGTCGAGGCAGATCAGCTTCTTGTCCTTGGTGACGACCAGCGGATTGATCTCGAGCAGGCTCATGTCGGTCTCGACGAAGGCCTTGTAGAGATTGGTCAACAAAGGGCTGAGCTGCTTCTGCAGATCGCCGTCGAGCCTGAGCGCCTTGGCGACGCGGCGCACGTGATGCGGGCAGATATTGGTGACCGGATCGACGGTGATGGTGGCGATCTTCTCCGGGGTCTCGTGCGCGACCTCCTCGATGTTCATGCCGCCTTCGGTCGAGACTACGATGGCGACGCGCGCGCTCTCGCGATCGACCAGCATCGACAGGTAGAACTCCTTGTCGATGGCGGAGCCTTCCTCGATGTAGAGGCGGCGCACCTCCTTGCCCTGCGGGCCGGTCTGGTGGGTGACCAGCGTCATGCCGAGCATGCGCTGGGCCTCCTTCTTCACGTCGTCGACCGACTTGACGACCTTGACCCCGCCGGCCTTGCCGCGGCCGCCGGCGTGGATCTGCGCCTTCACCACCCAGACCGGGCCGCCGAGATCGGCGGCGGCCTTGACCGCCTCGTCGACCGAGAAGGCGGCAATGCCGCGCGGCACCGGCACGCCGAAATCGCGCAGCACCGCCTTGGCCTGGTATTCGTGGATGTTCATGCGGCCGTCCCCGTGCCCCCAGTGATCCGTATCGCGGCGCCGCGACGCGCGGCGCCGCCGCCCTGTCGCCTCAGCCGCCGAGATTCGGCGCGATCTTGCGGCACGCCTCGACCAGCCCCTGCACCGACTGCGCCGACTTCTCGAACGCCTCGCGCTCGGCGCCGTTGAGGTCGATCTCGACCACGCGCTCGACGCCCTTGGCGCCGATCACCACCGGCACGCCGACATAGAGGTCCTTGATGCCGTATTCGCCGTTGAGATGCGCGGCGCAGGGCAGCACGCGCTTCTTGTCGAGCAGGTAGCTCTCCGCCATCGCGATCGCGGAGGCCGCCGGCGCGTAGAACGCCGAGCCCGACTTCAGGAGGTTGACGATCTCGGCGCCGCCGTTGGCGGTGCGCTTGACGATCTCGTCGATGCGCGCCTGCGTGGTCCAGCCCATCTTGACGAGATCCGGCACCGGGATGCCGGCGACCGCGGAATAGCGCGTCAGCGGCACCATGGTGTCGCCGTGGCCGCCGAGCACGAAGGCGGTGACGTCCTCGACCGAGACGTTGAACTCGTCGGCGAGAAAGTAGCGGAACCGCGCCGAGTCGAGCACGCCGGCCATGCCGACCACCATCGGCTTGGGCAGGCCGGAATAGCTCTGCAGCGCCCACACCATGGCGTCGAGCGGATTGGTGATGCAGATCACGAAGGCATTGGGCGCGTATTTCTTGATGCCGGCGCCGACCTGCTCCATCACCTTCAGATTGATGCCGAGCAGATCGTCGCGGCTCATGCCCGGCTTGCGCGGCACGCCGGCGGTGACGATGCAGACATCGGCGCCCTCGATCGCCTCGTAGGAATTGGTGCCGGTCAGCCGTGCGTCGAAATCGTTGACCGGGGACGACTGCGCGATGTCGAGCGCCTTGCCCTGCGGAATGCCCTCGGCCACGTCGAACAGCACGACGTCGCCGAGCTGCTTGAGACCGATGAGATGGGCGAGCGTGCCGCCGATTTGGCCGGCACCGATCAAGGCGATTTTGTTACGAGCCATGGGGGAGAACTCTCGGCTGGGGGTGCGCCGCAGGATAGCGGACGCCGCTGGTTATCCCTTTCGATGCCTGCCGACAAGAAACTTGCCGGCAGAACGCCCTCACTCATCAACCGTCAACAGCCATCACCGTCATTCATCAGCCATCGGTCCGGCCAAGGACCTCTGGTATACATTATTCCACATCGGTTCCGGCCCTCCTGTCCAGAGGAAAAAAGCGGCCGGCGGAATTTTTTCGGAAGGGCTGCCGGAAGCGCCGCCGGACCGCCGCTCAGGTCTCGACGATACGCGCCTGCCAGTCGGCGGCGCGGCGCGGATCGCGCGGGCCGTGCGGCAGACCGAGATAGGACTGCGAGCGCATCTCGGTGAGCCGCGAGGCGGTGCGCTTGAACTCCATCGCCTCGACGCCCTCGTCCGCGACATAGAGGCGGTCCGGCTCGGCCTGCGCCGAGGCGACGAGCTTGACGCCGTGGTCGTACAGCGTGTCGATCAGGATGATGAAACGCTTGGCCTCGTTGCGGCGGGCGAAATCCATCACCGGGATGTGGTCGATGATCAGGGTGTGGAATTCGTGCGCCAGCCGCAGATAGTCGGCGGCGCCGAGCGGCTCGCCGCACAGTTGCGCGAACGAGAAGCGGGCGACGCCCATCGCCGCCTTCGGCACCCGCAGCGTGCGGCCCTTGACCGCGAGCGTCAGCGTCGCGCCGGGCTCGCCGCCGGCGAGCCGCGCCCAGGCCTCGTCGAGCGCGCGCGCCGCGGCGGCGTCAGCCGGCACATGCCATACCGGCAGGCCGGTCATCTTCTCCAGCCGGAAATCGGCGCGCGCATCGAGCCGCACCACGTCGACATGCCGTAGCAGCAGGTCGATGAACGGCAGGAACAGCGCGCGGTTGAGCCCGTCCTTGTAGAGATCGTTCGGCGCGGTGTTCGAGGTCGCAACCAGCACGACGCCGCGCGCGAACAGTTGCGTGAACAGCCGGCCGAGGATCATCGCGTCGGCGATGTCGGTGACGTGGAATTCGTCGAAGCACAGCAGCCAGCTTTCGGTCGCGATCGCCGCCGCCGCGAGCGCGACCGGATCGCTCTTCTGTGGAACGGCGCCGTCCTTGATCCGGCGGCGATAGTCGTTGAGCCGTTCATGAACGTCGGCCATGAATTCATGGAAATGCGCGCGCCGCTTGCGCTTGACCGGCGACGCCTCGAAGAACATGTCCATCAGCATGGTCTTGCCGCGGCCGACGTCGCCGTGGACGTAGAGGCCCTTGATCGGCGCCTCGACCGCCCGGTTGCGGCTCAGCAGCCAGCCGAGCGCGGAGGACTTGCGGCCGGTGCGGCGCAGCGCGATGCGCTGCTCCAGGTCGGCGTAGTGGCGCAGCAGCTCGCGCTGGGCGGGATCGGACTCGATCTTGCCGGCCTTAACGAGCGCGGCGTAGCGGCTGGTAACGGAAGCGGACATCGCGGGATGATGATGCGGGCGGGACAGCGCGCGCCGTTATAGCGGCAGACGGCGCCGGGGTGGCGGAAAAGCGGTCATTGCCTGCCTTTTAATCATGCGTTCGGCGCAATGCCGCCTGCAGCAAAACCTGATCGCAATTCTGTTGCAATGCAACAATATCGTGCCCGGCGATTCGACGATACCGACTCGCAGGGAAACGGAAGCGCACCAGGACGGGCAGCCCAAGAGAGAGGCCATGAAAGCAGAGGACACTCGTCATGATCGAAACGCTTCCGGACGACGGCGTCGTCCGCAAACTCTGGATCGGTGAGGTCGGCCTCTACCGCAATCACCTGTTGCGGCTCGATGCCGAGAGCCGCCGCGCCCGGTTCGGCGCCGGCGTCTCGGATGCCTTCGTCGTGCGCCATGCCGAGAATGCGTTCGGCCCCGGCAGCCTGGTCTGCGGCTTTCTGATCAACGGCGTGCTGCGCGGCGCCGCCGAGCTGCGCCGGATCGGCCCGCCGCTGTCGCGCGCCGCCGAGGTCGCCTTCAGCGTCGAGAAGCCGTGGCAGAGCCACGGCGTCGGCAGCGCGCTCCTCGAGCGCGTGCTGCTCACGGCGCGCAACCGCGGCATCACCGCGCTGCACATGCAGTGCCTCGCCGACAACCGCCGCATGCAGCAGCTCGCGGCCAAGTTCAGCGCCGACCTGAGCTTCGACACCGGCAGCGTGATCGGCGAGGTCGATCCGCCGCGCCCGACGCCGCTGTCGCTGATGCGCGAGATGATCGAGGACGGCCACGGCGTCGCGCGCGCCATCCTCGACGTGCAGTCGCGGATGATCGGCGCCGCCTGATCACGCGGTCAGCGGATAGCCCTGCTCCACCACATAGGGGCCGCCGCCGACCGACGCGCGCGAGGAGAACAGCACGAAGCGCGACACCGGAAACGGCGGCGTTCCCGGGAACGCCCGCGTCGTCAGATAGTCGGCGACCTCGCGGCTCGACACGTCGCGCAGCCGCGCCAGCGTGACGTGCGGCGTGTATTTGCGGCCCTCGGGCGCCAGCCCGATGCGCTGCATCAGCCGTTCCTGCTCGGCCTGCGCCTCCATCAGCGCCGCGGTCGGCTGCAGCGTCGCGATCAGCGCGCGCGGCTTGCGCCCGCCGAACGACGCCAGCCCGTCGATCCGCACCATGAACGGCGCGCGCGCGACGCCGCCGAGCACGGACGCGATCTCGCGCGCGGTCGGCGGGTCGACGTCGCCGATGAAGCGCAGCGTGACGTGGTAGTTCTCCGGATCGACCCAGCGCGCGCCGTGCAGCCCGCCGCGCAGCAGCGCTAGCGACTGGGCGATGTCGGGCGGGATTTCGAGGCCGGTGAACAGGCGCGGCATGCGGTCGGACAATCCGGAAGCGGCGATCAGGAAGCGCGCGCGGCCTGCACCTGCGCGATCAGCTCCTCGACCTTGGGCAGGATGCCCTTGACGATGATGTCGACACCCTCGGCATTGGGATGCAGGCCGTCCTGGAGGTTGAGCGCGCGGTCGGTGGCGACGCCGTCGAGGAAGAACGGATAGAACAGCACGTTGTGCGCCTTGGCCAGCGCCGGGAACATCGCGTTGTAGGCCGCCTCGTAGTCCGCCCCCATGTTCTTGCCGGCCAGCATGCCGCACAGCATCACCTTGATGCGGCGCGCGGTGAGCTTGGCGAGGATCGCATCGAGCGCCTTGGCCGTGACCTTGGGGTCGATGCCGCGCAGCAGGTCGTTGGCGCCGAGCTCGAGGATCACCGCGTCGGTGCCCTCCGGCACCGACCAGTCGAGCCGCGCCAGCCCGCCCGAGGCGGTGTCGCCCGACACGCCGGCATTGGCGATCTCGACCGCATGGCCCTTGGCCTTCAGCGCCGCGGCGAGCCGCGCCGGGAACGCGGCTTCGGCCGGCAGGCCGTAGCCCGCGGTCAGCGAATCGCCGAACGCCACGATCTTCACCGGCGCCTGCTGCGCCGGCGCCGGCGCCGCCGCGAGCCCCGCCCACGCAAGCGTGAGCAGCAGCAGGGCGGCCAAATGCTGGACCCGGCGGCGATTTTTCCCATATGTGCTCAATCGCAACCGGACCCAGTTCATGACGCCTGCCTCCCTCGACGCTCCCGCCATCTCGCTGTCGGGGGTCAATCTCTCGCTCGGACAGGGGCCTGCCCGCGTCCATATCCTCAAGGATATCGACCTCGATATAGGCGCCGGCGAGGCAATCGGCATGGTCGGGCCGTCCGGCTCCGGCAAATCGACGCTGCTGATGGTGATGGCCGGGCTGGAGCGCCCGGATTCCGGCACCGTGACGGTTGCGGGCGCCAACCTCAACCGGCTGAGCGAGGACGAGCTGGCGCGCTTCCGCGGCCGCAATGTCGGCATCGTGTTCCAGTCGTTCCACCTGATCCCGACCATGACCGCGCTGGAGAACGTCGCGGTGCCGCTCGAACTGGCCGGCGATGCCGACAGCCAGGAGCGCGCCCGCGCCGAGCTGGAACGCGTCGGCCTCGGCGACCGGCTCGACCATTATCCGGCGCAATTGTCCGGCGGCGAGCAGCAGCGCGTCGCACTGGCGCGGGCGCTGGCGCCGCATCCGGCGATCCTGGTCGCCGACGAGCCGACCGGCAATCTCGACGAAAGCACCGGCCGCCAGATCATCGACCTTCTGTTCGCCGGCCATCGCGAGCGCGGCACCACGCTGGTGCTGGTGACGCACGACCAGAGCCTCGCGGCGCGCTGCCAGCGCGTGGTGCGCCTGCGCTCGGGGCGGATCGACCACGACAGCGGCGTCGCCGGCCGCAAGGTGCGCGAAGCGTGAGCGCGATCGCGCAAGCTTCCGCCGCGCCGCCGCGCTTCCTTGCGGCGCGGTTCGCGCTGCGCGAATTGCGCGGCGGCCTGCGCGGCTTCCACGTCTTCATCGCCTGCATCGCGCTCGGCGTGATGGCGATCGCCGGCGTCGGCTCGGTCGCCGGCAGCCTCGCCGACGGGCTGGCGCGTCAGGGCCGCATCATCCTCGGCGGCGATCTCTCGGTGTCGCGCATGCACCAGCCGGCGGATGCCGGCACGCTCGCCTTCCTGCGCGGGCACGGCGCGGTCTCCGCCGTGACGACGATGCGGGCGATGGCGCGCAGCGGCGACGGCGCCGCGGCGCTGGTGGACATCAAGGCGGTGGACGGCGCCTATCCGCTGACCGGCGCGGTCGCGCTCGATCCGGCGATGCCGCTCGCCGACGCGCTCGCCGAACGCGGGGGCGTGTTCGGCGCCGCCGCGGCGCCCGATCTGCTGGCGCGGTTCGGCCTCAAGCCGGGCAACCGCATCACCATCGGCAGCGCCGCGATCGAGATCCGCGCCACGCTCGTAAGCGAGCCGGACAAGCTCGCCGGCGGCATCGGCTTCGGCCCGCGGCTCCTGGTCGGCGCGGCGGCGCTGCAGGCCACCGGCCTGGTGCAGCCGGGCAGCCTGGTGCGCTTCACCTACCGGCTGCGGCTGCCGGCCGGCAATGCGGGCGACAGCGCGACCGAGGCGGCGGCGCAGGCCGCGCGCGCGCAGCTCACCGATGCCGGCTTCGATGTCCGCACCCGCAGCAAGGCGTCGCCGCAGCTCGAGCGCAGCGTCAACCAGTTCACCCAGTTTCTGACCATCGTCGGCTTGACGGCGCTGCTGGTCGGCGGCGTCGGCGTCGCCAATGCGGTGCGCAGCCATCTCGACCGCAAGCGCGACGCCATCGCCACGCTGAAGGCGCTGGGCGCGTCGGGTGGACGCGTGTTCGCGATCTATCTCACCCAGGTGATGGCGCTGGCGCTCGCCGGCAGCCTGATCGGCGCGGCGCTCGGCGCAGTGCTGCCCTATGCGGTCAAGTGGGGCTTCGGCGCGATGATCCCGCTGCCGATCGACCCCGCGATGCAGCCCGGCGAGCTGGCGCTCGCTTTGCTCTACGGCCTGACGGTGGCGCTCGCCTTCGCGCTGTGGCCGCTCGGCCGCGCCCACGACGTGCCGGTCGCCGCGCTGTTCCGCGAACACGTCGCGCCGGAGCGGCGCCGGCCGCGCCGCGGCTACATGATCGCGACCGCGCTCGCCGCCGCGGCGCTGGTCGCGCTCGCGGTCGGGCTCGCCTATGACCGCAAGGTCGCGATCATCTATGTCGGCGCCGCCGCCGCGGTGTTCGTGCTGCTGCGGCTGGTCGCGGCGCTCCTGATGCGGCTCGCCGCCGCGCTGCCGCGGCCGCGCGCCACGGTGTGGCGGATGGCGATCGCCAACATCCATCGGCCGGGCGCGCTGACGCCCGCCGTGGTGATGTCGCTCGGCCTCGGCCTCGCGCTGCTGGTGACGGTGACCGAGATCGACGGCAATCTGCGCCGGCAGTTCTCCGCCTCGCTGCCGGACAAGGCGCCGGCCTTCTTCTTCCTCGACATCCCGGCCGGCGACGCCGACACGTTCGGCGCCTTCATCCGTCAGCGCGTCGGCGACGCCAAGCTCGAAGAAGTGCCGATGCTGCGCGGCCGCATCGTCTCGGCGCGCGGCGTCGCTGCGGAGAACCTCAAGCCGTCGGCCGACGCCGCCTGGGTGCTGCAGAGCGACCGCGGCATCACCTATGCCGCGACCGTGCCGGACGGCTCGCGGCTCATCGCCGGCGACTGGTGGAAGCCGGACTACGAGGGCCCGCCGCTGGTGTCGATGGAGCGCAAGATCGCCGACGGCCTCGGGCTGACGCTCGGCGACGAGATCGTCGTCAACGTGCTCGGCCGCAACATCGCCGCGCGCATCGCCAATCTGCGGGCGGTGGACTGGCAGAGCCTCGGCATCAACTTCGTGCTGGTCTATTCGCCCAACACGTTCCGCGGCGCGCCGCACACCCACATGGCGACGCTGACCTTCAACAACAACGGCGCCGGCGGCCACGCCGGCGAGGACCGGCTGATCCGCGATGTCGCCGACGCCTTTCCCAGCGTGTCCAGCGTGCGGGTCAAGGACGCGCTCGAAGCCTTCGGCGCCATCGTCGGCAACCTGGTGCTGGCGGTGCGCGGCGCGTCAGTGGTGACGCTGGTGGCGGCCGCGCTGGTGCTCGGCGGCGCGCTCGCCGCCGGCCACCGCCACCGCGTCTACGACGCCGTGGTGCTGAAGACGCTGGGCGCGACGCGGCGGCGGCTGATCACCGCCTATGCGCTGGAATATCTGCTGCTGGCCGCGGCCACGGCGGTGTTCGGCGTGCTGGCGGGCTCGCTCGCCGCCTGGCTGATCGTCACCGAGCTGATGAATCTCGGCTTCGTCTGGCTGCCGGTCCCGGCCGCGATCGCGGCGCTCGCCGCGGTGGCGGTGACGGTGGCGCTCGGCCTTGCCGGCACCGCGCGGGCGCTCGGTCAGAAGCCGGCGCCGGTGCTGCGCAATCTGTGACGCGAAAATGTCGCAGCGAGTGGCTTCGCCCGCCCGAGAATGACGGATGCTTCTCGCGACAAACCGCCGCGCCGGCCCGGCAAGCCGCGGTTAACCGCGATTCCCGCAGAAAAACCCGCGCAGTCGGTCATATTAACGTTTGGCAATCGGCCTATCTTTGCCGGCCTGCGCTCTGGCGCGGGGGCCTGACCCGCACTAGATTCTCGGCAACTAAGACCGGCCCGTGGGGGCCGGACACATGAGAGGGAACTTCGATGTCGGATTTTGACCGGAACATCGCCGCCCGCCGGGGCTTCGGCGCCGACCGTGCGGTCGCGATCGATGCGGGTCTGCGCGCTTACATGATCCGCGTCTACAACTACATGGCCGCGGGCCTGGCGCTGACTGGCGTGGTCGCGTGGTTCACCTTCAATGCCGCGGTGACGACGGATGCGGCCGGCGCCGTCGTCGGACTCACCGCGTTCGGCCAGGCGCTGTTCAGCGGCCCGGTGGCCATCGTGCTGTTCCTGGCGACGCTGGGGCTCGTCTTCTTCCTGAGCTTCCGGGTCGACCGGCTGGAGCCATCGACCGCGCTCGGCCTGTTCATGCTGTATGCCGGCCTGCTCGGCCTGATGCTGTCGTCGGTGTTTCTCACCTACACGATGACGTCGATCACCCGCACCTTCTTCATCTCCGCGGCGTCGTTCGGCGCGCTCAGCCTGTACGGCTATACCACGCAGCGTGACCTGTCGGCGATCGGCTCGTTCCTGATCATGGGCCTGTTCGGCCTGATCCTGGCCATGATCGTGAACCTGTTCCTGAAGAGCACCGGACTGGAGTTCGTGATCTCGGTCATCGGCGTGCTGATCTTCGCCGGCCTGACCGCGTGGGACACGCAGCGGATCAAGGAGATGTACGACGTCAACGACGACGGCTCGGTCGCCGGCCGCAAGGCGGTGATGGGCGCGCTGGCGCTGTACCTCGACTTCATCAACCTGTTCCTGTTCCTGCTGCGCTTCATGGGCGACCGGCGCTGACGCGCCGGATGGGCGACCGGCGCTGACGCGCCGGATGCGACCGACGCGCTAAGGCGCCGGCACAGCCCGAGAGCTGAAACAGAGAACGCCCCGGCCGATGCCGGGGCGTTTTTCTTTTGCTAAAGCAAGTTCGCTTGAGATTGAATCACGACGGCCGCCGGCGCTCCCTCCCCCTGAAAAGGGGGAGGGTTGGGGTGGGGGATCCGTGTTTTTCGATTGGGTCGGCCGGTCGCCGTGACCCCTCCCGCCACGCTGCGCGTGGCGACCTCCCCCTTTCAGGGGGAGGTGAAGAGAGCAACAGGACCGTTTCAGTCCAAATCGATCATGCATTAGCCTGCAGCGCCGTTCCGACGAACTTCCATGACCACCATCCGACCCGCCACGACCGCCGACATTCCCGCCATCACCCGCATCTACGGCCAGTCGGTGCGCACCGCCACCGCCTCGTTCGAGCTGGAGCCGCCGGACGAGGCCGAGATGGCGCGGCGCATGCGCGCGCTGCTCGACGGCGGCTTTCCCTATCTCGCCGCCGAGATCGACGGCGCGCTGGCCGGCTACGCCTATGCCGGGCTCTACCGCAGCCGGCCGGCGTACCGCTTCACCGTGGAGGATTCCGTCTATGTCGCGCCGCAGGCGCATCGCCGCGGCGTCGGCCGCGCGCTGCTCGATGCGCTGATCGCGGACTGCGCGGCGCGCGGCTTCCGGCAGATGATCGCGGTGATCGGCGATTCACCGCGCCAGCAGCCGTCGGTGGCGCTGCACCGCGCCGCCGGCTTCCGCGAGGTCGGCATTCTGGAGCATGTCGGCTTCAAGCACGGGCGCTGGCTCGACAGCCTGCTGATGCAGCGCGCGCTCGGCCCCGGCGCGACGACCGACCCGGACGGCGTCTAGCGGCGCGCCGCGCGGCGATGTCGCCGCGGCACCGCCGCCGGCCGGCCGAATGCGACGGTGGCCGGGCGCTGCGCCGCAGCCGCCTCGCGCAGGCAGAACATCAGTTGCGCGGCGGCCGGCGACAGCTTGCGGTCGCTGACGGTGATGACACCGACCGCGAGCGGCTCGTGCGGAAACCGCACCGGCAGCATCGCCAGATCGCCGCTGTCGAGCCCGCGGCGCGCCACCGACAGCGGCAGCGCGGCGACGACGTCGTGCTCCATCAGCAGGGCCTGCACCATCAGGAACGACGTGGTCTCGACCACCGCGTCGGGATGCGACAGGCCGTGCTGCGCGAACAGTTGCAGCACCGGGCCGTGCACGACGCTGTCCGGCGGCGGCAGGATCCAGCGCGCCTGCGCCAGATCGGCATAGCCGACCGCGGCGCGGCGCGTCAGCGGATGCCGGTTGCCGGCCACCACCACGATCGGCTCGTGCAGCAGCACCTCCTGCGCCAGCCGCTCGCGGCTATCGACCGGCGTCAGCCGGCCGACCATCAGGTCGAGCGCGCCGCTGCGCAGGTCCTGCAGCAGCACGTCGCGCGCCGCTTCGACCACGCGCACCGGCACGCCGACGCCGCGCTCGCGCAGCAGCCGCAGCGCCGCCGGCAGCAGCAGCGGCAGGCTGACCAGCATGGAGCCGACCGTGACGCTGCCGGAGCTGCCGGCCTCGGCGGCCTCGATCTCCTCGGTGATGTGGCGGATCTCCGACTGGATGGTCTGGCTGTGCGCCAGGAGCGAGCGCCCGAGCCGCGTCAGCGTCAGCCCGCGCGCGCCGCGCACGAACAGCGGCACGCCAAGGATGTCCTCGATCTCGCGCAGCCCCTTCGATGCCGCCGGCTGGGTGATGTTGAGCCGCGCCGCGGCCGCGGACAGGCTGCGTGCCTCGACGATGGCGTCGATCAACCGCAGATGCCGCAGCTTCAGGCGGCTCATGATGCGGCGGTGGCGCGGCGAGTCCGTCATGGCCGGCATCATAACCAGACGGTTATGGCGGCGCGAACAGAATTCATGCCGCGGCGGCCGGGCGCGGGCCTATCCTGAGCGGCGCCAGCCGTCGCATCCAGGACCCTGCCGTGCCGAAAATCGCGGATTTCGCCGTCATTCCCGTCAGCCTGCCGGACGAGGACCCGGAGTGGAAATTCGCCGGCCAGAACTATCCGAAATGGGACGCCTGCATCCTGGCGCTAAAGGCCGACGACGGCACGATCGGTTATGGCTATTCCGCCGCCTTCACCCATCTCGGCGCCACCAATGCCGCGGTCGAGAGCGTGCTGCGGCGGCTGGCGCCGCTGCTGGTCGGCCGCGACTGCCTCGAGATCGAGGCCGCCATCCAGGTCACCGACAAGGGCATCACCGGCAACCACCCGGCGAAATCCGGCATCGACTGCGCGCTGCACGATCTCGCCGCCAAGGTGCTCAAGGTGCCGCTCCATCACCTGTTCGGCGGCCGCGTGCGCGCCAACATCCCGGTGTGCCGCATGCTGGCGCTGAAGAATCCCGAGCAGACCGCCGAGAAGGCGCGGGCGCGGGTCGACGAAGGCTATCGCTGCCTCAAGATGAAGGTCGGCGGCAATGTCGCCGAGGACGTGGCGCGGGTGCGCGCGGTGCGCAAGGCGGTCGGCGACGACATCCGCCTCACCGCCGATCCCAACATGTCCTATTCGGCGAAGGACGCCATCGCCTTCGTCGAGCGCGCCGCCGAATACAATCTCGACATGATCGAGCAGCCGGTGCGCGAATTCGACCTCGACGGGCTGGCGACGGTGACGCGCGGCGTCTCGATCGCGGTCGAGGCCGACGAGAGCGCGTTCTCGCCGGCGAGCACCTTCACGCTCGCGGCGCGGCGCATCGTCGATGCCGTCAGCCTGAAGGTCACCAAGATGGGCGGACTGCGCAAGGTGCATGCCGCCGCGCGCATCTGCGAGGCCGCGGCGATCGGCTGCCGCATGGGCGCCACCGTCGGCAGCCGGCTGCTGACCGCGCATGCGCTGCATCTGTGCGCGGCGCTGCCGCACCTCACCTATCCGAGCGAACTCGCGGAATTCCTGCACGTCATGGAAGACCCGTTCGAGGGCCTCGAGGTCAAGGACGGCGCGATCACGGTGCCGGACGAGATCGGCGCGGGCGTGCGCCTGCGCCGGGATGTGAGCTGGAATATCTGATCCAATGTCTTGGGGAGGAGTCCGATCATGCAACGACCCGTTTCGCGACGCCGCGCGGCGCACGCCATCGGCTTGATGGCGGCGGGCGCGCTCACGCTGGTGCTGGCCTGCGGACCGGACCGCGCGCAGGCGCAGGACGGCAATCTCCGCATCGTGGTGCCGATGGCCGCCGGCGGCCCGGCCGACTTCGTCGCCCGCGCCGTGTCGGAGAAGCTGCGCGACAAGCTCGGCGCCACCGTCGTGATCGAGAACAAGCCCGGCGCCAACGGCGCGGTCGGCGGCGCCGCGGTGGCCGCCTCGCCGCCCGACGGCAAGACGCTGCTGTTCGCGACCTCCGGCCTGCTGACGATCACGCCGCACCTGGAGCAGAAGGGCGCGTTCAATCCGGCCACCGACCTGACGCCGATCACCACGGTGGTCGTCAACGGCACCGCACTGGTGGTGCGCGCCGACCATCCGGCCAATTCGGTCGCGGACCTCGTCGCCTTGTCGAAGAACGGCACAAAGCCGGTCACGCTCGGCTCGGCCGGCTTCGGCAACATCCTGCATCTCTATGTCGAGCTGCTGAAGGAAGCGACCAAGACCGAGTTCACCCACGTTCCCTATCGCGGCGTCGCCCCGGCCATGACCGATGCGCTGGCCGGCACCATCGACGGCCTGTTCGCCGACCTGCCGGCCTCGCTGCCGCAGATCAAGGGCGGCAAGATGAAGGCGCTGGGCATGGTCGGCGAGACCCGCAGCAAGGCCGCGCCCGACATTCCCACCATCGCCGAGCAGGGCTTCCCCGGCGTCTCCGGCGCGAGCTGGTTCGGCCTGTTCGGCCCGCCGAAGATGGACCCCAAGCTCGCCGACAGCCTGGCGGCGAAGATCGCGGAGGTGTTGCGCGATCCCGAGATTGTCGCGAAATTCGAGGCTGTGGGCGCCGCGCCGACGCCGGTCACGCCGGCCGCGTTCGCGCAGCGCATCGAGCAGGACCGGGCGCACTGGGGACGCCTGATCAAGGAACGCAATATCCGCCTCGAGAACTAGCAATCCCGATCACCCCGGACGCCGTGCGGCAGAAAGAGAGCTGGCCATGAAATACGCCAAGAAGGACGCCAAGGACTACGCCCGCGCCAACATGACCGGCATCTGGGCCGCGGCGCTGACGCCGTTCAAATCCGACTTCTCGATCGACGAGGACGGCTTCGCCGCCAATCTGCGGCACTGGAGCGACGACCTGAAGATCGACGGCGTGTTCGTCGCCGGCAAGCAGGGCGAGTTCTTCTCGCTGTCGATCCCCGAGCGCAAGCGGCTGTTCGACATCGCCGCGAAGACGCTCGACGGCCGCGCCGGCACCATCATGTCGTGCTCGGACCAGAACATGGACACGGTGCTGGAGCTCGCGCGCCACGCCCAGTCCTGCGGCGCCGACTACATCGTGGTGCATGCGCCGATCCTGCACTTCACCCATCGGCAGGACGAGACGCTCTACGCCTACTACAAGTATCTCAGCGACCACCTCGACATCGGCATCGCGATGTGGAGCCATCCCGACAGCGGCTATCTGATGAGCCCGCAGCTCTGCGCGCGCATCGCCGAGCTGCCGAACATCGTCGCCATCAAGTACAGCGTGCCGCGCGAGATGTATGCCGAGCTGACCCAGCTCGCCGGCGACAAGCTGATCGTCAGCACCGCCTCCGAGGAGGAATGGTTCGACAACATCGTCGAGCTGAACTGGCGGCTCTATCTGTGCTCGTCGCCGCCCTATCTGCTGCAGAGCAAGCACGACCTGCGCATGCGCGAATACACCGATCTCGCCTTCGCCGGCCGCGTCGCGGAAGCCCGCAAGGTCCGCGACAGCCTCAATCCGGTGCGCGAGGCGATCAAGCGCACGCGGCCGGCGGAGAAGCCGCAGGCGCAGCAGAAATACTGGCAGGAACTGCTCGGCCAGATCGGCGGGCCGGTGCGGCGTCCGATGCTGCAGCTCACCGATGCCGAGCGTCAGGCGATCCGCGCCGCGTTCGAGACCTGCGGGCTCAAGACCGCGCCGGGCAAGGCCACGCGAGGCAAGGCCGACGCCGCGTGATGCCCGCGCGGCGCGCCTGAAGCGTCACTGCGCCACCAGCCGCGGCTTGTCGAGCACGCGCAGCACGCGGTCGAGATCGTGGCCGCGGCGCAGGATCAGCCCGGTCGCGGAGATCGCGCTGTAGGCGCCCTGCTTGCGCGCGAGCCGCGGGTCCTTCTCGATGCGGTAGATCGGCACCTCGGAGGCGCGGCGGAAGATCGAGAACACCGCGCGGTCCCTGAGGAAGTCGATGGCGTAGTCGCGCCATTCGCCCTTCGCCACCATGCGGCCGTAGAGGCCGAGGATGCGGTCGAGTTCGCGCCGGTTGAAGGTGACCTGACTGTGCTGGGGGACGGAGGCGGCGGCCGGTAACGGCCTCGCGCCTCCGGATGGCTGGCTCGGATCGATTTCGCCGGGGCTCATGCGGCGCCTCCCTGGTCGGTCCCGATGATCGCGCCGCGGCGGCATCCGGGCAAGAGCCTGCGGAGCGGCTTCGGGCGGCAAAACCGCGCGGAAGCAGCGGATTTTCCGATCACGGCTTTGTTAAGGGGATCATAATCATGCCCAATTTCGGTCAATCCCAGGTCACCCTCGCTTGCGACAAGAGCACAGTTGCCTAAGGCCCGGATGGTTGAGCGCCGGATTCCTCAGCCCCCCAGCCCCCCGGTGTTCGCCGTCCGGGCCGTTAGGTCAAAGTGGTTTGTGAGTTCCGTGTACGGTTCAATCCCCAAGACTTTGCGGGCCGGCGCCAAGCCGGCCCGTTTTTTATGCCGGTCCGTTTTTATGTTGTGCTTGCGACAAGGCGCCTGACGACTGAAGCGCCTGGGCCCGAGCACGGCGGCGTGCGGAGCGGCCGGATACGATCCGTCGGAATTGAAGCACGCGCCCCCTCCTCTGCACCCATTTCCGCGCCGGCGGGAAATTCACGCTTGAAAGTGGGTTCTGCGTGCGCAGGGACAACGGAGGGAAAAGCCGTTGCTGTCTTCACCTTCCCCTGAAAGGGGGAGGGAGCGCCGACAGCCGTCACGATTCAATCTCAAGCGAACTTGCTTTAGCCTGTTGTTTCTACGCAATTCCGGACGGAAAACCGCTTCGCACTTTTCCTGGAATTGCTTTAACGCAGCGGCGCCGCGGCGGCGCCGACGATCGGGCCGGGCGCTGCGGCGCTGCCGCTCTGCACCAGCACCACGACGCCGTCGACCGCCTTGTCCTTCGCGGTGACGTCGGAGACCGGCACGCTGTAGGATGCCGGCTTGCCCGACCAGTCGCCGAGCTTCATCCAGCCGCGCACCACGTTGTGGTAGGTGATGTTGCGGTCATGGTTCTCGCCGCGGCCGATCGCCACCGCGACCTGGCGCGCGATCGGGCAGAGCCACACTTCGCCCCTGACCTTGTCGTTATCGTTGCCATTATCGCTGTCATTGTCGTTGCCCGCGTCCCGCCGCGCCGGAACGTCGATCGCGATGCGCTCGCCGTTGACCGCAACCTGCAGCGGCAGGCTCATCACCGCGTCGGCGCGGGTCCGGGTCACGGCATTCTCGATCGCCGTCCTGTCGCTACCGAGCGCATAGGCGGCGCCGTTGATGATGGCCTGCGGCGTGAACACTTCGCGGTCGCCGCGCACGCGGGAATAGGCGCGCTGGCGCTTGGCGTGGCCGGGCAAGGCCAGCGTGTCCTTCCAGCCGAGATAATCCCAGTAGTCGATCGGCAGGCTGAGCGCGATCACCGACGGGTCGCGCGTATATTCGCCGAGCAGCTTGTCCGCCGCCGGGCACGACGAGCAGCCCTGGCTCGTGAACAGCTCGATCACCGCGCGGGTCTCGCCGGCCCCGGCCGGCAACGGCGCCGACAGCGCGGCGCCGGAAACAGCGATCGTGATTGCGAGCAGGGCAAAACGGCCACGCACCGGCAACAGCTCCATCAATCCGCCCGTTCAGCCACGCCATTGATAGGCCGCGGCCGCATCACCCGCCAGTCACGTCCGGGTGACCCGCGGCGAAGGCGCGGCGGCGCATTCCGGTACCGGCGGACCGGCGGCGCGTCACGCCGCCAGTTGCCGCAGCACATAGTGCAGGATGCCGCCGTTCTTGAAATATTCGAGCTCGTCGAGCGTATCGATCCGGCACAGCAGCGGCACCCGCTGCAGGGTGCCGTTCGCCGACACGATCTCCGCCGTCAGCTTCTGCCGCGGCTTGAGCTCGCCGTGCAGGCCGCGGATGGTGACGGTCTCGTCGCCCTTGAGGCCGAGCGACTGCCACGACGTGCCCTCCTCGAACACCAGCGGCATCACGCCCATGCCGACCAGGTTGGAGCGGTGGATGCGCTCGAACGACTGCGCGATCACCGCGCGGATGCCGAGCAGCGCCGAGCCCTTGGCCGCCCAGTCGCGCGAGGAGCCGGTGCCGTATTCCTTGCCGGCGAACACCACCAGCGGCACCTTGGCCTGCTTGTAGCGCATCGCCGCGTCGTAGATCGGCATCTGCTCGCCCGAGGGGTAATGCACGGTGACGCCGCCTTCGACGCCCGGCACCATCTGGTTCTTGATGCGGATATTGGCGAAGGTGCCGCGCATCATCACCTCGTGGTTGCCGCGCCGCGTGCCGTACTGGTTGAAGTCGGCGGGCTTCACCTTGTGGTCGATGAGATATTTGCCGGCCGGTGAAGCGAGCTTGATCGAGCCCGCCGGCGAGATGTGGTCGGTGGTGATCGAATCGAGCAGCAGCGCCAGCACCCGCGCGTCGACGATGTCCTCGAGCGGCTGCGGCGTCGCCTTCATGCCGACGAAATACGGCGGGTTCTGCACATAGGTGGACTTGCGGTCCCAGTCATAGGTCATGCCGCCCTTGACCGTGATCTTGCGCCAGTTGGCGTCGCCCTTGAACACGTCGGCGTATTTCCGGGCGAACATCTGCTTGGTGATGGTCTTGCGGATGACCGCGGCGATCTCCTTGCTGGAGGGCCAGATGTCCTTGAGGAACACCGGCTTGCCGTCGCGGTCGGTGCCGAGCGGCTCCTTGGCGAGATCGATGTTCATCGAGCCGGCCAGCGCATAGGCGACGACGAGCGGCGGCGACGCCAGATAGTTGGCGCGCACGTCGGGATTGACGCGGCCCTCGAAGTTGCGGTTGCCCGACAGCACCGCGGCGGCGACCAGATCGTTCTTGTTGATCGCCTCGGAGATTTCCGGATCGAGCGGCCCGGAATTGCCGATGCAGGTGGTGCAGCCGAAGCCGACCAGGTTGAAGCCGACCTTGTCGAGATCCTTCTGCAGCCCGGACTTCTCCAGATATTCGGCGACGACCTGCGAGCCCGGCGCGAGCGAGGTCTTGACCCACGGCTTGGCGGTGAGGCCGCGCGCCGCGGCCTTGCGGGCGAGCAGGCCGGCGCCGATCATCACGTTCGGGTTCGAGGTGTTGGTGCACGACGTGATCGCCGCGATCACCACGTCGCCGTGGCCGAGATCGTGCTTGCGGCCGGCGACCGGCACGCGCTTGTCGGCCTCGCCGCCCTTCTTGAATTCCTTGTCCAGCGCCTCGGCGAATTCCGCCTTCACCTTCTTGAGCGCGACGCGGTCCTGCGGCCGCTTCGGTCCGGACAGCGACGGCTCGACGGAAGCGAGATCGAGCTTGAGCACGTCGGTGAACAGCGGGTCCGGCGTGGTCTTGGTGCGGAACATGCCCTGCGCCTTGGCATAGGCCTCGACCAGCTTGACGCGCTCGGAGGCGCGCGCGGTCTGCGCCAGATAGGCGATGGTGTGCTCGTCGATCGGCGAGAAGCCGCAGGTGGCGCCGTATTCGGGCGCCATGTTGCCGAGCGTGGCGCGATCCTCGATCGGCAGATCGGCGAGGCCGGGGCCGAAGAACTCGACGAACTTGCCGACCACGCCGCGCTTGCGCAGCATCTCGGTGACGGTGAGCACCAGGTCGGTGGCGGTGACGCCTTCCTTGAGCTTGCCGGACAGCCGCACGCCGATCACCTCCGGCAGCACCATCGACAGCGGCTGGCCGAGCATGCAGGCCTCGGCCTCGATGCCGCCGACGCCCCAGCCGAGCACGGACAGGCCGTTGACCATGGTGGTGTGCGAATCAGTGCCGACCAGCGTGTCCGGATAGGCGACCTCGAGCGTCGCCGCCTTGCCGTCGACGGTGACGGCGTCTTTCTTGGTCCAGACGGTCTTCGACAGATATTCGAGGTTGACCTGGTGGCAGATGCCGGTGCCGGGCGGCACCACGCTGAAATTGTCGAACGAGCGCTGCGCCCATTTCAGGAACTGGTAGCGCTCCTGGTTCTGCCGGTACTCCTCGTCGACGTTCTTCTTGAAGGCGGTGTTGGTGCCGAAGAACATCACCTGCACGGAATGGTCGATCACCAGGTCGACCGGCACCAGCGGGTTGATGCGCTTGGGATCGCCGCCGAGATTCTTCATGGCGTCGCGCATGGCGGCGAGATCGACCACCGCCGGCACGCCGGTGAAGTCCTGCATCAGCACCCGCGCCGGGCGGAACGCGATCTCGCGCTCGGAGGTCTTGGCCTTGAGCCACTCGGCGACGCCCTTGATGTCCTCCTTGGTCACCGTGCGCCCGTCCTCGTTGCGCAGCAGGTTCTCGAGCAGCACCTTCATCGAGAACGGCAGCCGGGAGATGCCCTTGAGCCCGTTCTTCTCGGCGACCGGCAGGCTGAAATAGGCATAGGTCTTGCTGCCCACCTTGAGGGTCTTGCAGCAACGGAAACTATCAAGCGACGTCATGGGGACTAATCCTGGGTTTGATTGCGGACCCGGGCGGGCAGGACGCATGATCTGGGAGCGGGAGAGGACAAGCTGTTCCTCGCGGGTCGGCTGGCGCGGCGGCAGCCGTGGGTGGCGCCGCAATGGCGCGGCTTATAAGGTCTTTTGCCGCCGGGCGCCATATAGGCGAGATACCTCAACGCGATGCGTGAATTTTTAGGGCCTTTCTCAAAAGCTTCAGCGGCGGCGCCGGCAGCATGGCAGCCGTGCGGCTGGCGCAAGGAGGCCCGCTGATGCGGCTGTGGGCGGAGGGGCTCGGCTGCCGCCGCGGCGGCCGCGCGGTGCTGGCGGGCCTGAGCTTCTCGATCGATGCCGGCGTGGCGCTGGTGGTGACCGGCCGCAACGGCGCCGGCAAGTCCACGCTGCTGCGGCTCGTCGCCGGGCTGCTGCGGCCCTCGGCCGGGCGGCTCGGCCTCGACGGCGGCGCCGCCGAGGCCGGCATCGGCGAGCAGGCGCACTATGTCGGCCACCAGGACGCGCTGAAGCCGTCGCTGACGGTGCTGGAGAACCTCGCCTTCTGGACCGCCTGGCTCGGCGACGGCGGAGAAGGCGCGGCCCAGGCCGCGCTCGCGGCGGTCGGGCTCGGCACGCTCGCCGACCTGCCGGCCTCCTACCTGTCGGCCGGGCAGCGCCGGCGGCTGTCGCTGGCGCGGCTCGTCGCGGTCAAGCGGCCGCTGTGGCTGCTCGACGAGCCGACCTCCGCGCTCGATGCCGCGGCGCAGGCGCGGCTCGCCGCGCTGATGCGCACCCACCTCGCCGGCGGCGGCCTGATCGTCGCCGCCACTCACGGCCCGCTCGACCTCGCGCCGGCGCGCGAGCTGCGGATCGAGCCGCCGGCCGGAGACGCCGCCTCATGAACGCGCTCGCGGCCCTGATCCGGCGCGACATGCGCCTTGCGGTGCGCGCCGGCGGCGGCGCCTTCATCGCCGCGCTATTCTTCCTGATCGTGGTGGCCTTGGTGCCGTTCGCGGTCGGCCCCGACCTTGCGCTGCTGTCGCGCATCGGCCCGGCGATCCTGTGGCTCGGCGCGCTGCTGGCGAGCCTGCTGGCGCTCGACCGGCTGCTCGCGGTCGATTACGAGGACGGCTCGCTCGACCTCGTGGTCATGAACGGCGTGCCGCTCGAGCTCGCGGTCGCGGCCAAGGCGCTGGCGCACTGGCTCACCACCGGCCTGCCACTGGTGCTGCTCTCTCCGGTGCTGGGTCTGCTGCTCAATGTCGAGCTCACGGCGATGCCGGCGCTGGCGCTCACCCTGCTCGCCGGCACGCCGGCGCTGACCTTCATCGGGCTGATCGGCGCCGCGCTCTCGGTGGCGCTGCGGCGCGGCGGCGTGCTGCTCGCGGTGCTGGTGCTGCCGCTGACCATTCCGGTGCTGATCTTCGGCGTCGCCGCCGCCAATGCGGTGATCGTCGGGCCCGCCCCGTTCGGCCCACCTTTCACCATTCTTTGCGCGCTGTCGTTGGCGAGCTTCGTGGTCGCGCCGGTCGCGGCCGCGGCGGCGATCCGCCACGGCATGGAGTGAGCGAGGCGCTTGACCGCGGCCCGACGGGAATGAAACAGGATGCCGACAGGTTATAAATACCGATGCCGCTGAGCGACCTCGCCAATCCGTCGCGTTTCCTCGCCTTCGCCAACCGCGCGCTGCCGTGGCTGGCGGCGGCGGCCGCCGCCGTGCTCGCGGTCGGGCTGCTGCAGGCGTTCAACGCGCCGGACGACTACCAGCAGGGCGCGACCGTGAAGATCATGTACCTGCACGTCCCGGCGGCGTGGCTGTGCATGGCGATCTGGGCGCTGATGAGCGTATCCGCGCTCGGCACCCTGGTGTGGCGGCACCCGCTCGCCGACGTCGCCGCCAAGGCGGCCGCGCCGATCGGCGCCGCCTTCACGCTGGTCTGCCTCGTCACCGGCGCGCTGTGGGGCCGGCCGATGTGGGGCACCTATTGGGTCTGGGACGCGCGGCTGACCTCGGTGTTCATCCTGTTCCTGATGTATCTCGGCGTGATCGCGCTGTACTGGACCGCGGAGGAGCCGTCGCGCGCGGCGCGGCTCGCCGCCATCCTGACGCTGGTCGGCGCCATCAACCTGCCGATCGTGAAGTTCTCGGTCGACTGGTGGAACACGCTACACCAGCCGGCCTCGGTGATCCGCATGGGCGGACCGACCATCGACCCGTCGCTGCTCGGGCCGCTGCTGACCATGGCGCTGGCCTATGCGCTGCTGTTCCTGGCGCTGCACGTCGCCGCCATGCGCAACGAGATCCTGCGCCGCCGCGTGCGCACGCTGCGGCTGCTGCAGGCGAGCGAGGCGCGGCCGTGACCGCCGCGCTGGGGCCGCACGCCGATTTCATCGTCGCGTCCTATGCGGCGGCCTTCGTCATCATCCTGGCGATGATCGCCTGGGTGTGGCGCGACTACCGGCGGCAGATGCGCATCCTCGCCGAGCTCGAGCGGGGCGGCATCACCCGGCGCTCGGCGCGCGCGGCAAGCCATCATGGCAGCCACCATGGCGCCTGAGGCTCCGCGCGCCGGCCGCCGGCGCCTTCTCGTGATCCTGCCGCTGCTCGCGTTCCTGGCGCTGGCGGCGCTGTTCCTGGTGCGGCTCGGCGCCGGCGATCCCAACCGCCTGCCCTCGGCGCTGATCGGCCGCGCGGCGCCGAAGACCGATCTGCCGCCGATCGAGGGGCTGACGCGCGACGGCGCGACGGTGCCCGGCCTCGATGCCGGCGCCTTCGCCGGCAACGTTACCGTGGTCAATGTCTGGGCGTCGTGGTGCGTGCCGTGCCATGACGAGATCCCGTTCCTGGCGCAGCTCGGCAAGGATACGCGCATCCGCCTCGTCGGCATCAACTACAAGGATGCGCCGGACAATGCGCGGCGCTTCCTCAACCGCTACGGCAATCCGTTCGTCGCCGCCGGCGCCGATGCCAACGGCCGCGCCTCGATCGAATGGGGCGTCTACGGCGTGCCGGAGACCTTCGTGGTCGGCCGCGACGGCCGCATCGCCTACAAGCTGGTCGGCCCGATCAGCGCCGACAATCTGCGCGCCGTGCTGATGCCGGCGATCGAGACGGCGCTGGCGCACTAGGCGCGCGGCACCAGCCGCGCATAGGCGACGCCGAGCGTGACGCTGTAGGTGAGCACCATCGCCAGCGAGAACAGCGCCGGCTGCAGGCCGAGCGCGGTCTGCGCGGCGAACAGGCCCTTGCCGATGGCGGGAAAAAACGTGAGCCCCATCGCGCACCACACCGCGACGCCGAACAGCGCGCCTTTCGCCACGCCGGAGCGGCCGGGCAGAGAGGCGTGGATGCGGCCGAACAGCAGGCCGAGCACCACCGCGCCGTTGAAATAGCTCAGCGCCCACGCCACCACCGCCGGCACCGCGGTGCCGACCAGCGATCCGAGCAGCGCCTGCAGGTCGTCATAGGGCCGGAACGCCGGCAGCCAGCCGGCCCATGCCTTCAGCGCCATCAGCACGGTATGGGCGGCGCTGCCGCACAGCCCGGCGGCGATCGACCTTGCGATGCGGCCGGCCGCGGACGCCATGCGTCAGGGCTTCTTCTCGGCGGCGTATTTCGTCAGCAGCGGATATTGCAGCGCGCCGAACACCATGGTGATCGGCAGCACGCCGAACACCTTGAAGTTGACCCAGAAGTCGGTGGACTGGGTGCGCCACACGATCTCGTTGAGCACCGCGAGCGCGAGGAAGAACAGCGCCCAGCGCACCGTGAGCTTGCGCCAGCCTTCGTCGGTGAGGCTGAACACCTGGTCGAACACGACGGCGAGGAACGGCTTGCGCAGGATCAGGCCGGCGAACAGCACGCCGGCGAACAGCAGATAGATGATGGTCGGCTTGAGCTTGATGAACAGCTCGTCGTGCAGCAGCAGCGTCGCTCCGCCGAACACCAGCACCACCACCGCGGAGACCACGGTCATCACCGGGATGTGGCGCACCAGCGCATAGGACACCGCCGCCGCGGCGACGATCGCCACCATGAAGGCCGCGGTGGCGGCGAAGATGCCGAACCGCGCATTGGCGAAGAAGAAGATCAGCAGCGGCCCGAGATCGAGCGCGAATTTCAGTCCGGGATGCAGCGCATTCTTCTCGGCCATCGTGCTCTCTCTGCTCAGTCGTCGAGCCCGGCGACCGCGCGGGCGAAGTCGCGCGCCGTGAACGGCGCCAGATCGTCGACGCCCTCGCCGACGCCGATGAAATGCACCGGCAATTTGAACTTCTGCGCGATCGCGACCAGGATGCCGCCGCGCGCGGTGCCGTCGAGCTTGGTCATGACCAGGCCGGTGACGCCCGCGGTCTTGTGGAACACCTCGACCTGCGACAGCGCGTTCTGCCCGACGGTGGCGTCGAGCACCAGGAGCACCGCGTGCGGCGCGCTGGCATCGACCTTGCGGATGACGCGCACGATCTTCTCCAGCTCGCTCATCAGCTCGGCGCGGTTCTGCAGCCGGCCGGCGGTGTCGATCAGCACCACGTCGATGCCCTCGGCCTTGGCCTGCGTCACCGCGTCGAAGGCGAGTCCGGCGGCGTCGCTGCCCGGCGCGCGCGTGACCACGGCGGCGCCGGTGCGCGCGCCCCAGATCTTGAGCTGGTCGATGGCGGCGGCGCGAAACGTGTCGCCGGCCGCGAGCAGCACGCTGCTGCCTTCGGCGCGGAACCGGGCGGCGAGCTTGCCGATGGTCGTGGTCTTGCCGGAGCCGTTGACGCCGGCGACCAGGATCACGAACGGCTTGGCGCCCGCGACCGACAGTGGCTGCGCCACCGGCGCCAGCACCGCCTCGATCTCGGCGGCGAGCACGGCCTTGACCTCGTCGGGGCCGATGCCCTTCTCGTAGCGGCTCTCGCCGAGCTTGCCGGTGATGCGCGCCGCGAGATCGACGCCGAGATCGGCGCGGATCAGCGCATCCTCCAGATCCTCGATCGCCGCGGCGTCGAGCTTGCGCTTGGTGACGAGATCGGTGATCGCGCCGCCGAGCGCCGAGGAGGTGCGCTTGAGCCCGCCGCTCAGCCGCCGCCACCAGCTCTGCTTGCCGTCGTTTGCCTCACTGTCGCTCATGTCCCGCCCGTGATAGCGGTTTCGGCATAGCATCGGAAGCCGACATTTCCGGTCATTCCAGGACGCCGCAGGCGTCCAGAACAGAAACCGGAGCTGGATTCCGGGTTCGCGATCTGCGATCGCGTCCCGGAATGACGGAAAAATGAACACGACACCGCACACCATGACTCAGGACGAGATGCTGGCGCGGCTCCTGTACCGCGACGGGCTGATGCTGGTGATCGACAAGCCGGCGGGCCTGTCGGTGCATCGCGGGCCCAAGGGCGGCGCCAGCCTCGAGGACTATTTCGAAGCGCTGCGGTTCGGCCTGCCGCGCGATCCGGCGCTGGCGCACCGGCTCGACAAGGATACCTCCGGCTGCCTGGTGCTCGGCCGTCATCGCAAGGCACTGGCGCGGCTCGGCGAGCTGTTCAAGCAGCGCAAGATCGGCAAGACCTACTGGGCCGTGGTCGAAGGCCGCCCCGATGCCGACGAAGGCCATATCGACATGCCGCTCGGCCGCCGCGACGACACCCGCGGCTGGTGGATGAAGCCCGATCCGAACGGCCAGCCGGCGCAGACCGACTGGCGCGTGCGCGGCGTCGCCGACGGCTTTGCCTGGCTCGAACTCGAGCCGCTGACCGGCCGCACCCACCAGCTGCGCGTGCACTGCGCGGCGATGGGCTTCCCGATCGTCGGCGACGCGGTCTACGGCACTGCGACGCGCGGCGGCGTGCCGCTGCACCTGCACGCGCGCGCGGTCACGGTGCCGATCGCCAAGAACAAGCCGCCGATCACGGTCGTCGCGCCGCCGCCGGCGCATATGCGCGAACGGCTCGACGCCTGCGGCTGGACCGAGCCATCAGGCGGCGAGCAGCTCGCGCCCGTTGTGGCCGGCAACGATCAGATCGAGGAATGATCCGGGCTCGGCCGGCGCGGCAAGCCGCACCGGCGTGAACTGCTCGGTGCGCGCGAGGCCGCCGCGCTCGGCGAGCACGCGCCGCCGCGCGCCGACCTCGCCGTCGAGATGGCGGCGCAGCGCCGCGGCGCCGGTCTCGCGCAGCCGCCGCGCGCGGTCCTTCACCACATCGCCCGGCACCTGCGGCATGCGCGTCGCCGGCGTGCCCGGCCGCGGCGAGAACGGGAACACGTGCAGATGCGTCAGGCCGCAGTCGTCCACCAGGTCGAGCGAACGCGCGAACATCGCCTCGGTCTCGGTCGGGAAGCCGGCGATGATGTCGCCGCCGAACACCACCTCGGGCCGCAGCCGCCGCACCTGTTCGGTGAAGGCGACCGCATCGGCGCGGCTGTGCCGTCGCTTCATGCGCTTGAGGATCAGGTCGTCGCCGGCCTGCAGCGACAGGTGCAGGTGCGGCATCAGCCGCGGCTCGTCGGCGAGCGCATCGAGCAGGTCGCGGTCGGCCTCGACGGAATCGATCGAGGACAGCCGCAGCCGCGGCAGTTCGGGAACGTGCTTGAGGATCTGCTTCACCAATGCGCCGAGCCGCGGCGCGCCGGGCAGGTTCGACCCGTAGCTCGTGATGTCGACGCCGGTGAGCACCACCTCGCGGCAGCCGCGCGCCGCAAGCCGGCGCACCTGCGCCACCACCTCGCCCATCGGCACCGAGCGCGAATTGCCGCGGCCATAGGGGATGACGCAGAACGTGCAGCGATGATCGCAGCCGGTCTGCACCTGGACGAAAGCGCGGGTGTGGCTGTCGATGCCGTCGATCAGATGCAGCGCGGTCTCGCGCACCGCCATGATGTCGTTGACGACGATCTTCTCCTCGGCAGCGACGCCGAAGTCCGGCGCGGCGAGCGCGGTCCATGACGGCGCGGCGAGCTTCTCCTCGTTGCCGAGCACGCACGCCACCTCGTCCATGCGCGCGAAGGTTTCGGGCTCGATCTGCGCGGCGCAGCCGGTGACGACGATGCGCGCCTGCGGCCGCTCGCGCCGGACGCGGCGGATCGCCTGACGCGCCTGCCGCACCGCCTCCGCGGTCACGGCGCAGGTGTTGATGACGACGGTGTCGGCGACGCCGGCGCGCGCGGCGTGCTGCCGGATCACTTCCGATTCATGGATGTTGAGGCGGCAGCCGAAGGTGACGACGTCGACCGGCATCTCACACGGCCGCGGCGAACAGCGCCGGATCGAAGCGGCCCTCGCGCTCGTATTCCACCGGCCCCGTCATCCAGACATGGTTGGTATCCTCGCGCCACTCGATCGCGAGGTCGCCGCCCGGCACGGTGACGGTCACGCGGCGCTCGGTGCGGCCGAGCCGCGCGGCGGCGACCGCGGCGGCGCAGGCGGCCGAGCCGCAGGCGCGCGTCAGCCCGGCGCCGCGCTCCCAGGTGCGCGCGATGATGTGGCGGCGCGACACGATCTGCGCCAGCGTGATGTTGGCACGCTCCGGAAAGATCGGATGGTGCTCGAGCAGCGGCCCGAACCGGCCGAGATCATAGGCCTCGACGTCCTCGACCCAGAACACCGCGTGCGGATTGCCCATGCTCACCGCCGAGGGCGAATGCAGCACCGGCTTGTCGATCGGCCCGATCTGCAATTCGATGGCGCGGGTGTCGTGGAATTCCTCGGCGAGCGGGATCTCGTTCCAGGCGAAGCGCGGCGCGCCCATGTCGACGGTGAAGCTGCCGTCGGCGTTCCGCCAGGACGGCAGCAGGCCGGAGGCGGTCTCGAACAGGAGGCGGTCCTTGCCGGTTTCCTGCGCCACCAGCGCGGCGATGCAGCGCGTGCCGTTGCCGCAGGCGCCGGCCTCCGAACCGTCATTGTTGAAGATGCGCACGAAGGCGTCGGTGCCCGGCGTGCGCGGCGGATAGAGCGCCATCAGCTGGTCGTAGGGCGCGCCGGCGGGCTGCGCCGCGGCGCGCGCATCGGCCGGCGCGATCGCGGCATTGTCGCGGCGCATGTCGACCACCACGATCTCGTTGCCGAGACCGTTCATCTTGACGAAGGGGCGGTTGGCCAGGCTGCTCATTCAAGGCTGCTCATCATCGGCTCGCACCGGGGCCGCCGATCGCCGGCCTCCGGTGCGGTTTATATGGTGAAACCGGGGTGCGGTACCAGCCATGCTAAGCTGCCGCCGTCGAATCGCCGGGATCGTGCCGTTCATCCTGCCGTCCGTTCGCCTCGTCGCCCCTGTCCCTGCTCGTGGAGAGCCAGATGTCCCGTCCTGCGGCGGTCCTCGTTGTCGCGCTGAGCCTCGCCATGACTGTGGTGCTGGCCGGAACCGCGGCCGCACAGACGCCCGCGCGGGCGCCAGCTCCCGCCGCGCCGGCGGCCCCGGCCGATCCGTTCGGCGAGCCGGTGACGCTGCCGGCGCAGACCATCGTCTTCGTCAGCGGCCAGGCCAACTGGGACAGCGCGTTCGAGACCCTGGTCGAGGCGTTCAAGCGGCTCAATGCCTATCTCGACCAGCATAAGATCGCGCCGAGCGGCCCGGCGATGACGGTCTATACCCAGACCGACGACACCGGCTTCAGCTTCCAGGCCGCGCTGCCGGTGGCGGCGCCGCCGGCCGAGCCGCCGCCCGCCGGCATCGCGGTCGGCACGTCGCCGGGCGGCCAAGCGCTGAAATTCGTCCATCGCGGCTCATACGATACGCTCGACGCCACCTACGAGGCGATCACCAACGAGCTCGACCGCAAGGGCCTCGACGCCAAGGACATGTTCATCGAGGAATATGTCTCCGACCTGCTGAAGACCGCCGAGGACAGGCTGGTCGTGAACATCTATGTTCCGATCAGAACGCCGTAGGACCAAAACGCCGTAGGACATTGTGTAGGACATTGCCATGACAAGGTATCGCGTGCGCATTCCCGGTTTCTGCCTGGTGCTGGCGCTGGCGGTCTGTTCCGCCGCGGCGCAGGCGCAGCCGGTCACCGACAAGTTCATCACCGTCACCGGCGACGCCACGGTGTCGGTGGCGCCCGACCTCGCGATGGTGCGCGGCGGCGTCACCACGCACGGCAAGACCGCGCAGGAGGCGAGCGAGGCCAACACCCGGGACATGCAGGCGGTGATGGCGGCGCTGAAGGAAGCCGGCATCGAGGAGCGCGACATCCAGACCACGCGGCTGTCGATCTATCCGCAGCAGGACGCCAACAAGTCCGGCCAGGCGCGGATCGTCGGCTTCCAGGCCACCAACCACGTCAATGTGCGGCTGCGCGACGTCACCAGGGTCGCGGCCGTGCTCGACCGCATGATCTCGGCCGGCGCCAACGAGATTTCCGGCATCTCGTTCGCGGTCGCCGACGAATCCAAGGCGCTCGACAACGCGCGCCGGCAGGCGGTCGCGGATGCGCGGCGCAAGGCGGAGGTCTACGCCCAGGCGGCCGGCGTGCGGCTCGGCCGCGCCGTGCTGATCCAGGAGGAAGGCACGCCAACGCTGTTCCAGCCGAGGACCGCCACGCTGCGCGCCGCCGCGGCGCCGCCGGTGTCGCCCGGCGAGGAGACGCTGCGCACCAGCGTGACCATGAGCTTCGAGCTGATGCATTGAATTTTTCGCAATCCGCTCAAGGTCTTGATCGAAGACCGGACGGCGGGCGCCTTGACTTGGGTGCGCCGCACCCCTAGTTTCCGGCCGCTCTCGCAAGAGAACCGACATTTTCGACCGCCGACCGGCCCGAGAGGCCGGAGGCAACCGCCCGACAGCGCGATGCGCCCTCGGGCGCGTTTCGCGTTTGGAGTGCCCTCGCCCGGCGCACGGGGAGAGGTGAAGAAAGCAAAGGGACGATGTTCGACAGCCTGTCGGAAAGACTTGGCGGCATCCTCGACCGCCTCACCCGCCGCGGCGCGCTGACCGAGGCCGATGTCGACGCGGCGCTGCGCGAGGTCCGCCGCGCGCTGCTCGAGGCCGACGTCGCGCTCGACGTCGCGCGCGACTTCGGCGCGCGGGTGAAGCAGCGCGCGGTCGGCGTCGAGGTGCTGAAATCGGTCACGCCCGGCCAGATGGTGGTCAAGATCGTCCACGACGAGCTGATCGCCATGCTCGGCTCGGACAGCCAGGCGATCGACTTCAACGCCGCGCCGCCGGTCGCGATCATGATGGTCGGCCTGCAGGGCTCCGGCAAGACCACCACCACCGCCAAGCTGGCCAAGCGCCTCACCGAGCGCTTCAAGAAGAAAGTGCTGATGGCCTCGCTCGACGTGCGCCGCCCCGCGGCGATGGAGCAGCTCGCGGTGCTCGGCCGCGACACCGGCATTACCACGCTGCCGATCGTCGAGGGCCAGCAGCCGCCGCAGATCGCGCGCCGCGCGCTCGAGGCCGGACGGCTCGGCGGCTACGACGTGGTGCTGCTCGACACCGCCGGCCGCACCACGCTCGACGACGAGATGATGAACGAGGCGGCCGAGGTCAAGCGCGCCGCCGATCCGCACGAGGTGCTGCTGGTCGCCGACGCGCTGACCGGCCAGGACGCGGTCAACCTGGCGCGCGCGTTCGATGAGCGCGTGGGCCTGACCGGCATCGTGCTCACCCGCGTCGACGGCGACGGCCGCGGCGGCGCCGCGCTGTCGATGCGCGCCGTCACCGGCAAGCCGATCAAGCTGATCGGCACCGGCGAGAAGATGGATGCGCTCGACGACTTCCATCCCGCGCGCATCGCCGACCGCATCCTCGGCATGGGCGACATCGTCTCGCTGGTCGAGAAGGCCGCCGCCCATATCGACGCCGAGAAGGCCGCGCGCGTCGCCGAGAAGATGCGCAAGGGCGCGTTCGACCTCGCCGACCTGCGCGAGCAGCTCATGCAGATGCAGAAGATGGGCGGGCTCGGCGGCCTGATGGGCATGCTGCCCGGCGTCGCCAAAATGAAGAACCAGATGGCTGCCGCCAATCTCGACGACAAGCTGCTCAAGCGGCAGATGGCGATCATCGATTCGATGACGCCGCAGGAGCGCCGCAACCCCGACATCCTCAAGGCGAGCCGCAAGAAGCGCATCGCGGCGGGCTCCGGCACCACGCCGGAGCAGATCAACAAGCTCCTGAAGATGCACCGCGGCATGGCCGACATGATGAAGATGATGAGCAGCGGCAAGCGCGGCCCGCTCGCCGGGCTCGCCAGCATGATGGGGCTCGGCGGCGGCGCGCCCTCGCCGGAGCAGATGGCGGAGCTGGCGCAGAAGGCGAAAGCCGGCGGCATGACTCCGCCGAACCTGCCACCAGGCATGCCGCAGCTTCCGCCGAACTTCCCGGGAGCGCCCGGCGGGCTGCCCGGCCTCGGCGGAAAACTTCCAGGATTGCCCGGCGGCTTTCACGGCCTCGGGAAGAAAAAATGACGGTCACGCTTTCTCCCGTCATTCCGGGGCGCGCAAAGCGCGAATCCGGAATCCAGCAGCATCACGATGCGTCTGGATTCCGGCCCTCGCTGCGCGCGGCCGGAATGACAGAATTCAAAACTGAAAAAGGAAAATCGAAATGTCTCTCATGATCCGCATGGCGCGCGCCGGAACCAAGAAGCGGCCGGTCTACCACATCGTCGTTGCCGACAAGCGCTCGCCGCGCGACGGCCGCTTCATCGAGCGGCTCGGCTATTTCAATCCGCTGCTGCCGAAGGACAAGCCGGAGCGGCTGAAGCTCGACCTCGAGAAGGCCAAGGCCTGGCTCGCCAAGGGCGCGCAGCCGTCCGACCGCGTGCTGCGCTTCCTCGACGCCGCCGGCGTGCGCAAGCGCGAGAAGCGCAACAATCCGCAGAAGGCGATCCCGCGCAAGGAGCGCAAGGCCCGCGCCGAGGAAGCCGCCAAGGCGGCTTCCGCCGCGCCGGCTGCTGCCGCGAGCTGATCGTTGCCTGAACGGCCGTGAGCAGGCGCATCTGCGTTGCGCAGTTCGGCGCCGCGCACGGCGTGCGCGGCGAGATCGCGCTGCGGTCGTTCACCGAACAGCCGGCGGACTTCGCGCGCTACGGCCCGCTGGAAAGCGAGGACGGCAAGCGCCGCTTCGAGATCGCGGCCGCGCGCGCGGCGAAGGGCCATTTCATCGTGCGCGTCGTCGGCATCGACGACCGCGAGGCCGCGCAGGCGCTGCGCAACCTGAAGCTCTACGTGGCGCGCGAGCGGCTGCCGCCGACCGCCGACGACGAGTTCTATCACGCCGACCTGATCGGGCTTGCCGCGGTGAGCCCGGACGGCGCCGCGCTCGGCACCGTCGCCGCCGTGCACAATTTCGGCGCCGGCGACGTGATCGAGATCGCGCCGCCTGACGGCGACAGCATCATGGTACCGTTCACCACGCAGGCGGTGCCGCGGATCGAGATTGCGGCGCGGCGGATCGTGGTGGTCCCGCCGACCTATGACGAGTGAAGCTGATGTGGCGCGCCAGCGTGGTCACCCTGTTTCCGGAGATGTTCCCCGGTCCGCTCGGCATCAGCCTCGCCGGCCGGGCGCTCGGCAGCCTGTGGGCGCTGGAGGCGATCGACATCCGCGACCATGCCGCCGACCGCCACCGCACCGTGGACGACACGCCTGCCGGCGGCGGTCCCGGCATGGTGATGAAGGCCGACGTGCTGGCGCGCGCGCTCGACGCGGTGCCGCAGGACGGCCGGCCGCGGCTGGTCATGACGCCGCGCGGCCGGCCGCTGACCCAGGTCCGGGTCCGGGAGCTGGCCGCCGGGCCGGGCGCGGTGATCCTGTGCGGCCGGTTCGAGGGCATCGACGAGCGCCTGATCGAGGCGCGCGCCCTGGAGGAGGTCTCGATCGGAGACTTCGTGCTGTCGGGCGGCGAGATCGCGGCGCTCGCCCTGCTCGACGCCTGCGTGCGGCTCATTCCCGGCGTCATGGGCAAGGAGACCTCCGCCGCCGAGGAGAGCTTCGCCGAGGGACTGCTCGAATATCCGCATTATACCCGCCCGGCGGTGTTCGAAGGCCGGCCGATCCCGGCGGTGCTGACCTCCGGCGACCACCGCAAGGTCGCGGACTGGCGGCGGGCCGAGGCGGAACGGCTGACCCGCGAGCGGCGGCCGGACCTCTGGGCGGCCTACCAGGCCCGGGCCGCGAAACCCGGCCCGAAAGCGTGACAAAGCCGGCCGGATAGCGTATAGGCCCGCCGACCCGGAATTTTGCAGAGAACGGCCCGCGCGCCGATCGATGGCGCCGCCGATGGAGACGTGCCATGAACCTGATCAAGGAACTCGAGCAGGAGCAGCTCGCCAAGCTCTCCGCCGGCAAGACCGTGCCGGACTTCGCGCCGGGCGATACCGTCGTGGTCAACGTCAAGGTCAAGGAAGGCGAGCGCACCCGCATCCAGGCCTATGAGGGCGTCTGCATCGGCCGCTCCGGCAGCGGACTGAACGAGAACTTCACCGTGCGCAAGATCTCCTACGGCGAAGGCGTGGAGCGCGTGTTCCCGCTGTATTCGCCGATGCTGGATTCGATCAAGGTGCTACGCCACGGCAAGGTGCGCCGCGCCAAGCTGTATTATCTGCGCGGCCTGCGCGGCAAATCGGCACGCATCGCCGAGCGCGAGGGCTTCGCGGCGGTGGACGCGGCGGCAGCCGCCGCGGCGCACGACGCCAAGCCGAAGCTCGAGGGCGAGGCCCCGGCGCCGGCGAAGAAGGAAAAGGCGGCGAAGAAAGCCGCACCGGCCAAGGAGGCCGCCAAGAAGTAGGCGCCGCCCGGCGTCGGGCACACCTGCACCAAGGGCCGCGCTGCGGCCCTTTTTGCTGCCCGCGAGGTTACCGCCTGACCGTCGGCACCGGAACGGCGCGCTGCACTTGTTTGGACGCGATTCCGGACGGAAAACCGCTTCGCACTTTTCCGGGAATTGGCTTATATAGAACGATTATGACCTTCAGGGTTCAGCCGATCATTCTCGCCGACCATGCGCGGCTGCCGGGCCGGTTCTTCGGCCGGCTGACCGCGGTGCAGGTCGGCCTTTGACGCTGTGACGCCGCGGCCGCCGCGGCGCGCGTCCTCGCGCCCCATCCTCTGACCCGAACCGTTCATCGCAATCCGTGACAAGCCATGACCATGAAACCGCGCACGCTATACGACAAAATCTGGGACGATCATCTGATCGACGAGCAGCCGGACGGCACCTGCCTGCTCTATATCGACCGCCATCTCGTCCATGAGGTGACCTCGCCGCAGGCGTTCGAAGGGCTGCGCGCCGCCGGCCGCAAGGTCCATGCGCCGGACAAGACGCTGCTGGTGGTCGACCACAACGTGCCGACCTCCGACCGCTCGAAGCCCAATCCCGACCCGGAAAGCGCCGAGCAGATCGCGACGCTGGCGCAGAACGCCAAGGATTTCGGCCTCGAATATTTCAACGAGTTCGACAAGCGGCAGGGCATCGTCCACATCATCGGCCCGGAGCAGGGCTTCACGCTGCCCGGCACCACCGTGGTGTGCGGCGACAGCCACACCGCGACGCACGGCGCGTTCGGCGCGCTGGCGATGGGCATCGGCACCTCCGAGGTCGAGCATGTGCTGGCGACCCAGACGCTGATCCAGAAGAAGGCGAAGAACATGCGCGCGGTGGTCGACGGCAAGCTGCCGCCAGGCGTCACCGCCAAGGACATCATCCTCGCCATCATCGGCGAGATCGGCACCGCCGGCGGCACCGGCTATGCGCTCGAATATGCCGGCGAGGCGATCCGCGCGCTGTCGATGGAAGGCCGCATGACGATCTGCAACATGTCGGTCGAGGGCGGCGCCAAGGCCGGCTTCATCGCGCCCGACGAGAAGGCCTACGCATATCTCAAGGACCGGCCGCGGGCGCCGAAGGGCAAGGACTGGGACGCGGCGCTGCGCTACTGGGACACGCTGCACAGCGACGAAGGCGCGCATTTCGACCACGAGATCCGGCTCGACGCGTCCAAGCTGCCGCCGCTCGTCACCTGGGGCACCAGCCCGGAAGACGTGGTGTCGATCACCGGCGTGGTGCCCGATCCGGACAAGATCGCCGACGAGACCAAGCGCGCCTCGAAGAAGCGCGCGCTGGACTATATCGGCCTCACGCCGGGCACCAAGATCACCGACATCAAGGTCGATCGCGTGTTCATCGGCTCCTGCACCAATGCCCGCATCGAAGACCTGCGCGAGGTCGCGCGCGTGGTGCGCGACAAGACGGTCAACGCCAATGTCTCGGCGATGATCGTGCCGGGCTCGGGCCTGGTGAAGGAGCAGGCGGAAGCGGAAGGGCTCGACAAGATCTTCAAGGCCGCGGGCTTCGACTGGCGCGAGCCGGGCTGCTCGATGTGCCTCGCCATGAACCCGGACAAGCTCGCGCCGGGCGAGCGCTGCGCCTCGACCTCGAACCGCAATTTCGAGGGCCGCCAGGGCTTCCGCGGCCGCACCCACCTGGTGTCGCCGGCGATGGCGGCGGCCGCGGCGATCGCCGGGCATTTCGTCGACGTGCGCGACTGGCACTGACGGCATCCGCTGCACGACAAAAAGCCCGCCTTGCGGCGGGCTTTTTTCGTTGCGGCCGCACCGTCAGAAGTAGAACGGGAAGCCGAAGAACGGGAACGGCGCGTAGTAGGATGGATAGTAGTAGCGCCGGTAGTATGGCCGGTAGCCCCAATAGGGCGGCGGCCCATAATAATAGTAGCTGCGGTAGTATGGCCGGTAATACGGCCGATAATAGGGGCGATAGTAGCGCCAGCGGTGATGATAGCGCCGGTAGTAGCGCCGCGCGCTGAGGTCGGTCGTTGCAGCGGCGCGCTCGCCGGTCGCAGCCTGCACGGCACGGGACGCTGCATCCGCCGGCGTCGCCAGCGACAGCATAAACAGCATGGCCCCGGCTGCCAGAGAGGTTGCAAGACAGGTCACGATTTTGCGCATGACGGTTACCTCCTGCGCCCCGCGGTAAAAACGCGCCGCAGGGCGGTTGGTTCGCGGCTTATTCCCACCAGCACTGCTGGCGCGGCACGATCACGGTTCCACTCGGGCGGGCCTCCTGGGCGAGCCAGGCGCGGCATTGCCGCACGGAATGGGGACCGAGCACGGTGCGGCGCGGCGTCACGGTGATGCGGGGACGGCGCTGCTGCGCCGAGAGGTCGCGGGCCGCAATGCCGGGCTGCTGCGGCTCGGCCGACACCGCGGCCGGCGCGGCAAGGATCGCCGCGCAGAGCGCCAGCGCGCCCGCCAAGGCCGCCCTTCCGGCCAATACTCCCCTGCCCGAACTCCGCAACGCCCGCATGCCGGTCTCCCCCGCCCCTTCTCGCCGCGACGGTTGCGCAACACCGCGGTGAGGTCAACCCGATCGCCACCGCATCCGCGCCGCCGCCTGGAATGCCGCTTCGGAATGCTCCTTGGAACCACGGCGGCGCTCGCCTACAACGGCGCCGACCGTCGAAGGAATGGCCGTGTCCGAATCCCAATCCACGCCCGCGTTATGGCGCAGCCTCAGGGCGCCCTCGCTCGAGGAATTCGAGGCGCTTGCCGACGCCGCGTTCCGCGCGCTGCCGGACACGTTCCGCAAGCTGTGCGACGGCGTGGTGATCCGCGTCGAGGACTTTCCCACCGACGAGGTGCTCGACGCCATGCAGGCGCAGAGCGAGTTCGACCTGCTCGGCCTGTTCCAGGGCATCGGGCTGCCGTTCCGCTCCGAGGCCGATCCGCCGCAGATGCCGAACATGATCTGGCTCTACCGCCGGCCGATCCTCGACTACTGGGCCGCGCACGACGAGGCGCTGGGCGACATCGTCACCCACGTGCTGGTGCACGAGATCGGCCACCATTTCGGCCTGTCGGACGAGGACATGGCGGAGATCGAGGCCGCCGCCGAGCGATAGATCGCGTCAATTGCTGCAGTCGAACCGGCTGGGATTGAGGTTCACCGGCAGCGGCGTCGACGAATAATGCGAATAGCGGGCGCCCCGGTAGGATGCACCATGAACCGCACGGCGCGGCTCGGCGCGCCGCAGCGCGCCCTCGCGCTCGCAGGCGCCGCCGGAGACGCGCACCGAGGCGAGGCACTGCTGCGCGCTGGCGAAGCCGCACATCGCGTGCCCGCCGCCGAGATCGCGGCGGCACCAGATCTCGGCCTGCGCCGGGTTGCCCGAGCCGAGGATCACGACAATAGCGGCCAGCAGCGCGCCCCATCCGGCGCCGCCCGCCACGGCATGCTTCACGATACGCACGGCACAACGCATGGCACATCCCGGCATGGCACATCCCCGTTCCTGCGGGCCTCACGGCCCCGCCCCGTCTTGACCGCCCCGCCGCAGCCGCTATGAAACGCGATAAGCTCAGCCCAGTTCAAGCGAAAAGCGCCGGTCATGGAAAAGTTTACGGTTCTCGAAGGGGTCGCCGCGCCGCTGCGGGTCATCAATGTCGACACCGACATGATCATCCCCAAGCAGTATCTGAAGACCATCAAGCGCAGCGGGCTCGGCAAGGGCCTGTTCTCGGAGCAGCGCTACCGCGAGGACGGCAGCGAGAACCCGGATTTCGTGCTCAACAAGCCGGCCTATCGCAACGCCAAGATCCTGGTGGCGGGCGACAATTTCGGCTGCGGCTCCTCGCGCGAGCACGCGCCCTGGGCGCTCGCCGATTTCGGCATCCGCTGCATCATCTCAACGGCATTTGGCGATATTTTTTATAACAATTGCTTCAAGAACGGCATGTTGCCGATCCGCGTCTCGCCCGAGGATCTGGAGAAGCTGTTCGACGACGCCGAGCGCGGCGCCAACGCGACGCTGACGATCGACCTCGAGAAGCAGGAGATCCGCGGCCCGGACGGCGGCGTCATCACGTTCGACATCGACCCGCACCGCAAGCACTGCCTGCTCAACGGGCTCGACGACATCGGGCTCACCAAGGTCAAGCAGGACCGCATCGACAGCTACGAGCACAAGATCAAGGCCGAGCGGCCCTGGCTGTGACCTGACCTTTCCCGCCGGGAAAGATCATTCGACGATGCCGACGTCGTTCTCGATACGGAAGCGGCCGCGGCAGGCGATGTGATATTTGCGGCCGACCACCGGCATGTCGTCCTCGTGGCTGAAGGACGGCACCTCGATCCGGAGCGCCTTGACCAGCACCTCCTCGAAACCGTCGCCGCGCTCGAGGATGACGCGCCACTTCCATTCGCCGCCCGGCGTCTCGGCGGACATGGTGTTGTATCGAATCCTCACAAGCTCGCTCACGATGCCGTTCTCCGGTGAATGGCGACTATAGCAGTTCGCGATCAGCGTGACGCGATCGCGTCGGCGATCGCCACCGTGCGCTGCGCCATCTCGGCGTGCATGCGCTCGACCATGCGGCCGCCGATCTGCACCACGCCCCTGCCCTTGTTCTCCGGCTTCTCGAATTCGGCGATCATCGCCCGCGCCTGCGCGATCTCGTCCGCGCTCGGCGAGAACACGCGGTTGCACGGATCGATCTGGCTCGGATGGATCAGCGTCTTGCCGTCGAAGCCGAAGTCGCGGCCCTGCTCGCATTCGCGCACGAAGCCCTCGGCGTCGGCGAGATCGTTGTAGACGCCGTCGAGCACGTCGATGCCGGCGGCATGCGCGGCGAGCACCGCGCTCGACAGCCAGGCCAGCATCGGCGCGCGGCCCGGCACCTGCCGCGCCCGCGTCTCCTTGGCGAGATCGTTGGTGCCGAGCACGAAGCAGTCGAGCCGGGTCTCGGAATCCGCCGCGGCATGGGCCAGCGCCTGGATGTTGAAGATCGCGCGCGGCGTCTCGATCATCGCCCAGACCCGGATCCGGAGATCGGCATGAGTATCGAGCAGGCGCTGGCCGATCGATTCGAGCTGATCCACGGTCTCGATCTTCGGCACCAGGATGGCGTCCGGCGCGGCGCCGAGCGCGGCCTCGAGATCGGCGGAAAACCACGGCGTGCTGACGCCGTTGGTGCGGATCACCACCTCGCGCGGCCCGAAGCCGCCGGCCTTCACCGCCGCCGCGACCTGCGCGCGCGCCGCATCCTTGGCGTCGGGCGCCACCGCGTCCTCGAGATCGAGGATGATGCCGTCGGCGGCGAGCATCCGCGCCTTCTCGATCGCCCGGGCGTTGGAACCCGGCATGTACAGGACGCTGCGGCGCGGACGGATCGTCATGAATCTCCCCCTGTGGCGGCGGCATGCTACTGGCAGCGCCGCCATGCCTCAACCGATGGCCAATGGCGCGGCCGCGGCGTTTGTGCGAAAGACGCGGCGTCCCCGCTGCGCCGCAGCCCCACACCCTGATCACCCGCCGTTGCCGCCATGTCGTTTCCCGCCCGCCTGATCGATGGTTACCGCGCCTTCCTGATGAGCCGCCTGCGCAAGGAGCAGGCGCATTACCGCGCGCTGGCCGAGAGAGGGCAGTCGCCGGAGGTGATGGTGATCGGCTGCTGCGATTCCCGCGTCTCGCCGGAGGTGATCTTCGACGCCGGGCCGGGCGAGCTGTTCGTGGTGCGCAACGTCGCCAATCTGGTGCCGCCCTATGCGCCGGACGGCAAGGCGCACGGCGTCTCCGCCGCGCTCGAATTCGGCGTGGCGGTGCTCAAGGTGCGGCACATCGTGGTGCTCGGCCACGCGCAGTGCGGCGGCGTGCGCGCCTTTGCCGAGGAGCACGAGCCGCTGGCGCCGACCGACTTCATCGGGCTGTGGATGTCGCTGATGGCGCCGGCCGCGGAGAAGGCCGGGCCGCGCGAGGGGCTGGCGCAGGACGACTATCTGACGCGGCTCGAACAGGCCAATATCATCAACAGCCTCGACAACCTGCTGACGTTCCCGCGGGTGCGCGAGCAGGTCGAGGGCGGCGCGGTCGCGCTGCACGGCGCCTATTTCGGCGTCGCCACCGGCAAGCTGTCGGTGCTCGACAAGACGACCGGCGCCTTCGTGCAGGTCGCGGCCGACGACCACACGCGGCTGTTCGCGGCGCCGCGGTTCTGAGCCGGCAGACGCCCTTGCCGGCGGTCATGGCCGGCAAAGGGTGCGGCAGCGCCTGTCACGCCGCCTTGCGCTTGGCCTCGATCAGCTTGCGGTTGATCAGCACTTCCGCGATCTGGATGGCGTTGAGCGCGGCGCCCTTGCGCAGATTGTCGGACACGCACCACAGCGACAGACCGTTCTCCACCGTCGCGTCCTCGCGGATGCGGCTGATATAGGTCGCGTCCTCGCCCGCCGATTCATACGGCGTGACGTAGCCGCCCGGCTCGCGCTTGTCGATGACGAGGCAGCCCGGCGCGGTGCGCAGGATCTCGCGCGCCTCGTCGGCGCTGATCGGCTTCCCGAACTCGATATTGACGGCTTCGGAGTGGCCGACGAACACCGGCACGCGCACGCAGGTCGCGGTCAGCTTGATCTTGGGGTCGAGAATCTTCTTGGTCTCGACCACCATCTTCCACTCTTCCTTGGTGTAGCCGTCCTCCATGAACACGTCGATCTGCGGGATGACGTTGAAGGCGATGCGCTTGGGGAACTTCTTGCTCTGCATCTCGTCGAGCGTGAACACCGACTTGGTCTGCGCGAACAGCTCGTCCATCGCATCCTTGCCGGCGCCGGACACCGACTGATAGGTCGCGACCACCACGCGCTTGATGGTGGCGCGGTCGTGCAGCGGCTTCAGCGCGACCACGAGCTGCGCGGTCGAGCAGTTCGGATTGGCGATGATGTTCTTCTTGCGGAAACCGGCGGCGGCATCCGCGTTCACCTCCGGCACGATCAGCGGCACGTCGGGGTCCATCCGCCACGCCGACGAATTGTCGATCACCACCGCGCCCTTGGCGCCGATCCTCGGCGACCATTCCTTCGACACCGAGCCGCCGGCCGACATCAGGCAGATGTCGACGTCGGAGAAGTCATAGGTGTCGAGCGCCTTCACCTTCAGGGTCTTGTCGCCGAACGAGCATTCCGTGCCCTGGCTTTTGCGCGAGGCCAGAGCGACGACCTCGTCGGCGGGAAATTCCCGCTCGGCCAGAATGGACAGCATCTCGCGCCCGACATTGCCGGTCGCGCCAACCACGGCGACCTTGTAACCCATTGTTAACTCTCCGAAAAAATTTCCCGGCCGGCAGCAGGCGGCCGCAACCGGGCGGCAGGCGCTTCTAGGAGAAAATCTGTGGAAAGACAACGGCAAGCTGGTGGGAGCCATGGCTCCGGCACTGCGTTCCGATCCGACATGGCTGCTGCGGCCCGCGGGCTGGCGGGAACGGGCCTGGTCCGTATTCCTGCAGACGCTCGCCTATTGCAGCGGGCTCGCCGCGGTCGTCGGCTTCGCCGCCTATATCGCCGACACGCCGCGCAGCGTGGTCGCCGCCAGCGCCAGCCCGCCGCGGCCGGACTGGGTCGCGGTCGAGCGGCCCTATCCGGCCTTCGCGCTGTCGATCCCGGAAGCCGGCGACGCGCCGTCCGGCTATGCGATCCTGCGCCACAGCGAGGGCGGCGGCCGCAAGGACGTATTGACGCTGGGCGAGGCCGGCGGCGAAGCGCCCTATCTGATGGTCGAAATCTACCGGCCCGGCCACGAGATCGCGCATTTCGGCGAGGCCGCGCACGAGATCGCGGCGCGCGCGGCGACGCTCGGCACCGCCGGCGCGGTGCGCGCGGAGGAGGATCTCGACACCAAGTTCGGCCCGGTCGCGATCGCGACCTTCTCGATCGAGGGCGCGGTGCAGCGCCGCTGCACCGGCTTCGTGCGCGCATATGACGAGCCGCGCCTGCAGATCGCCGGGATGTTCTGCCAGGGCGGCGACGGCGCCATCACCCGCGCGATGCTGGCCTGCGCGCTCGACCGGCTGACGCTGGTCGCCGCCGGCAGCGACCAGAAGACCGCGGCGCTGTTCGCGCAGGCCGAGCTGCATCGCAGCTTCTGCGGCCAGCGCAGCCCGCTGATGGCGCCGACGCCGAAATACCAGACGCTGTGGAAGGCGCTGGAGCAGCGGCAGCGCGGAAGCGGCCGCTAGAGTGTCGCGGCGCCGGCGCTCGTCTCCAAAAAGAGCCTACCGTGCGAACGGATTCTGGAAGCCGCCGCGGCCGGACGGCGCGCGCGGCGGAAAGCTGCGCTCGAGATAATCGAGCAGCACCTCGCGCTCCGCCGCCGTGGGCGGCGGCATGCCGTGCCGCGAGATCATCAGCGCGATCGATTCATCCCATTGCCGGCGGTTCATGCCCTGCGCCGCCACCAGCTTGAAGCCGTGGCAGGCGGTGCAGGTGTAGAAGGTGTCGTCGCGGCCGGCGCCGGCGGGATAATCCTCTGGGCTCTCCTCGGTCTGCGCCAGCGCCGCGGCGGGCGCGAGCAGCAGCAGCGCAACGCAAAGCTGCCGCGCAACGCGCGCGGCAGCGTCGATCGTCATCGTCACGGGCGCCATCAGCCGACCAGCACCGCGACGCGGTGCATGGCATTGCCGCCGTAGCCCTGCGGATTCCAGAAGCCGGCGAGGTGCGGCTGCATCACGCCCCTGCTGTCGGTGCCGCGCGTCCAGATCTCGTAATAGCCGTCGGCCGGCAGCTTCACCGTCGCAGTCCAGCGCTGCCAGTCGTACTTGTTCTTCGGCTTGGCGAGCTTGGCGCGCGTCCAGGTGGCGCCGAAATCGGTGGAGACGTCGACCTGCCTGACGGTCAGGTCGCCGGCCCAGGCGGCGCCGCGCAGCTTGATCTCCTTGGTGCCGGCGGCGAGCTTGGTGCCGTTCGCCGGGCTGGTGATGATCGAGCGCACCGGCATCGACTCCAGCACCTTGAAGTTCTTCGGATCGCCCTTGTCGCCGGGGATCATCGGCTTGATGGCGACGCGGTAGGAAAACTCCGTCATGCCCGGACCGTCGTGCTCGCGGTCGCGGATCCAGATGCGGTTGAGCCATTTCGCCGACACCGAGCCCGGCCAGCCGGGAATCAGCAGCCGCACCGGGCCGCCGTGGATGTTCGGCAGCGGCTGGCCGTTGAGCGCGAACACGATCAGGTTGTTCTCGTCCATCAGCTTCCTGATCGGCACGCCGCGCGACAGCGTCGGCTTGCTGGCGTCGCCGGAGAGGTGCAGGTCGCTGCCGTAATGGCCGCTATAAACGGCCGAAGACTTCAACCCGGCGCTCCTGAGCACGTCGGCGAGCCGCACGCCAGTCCATTCCGGACAGCCGGCGCCGCCGTTGGTCCACTGGTTGCCGCGCGCCTGCGGCGTGAAGAACGAGCGGCCGTTGCCGCCGCATTCCAGCACCATGCGCCGGGTCACCGGCTTGTACTTGGCCTTCAGCTCGCCGAGCGTCAGCGTCAGCTTGTTGTTGACCTCGCCGTCGATGACGATGGTCCACTTGTCGGGCTCCTTGGCCTCGTCCGGCGTCTGGCCGTTGTTGCGCACGAACAGCCGGTCGGTGGGCGTGGTGTCGTCGTCGAGCAGCTGCTCCGGCGTCTCCGCCACCAGCGGCCGGTCGCCGAGCACCACCAGCTTGTCGCTCTTGCCGGGGAATTTGAGATATTGCGGGCCCTTCGGCTCTGCCTTGGGCGGCGGCGCCGAGGACGGCGCGGACTGCGCCAGCGCCGCCGGGACCAGCCCGCCCGGCATGGAGGCGGCGAACGGGATCGCGCCGCCAACCGCGGCGCTCATCGCCGCCAGCCCGGCGCCGCCGAGGAAGCCGCGGCGGCTCGCCGCTACTTCGCGGCCGAACACCTCCGCGTCGGCCCGCTCCGGGTCATCCTGGTACAATTCGTCAATGGTACGCTCGCGCGTCAGCTCCCTCGCCTTTGAGGACATGGTTCGCTCCCTGTCGTTGGCCCCGCCCAGGGGCCGACTAGCCGGCACTCGCGACCCGAGTGCCGTTATGCTGCGGGAAGCGTAATCCGTGAAAAATCGTTTCTCAATGCGACGTTAAGACAGGACGAAGGGAACGTTCCGTCTTCTCCACCGTTCCCTTGTGGCCCCGTCGCCGCCGCACTAAGGTGGATTCGGACACGGGGATTCTGGCGAGGGCTTTCATGCGATTCGGTCGTTTTCATCTGGCTCTGGCGGCGCTGGCCTGCGGCGCGCTGCTGACGACGGCGGCCGACGCGCAGCCGCGCAACCGCACCGGCGCCACCGGCTCGGACCGCACCGTGGTGCGCTGGCAGGACGACAACGGCCGCACCCGCACCCGGATCATCGTGCAGAAACGCTCGTTCCTCGACGCCGGCACCAACGTGCAGCCCGGCGAGCGCAAATACACCGATTACGTGATGCCGCCGAACCGCTCGGTCACCGGCATCATCGACAACACGCCGGCCTCGCGCGACCGCGAGACCATGCCGGGGCCGTTCTACCTGCCGAGCCGCAACAATCCGCGGCAGTGGTGAGCGCGCCGCGCCAACGCGCCAAGCCTCCAAACGGAAAAGGCCGGGATGTCCCGGCCTTTTTTGTTGCGGCCGCCCTGCGCGGCCGTGACCGGCGCGGCGCGCGTCAGCCCGCCTTCTCGATCTCGGCGATGATGGCGTCGCCCATCTCGCGGGTGCCGACCGTGGTCGTCCCCGCCGCGGCGATGTCGGCGGTGCGCAGGCCGCGGGCGAGCGCCGCCGCGATCGCGGCGTCGATGCGGTCGGCCTCGGCGCCGAGGTCGAACGAGTAGCGCAGCGCCATGCCGAACGAGGCGATCATCGCGATCGGATTGGCGACGCCCTTGCCGGCGATGTCGGGCGCCGAGCCGTGCACCGGCTCGTACAGCGCCTTGCGCTTGCGGGTCTTGGGATCGACGTCGCCGAGCGAGGCCGAGGGCAGCATGCCGAGCGAGCCGGTCAGCATCGCCGCGACGTCGGACAGCACGTCGCCGAACAGGTTGTCGGTGACGATGACGTCGAACTGCTTGGGATTGCGCACGAGCTGCATGCCGCCGGCATCGGCCAGCATATGGCTGAGCACGACGTCCTTGAACTCGCGCTGATGGGTCTGCGTCACCACCTCTTTCCAGAGCACGCCGCTCTTCATCACGTTGTGCTTTTCCATCGAGGTGACGTGGTTGCGCCGCCGCCGCGCCAGCTCGAAGGCGACGCGGGCGATGCGCTCGATCTCGTAGGTGTCGTAGACCTGGGTGTCGATCGCCCGCTTCTGGCCGTTGCCGAGATCGGTGATGGTCTTGGGCTCGCCGAAATAGACGCCGCCGGTCAGTTCGCGGACGATGACGATGTCGAGGCCGTCGACGCATTCGCGCTTGAGGCTGGAGGAATCGGCGAGCGCCGGATAGCAGATCGCCGGCCGCAGATTAGCGTAGAGCGCGAGGTCCTTGCGCAGCCGCAGCAGGCCGGCCTCCGGCCGCACCTCGTAAGGCACGCCGTCCCATTTCGGACCGCCGACCGCGCCGAGGATCACGGCGTCGGCCGCCTTGGCGTGGTCCACCGTCGCGTCGGTGATGGCGACGCCGGCCGCGTCATAGGCGCTGCCGCCGACCAGCCCGTCCGAGGTCTCGAAGCGGTGCGGCCCGCGCTTGTTGAACAGCGCGATGACGCGCTTGACCTCTTCCATCACCTCGGGGCCGATGCCGTCGCCGGGCAGCAGGAGCAGCTTGTAAGTCGCCATGAATGGGCCTCGCCGTTGCACAATCCGCGCGGATTGCTAAAGCGCCGGACCCCTGATGGCAAGTCGAGGCATGCGGAATGGCGAGACGCCGGGCGATGCGGCACCCGCCTTGCAGCAGACGAGGTCACGCCGCCAAGGTCGGGTCACCAGGTTCAGGCCATTGGCGGCGGCCGGTCGCTACAGGCCGCTGAACCAGTTGTAGCCCTGGTCCTCCCAGTAGCCGCCCTTGTCCTCGTTGGTGACGTAGAGCGAGACCACGTGCTTGGGATTCTTGAAGCCGAGCTTGGTCGGGATGCGGATCTTCATCGGGTAGCCGTACTTCACCGGCAGGACGTCGTCGGCATATCGGAGCGTCATCTGCGTCTGCGGATGCAGCGCGGTCGGCATGTCGATGGTGTTGTGATAGCCCTCGGCGCAGCGGAACCAGACATATTTCGCGGTCAGGTCGGCGCCGATCCGCTGGAGGAAATCGGACAGCCGGATCCCGGTCCAGGAGCCGATCGCGCTCCAGCCTTCGACGCAGACGTGGCGGGTGATCTGCTTCTCCTGCGGCAGCCGGTCAAGCGCCTCGAGCGTCCACGGCGTCTTGTTCTCGACCAGCCCGCCGATCTCGAGCCGATAGGTCTCGCCGTCGACCTCCGGCGCTTCGTCCTCGCTGTAATAGGCATTGAACGGGAACGGCGTGGTGATCGCGCTCTCCGGATAGGTCGGCGCCAGCCGCGCCGGGCTGAACAGCGCCGCCTGCGCGGCATCGTTGAACGACGAGATCCGGCGCAGCACCGCTTCCGCCGAGAAGCTGTCGTTGATGTCGCAGCCGGTCAGCATGGTCAGTGCGCCGAGGCTGGCGCCGCCGCGCAGGAACAGCCGCCGCGTCGGCTCCGGCATCGCTTTCGCGGCGTCCCTCATCAGCAGGGTCTTGTCGACGCCGGGAATGATCCTGGACTTGCGCATGCTGGAATCCCTCAGCGGCCGGTGATCATCGCGCGCAGATGGCGCGGCACCAAGAGCGCCATCGCGACATGGATCGCGATGAAGCCGACGATCGCCGCCATCGCGAAGAAGTGCACGTAGCGCGCCAGATCGTAGCCGCCGAACAGCGCGGTGAGCCACCACAGTTGCACCGGCTTCCAGATCGACAGGCCGGACAGCACCACCAGAATGCCGGCGAGCAGCACCGCGATGTAGAGGAGCTTCTGCACGGCGTTGTAGGAGGCCGGATCGTCATGGGCGAGCCGGAACGTCAGCGCCTGCCGCAGCGTCGCGCCGATCTCGCGCGCGCGCACCGGCACGAGCTTGCGGCGGAACCGGCCGGTGAGACAGCCGAGCACGATATAGACGAGGCCGTTGATCGCCAGCACCCACATCGCCGCGAAGTGCCACAGCAGCGCGCCGGCGAGCCAGCCGCCGAGCGTGATGCCGTTGGGGAAATCGAAGTCGAACAGCGGCGAGGCATTGTAGATGCGCCAGCCGGACAGGATCATCACGAGCATCGCCACGGCGTTGATCCAGTGCGTGACGCGCACCCAGGCGGGATGCACGACGGCGGCGCGCGCTGCGCGGCGCTCCTGCCCGGTGTCCTGCAGCGTGATGTTGGCGCCCATGAAAGTCTCCTGGCACGCGCGATGATACAACAGGACCGGGCCGGCGCAGGCGCAGGCCCGGTCCGATCACGCAGTCTTTATTGTGTCTTGCCGGCCGGCTTCATCGGCGCCATCGTCCCGCTCTTCATGGCGCTGCCCTTCATGGCGTCCTTCTTCATGCCGTCCTGCTTCATCGTGTCGGATTTCTGCATCTTGTCGTTGCCCATCGCGTCCTTGCTCATGCCGCCCTTGGTATCCTTGTTCATGGCATCCTTGTTCATGCCCTGAGCCATGGCGTTGGATGTAACGACAGCCGGCGCGATGGCGAGGCTGGCCGCGAGTACCGCAAGCACGAGACGATTGGTCATGAGATCCTCCTCGATGTTTCCTTGATGTTCTCTGGGATGACGCTGCTTCGACGCATCGGCATAGCATCGGCCCGGAACACGGTCGCCTCAGCTTTTCGTGCAGAGGCGGACACGCGGCCGTCACGCGGCCGTGACGGACGCGGCGCATCATTGCATCGCACGGCGATCTCGGGCAGGAAGCCGGCGCGGGGACGGCGAAGGGGGACAGGGTGACAGTGACCAAGACGACATCGGGACGGTTCTTCGAGGACTTCGCGCTCGGCGAGACCATCGCGCATGCGACGCCGCGCACGATCACGACCGGCGATGTCGCGCTCTACAACGGCCTCTACGGCGCGCGCTTCGCCGTGCAGTCGTCGGACGCCTTCGCCCAGCGGCTCGGCTATCCGCGCGCGCCGGTCGACGACCTGCTGGTGTTTCACGTGGTGTTCGGCAAGACCGTGCCGGACATTTCCCTCAACGCGGTGGCCAATCTCGGCTATGCCGACTGCCGCTTTCTCAAGCCGGTCTATCCCGGCGACACGCTGACCGCGACGTCGCAGATCATCGGCCTGCGGCAGAACAGCAGCGGCAACAGCGGCATCGTCTATGTGCGCTCGCGCGGCTTCAATCAGGATGGCGTCGAGGTGCTGAGCTATGCGCGCTGGGTGATGGTGCGCAAGCGCGACGCGGCGGCACCGGCGCCAGAGGAGACGGTGCCGGAGCTGCCGACAGCGGTCGAGGCCGCGGCGCTCGGCGGCGCCTGTCCGATCCTCAACACCGCGGCCTACAACGATACGCTCGCCGGCAGCCCGCACCGCCACGGCGACTATGCGGTCGGCGAGCGCATCGACCATGTCGACGGCGTCACCGTCGAGGAGGCCGAGCACATGATCGCGACGCGGCTCTACCAGAACACCGCGCGCGTCCACTTCAACCAGTTCACCGAGAGCAAGAGCCGCTTCGGCCGCCGGCTGATCTATGGCGGCCACGTCATTTCGCTGGCGCGGGCGCTGTCGTTCAACGGGCTCGGCAATGCGTTCCACATCGCCGCGATCAATGCCGGCCGGCATGTCGCGCCGCTGTTCGCCAGCGCCACGGTGTTCGCGTGGTCGGAAGTGCTCGCCACCGCCGAACTGCCGGGCCGCGCCGACGTCGGCGCGCTGCGGCTGCGCACGGTCGCGACCAAGGACCGGCCCTGCGCCGACTTCCCGCTCAAGACCGGCGACGGCGACGACCCGGCGGTGATCCTCGATCTCGACTATTGGGCGCTGATGCCGCGCCAGCCATGAGCCTTCAGGGCGAGGCGGCTCGCGCCAGCGAGCCGCCTCGAACCCTGAGACGGAATGCGAGGAGCGGCGTCGCTACTCCGTTACCACGCCGCAGGCGATGCGGTCGCCGGCATCGCCGGCCGGATCGGTCTTGTTGTCGTCGGCCTTGGCGTGGATCACCAGCGCCGAGCCGTCGGCATCGAATAGCGAATTGGGCTGGCCCTTGACGAGCGTGACCATGGTGTTGAGCACCTCGGTCTTGAGCTCGCCGCTTTGCGGGATATGGAGGTTCGGCATATCGCCGGCATGGGCGCCCTCCGCCGCCTCCAGGCCGTGCTTGTGGCTGGCCGGATTGAAGTGGCCGCCGGCGCTGGTGAACGGCGGCTCGCATTTGCCGACGGCATGGACGTGGAAGGCATGCTCGCCCGGCTCGACGCCCTTGACCGACAGCCGGATCAGCACGCCGAGCTTGACCTGGGTCAGATTGGCCTCGCCGACCTCCTTGCCGCTCTTGTCCTTGAGCACTGCCTTGGCCAAAGCGGCCTGAGGCGCGCTCTGCGCCAAGAGCGGCAACGAGAGCGGCGACGACATGAACAGCATAGCGGCCGATGCGGCACCCGCGGTCACGAGACGGCACAGGTTCATGACATTCTCCCGAGTTGAAAATGGACTAACCCAAGCTAACGCGCGGCAGTATCGCATGTTTCGCGGCGTCTCGCGCCGGCGCACCGCCGCCGCGGCCTATTGCGGCGACGCGGGCGGCAGCGGCGCGGCATTCTGGCTCATATGCGCGACCAGCTCGCGCGCATAGGGCGCCAGCGCCTCGACATTGCGCACGCAGATGGTGAGATCGCGCACCGCCCAGGCATCGGCGATGTCGAGCACCCGGATCGCCATGGTCTTGACCGCGCGCAGCGCGGTGGAGCGCGGCACGATGCCGACGCCGACATTGAATTCCACCACCCGGCACACGGTCTCGAAGCTGCGCAGCTGCACCCGCAGCCGCAGCGGCCGCCCGATCCGCGCCGCCTTGTCGGCCAGGAAGCGCTGCGCCGCGCTGTGCCGCTCCAGCCCGACGAAATCGTGGTCGAGCACCTCCTCGAACGAAATCCGGGCGCGGCGCGCCAGCGGATGCCGGTCCGGCACCACCAGCACGAAGCGGTCGCGGCGGAACGGATAGCGCGTCAGCCGGCCGGCATCGACGGTGCCGGCGACGATGCCGATATCGGCGACGCCTTCCGCGATCAGCCGGACGATCTCGTCGCTGAGGCGCTCCTCGAGGTCGATGCTGACCTGCGGATGCGCAGCGAGGAACGACGACAGCACCTCCGGCAGGAATTCGGTCAGCGCATTGGTGTTGGACAAGAGCCGCACCTGGCCGGCGGTGCCGCCGGCATAGACGCCGAGATCCTCGCGCAGCCGCTCGGCCTGGGCGAGGATGGCGCAGGCGTGCCGCAGCAGGGTGGTGCCGGCCGGGGTCGGGGTCACGCCCTGGCGGCCGCGGGTCAGCAGCGGGGCGCCGACCGTCTCCTCGAGATTGCGGATGCGGGTGCTGGCCGCGGCCAGCGCCAGATTGGCGCGCGCCGCGCCCTGGGTGATGCTGCCGGCCTCGACCACGTGCCGGAACAGCCGCAGATCGGCAAAATCGAAGCGCATCGGCGTTTTCCTTCGTGTCCGGCGAAGGTAAACTACACCAAACAATAAGTTAAGGCGGCTTGGAACCGCCCGGCTTTCGCTGTACACGAAGTTTGGAATGGCCGCAAAGACGGAGCCCGGCTGCCGGGAACACCGTCTTGCCAGCGCCCGTTCAAGCCTCAGCGGCCGGTCCGACCGACCGCCGCGCCATGATGCCGGAGTTATCTTCCATGGCTGACGCCAAGACCTCCTCGCCGGGGCCCGTCTTGCGGCCGCTGTCGCCGCACCTGTCGATCTACCGCCCGATGCTGTCGATGATGATGTCGGTCGCGCATCGCGCCACCGGTGCCGCGCTCTATGTCGGCACCCTGCTGGTCGCCTGGTGGGTGATCGCGGCGGCGTCCGGGCCCAACCCCTACGCCACCTTCGAATGGGCGATGGGCTCGATCCTCGGCAAGCTGGTCCTGTTCGGCTACACCTGGGCGCTGATCCACCACATGCTGGGCGGCATCCGCCACCTGATCTGGGACATGGGCCACGGCTTCGGCCCGCAGGAGCGCGAGTGGCTGGTCGCCGCGACGCTGGTCGGCTCGGTCGGCCTCACCATCCTGCTCTGGGTGGTCGGCGCCATGACGATCGGGGGCGGACGATGATCGGCGAACGTCCCAACGAGATGCGCACGCCGCTGTCGCGGGTCCGCGGACTCGGCGCCGCGCGCTCCGGCACCACGCATTTCTGGCACCAGCGCGTCACCTCGGTGGCCCTGGTGCCGCTGACCATCGCCTTCGTGGTGATCGTCGCCATGCTGATCGGCCGCAACCACGCCGCGGTAGTGCAGATCCTCGCTTCGCCGGCGGTGGCGATCCTGTTCCTGCTGTTCCTGGCGGCCGGGCTCTACCACATGTGGATCGGCATGCAGGAGATCATCATCGACTACGTGCATGCCGACGGTCCCAAGGTGACCGCGCTGCTGCTCAACACCTTCTTCTGCTGCTGCGTCGGCGCCGTCTGCGTGTTCGCGCTGCTGAAGATTTCTTTCGGAGTATAAGTCCATGGCTGGCAACACGGCGAACAACGGAGCCGGCAACGGTGCGGCGGCCGCGCCGGCGATCAACGGCAAGGCCTATCCGATCGAGGATCACACCTACGACGTGGTGGTGGTCGGCGCCGGCGGCGCCGGGCTGCGCGCCGTGGTCGGCTGCAGCGAGGCCGGCCTGCGCACCGCCTGCATCACCAAGGTGTTCCCGACCCGCTCGCACACCGTGGCGGCGCAGGGCGGCATCGCCGCCGCGCTCGGCAATATGGGCGAGGACGACTGGCGCTGGCACATGTACGACACCGTCAAGGGCGCCGACTGGCTCGGCGACCAGGACGCGATCGAATATCTCTGCCGCAACGCGCCCGACGCGGTCTACGAGCTGGAGCACTGGGGCCTGCCGTTCTCGCGCCGCGACGACGGCAAGATCTACCAGCGGCCGTTCGGCGGCATGACCACGCATTACGGCAAGGGCACCGCGCAGCGCACCTGCGCCGCCGCCGACCGCACCGGCCACGCCATGCTGCATACCATGTACGGCCAGGCGCTGCGGCATTCGGCGCAGTTCTTCATCGAGTACTTCGCCATCGACCTGATCATGGACGAGGAAGGCCGCTGCCGCGGCGTCATCGCGCTGAAGCTCGAGGACGGCACGCTGCACCGCTTCCGCGCCCAGACCACGATCCTCGCCACCGGCGGCTATGGCCGCGCCTATTTCTCCTGCACCTCGGCGCACACCTGCACCGGCGACGGCGGCGGCATGGCGCTGCGCGCCGGGCTGCCGATGCAGGACATGGAGTTCGTCCAGTTCCACCCGACCGGCATCTACGGCGCCGGCTGCCTGATCACCGAGGGCGCGCGCGGCGAAGGCGCCTACCTGGTCAATTCCGAGGGCGAGCGCTTCATGGAGCGCTATGCGCCGTCGGCCAAGGACCTCGCGTCACGCGACGTGGTGTCGCGCGCCATGACCATCGAGATCCGCGAGGGCCGCGGCGTCGGGCCGAAGAAGGACCACATCTTCCTGCACCTCGACCATCTCGACCCGAAGATCCTGCACGAGCGGCTGCCGGGCATCTCCGAGAGCGCGCGCATCTTCGCCGGCGTCGACGTCACCCGCGAGCCGATCCCGATCATCCCGACCGTGCACTACAATATGGGCGGCATTCCCACCAACTATCACGGCGAGGTGCTGACCAAGAAGCAGGGCCAGGACGACGTCGTGGTGCCCGGCCTGATGGCGCTCGGCGAAGCAGGCTGCGTCTCGGTGCACGGCGCCAACCGGCTCGGCTCCAACTCGCTGATCGACCTCGTCGTGTTCGGCCGCGCCGCGGCGCACCGCTGCGCCGAGATCCTCACGCCGAACGACAAGCAGCCGGAGCTGCCGAAGGATTCCGCCGAGCACGCGCTGTCGCGGCTCGACCATTTCCGCTACGCCTCCGGCGGCACGCCGACCGCGGCGATCCGCGCCAAGATGCAGCACGTCATGCAGACCAACTGCGCCGTGTTCCGCACCGGCGAGGTGCTGGAAGAGGGCAAGAAGAAGATCCATGACGTGTTCAAGGAGATGCCGGACATCCGCGTCACCGACCGCTCGTTGGTCTGGAACTCCGACCTGGTCGAGACGCTCGAGCTCGACAACCTGATCGCGCAGGCGATCGTCACCATGGAGACCGCGTTCAACCGCCAGGAAAGCCGCGGCGCGCATGCGCGCGAGGACTTCCCCGAGCGCGACGACAAGAACTGGATGAAGCACTCGCTGGCCTGGCTCGACACCGCGACCGGCAAGGTCACGATCGACTACCGGCCGGTGCACACCTACACCATGACCAACGACGTCTCCTATATCGAGCCGAAAGCGCGCGTGTACTGATTGGACGCCGGACAAGACGACACCACGGTGAGTCGTGCTGCAACAGATCAAGCGGGCACTGTTCCAGATACCTCGCGTGAGGGATATCGTGATGCCACGCTATCCCTTCATGCTCGAGCCTGATCAGCTCATCTGGCTGTGCCATGCGATCGACGTCACCCGCGAGGCCGGCGCGCGCGACGGCGGCCAAGGCTGCATCGTCGAGGTCGGCGTGGCGCGCGGGCAGACCTCGACGTTCCTGCTGACGCATATGCAGCTGCACGGCGACCGGCGACCCTATTATTGCATCGACACGTTCAGCGGCTTCACCGCGGCCGACCGCGACCACGAAGTCTCGCAACGCGCCAAGCCCGCCGCCGCCCTCAACGGCTTCACGGTGAACGATCGCGCCGCCGTGGAGCAGAACCTCAAGCGCCACGGCTTCGACAACGCGATCGTGATCGAAGCCGATGCCGGCGCGTTCGGCTGGTCGCGCATCGCTCCGATCGACGTGCTGCTGCTCGATGTCGATCTGTACCGGCCGACGAAGGCCGTGCTCACCGCATCGCGGCCGCACTGGTCGTCATGGGCGCACGTCCTCGTCGACGACGTCAAGCCCGACGATATCTTCGACGGCGCGCATCAGGCCTATGTCGAATTTTGTGAAGAACAACGATTACCGATCCGTCTGGTCGGCGGAAAAGCCGGCGTCGTTGCGCCACCGGAACAAGCTGTCGCAAAAGAAGGCGAAACATAATGGTCGAATTCACGCTGCCCCGGAACTCCCGGATCACCGAAGGCAAGACCTGGCCGAAGAACGAAGGCGCGCCGCGCGAGACCGAATTCCGCGTCTACCGCTGGAATCCGGAGGACGGGCAGAATCCGCGCATGGACACCTATTACGTCGACCGCAGCCAGTGCGGGCCGATGGTGCTCGACGCGCTGATCTGGATCAAGAACAACATCGATCCGACGCTGACCTTCCGCCGCTCGTGCCGCGAGGGCGTGTGCGGCTCCTGCGCGATGAACATCGACGGCACCAACACGCTGGCCTGCACCAAGGCGATCGACGACAACAAGGCGCCGGTGAAGATCTATCCGCTGCCGCACCAGCCGGTGGTCAAGGACCTGGTGCCGGACCTCAACAATTTCTATGCGCAATATGCCTCGATCGAGCCGTGGCTGCACACCGTGTCGCCGACGCCGCAGGGCGAATGGAAGCAGAGCAAGGACGACCGCGACAAGCTCGACGGCCTCTACGAATGCATCCTGTGCGCCTGCTGCTCGACCTCGTGCCCGAGCTACTGGTGGAATTCCGACCGCTATCTCGGCCCCGCCGCGCTGCTGCAGGCCAACCGCTGGATCAAGGATTCGCGCGACGAGGCGACCGGCGAGCGGCTCGACAACCTGGAAGACCCGTTCCGGCTGTATCGCTGCCACACCATCATGAACTGCACCAAGGCATGCCCGAAGGGCCTCAACCCCGCCAAGGCGATCGCCGAGATCAAGAAGAAGATGGTCGAGCGGCAAGTCTGACGCGTAAGTCTGACGCATAAGTCCGACGCGCCGGACCGGATCGCAGAAACGGAAAAGCCCGCCGGATGGCGGGCTTTTTATTGCGCCTTGCGGGAATGATACCGGCGGCTCAGCGCGTCCAGCCGGGCGGCGCGCCGTGGCGCTCGATCGCCGCGACGATGTCGCGATGCTCGCGCTCGCGCCGCGCCATGCTGATGGCGATCACCGCATGGGCGGACGGCACCAGCCAGATCGGCGCGAACAACAGGCCGAGCAGCAGCGACGGCACGATCAGCAGGAAATTGAGCAGCGCGGAGAACGGCTGGCCGTTGAACAGCAGCGCGAGCGGCGGCACGAAGACGGCGAGGATGTAGATCATGGAACCCAACCCATCCGGTGAACCGGTGCATAATGTAGGCGGAAATCCGCGCCGCGCCAGTGCCGGCGGAAGATTTCGGAACGTCCCGGCGCCGCCGGCGTTGGCATCGGTCGCCATAAAGTGGCCGCGCAGGCGCCGCGCCGGTGCCGCACGCCGCCGCTTGGATCATCGGCACTGAATCGGCCTCGCCTCCGTTCTCCCGCCTGCAACGACGAAAAGGATCATGATGACACTCAAGACAATCCTGCTGGCCAGCACCGTGCTTCCGGGCATCGCCGTCGCAATGCCGGCATCGGCTGCGCCGCAACCCCGCGACGCGATGCAACTGGCGCAGGCGCAGCCTGCGCCGGCGCAAGACGCCGAGCCGGAGCGGAGACCGCCCGCGACGCAATCGCCGCAGCAGCCCGCGAGGCCGCCCGCCGCACCGGCGCAGCGCCCGCAGGCGCCGTCTGCGCCGCCGGCAGCAACGCCGCCCCGCCCGCCGGCCGCAACCGCGCCGCAGGCCCCTGCTGCGCCGCCGGCCGTCCAGCAACGCCCCGGCGCAGCCGCGCCGCAGCAGCCGCCCGCTGCTGCCCCGCCGGTGACCCAGCAGCGGCCGGGCGCGGCCTCGCCTGCCGCTCCGGCAGCGCCGGCCGCTCCCTCAGTCACGCCGGCCCAGCGCGAGCAGCGACAAGAGCCACGGCAGGAGCAGCGAGACCGGCGACAGGAGCAACGCCAAGATCAGCGGCAAGAGCAGCGCCAAGAACAGCGCCAAGAACAGCGGCAAGAACAGCGGCAAGAACAGCGGCAAGAGCGCAGCCAGGAGCAGCGGCAGGATCGCCGCGAGCCGCAGCAGCGTCCCGAGCGCGGCGAGACGCGGCCCGCGCCGGCGACACCGCCCGCACAGGGCGCACCGGCGACACCGCCTGCGCAAACCGCACCGGCGACGCCGCCCGCCAACAACCGCACCCAGGCCCCGGCCGGTTCCGCACCGCCGCAATCCGCGCCGCCGGCTACGGCAGCGCCGGCACCGTCGCCCGGGAACATGCGGCGGCTCGACGACTTCCGCGGCCAGCGCCGCGAGACCCGCGAGGGCAACCGCACCGTGATCCAGGAGCCGGGCCGCACCATCGTGCGCGAGGGCGACCGCACCATCATCCGTCACAACGAGACCGAGCGGTTCCGCGCCATCGCGCCCAACCTGCGCACCGAGCGGCGCGGCAGCAACACCATCACCGTGCTGCCGCGGCCCGGCGGCGTGCAGGTGTTCACCGAGACCGACGCCAGCGGCCGCCTGTTGCGGCGCTACCGCCGCGACGCGCGCGGCCGCGAGATCGTCATCATCGACAATCGCGGGCGCGGGCCGCGCTCGTTCGACAGCTATTTCGTGCAGCTGCCGCCGCCGGTGATCCGCATCCCGCGCGAGCGCTACATCGTCGAGGCCGACCAAGCCGACGAGACGCTGATCTACGAAACGCTGGTCGCGCCGCCGGTGGAGCGCCTGAGCCGGCGCTATTCGCTCGACGAGATCCGCTACAGCCCGGAGGTGCGCGCGCGCATGCCGCGCATCGACATCGACACGGTGACGTTCGACACCGGATCGTGGGAGGTGACGCCGGACCAAGCCGGGCGGCTGGCGCCGATCGCGGCGGCGATCAGCCGCGCGGTCGAGCGCAATCCGAACGAGGTGTTCCTGGTGGAAGGCCACACCGACGCGGTCGGCTCCGACATCGACAACCTGTCGCTGTCCGACCGCCGCGCCGAAGCGGTCGCCATCGTGCTGACCGAGCAGTTCGGCGTGCCGCCGGAGAACCTGGTGACGCAGGGCTACGGCGAGGAGCAGCTCAAGGTGCCGACCGAGGAGGCGGAGCGGCGCAACCGCCGCGTCACCGTGCGCCGCATCACGCCGCTGCTCGCGCAACAGAACGCGCAAGGCGACGCCCCGCCGCCTCCGCCGCGCCGGTAAACTCAAGCGGTCATTCCGGACGCCGCGCCGTAAGCGCGTTCACGCGCGTCTTTGACGCACTTGGGGACGATCCGGAATCCAGCTTGGAGCATGATCCCGAAAAGTGCGAAGCGGTTTTCGAAAAGATCATGCTCAAACAAAAGGATGAGCGACGGGTCTGATTCAACGCAGTTGGATCAGACCCTAGAGAGCGGAATCGCTTCGAATTGAAGCATGCTCTATCCTGCGCTCATTCCCGCGAACGCGGGAATCCACGCTTAAGTGTGGGTCCCCGCTTGCGCGGGGACGAACGGAGGCAAAAGCCGATTCAACTTAAACCAATAAGACACTGGGTAGCGGTCCGTATCTGGATTTCCGGGTTGGCGCTGACGCGCGCTCCGGAATGACCAGCTTTACAACCCCAGCTTCTTCTTGCGCTGGCCGAGCGTGCGCAGCCGCAGCGCGTTGAGCTTGATAAAGCCCTCGGCGTCGCGGTGGTCATAGGCCACCGCGCCTTCCTCGAACGTCACCAGCTCCTGGTCGTAGAGCGAGTACGGGCTCTCGCGGCCGACCACGATGGCGTTGCCCTTGTAGAGCTTGAGCCGCACCCGGCCGGTGACGAACTGCTGCGACTGGTCGATCGCCGCCTGCAGCATCTCGCGCTCCGGCGTGAACCAGAAGCCGTTGTAGATCAGCTCGGCATATTTCGGCATCAACTCGTCCTTGAGATGCGCCGCGCCGCGGTCGAGCGTGATCGACTCGATGCCGCGGTGCGCCGCCAGCAGGATGGTGCCGCCCGGCGTCTCGTACATGCCGCGCGACTTCATCCCGACGAAGCGGTTCTCCACCAGGTCGAGCCGGCCGATGCCGTTGACGCGGCCGAGCTCGTTGAGCTTGGCCAGCAGCGTCGCGGGCGACAGCTTCTGGCCGTCGATGGCGACGGCGTCGCCCTTCTCGAAATCGACGGTGATGTAGGTCGGCTTGTCGGGCGCCTTTTCCGGATCGACGGTGCGCGAATAGACATAGTCCGGCACCTCCTGTGCCGGGTCCTCCAGCACCTTGCCCTCCGAGGAGGCGTGCAGCAGGTTGGCGTCGACGGAAAACGGGGCTTCGCCCCTTTTGTCCTTGGCGATCGGGATCTGATGCTGTTCGGCGAATTCGATCAGCTTGGTGCGCGAGGTGAGATCCCATTCGCGCCATGGCGCGATGATGGTGATGTCGGGCTTCAGCGCGTAATAGGTCAGCTCGAAGCGGACCTGATCGTTGCCCTTGCCGGTGGCGCCGTGGCACACCGCATCGGCGCCGACTTTCTCCGCGATCTCGATCTGCTTCTTGCCGATCAGCGGCCGCGCGATCGAGGTGCCGAGCAGGTATTGTCCCTCGTAGACCGCATTGGCGCGGAACATCGGGAACACGTAGTCGCGCACGAACTCCTCGCGCAGGTCCTCGATGAAGATGTTCTCCGGCCTGATGCCAAGCAGCTCCGCCTTGCGGCGCGCCGGCTCGAGCTCCTCGCCCTGGCCGAGATCGGCGGTGAAGGTGACGACCTCGCAGCCATAGGTGGTCTGCAGCCATTTCAGGATGATCGAGGTGTCGAGCCCGCCGGAATAGGCGAGCACGACTTTCTTGACGGTCTTCTGGTCGCGGGGCGGCATCGGGGATATCCGTGGGTAGGGACTTCGGGCGCTGATTGAGCACAAACCGCGCGGCCTGCCAATGGCCGGCCGCTTCAGCGCACCAGATTGCCGCCGACCGAGAGCTGCGGAAACTGCGCGGCGTCGCGGGCGAGATCGGCGCTGACGAGCTTCGACCACGCCATACCGACGAGCGCGCCGCGCGTCGCGCCGGAAATCCGGTTGTTGGCGACCACCGCCGCGCCGGTGCCGGGCGCCACCGAGACCATGACGCCGTAGCCGGCCTGACGCACCACGTTGCCGGTCACCGTGACGTCGCGCAGATATTGGCCCGATCCGACGGCGATGCCGGCCACCGCCGCGGTCTCGATCACGTTGCCGGTCACCGCGGTGTCGGCCTCGACCCCGATGCCGATGCCGTAGCCGTCGCCCGGATCGGTGCCGGCCGGCCGCCGGCGGGTGATGTTGCGCAGGATGTTGCCCTGGACCACGGCGAGCCGGCCGCCCTCCTTGAAATTGGTCACGGCGACGCCGAGCGCGGCGTCATCGACGATATTGCCGGAGATCACCGCGCCCTCGAAGTTGAACTCGGCATAGAGCGCGACCTCGCCGATCGCGGCGCAGGAATTGCCGATCACCTGCAGGCCGGAGGCGGCATTGCCGCGCACCGCGCTGAACGCAGCGTTGCGGATGCGGTTGCCGCGCACGATCACGTTGCCGGCGCGGTAGACGCTGACGGCATTGCCGTTCTGCCCGGAGCCGCCGTCGCGGGCGGCGACGTCCTCGATGCGGTTGTCGGCGACGAGCGTGCCGTCGTCGCCCTTCTGCGAGCGCCATACCTGGATGCCGGCATTGCCGGCGCCGCGCACGGTGTTGCCGCTGATGACGAGCCCGCGGGCGTCGAGCGAATGGATCGCGACATCGCCGGCGTCGAGAACGGCGTTGCCGGCGATCGTGCCCTGCACCTCGGCAAGCTTCAGCGCCACCGTGCCGGCGCGCGCGAACTCACAGTCGGCGATGCGCAGATTGCGCACCGCTGCGAGATCGACCAGCGCCTCGGCGCGCCGTCCGCCGCCGTCCAGGGTCAGGCCGGACAATGTCACGGCGTCCGTACCCCGCGCCGCGAACAGCGCCGCGCCGCGCGACAGCACGATCCTGGTCGCGCCGCGCGCGCCGACGAGATGCGCGCCCGCCGGCAGCGCCACATCGCCGGCGCGATAGACGCCGGGCGCCAGCGCGAGCGGCGCGCGCTGCGCCGCGGCGCGCTCGATCGCGCGCTGCAAGACCGCGCTCTGGTCGGCCTCGGCATTGGCGCGCACGCCGAGCTGCGCGGCGTCGAGCCCGGCCGCGGACGCGGGCGCGGCAGCAAGCGCCGTTCCTGCCGCGGCCGCACCGGCGATGATCTGGCGTCTGTCGATCCGCATCGGTTCTCCGCGCTGCGACTACGTAGGGCACGATCCGTAGAACGAAGCATGCCCCCTCTCCTTCGCTCATTCCTGCGCAAGCAGGAATCCACGCTTAAGCGTGGGTCTCCGCTTTCGCAGGACGAACGGCGGATAGAGCCGCTTGAAGTCAGCGGATCATACTCTAGCGCAACAGGCTTACCGCGCCGTTCACGGGCGCATTAACCAGCGGCCATAACCTTAACCCCGGAACGCGCTTCGCCCCGCTGCCACGCATGGCTAAACCTTATGGCAACTCTATTCGATAACGCGGGATCAACCATGACACGTCTGTCCGTTCGCGCCCTTGCGCTCTCCGCCGCCGTGACGGCGTTCGCCTTTTCCGCGCCCGCGCTGGCCGCGACCTGCGGCAAGGGCTCGTTCGACGCGTTCCTGTCGGATTTCAAGAAAGAAGCCGCGGCAAAAGGCGTGTCGCCACGCGCGCTCGCCGCGCTCAACGGCCTGACGCTCGACGAGAAGGTGCTCGCAGCCGACAAGCGCCAGCACGTCTTCAAGCAGAGCTTCGAGGAGTTTTCCGGCCGCATGATCTCGCGCGACCGCCTCACCAAGGCGGCGAAGCTGATGCAGCAGCATGCCGCGACGCTCAAGCGCGTCGAGCAGCAGTTCGGCGTGCCCGGTCCCGTGGTGGTGGCGATCTGGGGGCTCGAGACCGACTACGGCGTCAACCAGGGCAAGCTGTCGGTGGTGCGCTCGACCGCGACGCTCGCCTATGACTGCCGCCGCTCGGAGAAATTCCAGGGCGAGCTGCTGGATGCGCTGCGCATCATCGACAAGGGCGACATGACCTCCGCCGAGATGCAGGGCGACTGGGCCGGCGAGATCGGCCAGACCCAGTTCCTGCCGTCGAGCTACAACAAATATGCCGTGGACTTCGACGGCAACGGCAAGCGCGACCTGGTGCGCTCGGTGCCCGACGTGCTGGCCTCGACCGCCAATTACCTCAAGGGCCACGGCTGGCAGCGCGGCCAGGGCTGGGGTCCGGGCGAGCCGAATTTCGCGGCGATCAAGGAGTGGAACAAGGCCGAGGTCTACGCCAAGACCATCGCCGCCTTTGCGCAGCGGCTCAGCGCCCAGAACGCCAAGGCCGCGAGCAACTGACGCCGCACGCATCCGCCCGACCATCGACGCCGCCGGGCAGCGCCCGGCGGCTTTTCATTTGCCGCGCGCGAACAGTCGCGTCATCAGCCGATAGCCCGGCAGCGCGGCGCGCTCGATCGCGCGCTCCAGCGCCGCATCGGTGAGCCGCGTGCGCGGCCAGCGATAGATCAGCGCATGGGCGAGCCAGATCACCAGGAAGGTGAACACGCCGGCGAACACGGTGTCGCTGAAGAAATGCCCGCCGAAGGCGATGCGCAGCGCGCTCATCGCCAAGCCGAACGCCAGCGCGCCGGCGTAAGCGAGCGGCCGCCACGCCGGCGGCGCCAGCGCGGCCGGCGCCAGCAGCCAATAAGCGCCGGAGACGTCGCCCGACACGAACGAGCAGTTGTTGGGGCAGTCGCCGCGCGGGTCCCACCACGGCACGAAGGTTTCCTGGCCGCCGAACTCCCTGACATCGATCGGCCGCGAGCGGCCCCAATGGTCCTTGAGCACCGCATTGGTGAGGAGGCCCGGCCCGAGCGCCAGCGTCCCCAGCAGGAACAGGATGGCGCGCGCCGGCATCAGCAGCGGGCGGCGCGGCAGCACCAGCTTGAAGAGCAGCGCAGCGCCCGGCACCAGCGCGACCAATGTGACCAGCCACAGCATGGCGTCGCGCAGCGCCATCAGCGGCGGCGAGATGCGCAGGCCGAACAGGTTGCCGCCGCTGTCGATGGCATGGAACGGCCGCGCGATCGCGAGATCGAGCGCGGGATAAAGCCCGAACACGACGCCAACCAGGACGGCGACGGCGAGCGCGATCACGAGGCCGGTGCGGTTCATGCGGCGCGGTCTAGCCGAGCCGCCGCCCGATGGAAAGGCGGCGCGACGCCCCTCTGCCGCGCCGGCGCCGCCTGCTAGACTGGCGCCATGCCGCGATCCCGCATGCTCGACTTCTGGTTCGACTACGCCTCCACCTATTCCTATCTTGCAGCGGAGCGCATCGGCGCGCTGGCGGACCAGGCCGGCGTCGCGGTGCGCTGGCGCCCGTTCCTGCTCGGCCCGATCTTCCAGGCGCAGGGCTGGACCAGCTCGCCCTTCAACCTCTATCCGCGCAAGGGCGCCTATATGTGGCGCGACATGGAGCGCCTGTGCGCGGCGCTCGACCTGCCGCTGCAGCGGCCGAAGCAGTTCCCGCAGAACAGTCTGCTCGCCGCGCGCGTGGCGCTGATCGGCTTCGCCGACGGCTGGGGCGAGGAGTTCTCGCGCCGGGTCTACCGCGCCGAGTTCGGCGCCGGCTGCGACATCGGCGCGCCCGGCACCGTCGCCGACATCCTGCAGGAGATGCGGCACGATCCGATCGCGATCATCGAGCGCGCCCAGGCCGACGACAACAAGGCCAGTCTGCGCGCGCAGACCGAGGAGGCGCAGCGGCTCGGCCTCTTCGGCGCGCCGAGCTTCGTGGTCGACGGCGAGCTGTTCTGGGGCAACGACCGGCTGGAGCAGGCGCTGGACTGGGCGACGCGCGGAAAGCGCTAAGATAGCGACACGGCCGGCTACATCCGCTCCCGCCAGCGCCCGGCATTGCGGCCGGCGATCGCCCAGTACACCAGTCCGAACACCAGGCCGGCGACGATGGTCAGCTCCGCCTCGCGGCTGACGAGTGGCGGCGGCGCGTCGATCGATTCCTCATAGCTGCGGCCGAGGCCGGCGCTGTAATAGGCGAGCAGCATGATCGCCGCCGCGGCGACGGCGTGAACGAGGAGCGAGCGCACCGCGAAGGCTTCCGCCAGCGCCGCCGCGACCAGCAGCGGCAGGAACGCGATCATCGCGGTCACGCCCGAGGCGAACATCGCCACGCCCCAGAACGCCACGCGCTCCTCGATGACGTCGCCCGACAGCGGCAGCCATTGCGGTCCGAGAATGCCGAGCGCCAGCGCGACGCCGGCCGCCAGCATCGCAACGAAGATCGCGAATAGGATGACGATGACGCGGCCGAGGAGCGGCATGGCGGCGCGGCCTCACTCCTCCTGCATCGCCATGGCGCGCAACGCGAGCCGCTCGCGCGCCGACAGCTTCTCGGTCGCGCTCTTGAGCTGGCCGCAGGCGGCGAGAATATCGCGGCCGCGCGGCGTGCGCACCGGCGAGGCATAGCCGGCGTTGAACACCACCTCGGAGAACTTCTCGATCTGCTCCCAGTCCGAACACTCATACTTGCTGCCCGGCCACGGATTGAACGGGATCAGGTTGATCTTGGCCGGAATGCCCTTGAGCAAGCGCACCAGCGCCTTGGCGTCCTCGATCGAATCGTTGACGCCCTTGAGCATCACATATTCGAAGGTGATGCGCCGCGCATTGGAGGCGCCGGGATAGTTGCGGCACGCGTCCAGAAGCTGCGCGATGTCGTATTTGCGGTTGAGCGGCACCAGCTCGTTGCGCAAATCGTCGCGCACGGCATGGAGGGAAACGGCAAGGAGAACGCCGATCTCCGCGCCGGCGCGCGCGATCATCGGCACCACGCCCGAGGTCGACAGCGTGATGCGGCGCTTCGAGATGCCGAGACCGTCGCCGTCGGACACGATCAGCAGCGCGTCGCGCACATTGTCGAAATTGTAGAGCGGCTCGCCCATCCCCATCATCACGATGTTGGTGACGTAGCGCTCGCCGGCGGGCACGATGCCGTCCTTCGGCGGTGTGCCGCCGGGCCAGTCGCCGAGGCGGTCGCGCGCGACCATCACTTGGCCGACGATCTCGCCGGCGGTGAGATTGCGCACGAGGCGCTGCGTGCCGGTATGGCAGAACGAGCAGTTCAGCGTGCAGCCGACCTGGCTCGACACGCACAGCGTGGCGCGCTCGGCGTCGGGGATGTAGACGCACTCGACCTCGTGCGGCCGCTCGCCGGGATGCTCGGACGGCAGCCGCAGCAGCCATTTGCGCGTGCCGTCGACCGAGATCTGCTCGGCGACCACCTCGGGCCGCGCCAGGGTGAAGCGCTGATCGAGCGCGGCGCGCAGCTCCTTCGACACGCTGGTCATCTCGGCGAACGTCCTGGCGCCGCGGACGTAGAGCCAGTTCCAGAGCTGCTGCACGCGCATCTTGCGCGCCTTTTCCGGCACGCCGATCCCGGCCAGCGCCTCGGCGAGCTGCGCGCGCGACAGCCCGATCAGCGACGGCTTCTCCGGCGCGACATAGCGCTCTAGCGCGGTCTTCTCGATCGGGACGGCGACAGCCGTTTGCATCACGTTCAAATCCATCAGCATGTCGTATGCGGGCAACCGGGGCCGGCCTTTGGCCAGCCCGGGCGACCTCGGCCCGCGCATCCGGCTGTCCACGCAGACAGCCTCAAGATGGATGGCCGGGTCAAGCCCGGCAATGCCATGCGGGAGAGAGATTGCCTAACCCACGCGCCGCGAGGCCCTATTTGCACTCCTGCGCGGCGCGGTCGAGCGCCTGGGCCAGGCCCTTGAGGGAATAGGTGTCGGTGGTCTTGGTGCCGCGGCCGGACTCGCCCTTGATCACGACCTCGGCGCCGCTGCGCAGCGCCGCGACCAGCTTGGCCTCGTCGGTGGCGTTCTTCACCCAGGCGCCGTCCTTCTGGGTATACATCGCGAAGCTCGCCGATCCGACCTCGGCCGCCGCATCGACGTCCGGCTTGGTCGGATAGCCCATGATGATCGAGACCTCCTCCTTCACCTTGTCGGCCGGCCGCGTCGAGATGAACATATAGGCGGGATCGCGGTTGACGCCGTTGGGCAGCGTCGTCACCGGCTTGGCGATGGTGAAGCAGATCTTCTTGCCGCCGGGCGAAGCCGTGTAGGCGCCCCAGTCGCCATATTGGCCGAGCAACGTCGGCTGCGCGCCGCCGACCGGCGGCGGGTCCGCCTTCGCATTGGATTTATCGTTCGACTTGTCATTCGGCTTGCCGTTGGACTTGCCATTGGACTTGCCATTGGATTTGGCGTCCGGTTTCGCGCCGGCATTGGTTTTCGGCGCGGGTTTCTTCGCCGGCTCGGATTTCGGCTTCGCCGCCGTGCTGGGCTTCGGCGCCGTCGCCTGCTGCGCCTGCAACGCGACCGGCGACAGCATCAGCGCCAGCATCGCGGGAATTACAGTCAGGGTGCGTGGAAAGCGCATCGACGTCATCAATTCAGCCTTGTGATCGGGAAGGAGCGCCCCGCTGCCGCCATGGAACGGGCCGGGAATCATCGCGGCGATCCGCAGCCCGCGCGACTATAGCCGATTAGACATCAAAATCGGCAAGATGGCGGCACCGTCGGGTCGCCTGTGCTATGAGCCGCGCCATGAAAGCCCTGCTCTGCACCCGCCTTGGTGGCCCCGACGACCTTGAGTTGCGCGACCTGCCCGACCCGGTCGCCGGCCCCGGCGAGGCGATGGTCGCCGTCAGGGCGGCCGCGCTCAATTTCTTCGACACGCTGATCATCGCCGGCAGGTACCAGCGCAAGCCGGAACTGCCGTTCTCGCCGTCGGCGGAATTTGCCGGCACGGTGGAGAGCGTCGGCCCCGGCGTCACGGCGCTGCGGCCGGGCGACCGCGTCGCCGGCTATATCGGCCAGGGCGCGGCGCGCGAGAAGATCGCGCTCGCCGCCGAGCGGCTGATCCGGATTCCCGACGGGCTCGACTTCGACCGCGCCGCCGGCGTCACCGTGGTCTACGGCACGGCCCATTATGCGCTGAAGAACCGCGCCCGTCTGCAGCCCGGGGAGACGCTCGCGGTGCTCGGCGCCTCCGGCGGCGTCGGGCTCGCCGCGATCGAGCTCGGCAAGATCATGGGCGCGCGCGTGATCGCCTGCGCGTCCTCGGACGATAAGCTCGCCTTCGCGCGCGCACGCGGCGCCGACGATCTCGTCAACTATAGCCGCGACGACCTCAAAACCGCGCTGCGGCGGCTGACCGACGGCAAGGGGCCGGACGTGATCTACGATCCGGTCGGCGGCCCCTATTCCGAGCAGGCGCTGCGCGCGGTGGCCTGGCTCGGGCGCGTGCTCGTCATCGGCTTCGCCGCCGGCGAGATCCCGAAGATGCCGCTCAATCTCGTGCTGCTGCGCAATTGCGACCTGCTCGGCGTCAACTGGGGCGAGTGGGCGCAGCGCGACCGCGCCGGCTGCCGCGCCGGCATCGAGGAACTTCTGGCCTGGGCCGCGCAGGGCAGGCTGTCGTCGCATGTGCACGCGGTCTATCCGCTCGCCGAGGCCAGGCAGGCGCTCAAGGACATCGCCGCGCGCAAGGTGATGGGAAAGGCGATCCTGCGGCCGTAATCAGCGCCGTCGCATCACCGCCATCACGCGCAGCAGCGCATCCTGCGCCTTCCGCTGGTGGTCCGGCGTGATATGGCCTGCGACCAGGCGGAGCGCGGCGGCGAGCATTGCCGCATCGTCGGCAAAGCCGAGCATCGGCAGGATGTCGGGAACGCCGTCGAGCGGCGCGATGAAATAAGCGAGCGCGGCGAACAGCGCGAGCCGCACATGGTGCGGGGTGCGGCGATCGACCGCGCAGTAATACGCGGCGAGCAGATCGGGGATGAACGGAATGACGCCGGCGACACGGCGCAGCTTGCCCCAGAAGCTGCGGCGGACCAGCGTCTCGTCGGCGATGCGGCGGCCGTAGGCCGAAGCGCGTGCGAAGCTCATCGTCGGATAAAGATGGGGAGCGCGGCCGGCGATGCAAGCGCGCCGACCGGCACACTGTGTTGCGCAGTTCCGGGCGGAAAACCGCTTCGCATTTTTTTCTTGAAACTGCTTTAGCCCGCCAGCCGGTCCATGGCCTCGGCCAGCTTGATATCCAGCTCGGTCAGCCCGCCGGCGTCGTGGGTCGAGAGCGTCACCGCCACGGTCTTGTAGACGTTGGACCACTCCGGATGGTGGTCCATCATCTCCGCGACCTCGGCCACCTTGGTCATGAAGGCGAACGCCTCCTTGAAGTTCCGGAACGTGAAGGTGCGGGTGACGGCATCGCGGCCTTCCACCTCGGACCAGTCCTTGATGCGGCGGAGCGCCGCTTTGCGCGCCTCGCCGGCCAGTCTGTCTGCCATCGCGGCCTCCTTCCGGTCCTCATGGTCAACCCGGTTCCGGACGGAAAGCTCCGGTTGCACTGCGGCATTTCGAAGCTATATTCCGCCGGACTCCGCGGGCCTCGATGGCCCGCGCTTTGGTTTTGGCAATCAGCTTCATCCTTCCCGGCGCCGATGCAAGCCGGGGTTTCGAGCCGGGCTTGCCGAAGGAGCCGTCCGCATGATCGCACCCTTCCAGGCCCTTTCCCGCTGGCGGGAAAGGGAGAAAGACACCCGATGACTCTCCGCAATGTCGCCATCATCGCCCACGTCGACCACGGCAAGACCACGCTGGTCGACCGCCTGCTGCAGCAGTCGGGCACCTATCGCGAGAACCAGCGCGTCGCCGAGCGCGCCATGGATTCCAACGACCTGGAGCGCGAGCGCGGCATCACCATCCTCGCCAAGGCGACCTCGGTGGTGTGGCAGGGCACCCGCATCAACATCGTTGACACGCCGGGCCACGCCGATTTCGGCGGCGAGGTCGAGCGCATCCTCAACATGGTGGACGGCGCGCTGGTGCTGGTCGACGCCGCCGAAGGCCCGCTGCCGCAGACCAAGTTCGTGGTGTCGAAGGCGCTGCGCATGGGGCTCAAGCCGATCGTGGTCATCAACAAGGTGGACCGCGCCGATGCCCGCGCCAACGAGGTGCTCAACGAGGTGTTCGACCTGTTCGCGGCGCTCGATGCCACCGACGAGCAGCTCGATTTCCCGATCCTCTACGGCTCGGCCAAGCAGGGCTGGATGTCGCCCAGCCTGGACGGCCCGCAGGATGCCGGCATGACGCCGCTGTTCGAGCTGGTGCTGCGTCACGTGCCGCCGCCGCAGGTCGAGGACGGACCGTTCCGCATGCTCGGCACCATCATGGAGGCCAACCCCTATCTCGGCCGCCTGATCACCGGCCGCATCACCTCGGGCACCGTCCGTCCGAACCAGAGCGTCAAGGTGCTCGACCGCGACGGCCGGCTGATCGAAAGCGGCCGCATCACCAAGGTGCTGGCGTTCCGCGGCCTCGAGCGCCAGCCGATCGACGAGGCGCAGGCCGGCGACATCGTCGCGCTGGCCGGGCTGCCGGACGCCACCGTGGCGCACACGATCTGCGCGCCCGAAGTGGAGACGCCGCTGCCGGCGCAGCCGATCGATCCGCCGACGCTGGCGATGACGTTCCGCGTCAACGATTCCCCGCTCGCCGGCACCGAAGGCGACAAGGTGACGGGCCGTATGATCCGCGACCGCCTGCTGCGCGAGGCGGAAGGCAATGTCGCGCTGCGCGTGCGCGAGAGCGAGGAGAAGGACTCGATGGAGGTTGCCGGCCGCGGCGAATTGCAGCTCGGCATCCTGATCGAGACCATGCGGCGCGAGGGCTTCGAACTGTCGGTGTCGCGGCCCAAGGTGCTGCTGCGCGAAGAAGACGGCGTGCTGCAGGAGCCGATCGAGGAGGTGGTGATCGACCTCGACGAGGAACATTCCGGCGTCGTGGTGCAGAAGATGTCGGAGCGCAAGGCCGAGCTGATGGAGATGAAGCCGTCCGGCGGCAACCGGCTGCGCCTGGTGTTCCATGCGCCGACCCGCGGCCTGATCGGCTATCAGGGCGAGCTTCTGACCGATACCCGCGGCACCGCGATCATGAACCGCATCTTCCACGGCTATGCGCCGTTCAAGGGACCGATCCAGGGCCGCCGCAACGGCGTGCTGATCTCCAACGATGCCGGCGAAGCGGTCGCCTACGCGCTGTGGAACCTGGAGGACCGCGGCCCGATGATGATCGAGCCGGGCTGGAAGGTCTATGCCGGCATGATCGTCGGCGAACATACCCGCGACAACGATCTCGTCGTCAACGTGCTCAAGGGTAAGAAGCTCACCAACATCCGCACCACCTCGAAGGATGAGGCGGTTCGCCTCACCCCGCCGATCCGCATGACGCTGGAGAAGGCGCTGGCCTATATCCAGGACGACGAGCTGGTAGAGGTGACGCCCAAGTCGATCCGGTTGCGCAAGAAACTGCTCGACGAGAACGCGCGCAAGCGCGACGAGCGCGCGCGCGAGGCCGCCGACGCCTGACCCATTCAGCATAATGAGGAAACGGCCTCGGGTGTGGCCGGTAATCCACACCCATTAACTCATCCGTCACCACGGGGCTTGAAGCGCGCGATGTTGCTTGCTCATATTCGCCCATGAGCATCGTCACCATCGAGATTCGACGCGCCAAGCCCACCGATGCCGTGGCGGTCGCCGCGACTCACGACGATGCCTGGCGCGCCGCCTATCGCGGCATCATCCCCGGCGCCGAGCTCGACAAGCTGATCAATCGCCGCGGACCGGACTGGTGGGATTCCGCGATCCGCAAAGGCAGCCGCATCTCGCTGCTGCAGTTCGGCGACCAGGTCGCAGGCTACACCAATTACGGCCGCAACCGCGCGCGCAGCCTGTCCTACGACGGCGAGATCTACGAAATCTATCTGCGGCCGGAATTCCAGGGGCTGGGCTTCGGCCGCCGCCTGTTCGCCGCCGCGCGCAAGGACCTCGCGCAGAGCGGGCTCAAGTCGCTGGTGGTGTGGGCGCTGTCGGACAACGAGCCGGCGGTGGAATTCTACCGCGCGATCGGCGGCCGTGCGGTCGCGCGCTCGTCGGAGCGGTTCGGCGACAAGACGCTCGACAAGGTCGCCTACGCCTGGACGGCATAGCGAAATTTCTTTTATCGGACTGAGCTGTTGCGGCGCCTGATGTGAGGAGCCTCGCGTCAGCGAGAGCCGGCTGCGCGTTCGTGTCAGAGCGCCGGCGCCGGCAGCCCGCGCTGCATGCAGGCCGCGCGCACCGTATTCGCGAGCAGGCAGGCGATCGTCATCGGCCCGACGCCGCCCGGCACCGGCGTCATCGCGCCGGCGACCTCTGCGGCATCGGCGGCGACATCGCCGACGATGCGGCTCTTGCCGTCGTCACCCGGCACGCGGTTGATGCCGACATCGATCACCGTCGCGCCCGGCTTGATCCAGTCGCGCTTGACCATCTCCGGCCGGCCGATCGCGGCGACCAGGATGTCGGCCTGCCGGCACACCGCCGGCAGATCGCGCGTCTTGGAATGCGCGATGGTGACGGTGGCATTCTCGGCGAGCAGGAGCTGCGCCGCCGGCTTGCCGACGATGTTGGAGCGGCCGATCACCACCGCGTTGAGTCCCGCCATCGACGGCAGCACCGTCTTCGCCAGGATGATGCAGCCGAGCGGCGTGCACGGCACCAGGCCGGGCAGCCCGCTCGCCAGCCGCCCGGCATTGACCGGATGGAAGCCGTCGACGTCCTTCTGCGGGTCGATGGTCTCGATCACCTTCTGCGCGTCGATCTGCGGCGGCAGCGGCAGCTGCACCAGGATGCCGTGGACATCGGTATCCTGGTTGAGCTTGCGCACCAGCGCCAGCACCTCGGCCTCGCTGGCATTGTCCGTCAGGTGATGATCGAACGGCCGCATGCCGGCCTCCATCACCGCCTTGCTCTTGGATTTGACATAGACCCGGCTCGCCGGATTGTCGCCGACCAGCACCACCGCGAGCCCGGGCCGCAGATTGCTGCTTTCGAGGGCGCGCACCGCCGCGGCGACGCGCCCGCGCAGGTCCGCCGCAATGGCCTTGCCGTCGATCAGGCGCGCCGTCATGCGCAACTCCATCAGGTCAGAGAATGTTGTCGAGCGCGGCGATCAGGGTGGCGGGATCGCCGGAAATGGCGACCTGCTTGATACGGGCGGTTCTGCCGGCGATCAAGTCGACCGCGGAGGGCCGCACGCCGACCGTTGCCGCGATGAGCGCGACCAGCGCCGCATTGGCCTCGTTGTCGGCCGGCGCGCTGCGCACCCGCGCCTTGAGCACCACGCGGCCGTCCGCCAGCGTCTCGACGCCGTCGATCGCGTCGCGTCCGCCCCTCGGCGTCAGCCGCACCCACAGCCGGACGCCGTTGCCGACCGCCTGCCACGGGCGCGCGGTCGCCATCGCGCCGCCGCCTCAGAACACGTTCGGATAGATGTAGCGGACGATCACGCTCTGGATGAAGAAGATGATCAGGATCAGGATCACCGGCGACACGTCGATGCCGCCGAGATTGGGCAGCAGGCTGCGGATCGGCCGCAGCACCGGCTCGGTGATGCGATAGAGGAAATCGGCCACGGTGCCGACCAGCTGGTTGCCGGTATTGACCACGTTGAACGCGATCAGCCACGACAGGATGGCGGCGGCGATCAGCAGCCAGACATAGAGCTGGAGAACCAGCAGGACGACGTCGAGAAGCGCGCGCATGGACTGTGTTGGCCTGTATTGTCGTGGATCGGCGGAACGTGAATCGGCACCATCGCAGGAAAAACCGCGGCGAACCGTAGCGGGAAGGTCCCCCCGGAACAAGCGCACCAGCGCCGCGGCCGCCGGACGGATGGAACGGGGCAGCGGCCTGTAGCAGGCGCCGGAGCCGCCGGCCCAATCCTTGACAGCCCCTGACCCACGCCGTACATCCCCCGCCACCGCGATGAAGTCCGCGCAACGCAGCCGTTCTGCGTCGCCCGCGGCGGGGCCGTAGCTCAGCTGGGAGAGCGCGTCGTTCGCAATGACGAGGTCAGGGGTTCGATCCCCCTCGGCTCCACCAATCTTCGCCGTTTCGCGGCTCCGGTTGGCAAGCCAGCCTTCCCGGCGCGAAGGCTGCCCGGATATCTTGAAGCGACGAAGATAGAGCCGCCCCGGCTGCTTCAGCGGCCGGCCGGCGCAACCGTCCCGGACAGCATGTCGGCCGGAATATCGATCGTGCAGCGCAGGCCCGCGGCGGCATAGTCGAGCGCCGCGCGGCCGCCGAGCTCGGTGGTGATGCCATCCTCGATCAGCCGCGAGCCGAAGCCGCGCCGCTGCGGCGGCACCACCGGCGGACCGCCGTGCTCCATCCATGCGATCCGCAGCATCGCGGACCGGTCGGGCTGCGCCGGCAGCATCTCCCACTGCAATTCCAGCCGGCCGGACGGCACCGATAGCGCACCATATTTCGCGGCATTGGTGGCGAGTTCGTGGAACGCCATCGCCAGCGTCAGCGCCGCGCGCGGCCGCAGCACCACGTCCTCGCCGCGCAGCACCGCGCGCTCGCCGCCGGTCCGATAGGGCGCGAGCGAGCCGGCGATGATGTCGCGCAGGCCGGCATGCGCCCAATGCCGCAACGTGAGCTGGTCGTGCGCCTTCGACAGCGCGATCAGCCGGCCCTCGAACCGCTCGCGGAACATCGCGGTCGAGTCGGCGCCGCGCGCCGACTGCGAGGCCAGCGACTGCACGGTGGCAAGCGTGTTCTTGACGCGATGATTGAGCTCGTCGATCAAGAGCTTCTGCCGCTGCTCCCAGACCTTGCGCTCGGTGACGTCCTGCACCACGCGCACGCCGTAGAGGAAGCTGCCCTCGGCATCGCGCACCGACTGCGAGCGCACCGACATCCAGATCACGCGGCCGTCCTTGCGCACGAACCGCTTCTCCACCGAATAGAAATCGATCTCGCCGGCGGCCTGGCGCTGCCAGGCATCGCGGTCGGGATCGGCGTCGTCGGGATGGGTGTGCCGGAACAGCCGATTGGCGAGCAGTTCCTCGCGGGTGAAGCCGGTGATCTCGCAGATCGCCTCGTTGACGCGCAGGAAGCGTCCGTCGGCCGCCACCTCGGCGATGCCGATCGCGGCGTGCTCATAGGTCGCGGCCATGCGCTGCTGCTCCTCGCGCAGCGCGCGGCGCGAGGCGCGCAGCTCCTGCTCGGCCGCCTTGCGCGCGGTGATGTCGAGGAAGCAGTTGACCGCGCCGATCAGCCGGCCGGCCTTGTCCTTCAATGGATCGATGTTGCACGACACCACGATGCGGCTGCCGTCGTGGCGCTCGACCATCAGCTCCTTGTTGCGCATCGGCGCGCCGGTCAGCAGCACCTCGGCGAGGATCGAGCGCGGCAGCGGCCGGCCGGCGAGATCGTAGAAACGGCACACTGCGGTGAACTGGTCGTGAGTCTGGTCGAGCTCCGGCGCGCGGCCCCAGATCGCCACGGCGTGCTGGTTGTATTGCAGGATGCGGCCGTCGGCGTCGCAGATGAAGGTCGCGATCGGCAACAGGTCGAGGATGCTGTCGGAGGAGCGCAGCATCTGCGCCAATACCGCCGCGGAGCGACGATCGATCACGGTCTGACGCTGCATGCCCATGGCTCAGCCCGTGCGGTGTCCGCCATCCCCGCTCCAAGTTTAACCGCGGACGCCTCGGTCACAAGCCGGAAAATCCGTTGCAGCGGCCGCGTCGGCAATGGTGAACGAGCCGTCAACGGGCCGGGGCGGCGCGGCTGCGCCGCCGCCGATCCAGCGGTCGAGGAAGGCGGCGAGCCAGCTCCGCGCCGCGTAATCGTAGACCGGACGGTCGGCGAAATGCGCCGCGCGCGGCTTCGCATTCGGCAGCTCGAAGCGATGCGCGCCGCGCACGGTCCAGCGGCACATCATCGCGTGCGTCACCTCGGGATGGAATTGCAGCGCATAGCCGCTGCCGTAGCTGAACGCCTGCGCCTCGAAGGTGTCGCCCTCCGCCAGCAGCTCGGCGCCGGCGGGCAGCGCGAAGCCCTCGCGATGCCACTGATAGACATGGTCGGGCCATGTCTCGCACAGCTTCAGCCCGGCCGGCGTCGGCCGGATCGGGTAATAGCCGACCTCGGCATGGCCCTGCGGATGTGGCGACACCGGGCTGCCGAGATGGCGCGCCATCATCTGCGCACCGAGACAGATGCCGAGCAGCGGCTTGCCGGCGTCCAGCGGCACGCCGATCCAGTCGATCTCGCGCCGGATGAAATCGTGCGAATCGTTGGCGCTCTGCGGCCCGCCGAAGATCACCGCGCCGGCATGCTCGTCCATCGTCTCCGGCAGCGGATCGCCGAGCGGCGGGCGGCGGATGTCGAGCGGATAGCCGAGCCGCGCCAGCGCCTGCCCGACCCGGCCGGGCGAGGAATGCTCCTGATGCAGGATGAGGAGAACGGGCTGTGTCATGGCGTGATATGAGGATGAGGGATAATCCCTCCCTGCCGCAAAGCAACCGGACCTCGCGCACGGCCGCCATGTATGCCGCGCGGGCTTGATTCGCCGCAAGCTAGCCGAGCGCCGCGCGGCGCCGCGCCTGCCGGCGCTCGACGATGCGCAGCAGCAGTCCGTTCGGCACGAGCGCCATCGCCGCGACCACGAGCCGCGGCAGCAGGCCGGGAATGACGCGGCGACGGCCCGCCATCAGCGCGCGATAGCCGACCTCCGCGACCCGTGCCGCCGGCACCGACAGCAGGCCCGGCCCGTGGTCGCGCCGCACCCCGGCGCGCGCCGCGAATTCGGTCTTCACCGGGCCGGGGCACAGCGCGGTGACGCGGATGCCGCGCGGCCTGAGCTCCGAGGCCAGCGCCTCGGTGAACGACAGCACATAGGCCTTGCTGGCGTAATAGACCGCCATGCCCGGCGCCGGCACGAAGCCGGCAATCGAGGCGACGTTGAGGATGCCACCCTGCCGGCGCGCCAGGCTGTCGATGAAGGCGAGCGACAATTCGGTGAGCGCGCGCACATTGAGATCGATCATGGCGAGCTGTTCGTCGCGCGGCAGCTCGGCGGCACGGCCGACGAGGCCGAAGCCGGCATTGTTGACGATGTAATGCGGCTCGGCGCCGGCTGTGGCCAGCGCCGCGGCGATCGCATCAGCGGCTCCGGGCGCGGCGAGATCGCAGGCGAGCACCAGCGGCCGCGCCGCGCCCGAGGCCGCGATCTCGTCGGCGAGCGCATCGAGCCGCTCTGCGCGCCGCGCCACCAGCATCAGGTCGTGGCCGTGGCGCGCGAACACCCGCGCCAACTCGACGCCGATGCCGGCGGACGCGCCGGTAATGACGGTGACGGGACGAAGCGCGGTCATGCGGATCCTTGCGGCGCGATCATAGCGCAATCATGCGCCGGCGCCACGCGGCACGGACACATGGCGCGGCATGGTGCGCCAGATCGCGGCGGCGACCGCGAGCGTGAGCGCGCCGAGCGCGGCGAACAGCATGGCGACGGTGACGCCGGCGCTCTGCAGCAGCGCGACCAGCACCGTGGCGCCGGTCATGAACGCGGCGTTGAGGATGTTGACGGCGGCCACGGTGCGCGCGCGCCAGGCGGCGCCGGCCCAGGCCTGCACCGCCGCGAACACCGGCACGATGTAGAGGCCGCCGCCGATCGCGAGCCCGGCGAGGTCGGCGGCGACGCGCCATCCGGACGCCGTCGCGAACACCGCGGCAGGACCGCGCGGCGCCGCGGGCGCCTCGAGTCCGGCGGTCGCCGCCGCGAGATCGAGCGCGCTCAGCCCGAGCAGGATGGCGCCGGCAAGCGTGGTGCGCAGCACGATGCGGCCGCGCGCGATCACCGCCGCCAGCGCCGAGCCGATGCCGACCGCGATCGAGAACAGCGCGAGATAGACGGTGACGGTGTGCTCGTCGCCGCCGAGCCGCAGCTTGATCAGCGGCGGCAGCAGCGACAGCGCGACGATGCCGGCGAGCCAGAACCAGCTCGTCACCAGCGCGCCCCACCACAGCCGCGGATCGCCGCGCAGATGCCGCAGCAGCAGCGCGGTCGAGCGCGCGATATTGCGCGAGATCACCAGATCGGGCGCGCCCTCGCCGGTCGGCGGGATCATCAGGCTCGCGGCCCAGCACGCCAGCGCGAAGGCGACGATGACCGCCGCGATCACCGCGACCTCACCGCCGCCCGCCGAGGCGAGGCCGGCGGCGATGGTGCCGGTGAGGATGGCGATGAAGGTCGCGCCCTCGACCAGCGCATTGGCGGCGGGCAGCGCCGCCGCCGGCAGGTGATCGGGCAGGATGCCGTATTTGATCGGCCCGAACAGCGCCGCGATCACGCCGAAACCGAACAGCGCCAGGAACAGCACCGGCAGCGACGCCAGCACGAAGCCGACCACCGCGATCAGCGCGATCGCGATCTCGGCGAGCTTGAGCCGCTGCGCCACCACCGCCTTGTCGTGCCGGTCGGCGAGCTCGCCGCCCAGCGCCGACAGGAAGAAATAGGGCGCGATGAACACCGCGCCGGCCAAGGTCACCAGCGCCTCGCCGTGCTCGCCGGCGACCCGGAACAGGATCAGGAACACCAGCGCGGTCTTGAGGAAATTGTCGTTGAAGGCGGAAAAGAACTGGCACCAGAACAACGGTGCGAACCGCCGCGATGTCATCAGGCCCATGTCGTCAGGCCCATGTCGGCGGATCCATGGTGTCGGAATCGAGGGCGGCAGCGGTCCGAATCATCGCTGCAGTGAACCGCCGCCGCGGGCCCGAAAACAAGAGGGCGGCCCGAAGGCCGCCCGAACAGTTGATACTCAAACGCCACAGACACCACGAAACAACTGAACCCGCCGTCGAAAGCCGCTTCCGTCTTCGGGCGGCGGACTCAGAAACGTATCCTCTTCTCGGTCGGCTGCATCCAGATCGCCGCAGCGATCAGGCCGATCGCAGCCAGGACGGAGATCGCGAATAGCAGAAGCATGGAAACCTCCTCGCTACAGGATCTCGCGCAGGCAAACGCCCTGCCGGTCTGAACGTTCCTTAATTTTCGGGTTCCGTCACCCCCCAAGTCTCGCAATGCGAAATAATCGGTGGAAATGACCGGGAAAATACCCGGAAAATCCTGCTCACGCCGGATTCTTCAACGCGTGCCGCAGGTTATCGAGCAGCAACCGCAGTTCCAGCTCGCGGAACTCGACGAAGATGCGCCGCTTCCAGCGTTGCAGCTCGATTCCGACGGTCAGCGGCAGGGTGGCAAGCTGCGGGCCGGCGAACGAGAACGGCGCGTCGATATAGCGCCGCAGGCCCGGCGCCAGCGCCGGGATTCGGATGGGCGCGGCGCCGCCCGCTGGATAGCGCTGCACCGGCGCGAGGGCCTCGTTGTAGACCGGCGCCGCCGCAATCTCGGGGATGTCGCAGCGCAGCCGCTCGTAGGCGGCGCGCGCGGTGCGGTCCTCGGAGGCGACGAACAGGATCGCCGGCGCGATGCCGCGGCGCCGCGCCTCGTCGGCGAACAGCGTCTCGCGCATCACCGTGAAGAACGCCGCAGTCGCCGCGCTGCCGACATCGACGACCCGGGTGGTGCGATCGTCCGCGATCAGCCGGTCGAACAGCGCGATCTGGCCTCTGACGTCCGCGATGTCGGCGGGCACCGCCTGCGCCGGGAAATGCCGCGCCAGATCGGTCTCGTCGTTGAGATCGAACGCCTCGACCGCGCGGCCGTTGGCGAGGCAGAAATCGACCAGCATGCGCGCCAGCAGCGTGCGGCCGACCTGCGGCCGCGGCGAGCAGACGATATGGACGACGCTGCGGAACGACATTGCGAAACCATGTCGCGACGGGACGCGGCCGCGCCGTGCGGCTCAGCCGGCGATCTGGTGAACGTTGCCCTCGGGCCGGAACGCGACGATCTCGGGCAGCTTCACCCGGTCGAATTCGCTCCAGACATTGCCGAGCCAGTGGCGGACATAGCCGCGCAGCACGAAGGAATAATTGGCGGCCTCGCCGCGCGCATTCTTGTTGGCGACGAAGGTGACGAACGGCACCGAGGCGAGCTCGACCTGCTCGCAGGCCATCTCGTTGAGCTTGGGGATCGTGATCTCGGAGGCGCCGCGCAGCTTGCGGAAATAGCCGTCGTAGGTCACCGGGTCCCAGTCGAAGAAGGTGGTGTTGTTGATGAAGTTCTTGACCAGGAAGTAATGCGCGTCGGCGACGAACGGCGCGGTGTCGGCGATCTCGTCGAGCGAGGCGATCGACGGCCCGAGGATGTGGAACACGCAGAAGGTGATCTGGCCCTTCTGCACCGATTCGAGGAAGCCGATGTCGCGCAGCGCCTGCAGGGTCGAGGACAAGAGTCCGGCGCGGATGTCGATCACCGTGACCTTGGCCGGCGCGCTGCCGAGCGTGTCGAAGATCTTCATCTGGTCGGGGACGGCGGTGACGTCGACGACCTCGACGATATCGGGATGAAAGCGCTTGAGCGTGCCGCGCGGCGCCTCGGTGTCGAAGGCGCGCACCGCGATGCGCTGCGCCGAGAAGTAATCGAGCAGCGTGCGCGCCACGGTGGTCTTGCCGACGCCGCCCTTGTCCGCTCCCACCAGGATGACTGTCGGTTTCGTCATCGCGCTGTCGCCGGTCCCCGCGGAGAATCGATTCGATCCTGACTATCGACCCTATTACGAACCGCACCCGCGTCCAACGCGGCCGGCACAATGATGCACCGGAAGCAGGCGCTCGGCGGAGATGCGATGTCGTGAGGATGTGGTGCCGCAAGAGGGACTCGAACCCCCGACCCCCTCATTACGAATGAGGTGCTCTACCAACTGAGCTATTGCGGCTTGGCGCGGGACCTCTGTATCGGCGCCGCAGCGGCTTGGCAACCGGGGCTTGGCAACCGGGGCTTGGCAACCGGCGCTTGGCAACCGGATCGCGGGCGGCCTTTGGCCGATGCTATCGGAACAGCGCCGCGAAGCGCCGCCACGGGCCCGCCGCCGGCGGCGGCGGCGCCTCGGAGTCGGCACGGTCGTCCGTGCCGGTTCCGCCGGGACCCGGATCGTCCGGCGCATGGATTAGCGGGATCACCGGCTCGGCCGGCGGCACGGCTTTCGCAGTCGGCGGCGGCTGGACGAGAGCCGGCTCGGCTTGAGCCGCGCCCGGCGGCGGCGCCTCGGGCAGCGGCGCGGGCGCCGGCGCCAGCGCCGTCTGTGCCGCGGCGGCCTCCGCCTCCAGATCGATCACCGGCCGGGCCATGCCGATCTCCGCGACCGGCACCTTCCACTGGAAGGCGTCGAGCCGGCCGCTCACCGGCGATACCGGTAGCCAGCGGTCCGACACCACGCCGTCGGCGGTCCAGGCCGGATCGGGCGCGGCGGAGAGCGCGCGCGCCATCCATTGCCGGGCGCGGCCGGCGTCGCCGTGCTCCTGCTCCTCGATCTCGGCCATCAGCGTGGCGACGCGGCGGGTCGGCGTCGCCAGATAGGGCGCGAGCGCGCTGCGCGCCTCGCCGAATTCGCGCGCGTCGAGCGCCGCGCGCGCCACCGCGAGCGCGGCCTCCGGCTCGCCCGGCGTCTTCTCCGCGAGCAGGCGCATGCGCGCCAGCCGCTCCCGCGCCGAGGAGCCCAGCCGGGTATAGGCGTAAGCCTCGGCGAGATCGGGGTGCGGATTGGCGCGCCACGCCGCGTCGAGAATGCGGGTAGCCTTGCGCCGCTCGCCGGCCTCGGCGAGCTGGCGGCCGGCGAGCGCCGCCGCCGGCACCAGCGACGGCGCGAGCTTCACCGCTTCGCGCGCCAGCGCGCGCGAGACGTCGCGGTCGCTGTCGGCGAGCGCCAGCGCACGCGCGGTCAGCAGCACCGCGCGCTTGCGGCGATAGGTTGCCTTGTCGAGGCCGCGCCGCATCTGCTCCAGCACCTCGAGCGCGCCGACCCAGTCCTCGGCGGCGCAGCGGCTGTCGAGCACCGCCTGCGAGGCCCAGTTGACGCCGCGCACATCCTTGGCCGCTTCCTCGGCATAGAGCCGCGCCGCCTGCACGTCGCCGCGGCGCTGCGCCTCGATATAGAGGCCGCGCAGGCCGAACAGCCGGGTGTCGGCGCGCTCGGCCATGGCGCGGAACGCGCGCTCGGCCTCGCCCGGCTCGCCGGACAATTGCGCCGCCTGCGCCGACAGCAGCAGCGCGAGCGGCTCGTGCGGCGCCAGGCGATTGGCCTCGCCGGCGGCGCGGCGCGCGAGCGCGGCATCGCCGGCGCCGATCGCGATCAGCCCGCGCGAGATCGCGTTGTAGCCCTTCATGGCGCGGCGGTTGCGGATGAACAGCGACACCTGCTCCGGCGAGCGCAGCAGGAAGCGCAGCAGCGACCACGCCGCGATCGCCGCCGCCACCACCGCGGCCAGCGCCGACAGCGCCACCATCAGCGAGGTCTCGATGCGGTAGCCGAGCCAGGTCACCGCGACCTCGCCCGGCCGGTCGGCGAACCAGGCGATGCCGAGCGCCAGCACGCCCACGCAGACCAGAAACACGGCGACCCGGATCATCGCGGCGCGATCCTCATGCTGTGCGCGCCGCTCACGGCGTCCCGAGCAGGCGCGCGGCCGCGGCGCTGAGCCGGCCGGCGGCCTCGCGTGCCGCCTGCCGCGCCTCAACCTTGGTGATCCAGCCATCCGCCGGCGCCCGCAGATCGGCGGGGAGCGCCTTCAGCGTTGCCGCGGTCGCGGCGACATCCGGTTTCGCCGCCAGCGCCTCGGCGCGCGCGATCACCGACGCGGGATCGGAGCCGGTTGCGGCCTCGCCGACCGGACGGATGCGGATGAGCCGGCTGGCATTGGCTTCGAGCTGATCGAGGAAGCCACGCGGCGCGGCCGGTGCCGATGCGCTGCGCAGGGTCGACAGCAGCGGCACAAGTTTCTGCGCCAGCGCCGCCTCGCCGGGAATGCCGGCGGCGGCCAACGGTTCGAGCGCAGCCAACACGGCGGCATCGACGCCGAGCGTTTTCGCTGCCGCGAGCTCCGCGGCGAACGGCCGGCCGCTCAGCGCGCCGTCGCGCAGCGCCAGCGCCGCGAGCGCCGCCTTGATGCGGCGGCCCTCCGCCGCCGCGCCGCCAAGAGCGGCCTGCGCCGCGGACGCTTCGCGCGCCACGGTCTCGAGCCGCGCCGCCAGCGCCGGATCCGGCGCAGCAGCGGCGCTGTCATGGGCCGCACGTTCCGCCTTGGCCGCGGCCGCGGCATCAGCCGCCGCCTTCTCCGCGGCGTCGATCCGCGCCGCGCCGGCATCGATGCGGTTGCCGAGCGCGGCGAGCGCCACGCCGACCGATTTCAGGGCGTTCTCGGCCGCGGCCAGACGCTGCTCCAGCGCGGGATCGGGCGCCGGCGGCTTGGGCGGCTGCGCCAGCGTCTGCTCGACCTTGTCGAGGCGCTGCGCCAGCTCCTCGCGCGCTCTCGCGCCGGCCGCAGGCCGGTTCGCGAGTTCCTGCACCTGCATTTCCAGCACCGCGACGCGCGCGCGCATCGCCGTGCTGCCGGCGTAGCGGATCGGCACCAGGCCGGTGAGCCACAGCACGAACAGCACCAGCGCGACCAGCAGCCCGCCAACGACGCCGGCGGCCACCGTCGCCATCGAGAAGCCGCTGCGCAGCCTGGCACGGCCGGTCTTCTCGCCGCCGTCCTGCGCCGCGGCCTCTCCGGCCAGGAAGTCGCGGGCCGAGCCGGGCTGGAAACCGCCCGGCGATTCCGGCGGAGGCGATTCCGGCGGAGGCGGTTCCGCCGCGGACGAGGGTGGCGGCTCCGCGGCAGTGCCGGTTTCGGGCGCCGGGTCGCCCTGCGGCGATGCGTCTTCCGGCGGGGCGGCCGGTTCCGTCAGCTCCGTGGCCTTAAGATCGATGGTCGGCGGCGTGCGCCGCGACCGGCGCGGCACCGCGCTCTGCTCGTCCGGCCGAGCGGCAGCCGCATCGGGCGCAGCGCCGGCCGCGCTGTCTTCGCCCGGATCGGATGGGCGCTCGCCGCCTGCCATCAGCCTCTCAAGCCTCTTTTGCCGGTCGCCGCATCGCGCCGGCGCAATGCCGCCACCCGGCATAGCCCGCAGCGCGCGGAGCGGCAACAGAGCCGCGTCCGCCCGCGCTAACCAATCCCGATCTGTTGCAGCAGCGCCGCTTCGTCCGGCCGCGGCGCAACTGTGACCTGCGTCGCGCCGGCATCGCGCAGCGCCGCCGCCACCGGCTCGGCCAGGCAATAGTGCCGCGGCGCCAGCGCCTGCGGTCCGAGCCCGGCGGCGGCCTCGCAATACAGCAACGCGCTGCGCCGCGAGAAATGCAGCACCGCGTCGATCGCGCCCGACCGCAGCGCCGCCGCCGCGGCGGCCGGCAGCGCCTGCGCGACCGCGCGATAGATGACCGCGAGCCGCACCGTCAGTTGCCGCTCGGCGAGCGCGCCGACGATGTCGGCGGCGCGGTCGGCGCCGGCGAGATACAGGAGCGGATGCGCCGCGCGCGGCATGGCCTCGGCGACGAGCCGCACCAGCGCCGCCGCGTCGCCGCCCGCGGCATGCACGTCGCGGAAGCCGGCGGCACGCGCCGCCTCGGCGCTGGCCTCGCCGACCGCGAACAGCGGCAGGCCGAGCAATTGGTCGCGGCGCGGATGCGCGGCGATCGCGCGCGCGGCATTGGCGCTGGTCAGCAGCACCGCGGCGAAGGGGCCGGCGCCGAGATCGGCGGCAATCCGCTCGACGCGCAACAGCGGCGCCAGCACCGGCGCGTGGCCCCGCGCGCGCAAGGCGGCCGCGGTGCGGGCATTGTCCGGCTCCGGCCGGGTCACCAGGATGCGCATCGGCTGTCCGTCACGATCCGCGGACCGGGTTGCACCGGCGGACTCCGCGATGTTACCTGCACAGGTCCTGTGACCCTGCCGGGTCACGGGATTCGCCCGTCTTGTACGTCACCGCTCGCCGCGCCGTCCAATGACCGCATCATGATCGTCCTCGGCATCGAAACCACCTGCGACGAGACCGCCGCCGCGGTGGTGGAACGCTACGAGGACGGCCGCGGCAAGATATTGTCCAACGTGGTGCTGTCGCAGGTCGGCGAGCATGCCGCGTTCGGCGGCGTGGTGCCGGAGATCGCGGCGCGCGCCCATGTCGAGGCGATCGACCACATCATCGCCAAGGCGATGGCGCAGGCCGCGCTGAGCTATGACCGGCTCGACGGCGTCGCCGCGGCAGCGGGGCCGGGCCTGATCGGCGGCGTCATCGTCGGGCTGACCACCGCGAAAGCGATCGCGCTGGTGCAGGAGAAGCCGCTGGTCGCGGTCAATCATCTCGAAGCCCACGCGCTCACCGCGCGGCTCACCGACAACACGCCGTTCCCGTTCTGCCTGTTTCTCGCGTCCGGCGGCCACACCCAGGTGGTCGCGGTGCGCGGCGTCGGCGAATACGAACGGCTCGGCACCACGCTCGACGACGCCATCGGCGAAGCCTTCGACAAGACCGCGAAGCTGCTCGGGCTCGGCTATCCCGGCGGCCCGCAGGTGGAGAAGGAAGCCACGCGGGGCGATGCCGAGCGGTTCGCGCTGCCGCGGCCGATGTTCGGCCGCAACGACGCGGATTTCTCGTTCTCCGGATTGAAGACCGCGCTGCGGCTCGAAGCCGAGAAGATCGCGCCGCTGACCGACCAGGATGTCAGCGACCTGTGCGCCTCGTTCCAGCAGGCGGTGGTCGAGGTCGTGCTCGACCGGCTGCGCGCAGGGCTTCGCATCTTCCGCGCCCGCTACGGCGCGCCGACCGCGCTGGTCGCCGCCGGCGGCGTTGCCGCCAACCAGGCGATCCGCAAGGTGCTGCACCGCCTCGCCTTCGAGGTGGGAACGGTGCTGGTGGTGCCGCCGGTCGAATTGTGCACCGACAACGGCGCGATGATCGCCTGGGCCGGCGCCGAGCGGCTGGCGCGCGGCTTCCTCGATCCGCTCGAGGCGGCGCCGCGCGCGCGCTGGCCGCTCAACGAGGTCACCAGCCTGAAGACCGCCGGGCAATATCGCGCGATGTCGCGCAAATGACCGCGCCGATGGAGCTGCAGCGCATCAGCGTGTTCGGCGCCGGCGCCTGGGGCAGCGCGCTCGCCAATCTCGCCGCGCGCGCCGGCCGCGACGTCACGCTGCTGGCGCGCGACGAAACCACTGCCGCGCGCATCGCGAGCAAGCGCGAGAGCGCGCGGCTGCCGGGCATCATGCTGGAGCCCGGCATCCGCGTCACCGCCGATCCGGCGCAGGCGGCGGAGGCCGACGCCGTGCTGCTGGTGGTGCCGGCACAGGTGCTGCGGCAGACGGCAGCGGCGTTGCGCGATCTCGTCCGGCCCGGCACGCCGGCCGTGGTCTGCGCCAAGGGTATCGAGCGCGACAGCCACCGCTTCATGACCGAGGTGATCGCGGAGACCGTGCCGGCGGCGCGGCCGGCGATCCTGTCGGGGCCGAGCTTCGCCGCCGACGTGGCGCGCGGCCTGCCGACCGCGGTGACGCTCGCCGCGCACGAGCCGGAGCTCGCGGAGGCGCTGTGCCACGCGCTCGGCTCGCCGACCTTCCGGCCCTATCACTCCACCGACGTGCGCGGCGTCGAGATCGGCGGCGCGGCTAAGAACGTGCTGGCGATCGCCGCCGGCATCGTCGCCGGCCGCGGGCTCGGCGCCAGCGCCGCCGCGGCGCTGACCACGCGCGGCTTCGCCGAGCTGTTCCGGTTCGGCCGCGCCTTCGGCGCGCGCGCCGAGACGCTGACCGGCCTATCCGGGCTCGGCGACCTGATCCTGACCTGCTCGGGACCGCAGTCGCGCAATTATTCGCTCGGCCTCGCGCTCGGCCGCGGCCTGACCCTGTCGGAAGCCGCCGGCAGCAAGCTCGCCGAGGGCGCGGCCACCGCGCCGGCGCTGCTGGCGCTGGCGCGCGCGCGCGGCGTCGACATGCCGATCGCGGAAGCGGTGGTCTCGGTGCTCGACGGCGGCGTCAAGATCGACGACGCCATCACCGCGCTGATGACGCGCCCGTTCCGCGCCGAGGCGGACTAGATTCAGAAGAGAGGACCGGAGAGCCGATGGCGTACTGGCTGATGAAATCCGAGCCCGATGCCTGGTCGTGGGACCAGCAGGTCGGACGCGGCGCCAAGGGCGAGCCGTGGTCGGGCGTGCGCAACCACACCGCCAAGCAGAACCTGATGAAGATGAAGGCCGGCGACCGCGCCTTCTTCTATCACTCCAATATCGGCAAGGAGATCGTCGGCATCGTCGAGGTCATCCGCGAGCATTTCCCCGATCCCACCGCAGCGCCGGGCGAGCCCTGGATGGCGGTGCAGGTCAAGGCGGTGGCGCCGCTGCCGAAGCCGGTGACGCTCGCCGCGATCAAGGCCGAGCCGAAGCTCGCGGACATGGCGCTCCTGCGATATTCGCGGCTCTCGGTGCAGCCGGTCACCGCCGCGGAGTGGCGGCTGATCTGCCGGATGGGCGGCGCGAGCGGCTGAGACGGCCTTGTCCCCTTTCCGCGGGGAGGATCGGCTCCCGCCAAAAGTGGGACATCCCGCACCTTGTCCGTGGCGGAACGGACGGCGCATAATGGCCGATGAAGCAATGAGCGTGCCGCGCCGGGCAGGATCGCCGCGGGAGGAATGCGCAAGGAGACGGGACTATGTCGGACAAGGTGTATGAGGTTCCCGCGGAGTGGAAATCCCGCAGCTTCATCGATTACGCCAAGTACAAGGAGATGTATGCGGCGTCGCTCGCGGACCCGGATGCGTTCTGGCGGGAACAGGCCAAGGTCCTGACCTGGAGCAAGCCCTTCACCAAGGTGAAGAACACCTCCTTCGCGCCCGGCAACATCTCGATCAAGTGGTTCGAGGATGGCCGGCTCAACGCCTGCTACAACTGCATCGACCGCCATCTGGAGAAGCGCGGCGACCAGACCGCGATCATCTGGGAAGGCGACGACCCCAAGGATGACAAGAAGGTCAGCTACAAGGAGCTGCACGCGCTGGTCTGCCGCTTCGCCAACGTGCTGAAGGCGAAGGGCGTCAAGAAGGGCGACCGCGTCACCATCTATCTGCCGATGATCGTCGAGGCCGCGGTGGCGATCCTCGCCTGCGCCCGCATCGGCGCGATCCATTCGGTGATCTTCGGCGGCTTCTCGCCGGACTCGATCGCCGGCCGCATCGAGGACTGCAAGTCCACCGTGGTGGTCACCGCCGATGAAGGCGTGCGCGGCGGCCGTACCATTCCGCTGAAGGCCAATGTCGACGAGGCCTGCAACAAGGTCGGCGGCGTCGAGACCGTGATCGTGGTCAAGCGCACCGGCGCCGCGGTGCCGATGCAGGCCGGCCGCGACGTCTATTACGACGAGATCGCCAAGACGGTGCCGGCCGACTGCCCGTGCGAGGACATGGGCGCCGAGGATCCGCTGTTCATCCTCTACACCTCGGGCTCGACCGGCAAGCCGAAGGGCGTGCTGCACACCACCGGCGGCTATCTGCTGTTCGTGGCGATGACGCACCGCTACGTGTTCGACTATCACGACGGCGACATCTACTGGTGCACCGCCGACGTCGGCTGGGTCACCGGCCACAGCTACATCCTGTACGGGCCGCTCGCCAACGGCGCGACCTCGCTGATGTTCGAGGGCGTGCCGACCTATCCGACCAATTCGCGGTTCTGGGAGGTGGTGGACAAGCACAAGGTCAACATCTTCTACACCGCGCCGACCGCGATCCGCGCGCTGATGCAGGCCGGCGACGGCCCGGTGAAGAAGACCTCGCGCGCATCGCTGCGGCTCCTCGGCTCGGTCGGCGAGCCGATCAATCCGGAAGCCTGGGAATGGTACCACCGCGTGGTCGGCGACAACCGCTGCCCGGTGGTCGACACCTGGTGGCAGACCGAGACCGGCGGCATCATGATCTCGCCGCTGCCCGGCGCGATCGCGCAGAAGCCCGGCTCGGCGACGCTGCCGTTCTTCGGCGTCAGGCCGGAGATCGTCGATGCCGAGGGCAAGGTGCTCGACGGCGCCTGCTCCGGCAATCTGTGCATGGCGGATTCCTGGCCGGGGCAGATGCGCACGGTCTATGGCGACCACAGCCGCTTCGAGCAGACCTATTTCTCCACCTACAAGGGCAAGTACTTCACCGGCGACGGCTGCCGCCGCGACGAGGACGGCTATTACTGGATCACCGGCCGCGTCGACGACGTCATCAACGTGTCCGGCCACCGCATGGGCACCGCCGAGGTCGAGAGCGCGCTGGTCGCGCATCCGAAAGTGTCGGAAGCGGCCGTGGTCGGCTATCCGCATGACATCAAGGGCCAGGGCATCTATGCCTATGTCACGCTGATGGCGGGCGAAGAGCCGAGCGAAGAGCTGCGCAAGGAGCTGGTCGGCTGGGTGCGCAAGGAGATCGGCGCCATCGCCTCGCCCGACCTGATCCAGTTCGCGCCCGGCCTGCCGAAGACCCGTTCCGGCAAGATCATGCGCCGCATCCTGCGCAAGATCGCGGAGGACGAGCCGCAGAGCCTCGGCGACACCACGACGCTGGCCGACCCCGCCGTGGTCGACGACCTGGTCCGCAACCGGCAGAACAAGAAAGTGCAGGCCAAGGCGTCGTAGCGGCCGCCGCTGCCGCGATCCGGTCCGCGCGATGATCTCTCCCTGCGTTTGCAGGGAGAGAGCGGCTTGCGCGCGCCAGCGCCATTTACGTTAACCCGCGGCTGTTGCCGCAGGCCATCAGCCGCCTCGCTATTTTCGGCGCATGAAGACGCTGAGCCTCGCCGCCGCCGGTCTGGTCATTGCCCTGTTATCGGCCCTGGTCTCGGTCTTGTTCTCGGCCGCGCCGGCGGAGGCGCGCGACACCGTGGCGTTCCGCGGCTATCCGATCGGCTCGATCGTGGTGCGCACCGGCGAGCGGCGGCTCTACTACGTCGCCGGGCCCGGCGTCGCCTGGCGCTATCCGGTCGGCGTCGGCCGCGCCGGCAAGGCGTGGACCGGCCGCGCCTATATCAACAGCAAGCAGATCAACCCGGCCTGGGCGCCGCCGCCCGACGTGCGCCGCGACAGCCCGAACCTGCCGCGTGTCATTCCCGGCGGCTCGCCGCACAATCCGCTCGGCGTCGCGGTGCTGGCGCTCAACTACGGCAGCTACGCGATCCACGGCACCAACAATCCGGCCTCGATCGGCCGCTTCGTGTCCTACGGCTGCATCCGCATGCACAACGGCGACGTCATGGAATTGTACCGCGTCGCCGGCCTCGGCACGCCGGTGTTCGTGCTGCCCTGAGCGATCGACACCATCCCTGACGGCGGCCGGCACGGCCAGGGCATGCGCGCCGACGCCGGCGGCAAAGGCCGGCCCCAGGACCGGCAGCCGGGCCAACGGGAGCGTTTTGGCCGGGTTCGGCGGGAATGGGCAAATCCGGTAGGAAGCGGGCGAGACGGGCCGATTCGCATAGATACAATCTATGCGAGCATTAAATCAACTTGCAATTGAAAATTGACGCGGACGCGTCACTCGCAGGTCTGATAGAGCCGCCCCTGCACCCGCTTCATCGTCATCTCGCAGCGCGGGCCGGTGCCGGGCGCGTAGAAATAGCCGGAGCCCGACATCCGCGGCACGCCAGAGGCATAGAGCGGCGAGATGCTGGCGAAGCGGTCATCCGGGCTCGCCAGCGGCACATCGCTGACCACGGCCGCGCTCGGCGCCTGCAGGCCATCATTGTTGCCATGCGCCGCGGCCGCGGGACCGGGCGCAAATCCGGGTCCCAGCATCAGCGGTGCAAAAACGGCGGCGATCACGAAGGTGACGTTTTTCATCGGTAGCTCCGGCTCACCAACGCTGCTCTCGCCTGCTCGTTCCGCACTGTCCTGCGATGCGCAGCCCGCGATTTCATGCGACAAGGTTCCGGACAAGGACCCGAATGGCCCGCGCCCGCCTCGCTCCCGCTCCCGAAGTTCCCGGTCTCGCCGCCCGCCGCATCGCAGCCGACATCCTCGACGGCGTGCTGCGGCGCAGGCGTCCGCTCGACGAACAGTTGAGCGGCCGCGCCGCACATCCCGGCCTCGCTGCACTCGCCGATCGCGATCGCGCGCTGGCGCGGCGGCTGATCGCGACCGTGCTGCGCCGGCTCGGCACGCTGCGCCATCTGCTCGGCCGCTGCCTCGACCGCGGCGTGCCGGCCGACGCGCCGCGCATCGAGACCGTGCTTCTGATCGGCGGCGCGCAGATCCTGTGGCTCGACGTGCCGGACCATGCCGCGGTCGATCTCGCGGTGCGGCTGGCGCAGGCCGACCGGCGCGCCGCGCGCTATGTCGGTCTCGTCAATGCCGTGCTGCGGCGGCTGACGCGCGACGGCAAAGCCATGCTGGCGGAAATCGACGCCGCCGCGCTCGACACGCCGGCCTGGCTGCTCGATCGCTGGCGAGCGCAGTATGGGCCGGCGCTGGCCGGCACGATCGCCGAGGCCAACGGCCACGAGCCGGCGCTCGATCTCAGCGTCAAGAGCGATGCCGCGGAGTGGGCGGCGCGGCTGCATGGCCGCGTGCTGCCGACCGGCACGGTGCGCACGCTGGCGCAGGGCGCGGTGGCGATGCTGCCCGGCTTCAGCGAAGGCGCCTGGTGGGTGCAGGACGCCGCCGCCGCGCTGCCGACGCGGCTGTTCGGGGACGTGCGCGGCCGCCGCATCCTCGATCTGTGCGCCGCGCCCGGCGGCAAGACCGCGCAGCTCGCGCTCGCCGGCGCCGAGGTCACCGCGGTCGACCGCTCGGCGCCGCGGCTCACGCGTCTCGTTGAGAACCTCAACCGCATCGGCCTGCGGGCGCACACGCTTGCCGTCGACGCGCTGGAACTGACGCCGGATGAACTCGGCGGCGCATTTGATGGCGTGCTGCTCGATGCGCCGTGCAGCGCGACCGGCACCATCCGCCGCCATCCCGACGTGCCGCTCCTCAAGAGCGAGACCGACATCGCTACGCTCGCTGCCGTGCAGCAGCGCTTGCTCGACCGCGCCGTGGCGCTGACGCGGCCGGGCGGCACGCTCGTCTATTGCGTGTGCTCGCTCGAGCGCGAGGAGGGCGAGGACCAGATCGCGGCGCTGCTGGCGCGCGAGCCGCGCGCCGCGCTGCAGCCGGTCGCGGCCGACGAGCTGTGCGGCCGCGCCGAGTTCCTCACGACGGCGGGCACGGTGCGCACGCTGCCCTGCCACCTGCCCGATGCTGATTCGCGCTGGAGCGGGCTCGACGGATTCTTCTGCGCCCGGCTGGCGATAAACTAGCGTTATCCGCGGCTTGGCGCGGCGCGGTTGGACCTCCACGGTCCCTCCGGTATCCTGCCGACGCGCCGGCGCAGCGGCGTCAAAGGGGCGATCGTTGGGGCGAAGATCGGTGGCGGAACGAATCAGGCTCTCCGCGCTGGTCGTGGCGCGCCTCCTGCGCAGTGGCGTCAGCCGGCTTCGCACCCATCCGTTGTGGCGCTGGCGCTTCACCCCGAGCAAGACCGACCGGCTGGTGATCGCGCCGCAGGACCTGCGCACCGCCGACGCCACCCGTGCGACGGAGATCTATGCCGGCCGCTTTGCCTTCGCCGGCAAGGTGGTGATCTGCGACCGCCGCTCGCCGTTCGAGATGACGCCGCCCTCGGAGGAATGGGCGGCGATCCTGTACGGCTTCGGCTGGCTGCGCCACCTGCGCGCCGGTGACAGCGCCATCACCCGCGCCAATGCCCGCGCGCTGATCGACGACTGGATCGCGGCGCAGGGCGGCGGCAACGGCATCGCCTGGCGTGCCGACGTGCTGTCGCGCCGCATCATCTCCTGGCTGTCGCATGCGCCGCTGGTGCTGACCGAGACCGACGCGCGCTTCTATCGCCGCTTCCTGCGCAGCCTGACGCGGCAGGTGCGCTACCTGCGCGCGCTGTTCAAGGAGACGCGCGACGGCGCGCCGCGGCTGCAGGCGGCGATCGCGCTCACCTACGCGGCGCTGTGCATGCAGGGCGAGCTCAAGCAGATGCGCGGCGCGGTGCGCCGGCTCAGCGACGAGCTCGACCGCCAGGTGCTGCCGGACGGCGGCCATGTCAGCCGCAATCCCGGCACGCTGGTCGAACTGCTGCTCGATCTCCTGCCGCTGCGCCAGGCCTTCAACGCCCGCCAGCTGCCGGTGCCGAAGCCGCTCAACAACGCGATCGACCGCATGATGCCGATGCTGCGGTTCTTCCGCCACGGCGACGGCAATTTCGCGCTGTTCAACGGCATGGGGCCGACCGCCGCCGACATGAACGCCACCGTGCTCGCCTATGACGATGCGCGCGGCGCGCCGGTGGCGAATGCGCCGCATTCCGGCTATCAGCGGCTCGAAGCCGGCGACACCGTGGTGCTGGTCGACACCGGCAAGCCGCCGCCGATGGCGCTGAGCCAGGAGGCGCATGCCGGCGCGCTGTCGTTCGAGCTGTCGTGGCGCAGCCACCGGCTGATCGTCAATTGCGGCCTGCCCGCGGTCGGCCGCGAGACCTGGCGGCAGGTGGCGCGCGCCACTGCGGCGCATTCCACCGTCACCTTCAACGACACGTCCTCGTGCAGCTTCGGCGAGGCGCGGATGTTCCGCAACCTGCTGTTCGGCATACCGATCATCGGCGGTCCGCGCAACGTCATGACGCGGCGCGAGGACACCGAGGACGGCATCGTGCTGCACAGCCATCATGACGGCTACGCCGACCGCTTCGGCATCGTCCACAACCGCGTGCTGACGCTGTCGGCGGACGGCGAGATGCTGAGCGGCGAAGACAGCTTCGAGCCGGTTTCCGGCGGCAGCCTGCCCGATAGCACGCCGGACGAGTTCGCGGTGCGCTTCCACCTGCATCCCTCGATCAAGGCCAACCGGCTCAGCGACGGTCATGCCGTGATCCTGGTGCTGCCCGACCGCGAGGCGTGGACCTTCAACGCCTACGACAATGTCGCCGAGATCGAGGAAAGCGTGTTTCTGGCCGGGGCGGACCGGCCGCGCCGCACGGTGCAGATCGTGATCTACGGTCATGTCCGCGAGCAGCCGGCGGTGCGCTGGTCGCTGCTGCACATGCCGCGCACCGTGTCCGGCGCGGTGCCCAATCCGGACGAGCCCGAACTGCCGCTGTAGCGATTTTTCTGGATGAGGCGCACCGGCCTGTTCCGCTCGCCCGAGCCGGTGTGCTAACCCGCCGGCCATGCCGACCGATCTCCGCCCCGTCCGCCGCGCCCTGCTGTCGGTCTCCGACAAGACCGGGCTCATCGATTTCGCCCGCGCGCTCGCCGGCCGCGGCGTCGAGCTGATCTCGACCGGCGGCACCGCGCGGGCGCTGAAGGAGGCCGGGCTCGCCGTGACCGACGTGTCGGAACTGACCGGCTCGCCGGAGATGATGGACGGCCGGGTCAAGACCCTGCATCCCAAGGTCCACGGCGGTCTCCTTGGCATCCGCGACAATGCCGAGCACGCCGCGGCGATGACGAAGCACGGCATCCGGCCGATCGACCTCCTGGTGGTCAACCTCTATCCGTTCGAGGCCACGGTCGAGCGCGACGCCGGCTACGACGACTGCATCGAGAACATCGACATCGGCGGTCCGGCGATGATCCGCGCCGCCGCCAAGAACCACGCCGACGTCGCGGTGGTGGTCGATGCCGCCGACTACGGCAAGGTGCTGGACGCGCTCGCGGCCCACGACGGCGCCACCACCTACGCGCTGCGGCAGCGGCTCGCGGCGAAAGCCTATGCCCGCACCGCGGCCTACGACGCCGCGATCGCGAACTGGTTCGCGGCGACGCTCGACGACGCCGCGCCGGACTACCGCGCGTTCGGCGGCACGCTGGTCGAGGCGCTGCGCTACGGCGAGAACCCGCACCAGAGCGCCGCGTTCTACCGCGCGCCCGGCCGGCGCTTCGGCGTCGCCACCGCGGTGCAACGCCAGGGCAAGCAGCTCTCCTACAACAACATCAACGACACCGACGCGGCCTACGAATGCGTCGCCGAGTTCGATCCGGTGCGCACCGCGGCCTGCGTCATCGTCAAGCACGCCAATCCGTGCGGCGTCGCCGAGGGCGCGAGCCTGGTCGAGGCCTACCGCAAGGCGCTCGCCTGCGACACCACCTCGGCATTCGGCGGCATCGTCGCGCTCAACCGCGCGCTCGACGCCGAGGCGGCGCGCGCCATCGTCGAGATCTTCACCGAGGTCATCATCGCGCCGTCCGCCACCGAGGAGGCGATCGCCATCGTCGCCGCCAAGAAGAACCTGCGGCTGCTCACCGCCGGCGGGGTGCCCGATCCGCGCGCGGCCGGCGTCACCGTGAAGTCGGTCGCCGGCGGGCTCCTGGTGCAGTCGCGCGACAATGCCGTGGTCGACGACATGACGCTGAAGGTGGTCACCAGGCGCGCGCCGAGCGAGGCGGAACTGCGCGACCTGCGCTTCGCGTTCCGCGTCGCCAAGCACGTCAAGTCCAACACCATCGTCTATGCCAAGGACCTCGCCACCGTCGGCATCGGTGCCGGGCAGATGAGCCGGGTCGATTCCGCGCGCATCGCCGCGCGCAAGGCCGAGGACGCCGCGCGCGAACTCAAGCTCGCGGCGCCGATGACCAAGGGCTCGGTGGTCGCCTCCGACGCGTTCTTCCCGTTCGCCGACGGCCTCCTGGTCGCGGTCGAGGCCGGCGCCACCGCGGTGATCCAGCCCGGCGGCTCGATGCGCGACGACGAGGTCATCAAGGCCGCCGACGAACACGGCATCGCCATGGTGATGACCGGCACGCGCCACTTCCGGCACTGACACGGCCCCCCCGCGCGGCCGACTTAACCCTTCGCCAGATCGCCGAGCAGGCTCGCCGCCACCGCGAGCTTCGACAGCGTCAGACCGGAGCCCGCGATCTGGTCGAGCGCGGCGCGGGTGCGCGCCACGTCGTGCGCATGCTCGGCGACCCAGGCGTCCGCCGCCGCCGCGCCCGAGGCGCTGCCGCCGAGCATCGCCGCGGTCAGCCGCCGCGCCGCATCGCCGATGGTGTCGAGCGCGCGGTCGAGCGCCAGCCGGTCGAAGTAATCCGACACCGCGATGCCGCGCGCGGCCTCGGCGATGCGGTCGATCCGGAATAGCGCCTGCGCCGCGAAATAGGTGGCGGCGACTTCGCCGACCGGCCGCCGGGCGCGCGACGCGGCCTGCACGATGTCCGGCGCCGATTTCAGCAGCGGCAGGCTGGCGAAGCGCAGCGCCAGCGCCTCCGGCACGCCGGCCTCGTGCAGCCTGGCGCCGCGCGCCGACACCGCGCGCAGCGCCTCTTCCGGCAGCGCCGCGCCGAGCGCGGCGGCGACCTGCGCGATGCCGTCGCGATAGTGCGCCACCACCGCGGCGAGCCCCTGGCCGAGATCGACATTGCGCAGGAACCAGACCAGCCGGTCGAGCAGCAGGTCCTGCACCGCGGCATAGAGCTCGAGTTGCAGCGCGCCGCCGATCCGATTGTCGAGCGCGTTGATCTCGTCGTTGAGCTCCGGCATCTCGTAGCTGTCGCGCACCGCGGCGAAGGCGGCGGCGATGCGCGGCGCCTCGGCGCCGGCCTGGTCGGCGATCCGCACGATCAGCGACGGCCCGCCGCGGTTGATCATCGAATTGGCGAGCTGGGTGGCGATGATCTCGCGCCGCAGCCGGTGATGCTCGAGCGCGTCAGGATAGCGCTCCGCCACCTCCCTGGGGAAATAGCGGCCGAGCTCGCGCCCGAGATAGGGATCGTCGGGCACCGGCGATTCCAGCAACTCTTCATACAGCTGCAGTTTTGCATAGGCGAGCAGCACCGCCAGCTCCGGCCGGGTGAACGCCGCCCCGCGCTTGAAGCGCTCCGCCAGCTCGACATCGTCGGGCAGGAACTCGACTGCACGGTCGAGCCGGCCGCGGATCTCCAGCGTCTGCATCAGCCGCTGCAGGAAACCGGCATCCTCCAGGCCGCGCCGCTCCGCAAGCGACAAAGCGAGCGTCTGCAGGTAGTTGTTGCGCAGCACGACGCGCGCGACCTCCTCGGTCATCTCGGTGAGCAGCGCGTTGCGGCTCTCCAGCGTCAGCCGGCCGTCGGCCAGCGGCCGCGTCAGCGCGATCTTGATATTGACCTCGACGTCGGAGGTGTTGACGCCGGCGGAATTGTCGATGGCGTCGGTGTTGAGCCGCACCCGCGCCTGCGCCGCCTCGATGCGGCCGCGCTGCGTCATGCCGAGATTGGCGCCCTCGCCGACCACCTTGCAGCGCAGCTCCTTGCCGGTGACGCGGATCGCGTCATTGGCGCGGTCGCCGACCGCGTCGTCGCTCTCGGTCGAGGCGCGGACATAGGTGCCGATGCCGCCGAAGAACAACAGATCGACCGGCGCCTTCAGGATCGCGCTCATCACCTGCTGCGGCGTCGCCCGCGCCTTCGCGAAGCCGAGCGCGGCCTGCGCCTCCTTCGACAGGTCGATCTCCTTGAGGCTGCGCGGATAGATGCCGCCGCCGCGCGACAGCAGCGCCTTGTCGTAGTCCTGCCAGCTCGAGCGCGGCAGGTTGAACAGCCGCTGGCGCTCCGCGAAGCTCTTCTCCGGATCGGGGTCGGGATCGATGAAGATGTCGCGGTGGTCGAACGCGGCGACGAGCTTGATGGTGCGCTCGCGCAGCATGCCGTTGCCGAACACGTCGCCCGACATGTCGCCGACGCCGACGCAGGTGAACGGCGTCTCGTGGATGTTGACATCCATCTCGCGGAAATGCCGTTTGACCGATTCCCAGGCGCCGCGCGCGGTGATGCCCATGCCCTTGTGGTCGTAGCCGGCGGAGCCGCCGGAGGCGAAAGCATCGCCGAGCCAGAAATTGTGCGCCGTCGAAATCGCGTTCGCGGTGTCGGAGAAGGTCGCGGTGCCCTTGTCGGCGGCGACCACCAGATAAGGATCGTCGCCGTCGTGGCGCACCACATTGGCGGGCGGCACGATGCGGCCGTCGGCGCCGATATTGTCGGTGATGTCGAGCAGCGCGTCGATGAATTCGCGATAGGCCGCGGTGCCCTCGGCCTGGATGTCCTCGCGCCGGCCGCCCGCCGGCAGCCGCCTCGGCACGAAGCCACCCTTGGAGCCGACCGGCACGATCACCGCGTTCTTGACCTGCTGCGCCTTGACCAGGCCGAGCACCTCGGTGCGGAAATCCTGCGGCCGGTCGGACCAGCGGATGCCGCCGCGCGCGACCTTGCCGAAGCGCAGATGGTCGCCTTCGACGCGCGGCGACGACACGAAGATCTCATAGAGCGGATGCGGCTTCGGCAATTCGTCGAGCCTGCCGCTCTCGAACTTGATCGAGATCAGCGGCTTGGGCCGGCCGTCGGCGCCGGGCTGATAGAAGTTGGTGCGCACCGCGGCCCGCACCGCGTTGAGGAAGCGGCGCAGGATGCGGTCCTCGTCGAGGCTCTGCACCGCTTCCAGCGCCTTCTCGATGCGCGCGGCGACCGCCTGCTCCTTCTCCGCGCGGTTCGCCGCCGCCTCCGGCCGCGGATCGAACCGCGCGTGGAACAGCGCGACGATGTCCGCGGCGATGGCGTGATGCTTGCGCAGCGTCGTCCACATATAATCCTGCGAGAACGGCACCCGCGCCTGCTGCAGGAAGCGCGAGATGGTGCGGATCAGCGCGACGTCGCGCCACATCAGCCCGCCGGTCAGCACCAGCGCGTTGTAGCCGTCGTTGTCGCCGGCGCCGCCCATGACGACGAGGAAGGTCGCCTCCAGCCGCTGCTTGAGCCGCGCGGTCTCGTCGTCGAGATCGACTTCGGCGCCGTCGGCGCGCTGCAGCAGCATGTCGTGGAACCAGGCTTCCGGCGCGCCGGCGGGAGCGAGCCGGTGGGTGCGCTCGTCGACCACGCGGAAGCCCATATTCTCCAGCACCGGCACGCGCTCGGACAGCGGCAGCGGCCGGCCGCGGCTCCAGATCTTCAATCCGATGCTGTCCGGCCCGCCGCCGTCGCGATGGCCGAAATCGACGCCGAGCGGACGCTCCGCCGAGAGATGTTCCAGCACGCGGATGCTGGCGACCGCGTCGGCCGGCGGATAGTCGTCGCGATAGCCGGCCGGAAACGCATCGCGATAGCGCGCGGCGAGCGCCCGTGCGGTATCGTCGGCATAGGCCGCCGTCAGCGCCTCGCCGAGCGAATCGGCCCAGTTCCGCAGCATGCCGGCGATCGCCCGCTCCAGTTGCGCGCGCGGCACCTGCGGCGTCGGCCCGGGATTGCGGCCGATGATGAAATGCGCCCGCACCAGCGGACCCTCGGTGTAGTACGGATAGAATGCCGAGACGCGGCCGTCGAACACCGAGGCGAGATAGCTGCCGACCGCGGTGCGCAGCCGACTGTCGGCGCGCTCGCGCGGCACGAACATCAGCACCGAGACGAAGCGGTCGAACCGGTCGCGCCGCACCAGGACGCGCAGCCGCGGCCGCTCGTCGAGCTGCAGCATGGCCATCGCAAACTCGTAGAGCGTGTCCTCGTCGATCTGGAACAGCTCGTCGCGCGGATAGGTGTCGAGGATGTTGGCGAGCGCCTTGCCGGAATGGCTGTTCGGCAGCAGCCCGGCGCGCGCCTCGATCGCCGCGATCTTGCGCCGCAGATAGGGGATCGCGCGCGCCGGCCGCGTATAGGCGGTCGAGGTGAACAGGCCGACGATGCGCAACTCGCCGGCGAGCTGGCCGCGCGCGTTGAAGCGCTTGACGCCGATATAGTCGAGATAGACGCGGCGATGCACGCGCGAGCGCACATTGGCCTTGGTGACGATCAGGAGCTTCGGCTCCTTGAGGAACGCCATGATCTCCGGCGTGAATTCCAGCTGCTCGGGACCATGGCGCAGCACCTGCATCTCGCGCGCGCGCAGGATGCCGAGCCCGTTCTCCGCCGCCGGCTCGAGCGCCTGGCCGTCCGGCGTCAGCGCATAGTCGCGCACGCCGAGGAAGGTGAAGTTGTCGGCGAGCAGCCACTCGACGAAGTTGATCGCCTCGGAGATTTCCGCGACCGGCAGCGGCGGCGGCTTGTCCTTGAGCTGCACCACGGCCTCGCCGACGCGGTCCTGCATCGCGCGCCAGTCCGTCACCGCGACGCGCACCTGCGCCAGCACCATCTCGAGCTCGGCGGCGACCGCAGCGCGGCGCGCGGCGTCGAGCGAAGCATCGACATGGATGTGGATGAAGCTCTCGCGCGCGGCGCCGTTGACCGGCGCGCCGCCGTGGAACGCGGTGAGCCGGCCGTCGCGGTCGCGCTCCACCGCCAGCACCGGATGCGCGACGAGCTGCACCGTGAGACCCTGCTCGGCGAGCTCGCCCATCACCGAGTCGACCAGGAACGGCATGTCGTCGTTGACGATCTCGATGACGCCGACTGCGCCGGCCTTGCCCTCGCCGGTGGCGGCGAGCGCGACCTCGTCGAACCGGACCTTGGCGGCCTCCGGCTGCCGTTCCGCCAGGAACGCCCAGGCGCGCATGGCGAGCTGCGTCAGGTCCTGCGGCCGGTAGCGCAGCACGTCCTCCGGCGCGGCGCGGGCGAACAGCGCGGCGGTGAAATCGACCGGGACATCGCGCGCCTGCGGCGCCGCCTCGGCGATCAAGCTGCGTGCATCGCGCGTCTCATCGGCGCCAGCGAGGCTTTCGGCCATGATCGTATCCTCGCGTCCCAGGAGACGGGACGGAATCGCTCAGGCGAGTCTCGACCGTCCGTGACCGGGCGTCGAGAGGCGCTTGATCTAGGCCGCCTTTGCGAAAAGAGCAAGGCACGCCGAATTATTTCGCGATGATTCGATGCTGTATTCTGTCGGTCTTGATTCTGTCATGAGTGCGATATCGTCGATGTCGCGAAGCGTATAGGCTTGAGCATTCAGCAGGAGACGACGAGCATCGCCATGGCAAGGACCACGCGCAGGACCCGGGCGGCGGGCCGCCGCCGAATGGTCAGGAAGGCTGACCAAAAAACCGCACGCGCGGGCGCACGGAAGCCGAAAGCCGACGACGCGCCGGTGATCGCGCTCGACCTTGCGCCGGCTGCGCTGTCGCCGGCGATGGCAGCCTATTTCCGCAAATGCGAGGAGAAGCTCGGCTTCGTGCCCAACGTGCTGAAGGCCTATGCCTTCGACAATGCCAAGCTCGAAGCCTTCGTCGCCATGTACAACGACCTGATGCTCGGCCCCTCCGGGCTCAGCAAGCTCGAGCGCGAGATGATCGCGGTCGCGGTGTCGTCGCACAACCGCTGCTATTACTGCCTCGCCGCCCATGGCGCCGCGGTGCGGCACTATTCCGGCGATCCGCTGCTCGGCGAGCAGATCGCGATGAACTACCGCGCCGCGCGGCTCGACGCGCGCCGCCGCGCGATGCTCGACTTCGCGGTGCGGCTCACCGCGCAGCCGTGGACCATCGAGGACGCCGACCGCGAGCGGTTGCGCCGCGCGGGCTTCAGCGACCGCGACATCTGGGATATCTCGGCGGTCGCCGGATTCTTCAACATGTCGAACCGCATCGCCAGCGCCACCGACATGCGGCCGAATATCGAGTACCACAGCCAGGCCCGCCAGGGCCTGCCGACCCACCAAAGCACACCGACGACATGACGCTTCCTCCGCTGCCTGACTTCTCCGGACCGATCGAGATCGATCTCTCCGGCGGCAACCTCATCCGCCATCACCTGTTCAACAAGGGCACCGCCTTCACCGAAGCCGAGCGCGACGTCTTCCACCTGCACGGCCTGCTGCCGCCCAATGTCGGCACACTGGAGGGCCAGGTGTCGCGGCGGCTCAAGGTGCTGCGCGGCTTCTCGACCAATTTCGAGCGCTACGCCTTCATCCGCGACCTGCAGGACACCAACGAGACGGTGTTCTACGCGCTCTTGACCTCGCATATGGAGGAGCTGCTGCCGATCGTCTACACGCCGACGGTCGGCGAAGGCTGCCAGCGCTTCAGCGAGATCTGGCGCAAGCCGCGCGGCCTGTTCATCAGCTATCCGAACCGGCACCGCATCGCCGAGATCTTCAACCGGCGCAATCTCAACGACGTGCGCATCATCGTCGTCAGCGACGGCGAGCGTATCCTCGGCCTCGGCGACCAGGGCGCCGGCGGCATGGGCATCCCGATCGGCAAGCTGTCGCTCTACACCGCCTGCGCCGGCATCCACCCGACCCAGACGCTGCCGGTGTTCCTCGACGTCGGCACCGACAACCAGGAGCGGCTGCTCGATCCGCTCTATATCGGCTGGCGCCACAACCGCGTGCGCGGGCAGGAGTACGACGACTTCATCGAGGACTTCGTCAGCGCGGTGATGACGCGCTGGCCCAACGTGCTGCTGCAATGGGAGGACTTCGCCGGCGCCAATTCCGGCCGGCTGATCGAGCGCTACCGCGACCGGCTGTGCACCTTCAACGACGACATCCAGGGCACCGCGGCGATCGCCGCCGGCACGCTGCTCGCCGCCATCAACGTCACCGGCATCCCGCTCACCGAGCAGCGCATCGCGCTGTTCGGCGCGGGCTCGGCCGGCTGCGGCATCTGCGCATTGATCATGCAGGCGATGATCGATGATGGCCTGCCGGAGCAGGAGGCGCGGCGGCGCTTCTACGCGGTCGACCGCAACGGGCTGCTGGTCGACGGCATGAACGACATCCATCCCGGCCAGCGCTTCCTCGCCCGCAGCCGCGAGGACGTCGCGGACTGGCGGCTGCGCAATGCCGGCCGGATCGAGCTGATCGACGTCATCGACAATGCCAGGCCGACCACGCTGATCGGGGTGTCGGGGCAGCCCGGCGCCTTCACCGAGGAGATCGCGCGGGCGATGGCGCGCAATGTCGAGCGGCCGGTGATCTTCCCGCTGTCGAATCCGACCTCGCGCAGCGAGGCGATCCCGCAGAAGCTCGTCGAATGGACCGAGGGCCGCGCCCTGATCGGCACCGGCAGTCCCTATCCGCCGGCGACCTGGCAGGGCCGCACCATCCCGATCGACCAGACCAACAATTCCTACATCTTCCCCGGCGTCGGTCTCGGCGTGCTCGCCGCCGGCGCGCGCCGCGTCACCGACACGATGTTCATGGCCGCGGCCAAGGCGCTGGCGGCGTTGTCGCCGGCGCGCACCGACCGGACCGCGCGGCTGCTGCCGCCGGTGAACGAATTGCGCATGGTGTCCGCCAAGGTGGCGTTCGCGGTCGGCCGGCAGGCGCAGGCCGACAGCGTCGCGCCGCAGATCAGCGCCGACGAGTTGGAGGCGCGCATCCGCGGTTTCATGTGGACGCCGGGATACCGGCCCTATATCCGCAAGCCGCGCCGGCGGGACTAGCATGATGAAGCGCGCCGGCATCGCTGCCGCCGCCATCGCCGCGCTGCTGGCGCTGGTGCTGCCGGCGCGGGCGCAGACCACGCCGGCGCTGGAATCGAGCCTGCCCGCGGTGCCGCCGGTGACCGCGGTGCGCGCCGCCCACGGCATGGTGGTGGCGCAGGAAGGCCGCGCCGCCACGGTCGGCGTCGATATTTTGCGGCAGGGCGGCAATGCTGTCGACGCCGCGGTCGCCACCGGCTTCGCGCTCGCCGTGACCTATCCGCGCGCCGGCAATATCGGCGGCGGCGGCTTCATGGTGATCCATCGCGCGAGCGGCGAGGCCGCGGCGATCGATTATCGCGAGACCGCGCCGGCGGCCGCCCATCCGACCATGTTCCTCGACGAACACGGCGCCGTCGATCCGCGCAAGTCGCGCGACAGCGCGCTCGCGATCGGCGTGCCGGGCACGGTGGCGGGCCTCGCGCTGGCGCACGAGCGGTTCGGCTCCGGCCGCTTCACGCTGGCCCAGCTCATCGCGCCGGCGCTCGCGCTCGCCCGCGACGGCATTCCGGTCGACGGCGATCTCGCCGATTCGCTGCCGCGGCTGTCGGCGCGGCTGGCGCGCTGGCCGGCGAGCGCCGCGATCTTCCTCAATCCCGACGGCAGCGCGCTGCGCGCGGGCCAGCGGCTGGTGCAGCGCGACCTCGCCGACACGCTCGCCGCGATTGCGCGCGAGGGCGCGCAGGGATTTTATGAGGGCACGGTCGCGGAGAAACTCGCCGTCGGCGTGCAGAAAGCCGGCGGCCTGATCACCTTCGACGATCTCAAATCCTATCGTGCAGTCCTGCGCGCGCCGGTGCGCGGCCGCTACCGCGGCTACGAGGTGATCTCGATGCCGCCGCCGTCGTCCGGCGGCGTGCATCTGATCGAGATGCTCAACATCCTCGAAGGCTTCACGCTCACCGACGATGCCGCCGCGCGCCACCTGATGATCGAGGCGATGAAGCGCGCCTATGCCGACCGCGCCGTCTATCTCGGCGATCCCGACCGCGTCACCGTCCCGGTCGCGGGGCTGACCTCGAAACGCTACGCCGCGACGCTGCGCGCCACCATCGACCCCGATCGGGCGACGCCGGCCACGCCGGGCGCGTTTCCGGTGCCGCGCGAGGGCGACAACACCACGCATTTCTCGGTGGTCGATCGCGACGGCAACGCGGTGTCGAACACTTATACGCTGAACTTCAGCTACGGCCTCGGCCTCGTCGCCGCCGGCACCGGCGTGCTGCTCAACAACGAGCTCGACGACTTCACCGCGAGCCCCGGCGCCGCCAATGCCTACGGCCTGATCGGCTTCGAGCCGAACCTGCCCGGTCCCGGCAAGCGGCCGCTGTCGTCGATGACGCCGACCATCCTGCTCAAGGACGGCAAGGTCGCGCTGGTCACCGGCTCGCCCGGCGGCAGCCGCATCATCACCGCGGTGCTGCAGCAGATCGTCGGCATGATCGATTTCGGTCTCGACGTTGCCGCCTCGGTCGGCGCACCGCGGCTGCATCATCAATGGCAGCCCGACGAGGTGATCGCCGAGCCGGCGGTGCCGGAGGTGATGCGGCGCGACCTCGCCCGCCGCGGCCACCGCATCGTGACGCGGCCGCCGGCGACCGCGGTCAACGCCATCGCCGCCGACGGCCAAGGGGGATTCATCGGCGCCGCCGACAGCCGCACCCGCGGCGCGCTGGCGGCAGGATACTGACCGCGCGCGCGTGAACGCGCTTTGCGCGGCGTCCGGAATGACGATGGAGAGTCTGCTTAAGCTCATTCAATTCAAACGAGAGCCGGTGCCTACTCCGCGAACGGCCAGTCGTCCGGCGCCGTCACCTCGCGCATCCCGGTGATGTTGCCGACCGTCTCGGCCGACAGGCACAGCATGTTGATCGAGACGATGCCGGGAAACACGTTGACGCCGTTGCCGTAGATGTTGCGCTCGTTGAACAGCGGCGGCAGGTGCCAGAACAGCCGGTAGTTCATCGCCTGCAGCCGCGCGATCAGCCCGGCCGATTTCGGCCGCCGGTCGTTCTCGACATAGAGCACAGGGCGGTCGCGCTTGATGACGCCGGCGGCGCCGGCGATCACCTCCTCCTCCATGCCCTCGACGTCGACCTTGATGAAGTGGCAAGCCTCGAGCCCGAGCCCGTCGAGCGGCACCACCATCACGGTCTCGCCGCCCTGCTGCTCCCCGTCGAGCGAAACACCGCCGAAATTGCCGGTCTGGCCATAGTCGATCGCGGGAATGAAGGCCTGGCCGGGCGTCCTGCCGAGGCCCATCTGCATCGCGCGCACATTGCCGACTTCGTTCAGTGCCAGGTTGGCGCACAGCATCTGGTGCAGCGTGCGCTGCGGCTCGAACGCCACCACGCTGCCGGAGGCGCCGACCGCCTCGGCGAAATACAGCGTGTGCGCGCCGATATTGGCGCCGACATCGATGATGGTCATGCCCGGCTTGAGCATCTGCGCGAACAGCTCGATCTCGCCGAACGAGAATTCGCCGTAGAGCTCGAGCGAGCGCCCGACATAGGCGTCATGCACGTTGTAGAGCATGAAGCCGTGGCGGGTCTGCTTGACGCGGATATGCGCGCCGTTGATGAGCGCCGCCGACGTCGTCACCTGCATGCTTGCCCGCCCCTGCCCCCGCGATTCGGTGGCGGCGATCTTACAGGAAATCGGGAACCGGCCGGGCGGAGCGGACCGGGATGCGGCGTCAGCCGAGGCGGCGGCGGATCGGCAGGCCGCGGCTCGGCTCCTGCTGCGGACGCGGCCGGCGGCCGGCGATCCGGATCATGGCCTTGGCGGCGACGGGCGGCAGGAATGCGGAGGCCACCGCGACGGTGCCGCCACGCGCCGGTTTCACGGCATCATCGAGAAATCGGGCCGCCAGAACATACCGCATGATCGGATTCGTGAAGCCGTTGGACGAAACTGGAGCGGGCGAAGGGATTCGAACCCTCGACCCCGACCTTGGCAAGGTCGTGCTCTACCCCTGAGCTACACCCGCATTTTCAAAGACTTAGCCGATTTCTGGGATCTGAGATCGGCCCGCTGGCAGCCTCGGCACGTTGGGTGGCGAACGTGCTGCCAACATGCCCGGCCCTGGCCAATGGCCCGCGCCGAGCGGGGCACCGTGTAGCAGGCGCAGACGCCCAAGGGAAGCCCGTTCATCGGGTTTCAGTATCAGGGAACGCGGGCGGGAATGACGGGCCGTGCCGGCTGGCTGCTCAGGCTCGACCGCCCGCCGGCGCCGGTCCGAACAGCACCTGAGCTGTCACTCCCGCCAGGGCCGCACCAAGCAGCTGCGCGGCGACGAACCCCGGCACATCGCCGAGGGCGATGCCGGCGAAGGTGGCGGTGAAGCCGCGCGCCAGCGTCACGGCCGGGTTCGCGAAGGACGTCGATGACGTGAACCAGTAGGCCGCGGTGATGGTGAGCCCGACCAGCCAGGGCACTGCCTGCGGCGCGTGGCGGATGCCGCCGAGGATGGCCAGCAGCAGCGTGAAGGTCGCGACCACCTCGGCGAACCAGAGCGGCGGCCCAGCGCGGGCCAGCGTGCCGATCATCAATGGCGGAAGGCCGAACATCAGGTGCGCGACCGCGGTGCCAAAAAGGCCGCCCGCGCACTGCGCAACGATGTAGGGAACTGCGCGGGACCACCGCGTCGCGCCGCGCGCGGCCAGCACCACGGTCACGGCCGGGTTGAAATGAGCGCCCGATACCGGCCCCAGGATCGAGACAAGCACCGTCAGGATCGCGCCGGTCGGAATGGCGTTGCCCAGGAGCGCGACGGCCTGGTTGCCGCCGGACAGCCGGTCCGCCATGGTTCCCGAGCCGACGACGGTGGCGACCAGAAGCGCGGTGCCCAACGCCTCCGCTGCCACGGCTCGCTTCATGCGATGCCGATCTCGCGCAGCTTGGTTTGCAGGCTCATCCGGTCGACAGCTTGCAACGGCAGGGCCGCAAAGAGGCCGATGCGCCGATGCAACATGCGATAGGCGTCCGTGAACGCCAGCGCGATCTCGGCGGCTGTGCCGGTCGCCATCGCAGGATCGGGCACGCCCCAATGGGCCGTCATCGGCTGGCCCGGCCATACCGGGCATGCCTCGCCCGCCGCATTGTCACAGACCGTGAACACGAAATCGAGCGGCGGCGCGCCGGGCTGCGCGAATTCACCCCACGGCTTCGAACGCAGGCCCGCGGTTTCATAGCCCAGGCGTTGAAGCAGCGCGACGGCCTCCGGATGCACGCGACCCTTCGGCTGGCTTCCCGCGCTGAAGGCGCGAAACCTGTCCGCGCCGACCTTGTTCAAGACGGCCTCCGCAATGATGGACCGCGCGGAATTGCCGGTGCAGAGGAACAGGACGTTATAGATGCGGTCAGGCATGGATTCGTCCTTTGCTCCCGGTGCCGGTGGCTGGCGCGCAGCAGGGGTCGGCAAGGATCGGTGCGCAGATTTCCGGGCGGCCCGCGCAACAGTCCTTCATCAGGAAGCCGATCAGACCGCGCAGCGCGTCATAATTCGCGGTGTAGATGATCGACCGCGCCTCGCGACGCGCCGCTATCAGCTTGGCGCGCTCAAGCTCCTTCAGGTGAAACGATACGTTCGACGCGGACACGCCGAGCTTTTCCGCAATCTCTCCGGCCGGCACGCCGTCGGAGCCGGCCCGCACCAAGAGGCGGACGACGCTCAGCCGCGTCTCCTGAGCCAGCGCGGCAAAGCCGGCCAGGGCCTGACCCTTATTCATGTTTCAACAGTCCTTTAATTCAAGAATCATTGAAATAATATTTAGCATCCTGGCTGCTTCCAGCCAAGCCGTGACTGAGCCATTCCTGCCTGCGGCGCACGGCCGCGTCCTTGCCGCTTCGCGGCACCGCGCCGTCGAGACCGGACCGCCAGCCGCTGCGCTCTTAAGGTGGACCATCGACCGCAAGGCGGCTTAGGTTTCCCACCCGATTCTGCAACGCCGCAACCCGCCGCCCATACCCGCCGCCCATGCCCGCCACCCCTGCCGACCTGTTCGCCGCCCTCGACCGCCTCGGCATCGCGCACCGCACCGTGACCCATCCGCCGCTGTTCACGGTGGAGCAGTCGCGCGCGCTGCACGCCGAGGTTCCCGGCGGCCATACCAAGAACCTGTTCCTGCGCGACAAGAAGGGCGCGGTGTTCCTGGTGGTGGCGCTGGCCGATGCGGCGATCGACCTTAAGGGGCTGCACCGCGTGCTCGGCGCCAGCGGCCGGTTCTCGTTCGGCTCCGCCGAGCTGATGATGGAGCTGCTCGGGGTGACGCCGGGCTCGGTGACGCCGTTCGGCGTCATCAACGACGCCGGCGGCCGCGTCGCGGTGGTGCTGGACGCGGCAATGATGGAGCATGCCGTGCTCAACTATCACCCGCTCGACAACACCATGACCACGACCATCGCCCGCGACGACCTCGTCAAATTCCTGGAGGCGACCGGGCACCCGCCCCGCATCGTGGCGGTCGCCGCCCCGGCCGGTCCGGCGGCCGACGACGGGCTGGCGCCGCGATTGAATTCGGGCTCTAACCTCCCATCTACGTGAAGTTCCGGGACCCTGGCGGGGGTGCCGGGATCCACTCTCTCTGAACACCGGCGAGGACCAATGCTGCAGAATGGCGGGGCGACAATGACGACGGCGGGCGCGGCGTCCGCGCCGGCCGCGGACGGGCTGGTCAAGGACATCACCACCCAGTCCTTCATGAAGGACGTGATCGAGGAATCCCGCCGCCAGCCGGTTCTGGTCGATTTCTGGGCGCCATGGTGCGGCCCGTGCAAGCAGCTCACGCCGGTGCTGGAAAAGGCGGTGCGCGCCGCCAAGGGCAAGGTCAAGCTGGCTAAGATGAACATCGACGAGCACCCTGCCGTCGCCGGGCAGTTGGGCATCCAGTCGATCCCCGCGGTGATCGCCTTCGTCAACGGCCAGCCGGCCGACGGCTTCCTGGGCGCGCTGCCGGAGCGGCAGGTGATGGAATTCCTGCAGCGCATCACCAAGGGCGCGGTCGGCGCCGAGGAGAAGAGCCTGCTGATGGCGGCCGAGGAGGCGCTGGCCGCGGGCGATGCCGCCGGGGCCGCCGACATCTATGCCGGCGCGCTGGCGCAGGACGCCGGCAATATCGCCGCCATCGCCGGGCTGGCGCGCTGCCAGCTCGAACTCGGCTCGATCGAGCAGGCCAAGCAGACCCTGGCCCTGGTGCCGGCGGGGAAGCAGAACGATGCCGCCGTCACCGCCGTCCGCGCCGCGGTCGAGCTCGCCGAGCAGGCGCAGTCGCTGGGCCCGCTCAGCGAGCTGGAGCAGAAGATCGCCGCCAATCCGCTCGACCATCAGGCCCGCTTCGATCTCGCGGTGGCGCTCAATGCCGCCGGCAAGCGCGCCGAAGCGACGAGCCACCTGCTCGAGATCGTCAAGCGCGACCGCAAATGGAACGACGAGGCGGCCCGCAAGCAGCTCATCCAGTTCTTCGAAGCCTGGGGACCGGCCGACGAGGCGACGGTAGAGGGACGCCGCCGGCTGTCGTCGCTGCTGTTTGCGTGACGGTGCCGCGCGGGACGGCGCCAACGGAGGTCCATCCGATGCCGATGAACGCCACCTATCGCGGTCCGGCCGACCTGCCGCACGTCATTCCGGTGTTTCCGCTGCCCGGCGCGCTGCTGCTGCCGCGCGGGCAGATGCCGCTCAACATCTTCGAGCCGCGCTATCTCGCCATGGTCGATGACGCGCTGCGCGACGGCCACCGGCTGATCGGCATGATCCAGCCCGACCCGGCGCAGAAGGCGCAGTCCGTGGACAAGCCGGCGCTGTATAAGGTCGGCTGCGCCGGCCGCATCACCCAGCTCGCCGAGAGCGGCGACGGCCGCTATCTGATCGAGCTCACCGGCGTCGCGCGCTTCGCGATCGAGGAGGAGCTCGCGGTGTCGACCGCCTACCGGCAATGCCGCGTCACCTTCGGCCCGTTCGCCGACGACTTCATCGCCCGCAAGGGCGAGGACGAGGTCGACCGCGAGGCGCTGCTCAAGGCGCTGCGCGACTTCCTCAAGGCCAACGACCTCAAGGCCGACTGGGAGGGCATCGAGAGCGCGCCCAACGAGGCGCTGGTCAATGCGCTGGCGATGATGTCGCCCTACGGCTCGGCCGAGAAGCAGGCCATGCTGGAAGCCAAGGACCTCAAGACCCGCGCGGAGATCCTGGTCGCGGTCACCGAGATCGAGCTCGCCAAGAAGAACACCGACGGCGAAACCAAGCTGCAATGATGCCGCGCCGGTGCTAGAGTCCGGCTCGATCCGATCGAGGCACTTTCTCCTTCACCCTGCCGCGCAAGCGGGAATCCACGCTTCACGCACGAGTCCCGCTTCCGTGGGGCACGAACGGATCGTGGAAGCCCGTTCAATCTCGATGGAGACTGTCTCGATGGATACCGTGCCCGCATAAGGACCAGCAATGAACGACACCGCAGAACGACCCGCCGGCACCACCGATCCCAAGCTCCTGGAGATCCTGGTCTGTCCGCTGACCAAGGGTCCGCTGGAATACGACGCTGCGCGGCAGGAGCTGATCTCGCGCCAGGCTAAGCTCGCTTATCCGATCCGCGACGGCATCCCGATCATGCTGCCGGAAGAAGCACGCAAGCTGGACTGAGCGGTTCGCCATGCTGAAAGTGTGGGGACGCACCAATTCGATCAACGTCCAGAAGGTGATGTGGGCGATCGGCGAGCTCAGGCTCGCGCATGAGCGTATCGACGCCGGCGGCGCGTTCGGCAAGAACAAGGAGCCGCGCTATCTGGCGATGAATCCCAACGGCCTCGTCCCGGTGCTCGAGGACGACGGCTTCATCCTGTGGGAATCCAACTCCATCGTGCGCTATCTCGCCGCCACGCGCGACCGCGCCGGCGTGCTGGAGCCGCGCGATCCGCGCCGCCGCGCCCGCGCGCAGATGTGGATGGACTGGCAGCTCTCGGTGCTGCAGCCGGCGCAGCACGCGCTGTTCTGGGGGCTGGTGCGCACCGCGCCGGAGGCGCGCGATCCCGCCGCGATCGCCGCGTCGCGCGAGAAGACCGTCGCGGCGATGACGATCCTCGATCATGCGCTCGCCGAGACCGCGTTCCTCGCCGGCGACGCCTTCTCCTACGGCGACATCCCCGCGGCCCTCAACACCCGCCGCTCCTGGGCGCTGGTGCCGGACCATCCGCCGCTGCCGAATCTGCGACGCTGGTACGACGCAGTGGCGGCGCGGCCGCCGTTCCAGGAGCATGTCGAGGCGGTGCCGATGACGTGATCGCGGCGCTCAGATCATCTCGCCGCGCAACAGCTTCGGCAGCTCGCCGGTGAAGCCCGCGGCTTCGCGGATGAAGAAGCGTTTCAGCGGCGGCAGGCGCTCGACCATGCCCAGTCCGACGTCGCGCATCAGCCGCAGCACGTCGGAGTGATTGGAGAACAGCCGGTTGAGCCCGTCGGTCGCCGCACCCATCATCATGGTGTCGAAGCGGCGCCAGCGCTGGTAGCGCTCCAGCACCGACAGCGCGCCAGGATCGAGCCCGAGCCGCATCGCGTCGGCGACCACCTCGGCGAGCGCGGCGACATCGCGCAGTCCCATATTGAGCCCCTGCCCGGCGATCGGATGGATCACATGGGCGGCGTCGCCGACGAGCGCGAGCCGCTCCGCGACGAAATCGCGCGCCATGAACAGGCCGAGCGGGAACGCGCGGCGCGGGCCGACCACCTTGATGTCGCCGAGCTTGAAGCCGAAGCGGCGCTCGAGCTCGGCGTGGAAGTCGGCGTCCGGCAGCGCGACGATGCGCTCGGCCTCCTTGGTCTCCTCGGTCCATACCAGCGACGAGCGCCGGCCGGTCAACGGCAGGATCGCGAACGGACCCGCCGGCAGGAAATGCTCCTCGGCGCGGCCGTCATGATCGCGCTCATGCGCCACCGTGGTGACGATGCCGGACTGGCCGTAATGCCAGCCGCGGAACGGGATGCCGGCGCGCTCGCGCACGCCGGAGCGCGCGCCGTCGGCGCCGACCAGGAGCCGCGCGGCGACGCTGCCGCCATCGGCGAAGCGGACCGCGACCTGCGCCGACGTGGTGTCGGACGCCACCACCGCGCTCTCGCGCAGCGTCACGCCGGCCTCGCGCGCCTTGTCGACCAGCGCGTCGATCAGGTCGCGGTTCTCGATCATATAGGCGAACGGCTCGCCGGGCTCGACCTCGCCGGCGAAGGTGAGCAGCACCGGTCGCACCGCATCCTGCAGCTTGCTGTCGGTGACCACCATGTCGAGGATCGGCTGGGCGCGGCCGGCGACCGGCTGCCACGCCCCGATCGCATCGAACAGCCGACGCGCCGCCGCGGCGATCGCGGAGGCGCGGCCGTCGCGTGACGGGCCGCCGAGGGTGGGATCGGCGACCACGACCGTGACGCCGTCGCCGAGCGCCTGCCGGAGCGCGATGGCGAGCGCCAGGCCGGCAAAGCCTGCGCCGGCGATCACCACGTCGCAGCGCGCGGCCACCGCCGCCGGCCGTGTTCCCGCCGTTTCATTTTGTCGCTGTGTCGCCACGGCGTCGTTCCTGAATCATGCCTAGTCGTTATGGTGCGATCCCAATGGGGCGATCCTAGCATCCGGCGAGCGCGAACAGAAACCTGCATGCGGTATCACGACATCGACACGGTGCCCTGCTTTCGCCGGATTCGCAGGCCGGTTGTGATCGCGGGGGTCACGCTGCTGTCGGCGGCGATCGGGCTGGTGATCGCGTTTCCGCTGATTGCCGCAATTCCCTGCCCGCGCTGCTTCGGCTTCGAGCGGCTCGATGGCCGCGTGTTCGTCGAGGCCACCATGCCGGCCGGGCAGCGTCAGGAGGTCCGCGACATCGTCGCGCAGGCCCGCAACGCCGTGCAGGCATTCTATGGCACGCTGCTGCGCCAGCCGCGCGTCTTCGTCTGCGCCACCGACGCCTGCTATCGCCGGCTCGGCGGCGGCCGTTCCCGCGGCATGGCGGTGTTCGACCGCGCGCTGGTGCTGGCCCCGGATGGCGCGACGCCGGTGATCGCCACCCACGAACTGGCGCATATCGAGCTGCATGCGCGCGCCGGGGCGTGGCGGGTGTGGCGCGGCGCGATCCCGCGCTGGTTCGACGAGGGGCTCGCGGTCAATGTTTCCGACGATCCGCGCTATCTGGCGCCGGGCCGCGGCACCGCGCGCTGCCGCGCCCGCACCGACGACCCGCTGCCGGCCGCGCGGCGCGACTGGCTGGCGGCGGCCGACGACACGCTCTATGCGCTCGCCGCCTGCCGCGTCAGCGAATGGCTGGCCGCGCATGGCGGCGCCACCGCGGTGACCCGGCTCGCCGAGCGCATCGCCGAGGGCGAATCCTTCGAGCAGGCGGCCCGCTGATTGACATTCGTGCGCGGCCGCGCCGTAACTGCCGAGCCCGGCGGGCTCCGCCGCCGGATTCACGCTGCCGCGGACCCCGCATGGCCTCTCCCGTCCAGGACCTGCTGTCGATCCTCGATCTCGAACAGCTCGATCTCAACCTGTTCCGCGGCCGCTCGCCGCGCTCGAGATGGCAGCGCGTGTTCGGCGGCCAGGTGATCGCGCAGGCGCTGGTGGCCGCGATCCGCACCGTATCGGAGCGGCAGCCGCATTCGCTGCATGCCTATTTCATCCTGCCCGGCGACCCCAAGGTTCCGATCATCTACGACGTCGACCGCGTCCGCGACGGCCGCAGCTTCACCACCCGGCGCGTCACCGCGCGCCAGCACGGCCATGCCATCTTCTCGATGCTGGCCTCGTTCCATGTCGACGAGCCGAGCCTGACGCACCAGGAGCCGATGCCGGACATCGCGCCGCCCGAGGACCTGCCCGGCGACATCGAGGCCCGCCGCCACCTGCTGCCGGCCATGCCGGGACCGGTGCGCAGCTATTTCGAGCGCGAGCGACCGATCGATTTGCGCCCGGTCAGCGACCGTTACGGCGGCAAGGCGATCCCGGACGGCCGCTTCCAGATGTGGATCCGGGCGGTGGAGACGCTTCCGGACGATCCGGCGATCCATCAGGCCATCCTGGCCTATGCCTCCGACATGACGCTGCTCGACACCGCGCTGGCGCGGCACGGCCGCAGCCTGTTCGAGCCGGACTTCATGGGCGCGAGCCTCGACCATGCGCTGTGGCTGCACCGGCCGTTCCGCGCCGACGAGTGGCTGCTCTACGCGCAGGACAGCCCGAATCTGTCGGGCGCCCGCGGCTTCTCGCGCGGACTGATCTACCGCCGCGACGGCACGCTGGTGGCCTCGGTGGCGCAGGAGGGCCTGGTGCGCGAGAAGCGGAAGCCGTGATGATAAATCTCCAACATACACGCGTTCGTCCGCCGGCATGGATGCGGATGGCGGCAATCGCTGCGACGCTGTCCGGCGTGCTGTTCTGCGTGCTGCTCGCGCCCGCGGGCCACGCCGCCACCGGGCAGCGGCCGGCGCCGCCGACCGCGCAGCCCGGCGCGCCGCCGGAATTCACCCGGTTCACGCCGGCGGAGCTGACCCGCGGCTTCCTCGCGCTGGCGTTCGGCTCCGACCTGCGGGTCGGCGGCAAGCCGCGCGGCGTGCGCAAATTCTCGGGCACCGCCCGCGTCGCGGTGCTCGAGCAGGGCAGCGTGCCGCGCGCCGCGGCCTACCGCGCCGTGCTGCGCGAATTCGCCGAGAAGATTCCCAATCTCGCGGCAATGCCGAGCGACGCGCCGGACGGCGCCAACATCATCGTGCGATTGATCGACGAGAAGAATTTCGTCGGCGCGATGGAGCAGGCGTTCGGTCGCCGCGTGGCGCGGGCCTTCGTCGCGCGCACCGACCCGCAATGCATGACCAGCATCAAGTCGCGGCCCGACGGCACCATCCTGCGCGCCGACGTCTTCATCATCGTCGATCAGGGCGACGAGGTGTTCTACGACTGCGCCTATCACGAGACGCTGCACGCCTTCGGCCTGTCGAACCACGCCGACAACAATCCCTGGACCACGCTGAACCAGACCCGCGTGGTCGGCTATCTCACCGTCTACGACCGCGCGCTGCTGACCATGCTGTACGATCCGCGCGTGAAGCCGGGCATGTCGGCGTCCGAGGTGGCCAAGGTGCTGCCCGCGGTGATCGCCGATCTGCCGAAGGGTGACTGACCGCGCCGGTCAGGCCGGCCCGGCGCCGCGCGAGGCCGGCTTCGGCGGCTCCAGGATCGCGGTCTCGCCGGCGGCTTCGGCGGCCTCCACCGCGTGCAGCTCGCCGGCCGCCTCCAGCACCGGATAGGCGACCGAGACGATGTGCGAATGGATGCGGCGCAGGTCGCGCAGCACGTCGAGATGCAGCGAGGTGGTCTCCAGCGTCTCCGGCCGGCCTTCGCGCAGCCGCTCGAGGTGGCGCTCGGCCGCCGCCAGCTCGGCGTTGCGCAGCTCGGTCTTCTGCCGCAGCAGCGTGCGGGCGTCGGCGGCGTCGCCCGACATGAACACCGCGAATCCCAGCTTCAGCGCCTCCAGGATGCGGCGGTGGAACGCCTCGAGCTCGGTCGCGCCTTCGACCGAGAATTGGGTCTGGCGCCGGATCTTCTTGGCGGCGAGCTCACACAGATTCTTGTCGATGATGTCGCCGATGTGCTCGAGATTGATGGCGAAGGTGATGATCTCCATGGCGCGCCGGCCTTCGCGCTCATCGAGCGCGCCGCGCGTCAGCCGGGTGATGTAGAGCTTGATCGCCTCGTCGAGGCGGTCGACGGTGTCGTCCATGCGCGTGACCTCCTCGACCAGGCGGCGGTCGTTGGTCATCAGCGCGGTCATCACCTGCCGCAGCATCAGCTCGATCAGGTCGCCCATGCGCAGCGTCTCGCGCGCGGCATCGGCCAGGGCGAGTGACGGGGTATCGAGCGCGCGCTCGTCGAGATAGCGCGGCGCGGTCGGATCGTCGCTGGTCTGCGCTGGCAGCAGCCGCTCCAGCAGGCTTGCCAGCGGATCGAGGATGCCGATGAACAGCACCGCGGTCGCGACGTTGAAGGCGATGTGGAACAGCGCCGTCATCTTCGCCGGGTCAGGCACGAAACCATGGAACAGCGTGGCGAGCGGCTGCAACAGCGGCAGCGCGATGGCGATGCCGACCAGCCGGTTGACGAGGTTGCCGACCGGCAGGCGCCGGCTCGCCGGGTCGCCGCGGCGGCTGCCTTCGAACAGCGGGTTGATCGCGCTGCCGAGATTGGCGCCGAGCACCAGCGCGAGCGCCGCCGCCGGCGTGATGAAGTTCGACACCGCGAGCGACATGATCAGCAGCACCACCGCGACGCTGGAATGCGCCGCCCAGGTCAGCACCGCGGCGACCAGCACGCAGAAGATCGGATCGCCGGTGATGGCGCCGAGCAGCGCGCGCACCGTCGGCGCGTTCTCCGCCGGCGCCAGGCTGTCGAGCAGGATGTGCAGCGCCAGCAGCATCAGGCCGAGCCCGATCGCGACACGGCCGAGATCGCGGATGCGGCCGGCGCTGCTGCTCTTGAACGCCACCACGCCGATCACGAACAGCACCGGCGCCACCGCGGAAATGTTGAACGACAGCACCTGCACGATCAGCGTGGTGCCGATATTGGCGCCGAGCATCACCGCGAGCGCGGGGACGAGGCCGAGCATGCCGTCGGCGGCGAACGAGGCGGTCATCAGCCCGGTCGCGGTGCTGCTCTGCAACAGCGCGGTGAGACCGAGCCCCGCCATCAGCGCCGAGCCGCGGTTGCCGAGCGCGGTGCGCATCATGCGGCGCAGCTCGGTGCCGTAGGCGCGCAGGATGCCGCTATGGACCATGTGCAGACCCCACAGCAGCAGCGCGACGCCGCCCATGAGGTCGAGAAGAACGATCGTTTCCATCACATCCTTGTCGTTGCCGGCACCTTAGGACCCGCGCCGGCCGGACGATAGTCCGCGGCGGCAATGTCCGTCATGCCGTGCCGAAATAATGAGCAGCCGTGGCGGCGGTTTGGGCCGGGCCGCGGCGCGGCCCTCGCAGCGTGCCGCGAGCGCATAAAAAACTCCTTTGTTGTCAACATTATAACGGTCCGTTCCGGCGTTGGCACGGCGCTTGATTCCTGTGGTGCGGTCCTGCCCGCGAAATATCCGTTTCGCGCGCTGGCCGCAGTGAGAACGCCCGTACTGCGTCACCAGCAAGCGGGCCCGAGGGGGATCGAATCAATGAAGATCGTCACGGCCATCATCAAACCCTTCAAGCTCGACGAGGTTCGCGACGCCCTGACCGCTATCGGCGTGCAGGGACTGACCGTCACCGAGGTCAAGGGCTACGGACGGCAGAAGGGCCACACCGAGATTTATCGCGGCGCCGAATATGCCGTGAGCTTCCTGCCCAAGCTGAAGATCGAGGTCGCAGTGCCGACGACGCAGGTCGATGCGGTGGTCGCCGCCATCACCGGTGCCGCCCGCACCGGCCAGATCGGCGACGGCAAGATCTTCGTGTTCGGCCTCGACCACGCCGTGCGCATCCGCACCGGCGAAACCGATTCAGCGGCGCTGTGACCCGCGCACCGTAGACAAGGAGTTCGCGACCATGACGTTCAAGCTTTCCTCCCGCACGGTGTCCGGCTTCGCCGCCATCGCTGCCGGTCTTGTGATCTGCGGCAGCGCGCTGGCGCAGGCGCCGGCCGGCGATGCGGCGGCGGCCGGCGCGGCCGCCGCGGTGACGCCGAAGCTCGACACCGGCGACACCGCCTGGATGCTGACCTCGACCGCGTTGGTGCTGATGATGACGATTCCCGGGCTCGCGCTGTTCTACGGCGGCATGGTCCGCCGCAAGAACGTGCTGGCGACCGTGATGCAGAGCTTCGCCATCACCTGCCTGGTGACGGTGCTGTGGATGATCTTCGGCTATTCGCTCGCCTTCACGGAAGGCAGCATGAACGCCTATATCGGCAGCCTGTCGAAGGCGATGCTCGGCGGCGTCAGCAACACCACCACCAACGCGCTGGCGGCGACCATTCCGGAATGGGTGTTCATCACCTTCCAGATGACCTTCGCCATCATCACGCCGGCGCTGATCACCGGCGCCTTTGCCGAACGCATGAAGTTCTCGGCGATGATGTGGTTCATGGGGCTGTGGCTGCTCCTGGTCTATGTGCCGATCGCACACTGGGTGTGGGGCGGCGGCTTCCTCGGCTCGGCCGGCGTGCTCGATTTCGCCGGCGGCACCGTGGTGCACATCAACGCCGGCATCGCCGGCCTGGTGGCGGCGCTCATCATCGGTCCGCGCAAGGGCTACGGCACCGTCAACACCGCGCCGCATAACCTGACCTGGTCGCTGATCGGCGCGTCGCTGCTGTGGGTCGGCTGGTTCGGCTTCAACGCCGGCTCGGCGGTCGGCGCCAATGCGCTGGCCGGCGCGGCGATGGTCAACACCCAGGTCGCAACCGCGGCCGCGGCGCTGGCCTGGATGGTGTGCGAGTGGCTGATCCTGAAGAAGCCGAGCCTGCTCGGCATCCTGTCCGGCGCGGTCGCCGGCCTGGTGGCGATCACGCCGGCGGCGGGCTTCGTCAACCCGACCGGCGGCCTGGTCATCGGCATCCTCGCCGGCGCCGGCTGCTACGCCGCCGCGGTGCATCTCAAGAAGGCGCTCGGCTACGACGATTCGCTCGACGTGTTCGGCGTCCACGGCATCGGCGGCATCATCGGCGCGATCCTCACCGGCGTGTTCGCGGACGCCGCGATCAACGAGCTCGGCAAGGACGCCAGCGTGGCGACCCAGGTCTACGGGGTCGCCGTCACCATCATCTATACCGCGGTGGTGAGCGCGATCATCCTGTTCGTCATCAAGACGGTGATCGGGCTGCGGCCGAGCGCGCAGGACGAAGAAGAAGGTCTCGACATCACCCAGCACGGCGAGACCGTCCAGCAATAACCCGCTGCGGTTGGGGCGGACACCCGGCACTGTCCCATCCGTTGAGAGGCCCCGGTTCCCGGACCGGGGCCTCTCGCTATTCTGGCGGTGGACAGACGGGCACTCCGCCGAAACCGACGGATCGCGACGCCGTTTCAGGCTTGTCCTTCAGACGACGTAGCCGTGCTGCGCCGGCCAGCCGATCCGCACCATCCCCTGATCGGGAAGCTCGCGCCCGGCGCGCGCGCCGATCCGGATCCTCAACGAAACCGTCGTGCCCGATATGGTTCCGATCAGCACGCTCTCATTGCCGTAGTGAATGACGTTTGCAATCGCGAGCATGAAGGTGTTGTCGAGCGTCGGCGGCGCGTCTTGCGGCAACAGGACGATCTCTTCCGGCCTCACGAGCAGGTAGCGCGTCGCGGCCGCAGGGCTGCGGTTGAAGCGTTGCACTTTCACCGAGCCGATGTCGCGGGTGTTGGCCACGCCTTCGCCCTCGTTGGCGTCGGTCAATTCCAGAATATTGCTGTCGCCGATGAATTCCGCGACGAAGCGCGTGCGCGGCCGGTCATACAGCTCCATCGGGCTGCCGACCTGATCGATCCGGCCGCTGCGGAACACCACGATGCGGTCGGACATGGTCATGGCCTCGCTCTGGTCGTGCGTCACATAGATCATCGTGACGCCGACCTCGCGGTGGATGCGCTTGAGCTCCACCTGCATCTGCTCGCGCAGGTTCTTGTCGAGCGCGCCCAGCGGCTCGTCGAGCAGCAGCACGTCCGGCTCGAAGACGAGGCCGCGGGCCAGCGCGACACGCTGCTGCTGCCCGCCGGAGAGCTGCGTCGGATAGCGGTCCGCGAAATCGGACAGGCCGACCAGCTTCAGCACCGCCGCGGTCTTGCGCTGGATGGTGGCGTCGTCGACCTTGCGCATCTTCAGCGGAAAGGCGACGTTCCTGCGCACGGTCATATGCGGAAACAGCGCGTAGTTCTGGAACACCACGCCGATATTGCGCTTCCACGACCGCACATGGGTGATGTCGTTGCCGGCCAGCATGATGCGGCCGGCATCGGGCTCCTCGAAGCCGGCCAGCATCATCAGCGTCGTGGTCTTGCCCGATCCCGAAGGCCCGAGAAAGGTGATGAACTCGCCCTTGGCAACGGACAGGCTGATATTGTCGACGGCGCGGGTCCGCCCGTCGTAGGACTTCACGACCTCCGTCAGCTCGATATAGGGCGCCGTCAAATCTCGAACTCTTTGAATTGGCCGGCGCGCCAGTCGAGCGCCGCCTTCAGTCCCTTCTCGCTCACCAGCCGGTCGAATTCCTTGCCGACCTCGGTCTTGGCCGCATAGAGCGCGACCAGCCCGTCCACGCCGGATTCGAGCGCCGACCGCATGCCCGCGGCTTCGGCGCTGCGGTTGACCGCCCGCTTGCCCCAGCGCAGCGCGACCGGATCGATCAGCGCCAGCCGGCGGGCATAGCGTTTGGTGTAGTCGGCAAGCTCGGCGCGCGGCACCACGCGATTGATCATGCCATAGGACAGCGCCGTCTGCGCATCGATCATGTCGCCGAAATAGAGCAGCTCGCGCGCGCGCTTCAGCCCGACGATCCAGGGCATCACCACGACCGGCCCGACATGCGAGAAGCGCACCTCGGGCTCGCCGAACTTGGCATCGTCGGCGGCGATCGTCAGATCGCACATCATCGCCAATTCGCAGCCGCCGCCGAGCACATAGCCCTGCACGGAGGCGATCACCGGCTTGCTGGCCGACCATGGCGCCAGCGCCATTTCCAGGCTGTTGTGCAGCGGCGGGTCCCAGTGCAGCGGGTCGTCGCGGCCCTTGTTGCGATCCGGGCCGCTGCCGCCGATGTCGAACCCCACGGAGAAGGCACGGCCTTCCGCATCGAGGACGATAACGGAGACCTCGGAATCCTTGTCCGCCGTCTCGATCGCCTCGATGATCTCGTTCTTGAAAGCGAAGCTCAGCGCATTCAGCTTGTCCGGACGGTTGAGCGTCACATAGCCGATCTTGTCTTCGACGCGATACTTGACCAAATCACCCATCCGGACTTCTCCTTTGTTCAACTGGTGACGATCAAGGCATCGAGCACGCGGCAGCCTTCGCCGCGCGCCAGCACCTTGACCGGATTGAGATCGAGCTCGGCGAGGCTGTCGCCAGCCGCGAGGCCGAACCGCGCGACCGCCGCGATGGCGGACGCCAGCGCCTCGATATCGGCCGGCGGCGCGCCGCGCAGGCCGCAGAGCAGCGGCCAGGCGCGGGTCTCCCGCAGCATGCCGTCGATGTCGTCGGCCGTCACCGGCAGAAGCCGCATCGCGCTCTCGCGGATCAGCTCGATCAGGACGCCGCCGACGCCGAACAGCAGCGTCATGCCCCATTCGGGGTCCCGCCTGAGGCCGATGAACACCTCGACGCCGGTGGACACCATCGGCTGCACCAGATAGCCGCGCATCGACTTCGGCCCGATGCGCGCGACGGCATCGCTGAGCTCGGCAAAGGCTTTCCGCAGCTCGGCTTCGCTTTTGATCCCGAGCCTGACGACGCCCATTTCGGTCTTGTGCGGCATCGCGTCGGACGCGACCTTGAGGACGACGGGCCAGCCGATGCTGCGGGCGAAGGCAGCGGCTTCGTCCGCGCTCTGCACCAGTGTTTCGTCGGTCACCGGCAGGCCGTAGCGGGCAAGGATCTGCTTGGAATCGTATTCATTGATGGTGCGGCCGGTGCCTGCGCCGGGCAGCGTCATCCGCTCCACGGGCTCCACCGGGATCGCGCGTCGGCGGCGGGCCTGTTCGAACCAGGCGACCCGATCGATCGCCTGCAGCCCCTGCCGTGCGCCGCCGAGCATTCCGGCACCCGCCTCGCGCAGCAGATCGAGATTGCCGCTATGCATCAGGCCGGGCCGCATGTTCAGCGCGAAATGCGGCTTCGACGATGCCAGCGCCGAGGCGCAGAACAGCTTCATCACCGCTTCGGAGCGCCCGATCGGCGCATGGTCGATGTTCTCATTGCAGAGCACGATGACGTCGTAGGACGGGTCGCGGTCGAGAACGGAGAAGGCGTGCGGCAGATTGCGCGCGACGTCGCCGTTGCCCCAGGCGTCCATCGGGTTGCCGTCGCCGGTCAGGTGACCGATCACCGCTTCCGCCTCGGCCCGGCTTGCGGCGGAGAGCGGCGGCAGCTCGATGCGGTGGGCGTCGGCGATGTCGAGGATCAGCTCCGCCTGGCCGCCGGAGCCGGTCACCGCCGCGATGCGGCGGCCGGCCGGTCGCTTGCGCACCTGCAGCGCGGCCAGCACTTCGGTCATCTCGTCGATGTCGGCGACCTCGATTGCGGCGACCCTGCGCAGCATCTCGGAGAACACCCGCGATTCTCCGGCGAGGCCGCCGGTGTGGCTCTTCACGGCGGATTCGGCGCGGGCGCTGCGGCCGACCTTGAGGACGACCACCGGCTTGTCGGCGTTCGCAGCGCGCTCGAGCGCGGCGCGGAACCGCGCCGGATCGCGCGCCGATTCGATGAACAAGGCGATGGTCCTGGTATTCTCGTCCTCGACCAGCGCATCGACATAGTCCGCGGCGCGGAGCACGGCCTCGTTTCCGGTCGAGACCACGGTGGAAAAGCCGAAGCGGCGGGTGTCGCCAAGAAGGCCGATCGTGATCGAGCCGCTCTGCGAGATCAGCCCGACATCGCCGCACAGCCGCGTCCTGTCGAGCAGCGGCAGCTTGTAGGTGGTGGCGCCGCTATGGGCGTTGATCGTGCCCATGCAGTTCGGGCCGCACAGGGCGATGTCGTTGTCGCGACAGAACGCGGCGATCTCGCGCTGGCGCGCGGCGCCCTCTTCGCCGCTCTCGGAGAAGCCGCCGTCATAGATGACCGCGGAGCGTCCCCCGGCTGCGAGAATGTCCTTCAGATGCGCCGGCGCGGTGTCGCCCCGCGTGCAGATCGCAACGACGTCGGGACGGCCGGGAAGCTCGCTGATATGCGCGAAGCAGGGATAGCCATGGATCTCCTTGTAGCGGGGATTGACCGGCCAGACCTCGCCGACGAAACCGCATCGGCGCAGCGAGCCCAGCACGATCTCGCCGATCGAGCCGGGACGGTCCGACGCGCCCAGAACGGCGATCGAGCGCGGGTCGAGCAAGGCGTCGATGGACCGGCGCTTCACGGTATCTTTCATGCAGCACGTTCCCGGATGAGACGGATCGTGGTCGGGACCAGGATCGCCAGCGCCGCGACCGCGAACAGCAGCGTCGAGACCACGGCGATGATCGGATCGGCATCGAGCTGGATGCTCTCGAACATCTTCTTCGGCATCGTCGCGGCGACGCGGCCGCTGATGAACAGCGCGACCACCGGCTCCTCGAACGAATACAGGAAGGTGAACAGCGCGCCGATCAGGAATCCCGGCCGCAGCAGCGGGAACGTGACGAGGCGGAAGGTCTTGAACGGACCGGCGCCCATGCTCATCGCGGCGCGCTCGAGATTGGTGTCGAAACCTTTCAGCGCCGCGCAGACGCAGAGGAAGCAGATCGGCACGGTGAGCACCGTGTGGGCGATGATGACGCCGAGATGGGTGCCGAGGATCCCGAACTTGCCCAGCAGATTGTAATAGGCGAGCGCCGCCATGATGTGCGGCGTGATCAGCGGCGACATCACGATCAGGTTGAACAGGCTGGCGCCGCGGAAGCGATACCGCACGAAGCCGATCGCGGCGGGAATCGTCAGCGCGAGCGTGAAGACGGTGGTGACCGAGGCGATGATCAGGCTGTTGAGGACCGAGGTCAGCCAGCTCTCGCTGGCGAAGAACGCATAATAATAGCCGAGCGAATAGCCGGGCGGCGGAAACGCGAACGAGGCCGCGGTGCTGAACGACATCGGCACCACGATGAACAGCGGCGCGGTCAGGAACGCGGCGACGATCACGGCGAGGATCAGGGCCACCATCGGCTCAACCCCACAGCCGCTGCAGGCCGAAGAAGCGGTCGTAGACGGCCAGGATCGAGAAGGTGCAGATCATCAGCATGACCGACAGCGCCGCGGCAAAGCCCCACGCCAGCAGCTCCTGCACCTGCTGGCCGATCAGCTGCGCGATCATCATGTCGGTCGGCGTGCCGAGCAGCACCGGCGTGACGTAGAAGCCGAGGCACATCGTGAAGACCAGCACGCAGCCGTTGATCACACCGGGCAGCGACTGCGGCACGAACACCTGCCAGAACGCCACGATCGGCGTGGCGCCGAGGCTTTCGGCGGCCTTGAGCTGCTGCATGTTGATGCGCTTCATCACGCCGTAGAGCGCCATCACCATGTACGGCAGCAGGATGTGCGTCATGCCCCACAGCGCCGCGAAGGTCGTGAACAGCATCTGGGGCGGCTCGAAGCCGGCGAGCCGCATCAGGCCGGCGACCGGCCCCTCCGAGCCGAAGATCACCAGCCAGGAGAAGGTGCGCACCAGGAATCCGGTCCAGAACGGGATCGCCACCGCGGCGAGAAGAAGGGCGGCGACGACGCGCCCGCGCCGGACCAGCGTGTAGGCGAGCGGATAGGCGAGGATGAGGCAGATGCCGGTCACCAGCGCCGCGTTCTTGAATGTATTGACCAAAACGCGGAGATAGAGCGGGACGGAGAAGATCCGCTCGTAGTTCTTCAGCGACAGCGTCGGCTCGGTCACCGACAGGAACAGCACGTTCAGGATCGGCACCAGGAAGCAGAGCGCGATGACGGCCAGCACCGGCGTCATCAGCAGGTAAGGCCTCGCGCCCCTGTTTCCCCAGGCCACCATTTGCGGATCAGGTCACACCGTGCCGCGCGTCAGGACGCAAGCCACTGCGCCCAGCGCTCGCGGATGCCGCCGAGGCGCGGCCCGAGCCAGGCCGCGTCGTGCTCGAACGAGACGGCGAGGTTGGTCGGCCACGACGGCGTCAGCTTCATCCGCGCTTCCGGCACCAGCTTCACGGCATCCGGATTGACCGGCCCGTAAGGCAGCAGCTTGGTGAAGGCCGCCTGCTGCTCGGCCTGCGCCGCAAAATTGGCGAACTGCCAGGCCAGCTCCGCGCGCGGCGTGCCGCGCGGCAAGAACCAGTACGAGGTGAAGTTCTCGGCGCCGTTCCAGACCATTTCCAGCGGCACGTTCTGCTCGATCAGATTGGCGGCGCGCGCGCTCCACATGCCGATCATGTCGACCTCGCCGTCGCGGATGAGCTGCTGCGACTGCGAGCCCTGCGTCCACCACACTTTGATGTGCGGCTTGATCTCGTCCATCTTCTTGAAGGCGCGGTCGAGGTCCATCGGATAGAGCTTGTCGCGCGGCACGCCGTCGGCCAGCAGCGCCCAGGCGAGGCAGGTGAACGGCCGGTTGAACAGGCAGCGGTTGCCGGGGAATTTCTTCACGTCCCAAAAGTCGGCCCAGCTCTGCGGTCCGCCGTTCGGGAATTTGTCCTTGCGGTAGACCAGCGCGGTGCCGAGATTGTAGGCGCCGATGCCGTTGCCGACGATGATGCTCTTCGGCACGTCCTTGACGATGTCGAGGTTAATCTTCTCGGTGAGGCCGTCGACCTCCGCCTGCGTGAGCTCGGTGATGTTCATGCAGGTGATGTCCCACTCGAAGGACTTGGTCTGCACCTGCGCGCGCAGCTTGGCGAAGTTGACAGGCGTGACGGTCTTCACCTCAATTCCGGTGCGCTTGGTGAAGGGCTCGCAATAAGCCTTCTTCCAGCCCTGCTCGAGATCGCCGCCATAGGTGTTGATGTAGAGCGTCCGGTTCTGCGCCCGGACGGCGGACGAGATCACCATGGGAGCCGCGATGCCCGCGATCGCGCCGGTCGCGCCAAGACGAATAAAGGATCGACGAGAGAACCTGTCAGTCATCGGATGGTCTCCGCTTGTCACCGTGAAAGACTTGTCCGTGCAAGAGTTGCGCCGCTAAGCCTCCAGTGCAATGACCGAGCGACCTTGCGCCTTGCCGTCCAGCATCTGCCGGGCCAGCACCGGAATATCCGACAGTTTAGCGTCGCGCGCGATGCGGTCGATTCGCTCGGCCGGCAGCAGCGCGACCAGCCGCCGCCACGCCGGCATGCGGCGCTGCGCCGGAAGGTAGACCGAATCCACGCCCTGCAATCCCACATTGCGGAGGATGAAGGGCATCACGCTCGACGGCAGATCAGGCCCGCCCGCGAGGCCGCAGGCCGCGACCGTGCCGCCATAGCGGGTTTGCGCCAGCACGGTCGCGAGCGTGCGGCTGCCGACCGTGTCGATGGCGCCGGCCCAGAGCTCCTTCTCGAGCGGCCGGGTGTCGCGGTCGAGTTCGGCGCGCGGCACGATGCGCGCCACGCCGAGCGACTTGAAATAATCGCCCTGCTCCGGCCGGCCGGTCGCCGCAACGACGGAATAGCCGAGCGCCGCGAGCAGCATCACCGACAGGCTGCCGACGCCGCCGGACGCGCCGGTGACGAGAACCTCGCCCGCCTCCGGCGTCACGCCGGCGCGCTCCAACGCCTCGACGCACAGCATCGCGGTCAGGCCCGCGGTGCCGAGCGCCATCGCGCGCCGCGGCGACAGCCCGTCCGGCAGATGGCTCAGCCAGTCTCCCTTGAGCCGCGCATAGCGGGAGAAGCCGCCCCAGTGCCGCTCGCCGATGCCCCAGCCGGTGGCGAGCACCGCATCGCCCGGCGCAAAGGCCGGATCGGCGCTTTCCACCACCGTGCCGGCGAGATCGATGCCCGGAACGAAGGGCAGGCTCTTCATGATCTTGTTGCGATTGCCGCAGACCGCCAGCGCGTCCTTATAATTGAGGGCGGAATATCCGACCTCGACCAGCACGTTCCCGGCCGGGAGGTCGTCGCGCTCGAGGACGGCCAGATCGGCGACGCTCTTGCCGCCGGAATCGCGTGCGACGATCGCTGGAAACGGCACCGATCCCCTCCCCTGGCAGCGTTGCCGGGAATTGTCGTTTTATTTTTATATTTGTCAAACAAATAAGGATACAATGGTCGTCTGCGCGACCGCGGCGCGGGCGCTGTGCCCGGCGCGAATCTGCGGTATGCGCTGAGCGTGCGGAGAAGCCGGCTCGATCGGAACCGGCTGTCCGGTGTCACGGTTGCGAGTCGGGGGCGGGATTCATGCAGGGCCACTTGACGGCTGTCGTTACGGCCAGCGTTGCCAAACAGATTTCCGAACGGATCCGGGAAGCCATCGTCAGCGGGCAGCTCCAGGTCGGACAACGATTGCCGACCGAGGACGAGCTCGCCCAGACCTATGGCGTGTCGCGGCCGACCATCCGCGAGGCGCTGAAGCGCCTTGCCGCGCAGAACCTGATCCGGTCGCGCCGCGGCCCGCTCGGCGGCAATTTCGTCGCGGAGCCCGATCCGGCGCTGTTCGCGGCATCGATCACCGGCACGGCGACGCTGCTCGTCAGCCTCGGCGCCTTCACCTTCGCGGAGATCGCCAAGGCGCGCTTCGAGATGGAGGCGACCTGCTGCCGGCTCGCCGCCGAGAACTGGCAGCCGCCGCATATGGCAGCGATGGAGAGCGCGCTCGCCGCCTCCTGCGACCCGTCGATCAGCGATGAGGCGTTCTGCGCCGCCGACGTGCGCTTCCACCGCGCGATCGTCGATGCCACCGGCAACGGCCCGCTGCGCTTCGTCATGTATGCGGTGATCGAGGCGCTGCTGCCGATCACCAATCTGGTGACGTTCCGGGTGCGCGAGCGCAAGGCGATCATCGGCTATCACGAGCGCATGCTGGCCGGCATCCGCCGGCGCAAGCCGCGGCCGGCGATCGAGGCGCTGCGCGAGCTGATCGATTATCTCGAGAAGCTGTATGTGCAGTCCGGCGCCGCGCGCGAGCAGAGAAATCCGCCGGCGGCCGCGACGCCGACCGCAGCGTCCTGAGACCGCCGCGGCGCGCTTTCAACGCGGCTTACGTGCAGAGCGTCAGCGGATCGCTAAAGCGGGATCGCTTCGAATTGAAGCACGCTCTCTCCTGCGCTCATTCCCGCGAGCGCGGGAATCCACGCTTAAGCGTTCGCTCTCGCTTGCGCGTGGACGAACGGAGACAAAAGCCGATTCAACTAAACCCGATAAGACTCTAGTTCTTCACCATACCGAGCTTCTTATAAATCTCGCCGGCGACGCGATACCATCGGTTCAGCTCCTCGCGGGCGACCGCTGAATCTTGATAGTCGACCTGGAAGGCGACCGCCTCTTCGGCCTTGAGATAGGTCGGGCTTGCCAGAACCCTTTTCAGCCTCTCTCGAATGGCATCCACGATTTTCTCGGGCGTGGCCTTGGGAACCGCGATGTAATGCGACACGGTTCCGGTCACATCGAAGCCCTGTTCCCTGGCGGTCGGAGCGTCCGGAATTCCGGAGACGCGCTGCGTTGAAAACACCGCCAGCGTGAGAATGTTGGATTCCGCACCGGCATAGGCCTTCGCATCGGGCGTATTGAGCAGGCCCGCCTGGACGTGGCCGCCGAGGATCCCCGGAATGACCGCAGCGTTGCCGTTGAACGGCACCATGGTGAGCTTGATGCCCGCGGCCTCGGCGAACAATTCGCCGATCAACCTGTTCACGCTGGCGCCGCCGGGCGTCCCGACCGAGATCGCGCCGGGATTGTTCTTCGCGTAGGCGACGAACTCCTTCAGGTTCGGCCAGCGCGGATCCTTCTTGACCAGCAGCACGGTCGGCATGTTCCCAACCTTCAGCACCAGCTGATAGTCGTCCATCGTGTAGGGCGTCGCGATGGTGTGCAGGGCGGAGGCGAGCTCCGCCGTGCCGCCATAAAGCCACGTATAGCCGTCCGGCGCGGAGCCGATGGCTTGATTTGTCCCGGTCGTGGCCGATCCGCCCGGCGCGTTGACGATGACCATCCCCTTCGGAAACTCCGCCTTCGCGTGCTCGGCAATCAGCCGTGCATTGATATCGCTGGGGCCGCCCGGACCAAACGGCACGATGATCTTTACGGAATTGCTCGGATATTCTTCATCTTTCGAGCAGCCGGAAACCGACAAAATGGCGGCAGACACCAGCACCGCACCCAAGGACAGGCCGGCACACTTACGGACGTAGCTGTGCATCGCGATCCCCCTTCGATTCCTTTTGCAGTGTACACTGCAAAAAATAATATGTAAGCAGGCAAGACAACATTTTCGGACGCGGCAGGCCAAGGCGCGGATGCCGAACGGCAGGCTTCCCGAATGGATCGAGAGCATGGCGCACAGCCAGGATGAATTCAGCCGGATCGTTCGCCGCCATCAGTCAGAGCTGACCCGCGGACAGCGGCGGGTCGCTGACTACATGGTGCGCCATTTCGACGACTGCGCGTTTCATACGTCGGGGCAGATCGGCGAACATGCGGGCGTCAGCGAGACCACCGTGATCAGGCTCGCCAGCACGCTCGGCTTCTCCGGCTTCGCCGACCTGCAGAAATTCATCCGCGACGGGCTGGTGCAGAGCCGCATCGATCGCGCCAGCAAGAGCCATTCCCACGTCAGGAACGAGGCCGGCGTGCTGGCGCAGGTTGCCCAGCTCGATTCGGAGAACATCCAGCAGACGCTGTCGCGGGTAAGCCCGGCCGATCTCGCGCAGGCCGCGGACATGATCCTCAGCGCGCCCATGATCTGCACCGTCGGGATGCGCTCGTCCGCCGCATCCGCGCTTTATCTCACGGCCGCCCTCAACCAGCTGTTCGGAAACGCCGTCTCGCTGTCCGTCAGCCTCGGCGACCAGCTCGACCGCCTGCGAAGCATGCCGCAGGGTACGGTGGTGATCGGCGTGTCGTTTCTCCGCTATTCGCGATACACCTTCGAGGTGATGCGATGGTCGAGGAAGCTCGGCCTGCGCAACATCGTCATCACCGACAGCCTGACGTCGCCGATCGCGCAGTTTGGCGATCTCCTGTTCCTGATCTCGACATCCTCCGTCCACTACCTCCCCTCTCAGGCGGCGGCGCTCAGCGTGATCAACGGGCTGCTCGGCAGCATCGCGCTGCGCGGCCGCAAGCGAGTCGTGGCGTCACTGAAGCGGTTCGAGGAATCGCTCGATGACAGCGACATTTTCTGCGAGCGGAAATAGCCGCCGGATACACCTCACCTGCCAACGAAAAGGATCAAGCCATGAGCTACGAATTCATTCTGGTCGAGACGGACGGCGCAATCGCGACGATCACGCTGAACAGGCCGGAGGTGCTGAACGCAATGAACTGGCAGCTCCGGATCGATCTCGGCAACGCGCTAGATCAGCTCAACGAGGATCCGAAGGTGAAGGTCGTCGTTCTTCGCGGCGCCGGCCGCGCATTCTGTGCCGGCGCCTATGTCAAGGGTCAGGATGCGGTGCAGCCGATCGGGTTCTATTCGAGGCACACCTTCCTGCATCAGCTGTTCTACAAGTTCACCAAATTCCGCAAGCCGATCATCGGCTCCATTCACGGCTACTGCCTCGGAATGGGCCTGGAATTCGCACTGCTCTGCGATCTTCTGATCGCCAGCGACGATACCAAGTTCGGCGAGCCGGAAATCAAGCTTGGCGAATCCTACGGCTTCGTGCGGCTGCCGCGCCTGGTCGGCGAGAAGCGCGCCATGTGGATCAGCCTGTCCGGCGAGATGTTCACCGCAGCGGAGGCGAAGGAGTGGGGAATCGTCAACAAGGTGGTGCCGCGCGACCAGCTCGAAGCCGAGACCAGCCGCCTCGCGCAGCATCTGAGCCGGCAGAGCGCCAGCGCGATGTGGTTCATCAAGGAGGGCATGAAGGCGTCGCTCAACATGGACCCTCAGAACGCCTTCGTTCTCGAGTCCATGGCGGAGGCGCTGTCGCAGACCAGCGCGGACTATCCGAAGGGCGTGTCCGCCTTCTTCGCCAAGAAGGAGCCGGACTTCGACACCCCACTGCCGGGAACGAGGTTCGAGAACGAGAGCGCCAAGTAGACTGCATCACGTAGACTTGCATCACGTAGACTTGCATCACGTAGACCTGCATCACGTAGACCTGCATCAAACAAACCTCGCCATGCCATCCGACCGTCTTGAACGTTTGCTGCGGCCGCGGGCAGTCGCGGTGGTGGGCGCTTCGGAAGCGCTCGGCAACGGGCGCAATGCCGTCCAGAATCTCCTGGAGATCGGCTACTCGGGAGCGATCTATCCGGTCAACGCCAAGTACCAGTCGGTGCTGGGTCTGACCTGCTATCCGTCGCTCGCTGCCCTGCCCGAGCGGCCCGACGCCATCTATGTCGGCATCGGCGCGGAGCGCGCGGTCGACGAGGTCCAAGCCGCCAGCGCGCTTGGCATATCGGCCGCGGTGGTGCACGCCGGCGGGTTCTCGGAGATCGGCCCGGACGGCGCGGCGTTGCAGGACAGGCTCGCATCCGCTGCGGCCGAAACGGGCATGGCTGTCTGCGGACCGAACTGCCTGGGACTCATCAATGTCCGCGACAGGGTGATGCTCTACGGCGCCTCGATGCCGCGCGAGCTCGAGCCCGGACCGATCGGCGCCGTGTTCCAAAGCGGTTCCACATTGCTGGCGCTGATGAATGCAGGCCGCGACCTTCGGTTCAGCTATCTGATTTCCAGCGGGAACGAGGCGGTTCTCGACAGTTCCGATTATTTCGATTTCCTGGTCGATGACCCCGGAACGCGGCTGATCATCGGATTCATCGACGGGTTCAGGAAGCCGGCGCGTTTCATGGCGATGGCGGAGCGCGCGGCGAAGCTACGCAAACCGATCATCCTTCTCAAGCCCGGGCGGTCGGAAGCCGGGCGTCAAGCGGCTCTTGCTCATACAGGGGCCTTGGCCGGCTCCGACGCTGTCATGGAGGCGATGTTCCGGCGCTACGGCGTGATCCGCGCCCACGATCTCGACGAGCTGATCGAGATGTCGGTGCTGTTCTCGCGTGTGTCGCGTTTTCCCGAGAGCGGCGGCGCCACGGTGACCTGCGTGTCCGGCGGCGAGATGGCCATCATTCTCGATGCGGCCGCCGATCTCGATGTCAGCCTGCCGGCGCTCGGCCCTGCGGTTCGGACCCAGCTCGAGGACTTGCTTCCGAACCACATCCGGGTTGCCAACCCGCTGGATATGACGGCAACGGGACTGTACCAGCCGGACCTCTATCGGCGCGCGCTGCTGGGCCTGGCCGAGGATCCGAGCTGCGGAATCGTCGCCGTGGCTCAGGATTTCCCTGGCGCCATGGGCGACGTGCAATCGAAACGCTATCAGGATGCGGCGCGGGCCTTCGTCGATGCCGCCGCAACCATGGCCAAGCCGCTCGTGGTGTTCAGCAACATCTCCGGGGATGTCGACGGCGCCGTCCGGTCGATCCTGCACGAGGGCAATGTGCCGCTCCTGCTCGGCACCCGTGAGAGCATGAAAGCGATCGGCGCGCTGCTGCGGTTCGGGCATCGGTCGCAAGGCGACGGCGTGGAGGACCAGCGCACGGACATTGCCTCGGCCCCGGACGACAACGTTGTTGCGGAATTCAGAGCCGCGCTGAAGACGTCGCGCGGCGCGCTGTCCGAGCAGGACAGCAAGGCCTTGCTGTCCCGGGCCGGCTTCCGGATTCCGAAGGACGTCCTGACCGGTTCGGCGGAGGCCGCGGGCAAGGCGGCCGATGCCATCGGCTATCCCGTGGTGCTGAAAATCGCTTCCGCGGATATCCCGCACAAGACCGAGGCAGGCGGGGTGCGGCTTCATTTGTCCTCGGCAGCGGAGGTGCGCAAGGCCTGGAACGAGACCATGGCCAATGCGCGCGCCCATGCGCCGCAGGCGCGGATCGACGGCATTTCGGTGCAGGAACAGATCGTCGACGGCATCGAGTTGATCGTCGGCTGCAACCGTGATGCACAATTCGGGCCGGTCATCGTCTTCGGCTTCGGCGGCATCTTCGTCGAGATCATGAAGGACGTGCAGATGGCCCTGGCCCCTCTCGACCGGGGCGAGGTCAGCGCGCTCGTTCGATCATTGCGCGGCTACAAGCTGTTCGACGGGGCCCGCGGCCGGCCGCGCGCGGACGTGGACGCCCTCGTCGACGCGCTCGTCAGGCTGTCTCGGCTTGCCTCCGCATTGGGCGACGATCTCGGGGCCCTGGACATCAATCCGCTGCTGGTGCTGCCGGAGGGGCGCGGAGTCGTGGCGGCGGATGCCTTGATCGTCCCGCCGGTCACGCCGCATATTTCGTGAAGAGATCGGGCGCGAAGCTCAGGCCAAGGCCGGGTTTCGCCGGCACCTGGATGAATCCGTTGACCGGCTTCGGCGGATCCTCGAACAGCCGCCAGGTCCATGGCATGTATTCCACCACCGTCGCGTTCGGCGCGGCGGCGACCAGGTGCACGTGAATTTCCGGCAGCAGGTGGCTGACCACCGGATAATTGACCGCCTCCGCCATGGCAGCCACCTTCATCCATGCCGTGATGCCGCCGACGCGCAGCAGGTCGATCATGACGATGTCGACGGCGCGATGCGCGATGAGCTGGCGAAACTGTCCGATCCCGTAGAGAAACTCGCCGCCGCAGACCGGCGTGGACAGCGCTGCGGCGATCGCGGCCTGCCCCTGAAAGTCATCATGGGCGGTGACGTCCTCGAGCCAGGCGAGCCCGTAGTCTTCGACCAGCGTCCCAAGCTGCATGGCCTCGGCGACGCTCCAGCGCTGATTGACGTCGGCCATCACCTGCACGTCGGGCCCGACAGCGTCGCGCACGATGCGGATGCGCTCGATCTCCTCTCCGATGCTGGCCCCTTCGAGCGCCATCTGCGTCTTGATCTGCGTGTAGCCCATCTGCACCAGTTTTAATGCGGCTTCGCCGAGCGCGCCGGTCGGGGTGTTGCGCATGAGCGCGCCGCTCGCATAGGCCGGCACGCGGTCGCGGCGGCTGCTGAGCAGCCGGGCGAGCGGCAGGCCCTGCGCCTTGCCGCGGATGTCCCACAGCGCCACGTCGATGGGGCTGAGCGCGAGCGCGGCGATGCCGCCCGGCCCGCAATGGCTCGATGCGTTCCCCAGCTTGCGGAGGATCGCCTCGATGTCGTTCGGATCGTCTCCAACGATGAGAGAGCCGAACGTCTCGACGGCCTGCTTCAGCGCCGCCAGCAATGCGCCGCCGAAGCAGGTGACGCCGATCCCCTCGATGCCGTCCGTGGTCGCGATCTGCACTGTGACGAAGTCGCGCTGCATTCCGGCAAACGGAGCGCCGCCGAGGAGGCTTTCCTCGAGCGGCAATCTCACCAACCGCACCGTGACCTTATCGATCCTCATGCGGGGCGGGCTCCGACGCCGGGACGGCGTTATTGCGGCTTGATGCCGAGACGCTGGACCTGCCGCGCGGTGCGCTCGCGATCGAGCTCCAGAAAACGCCCGAACTCTTCCGGAGTATCGAGGATGGGCTCGAGGCCGGCATTGGTCAGCACGTTGCGCTGGATGTCGGGATCCTTGTAGATGGCCGTGATCTCGCGATGCAACAGCTCGATGATATCACGCCGCGTGCCCGCCGGCGCGACGAAGCCGTACCACGACTTGATCCTCAGGGAATCGTAGCCTTGCTCCTTCAGGGTCGGCGTATCGGGCAGCAGCGGGAAGCGCTCCGCCGAATCCACGGACAGCGCCTTGAAGTTGCCGGCCTGGACCTGGGGGATCAGATTGCCGACGCCGACGGCCGCCGCCTCGACCGATTTCGTCAGCAGCGCATTGGCGACTTCGGAGCCGCTCTTGTACGGAATGACGTTGAACTTGGCACCCGCCTCCTGATTGAGCATCTGGATGAACATGGTGATGCCGGTCGCGGGCGAGGCGACGTTCAGTCCTTCCGGGCGCTTCTTGGAGAGCTCGATGAGCTCCTTGAGATTGTTGACGCCGAGCGAGGGAATGGCAAGGAAGCCGTTGATGATGTAGTAGCCATTGGTGATCGGCACGAAATCCTTGTAGGGCTCATAGCCGACATCCTTGAACAGGAATTCGGCATTGCTGATCACGTCGTTGAACACGTTGCAGATCGTATAGCCGTCCGGCGCGCTCTTGGCGCAGGTGCGACCCGCCAGCAATCCGCCGGCGCCCGGCCTGTTCTCGACGATCACGGGCTGTCCCAGGCGCTTCGAAAGCTCCTGCGCCGCCGGCCGCAACGCGATGTCGCTCAGTCCTCCGGCGTTCACCGGCGAGACCACGCGGATGAGCCGGGTGGGATAATCGGCCGGCCGCGCCTGTTGCGCGACGGCCGCCCATGAAAGAGCAACGGTGGCGCACGCCGCAATGAAAACAGAAACTCGCTTTTTCATGTTTCCTTCCTCCCCGGGTCGTTAACCACCAGAATTTCTTTGGTGCTCTGTTATGGAATGTGCGTCACGCGATTCGACAGCGTTCCGATCTTCTCGATGGTGATCGAGATCGGGCCTCCGAGCCTGTTGAGGTCGATGTTCTGGATGGCGCCTCCCGCTGCGGATTTCTTCAGGGCCGTTCCCATCGCGATCACGTCGCCGGGATCGAGCGTCATGTAGCGCGACACGAAGGCGATGACGTCCTTCGTCTTGTGGAACAGGTTCCGGGTGTTGTCCTGCGTCACCAGCCTGTCGCGATGGCGGCACGTCACGTCGAGATCGTGCGGATCGTCGATCTCGTCCTTCGTCACGATCCATGGCCCGAGGCAGCCGAACGTGTCGCTGCCTTTGTAGCGGCCGGAATAGCTGACCCAGCTATCGACATATTCGATTTCGTCGGGATTGCCGTTCTTCGGGTGAATGGCGCGATAGTGGAACGTGTCCTGCTGGCGCATCGTCGGCGAGGTGATGTCGTTGAAGATCGAGTAGCCGAAGATGTGATCCATGCTGTCCTGGGGCAGGACGTTGCGCGCCTTCTTTCCGATGATGATGGCGAGTTCGGGCTCGGGATGAACGCGCCCGTATTCCTCGCGGCATTCGATCGCGCCGTCATGGCCGATCAGCGAGCTTGCCGTCTTGATGAACAGGGCCGGCATGCTGGGACCCTTGATGATGCGATCGGCATTGGCGCTGTTGTTGAGCGCAAGGCACACGATCTTCAGCGGTCGACGCACCGGCGGATGCCAGGTCACCGACGCTATCGCAATCTTGGTCACGGCCTGCGGCTGCGCCCGAAGCGCGGCTTCGGCGGCGCGTGCGAGCGCGAGGCCGCTGTCGCCCTGTTCGATCAGCTCGATCATGTTGCGGGGACAATCGTCCGCCCGGCCGATCAGCTTCGCTGCTTCGGTGAGCGATACCAGCTCGGTCTCGCTGACCGCGAAGCCGATCCGGTCCGCGCCCCCGACCTCAAAGCTTGCGAGCTTCACGACGCGCGTCCCTCCCTTGGCGAGGAAAACCTAGTGAGCCGGGCCGGAGGCGTCGCTCGATTTTGGATGCCGTTTCGTCCAGTGAAACAGCGTCACCGCTCGTCGAGACGCGCTTTCAACTCATCCGCGATCTTTTCCGCTGTCTGAACGAGAACGGGCTCGTATTGCCCGATGGTCCTGGCATTCATCAGCGCGCCGAAGGTCGTCATGCTCAGCGTCGCCCAGACCCGCTCGCCGTCGCGGATCGGCACTGCAATCGTGGCGCTTTCGCCGCGCTTCTTGGCGGTGCGCAAGCCGTAGCCGCGCTTGCGCACCGTTCTGACCAGTTCGGGAATGTCGGCAATCGCCTTGCGGCCGATGTGTCCCGCGTTCTGGCTGAGCCGCAGCAGCACGTCCCGTTCTGCTGCGCTGCAAAACGCGAGATAGGTCTGGCCGACCGCCGAGGTCAAAAGCCCGTGGCGGTGGCCCAGCGTGGTCGCCTGAACGGCGAGCGGGCTTTCCGGCATGGTGCTGTAGCGCACGACGACCTCGTGACCTTCGAGAATTCCGATCGCCAGCGGCCATTTGATGGTCTTGGTCACCGCCCTGAGCTTCGGCGCCGCGATCTCGACGACCAGCGAACGGTCGGTGTAGCCGCTCGCCAGTTCTCTGACCTTTGCCGTGAGGCGATAAGCCCCCGGCGGATAGTCCGCGGACACGTAGCCGGCGTCCCGCAGCGTGGCGAGCAGGCGGAAGACCGTGGGTTTCGGCAGGTCGACGCGGCGGTGCAGCTCGCCCAGGGAATATTCGCGGCTCTCGCTCATGGCGTGCATCAGCCGGAGGGCGCGGGCGACGGATCGGATCGGTTTGACGCGCTTGGCCATGCCGGATACCGCGCTGCAAAGAGGGTTATTTCGCCTGGTGAAACGAAGCCGCTGGCCCCTAGCCGGGCGTCGGCACAGTCCTAGACTTTGCGCCGCGTCTGGCCGGGCCCATGAAGATAACCAAGATCGAGCCGATCCACCTCAGCATTCCTTATCGCTATGGCGGCCCGTTGCAGAAGGCGGACAGCCTGCCCTGGCACACTTTAGAAAGTCTGTTTGTCAAAGTCACAACCGATGAAGGACTGGTCGGCTGGGGCGAAGCGTTCGGTTTCAAGGCGTGCCGCGTGACGAAAGCCGCCGTCGAATGCGGCATTGCGCCGCTGGCCATGGGCCGCGATCCTTCCGACATTGTCGGCCTGACCGGCCTCATCGCCCGGCATCTGCACAACTGGGGACGAAGCGGGCCGGCGGTCTTCGCGCTGTCGGCATTGGACATCGCGCTGTGGGACATCGCGGGGCAGATCGCGGGACAGCCGCTCTATCGGTTGCTCGGCGCGACGAGCCAGGTTGATCGCGTTCCGGCCTATGCGAGCCTGCTGCGCTATGGCTCGCCCGCGCTGGTCGAGCAACACTGCGCGGCGGCGATCGGCCAGAGATATGGCCAGATCAAGCTGCACGAGATCGACGAGCCATGCGTGGCCGCGGCCCGGCAATGCATCGGTCCGGACGTTCCCCTGATGCTCGACGTGAATTGCGCGTGGTCCCGAGACGAAGCGGTCGCCCGCGCCAAGGCGCTGGATCGATATCGGCCGCTCTGGCTGGAAGAGCCGGTATGGCCGCCGGAGGACTGCCACGGATTGGGATCGGTCAGGTCGGAGAGTGGCGCGCGCATCGCTGCGGGCGAGAACGCCGGCAGCTATTGCGACCTCGTTCAGTTGGTCACCATCGGGAAGGTCGACTATCTGCAGCCGAGCATCGTCAAGATCGGCGGCATCAGCGAGATGATGCGGGCCGCGACGCTGTGCAACGAAACCGGAATCGAGCTGGCACCACACTCACCCTTCTTCGGCCCCGGCCTGCTCGCCACCGTTCACGTCTGCGCCAGCAGGCGACAGCCGCCGCACGTCGAACGCTTCTATTGCGATCTCGAAAGCGATCCGCTCGGCGGCCTGAGCGAGCCGGTTGAAGGGATGATGACGGTTCCGCAGACGCCAGGACTTGGAGTTGAGATCGACGAAGGCGTCATCGACACCTATCGGGTGCATTGAATTTTTTTTGGACAAACGGACGCATGATAAACGGGGGTTGGAAGTGCCGATGATCCAAGGTCCAGACTGCCATCTCCATGTCGAGGTCGAAGGCGCAGCCGACGCACCGGTGCTGATGCTGTCCAATTCCCTCTGCACCGATCTCGGCATGTGGGATGACCAGATGCCGGACTTCACCCGTCACTTCCGCGTGGTGCGCTACGACCGCCGCGGTCACGGCCGATCGGAGGTCCCCAAAGGTCCTTACCAAGTCGATGACTTCGGCCGCGATGCGCTTGCGATCATGGACGCGCTCGAATTGCAGACCGTGAACTGGTGCGGCCTGTCGATGGGCGGAATGGTCGGGCAATGGCTCGGCGCCAATGCGCCCGAGCGCATCGATAAGCTGATCATGTCCAATACCCACAGCTATTATGCCGACAAGTCGGTCTGGGATGAGCGGATGAAGCTGGCGCGGGACAAGGGCATGAGCTTTGCGGCCGGACCGGCCATGACGCGCTGGTTCACCGAGGATTTCCGGCAGCGCCATCCCGAGAAAGTCGAGCGCATCCGCCGCATGTTCGCCGAAACCAAGCTCGAAGGCTATCTCGCGTGCTGCGCGGCGATCCGCAACATGGATATGCGGCCGACCCATCCAAGGATCAAGGCGCCGACCCTCGTCATCGTCGGCCTGCAGGACCCCGCGACTCCTCCCGCCGCCGGCGAAGAAATTCAGAAGCACATCACCGGTGCGCGGCTTGCAACCATCAATGCCTCTCATCTGTCGAACATCGGAGATGCCGAGACCTATACGCGCCTGGTGCTGGATTTTCTGCGGCGCGATGAGGACCGTCCTTAGACCGCCATGACGGACACCACCGTTACCATCAAGGCCGGCGCGCTATCGGGACGGCGCAGCGCCGATGGCGTGGTGCGCTCCTTCAAAGGCATTCCCTATGCCCGGCCTCCGGTCGGCCCGTTGCGCTGGGCGCCACCGCAGGAAATCGCACCATGGGGCGGGACGCGTCCTGCCCACGCCTTCGGGCCGCGCTGCATCCAGCCTGACCGCGTGCCCACGGCCGTCGGCTATTTCGGCCCCGAGCCGCAGAGCGAGGACTGCCTCTATCTGAATGTCCGGACCGCCGCCGTGGCCGGCGACAAACGGCCGGTCATGGTGTGGCTGCACGGCGGCGCCTTCACGGTCGGCTCCGGCGCCCTGCCATTCTCGGACGGAGAGGCGCTGGCGCGTGCCGGCGTCGTCCTGGTGACCGTCAACTATCGGCTCGGCCGGCTCGGCTTTCTCGCCCATCCTGCGCTCAGTGCCGAGCAGCCGTATCGCGCCTCGGGCAATTACGGCCTGCTCGACCAGATCGCGGCGCTGCGCTGGGTCCGCGACAACATCGCCGCGTTCGGCGGCGATCCCGGCTGCGTGACGATCTTCGGCCAGTCGGCCGGATCGTCGAGCGTCAGCACATTGATGGCCTCGCCGCTCGCCAAAGGATTATTCCACCAGGCCATCGGCCAGAGCGGCGGCGCCTTCTTCGCCCGCATCCTGCAGAAGCTGGACGTGGCCGAACGCGCCGGCGCCCAATTCGCCCAATGCCTCGGGGCGAAGACGATCGAGGAGCTGCGGCAGCGGCCGGCCGAGCAAATCCAGCTCGCGATCCCGGAAGACAATCTCGCACTCAATCGTTTCTTCGATTCCTCGTTCCCGAAAGGCATCGACCGCAAGAACGGATGGTCCATCATCGACGGCTATGTGGTGCCCGACTACGTGATGACCGTATTCGCGCGCGGCGCGCAGAACGACGTTCCGCTTTTGAGCGGCGCCACGGCGGATGAAGGCTCGACGCAGCCGCCGATGCCGTCGATCGCGGAATTCCAGCAACGCGCCCGCGCGGATTTCGGCGAACTCGCGGAGGCCTATCTGCGGCTGTTCCCCGCCGGCAACGAGGCCGAGCTCGAAGCCTCGAGCCGGCGCGCGGTCGGCACGCGGGTTTTCAATTGGGAGAACTGGACCTGGGCCAACTTGCAGGCGCAGACCGGACGCGCGCCGGTCTACTTCTATCACTTCGCCCATGTCCCGCCGAAGCCCCGGCTGCCGGGAGGCGGCGACCTGTCGCGCGACATCGGCGCGTTCCATACCGCGGAGATTCCCTACGTCTTCCAGACGCTCGGCGTGCGATCCTGGCCATGGCGGGAGATCGATCACGAGCTGTCGAAGCTGATGTCGGGCTATTGGATCAATTTCGCTTGCTGCGGCAATCCCAACGGTGCCGGCCTGCCGCAATGGCCCGAATACGATCCATCGACGCCCAGCACGATGATCTTCGACCGCGGCTGCCGGATCGACACCGTGCCCGATATCGAAACGCTGAAATTCTGGACATCGGTCGATGAAAGATTCCGCGCGCAACTGCGTTGACCCGCACGCGGCGCACTGCATCGGGGAGTTTTCTTGAAGATCACATCAATCGACGTCATGCCGCTGGAATATGTGGTCCCGCAAGGCAAGGCCTACGGCAATGCGCGCGGCCTGAACAGTCGCCGCTCCGCCGCGCTCATCACGATTGCGACCGACACCGGATTGAGCGGCATCGGCGACGCCGGCGGGCCGCCGCGCGTGATCCGCGAATATGTCAATCTGCTGAAGCCGTTCTTCCTGAACCGGCACCTGCGCGATTTCGAGCATCTCGCCGGCAATGCCCGCAATCGCCTCTACCATTTCGGCGCCCAGGGTCACTTCGTGTCAGCGCTGGGCGGGCTCGACATCGCGGCTCATGACGCACTCGGCAAGGCCGCGGGCCTGCCGGTCTGCGATCTTATCGGCGGCCGATCGCGCCAGCCGCTCGCCGCCTATGCGACGACGGGCTACTTCACCGAGGACCCGCAAGCCGACGTGGCGGCGCAATTGGCGGCGATCGACCTAACGATGTTCAAAGGCGTGAAGATCAAGATCGGCGCCGGCGTCGGATCGGACATCGCGCGCGTCAAAGCCGCCCGCGAGGCGATCGGCGACAAGATGCTGCTGATGGTGGACATGAACGGCAACTATACCGTGGATGTCGCGCTCGAAAGCTTGCGGCGCATTGCCGAACACGACATCCACTGGTGCGAAGAGCCGCTCGCCCCTGCGGATATCAGAGGCTATGCCGAGCTCCGCGCCCGATCGCCGATCCGGCTCGCCGCAGGCGAAGCGCATTACGGTATGCACGATTTCGAGCGCCTCATCGAGGCACGCGCCGTCGACATCGTTCAACCGTCGGTGACGAACGGCGGCGGCTTCTCGGAAATGAAGGCCGTAACGCGGCTCGCGGCCGCGAACGGCATTCGCGTCTCGCCGGTGTGCTGGGGCAGCGCCGTTTCGCTCAGCGCCACCGTGCATTTCGCGGCAAGCCTCGCAGTCGGGCCGCACACGATCAACGCTCCCTATCCGCTTCTCGTTGAATACGACGTCGCCGACAATCCGCTGCGCGAGACGCTGTGCCGCGACCCGATCCGGCCTGCCGGCGGCCAATTCAATGTCCCCGCCGGTCCGGGGCTCGGCGTCGAGATCGTTGCCGAAACGGTTCAGAAATACACACTGTGAGCGATCGTGGCGCGGGCGCAATACGCAACGAGCGACGACATGACAAACGGGCTGATTGATCTCCACCATCACATCCTGCCGCCGGTGTTCACCGAGACCCTGGGAGACCGCCTCGGCCCTCAAAGCCTCAGCGGCGGCGCGCCGGCCTGGTCGCCACGCATTTCTCTCGACATGATGGACCGCAACGGCATCGGCAGGGCCATCACCTCGTTCGGGCCGCCGGGTTTCTGGCTCGGCGACATCGAGGAAACGAAGACGCTGACGCGCCGCTGCAACGAATATGCGGCACAGCTTGGGCGCGATCATCCGGGCCGCTTCGGGATGTTCGCGGTTCTCCCGCTGCCCGACGTCGACGCGTGCCTCGCCGAGATCGACTATGCCTTCGATGTGCTCGGAGCGGCCGGCGTCGAGCTGATGACCAACTGCGACGGCGCGTATCCCGGCGATCCGGCTTTCGCACCGGTGTTGGACGAACTCAACAGACGCAAGGCCGTGGTCTTCGTTCACCCGATCCCGGCGAAGTATGGCCGGCCCTGTCTGCCCGAGGTGCCGCCGCCGACCCTCGAATTTCCGTTCGACACCACGCGCGCGATCCTGAGCTTGCTGGTCCATGGAACATTGGCGCGGTGCCGCGACATCCGATTTGTCTTTTCTCACGGCGGCGGCTGCGCGCCATTCCTGGCGGAGCGAATGGCGCGGCTGACCGACAGAGACACCTATAAAGCCGCAGTCCCTCACGGCGCCGTCAACGAGTTCAAGCGTCTCTACTTCGATACGGCGCTGTCGACCAACAGATCGGTGTTCAGTTCCTTGCTCAATCTGGTACCGGTTGAGCAGATTGTGTTCGGGAGCGACTTTCCGCAGGCGGCCGAAGCGACCACGAGTGCGAGTATCGCGGCCTTGCCGCAGCTCGGCCTGGAAGCCGAGGCGCTGGAAAAGATTCGCCACGGCAACGCCCGGCGGCTGATGCAGCTGGCGTGACGGCGAGGCAGTCACCGTGTCGCAGCACATCGAAATCCTGAGCACGACCGCGTTGAAGAGCACGCTCGATGCTCTCGGGCCGCAACTCGAGACCGGCACGGCGCGGACGCTGGCGATCCGCTATATGCCGTCGGCGCGCATCATGGAGCATGCGCGCGGGGGCGATCGCTTCGACATCGCGCTGGCAACACGGGAGGTGGCGCAGGTGCTGGAATCGGAGGGCTGGCTTGCGGCCGGTGCGGTGGTGCCGATTGCGCGCGCCGCGGTGGGCCTGGCGGTCCGGCCGGATGCGCCGACGCCGAACATCTCCTCAGCCGATGATTTCAGGCAGACGCTGCTCAACGCCACGGCGATCGCCATGAGCGATCCCGACGGCGGTGGCCAAAGCGGCCGGGAGCTGATGTCCGTCTTCGAACGGCTGGGTGTCGTCAAAGCGATCCGGCCCAAGCTGCGGTTCAGCAAGGGCGGTCCCGAAGGCCTGACTGGCTATGCACTGCTGCGCGGCGATGCGGATCTGGCCCTGCAGCAGATGCCGGAGCTGCTCTCGGTGTCGGGCATCGCAGTCGTCGGCCCGCTGCCGGCGGCGCTGCGGATCGATACGTGGTTCGTCGCCGGCCTCTCCGCGCGCCTGCGCGATCCGGCAGCGCGCACGCTCGTCACGCTGCTGAACAACGCGGCGGCCAGGGACGTGCTGGAAGCGAAAGGTTTTTCGGTGGAGGCCGAATAACAACAGGCGCAGGCACTACGGGCGGATGGGCGGCGCTATGCGTCCCAACTGGCAACGGTGGAGAGCGTGAACCCAAGCCCGTTTGTGCGGGAATAATAACAAGAGGAGAGAGCCCGTTTCAATTCGGACGGATCGGGCTCCTAATGATGCCGGTCCGGCAGGCTGAGAATCTGTCGGGCCTGCACGGGAGTGGCCACGGTGCGGCCGTGCGCCGCGATCGTGTCGGCCAGGCGCTTGACAAGCTCGGCGTTGTTTTTCGCGAGCCGCGTCTTGTCGAACCTGACGTTATCCTCGAAGCCGGTGCGGCAATGGCCGCCGGCGTCCAGCGTCCACTCGTTGACCACCAGCTGATTGCGGCCGGTCCCCATCGCGCCCCAGGTGGCGCCGGGAAGCTCGCTGCGGACCTGGCCGAGCAGGAAATCGAACACGTCCCGGCGTACCGGCAATCCGCTCGGTCCGAGCACGAGCTGGACGTGAACCGGCTGCTTGAGCAGCCCTTCGGCGATGAGCTGCTTGGCGGCGTAGATCATCGACAGATCGAACAGCTCGATCTCCGGCTTGATGTCATGGGCCAGCATGCGGCGGGCGAGCTCGCGCACGAAGTCCGGCGGATTCGGATAGAGCATGTTCGCCAGATTGACCGAGCCGGGGGTGAGCGACGCCATTTCCGGCGCGAGGTGCAGCATCCCGCCGCGATCCTCCAAGGAGGCGCCGCGGCCGCCGGTCGAGAACTGAACGATGATGTCCGGACAATGGCGCAGGATTCCCTCGCGCACGGCGGCAAATCGCGCGGGATCGCAGACGACGTTCTCCTGCTCGTCGCGGACGTGGAGGTGAACGACCGCCGCGCCCGCCTCATAAGCCTCATGCGTCGCCTCGATCTGCTCCGCCGTGCTGATCGGCACGGCGGGGTTGTCCTTCTTCCGTGGCACGGAGCCGGTGATCGCCACCGTGATGATGCAGGGAGACATGGGACTATCCATTTCCTATCGCGCGGGCGTCAGATCATCAGGTACTGCCGGCGGAGCACGGCATCGTTGCGCAGCGCCTCCGTGGTGCCCTGATAGCGAATCTCGCCCTTCTCGATGATGTAGGCGCGATCCGCGAGCTCGAGCGAGAATTTGAGGTTCTGCTCGGACAGCAGCACGGTCAGGCCCGAGGTCTTGAGCGCCTTGAGCTGCGTCAGCATTTGCTGCACCACGATCGGCGCCAGCCCTTCGGACGGCTCATCCAGCAGGATGAGGTCGGGGTTCCCCATCAGCGTCCGGCCGATCGCCAGCATGCGCTGCTGCCCGCCGCTCAGCGAATCGGCGCGCCGCGCGATCATCTCCTTCAGGACCGGGAACAGCGCGAAGATCCGCTCCTCATCCCAGGTGGCGCGCCCCTCACGCGGCGGGCGGCGCGCCACTTCCAGGTTCTCCCGCACCGACAGGCCCTTGAAGATGCGGCAGTCCTCCGGGACATAGCCGAGCCCCGACCGGCAGATGACATCGGAGGGGAGCCCGCCGATGTCCCGGTCGCGGAAGCGGACCGAGCCGTCACGGAATTCGATCACGCCCATGATGCTCTTCAGGGTGGTGGTCTTTCCCGCGCCGTTGTGCCCGAGCAGGACGACGACTTCGCCCTCATGGACCTCCAGGCTCACCCCGAACAGGATGTGACTGGAGCCGTAGAAGGTGTGGAGGCCGTCGACCTTGAGCAGCGGAGTCATTTGCGCAACCGGGCGATTTCGTCGCAGCTGCGCGCATAATCGGCGGTATTGTAAGTCTTGACGTTGGTCACGCCGATGCCGTCCGGCAGGGCGGGATCGCGCTTCACCTCGCCGACATAGAAGTTGTACAGCGCCATGTTGTCGCAAGCGCGGACCTTCACCGGTCCGACCGGGCTGCTGAAGGTTAGGTCGCCGAGGCTCTTCGCCATCGCCTTCGGGTCGTCCGGATCGGACGCCTTGCGGATGCCGTCCGCCATCATCTTCCCCGAGACATATCCGACCAAGGTCGAGCCGGTTGGATAGGTGCCGCTGCGCTTCTCGACCTCGGCCACGAAGGCCGCGCTTTCCGGAGAATTGATCGCGTAGAACGGATACCAGACCGTCGCCAGCGCCCCGTCCGGAAGGTCATTCTTGAACGTCGATATTTTAAGAAGGTCGAGGCCGCTCGTGAACAGGCGCGTGCCGCCGCTGAACAGATCGAAGCCCTTCGCAGCCTTCAGGAAGTTGGCGAGATCGCCGCTGAACAGCGAGGAGACGACCATGTCGATCTTGCTGGCCTGCATCGCCGTCACGTGCGGCGTGAAGTCGGCCGCGCCGAACTTCGGCCATTCCTGGCGCACCACGACGATATCCGGACGCGCCACCTTCAGGGCCGCCAGGAAGTCGTCGGTGAAGTGCTTGCCGAACTCGAAATCCGGCGAGATGATCGCGATCCGCTTGACCTGCGTCATCGGCTTGAGATGCTCGGCCATGATGCGGCCGATCTCGACCGTGCTCAGATTGCCGCGCCCGATCATCGGGTGGCCTTCCTCGCCGGTGAAGCGCTTGGTGGTGGCGAAGGCGCCGAGACCGAACGCATTCTGGCCGCGCACCAGATCGGCGAGCGCGACCGCGGCGCCGCTATGGCTTCCGACCACGACATAATGCAGCTTGTCGTCGAGGATCATGCGGCGGGCCTCGGTGATCGCCTTCTCGACGCTGATGCCCATGTCGGCCGAGGTGAGCGTGAACTGGCGCCCTTTCGCGCCGCCGGCGGCATTCGCCTCGTCGAGCGCAATCTGCATGCCAAGCCGGATGGCATTGGCCTGGCCGGCAAAGCTGCCGCCATACATGTCGATCAGACCGATACGAACCGGCGCGTTCTGCGCGCCGGACGGATCGATCAGGCTCATCGACAGCAGCAACGCGGCTGATGCCGCCTTTCCAAGATTTCCTAATCGCATTGTCCGCCTCCTCCTTACGAGTTGATGACAAGCTTCATGTCGTCTCGCCGACGCTTACGCCTTGCTGCGTTTCACCGCGGCCACCGCCTCGACCTCGATCAGAGCGTCAGCCGCATTGAGCCCGACCTGAACGGTCGAGCTTGCGAAGTCGACCCCCGCGAGGATGTCGCGGCGAACCTCGTTCATCGCGGCATAATCCTGGCCGGGTCGCAAGAACACGGTGACCTTGACCAGATCGGACAAGGTGCCTCCCGCCGCCTCGATGATGTTGCGGATGTTCTCGAAGCATTGCCGGGTCTGGGCGCGGATGTCGCCGATGCCGACCAGCGTGCCGGCCGCATCGCGGGCGACCACGCCCGAAGTGTAGACCAGCTTGGCGTCGGTGACCTCGACGCCCTGGACATAGGGCCCCTTGGTCTTTGCGACCTTCGCCGATTCGATTGCTTTCTTAGCCATGATCGCCTCCCGGTTCGGGTCCGTAGCCGCCGCCGCCCGGCGTCTCCAGCACCAGCAACTGACCCGGTTTGAGGACGTGCGACTGCTTGGCATCGACCGGGACGCCGTCGAGCAGCAGACGCGCGGGCGCGCCGGACGTGCCGCCGAGGAAGCCGCGCGGCGCGGAGGCAGTGCGCTCCACCATGCACGACACCGAGGCAGGCCGTTGCGTGCGCAGCTTCAATCCGATGCGCTGGCCGGCGCCGCCGCGATAGCGGCCGCGGCCGGCCGAATTGACGATCAGCTCGCGCTTCTCCATCAGCACCGGCACGGACTGCTCCATGACCTCCGCCGGCACATTGGCGACATTGCTGGGGAAGGCAGTGGCGTCGAGGCCGTCTTTCGTGCCGCGCGCACCCATGCCGCCGCTGCTGAAGAAGGTGAAGACATACGGCTTGCCGGCGTCGTCGCGGCCGTTGAGCGTTACCGCGCTCAGCACCGATGAATCGGCGACGACACGATCGGGCAGCGTGTTCTTCAGCGCGCCGAAGATGGCGAAGGGAATGTAGAGGCCGACGAGATGGCGGCCGCCGACCGGCGCCGGATAGCGCGCATGCACGATCGTTCCCTCCGGCGCACGGACCTCGATCGGTGCGAAGCTGCCGTCGTTGTTGGGTGAATCCGGCGCGAGCAGGCACTTGAGCGCGTAGCAGGTGAAGGCGCGGGTGAAGTTCAGCACCGAATTGATGCCCTTCGCCACCTGCGGCGAGGTCCCCTCGTAATCGACGATGATGCGGTCGCCCTTGACCGTCAGCTTCACCGCGATGTGCAGCGGCTGCTCGAAGCCGTCGAGGACGACGCGGTCGGTATATTCCCCGTCGGGCACGGCCTGGATGGCCTTCCGCATGAAGCGCTCGGTGCGCTCGGTGATGGCATTGGACAGCGCGCGCAGGTCGGTGAGGCCCTGCTCGCGCATGAACTCGACGAGCCGGCGCGCCGCCGTCTCGTTGGCCGAGACCTGCGCCATCAGGTCGCCGATGACGAGATCGGGCGAGCGGACGTTCTCCCGGATGATGGTGAAGAGCTGATCGTTGCGCTTGCCGGCGTCGAACAGCTTCAGCAACGGAATCTGCAGACCTTCCTCGTAGACGTCGGTGCCCGCCGCGGAGAAGATGCGGCCGCCGATATCGACGGTGTGACAGTTGCTCGCGGTGAAGCCGACCAGCCGCTTGCCGAGGAACACCGGCGTGACCACGGTGATGTCGTGCTTGTGCCCCGACACCAGCCACGGATCGTTGGTGATCAGCACGTCCCCCGGCGCAAGCGTCCTGGCCGGAAATGCCGCGCAGAAATGCTTCACGCCGAGGCTGAGGCTGCCGAGATGACCGGGCGCGCCCTGCACGGATTGCGCCATCATCGTGCCGAAGGCGTCGAACACGCCGGCCGACAGGTCCTCCATCTCGCCGAGCACGGCCGAGAACGAGCTGTTGACCATCGCCGCCGCCTGCTCGCTGGCGATCGAGATCAGCGTGTTCCAGGCGACCTCGAGCTGGGCAACGCCGGCTTTTGTCTGCTTGCTCATGCTCGCACCTTTGCGCGCGTCTTTGCCTGGTCCTTGTAGGCGAGCGTCACGACGATATTGCCGTGGCCGTCGATCACCGCCTTGCCGCCCGGCCCGATCACCGTGGTCGATTCGGTTTCCTCGATCACCGCGGGCCCGGCGATGCTGTGCCCCGGCTGGAGATCGTAGCGCGAATGCACCTGGCAATTGCGCGGGCGCGCCCAGCCGTCGAACAGCATCGGCCGCAAGGTGAGCGGCTTGGCCTTGCGGGCCGGCACCTCGCGCGCACTGCCGCCGGCATGTCTGCTGATCGGAGGACCTTTCGCGATCAGACGCCATGCCAGCGCCTCGACCGGATGATCGTCGTGGGTGCGGTGATAGATCTTGGCATAGAGCCGCTCGAAGGCCTGGCGCAGGCTGCGCGCACTGTCCCGCTTGAGGCCTTTCGACGGAAGATCGACCGTCAGTTCCTTGCGCTGCCCGCGGTAGCGCATGTCGGCGGTGCGGTGCAGGGTCATGTCGGCATCCGCCACCCCCGCGCTGCGCAGCGCCGCGGTCGCCTCCTGTGCCATCTCGGCAAACAGGGTCTCGACGCGCTGCCAGTCGAGCTGATCGAGCGTGCCGATGAAGGTGCGCGACAGGCGGAAGGTGCGCGGCGCCAGCAGCAGGCCCACTGCGGAGCCGAGCCCCGCGCTCGGCGGAACGATGAGCGTGCGCAGGCGCAGGCGACTCGCAACGCCATAGGCGTGCACGGGGCCGGCACCGCCAAAGCCGATCATGCTGTATCCCGCCGGATCGTGGCCGCGCTCGACCGCCTGGACGCGCGAGGCGCTCGCCATGTTCTCGTTGACGATGTTGTGAATCCGCAGTGCGGCCTCGTTCACCGAAATGCCGAGCGGCTTGGCGAGCGTGCGCTCGATCGCGGCGCGCGCGGCATCGATGTCGAGCCGCATGCGTCCGCCCAGGAACGAGTGAGGATCGAGATAGCCGAGCACCAGATCGGCATCGGTCACCGTGGCGTGCTGGCCGCCGCGGCCATAGCAGGCCGGACCCGGATCGGCGCCGACGCTGTCGGGGCCGACCTTGATCAACCCAAGTTCGTCGATGCGAACGATGCTGCCGCCGCCGGCGCCGATCTCGATCAGATCGACGACCGGCACCCGCAGCGGAAGGCCGCTGCCTTTCTTGAACCGGTAGGTGCGGGCGACCTCGAAATCCATGCTGATATCGGGCGAGCCGTCGTGGATCAGCGCGGTCTTGGCCGTGGTGCCGCCCATGTCGAACGAGAGGACGCGCGGCAGCTTGCGCTGGCGCGCGACGCTGGCTGCCGTGACGGCGCCGGCCGCGGGACCGGATTCGCAGATGCGCACGGCGAGGCGGCGCACCACCTCCGGCGCCGCCAAGCCGCCTTCCGACAACATCACGAAGAACGCCGAATCGACGCCGCGCTGCTTCAGCCCGTCGAGGAACTGCTGCAGATATTCGGCGATGACCGGCTGGACGAAAGCATTGGCGGCCGTGGTCGAGGCCCGCTCGTACTCGCGCAGCTCGGGCAGGACCTCCGACGACAGGCTGACCGGAATGTCGCCCAGCCGCTCCCGCAGCAGGTCGCGCACCCGCGCCTCGTGCGCACCGTTCATGTACGAGTGCAGCAGGCAGACCGCGACCGCCGTCGCGCCGCTCTCGCCGATGGCGTCGGCGACGGCGAACACCGATTGCTCGTCGAGCGGCTCGATCACCGTACCATCCGGCCCGAGGCGCTCGGACACCTCGAACGACAATTGATCCGGCACCAGCGGGGCGGGCCGCTCGATCTTCAGGTCGTAGATGTCGAACTTCTTCTCGCGGCCGATGCGCAGCACGTCGCGGAAGCCCTTGGTCGAAACCAACGCCGTGCGCGCGCCCTTGCGCTCGATCAGGGCATTCGAGACCAGCGTGGTGGCATGCAGCAGCACGGCGATGTCGCCAGGCGCGGCATTGGCCTCCGCCAGCACGCCCTCGACGCCGTTGAGCGCGCCGCGCGCCGGCTCCTCGGGCGTGGTCAGACATTTGAAGCGCTTCATCTCGCGCGTCTTCGGGTGAGCCATCACCACGTCCGTGAAGGTTCCGCCGATATCCAGACCTACGATCCAGCCATGCGCCATCTAGTGTATTCCCAGCTTTGTCATTGGAGCGCGTCGCCGATGCCAGTCGGAGTGCCGCTGAAACAGCCGGCCGAGGGCGAACAGGCGATCCTCGCGGCCCCGCGCCGCCACCGCCTGCAGGCCGAGCGGCATGCCGCCCTTGGAGAATCCGCAGGGCAGCGTGATCGCGGGATGGCCCGACGCGCTGAACGGAAGATTGAAGCGCCAATCACCGGTGCTGCGCTGATCCGCCGGCGCCGGTCCGGCGGTGGTCGGCGTCACCAGGGCGGTGAGGCCGGCCAGCAGCTCCGACAGTTCGGCCGCGGCGCGCCGGCGAACGCGCTGCGCATTGATGTAGTCCGCCGCTGTCAACGACAGTCCGGCCTCGACCAGCACGCGCAGCCGCGGCGGATAGTCGGAGCCGCAGCGCGAGAACAGGTCGCGATGAAACGCACCCATCTCCGCATACATCGCGACGATGCCCGCGGCGGCGAGCGCTTCGAAGCCGTCCGGCAGCCGCACCGGCACCACCTTGGCGCCGGCATCGACCAGCACGTCGACCGCCTGCGCGAATGCTTCCGCATCGTCGGCCTCGGCGATCTCGAAGCCGCGATCCGGCATGCCGATGATGGGAGCGGCCTCGCCATCCGGCGCCTCCGACGGCCGGGCATCGGTCAGCACGCCGAAGATCAGCGCGACATCGTCGACATCGCGGGCGATGACCCCGACGTGATCCATCGACCAGGCGCAAGGCAGCAGACCCTTGCGGCTGATCGCTTCATAGGTCGGCTTCAGGCCGACCACGCCGCAATAAGCGGCGGGCCGCAGCACCGATCCCGCAGTCTGCGTGCCGAGTGCAGCGGCGCACATCTGCGCGGCGACGGCGGCCGCCGAGCCGCTGCTCGATCCGCCGGGCGTGTGGCGGCCGTTCCAGGGATTGCGCGTCGGCGCCGGGTCCATGGCCGCGAACGGCGTCATCGCCGTCTTGCCGAGCACGATGGCGCCGGCGCGGCGCAGCTTGCGGATCGCCTCCGCATCGGCATCGGCCGCGGCGTCGTCCGCCAGATCGCTGCCGGCACGGGTCGGCAGGCCGGCGATATCCAGATTGTCCTTGACGGCCACCGGTACGCCGTGGAGCGGCCCGCGCGAGACGCCGCGCGCGGTCTCCTCGTCGCATTCGATCGCCTCAGCCTCGGCACGGTCCGCGGCGAGCTCGGCCCACGCCTGCAGCGCCGGCTCGTATTCCGCGATACGGGCCAGCAGCGCCCGCACATAGTCGCGCGACGAGATCCGCTTGGTGCGGATTTGCTGCGCGGCCTCGATCACGCCCCACTGAAACGGCCCGGTCATGACCGCTGCCGCTCCTCGGCCGGATCGGCATCACGTTCGATCGGATAGCGGCGGATCAGCGCGAGACAGGCCGCAATCAGCGCCTCGACGTTGTCGCGGTATGCCCGGATCTCCTCCGGCGACAGCTTGTGCGGCGTGGCGCTGCTCATAGCGCGTCCGCCTCCACCGTCTCGCCGAGATAGACCTGCTGGACCTGCGGCGACCGGCGGATCGCCTCCGGCGTATCGTCGGCGATGATCGTACCCTGATGCAGCACGCTGATGCGGTCGGCGACGCTGAACACGACCTGCATGTCGTGCTCGGTGAATACCACGGTCAGGCCGAGTTGCTTGGCGATCCGGTGCACCGTCTTTATCGAATCGAGGCGCTCATTGGCGGCCATGCCCGCGGTCGGTTCGTCGAGCAGCAGCAGCTTCGGCTTGCCGGCCAGCGCCACCGCGAGCTCCAGCTTCTTCTGGTCGCCGTGCGACAGCGTGCCGGCCTGACGGTCGGGGCTGACGTTCAGGCCGACGAGGTCGAGCAGGCGCTGGCATTCGGACAATTCCATGCGGTGCGACGCCCGGAAGCCGTCGAACAGCCGCCGATGATAGGACAGCAGCGCGATCTGAAGATTTTCCAGAACATTGAGCTCGGCGAAGATGCTGGTGATCTGGAAGGTGCGGCTCATTCCGGCATGGAACAGGCTGTAGGGCGTGCGGCCGGTGATATCCTCGCCGGCCATGAAGATGCGGCCGCTGTCCGGCGCAAGGAAGCCGCTGATCAGGTTGAAGAACGTGCTCTTGCCGGCGCCGTTCGGCCCGATGATGGCGCGGAATTCGCCCGGCGTTACATCGAGGCAGACATCGTTGGAGGCACGCAGCCCGCCGAAGCTTTTGTTCACGTTGACGACGCGCAGGATCGGCTCGCTCATGACTTGTGACCCCGCCAGAGACCCATGACGCCGTTGGGCAGCAGCATGACGATGAGGATGATCGCGGCGCCGAGAAACAGCGCCCAGTATTCGGTCAGGCCGGTGAGCCAGGTCTGCATCAGCACGTAGATGATGCTGCCGACGACCGGCCCGAAGAAGCTGTGCATGCCGCCGAGGATCGTCATCACGATCGGCGTGGCGGCCGCCGTCCAGTTGAGCCAGCCGGGAAAGACGCTCTGGTTCGCCAGCGCGAACAATCCGCCGGCAAAGCCGGCGAAGGCGGCGGCGATGACAAAGGTTATCCAGCGATGCAGTGCGACGTTGATGCCGAGCGCCAGGCTGCGCCGCGGATTGCTCCGCTGCGCCCGCAGGGCGAGGCCGAACGGCGATTGCACTAGTCGCCAGACCAGAACGAGCGACACAGCGACGGCGACGAGCGTGACGTAATAGAAGCCGCGCGGCGTAGCGGCAAACCCGGAGAAGCCGAGACCGCTCAGGCCGTCGTCGCCGCCGGTAAAGTCATACGACTTCAGAACCACCGTATAGGCCAGCATCTGGAACGCGAAGGTGAGCATCCCGAGATAGATGCCGGACAGACGGATGCAGAAATAGCCGATGATGGCGCCCGCCACGCCGGCGATGACCGGCGACAGGGCCGTGGCGCTGAACGCGTCGAAGCTCGCCTTTTTCATCAGGATGGCGACGGCATAGGCGCCGACGCCGAAGAACACCGCGTGGCCGAAAGCGAGCATTCCGCCATAGCCCAGCAGCAGGTTGAAGCTGACGGCGTAAAGCGCAAACGCTAGCATCTCGATGAAGACGAACACCCAGAAGTCGGACACCGCGAGCGGCGCGACCAGCACCACGGCGAGGCAAGCCAGCCTGAAGACGGTCTGTCCTGTCATTCCGGCTTACCCAGCAGGCCCCAGGGCCGCACCACCAGGATGACCGTCATCACCAGGAACGGGACGACGATCGCGAGCGTCGGGAACGCCAGCGTGCCGAAGGCGTTCGCCTGCCCGACCAGCAGGGCGCCGGCGAGCGCGCCGGGCAGGCTGCCCATGCCGCCGATTACGACGACGGCGAAGGCGTCGATGAGGACCTGGGCATGCAGCCCGGGGCCGATCGACATGATCGGCGCCGCAAGCCCGCCGGCGAGACCGGCCAGCCCCGCGCCCAGCCCGAACACCGTCGTGAACAGCCGCCGCACATCGACGCCGAGCGCCTGCAGCATCTGCCGGTCGACGGTCGCCGCGCGCACCAGCATGCCCCAGCGGCTGCGGTAGATCAGGAACCACAGCCCGATGCAGATCGCGATGCCGGCACCGATCAGCGCGAAGCGATAGACCGGAAAGCTGACGCCGAAGGGCCGCACGATGCCGTCGAGCCCTTGCGGGACGCTGATCGAATTCTCCTCCCGGCCCCAGATGAGGCGCACGGCGTCGCCGAGGATCAGCACCAGCCCGAACGTCACCAGCAGCTGGAACGCCTGCGGCGAGCGATAGATTCGCCGCAGGCACAGCATCTCGAAGGCGATGCCGAACAGGAATGTCATGACGGTCGAGACCGCCAGGGCCAGAAGGAAGGACGGAATCGACTGGCCGAACAGGCTGACGACGGTGAAGGCGAAATACGCGCCCAGCATGAACACGCCGCCATGCGCGAAATTGATGATGCGCGAGACGCCGAAGATCAGCGACAGGCCGGCGGCAACGAGAAACAGCAGCATCCCGTTGGCGAGTCCGGCCATGAACTGGCGCGTGACGACGATCGGGTTGCCGATCCAATCGAATGCCGACAGGAATTCCATGCGCGGAGGCTAGGAAAGCCGACGCCACGGAAGAAGAGTGATCGGCAGCTATCAGCTATAGCGCGATGCGATAACCCGCGGCGGGCACGGCCCTGACCGGGCAGTCTGCCAAAAATCTCCGTCGGCACTCCGATGGGGCTGGGTTCGCGCCTTCGGCACGTCCTGGAGTGACGCAGCAACTTTATTGAGCGGCCGGCTAGTTCTTGATCAGAACATCTTGTCGCAGCGACCGCTGACGGGCCTTGCATTGCGGAACATAGCGTTCCGGCCAGGCCGAGGTGGTGACCAGCTCGCGCGCGATATCGCGGATGACCCGTGTCACCGTGGTGGTCGCCAGCGACGGCGTATGATGCGTCGAGGTCATCAGACCCACCGCCTGCGACAGCTCGGGATCGGTGATGGCGACCGCCTTCAGCTGACCGGAGCGCAGCTCCGGCAGCACATTCGAGACGGGCAGGATGGTGACGCCGTGTTCGCGCGTGACGAGATCGCGGATGGCGAGGAACGCATTGACCTCGGTCGCGAGATTGAACTCGGTCTGCTTCCGGGCCGCGACCTCATCCATCAGGCGGCGGATGGCATGCGGCCGCGCCGGCAGGATCAGCGGCAGTTTCAGGAGGTCGCGAAACGGAATGCTGGTCGCATCCCCGAGATATCGCTCGATCACCCGCGGCGCGCCGAGCAGATAGAGTTGCTCGGTCACCAGGTGATCGCAGCTCGAGTCGGAGCCGCGCGCCGGGATGTACAGGACGCCGACGTCCAGCCGTCCGGACAGCAGCCACTCGTGAATGTGGCCGCTATAGCCTTCTGTAAGCTGAAGTTGAATCTCCGGATAAAGCTGCCGGACCTGGGCGACGGTGGGCACGGCCAGGATGGTGCCGACCGACGGCGGCATCCCGACCGACACCATGCCCATCGGCCGTCCCTTCAGGGAGCGGGCCTCCTGCAGCGCGCGCTCGGCATCGTCCAGGATCATCTTGGCGCGGCTGAGAAACCGGACGCCGGCATCGGTCAGCACCGCGCCGCGTCCGTTGCGGACGAGAAGCGATATGCCGAGCTCCGCCTCGAGCTCGCGGATCTGGCGGCTCACCGCCGGCTGGGCGATATCGAGGATGATCGCCGCCTTGGTGAAGCTGCCGACCTCCGCGACCGCCACGAAATATTTGAGTTGCCGCATATCCATGCGGCAAGTCTTGCATCCGGCGGCCCCTGCAACAAGACCCGCTGCCGCGCCTGGAACGCGGCACACCGGCGGATCGCGCTGCGCCGGACGGAAAAACCGGTCTGGACGATGGCGGAGGGCATATTTACGTAATCCGGGAACGTCGGAGGTCCGTCATGATCCGGAATCCGCTTGCTGCAGCCATCCTCATCGCGGCGGTGCTCGGCCCGTCGGCGAGCCTGGCGGGCGTCCAGGTCCGCTTCATCAACCCCGAGCGCTACACCGATGCCGGCTCGTTCGGCGCGACGTCGCGCGAGGCGACGATCGCCGTGTTTCGCGCCCATCTTCAGAAGCTGGGCGAGCGGCTTCTGGCGCCCGGTCAGACCCTGACGATCGACATCTTGAACATCGATCTGGCCGGCGATTACGAGCCATGGCGCCGGAATCTCTCCGATGTCAGGATCATGCGCGACATTACGCCGCCGAGCATCAAGCTGCGCTACATCCTGACGGAGAAGGGGCGGCGCCCGCTGCGCGGCGAGGAGACCCTGACCGACATCAACTATCAGATGAATGTGCCCGCGCGCCTGTCCAGCGACCGCTATGCCTACGAGAAGGCGCTGCTGGATGACTGGTTCAGGCGCAATTTCGCCAGTCGTCGCGATGACCCGAAGCGGCGATTCTGAGCGGGGCATGACGGCGCGCAACTGATGAACGCGCGCACAGCCGTGCTGGAAAATCCAGCCGATCAAGGCAGGGAATCGTTTCGCTGCTATCGCGCCGATGGAGCAGGCGTTCGATAGAGCACGGACCCCTCGAACAGGCGGCGCGCCGTCCTGTAGACGCTCGCGAATTCGATGTCGCCGGCTTCGACCTTGGCGGACACCAGGATGGTCCCCGACGGATGGCCGATCCGCAGCGTTTCGGGAAGCGACGGCTTCGCCGCTTGCACGACATGGTTCGGGATGCTGCCGGGCACGTGACAGGCGGCAGCCAGGCACAGAGCGCCGGTGAGCGGCACGGCGCGGTGCGGCTGGCCGACGGAGATCATCCGGATCGCAATATCGTGCTCGCTCGCCGGCAGGGTCGCTCCGGACAGCGTCGCGCTGGTTTGAGCGGCGCTGACCATCGCGACCTTCGGCTGGGCGACGGCCCGCGCCGCGGCCGAAAGATCGGCCGCGATTCCCATCGCGACCGCGCCGGCGCAGCGGATATGCTCGAGGCGGCTCATCAGGCTGCGGTCACGCTCGAGAACGTCCGGGAGTTCGGTTCCAGTGAGCCCAAGGGACTCCGCGCTCACGAACACCGAGGGATTCGACGCGTCGATCAGCGACGCTTCAACGACGGTGCCGTCCGCGAGCGTCAGCCGATCGATGGGATGCCCTGTCGGCAGCAGCTTCCCGGTCCGCGCGCCGCCCGGATGCATGAAATCGAGGCGGATCGGCGCCCCGGTGCCGGCAACCCCGTCGATCGCCAGATCGCCGTCAACCGCGGCGACACCGCCCACGACAGGGAACCGCGCCCTGACGATCTTGCGCGTGTTGGTGTTGTGAATGCGGACCACGCATTCGCCGTCCGTCTGCGGCGCTGCCACCAGCCCTTCATCGAGCGCGAACGGACCGATCGCCGACGACATGTTTCCGCAGTTGCCGGAAAAATCGACCACACCATCGGCTATCGAGACCTGCGCGAAAGTGAAATCGACGTCGGCATCGGGACGGCTCGGCGGCGCCACCACGCAGACCTTCGACAGCGACGAGATGCCTCCGCCCATGCCGTCGAGCTGGCGTCCGTTCGGGTCCGGCGAGCCCATCACAGCAAGGAAAATAGGCGTCCAGGCCGATTGATCCGCCGGCAGATGCTCGCGCCGGAAGATGACGGCCTTGGATGTTCCTCCGCGCATGAAAACCGCGGGTATTCGCTGCTGTGGCATCGGCGCCTCGCAAGCCGCGCGCCGGCCCATCGTCATGGTCCGACGCCGCACAGGGTTATCGTTTTATGCCGAGACGTTCCGCGATCCTGGCATATTTCCGCGACTCCTGGTTGACGAAGTCGACATATTCCTTCCGCGAATAGGCGATCGGTTCGCTGCCCTGGGCCAGAACCTTCTTCTGCATCTCCGGATCGGCGAGGAAGGCCGCGACTTCCTTGTTCAAGAACTCGAGTATGGAATCCGGCGTGCCTTTGGGCGCCTGCAGACCGGCCCACAGGCTGAAGTCGAACTCCGGAATGCCGCCGCTTTCGACGACCGTCGGCACGTTCGGCGCCACGGGCGTGCGCTTCGCCGTGGACACCGCCAGGATGCGCACATTGCCGCCCTGCTCCTGCGGCAATGCCGCCGGCAAGCCGACGAAATAGAAATCGACGACGCCCGAGAGAACATCGTTCAGCGCCGGCGCGCCGCCTTTGTAGGGGACGTGAACCATTTTCGCGTCGCTAAGCAGGCCAAGCGCCTCGCCGGCAAAATGGCCCGGCGTGCCGAAACCGGCAGAAGCAAAATTCAGCTTGCCGGGATTCTTGCGCGCCGCATCGAGCAGCTCAGGCAGAGATTTGTAAGGCGACTTGGCCGGCACGATCATGCCGAGCGGCACGTTGCCGAGAAGCGAGATCTGCTCGAAATCAGCAAGGGGGTTGTAGCCGATGTCCGGCGTCAGATGCGGATTGATGGCGATCTCCGGTGCATTTCCCGACAGCAGCGTGTAGCCGTCGGCGGCCGCGCGCGCGACGTTGCGGGCGCCGAGCCCGCCGCTGACGCCGGGGACGTTGTCGACGATCACCGACTGGCCGGTCCGCTTGCGCAGCCATTCCCCGAACTGACGGCCGAAAAAATCGGCCGTCGCGCCCGCCGGCCACGCGACCACGAGACGAATGTTGCGGCTCGGATAGGTGTCGGCGCGCGCGGCCGCCGGCACCAGCCCGGCCAGCGCCAGGGCTGCCGATGATTGCAAGAAGCCGCGACGTGTCTGTTCGGTTCGCTGATGGTTCGGCATAGCCTCCCTCTCCTTGTTTTGCTTCGCGTTGCGTTATGCTGCTGAAATCTCGGATCGCGCGATCCCGCGCGATCCAGTCACGACGGCCCGCCTGCCGGCTCCTGCTGAATGCCGCCGGTGGCCCAGACCAGATTGGAGCGCGCGAACATGATGTGCCGGCGCATCGCCTCCTCGGCCCGGCTGCCGTCGCGGCTCTTGAGCGCCTTGACGATCTCCCGGTGCTCGGCGAGCGAATCCTTCGCACGGCCCGGCCGCGTGCTCGAGCGATAACGGAAGAAGCGGACGAGATAGTACAGCTCGTGGCACAGCGTCTGGATCAGAAGCTTATTCTTGCTGCCGTGCACGATGCGGAAATGAAAGTCTTCGTCGTCGGCGCCCTGATAATAGGACGAGCCCGATTGCAGGCCGGCGCTCTGGCAATGCCGGTCGAGCAGCCGGTCCAGGTCGTCGAGCTCGGCGTCCGTCATCTTGGTCGCCGCGATGCGGCAGGCCAGGCCCTCCATCACCTCGCGGACCATGTAGACCTCGTTGAGATCTTCAAGGCTGAGCTCGGCGACCCGCAGCGACGTTCTGTCGCGTTCGACGAGATGCTTCGCCTCGAGCCGGCCCATCGCTTCACGCAGCGGTCCGCGGCTGATGCCGAGCTTGCGCGCCAGCTCGGCTTCCTTGATCTTCGTTCCGGCCGCGAGCTCGCCCGACAGGATCGCTTCGCTGACGCGTTGCAGGACCTGCTCGGACAAGGAATCACCGCGCAGGATCGGCTCGCTCAACACATTCATGATTCCTCCTGGGCTCGCTGTTGCGAGGGCTCCTGAATCACTTCCGCATAGACGCGAATCACCGTCGATACCGCCGTCATCAAGCCAGCGCCCGCGCCGGCTGCGCCTCGCCCTTCAACAAGGAGCGAAGCACGAACGGCATGATCCCGCCGTGCTGGTAGTATTCGACCTCGACCGGCGTATCGATCCGCAGCGTCACCGGGACCCGCAGCTTTTCACCGGTGGTGCGCGTAATGACGAGAGTTGCAGTCTGAAGCGGCTCGCTGATGTCTTCGACGCCCTCGAAGTCGAACAGCTCGCTGCCATCGAGGTTCAGCGTCTTCACGCTCGTCCCGGCGTCGAACTGGCAGGGCAGCACGCCCATGCCGATCAGATTGTTGCGGTGGATCCGCTCGAAGCTCGACGCCACCACGGCGCGCACGCCGAGAAGCTGCGTTCCCTTCGCCGCCCAGTCGCGGCTCGAACCCGTGCCGTATTCCTGGCCACCGAGGACGATGAGCGGCGTGCCTTCCTCGCGATATCTTACGGCCGCGTCGTAGATGCTCATGACTTCGCCGTCGGGCTGGTGACGCGTGACCCCGCCCTCCGAGCCGGGCACCATCAGGTTGCGGATGCGGACATTCGCGAACGTGCCGCGGATCATCACCTCGTGATTGGTCCGGCGCGCGATATAGCTGTTGAACTGCTCCTTGGGCACGCCGAGGTCGAGCAAATAGCGGCCGGCCTTGGTATCCACCCCGATCGTGCCGGCGGGGCTGATGTGGTCGGTCGTGAGCGAGTCGCCGAACACGGCGAGCGCTCGCGCCCCGCGGATCGGCGAACGGGCGACGCTCTCGAGCCCGATGCCGTCGAAGAACGGCGGCTTCTGAAAATAGGTCGACTTGGCGTCCCAGACGAAGCGCTCGCCCTTCGGGCTCGGGATCGCGCTCCAAAGGCCCTTCCCGTCGTCGAGATTTGAATAGAGCTTGCGGTAAAGCGCGGGGTCGATGGCCGACGTCATGACCGTCATGATCTCCGCCGGGCTCGGCCAGATGTCCTTCAGAAACACCGGTCTGCCGGAATCATCCACGCCCAGCGGATCGACATCGAAGTCGATCTTCAGGGTGCCGGCGATGGCGAAGGCCACGACCAGCGGCGGACTCATCAGGAAATTCGCCTTCAGGTTCGGATGGATGCGCGCCTCGAAGTTGCGGTTGCCCGACAGCACGGCGGCCGCCACCACGTCGCTGCTCCCCAGCGCCTTTTCGATGGTGGGATTCAGCGGTCCCGAATTGCCGACGCAGGTGGTGCAGCCGTAGCCGACGACCTGGAAGCCGAGCGCCGCCAGCGGCTCGAGCAGGCCCGCCCGCGTCAGATACTCGGTGACCACGCGTGATCCCGGCGCGAACGAGGTCTTGATCCACGGCTTCACGTTCAATCCGCGCTCGCGCGCTTTCTTGGCCAGAAGCGCGGCGCCGACGAGAACGCCGGGATTGGACGTGTTGGTGCATGAGGTGATGGCCGCGAGCAGCACGTCGCCGTCATTGATCGACGCCGGCAGATCGGCGCCCGGCGGCACGGCGACCTGAGCGTCACTTTTCGGTTTCCCGTATCCGCCCTCGGCCACCGGCTGCACCAGAAGCTCGTCGAACCGCTGCTTCAGGACGGCGACCGCGACGCGATCCTGCGGCCGCTTGGGGCCGGCCACGCTCGGCACGATCTGATCGAGATCGATCTCGATCACGCTCGAATAGTCGCAGTCGCCCCGGCGCGGAATGCCGTACATTCCCTGCGCCTGATAATAGGCCTTGAACGCCGCGACCTCCTGCGCCGTGCGCCCGGTGTTCTCCAGGTAGGCGACCGTCTGATCGTCGACCGGGAAGAAGCCGATGGTCGCGCCGTATTCGGGAGCCATGTTGGCGATCGTCGCGCGGTCGGGAACAGTCAGCGACGCGGCGCCGTCGCCGAAAAACTCGACGAACTTGCCGACCACCTTTGCGGCGCGCAGGCGATTGACGATCGTCAGCACCGCATCGGTGGCGGTCACGCCGGGACGCAGCGACCCTTTCAGCTCGACGCCGACGACGTCCGGCGTCAGGAAGTAGATCGGCTGTCCGAGCATCGCCGCCTCGGCCTCGATGCCGCCGACGCCCCAGGCGACGACGCCCATGCCGTTGATCATCGGCGTGTGCGAGTCGGCGCCAACCAGCGTGTCCGGGTAATAGAGCCCGTCACGCTCCCACACGCCGCGCGACAGATATTCGAGATTGACCTGGTGACAGATGCCGACACCCGGCGGCACGACCTTGACCTTCTCGAAGGCGTCCGCGGCCCATTTGAAGAACGCATAACGCTCGGCGTTGCGCTCGAACTCGAGCTTCATGTTGCGCGCCAGCGCATCCTGGCCGCGATAATAGTCGACCTGAACCGAGTGATCGATCACGAGATCGACCGGCACGCTCGGCTCGATGAGCGAGGCGTCCCGCCCCAGCGCGTCGGCAGCGTCCCGCATGGCGGCAAGATCGGCCAGCAGCGGCGCACCCGAGGAATCCGGGATCATGATACGGGCGACGACGAACGGAATTTCCTCTTCGCGGGCCGCGTTCGGCTGCCAGCTGGCGAGCGCGCGGATATTGTGCGCGGTGACGGTGCGGCCATTTTCGTTGCGCAGCAGCGATTCCAGAACCACGCGCAGCGACACCGGCAGCCGCGAGATCGCGCCGAAGCCAGCCGCCGCCAGAGCCGGCAACGAGAAATAGCAACCCTTCCGGCCTTCACCAGCTTCGAACTGCCGCACAACCTTGAACGAATCCATGTTTGTCTTCCGGCCCTTACGCCACCGCCCGATTCTGTGATGCTTCCGCGCGGATTTCCGGCAGCCCGCTGAGGATCGACAATGAGCGGCTGAACGCTCCTGCCTGCTCGAAATGCGTCAGCGCGTCGTACAGCTCCGTCGTCGCGGCGCCGAGATGCGGTCTCACCAGCGACAGGAACTTGGTCTCGAGCTGCGGCCATTTCATCGGATTGCCTTCGCTGCCGAACGCGTGCTCGATATTAACGAGCACGCGGGATCCATCGGTCAGCCTCGCCTCGAGACGCGCCGCGGTCCGCGAGACGTCCGGCGTGCCGGACAGCGACACGCGGCCCGCCAGATCGACGAGCTTCGGATCGTTGAGGCGCTCGTCGACGAAATCATCGGGCGACACCGGATATCCGCACAACGCGAGAGCAACGCAGTAAGCCGTGCTGAAGCGGCCAGCCATCGGCGTGCGCGGCTCCCGGACGCCGGCGATCTCGATGGCCAGCGGATTGACATGCACCGTGATCGCTTCGACCTCACCGTTGCCGATCTTGTCGCGCAGCGCGCGGGCGGCGTCGATCGGCGCATGCGTGAGCTGACACGCGGCATAAGGCTTCAGGCTGTTGCGCATGATCTCGGACACCGTGCCGAGGCCGGCGAGACTCGGGATCGTCTTCCTGTCCTGGAAGATGGTGCCGAACAGACCTTTCGCGGAATCCAGCAAGGCATGCGAGGCGCCGAGCCCGGCCTCGGCCAGTTCCGCGGCGATCACGCCGTCCATGGCCGCCTTGCCTGCATGAAACGGCTTCGCCATCGTGCCGAACGAGGCGGTGAGCCCGCTCGCCTGGGTCGCGGCCAGGCCGAGCGCGTCTTCGATTGCTGCAGAATCCAGGCCAAGCAGGCATGCCGCGGCCGTCGCCGACGAGATGCGTCCGAGCACGCCGGTCGAGTGCCAGCCGGATTCGTTGAGCCGCACGCCGAGCCCGCCGCTGCCGAGCGAGGCGCCGACCTCGAAACCGCAGACGAAGGCTTTCAGCAGGCTTGCTTCATCGCTGTTGCGGGCTGCGCCGAGCGCGAAGAGCGCGGCCCAGGTCGGGCCACTGGCATGCAGCGCGGTCGGGATGTGGGTGTCGTCATAATCGAGGCAGTGCGACAGCGTTCCGTTGACCAGTGCCGCGGTGGCTGGAGCGGCCGTGCCGCCGATCAGCAGCGGCGAACGTCCGGCGACGCCGGCGCCATCCAGATAGCGGCGCAGGACTGCCGCTTCCGGCAGGCCGCGCGCGCCGATGCAAACGGCGAGCCAGTCGACCAGGCACATCTTGGCGGCATCGAGACTGGCGTCCGACAGCGGCTTGCGGCGCATGTCGCTGACGAATTCCGCGGCGCGCGCGCTGTTGGCTCGCGACTTGTCCATCTCCGGCGCGGGTGACGGCACGACCTAACCCCCGATGACTGGATTGAAACGGAACAGGCGCGCGGGCGCATCCTGAAGAATGATCGTCCGGTCGGCTGGATCGGGAACGCATTCTTCGAGATGCCGTTGCGTCATCGCGTACTGAATCTTGCTTTCGTTCTGGGTATGGGGCCAATCGCTGCCCCAGACGAGCCGCTCCGGGCCGAAGGCATCGAGCAGGCGCGCGGTGCAGTCTTTTGCGCGCGAGAGGTCGGACAGGTCCGGCCAGTTGCGATAGACGGCCGACACCTTCACCCAGACGCGGCGCGAGCGCGCAGTCCGCAACAGATGCCGGAAGCCCTGATCGTTGGCGCCGGCCTCGCCGGGACGGCCCATGTGGTCAACGACCACGGTCAGACCGGCATCGAGCAGGGGATCGATCAGGAACGGCAGATCCACGCTTTCGCGGATCACCTCGACCTGCCAGTCGAGCCGCCGGAGATAACCGAATAGTCGCTGCCACGCCGCGTCCCACAGCTGCGGGATCGGCAGGCCGCCGAGATTGAGGCGGATGCCGACCACGCCGATTGCGTCCATTGCTTCGAGCGTCGCCAGATCGGTGTCCGGATCGACGACGGCAATTCCGCGAAACCGCTCGGGATGGCGCTTCAGCGCCGCGATCATGTAGCTGTTGTTGGTGCCGAGAAAGCTCGGCTGGACGAGAACGCCGCGCGCCACGCCGTGCTTGTCGAGCACGGCAAGATAATCCTCCGCCGTCGCGTTGTAGCTCGGCGCGTAGCGGCGAACCGGCGCGAGCTCAAGCCCGGTTTCGAAGATATGCGCGTGGGTGTCGACGATCTGCACGACTTGATGTCCTCTTCCCGTCGGTCTTCTTATTTGTCGGAAGCGTATTTCTTTTCCAGGGCGTCGAAGGCCGGCTTGCGCACGAGACGCTGACGCTCCGCGAAGGGAGCCACGATCGCGCCGTCTTCATCCATGCGGCCGGCCTGCTTCAGGTGCTGCAGCGCCGATCGCATGCCGACGATGGCGCCCTGCAGCGCCGTGTTGGCATAAAGCACCATGCCGAAGCCGAGCTTCCGGAGCTCGCTTTGATCCAGAACGGGCGTCTTGCCGCCGACCACGACATTCAGCACCTGCGGAACCGACAGGCGCGACGGAATGGAGCGAAGATCCGCTTCGGATTCGACCGCCTCGATGAACGTCAGGTCTGCGCCCGCTTCGATGAAGCGCTCGGCACGCGCGACGGCGGCCTCGAAGCCGTCGCGGACGAGCACGTCGGTGCGCGCGATGATCAGGAAATCCCGGGTCGAGCGCGCATCGACGCAGGCATGGATCTTGGCCACCATCTCGTCCGTGGAGACGAAGTCCTTGCCGGCAAAGTGTCCGCAGCGCTTCGGCATCGACTGGTCCTCGAGCTGGACCGCATCGGCGCCGGCGCGCTCGACCGTCTTGATCGTGTGATAGGTGTTCACTGCATTGCCGAATCCCGTGTCGATATCGACGATGACGGGCAGCTCGACGGATGATGCGATGGCGGCCGTGTGCTGGGCGATCTCCGCCAGGCCGGCGAAGCCGAGATCGGGGATGCCATAGAACGTGTTGTTGATCCCGGCGCCGGTGACGTAGACGGCCTCGAATCCCAGGTCCTCGACGATGCGAGCGCCAAGCGCGTTGGCCACTCCCGGAACGATGACCGCGCGGCGTTCCTCGATGATGGCGCGCAGCCTGGCGCCTTTGCTCGGGCTTCCCATCGTGAGCTCTCTTTCAGTGATGAAGGGGGCGGGTTTGCTGGTGATCGGACGGAGGCGGAGCGTCCCCGCGCCTCGCATCAACTGGAACTTGCCTCACAGCCGTCGCGCTTTGGTTGGATCGGTGAACTCGAAAACTGTTAACAGATGACAACCCATAGACGCAAGCGGCAGCAATCGGCTTTTCAAAGCCGCGCGGCCGGCGGATTTTGGAACTGAGCAATGCAGAGGACCATAAGAAATGCAGAGGACAGTAAGAGTTAAGAGTATTGCCCGCTTCTTGGACCCCGCCCCTTGGCACCGCGAGCCTTCCCCGGTCATCGGGTTTCGGTACCGATCAACATGTCGCACACCTGAGGGCTGAGACGGATTGCCAAGAGACATCAGTTTCTGGAACGGTCCGGCGCAAATGCGGACCCTTTCAGGCCGCAACCGTTCGTCCCTCTCTTATCCGATGCGCTGCGCTGCCTGTCCCTGTCTGGCGGCGCAACCTGACACCGGCGATCCCGCTGCTCCGAATGAGCCGTGAAGCACACCATATGAGCCGTGAAGCACACCATGCTTGGCTGATTCACCCTGGTGGATCGCGCCGACCCGAAGCAGTCAAGGCAATCTCGGCTCCGTTCGGCCGGCTGCAGGCCTCAAAATTCTCCACCGTCCGCTATAGGAAGCGCAATCGGCGCCAGCCTGTCGATATTTCTCCTCGCCCAATCTCGTTCAGAGATACCGGCGCTGCCGCGCTGCTGAACCTCCTCAACGGCCGCCAGAGCCGCCGGCAGATCGATATTGACGAGCTCGCCGTCCTTCACGGCCTGCTGCCCATCGACGAAAACGTCGCGAACGGCGCGCTCGCCGGCGACATAAATGAGATTTCGGAGCGGCTCCCGGCAAGGCATCATCGCCGGATGCTTAAGATCGACGACGACAATATCGGCGCGGCAACCGGCCGCAAGCCGCCCTATATCCTCCCGCAGGAGTGCGCGCGCCCCTCCAATGGTCGCCGCATTGAAGACATCGCTCGTGCTGACGTCGTCGACCGTCTCGCCGATAATGCGCGCAGCATAGGCCGCCATCCTCATTTCTTCCAGCATGTTGTGGGGATAGGTGTCCGTGCCGATGCCCACGTTGATTCCACGCCGGATGTAGCCACCCAGGGTTCTGAGCGCCATGCCTCTGCGCAGAAACTCGACCGGGCAGTGGGCGACGCTGGCGCCGGATTCGGTGATGACATCGAGGTCATGTCGGGTGGACCAGTGGAGCCAGGGGTGATGATCCAAGAATATGCAATGCCCGAGTATGGTCCGTTCTCGAAGCGCGCCGATCGATTGAAGGAGAGAAATCGGCGTCTTGCCCGTCCGTCGCGCAACTTCGAAAAATTCCGTCGGGCTTTGCGCGATGTGAATCTGGAACGGAAGATTCTTCTTCTCGGCGAAGGCGAAGGCATCCGCGATTAATTCCGGGGTACAGGTGTCGATCTGGGCCGGACAGACCATGCCGAACAGCTTTCCCGACTTGTGGCTTTGAGCGAGCTCGACGGCACGCATCGCCTTCTCAAAATCACCGCGGCCCGCGGCAATATCCCAGTCATAGTCGACGGAATGGCCGTCGCGCGTGACCCAACGGGCGTCGCGGAACATCGGACCGATAACGACCCGCATGCCCGTTTGGGCGAGCACCTCATAAAGGTCATTGGAATCCACTCCGAGCTGGAGCTGACCAAGGTGGACGGCGGTGGTGACGCCGCTGAGCAGCAGCTCTCCCATGGCGACCTGAACGGCGGCCAGCGCGCCTTTGGCATCAACGCTGATGAGGTAGAGGAATTCGTACAACGGGCTGTGCCAGAAACCGGGACTCCGTATCTCGTCGCGGAAGCCCTTGTTCACCGGTTCGGTGGCGGCATGGCTATGAATATTGATTAGACCCGGCATCAGCAGGCGGTTGGTGCCATCCAACTCCCGCGCCGCCTCCCCGGCATATTTCGGACCGACATAGGTTATGTGCGATCCCGCGAACGCAACGTCGGCCCCGCGCATATAGACGTGCTGAGTACCGTTCCACGCAATGACCCATGCTGCATTCCGGATGACGGTGGTATCCTGCACCTGCATGACGAGCTTTCTGTCTTAAAGGGAGGAGCTTGAAGCGCTTCGCGCGCGTTGCAAGGCAACGCCTGCGAAAATGCCGTTGTGAGTAGACATCAGAGCGGCTGGTCCAAGCCCTGAACGGCTGATGCAGGCCGCTCCTCGATCAGCCGGCTTTCGGAACGCGGAGCTCCTCCGCCGGAGGAAGAAATTCGGGACGGTAGAGCTTGCTCACGTCTATTTCGCCAAAGCCGAACGCCTGCGAAACGATCCGGGCGTTCGCCTGAAGCCGCGCCGGATCAACGGCGCTCAGCCCGTTGGCGAGCACGTGCTTCGTCAGAATGACATTTTCCAAGTTCGTCTTCTGACGCTCGCTCTCCAAGCTCTTGTCGACGAGCTGGTCCCGCTTGAACAGCGCCTCGATCGATGCCGAAGGATCCTCGATGGACTTCTTCAGCGCCGCGACGCATGCGCGCAGGACGGCACGAATTGCATCGCCATTCTTTTCCGCGAATTCAGGCGTCGTGATGATGGCATGACCGTATAGGTTGAGCCCGAAATCACTGTATTTCATGACCGAGATGCTCTGTCCCGGCCGTATCAGCCTGCGCAGCGCCGGCACGTGAGTAACCTGGGCGCTGATCGCATCAGCCTGCTTCTGCACCAGCATCGTCTCTCTCAATTGAGGAGAGACGTCCAGCCAACTGATGCTTGCCGGATCGATCTTGTTGGCCAGGGCAAATGCCGGGAACATCAGGCGCGTGGAATCTCCTGGCGGCGAGGCGATCTTTTTTCCCTGCAAATCTGCAGGCACGGAAATTTTGGACTCGGCCAGACTCAGAATGGCCAAGGGAGCGGAATCTCCGAACTGGAACACATCGATAATCTTTGTACCGCCCTGCCTGGCGTTGAACTGCATCGCCGCGCTCACATCGGCCAGCCCAAACTCATAGGCGCCGGAGGCAACCTTGGCGATCGTATCGCCGGAACCGTATCCCCGATCGACCTGGACCGTCACACCTTCGCGCTTGAAGTATCCGCCTTCCTGCGCCAGCACGAGTGACGATTCTTCGCCGGTAAAGCTCCAGCTCAGGACCATCTTCATGGGCCGAAAGTCGGCTGCTGCGACCCGCCTCGGCAGAAGCCCGCTGAGGATCGATGCCGCCGTCATTTGACAAAGGGTACGTCTGCTGAAGGATTTGCGCCGATGCATCGCTGCGTCCGTCCTCTTGAAGAGGCCTTTTGATGATTGAGCCAAATCCAAGCGTCCAAAAATCGGACCATACAACATAGACACTGTCAACAGTTTGCCCGATGCAAGAGGCGTGTTTGTCGATCAAAGGCTCGCCATCACGGCAGAACCACATGCAAGCAGGATGCCGCGACCCGCGACGTTGAAACCGCGCTACGACCCGCGGCTCAGACGGCGCAAAGGTCGAGCAGATCCGCCGGCGTTGATCCCGCCTAGTCGGACAACTCCGCATTGGTCGCAGAGGATTCTTCCGGCAGGCAGATCACATGCTGCTGCGGAAAGTGAACGATCACGTCGGATGACACGGAAAACGCATCCGTTGGCAACATGCGGATCGTCACGAGATCACCGCTCGCCAGCCGGACCTCGAAATCCGCGGCATCGCCATAGAAGAGCACATGCTCGATACGGCCAGGAAAACGATTCGGTCCGGCCGCTGCGCCCGCACTGCTGCTCGCCATCGCGAGCTCGACGAATTCAGGACGGATCGCCACCGCGGCAAGACGGCCTGGGCCGCCTTCGGGTGCACTCGCTATGACGTTTCCGATTGTCGTCTCGACGGATATTGTCGCTCCGGCAGGCCTAGGCACCGCGGCGCGCACCGGGATCATGTTGGTGCGGCCGACGAAGCCTGCGACGAACAGATTGGCCGGTGAATAGTAAATCTGCCGTGGCGTGCCGATCTGCTCGATCAGCCCGTCCCTCATCACCGCAATGCGATCCGACATCGCGAGCGCCTCGGACTGGTCGTGCGTGACATAAAGGGTCGCGACGCCGGCTTCCTTCTGAAGCCGACGCAGCTCGATACGCATCTGGTCGCGCAGGGCCGCATCGAGGTTGCTGAGGGGCTCATCGAGCAGCAGCAGTTTTGGCTGCGAAACCAGCGCCCGCGCCAAGGACAGCCGCTGCTGCTGGCCGCCGCTCAGCTGCTGCGCGGAGCGCTCCGAGAACGCATCAAGGCCCACCGTCGTCAGGACGTCGTGGACGCGCCGGTCTATCTCAGGCTTCGAAAGCGCGTGCTTTTGCATCTGCAATGGGAAGGCCACGTTTTCCCAGACCGTCATGTGCGGCCAGACGGCATAGGATTGAAAAACCATGCCGATGCCCCGTCCGCTGGCGGGAACGTTCACCTTGCCGGCTGCATCGAACATCACCCGGCCGTCGATCGAGATGCGCCCGGAGCTCGGCAGTTCCAGTCCCGCTACGGATCTCAAGGCCGTTGTCTTGCCGCAGCCGGACGGCCCGAGCAGGGTGTAGAATTCCGCTGCGCCGATCTCGAAGGTGATGCCGCGCACGCCTCCGCCGGTCCGGGACTGCGGAGCCCCATAGGTCTTTATCAATTGCTCGACGGTCAGCACGAAGTCCTCGCTTGTCAACTGAACGGGAGGCGGAAGCGACGCGCGACATAATAGAATGTCATGCTGAAAACGGTCATGACCGCGGTCCAGGCGCAACCGAGCGCGGCGAGCTCATTCAACTGTCCGTTGTTCCACAGATCAAACAGAGACACGGCGACGACTGACGAGGACGGCCCCGTCAGAAGCAGGATCAACGACATCGCTCGCGCCGTGAGCAGGAACACGAACAGCCAGCACGAGATCAATGCCGGAACCAGCAGCGGTGCGACGATGCGAAGCAGAATGGCGCTGAGCGACGCGCCGCTCAGCGAGGCTGCTTCCTCGAGCTCCGGGTGGATCTGGATCACGCCAAGCTGGGCATACCGGATTCCATAGGGAATGAAGGCGATGACCGAGATGATCACCAGCGAGGCCATCGTGCCATAGAGCGGCGGAATGACGTTAAGATAGATTTGCAGGAAGGCGAAGCCGAGGACGATCGCGGGAAACGCCAGCGGCACTGCCGCCAGGAAGTCGATCATGCGATGCCCGGCGACGCGCCGAGCGACGCACCATCCCATGACCGCCGTCACACTCACCACCACCGTCGCCGTGATGCCGGCCAGCATCAGGCTGTTGATCATGGTGTCATGGTAGGTGGGCGACTCCAGCACGAGCTGGAAATTCTTCAACGTCAGGCTCGAAAGGGCTCTGATGCTGAAGAGCTGATAATACGGCAGCAGCGCGGTCCATAGCAGGATCGCCACCGGGATGACGATCGTGACAATCGGCACCAGGAGAACGAAGACCCCGGCGAACATCCGCCAGCGTCCGAGGCTCACGATCCGTGGACGAAATCCCTTCCCGGTGATCGTGCGATATTTATGCGCTTGGGAGGAAATGCGGCCATAGATCTTCAGCAGGATCGCCATCAGCAGCAGCAATACGCAGGCGAAAGCCGCGGCGCCGCCGACGTCGGGAGGAACCGAGTGCTGGAGCTTGTTGTAGATCGAGGTCGTCAGGACGGTCACGAAACCCGGCAGACCGACGAGCGCCGGCACCTCGAAAGATTCCGCCGCCCGCACGAACACGAGAACGCCGAGAGCAAACAGTGCCGGCTTGGCCATGCCGAACGTAATCCGGCGGACAGTGGTCGGAACCGACGCACCGCAGACCGCGGCCGCTTCTTCATAAGACGCGTCCGCGTTCCGGAACACCGAGCTCAGCAGCAGAAACGCGAGGGGAGCCCACAGCATGCCCTCGACGAAGATCATTCCGCCTAGCGAATAGACGTTGATATAGACATCCGTTCCGCCGAACCAGCTTCTAAGCCAGGTGTTGAGCGGCCCGTTCTTTCCCAGGAACAGAACCCAGGCGACGATATAGAGAACATAGGGAACACCCAGCGAGACGATCGAGCTGAGGTAAAGTACGCTTCTGAACGGCGCGTCCGACCGCTCCGCGAGCCACGCCTGTGCGGCTCCGATCGCGAGCGCCACGAACGCGGAGCCGAGCGAATAGAGGATCGCGTGCAGCACCGCCCCATAGAAGTCCGATCCTGCCGCCAGCGCGGCATAGTTCTTCAGGCTGAATTCCTGATAGGAACCGTCCGGCCCGACGACGTGCAGGCTGGTCCAGATCAGGATAACCAGCGGCGGAGCGGCGCAGAGAAACAGCAGCGCGCGAATCTGCAACGACACAGCGCCCACCGCCCCGTAAGGCTTGGTCATTGTGAGGTCGCGCGCCACGTCGTGCCCGGCAGGAGCGGTTTATTTTCCGGAGAACAGGCTCTCGAGGATTTCCGTGGATCTTTTCAGCTCGGCGCTCGTCTTCTCGGGAGACAGATAGTTCTCCTTCATATTGATCTTCTGCGGCACAACCACGTTGAGCGTATCCATGGCGCTGACGTCCGAGCGCACCGGGAAGTATTCGGCGTCGCGCAAGATCTCCTGTCCTTCGGCGGACAGAATGTAATCGATCAAAAGCATCGCCGCGTGCGGATTGGGCGGTGTCCGCGCCAGCATGATGCCGCTGACCGTCGAGACGACCGGATCGAGCGGAAGCGGCTTGACTGGCGCCCCCTTCTTCTGGTCGAGAACCGGGTGATGCAAGAAGATGCTCAGCGCGATCGCATATTCACCGGCGATAACGCGATCGACGACCGTCCGCGGGCTCGACGCGATCAAGGCGATGTTCTGCTTGCTCAGCTTCTCCAGATATTGCATCGCTTTTTCTTCGCCCATGGCGACACGGACTCCGGTGATGAACAGCACGGCGCCCTGCAGGCTGTTGGACCAGGCCATCTTGCCTTTCCATTTGGGGTCGAGCAGATCGTCATAGGACTTCGGCACATCGGCTTCCGCCACCATCGTGGTGTTGTAGGCCGGGCCCAGATAGTTGTAGCGGACGGGAACCCAATAGGTCGGCTCGCTGCGGAATTGCTCGGGATAGCTTTTGATTTCCGGCGACCAGAACGGAATGTTCAGGTTGGCCTGGCGTGACGCGACTTCGACACCGACATTCTCGAACACGTCAACGGCGAACTGGTTGGCGTTGCCTTCCGCCGTCACCTTCTGGAGCATCTCGGAGGGGCCGAGCCGCACATATTGCGCCTTGATGAAAGGATATTTCTTGCTGAAGCCCGCCATCAGCGGGCGCAGGGCCTGATTGGCGATCATGCCGGAATAGAAGACGACCTTGCCTTCCTTCTTCGCGCCTTCCAGCAGCATCTGCGCCCGGTCGGCGCCGCGATAATTGGCGATCTTCTCAACGGCAGACGGCGTCTGCGCGGCCGCGGATAGAGACAAGCTGCCCGCCGCCATGGCCAAGGCAACCAGCGCCGCTTTCGACATACGTGATCTCATCGCTCACTCCCTTCAATCCTGTTTTTACAACATTGGATGGCGTTGCACCGGCATGCATGCGCACGCCGGCCGACCATCATTCGCGATCAGGATTTGCGGCGTCTCACCCCGCTTCCGATCTCATCGGGAACGACGATGTCGCCATCCACGATCGACAGTCCCTCGAACGGATCGTCGGCCAGCCGCTCGAATTCAGCGAGTTCGCAGGCGTAGTCGAGATTTGCCAGGGCGGCACCGACATGGACAGCGTGCGCGGTCAGCAGGCGTGTTCCCACATTGGCGCCGAGGCGGCAGGACAGTCCTGCGGCGGCGCAAATATTCGCCATGGTCATCACGTTCTGAATGCCGCCCGAGCGCGGAATCTTGAGATTGATGCCGTCGACGCGGCGGTTGGCGGCGAGATCCATCACCTGTTCGACAGTCGTTGCAGATTCGTCGGCCTCGATGGCGATCGCCGTGGCGCGGGTCACATGTTCCAGCGCTGCACCATGCGCGAAATGGACCGGCTGTTCGATCATGCTGATGTCATATTCCTCGATCCGACGCGAGAAATTGATGGCATCCTTGGTCAGGTAGGCCTGGTTCGGATCGACGCTCAGATGAACGTCCTTGCCGACGCCCTGTCTCACCATCCTGACGCGCTCGACGTCTTCGGCAAGGTCGCCGGCAACCTTGAGCTTGAGATAGCGATAGCCTTTCCCCGCCAGCTCGACCGCCTTGTCGCGCATCTCCGCCGGCGCCTTCAGTGAGAGAATCCGCAGCAGCGGGATACGAGAGCGCGTCTTGCCCCCGAGCAACTGGTAAAGCGGGACCTTCAGAACCCGCGACAGCATGTCATGCAACGCGCAATCAATACCGCCCTTGGCCGCCAGGTTGCCCGGAATGGCCTTGCGAACGAAATCCATATTGGCCTGGATCGCCAGCGCATCGCGCCCGATCAGGCCCCGGCACATGATTTCGAGGGCCTGATAGCAGCCCCCGAGTGTTTCTCCCAAAGGCGGGAACGGAAATCCGTAGCCTTCTCCGATCGAGCCGTCCTCGGTGGTCAGCGTGACGATCACTCCGTCATAGGTCGGAAGCGCCATCGCGGAGATTCGCCATTTCGCATCGACCGACGGAAGCGCGATCTTCTCGAGATTGTAGCTGACTATTTTCACTGTTCGTTCCGGTTCCTGAAATCCCTGCAGACCATGGCAGGGCAAAAGCCGATGGAGAAATACCGATCTGCGGACGTGCTATAATGAAATTCTTATGTCAAACTGACGCAGTGCCGGATGATGACCACAGCGCGTGACGCCGTTACAAGCCCTGAGAGGGCCATCGATCACCCCGCCGAGCATTCTGCCACCCGATCCATGGAGCCCTCCATGGATCAGCTTCCGAGCGCGATTGCAACGCGTTTGAAGCTGGCTCACCTGCGCGTTCTTCTGGAAGTTGCACGTCAGCAAAGCATCTCGAAAGCCGCGGCCGCCCTGCATCTCGCACAGCCGGCCGTCACCAAGACGCTGAAAGAGGCGGAGCTCATCCTCGGCACTCCGCTGTTCGAGCGCCGTCCGCGCGGCGTCGCGCTGAACGAGGCCGGCCAGATCGTCCTGCCGCACGTCCAGACCCTGTTCGCCGAGCTTCATCGGATCGGCGACGAATTGTCGGCCTACCGGAACGGTTTCGGCGGTCTGGTCACCGTCGGGGGCACGATGGCGGCGCTCCCCTACATCCTGCCGGCGACCGTCACGTCGTTCTCGCGGCATGCCGCGAACTGCACGATCCGCATCGTGGAGGGCACCATCCAGCAGATGATCGACTATCTGGTGCGCGGAGAAGTCGAACTCGTCATCGGCCGGATTCTGGCCGATCCGTCATCGAGCCAGCTCGTTCAGGAGATCGTCTTCAACGACCCATTCGTCCCTGTGGTCCGATGCGGGCATCCCCTGACGAAGCAGGCCTCCGTTTCCCCGACGGAGCTTTTCACCTATCCGTGGATTCTCGCTCCGGAGGGCAACAGCGGCCGTCACACCATAGAACGCTATATGATCACCCACGGCGTTCAGCCGCTCTTCGGCTTCATCGAAACGGTTTCGTTCCAGGTCACGCTCGGGATCATCGAGCGCTCCGATTCCGTTGCTCTTCTGCCGCGCCATCTGGCGCGTGTCAGCGCCGCGAGACAGCAGGTCGCGATCATCGGCCCGATCCTTCCCGAAGGCAGCCTTCCTGTGGGCCTGACCTACCGCCGCGACCGGCCGCTGTCGCCGAGCGCGATGGCGCTGGCACGGTCCTTCCGTCAGGTCGTCCGTACGCTCGAATAGCAAATTGGAATAGCGGCCATCCAACTTACGATAGGTGGATGGCGGCGCTCCCATGCGAACATGTCACTAATGCCGGACGAAACGGCCCAGCACGCATGAGGCGCAGATGAAATACCGCAAGAACGAGGCAAAAGAGTTCGCCAAATCGCACCTCCGGGGCATCTGGGCCGCGTCATCGACGCCGTTCAAGAGCGACTTCTCGCTGGACCAGGAGGGCTTTGCCCGGAATCTGCGTCACTGGACGACCGATCTTGGCATCGACGGCGTGTTCTTCACCGGCAAGCAGGGCGAGTTCTTCGCCATGAGCATCGAGGAGCGCAAGCGCACCTTCGAGATCGGCATGGAAGTTTGCGGCGGCAAGGCCGGAACCATGATGTCGTGCTCCGACCAGAACATGGATGTCGTCCTCGACCTGGCGAAGCACGCGGAAAGCATCGGCGCCGACTATGTCATCGTTCATGCGCCGATTCTGCATTTCGTGACGGACGTCAATGAAACGCTTTATCAGTACTACAAATATCTCAGCGACAACCTGGACATCGCCATCGCGATCTGGAGCCATCCGGACAGCGGCTATCTGATGTCGCCCGAGCTGTGCAGCCGGATCGCCGATCTGCCCAATGTGGTCGCCATCAAGTACAGCGTGCCGCGGGACATGTATTCCGAGCTCACCCGTCTGGCCGGCCACAAGCTCATCGTCAGCAATCCGTCGGAAGATCATTGGCTCGACAACATCACCGAGCTCGGCTGGCAGGTTTATCTGTGCGCCTCCAGTCCCTATCTGCTGCAGACCAAGGTCGACCGCCGCATGCGCGAATACACCGACCTTGCCTTCGCGGGAAAACACGCGGAAGCGCGCAAGGTGCGCGACAGCCTCGAGCCGGTCCGGCACGCGCTGAAGTCGACGCGGCCCGCCGACAAGCCGCAGGCGCAGCAGAAGTACTGGCAGGACCTGATCGGTCAGGTGGGCGGTCCTGTTCGTCGTCCCATGCTGCAGCTCACTGCAGCCGAGAAGGCGGCGATCAAGTCCGCGCTCGCCGAATCGGGATTGGCGTTGCCGGGTGCCGGCAGCCACCTCGACGCTGCGGAGTAATCCCCTCATCCGGCCGGCTATTGCCGCAAGTCCGCTTGGACGGCTCGGCTTGCTGAAAGATTAGAGCCCCCCTTGCTCCGTTGGCGTCGAGCCAACATTGGCAGGGTGGCTGAGACGCCGCAGCCGCGCGTGGCTACACCGATCTGCGTGCAGCCGAAGCTGCAGCGGGCACTGCTGCGCAAGGATTTGCGCGAGCTGCAAGCTTCCCGCCCGACCCGGCGAATGCCGCGAGCTGCTGGAGGTGGCTTGGGACGCGATTCCCTTGGTTAGCCTGGCTCTCGTTGGCATCCGCCTGCCGGACGACGAGCCGTTGCCAGTCAGCCAGTGGCAAGCAGCACCGCAAGATATGTGGATTTTCGCGTGGCTTGCCTTCGGTGCTACGGGCGTAGGTGCCGAACCGAGGTCATCGCCTGACTGAAACAGGGGGATCCCACAGCCCATTGAAAACGCGCAAGGGTCGACGACCTCAAGCTGAAGCGGTTGCGTCTCGTATCGGCTGCTCGCAGGCTCAACTCCGGCGGCGAGCCTCCGATGCTGCATTGCCATACAAGATTCTCGAGTCTTGCTGCCCGATGATTGCTTGACTCCCCCGCGAAGCCGCGGGAGACTGATTTGCTTTCTGAAAATTCGAGATTTGCCGCGCAGCGCTATTTGGTGGTCCGTATGATGACTGAGCGCTCAGTCAACAAGGAGAAGAAGTCGCGAATTCGCGATCCGCTGCTGGTCACCCAGCGCCAGAACGAGATCGTGAAGGGGGCGATTAAAGTCTTCAAAGAAAAGGGATTTCACGTCTCGACGGTGCGTGACATCGGCGAAGCGGCGGGTCTGACGCAGGGCACGCTGTACAACTATGTCCGCTCCAAAGAGGACATTCTCTTTCTCGTCTGCGATCAGCTCGTCCAGAACTATCAGGATGCCGTCAAGGCGGCGATCCAGGACGAAACCGATCCGGGGCGTCGCCTCACCGCGGCGTTGCGCTCCGTCGTCCTGACGATGGAGGCCAA